>Ga0315291_10000009_pt1 | contig 234515 bp, 233 predicted proteins | sample YL17G12_20_MG_FD_203070 | JGI IMG/M metagenome (GOLD analysis project Ga0315291, IMG submission 203070) | Sediment microbial communities from Yellowstone Lake, YNP, Wyoming, USA - YL17G12_20 | ecosystem: Environmental > Aquatic > Freshwater > Lake > Sediment | place: USA: Wyoming | collected... | reverse complement strand
ATGTGAGCGGCATCACTTCTCTTAACGGTTTGAGCGGAAGTTCTCAAACTTTCGCCAGTTCAAGTTCGGGAACAGATTTCAAAATTTTATCTTCGGGGACAACCCACACTTTTTATCTGCCTGACGTTTCTGCTTCCAATAGAGGATTACTCACGTCATCCGATTGGACAACTTTCAATAATAAGATTTCATCTCTCACCATCAACTCAGCAACTTCCACCAATTTCACATTTGCTTCATCAACCAGCGGCACTGATTTTTACGTTTCCACAAGTACGAACACCATCACCTTTAACTTGCCTTCAGCTTCGGCATCAAACAGAGGATTGCTGACCGCGGCCAACTGGACGACCTTTAACAATAAAATCTCCTCTCTTACCATCAACTCAGCTACTTCCACCAGTTTTACTTTTGCTTCTTCTACTTCGGGAACTGATTTTTCAATCTCAACGAGCACAAACACTATCGCCTTTAACTTGCCTTCAGCTTCGGCATCAAACAGAGGATTGCTGACCGCGGCCAACTGGACAACTTTCAATAATAAGATTTCATCTCTCACCATCAACTCAGCTACTTCCACTAATTTCACATTTGCTACTTCCACTGACACCAACATCAATTTAAAAATCACCACTTCTACCAACCAGCTGACATTTACTCCTTTATGGACAGGAACTCTTGATAACGCCAGAATCGCTTCGTCTTCTTACTGGTCAGCCAAACAAGACGCTCTTATTGTGGCGACTTCCACTCAATATGGGATTACCGACCTGACCATATCTTCATCGTCTCCTCAATTGACTTTTAATTTTCCGAAGATTCTTTCTGACATTGCCGGCGCGGCCACCACCACGGGAAATCTTTTGGTTGCTTCAACCACCTGGAAAGCGTTTCCGGCAGGGGCACCCGGCAAAGTGCTCACTGCTTCTTCAACCGCGTCTTATGGGATTTCCTGGGAAACCGTTTCAGCGCCGCCGGGCAGCGGAATTTCAACTTTGAACGGCCTCACGGAAACGATTCAGTCTTTTGCCACTTCTTCTGCCGGATTGTCGTTTACCGTCACTTCTTCGGGTTCTACTCACACTTTTAATTTTCCTTATCGCATTGACCAGATAAATTCTTTGGCCACCACCACCGGCAGTCTTATTGTCGGCACTTCCACTGGCTGGTCAGCTTTGGGCGCGGGAACAACCGGTCGGGTTTTAATGGCTTCTTCAACTGCTCCTTCCGGCTTGAGCTGGGAAACGGCTTCCGGCGGTACACCTTCCCTTGATTCAATAACGGCAGCCATTGCTAATAGCGCGGTTCTGGATAGCAATGCCAATACAGTCAATTGGAACTGGGATTTCACTACTGCCGCAGTTGATTCTGGCTTGAATATTTCAGAGTCATCAGCTTCAACTAATGGCACGCAGGACCAGCAGGCGCTTTTTAAAATAACAACGCTTTCCGGCTCAACTGCTTCGCCTTTGCAGGTTATTTCCAACAGTGCTGATGTGGGTGATATTTTCTTTAACCTTGCCAGCTCAGGTGATTTTGAAATTCGCGACGCTGGAACTGCTTTTGTTAGTTTTTTGGATAGCGGCGGTATCACTTTTACTCCAACCGCCAGCGCCGATTTCGTTATTAATGAAGCGGCAGGCACTAATATGCAATTGGTGGCAAGCGCTGTACCAACCGCAGATATGCTGGACATAAGTAATATCAGTCAAGGTGTGACTACAGTCGGTATCAGCGCTATTCAAGTAACTTATGTTGGTGGAAACGCGGCGGTTGAATCATCGGCTATCAGGGTTGATTTGACGCCGGGGACGCTAACTGGCGGTACTTGGAACGCTTTTAGGGTTGCGGCTAGCTCAACAGGCGCAGTGTCAGGCGTAACCGAAACTGGATTGAACTTGGAAGGACCAACCTCTCCGGGCACTGGAACAGAACTTGGTGTTACCTTTGCCACCGGCTGGGATTATGAAATTAATTTTGAAGATTCGACTCCAACAATGCGTCTAGCAGCAACCGATAATACTGGAGTGTTGTCAATTATAGATAGTAATGCTACCCCAAACACCCTTTTGCGGCTAAAAGACATGAGTACTAACTTCGGCGCTTATGTGGAGAGCGGTGGTTTTATAAATAACACCTCCTACTTCGGCGAAGAGTTTAACGATGACACGCTTGATGCGACTGGAATTGTAGCTGATAATGCCACTGTTGGCGACAACGGTACATGGTACGTCGATACTACTTCGGCACTTTGGACTATTTCGCAGGGTCAAGACCGCGTAAACGGTACGTTAAGAGCAGTCAGCACCAATACGGCTCTTTCTGCAATTCTATTCGGTCAAGGGCAAGCTCAGAATGTGCTACAGAAAATATTTCTAAAAGCCAACTTACCAGTGATACAAATAAAGTTCCAAACCAGTAATGTTGCCGGTACTACCAGCGATTATGTCGTAGGTATTTCCGATTCCGCAACCTCGACAGCAGTTAATGACACCTTCCCGGTCAATGGTATTTATTTTACTAACAACAACACCGGTAACTGGTATGGAGTAGTGCGCAGCGGCGGTACCAATGTTGGCATAACGGCATCTTGTGGCGCCATGACAACTACCGCTACGGTGTTCCGCATTGAAGTTATTGATGCTTCCACTGTACGTTTCTTGATTGATACCAATGCTGGTAATGGCATTAGCTTTACCGACTGCGGTACGGTCGCTGGCGTTAACCCGACGGCGGCCCTCGGACCTACCGTCTACGTGGTGCAGACTGATACTGCCAACGACCCAACCATTGACCTTGATTACTTCCGTGCTTGGCAAGACGATACCGGGACTCCGGTAGATAGCCTTCCGTTGGTGGTGGAACAAACTGCGCCCGCGCTATTCAATGCTCGGGTGGTGCTGGCTGACCTCATGACCGCACTTGACCCCGTGACGGCGGAAGGCGGATATGCCGATCGGCTCGACATTGGCCGGGTGATCGCTGGGGTAGAAATGGTTACGCCACAGATTACGAGCCGGGGGTTAACGGTTGATACCATTGTTGCTCTTAATGACGCTATTACGTTCCAATCCGACACCATCTTCTTTGGCAGGCCTTATTTCAATGCTGATACTGCCGGGTTTGCGGTAGTATCTCAGGGTCAGCGAAAAGTGGAAATTGTTTTTGAAAAAGAATATTTGGAACCACCAGTGGTAAATGTAACAATGGAATCAGATGGGTTAGTTGATGATTTGTTTGGAAACCTTATTTATGCGGTAAGCAGGAAAAGTGGAAAAGGCTTCACAATTACTTTAAATAAACTTTCTCCTGCCGAGATAAACTTTAACTGGATTGCTTTGGCGGTGAAAAACCCAAAAGTATTTAAATCTGAAGAACAAAATCAGGAAAATATTCCTCAGCCAAGTTCTGTCCCAGAATCAACGTCAGCCAGCTCTTCAACGCCGATTGGCTCACCAGCAGAAACGCCGGCTCCTTCAGAACAACCAACAGAAACCATTCAGCCAACAGAAGCTGTGCCGCCAGCAGAAACTGTCCCGCCAATAGAAACTGTCCAGTCAGCCGAACCCGTTCAACCAGTCCAAACGCCCGCCGAACCGTTGCCAGTCAGTAATGACTAATCAAAGGTCGCATAAAGAAATCCGAATCTTAATATGGATGACTCTAAAAAAAATATTTATTACGCCGCTTTGAGCATCTTAATCGTTCTTTTTTTGATTGCGGCAGCGACCGCCGTTTATTTCTACAAGCAATTCAATGAATTAAAACGCAATCCTCAAAAGTTCGTCCAAGAAGAAGTTCAAAATCTTGTAGCGCAGGTGGGGAAATTAGTTGTCTTGCCCGAAGGAGAAACGCCGACCGTAGCCACGGTCTCTGACCCGGAAAAACTCAAAGACCAGCCGTTTTTCGCCAAAGCCAAAGTCGGCGATAAAGTTCTGATTTATCCCAACTCCCAAAAAGCGATTCTTTACGACCCTGTTCGTAACATCATCATTGAAGTCGCGCCCGTCAACATCGGCCCGGCTCAAGCCGTGACTGCCCCCTAAAGATAATAAATGAAATTTTTCAAAATCCTCATCTCAGTTTTTTTATTGGGCTTTTTTGTTTTAGCTAAGGCCGGAGATTATTCCAGTCCCAGTTTTATTCTGCGAGACCCGGTTATTACCATTGAAGGAGGAAGCTCTGCCTCTTCTAAATTCCTATATTTCTCAAGCAGCGGACAAACTGCAGGCGGTGAAAGCACAAGCACCAGCTTTATCCAGCGGGGCGGCCTTCTTTATTTTCCTTCAATTGAAGTAACGCCACCTCCGCCTCCGCCACCGTCGCCTGTAGTGAGCGGCGGCAGCGCCGGTGTTATTGGTTTACCCCAGGTTACTTTTAAAGGTTTGGCTTATCCGGCAAGCAAAATAACTATTTTAAAAGACGGCCAAATTGCAGCCGTAACGCTTGCCGGTCCGGATGCAATATTTGAAGCAGGCCTGTCAAATATTTCAAACGGAGATTATAATTTTGGCGTTTGGGCCGCTGATGCCGCCGGCCGCCGCTCAACCGTCCGGACTTTTTCTCTTACCATTACCACCGGCGCTAATTTAGTGGTCAGCGGCATTTTTCTTCCTCCCACCATATCTTTGGACAAGGTAGAAGTAAAAAGAGGAGATTTATTAAACATCCTCGGTCAAACCGTTCCCAGTGCCGAAGTATCAGTAACCATCAATTCTGACGAACCTTTATTAAAAAGAATTTCTGCCGATAAAAACGGCGGCTGGTTTTATAAATTGGATACTTCGGAGATTGATTACGGCGAACATATTGCCAAGGCCCGCTCAGCGACTAGTCAGGATATAAGCGATTTTTCTCAATTTGTGCGCTTTATCGTCGGACTTTCAAACAGAGAGAATCCGCTTCTCGCCCCTCCGGTCCTAAAAGGCGATTTTAACAACGACAATAAAGTCAGTCTTATTGATTTTTCCGTTGCCGCTTATTGGTATAAGAGACCCTCTCCGCCTAAAACAATTGACCTTGATAATAACGGCGTCATTGACTTGGTGGATTTCAGCATTATGGCATATTATTGGACCGGCTAATATGAAAATTTTATTTCTTACCATTTGTTTTCTGTTTATTTTTATTATCCCGGTTTCGGCGGCGGAGATATTCTTCGGCGTCCAAAATCAAACAATCGGTCTCGGTAAATTATTTGAAGTGGGAGTTTTTATTGACACTGAAGACGAACCGATAAATACCATGGCTGGGAAGATAAAATTTTCTTCGGAATTCCTGGAATTAAAAGAAATAAGAAGGGGCGGCTCAGCTGTTAATTTTTGGGTTGAAAGGCCGGCGACAAAAGAGGGGGAAGTCGTATTTTCGGGGATTACGCCGGGCGGCTACGTCGGCCAAAGCGGTTATTTATTTTCACTGATTTTTGAAACAAAGAAAGCGGGCGAAACCGTGGTCGCCGCAGCTGAAGAGCAAATGTTCTTAAATGACGGCAAGGGCTCGAAAACAATTGTCAAACAAGCCCCGCTTTCCCTTCAAATTGAAGAAGGCGCCTCAACCGGAGAATTTTCCTTGCCGAGAGATTCCCAACCGCCAGAGCCGTTTGAACTGACAATCGCCCAAGACCCGAAAATATTCGGAGGAAAATATTTCCTGGTTTTCGCCACCCAGGATAAAGATTCGGGCACAGACCGCTATGAGGCGCAGGAATCAATCAGCAAGGAACCTAAGGCGGGAAAATGGGTTAAAGCAGAAAGTCCTTACGTCTTAAAAGACCAGAGATTAAAAAGTTATATTTTTGTTAAAGCGGTGGACGGCGCCGGCAACGAAAGAATATCAAAACTCGAACCGCCTCATCCCCTCCTTTGGTATGAAAAATACCTGATTTGGGGTACAATTATACTGCTGATTATCTTTGGCATAGGAAAATTTTTATGGAGGAAATTACGGCGATAAAACCAAAAAGGAATTTGAATAAAAAGCTCCTTTGTCTGTTTTCGCTCGCGTTTCTGATTTTATTTTTAGGCATTAACCATAAAGCGGCGGCGGCTTCATTACATTTTTCTCCTTCTTCCGGCAGTTACTACCAAGGCGAAAATTTTACAGCCAGCATTAAAGTGGAAACTGCCGTGGCGATTAACGCTTTGGAGGGGGCTTTTTCTTTCCCAACCCGCTATCTTGAAGTAATCAGACTCAGCAAAAGCAATTCCATTGTCAATTTATGGATTAGAGAGCCGTCTTTTTCTAATGCCGGCGATTTCGGCAACGTGAGTTTTGAAGGCGTAATTTTAAACCCGGGTTTTACCGGTTCAGCCGGCAAAATAATTGACGTGGTGTTCCGGGTGAAAAATAAAGGACTGGTTGAGTTGGAGTTTTTAAAAACCTCCATTCTCGCCAACGACGGTCTCGGCACCAACGTCACTGTTCCGAACGGAAAAGCGAATTTCATCACTTTGACGCCGAAAATTGAAACGGAAGAAATTGCCGGCGAAGGCGGCGTTCAGACGCCGGTGGCAATCGCAAAAGGATTGTCGGCGGAGTTGCCGAAAGAAATTAAAAGCCTGATCGCCATTTGGGACAACCTGCCTCATTGGTTCAAAGTCGGCGTGCCTATAATGGCGGGCGTGGCTCTGCTAATCCCGTCTCTCATCCTGCTCAGTTTTGGAGTGATTATTCTCATTTATCTTTGGAAATACGCCTTCAGTAAAAAAGAGGGAGCCGCCAAAAGATTAAGATTATTTTCAAAACTCCCCCGCCATACCTGGCGCATCTTAAAGAAAGCTACCAGAAAATTGTTGGTCTGGCTAAAATTGGCTGAAAGAGAATTTGAAGGCGACGTTAAATACGGCATTGAACAACTGGAAACCGACTTTGAAGAAGTAACCAGCCCTCCTCCGCCGCTTACGAAGATTTTCAAAGATTACTGGCTGTCGATAATCAGAATCGCCAAGCGCTTCTTCACCAGAAACACTCCGCCAACCGGCTCGGATAAATTAGACGAAAAAAAGAAATAAGAATTTTAAATCCGCAAATAGCGCCGAATTGCCACCACGCTTGAGATGATTCCCAAAACAACTCCAAAAGCCAGCTGATAAACGAAAAGAATCAAAAAATTCGTATTCAGGAAAAGCTTAAGGTTAACCTCCGCCACAAAATTTGAAATATGGGGCGAGATGACGTTAAGAATCGGAATCCAGATAAGAAAACTCAAAAGCCCGGAAATAACTCCGTAAATAATTCCCTCAACCACGTACGGCCCCCGGATAAAACTGTTGGAAGCGCCGACCAAGCGCATAATGCCGATTTGCTCGCTGTTGGAATAAATCGCCAAACGAATGGTGTTAAAAGTAACGATTACCGCCAGCAGAGCCAGAAAAACCGTAAGAGCAATGCCGCCTTTTTTCATGGTGCCGACAATGGCGGTCAAGCGTTCAATCACGACCTGGTGCTGGGCATAGCTGACTTTCTCAATTAAATTTTGAAGCGACTGATTGGATAAATAATCGGCAATCGCGCCGTATTGACTCGGGTCTTGAGCTTTGATGTTTAAAGAGGCAAGCAACGGATTTTTATCCAATTCCTCAAGAGTCTGGGTAATGGTTTCTTCGCTGGCGTGACGGGCCTTGAAATCCTCAAGGGCTTTTTCCTGGGAAATATACTCAACGCTTTTCACCTCGTTTAATCCCTCAAGGGATTTTTTCAAATTAAGAACGTCGTCTTCCGAAGCGTTGCTTTTAAAATAAACGCTGATGTCTATTTTTTGCTGAAGCGAACTGATGGTGTTTTTCGCCACCACGTTAAAAACAATCAATCCTTCAAAAACCAAAAGAGCCAAAATCATGATAATTATGGTTGAGGCCGAAAGCCAGCTGTTTCTTAAAAATCCCTGAACGCCGTATTTGATTATTCTTGAAAGCGTAACTAACATTTTTTTATACTGTTCAAGTTTGGTCTAAAATAAATCTTCCGTTTTCTTCATCTTTAATGACTTTGCCGGCTTCAATGCTGATGACCCGCCGGCCGAGGGTATTCACGATTTCTTTATCATGAGTGGCTAAAATAACTGTACTCCCCAATTCATTAATTTTCAAAAGAAGCTTGATCACTTCCCAGGTGTTAAACGGGTCAAGATTGCCGGTCGGCTCGTCAGCCACCAAAACGTCGGGCCGGTTAATCATTGCCCGGGCAAGAGCCACTCTTTGTTTTTCGCCGCCGGAAAGTTCGGCCGGAAAATTGAGCATCTTATCCTTAATGCCGACCATATCAAGAACCTGGGGAACCATTTCATCAATATCTTTCTGAAACCGGCCCCCAACTTCCAAGGCAAAAGCCACATTTTCAAAAGCAGTTTTTTGGGCGAGGAGTCGGAAATCCTGAAAAATAACGCCGACATGACGCCTGAATTCCGGCAGCTGCTTTGAAGTCAATTTATTGACTTCATAAGCGCCAAAAAAAATTTGCCCCTTAGTCGGCTTTTCCTCGCCAATAAGGAGCTTGACGATGGTTGATTTGCCGGCGCCGGAGCGGCCGACAATGGTCACGAATTCATTGGGTTGAATTTTGAAATTCACCTTGTCCAAAGCCACCATATTGTGATTGTAAGTTTTGGTAACGTTTTGAAATGTTATCATAAGCGCGATACCAATATGCTAATGCATACTAATTATGCTAATAATGCGAATGATACTAATTTATTCGTATCATTAGTATGCATTCGTATATTAGCATCGCTACTTTATTAAATCAAGATTGCCGTCCAAAATCTCCTCAATTTTTGAAACTTTACGGCCAGTGCGGTGGTCTTTCACCTGCTTGTAAGGATACAAAACATACGAACGGATTTCATGACCCCATTCCGGCTTGACCTTAACTTTCAAACTGGCAATTTCTTTTTCATGTTTTTCTTCCATGAGCTTCACAAGTTTTGCTTTTAAGAGACTCAGCGCTTTTTCCCGGTTCTGAACTTGCGAACGCTCGGCTTGAGAAGAAGCCGTAAGACCAGTCGGCAAATGAACCACCCTTACCGCCGTTTCCACTTTATTAACGTTTTGACCGCCTGGCCCGCCCGAACGATAAAACTCAACGCGTAAATCTTTTTCCGGAATGTTCAACTGAGTAGCTTCCGGCGCCGGCAGCTCCGGCAACACTTCCACTAAGGCAAAAGAAGTGTGCCTTAAACCTTTGGCATCAAACGGCGAAATGCGCACCAAGCGGTGCACGCCCGATTCATTCTTCAAAATCTCGTAAACGCCTTGGCCTTTTATTTCCAAAGTCGTGTCGTTCACTAATTGCTTCTTCCAATTTTTCAGGTCAGCAAACTTACCATACATCCGCAAAAGCATTTTTGCCCAGTCCTTGGCATCATCACCGCCGGCACCGGCAAGAACTGAAATTGTCACAATTTTGGGATTAAAATTCATATTTGAAGCTTATTCACCCCCACACCTTTTGAGCCAGCCCCGGGAGTCGAACCCGGAACCTCTGCTTTACGAAAGCATTGCTCTGCCGATTGAGCTAGGCTGGCCTGTGCGGGATACGGGAATTGAACCCGTGCCTCAACCTTGGGAAGGTCGCATTCTGCCGTTAAACTAATCCCGCGGCACAATGATAATAAGCTTTTCACCTTCTTCGCGATAGTTAAATTGGGACTTCAATTCCTTAAGCAGATTTTCCGGATGCTCAAAATATTTTATCTGGGACGCCAAATAGTCATTCTCGTCCTGCAGTTTTTGCAAAGATGCCCCGAGCTCGCTCGCCTTTTTTCCAAACACCTGATTTTTACTGACCAGGCTGTAAATACCCAATGCCAAAACAGCCAAAATCACGACTAAAACGCCGGCTTTCCAGAAATTCATAAAACCATTATACCAGCAATTTCGGCATTTTAAAAGACTATTTATTCAAAAGCTCTTTAAAAATCTCCGGCGCTATCCTCACTTTGGCCATTGTCTTTAATTTTTTCTTTCCCCGCTGCTGTTTTTTCCAAAGTTTCATTTTTCTTGTCCGGTCGCCGCCGTAAAGATAGCCAGTCACGTCTTTCCGAAGGGCCGGAATGTCTTCCCTAGCAATCACCCGTCCTTCGGCAAATGCCTGAAGAGATTGGGCAAACTGCTGGCGCGGCAAAAGTTTTTTTAACCGCTCAACCGTAGTTCTCGCTTCCCGTTCATAGCTTTGCCTCGGGAAAAAACGACTGAGCCCCGACACTAAATTGCCGGCCACTAAAATATCAACTTTCACAATGTCCGCTTTTTCATAACCGATTAATTCGTAACTGAAGGATGCAAAGCCCTGGGTAACTGACTTTAATTTATCGTCAAAATCGCTTACCAGCTCTGCCAAAGGCATTTTTGCTTTTATTTTGATTCGCTCATGAAAAGTTTCCGGGATAATCCCGCTCATCCTGAACATATTCTGAAGCGGGTAAATCTTTTTCACGTATTCCGAGGGAACAATTATTTCAATGCTTATCATCGGCTCGAAAATTTCCTCATACTCTTCTGGTAAATCCTCGGGCTTCACAATTTCTCGCCAAATGCCCTTCACTTTTACTTTATAAAGCACCGAAGGAAAAGTATTGATTGTTGGAATTGAAAACTCGCGCTTCAGCCGCTCACTGGTTATTTCAAAATGAAGCCGGCCCAAAAACCCGACTTTAAAACCGCGCCCCAAAACTTCGTTTTGGTCCGGTTCGATTTTTAACGACGAGTCATTTAAATGCAGTTTCTCCAAACCGCTTCGCAGCGATTCATAATCATCGGTTTCTTCCGGGTAAAAAGAAACGAAAACAACCGGCTGTGCTTCTTTGTAACCATGGAGGGCTAATTTTTCAGTATTCTGAGTTTCTTTTTTAGTGACCACGACCGTATCCCCGATTTTTATCCTTTGAGGGTCTTTAATGCCGGTGGCAATATAACCGATTTCTCCTTCGGATAATTCCGGGACCGGCTTTAACTGGGGCGTGAAATAACCTGTTTCTTTTATTTTAGAATGGGTATCCGTGGCAATCAGTTTAATTCCGTCACTCTCGCCAATTTTTCCGGAAAAAATTCTGACTGAAGCCACAACGCCTTTATGATTGTCGTAAAAAGAATCGAAAATTAGAGCGCGAGCCGCTTGTTTTTCAAATAAAACCAGCGGCTCTTTTGGGAATGGAATATATCTAACCACTGCTTCTAAAAGTTCTTTTGCTCCTTCTCCGGTCTTGCCGGAAACCAAGAAAATCTCATTTTTTGCAACGCCCAATAACTCGGCAAGGTCTCTAACGGCATTCTCCAACCGAGAGTCATTATTATCCGGGAAAAGGTCAATTTTATTCACCGCGCCAATGATTTTAAGACCGGCTGCTTGAGCCGACCGAAAATTGGCTAATGTCTGAGCTTGAATGCCCTGGGTGGCGTCAACAAGCAAAATCGCGCCTTCCACCGCTGCCAAAGCCCGCGAAACTTCGTAGGAAAAATCAGAGTGACCGGGCGTATCTATCAAATTGAGTATGTAGTCAGTGGTTTGTAGTTTGTAGCTCATCCGGACTGGCGCCATTTTAATCGTAATCCCCCGCTCTCTTTCAAGTTCAAGCTGGTCCAAATATTGTTCTTTCATCTGGCGCGCTGGAACCGTGCCGGTAATTTCCAAAAACCGGTCAGCTAAAGTTGATTTCCCGTGGTCAATATGAGCAATAATTACAAAATTTCTTATATTTTCTGGAGTCATTGGTTAAACAACTTCCGCATTATAGCAACTTTCGCAGTAGACGATTTCAGGTCTTTCAGGAGCGTAAGAAGTCTCAAATTCATTAGGACAATGATTTGTTCCGTGTTGATGAGTGATTGTGTTTTGATAAACTCCATTTCCTGACTTAGTTCCGGCACATTGACATTTGCGGTGCCATAACCTGACCGGATTCCTCATTTCTAATCTGTCTTTAAGCCGGCAGAAAAAACACTTTCTCGGAATCGGTATCTTATTCACCCTATAAAACAAAAATTCTCCCTCAAGAATTTTGTAATTCCGACTGCATTGATTACAGATGAGAATCTCTTTCGTGATTGAATCAGAAACGTCATTGATGCTTTCCGGTATTTCTCCTGGTTTGATTGTCTCTTTCCCTGTCGTGAATTGGAGTTTGTCCTGCCACTTGTATCCTTTTGCCAAAGCCTCCTCTTTCCTCAACGGATAACCGTCCTGAGCGAGAGTTTCATTATATCCGAAAGTAGAAAGTTCAACGGGAAAAAATTCACCCCATTCCCCTCTTTTTTTCATCTGGTCGATAAGCTTCGCTTTTAACTCGTGATATGTCTTTTCATCGTATTGTTTGTTGAAAATGCAATATTTCGCATTCTTGAGCCCAACGCAACCGAATAATTCCTCTGATGTTTGACAGCTGTCAGAATACAAAACATTGCGGTCTTTGTGACAATAAGACGTGAAATGCGTTCCATAGGAATTATCAGGATTGATTCCTTCACAACATAACTCTTGTTCGCCTCCGCTATGACAGTCATAGCTGTCTTTTATAGTGTCTCCGTTTTCAAAAAACTTGGAATTTTCAACCCGAATTGCATTGAAGCAACTGATGGCATTTTTGGAATTCACCAGATAATTTCCTGTGCAATTGACGCAGTTGTTAAAGTTGGCCGGTCGGCGCGGAAAGTTAAGAATGAATTCAGCAAATTCTTTTCTGGCTTTTTGCATTCCACTCCAAGTGTCTAATTTATAACTAGCCAAAATTTTCTCATACTCTTCCTTGGAACGGGGTTTGTTTTTCACGTAATATTTTTTGTGCCTCAACCCAACTGAAAGAAAACAATCTGTACAACCACGACAATCGTAACAAAAAGCACAATCAATAAGAAACTTGGAATTAAAGATGTATTTACACGAATTGCTTTCTTCCACGGAAATGGAATCGTAAATGTTTCTACCATTTGAGAAAACTGTCATTACGTCCACCATGTCCTTCGCATCCACCATGTAGTAGCAATAAAAACAATTTTCCACTTTCCAGGAATTCATCGTTAAATAACAGTTCTTCCCGAGAGCAAAATAATTCGTGTATTCGCATCCGACGCTCGCGATATTGTTATCGTTCAAAATAGCCAGGGCCGGAACTTGATTTAAAAGTTCCCGGAACTGGTCAAAAAACGACTTGGAAAAGTCAATCTCCCGGCCATAAACCTTCGGCTCCCATTTATCAGACCACCAGCACTTATTGCAGTAAATCGGAACCGGCTTGTCCGGCGAATAAATGGAGATGATATTCCGGCTGCATAATCCGCATTGCCGATTATAAAAGTTGTAATCGTTTCTCCACGTCATTCTCCGCAACCGTCGGCAACTCGCGCACCAAGTTGGCGGCGGGATTCCCGCCCGCTCATAAAACGAAAAATCATCCGGTTCAATCGTGAACCGCTCTTTGCAATTTTGACAAATTTTTGTTTCAGCTTGAGTCATACTACTTCATTTTGATAGCACTGCTCGCAATAAATTATTTCCTTACGGTCTGGCGCATAGGAAGTTTCAAACTCATTCTCACAATGATTGGGACTGTGCTGATGAGTGGCAAAGTTTGTATAAACGCCATTTTCTGATTTTACGCCGGCACATTGGCATTTGCGGTGCCAGAGTTTGAGAGGATTTCTTTGCCTTAAACGCTCATAATGACGGCAATTGGGACAAAGACGCGGCAAATGCAGATTCAGCCGGCGATAAAATTCCAGTTCCTGGGGAACAATTTTAAAAGCAGTCGTGCACTGGTCATTGCATTTACCTTCATGAGTGCAACCAATGACTTCTTCCAAAATATCATCTTTTACGTCTTTAATATTGTCAGGAAGGTCGGTTGGCTGCTTTGTTACTTTGTAATCACGAACGTCGGTGTCGCGCCAGGAATAACCTTGAGCAATTGCTTCTTCTTTGGTTAAAGGGAAATATTCCTGAGCAATGGTTTCATTATAGGCAAAGGGTGATACTTCGGCTGGAAAAAACTCTCCATAACGATACACTCTTCCTTTTTTATCCACATAGGGCGTTGCGTTCATGTGTTCAAGAATGCGCGGCATAAGTTTTGTATATTCTTCTTTTGTATATTGCTTATTCAAAATACAGTATTCTTTACTCCGCAAGCCATAGCAACCAAAAAGATTTTTTGAGCCGTGACAATTAATGCTGTAATACATATCGTATGAGCCGTAGACCACGCTTGTGAAATAAGCACGGCCTACTTGGATGCCGGTATCAGTAACTTCGCATCCTCTTTCAAGAGATACACCCACGCCGGGCCCACCGTCAAAAACATCTTTCAATCCGGCTCCGCCCCAACTTACATACTTACAATCTTCTGCCGCCGGACTGCCGATCATGTCAAAACACGACTTACAATTTTTCACGTAAGCCACATTGTCTCCGGTGACGTCAACTGATTTTAAAATGTGCGCAAATCGCCGAATGGATTTGGCAAGAACGGCAGTATATTCAGCATGAATCTTCTGGACAGTAGAAAAACTCCCTAAATCAATACTTTTTATCTTTTCTTCATACTCATCTTTGGTGCACGGCTTATTGAAAAAATGGTAGGATTTACTCCTAAGATTGCTGCAGCCGAAACAATGGTCGCAACCCACGCAACTGTAGAGAAAAGCTGAATCAACGCACTGACTGCAATATTGACTGAAAAACGTTCGGTAGCATTGGTTAGAACCCACCAGTTCATAGCAAAGTTCATCCGCATTGGCTATATAAAGGTCAAGCGAATCCTTGTCATAAACGATGCGATTGGAATATAAAACGTTTTCGTTTTTCTCTGAAGCAGTAGCAAGAAAACAATTCTTATCTCCTTCTGATACGTTGCAGTAGCTGCAATTCACCATATTAGTGATGGAAAGATTAATAAGCGGCACTTGTCTCAAAAGTTCTTTAAACTGTTCAAAGAACGGCTTGGAAAAATCATAATCTTTGCCATAATCCAGCGGATTCCAAGCGTCAGACCACCAGTAGCGGTCGTCATAAACAGTTACCGGCTTATCCAGCGAAAAAACAGAAACGATTTCTTCTTCATGGCCGGGGGCATTACACTTTCGTTTATAAAGCGCCCGTTCGTTCCGAAAAAACATCCGTCTCTGCCGCCGGCAATCAGGACAAAAAGTCGGCGCCGGGACTTTTATTTTCTCATAAAACTGAAAATCCTCCGGTTCAATGGTGAAATTTTGTTTGCAATTCTGACATTGTCTAACCTCGGAATTCATACTAATCATTATTGCTGTTCAGCCGCCTTTAGTAAAGTTAAATTCAATAAAATCCTGCCTTCGGGGTCATCGGTTTCATAATTGAAAAACGAGGCATTTGATTCTTGCCAAATAAAACCTAACGGCGCGCCAATTGAAATCTTAAGCTTGTTTTTCGCCCCGGCTTGATTCTCAAAAACAAAACCATAAGTTTCCCCGGCATTAAGAACAAAAGCTCCCCTTTTCGGCGTCTCATATTTCAAATTTAAAACCCCGGTTTTGCCAGCTGCTACATTGAACCAGGTGCCGAAAACCCTTTTACCGGCCATGGGCATTTGCCAGATCTTATAAGAAGTAAGAAAAACTTTTTCTTTCTCAATCGCATCCAAATCCGGATTCACGCCGTAGCCGCCAGCTTGATAATCAACTTGGGTGGTTGACGCTTGAATGAAGTTACCTTTTATAGCAGAAATGCTTGAGCCGGGCGCTGTAAAAATTTGGATAAAATCTTTGTTAGTCGCCCGCCACCAGGATTCTTTTTTAACGTTACCGTTATGCTTGCGCCTTACGGTCAAATCCGTGAAAGCGTTACCCTCACTATCCAGATTAATTTTTGCCTCCACGGTTTGTTCAATGAAAGCATCGCTTTTTTCACCGCCGATATTGGCATTGACCACCGCTAAATAACTTCCCCAGAAATCATTGGGCAGTTCATAAACCGCGCCGTCCAAATTATTATGGGCCGAAAAATTCTCTATTTGCGAATCCTTGCTCCAAACCATTATGTCTTTGCGACTAAAACTATTTTTTAAAGCCGCAACGAACTCCTCGGCACTCCCCAATCCATTTATCTTCTCAAGAATAAGAGGCGCAAGAATGCCTAAAATTTCTTTACGATTAATAACGTCTTCGGAATCGTTTAAGCTCTCTACGGTTTTTTGGATTTGTTCATAAAAATTATCTTTGCTGATTTCTAAACCCGAATCAAGTATTTGGATTGGACCAACAATCTCTAAAATATCTTTCAAAACATTGGTATTTAACGCGACAACCGCATCAAAACTAACCTCATTATAAATCTCTGAATTCTCAAAAAACTGAATAAGAGCGCGGGCTGAAGTCGGAAAATCAAAAAACCAGTTTGAATCTTGAACCCGCCATCTTTCGGCAATGGTCCGAAGCGGTTCAGGCGGGATTAATTTCAAAGACACCGTTTCGTCAATATCGGCAATGTCGCGGACGTCAATATCAAAAATCTGGCCTTTATATAAAATCAAATCGGCAAAACTGCCGATAAAACCGCCAGTCGGCCGCATTTCCGCCGGGTTCTGAAAAACCAAAAGAATATGCCGCTCGCTTTCCTCATTCAGCAACTTAAGAATGCCGTCAAATAATGACTCGGTGCTCCTTAAATCAGAACTGTAAGTAAGATAATTGTCGTTTATTGCCTTATTTAAACCCGCGAGAGAAGGAAAAATTGATTTCAAGTTTCCCACATAATTTCTCAACGATTCGGTTTGAACAACGATTCCCTTTAAATCGTCGCGGCTGGAATCAAAAATATTTATAAGCGTGTCGCCGTCGTAAGATAAATATTTAAAGCCGTTTTGGAGCAGGTCCTCAAATAAATCCGTGAAGTCCAAAAAGTTTTCGTTCGTTTTCCCGATTTGGTTGAATAATCCGCTTGCTTCGCGAAACAGCGGAATAATGCCGCCCACGATTTTTACAAACCAACTGTTGTGGGCTCTATTTAAAATATCGTCCAAAGCAAAAAATTTCTCACTATTCTGATTAAGATAGCTTCTGGCTTCGCCTGGTTTCAATTCCTGGATTCTGTTAAAGGCGGCGCTGAAATTCTTGAAAATCAAATCGCCATCCTTGCTTAATAAATCAGCCGCTTTGTTTAAATCGGAATAAACAAACCATGCCCAAAAACAAAAACCAAGAAAAATTACGATTACTCCAATCAGAATAACCCTTTTCCAATGCTTTCTCATGATATAATGATAACACCATGAGCCATTTATTAGAATTTTACGGCGAAGAGTGCGCTCATTGCGAAACCATGAAGCCGCTGGTGAAACGATTGGAAAAAGAAACCGGACTCAAAGTGAAAAAATACGAAGTCTGGCACAATGAAAAAAATGCCAAACTAATGGACAAATACGATAAAAAATATTGCGGCGGCGTGCCGTTTTTCTACAATACTAAAACCGATAAATGGCTTTGCGGCGCCGCTGACTATGAAAAATTGAAAAAGTGGGCCATTGAATAATAACCTTGATAACCCTGATAATAATCTTGAGTAGTATTTTCTGCGTTTAAAAAGCTATGGCTTTTTAAACGCAGGATTGCCGTTTTTAAAAATTTGGAAAAGGTAGTCGCTTCCAATCAATTGCTTTAGAGAATAATTAAAACAAATTCCCCTCTCTGCCGCTCGCCCCTAAAATGCTCTAAAGCATTCTCTACTGTTCCCATGAAGATTTCCTCATAAACCTTGGTGAGTTCGCGACAAACCACAATTTTATAATTTTGACCAAAAACTTCGGCAAGATTATCTAATGTTTTTACGATTCGGTGAGGCGATTCATACAAAACAATCGGCCGGATTTCCGTGTCTTTCAACTCTTTAAAAAACTTTTGCCGTCCTTTTTTATGCGGCGGGTAGCCGAAAAAAGTAAACTGGTCGGCATTGACGCCGGCTACTGAAAGCGCCGCAGTTAAAGCTGACGGACCGGGAATCGGCACAATTTTCACATCCGGCAATTCTTGTCTTATGAACGCAACCAGTCGCGAACCCGGATCGGAAATTGACGGCGTGCCAGCATCTGTCACTAAAACGATATTTTGGCCTTTTTGCAATCTTTCTCTAACTTCGCTGTAAATAGCTCGTCCGACATTTTCATCATAGCGCTTCAAAGGTTTACTGATTCCGTAATACGAAAGTAATTTTTTCGTTACCCGCGTATCTTCGGCTAAAATCAAATCTACTCCCTTTAAAATCTCCAAGGCCCGCAAAGTAATATCTTTTAAATTGCCAATCGGCGTTCCAACTATATACAAAGTCCCCATTTTATTTCTTGGATTTATTCCTTGTTTTTTGGACTTTTAAATACTGCCGATAGCGGAAAAGAGCGGGCGTGCGATAGGTCGGGTTGCCTTGGCGGTTACCGATTTTTGAATGGTTTTTCATTTTTTTATTTTTGCGATACTGGACACGGTCAGCCATGCCGACATGATGCCGAGTCCTTTTTTATTAATATCAAACGGCTTTATTTTAACGGGATTTTTAATAAAAACTAGAATGCAGTATTTTTTGTTTTTAAATCTTTTGAAAAATTCCGGGACTTTGGACTGTTCAATGCCGTCGGCTCTACCGTATTTATTTAAAATCATTTTTACTTTTTGAGGCGTGAGCCAGGAAAATTGAACAACTTTGGAAACTTTTGTCTTTATAGTTACCGGCTCGCCGGAATTTTTGAAATAAACCGTGTCGCCTTTTTTGATTTTATTCCAAGGTGCCCGCTTTGTCTTGTACCACCGCGACTCAATTTTTTTCTCGCCGCTTAAAATTTTCTCAGTCAATCCCCAGAATTTTTTCATTATTGCGACATGGTCCATATTTCTATGCCCCATGACATTTCTTGTACTTTTTGCCGCTCCCGCACCAACAGGGGTCGTTGCGGCCTATGTTTTTTGCTTGAGGCGGCGGCGGAGTTCGCGGCTCAATGCTTTCTTTAACTCTTACCAAGTCCATTTCAAAAATTTGAAAAACCGTATTAGCCGTTAAACTTTCAAAACTGGCGTTCAAACGCTCAAAAAGCTTGTGAGCGTCCCGCCGGTATTCCACCAGCGGTTCATGCTGGCCGTAGGCCCTGATATTAACCGACTCCCGAAGCGCCTCAAGATCTTCCAAATGGTCAATCCACAACGCGTCCAAAATTCTCACCAAGTGCTGGCTGACCATTATTGACCGCTCTTTTTCGAATTCTTTCGGCAAAGAAGTTATTTTTTCATCAAGTTTTTTTATCTCTTCTTCCCGCTTCTGTCTTTCCTCCTGCACTAAATCCAATTCCTGAATCTGCCGCTTAAACTTCTCTGAAAAATTACTCAAAATTTCCACAAGTAGCGGCTTGATTTCATTTTTTCCGCCGGCTTCCAAAAACTTTTCGCGCTTGGCATAAATTACGGTTCTTTGTTTGTTTAAAACATCGTCAAAGTCAAGAAGATGACGCCTGATATCAAGGTTAGCGCCTTCAACTTTGGCTTGGGCCTGGTTTACGGCTTTGGAAACCATTTTTGATTCAATGGGAACGTCTTCCGGGAAATTCACGCTCTCCATCAGTTTCTTGATTCTGTCGCCGCCGAAAATCCGGACCAAATCATCTTCCAATGACAAGAAAAATTGGTTTGAGCCGGCATCGCCTTGCCGGCCGGACCGGCCGCGGAGCTGGTTGTCAATTCTTCTGGCTTCGTGCCGCTCAGTGCCCATAACATGGAGTCCGCCGATTTCTTTAACTCTTTGAGCCTCCTCGGAGCTCGGCGGATTACCACCGAGAATTATGTCAACGCCGCGGCCAGCCATATTAGTGGCCACGGTCACGGCCCCTGATTTGCCGGCCTGGGCAATAATCGCGCCTTCGCGTTCATTATTCTTGGCGTTTAAAACTTCGTGAGGAATGCCGGCTTCTTGCAAATAAGCCGAGACGGTTTCGTTGCTGCTTATTGAAGACGTGCCCAAAAGAATGGGTTGGCCTTTCTCGTGACGTTCTTTTACTTCTTTGACCACCGCCCGGTACTTAATTTCTTTGGTTTTATAAATCAAATCCGATAAATTTTTTCTAATCATGGGCCGGTTCGGCGGAATGCTCACAACCTCAAGATTGTAAACTTTGTGAAATTCCTCAGCCGAGGTCTGAGCCGTACCGGTCATACCGGCGATCTTCTTGTACAACCGGAAATAATTCTGAATAGTAATGGTGGCATAAGTGCGGTTTTCTTCTTTCACGGCCATGCCTTCTTTGGCTTCAATGGCTTGATGAAGACCGTGAGAAAAACGCCGGCCTAAAAGCATCCGACCGGTAAACTCATCAACAATAATTATCTCGCCGTTTTTAACAACATAATCTTTGTCGCGCCGAAAAAGGGCTTTGGCTTTCAAGCTTTCCTGAAGATAATGAACCAAACGGGAATGCTCCGGGTCAAAAATATTGGGCACATTAAGCGTTTTCTCAACTTTTTCAATGCCTTTTTCCGTAATGTTCACCACCCGCAGCTTTTCATCAACAACATAATCTTCGGGCGGCTCCAGTTTTTCCACCACTCTCGCAAAAACCTTGTAATAATCGCTTGACTGAACATCAGGCGCCGCAATAATCAGCGGCGTTCTGGCTTCATCAATTAAAATGCTGTCAACCTCGTCAATAATGGCGTAATTATGCTTTTTCTGAACTTTGTCTTTCAAACTCAAAACCAGATTATCTCTTAAAAAATCAAAACCAAATTCATGATTGGTGCCGTAGGTTATGTCGGCTTCGTAAGCTTCCCGGCGAGTAATCGGCCGCAAAAATTTTTCAACTACCTTAAAACTGCCCATAATATCTCTTTCTTTATCTAATTCAGGCGATTCGAAATCAGGGTCATAAAGATAAGCGGCGTCATGAACTAAACACGCAACTCGTAAACCTAAAGCATGATAAACCTGCCCCATCCAGACTGTGTCGCGCTTTGCCAGATAATCGTTGACTGTAACCACATGAACGCCGTTGCCGGAAAGCGCATTAAAATATGCCGGCAGAGTGGCGGCCAAAGTTTTGCCTTCACCGGTCAGCATCTCCGCAATCTTGCCTTCATGAAGAACAATGCCGCCGATGAGCTGAACGTCAAAATGGCGCTGGCTCAAAGTGCGCTGGCTGGCTTCCCGAATCAAAGCAAAAGCTTCGGGTAAAATTTTTTCTTCTGATTCACCGTCTTTGACCCCTTGACGCAACTTGTCCGAAAGTTCGCGCAATTCGCCATTATTCAACTTTTGAATTTTTTCCTCTTCTGCATTTATAAGCGAAACAACGCCTTCAAGGCGTTTTAAAGCACTACCGCTAAATATTTTTGATAAAAATGCCGCCATCTTTTGTATGGTTATATCAAATCTTCTGTTTTAGAAAGAGGGCGGATAGTGGTGACCTCTAATTTTTTTGTTTATTTAATGAGTGCTCTACCTATCCGCCCAATTTATTATGCCAATTTAGATAAGATAAATGCAAATTTACATCTTTGGCGGGAAGCGGATTTCTAACGGGGTAAAAAACCCCTCCGGCCTTGCGGCCGGAGGGGAATCAGAAGGGTTTTCCTTAGATTTCGTCGCCTCCTTGCGGAGTCGAGATAAGGAAAACTCAGCACTCACAATAAGCATTATAGCACAATACTTTTAAAACACAAGCCCCTTTTCATTCCAGACTTATATTTACCCTCTTAGGATTTTGAGGTACCCGATGAACCCAAAATGGCCAAAATGAAATCTTGGCTTTATCAACGCCTTGTAAACTAAGCAATGTTCCCTTAAGCCGGGCTTCGTCCATTCTAAGGATTTGGTTTCTGAAATCTTCAACAACGATGAGCGGCGCAAAAGTAGTGCTTCCCTTCGCGGTAAAACTCATTTCTCCTTTTAACAAATCCGCTTTCACATCGCCGTAACTTAAATCGAAATCAAGAACCTTCAAGTTGCCCTCGGCAGCGCCCTTATTTTTTTCAATCAGAGCGTTCTTTAAAACATCTTCTTCAAAAACCATATTTCTCATTTCCGCTTCGCCAAAAATACTGAAATTGCCATTATCATCAACTTTGGAATCAACTTCTTCTTTTGTTATTTTAAAACTGACCGCCTCATCCAAAAGTTTAAAACGCGGCGTGAGCAAAACCAGCATTTGACTCTGGGCGGCGTCTTTCAACGCCTCTTCAATTTTTGTCTTAGCCTGGGTAATGTCATCTGCGGTAGGAACCAAACGCTCGCCGACAAAACCGCCGCTAAAAGCTTCTGCGGCTTCGGCATAAAAACCTTCGTATTTTGGCGAACCCTTGAAGCCGGGAATGCGCCACCCGCCTCCAGCCGCAACATTATAATCCGCCCCCGACTCAGCTGCCGTCACTTCCACGTCAATTTTTGAAGGAACAATTTTGCCATTCTGAATTTTAGCTCCGGGAATTACGGTACGTTTGTCCAATTTAAAAATTTTTCCGCCTGAAGATTCAAAACGCGTAGCTTCAACTAAAACTTGGGGTTCAGAACTATAACTGTTGTAAACGGTAAGCTTGCCGCGAGCTTTGATTTTTATTTCTTCTTTGCCATGAGCCGGAAAATTCATCTGGAGATTGCGGTTAGCAATTAAAAGTTCGCCGGGTAAAACCATCCCGCTTTCTCCCGTCTCAACGCCGGTAACGCTCTTTCTGGTTACAATGTTTTCTTCAAAATTAACAGTGCTTTTCTTCAGCTCTATTTTTATGTCGGCTTTCGGCAAAACCTTGAAACCCAGAAACCAAACGCCTGCTCCCAAAACTCCTAAGATTAAAATCATAATCAGCCATTTATATGGTCGCCTTTTTGATTTTTCCTCCTCCTCTATTTTTATCTTTTCTATTTTCTCTTCTTTTTCTGCGATTTTCTCCGGCCCAACTTCTTCTTTGAACGCAACTTCTTCTTCAACTTTCGGAACGACGACCGCCGCCTCTCTTTTCTTTAAACCGGCTCTGGGGACTATATCGGAAACCGGCCGTTCTATTTTCTGAAATACGGGATTTACGGCTTTTATTTTTGATATGACGGCTAACTCCAAAATATGGTCATCAACCGACTCAATGACGACTTCTTTACCGGCCGTAGCGGCTTCGCGTTTCAAAATCGCGAAATTGTTTATAGAGGAGCCTAAAACAGAATCCTTGGGAACGTTAATAATTACTTTCTGGATCTTGGCTTTGATAATTTTATCAACAACCGAATCCAAATCTTCCTGTTTGTCGATAAAAAACTTTTTTTCCGGTTTAGTCATTGTCTTACAATTGAATTTTAAACTAAGGGTGGGGAATAAGCCATTTGGCGCGACGCCGCAAGAGCCGGTTTAAAAATTCATACTGGGGATGAGAATACTGATGAGTGAGCAGGGCCAAAATGCTGTTATTTGTCTTTAAAAAATCGCGAACCCAGCCTCGGCGATGATGGACTATTTTAAACCCCTGCTCCGCCGCTAATTCGTCAAATAATATTCTTTGACCGCGAAATCCTTGAAGCCAGGAACTGTAAGCCGGGAGATTGAAACGAAAATTAAAATGAACTATCGGCCGATGGCCGGCCGCTTTCTTGGAATAAAACTGCTCAAGATTTTCCAGAAATTTCTTGAACTCTTCCCCGAGCAATCTGTCAATAAATCTCGCCACTCGATCGGATAGCTGATTATTAATATAACGCTCCATTATCCGGCTGCCAACCTCACTATCAACCGCTAATTCATTTGAAAAAGAGTTAATTAAATTGTTACCGCCCCAAGATAAACCTTTAATATAAGCCCTCTCTTCATTCCGAGAAGAAAAAATGGTTGTTTTTAATTGACTTGAATGAACCACGAAATCAGCCAATTCCCCAAGAGCAGCGGCAAGAATACTCGTGCCTTCAACGACAACAAAATTTTTAGCCCATTTTCTGAAATTCCCGAGCATCGGCAAAATTACCCTCGGAACAAAAGTTCCTCGGAGGCGAAGAAAAAGCTCTCCGCCTTTGAATCCCAGAGGGTTGAAAACCTGATGCGAGCCCAAACTCACGTCCAAGATGTCAATGTTGGCCAGAATCAAATCAAGGTCGCTCACGCCCATTTTTTTGGCGGCCCAATTGCGATAGCGATTCAAAAATTCCCAAAGCCCCCGAAAAATAAGCTGGTCCATTTCCTCTTCGGTAATTTCCTTAAGCGGCCGACTCCTCTTCAAACGAATCAAACTCTCAATTGTCGTGGCCTCAGAAGAATCAAGGGCAAGAATCACTTTATCAATCGGAAAAATAGGACGCCGCACTTCTCCAAAGCCGCCCAACAATTTAAATCCCTTCAGCTTGATTTCTTTCCGGTTAAAATCAACTTTGGCTTTAACCGCCTGAATCCGGTTGTCAATGCTTTCAATGACCAAAAAATTCTCGGCCTTAATTTTAAATAAGCCTCGGATAAAATCTTTAATGCGGTTCACCACTGCTTTCATTATAGCAATATAATCCCCCATCTTAAATAAGCTTTTTGGTTTAATTTATGGCGGCGCGAATGCGGCGGATGCCGGCTGAACTGGCTTCTTCTTTCAAAATCTTAAAAGTTCCGATTTCGCCTGTACGCGAAACATGAGGCCCGCCGCAAAACTCTTTGTTGTAAGCGGATTCAATAGAATCGCCAATAAAGTAAACTTTAACCTTTTCGGGATATTTCCCTTTATAAAAGTAAAGCGCGCCGGTCTTTAGAGCTTGTTCTTTAGACATTTCAATAAATTTAACGGGCAAATCTTGTTTTATCTGCCGGTTCACTAAATCTTCAACTTTTTCAATTTCCTCGGGCGTCAGTTTCCTCGGGAAAACAAAATCAAACCGCGTCCGCTCGGTATTTATGTCTGAGCCGCGCTGGGCCACTTCTTCGCCAAGCACGTCCCGCAGGGCTTGATGCAAAAGATGGGTGGCGGTGTGAAGCCGGGTCACTTTTTTGAGTTCTTCTTCGTCGCCGGCTTTAAGCTCGCCGGTATCAAGAATCAGACCGTGGCCGCCGAATTTTTTCTGCGCCCCGGCTCGGGAAATCTCCCGGTGCTTTTCAAATTCTCTATCGAAATCCTCTTTCTTCAAATTCTGGGTCAGCGCTGGCGGCGCCAACTCCTTTATCAATTCAAACGGCAAACCGAAAGTTTCATAAAGATGAAAAGCGTCTTTCCCGGTAATTTCATGAATTGGACGAATTGGTTTAATTCCCTTTTTATCCACTTGCCATAACTTCTCAATCTCCTGAATTCCTCGACTAATAGCCCCTTGAAACTTTTGTTTTTCCTCTTCTAAAACCTCTAAAATCATTTTTGAATTATTCAGTTCCGGATAAATTTTTCCGAATTTTTCTTTGATAATTTCAACGGCTTCAGGAAACAAATCAGCATGAATGTCATACTTTACAGAATAAGCCAAAATTCTGCGCAAAAGCCGGCGCAGAATATAACCCGCTTCTTTATTGCTGGGCAAAAGACCATCACCGACCAAAAAAATCGCGCCTCGCAAGTGATCAGTTAAAATCCTCACTGCCCTTTCGTCAAGTTGAGGAGCTAGTTCTCTTATTTTGGAAATAAGGGGATGTAAAAGATCTATTTCAAAAACATTATCCGTACCTTGGAGCTTTGCCAAGAGCCGTTCGAAACCCCACCCGACATCCACGCCTTTTCTCGCAAGCTGTGTAAAAATTTGATCTTGATGACAATAATACTCCATAAAGACCAGGGTAGCGATCTCGACTCCGTCCACATACACTTCATTACAAGCGCCGCACGGCCCCTCTGCTCCTGCCGGTCCCCAAAAATTATCCTGCCGTGGCCCCTTTCCCACTCGTTCCTTCGGCAAGAGTTTGCCCCAACTTTGAAATGACTCCTCATCAAAAGGAACCGACTTGTCGCCTCCAAACACGGTTGCTCTAATCCGCTCTGGAGCGATTCCAAATATGTTTGTGAGGAGCTCGAATGTCCAAGTAATAGTTTCTTGTTTGAAATAATCGCCGAATGAGAAATGACCGAGCATCTCAAAAAAGGTAAGATGCATCTCATCTCCCACCTCGTCAATATCTGAGGTCCTAAAGCATTTCTGAATGGAAACGGTTCGCTGACTGCCGAAATCTTTAACCGCACTAAGCTCTCCTGTAAAATAGCGCTTAAACTGCTGCATGCCGGCCGTAGTCAAAAGCACTGACGGGTCATCGGGAATTAAAGAAGATGAGGGCATAAAGGTGTGTCCTTTTTCCTTAAAAAATTCATAAAATGATTTTCTGATTTGTTCTGAGGTCATAATTACAAATTAAATTCTAACACGGGTTCAGATATTTTTTAAGACCTTTATTGTTTGACCGTCAACGATGAGCTCAATGATGCCGTCAAGGTCGGTTCTGAAAATTTTTGAACCGACCCCTTCCAAACGCTTTAAAACTTCAGCAGTGGGATGGCCGTAACTGTTCTTGCCGACTTCAATCACGGCTACTTTGGGGTTCAAAATTTTAAGGAAGCCGCCGAATGAAGAATATTTGGAACCGTGGTGAGCGACTTTCAAAATATCAATTGGAGAATTAAAAACTTCTAATAATTCCTCCTCTATTTTGACGCCAATATCGCCCGTAAAAAGAGTTTTGGAATTGTTGCTTGTAAGTTCAGCCACCAAAGCCGTGTCATTCAATTCTTTTGCCTGAAGAGTACTTTTGTCAGGCGAAATTATTTTAAAATAATTGTTTTCGTATCTGATGGCGTCATTCTTGGCAAGAACAACGGTTTTAACGTCATTCTCTTCAATTATTTTTTCCAAATCGGCAAAAGCTTGGGCTTCGCCTTTGCGCCCGTTCGCTAAAAAAGCGCCGACCCGATACCTTTTAAAAACGTCAATCAAGCCGCCGAAATGGTCCAACTGGGGATGGCTCATCATTACTAAATCAATGTAGCGGTCAGTCGGCAAAAGAATCTTTTCCAAATTACCCAAAATCCTGCTGTTTGGCGGCCCGCCATCAATTAAAACTTTTACGCCGCCGGGCAAAAGCACTAATTCGCTGTCGCCCTGGCCGACATCCAGAAAATAAATTTTCAAATCGCGATTGGTTTTTCCTTCTCCGCTAATCTGCCAAAAAATCAAAAAATCCAAAACTACCAAAGCAGCGAGCAAAATTATTGCTTTGTTTTTATGACGTTTGAGTTTTAGGATGATTTCGTCCAACATAAACGGCAAAACCAATAATAATTATATAGTACAAAAATACGGCGGCCCAACTCAAGGCGGAACTGAAAGTCAAGCTCAATTTGGCAAACAGATTAATTATAAAAATTTCAAAACTAAGAAGAATCCAGGCCAGCCAGCTGAAAACCAAGGACAAGTAATAAGAAACAAAAGACGCAAAAGCAATAATAAAGCCAAGACCCATTGTCACCGGCACTGCTCCAAGAATTAAAACATTGGCCAAAAGCGAGGTCGGCGAAAAACTGCCAAAATTAATTATTAAGACCGGCGCCACCGCGAGCTGGGCTGAAGTGGTTGTTAAGAAATTATCCCGCCAGCCCAAAAACCCCGGCTCCTCGCCCATTTTGAAAAATCTGGCGATGGCCGGCCGCAAATAAATTATTCCCAAAAGAGCCAGAAACGAAAGTTGAAATCCGACGTCAAATGCCAAAACCTTGGGATTGAACAAAACCATGACAAGGCCGGCGAGAACAATGGCGTTTTTAATGTCATAAAGCCGGCCTATTTCCCGCGCTAAAAGCACCAAAATGCCCATGACCGCGGCTCTCACCACCGAAGCTTCAGCGCCAGTCATCAAAACAAAACCAATGATTATAAAGATGGTGAGCAGAAACGAAAGCCGCTTTGATAAAAAATAAGCGAGTAATCCCATCACGGCCCAAACAATAATGGTTATATTGTAGCCGGAAAGAGCGACTAAATGAGTGGTGCCGCTCAATTGCATGGCGTTTTTAAATTCTTGCGAAAACTCGCTCCGGCCGCCTAAAGTCAATCCGGTTAAAAAAGCTGATTCTTTTTGAGGTAAAACTTTTTGGAAAGAACTGATGATTTTATTTTTGAATTCAAAAAGCGCGGCTTTAATGCCAGAGCCCCGGTTTGACCCGATAAGTTCTACCTTGGGGAAAGAACTGATTCCCCGAACTTTTTCTTTGGCCAAGTAACGCTCATAACCGGCTGGTTCCGGCTTTTCAATTACGCCGTTCAAATTTAATTCATCGCCGTAATGAAACTCCGGATAACGGGCTAATTTTATCAAAATATTGCTTGAATAAGGTTGGCTTAATTTCAAAATAATTTCCTGACTGCCGGCTTTGAGCGATGGATCGCTTACAATTACTCCTTTAAAATCCGTTTTTTTGTCGAAAACAATGTTAGCGCCCTTGAAATTCAAATCATCCCATGCGTAATAAATAGCGCCAACTACGGCAAAAAAAGCCAGGACGGTAAGCCAAACAAAAATCTTCTTTTCTCCAAAAATAAATAAAAGAAAAAATATCAGGGCGGCTAAAAACGTAATGAGAACAATCAAAGCAACCGGCCAAAAACTTGCCAAAAAAATGCCGCCTAAGAAAAACAAAGCGCCGAAGAAAAAAATCCTGTAAGGCGGCATGATTTGTCTTATTATACTACTTCTTTAAGGTAGCAGGCTTCGCAATAAATCTTCAATTCTTTTTGCTGTTCCGGAGAATAAACTGTATGGGTTTGCTCGCCGCACTTGGGACATTTGAAAGGATGAAGCAAAAGGGAATGTTCTAATTTGGTCCGTTCAAGCAGTCTTTGCCAAGGATGTTTGGTTGGCAACGGAAGATTCATCTTTCTGTAAAAATCCAGCTCTTGTCTAACAAGCCTGAAGGGCTTACCACTCGCTTCGCAAATAATGGCTTTTCCCAGAATATCATCGCTCACCTCTCTAATGTCAGACGGCACCTCATCCGGCGCCTTTAGCAACGGCATATTAGTGGGGATATTTGATTCTGGTTCGCTATACCACGGTATTGTCATAACTGCCGCTTCTTTTTCATTTAAAGAAAAATAGAGTTGACCGGTGCTTGACTGATAGGAAATAAGACCAAGTTTAAGAGGGAAAAATTCCCCGTATTCACCTTGGACGAGCATTTGGGTTTTGATTCTATCAACAAACGACCAATAATCTGTTTCAGAATAAGATTTATTGAAAATATGAAATTTTTTGTCTTTCAAGCCCGCGCAACCAAAGCAATAATTGCAATTACGACATTCAGAACAGTACTCCATAAAAGAAGACTGACGAATAAACATGGAAAAAAGATTGGTGGCGGCACCTACCGATACCACGCATTCATAGATTTGCTCCCCAATAACATTAGCCACATCTATATTATCGTGGGCGCCTTCAAGATTATCAGCATAACGCACATTTTCTGCTTTGGCGGCTCGAAAAACATAATAACATCCTTTGCATTCTATCAAGTCATCGCCAATAGAATTAGTGGTATGGACATTGCGGAGAGCTCGATGTAAAGCTCGGCGCACAACGTTCCCATAAAATTGCTCAAGGTGATGATTGAGGATGTCTCGGTTACCAAGATTGATTGATTTAATGCGGTCATTATATTCTTCTTTCGTCAGCTGCTCATTGTTAAAAACATAAGACCGGTTGCGAAGATTAGAACAAAGAAAACAATGAGCACAATTTTTGCACTCATACAAAAACGCCGAATCCATGCACTCACCGCAATCAACCACAAAAAGACAGCGAGAACAGTTATATGAGCCAACCGAGCCAAAACAAATTTCGGAATTGCTCATTATGCTGCAGTCAATCACTTCACGGCAATGTCTCACGTCCAACGAATAAACAGAATTCTCTGTCTCGTAACCCATTCCGCAGTAATAATTATTTTTACTCTTTGAACCACCAACCGTGTACTCTGTATTTACGCCACGGGGATCACGCTCAAGAGGTATATGCGGTATTTCAAAGAAAAGATCTTTAAACTGGGTAAAAAAAGATTTGGAAAAATCATAATCTCTTCCAAACTCCGCCGCCTCCCAATTATCAGAATACCAATATGAAAAATCGTAAATCTTGTGTGGCGAAGCCGGCGGATAAACTGTAACTACTTCTTCTTCATGGTCCGGCGCAGAACAGCGTTTTTTGAAAAATTTAGGAACGCGCATTAAATGGCCGAAGCGGCGTTTCTTTCTGCAAAGCGGGCAAAGAGTTGGCGGCGGCACCCGAAGCATCTCATAAAAATCAATGTCTTCCTGAAAAATATGAAAAGTTTGGCCGCATTGTTTGCAAATCCTGTCATGCGGCTTCAAATCTTTCAAAATTTCATCAAGCGCTTTATCAAATTGTGGGATTTTGGTCATACTACTTCTGCAAGATAACACTTCTTGCATAAAATGTAGGGTGCTTCTTCTTTGGGATAATTGGTTTTAAAAACAGCGCCGCATTTATCGCAGATTCGCTCAATCACGCGGAGATTTTTAATCCACTGGTTGAATTTTTCGCTGATTCGGCAAAACGGGCATTGCCGCGGCAAAGGCAGATTCATATTCCTTAAAAAAGCCAGCTCCATTTCTATGATTTTAAAACCCTTTCCGCACTTTTCGCACTCTATTGTCTCTTTTAAAATATCATCTTTTGCGTCTTTGATGTGGTCCGGCAATTCGCTCGCTTTTTTGGTAATGTTATAATTCCTCATTTCCGGCTCTTCAAATCTATATCCTTTATTTTCAATCTCTTCTTTGGAAAGCGGGAAAAAGTTACTGGCAATGGTTTCGTTATAAGCGAACGGCGAAATTTCAACCGGGAAAAATTCCCCATATTTATAAACTCTGCCTTTTTTATCAATGTAAGGCATGACGTTCATGTGCTCAATGATTTTTTCACGAAGTTTTTCGTACTCTTCTTGAGAATACTTTTTGTTCAAAATGCAGTATTTCCCCTTCTTTATTGATACGCAGCCGAAGTGGTGCGAGCCGCCGGTAGAAAGTTTGGAGTACTCAGCATTGTAAAGATTAATGCCGGTCTCCTGGCAAAACTTCACGTCAGCCACAAACTCACCCACATTGCAGCATTCATAACAGCGCGCTTGATTGTTCCCCCAGCTTGAAACGTCGTAGCAGTCCTTGATGGGCGGGTCGTACATCATGAGCAGATATTTGGAATCCTCCACTCCCATCACCTCAAAACACTCCTTGCAGTTTTTTGACTGGAAGACGTGACTGCCGCTGCAGTTTACGGTGAACTCGTCCATATGAGGTTTGGGCGGTAATGTTTTCCAGTATGCTTCAGCAAGTTTCTGCGCTTTTTTGTAATTTTTGTAAGACCCCAAATCCCACTTTTTAAGTTCCTCAAAATATTGTTCTTTAGAATGGGGTTTATTGAAAATATAATGTTTTTTATTCCGCAGGTTCGCCGAAGCGAAGCAATGCTGGCAGTTCATGCAGTCCTTGAGGAACGCGCAGTCAATGGATTCAGTCACCTGGCTTCGCGTGCCAACGCACCGGCTGTTATGGTAAGAATGCATCACGTCGTAGCAGAGCTCCGACGAAATGATGAGCGATGAATCAAGCACCGACTTGCAGTCATTGACGTAAAATCCATAAGCACAGTCCTCGTCGTTATCCGCGTGAAAAATAAGATAACAATTCTTGAGATGGCCGGTATGACTGGTGTAGGGCGAAGTTTCTAATGTGGGAATATCAATTGAAATCCCGAGAACTGGCGTCGTCTGCCAAAGCTCTTTGAATTGTTCAAGAAATGGCCTTGAAAAATCGTAATCCCGACCGTGTTCAAACGGGTCCCAATTATCCGACCACCAACATTTGGGGCAATAAACAACGTACGGAACTCCGGGACGAAAAATAGAAATAATTTCTTTTTTGCAGAGATTGCAGGGGCGCTTGTAGAGATTGAAAATATTCAAGAACGCCAAGCGGCGCTGCAATCGGCACTCCGGGCACCACGTCGGCGCCGGCACCTGCATTTTTTCGTAAAACGCGAAATCCTCCGGTTCAATGATGAACGAACTATGACAATTTTGACAAACTTTAGTTTGTGATTCAGTCATGGTTTTTGTGCCGATTCCTTTGGAATCGCGCATCCACGATTTCTCGGCACTGCAACGCAGTGCAGAAATCGGGACAATTTTGGCAGGTCGAAGACGCTGAATCCATTGAAGTGTTTTCGTCTCACTTGGCACGAATTTAATAATATGGCTCTTGCCCGAGGTTAAACCTAAGGCAAATCCCAAGATAATTTTGGAGAAAATTCTACCGGACAATCACCTGGTTGGCCCATTCTCGGTATTCGAGGTTAATGCGGTCAATCTTGACCGAAGCAATAAAAGGCGTGCTGTAGGTGTGATTCTTCCGGAGAAAATCTTCAATCTCCGCCATTTTCGGTTCGCTGGTTTTAATGAAAAGCACAGCTTCGTTATCTTCTTTAAGCTCGCCTTCCCACCAATACATTGACTCAATAGGCCAGACGTTAACGCAGGCAGCCACTTTTGCCCGCATAATCTTACCCCCCAGCTCTTTTGCCTGAGCAATATCTTTACAGGTTGTATAAATGAAAACCATTTGCGTTTAAAACGCAGCCCGACCTTTACCTTAATTATAAGCCCGATTAAGGCGGTCAAACAACCTCCGCGTTGTAGCATTGCTCACAGTATACGATTTCAGGCCTATCCAGAGCATAAGAGGTTTCAAACTCATTGGGACAGAGGTTAGTGCCGTGTTGATGACTGATTGTATTTTGATAAACTCCTTTTTCGCTTTTCTGACCAGCACACTGACACTTCCGATACCACAATTTCAAAGGATTTCTTTGTTTGAGGCGTTGGTAATGACGGCAATTGGGACACAATCTGGGCAAAGGCAGGTTCATTCTTTTGTAGAACTGAAGCTCCTCAGGGATGATTTTGAAGGCAGTGGTGCATTGTTCATTGCAGGTTGACTCCAATCTTACGAAGTCGGACTTCGTAAGATTGGTGTGGGCGCATTGGATGATTTCTTGAGTGATGGAATTAGGAACGTCTTTGATATGGTCTGGTAGGTCTTCGGTTTTGATGGTGATTTTATAATCGCGGGTATCTGGATCGCGCCAGCGATAACCCTGAGCTATTGCCTCTCTCTTAGTGAGGGGAAACCACCTTTGCGCCAACGAGTCGTTGTAAGTCATTGCGGAAAAGTCAGGAGGGAAAAATTCTCCGTAGCGGTATTCCCGCCGTCGCTCATCGAGATAAGGAACCTTCTTCATATTCTCGATAATTTGGGACACGAGTTGTTCGTACTCCTCCTTTGTATATTGTTTATTGAGAACACAATATTGCTTCTTCCGCAACCCCACACAACCAAAAAGGCTTTCCGAATTGTGGCAGTTATAAGAGTACTGGACGTTTGTTGATTGGATAACAAGGGAAGAGAATGCGATGCGCGAACCCCAGCAATTCGTGCTGTCATAGCAAAGCTCTGAGTTTTCGCCGGTGTCTATGAGATCGTGGCAATCATGGGTGGCAGTAGCCGAAATTATGTATTTGCAGTTATCAGAAGAAAAAGTAAGCGGGTCAATATCAAAACATGTTAGGCAATTATTACAACTTTTCAGGTTGTCACCCGTGCTATTACGCGAGCGGACAATCCGCGCGTACTTTTTCGGAAATGTGAGTGAAAAATCTTGAAACTCCCTTTTGACACCTTCTATGCTCGAAAAGCGGCCAATATCATGACCGGAAAGAAACTCTCGATAATCCTTTTCCGAACGTGGTTCGTTAAAAACATGAAACTGTTTATTACGAAGTCCCACGCATCCGAAACAATTGCTACAATTTTTGCAATCAGACAGAAAAGCGGAATCACGACATTCCTCCGAATAATGAGAAAACGAAACATTGTTACACTTCTTTAAATACGTCGATTCGTAACACCGTTCACAATCCACGAGAAAAACATAGTCAGCACACTCTTTCACTCTGCGACAGTAGTAACCATACAAACAATTCTCCGCCTCAAACCCAATGGTGTAGTAGCAATCCTTTGAGAAGCTTGCGTTGGAATATTCGCAACGAGTCGAGTTTAAATTTACGAGGTTATATCGTGGAACGCTGTTCAAGAGCGCACGAAACTGGAGCCAAAAAGACTGCTTTGGTGTGTAATCAGTTCCGTAAGACATTGCATCCCATTCATCACCCCACCATATTTCGTGACTATATACAGGAAACGGGGCATCGGCAGGAAAAATCGAGAAGATTTCTTTTCCCGTATAATCATCTTTCCTTTTAAAGAGTGTTCGATCAGTAACAAATATCGATCTTCGAACCATTCGGCACTCCGGGCACCATGTCGGCGGCGGCACCTGCATTTTTTCGTAAAAATTGAAATCTTCCGGTTCAATCGTGAAGGATTGTTTACAGTTCTGACATTGACGAATTTCTGTTGTCATGGTGGTTTTTAATCCAACTCCGACGTTTCACTTTAAACTAGCTCCTTATTAAAACATTCCTGGCAATAAATATTGTTGGTCATCCCCCTCGGTAAATTACTTAGAATCTCTTTGCTACACTTAGCGCAGATCGCTTTTTCAATCCTGAAGTAACCAACCCAAGAAAAACGGTCTTTAAGACGCGCCGCAGGATGAATTAAGGGAATAGGCAACCCTTCGCGTCTATAAAAATCCAGTTCTTCTTTTATAATTCTAAAAGGTCTGCCAGTTGCCTCACAACGAATTGCTGATTCAAGAATATCATCCTTGACATCTTTGATGTTTTTTGGAATTTGTTCCTTAGTAATCACCTTACCTGTAAAATCTGATACCTGCGGTTCTTGCCACCATAATCCCTTTTTCTCCCCTTCTTCCTTCGTAAGAGGAGAAGCCAAGTGAGCCATAGAAGCATTATAAGGAAAGGGACTGAAACTCATCGGAAAATACTCCCCATATTCTTTTCTTTTAAGCATTGCCGTCTTTATTTCATCAACTTTCGACCAATACTCATCCTCGGTGTACTGTTTGTTAAAAATGCAAAAATGTTTGTTTCTTAAGCCCACGCAACCGAAGCAGTTAGAACAGTCCCTCATATTGAATGTGTATTCAAGATCCAGACATTCGCCCCGACAATTTAAGACAAAACGGTGGCCTGAACCGCTGTAAGGCAGAACGGTTTCATAACACCGGCTCGGATTCGTACCCAAAAGCAAATCCATACAATCTTTCGCTCCGAGATTTACTTCGGCATAACGGTTATTCTGCCCATTTTTAATAAAAAAACACTTGTAGCAGTCGCGGCAATCTTCAAGAAGGTTACCGATGGAATTGACGCTTCGAGGATTAAAAGTGATACGCTTCGGAGAAACGGCCAAAAACTCCAAAAATTTAGTCTTCCAATAATTTAATACCTCCCTGTTTCCTAAATCTATTTCTTTTATTCTCTCTTCGTACTCTTCTTTGGAAAGCGGTTGGTTGAAAAAGTGATGGTTTTTATTCCTTAAACTGACACAACCAAAACAGTTGCGACAATTTTGACAATCATAAATAAAAGAGCTGTCCAGGCAGCTGTTGGAATAATACGCGAACTTGCAATTGTAACAATGTTCGGGATAAACAATTTCGTAGCATCGCTCACAATCCCAGGAAACCAGTACTTCCATCGTTATCCTGGTTCTCACTGGCCAATTGCCATATAAGACATTCTCAGAATAAAGGCCGCCGAACATATAGTAACAGTTTTTAAGCTGAAGGCCGTAAGAACTATAGTCACTGTTTATGCTCATCGGATCCCTGGTCGTAGCCGGTTGGGGCACTTTATTCAACAATTGCCGGAATTGGTCAAAAAATCTTTCATTAACTTTGATATCGCCGCCGTAAGAAAAAGGATCCCAATCGCCTGACCAGTAATAATCGAAATCATAAACCGGAAACGGCGAGTTATCGGGAATTTGGGAAATTATCTTCTCCTTGTGGCCGGACACGCTGCAGTCGCGTTTGAAAAACGTGGTGTAATTTATAAACGCTCTCCTTATTCTTTGACGACAACTTGGACACTTCGTTGGCGGCGGCACGCGAAGTATTTCGTAAAAATCGACATCTTCTTTTTCAATTTGAAAATCCAAACCGCATTGCTTACAAACTCGTTTCTGAGGTTTCAAATCTTTCAAAATTTCATCAAGCGTTTTATCAAATTGTGGCGTCTTTGAAATCATACTACTTCCGCATTATAGCACTGCTCGCAGTAAACGATTTCTTTTTTATCGGGCGAATAGGAGGTCTCAAACTCATTGGGACAATGATTTTGGCCGTGCTGGTGAGCGACAGTATTTGAATAAATACCGTTTTCTGATTTCTCGCCGGCACACTGGCATTTACGATGCCATAACCTGCGCGGATTGCGTTTTGAAAAACGGTCTGTCCGACGACACGGAAAACACTTATCCGGCACAGGTATATTAAGTTTTTTGTAAAGTTCGAGCTCTAATGGGATCAATCGAAACGCCGTCGCACACAAGGGGTGAGTTTCCTTTTCTTCTTCCGAATCCTGCGTACCGCAACGAATGACTTCATTTAAAATGGTACTCTTAGTTTCTGCATAAGTTTCGGGTAAATCTTTAGCAACAAGGCTTGGTTTGTAACTTCTCTCCTCCGTGACACGCCAAGGCAAATTCGCGGCTTTTGCTTCCGCTTTGGTCAGGGGAAAAAAATCTTGGGCTACCGATTCGTTATAGGCGAACGGCGACTGTTCCGACGGGAAATATTCGCCCCATTCTCCTGTTTGCTTCATGTGAGCAAGAATTTTATCCTTGAGTTCCAAATAATCTTCTTTTGAATATTGTTTATTTAGAATGCAATACTCTTTCTGCTTCAGGCCGAAACAGCCAAAACAATTACTCAAAGAAAGGCACATATCGCAATAAAAACAATCTGTCATTGTTGTGCAACTCCTAATAACCATGCTGTTCCGGACAAATGCGACGCCCTGCAGCTCGTAGCATCGCTCGGCTTGCAGAACTTCTGTGGTATCCCAACAATCAATCATTTCCCAGGAATCCTGAAGGTAGGCCGTTTCCTTACTCTCGCGGCAGTTGAAATTAAGTCGGGCACTCTGGGTATTTTCGAGATAATCTCCGGTAGATCCATATGCTTTCGCGCCGTGAAAGTACTTGCGGGGTAGGTGTAACGAAAGTTCTTTAGCTGTTTGTTTCATCTCCGCGATTTGCTCCCTTGACCAACTAAATTCCGCAAGCCGCCTTTCGTATTCCTTCTTGGTTAATTGCTCATTCATAAAACAGTAGTTCTTATTGCGCAGATTGACGGACCCAAAACAGTTGCTGCAACCACGGCAATCTATTGAAAAAAAGACCGAGGTGCAATTAAAACAGTCTTCCAACCACGCGCAGCTATAGCAGCGACCGCAATTTATGCATTCATAGCAAAGCTCGCTTTTTTCGATCATGTAGCAGTCCGCGCAAACATAGTTTCCCCCTTGAAACCAATTGCCATACATGCACTTTTCGTTGCTGCCGCTCGCCGAAACCATGTAGCAGTCCTTGTTGTTCTGACTCTGGTTCGAATATTCCGAATTAACACTCTCGGGACTTACTAGGGAAGAATGCGGCACCACCATCCGGAGCTCGTTATACTGTTCAAAGAATGGCCGCCTAAAATCGAAATCTCGACCATATTTCATTGGATCCCATCCGTCACCTCGCCAAACTTCCTGTTTATAAACCGGGAATGATGCGTCGGGCCGATAGATCGAAATGATATTCTCGCCCGTCAAATCACACTTGCGGCGATAGAGGCTCCACTCGTTCCGGTCCATAAGGCGACGGCGGTAACGGCAATCTGAACAAAGCGTAGGCATGGGGACGCCGATTTTCTCATAGAAACCGAAATCATCCGGCTCAATCGTGAAGGATTGTTTACAATTTTGGCAAGTCGAAGACACTGAACTTGTTGAAGTGGTTTTTGTTTCTGGATTCATATTACTTCGACATTGTTTTTTGCTGGCTAGTCATTGAACAATTCTATGGAATTGTTCAATGGGAGGTTTTATTTAAGGATGTGACTTAAAATTTTACGAAAGTCGTTTGGCATTTGGGGATTGAGGGAGTAGAAGACGTGGCCGGCCGCCCCCTCTGCTTCCAAAACGTCCAGATTTTTAAGCATGGCTAAATGGTTGGACGTGGCTTTGAAGGAAATCTTCAAGCTTTCCGCGATATCGCCCACATTCATCTTGCGGCCGTCGGAAAGAAGTCCAATGATTTTCAACCGATTGATATTGGCCAAAGTTCTAAAGACAACTGTCCATCTTTTCATGTTATTGCTATTATAGAACAATTCTATGGAATTGTTCAATGATTTTCTTACTAATGATTTACTTGCCTAATTTTTTGCCTGCCCTGAATTTATTGAAGGGTTGGCCGGCATGTTTAGACCTATTTGAAGTCAGGCTCCAAGAGATACTGAAGCATCGCTTCAAGCACCACGCGTTCTTCCTCGATTTTTACTTCTATCCAGTATGCCTTTAGTTTTCCGCAATTCTTCCTTGCACTAAAAAATTTATGGAAACCGCTGTCTTTCCTATCGCCGGGGACAGACTCAAATGATTCTCGATTATGACTTTTTAACCTATCGTGCAATGAAACAGCTTTACCAACATAAAGAATTTTCTTCCCTTTTTCGTAAATATATATACCGCTCTTTTTATTAACTTCTTTTCGTATTTTTGCCAGATTCCCCTCAAAAATAGCTTTTTTACCGTGCTCCAATTCAAAACACTTCCAACGGCTCAATGGCAAAAATTCGTGTTTATTCAAAAAAGCCCTAAACTGATTTTTATAATTTCCCATAAATTTATTCTCCTAATTTTTTGCTGGCTAATCATTGAACAATTCCATAGAATTGTTCAATGATTTACTTGCCTAACTTGTGGTGAATTTATTGAACCATTTTTTGTTGGTGAATTTTTCATAACCTTTAACCAATAGAAAGGATTTTAATAAGCTGTAGAAAAAAGCTTATTGCTAGCAATAAAATTCCACTGTAACTTAATTTTTTATATTTCCTTCCTTTCCTTTTATCTTTCTCACTTTCTTGTTCAAGAATTAAATTGATGTGGCCTTCGGGATCGACCTTTGGTGGTAAACCAAAAAAGAATATCAGCAACGCACCTACAAAACCGCATAGAGCACTCCAGAAATCTATATTCAAAAACAATCTATAAATTTCTAAGTTATACATAATTCTATTCTCTCTCCTAATTTTTTGGTGGCTGGTTAAAGTTTACTCAAAATCTCTCTTGTTTCTTCGGCACTTTCAAATAAATAAGATTTTATGCCGAGCCTGCCTGCAAGTTCAATGTTGGCAGGTGAATCGTCAAAATAGACGCATTCTTCCGGCTTGAGATTATCTCCCTTTAGTAGATTCTTGTAAGCCGCCTCATCGTTTTTCATAAAACCAGTTTGCCAAGAATAGTAAACTTTCTCAAAAAGCTCTTGGAGAAACGGGAAGTTATTTTTGTAGAACTCCGACCTCTCAACAAAATTATTCGAAAGAATAAATAATTTTACTCCCCTATTTTTCAGTTCCCGAGCCAGCGATATCATTTCCAGCACTTCTTTTTCACCTGAAAACCAAAAATCAAAGAACGCCTCTTTTGATAAATTCAAACCCCACTTATCAAAATGCGGTTTCCAATAAGAAAGGGTATCACCGGCATTAGGCATCCTCACTTTGGGCATAATCTCGTTTAGGACCGACAAAAAATCTTCTTGTTTGATGCTAAATTTTTCCTCAAAACGCTCACTTAACTTACGGCTTTTTATGAAAACGCCGTTTAAGTCAAAAATAACAGCTTTGAACATATTATTTTAATTTAAGCACTAATAAATTTATTCTCCTAATTTTTTGGTGGCTACCTTCTACAACATTCCAACATTCTTGAGAATGTTGGAATGTTTAATTTACTCTCCTCACTTGTGGTGAACTTACTTGTCCTGAGTTTATTGAACCATTTTTTGTTGGCCGATTCTTCTTATTCTACCATTCGCGCGAATTAGACCATAGAAATTTACTTGCCTAATTTTTTCTGTTGGCCTATCATTGAACAATTCTATGGAATTGTTCAATGATCTGTTTGCTTAATTTTTTTGTTAGTCACTTAGACCGGAAATGAAAATTGAAATCAAGCAACGTAATAAATTTCAATTTGATAATTCCGAATATCCGGTAAATCACTGTCTTGTGCTTCCTCAAGGGGCCCCCACCAACTGGTCAAAAGTACGGTGATTACAAACACGATAAATCCGTTAATGATTATCTCAAGAAAACCGCGTATGAATGCTCTCATACTATCATTCTACACTAATCCTATTATAAATTTACTTGCCTAACTTGTGGTGAGCTTGTCGAACCATTTTTTGGTGGCCCACTGGTTGCCTTAAGCGACTTTTCGGAATCTGCTAACTTTTATTGTAGCGGTGCTTATTGTGAACTTTTTTTATTATTTTTATCCACCCCGTCTTATGCCCCCAAAATTTTATATAATCTTTTGTAGACCACTCGGAAAGTGGTTTTTTACGGCCATCCGGTATGAAAAGTGTATCAATCCATCCGTAATTTTTACGATAGATATTTCCCCCGGGTTTTAAGGCTAACTTTCCATTATATTTTTCAATATCCACAATTGGTTTTCTATTCGGTTCGCAATAAGCAACGCAACCAATCCAAACCACGCGCCTGTTCTTTTTGCCTGACATGATTTTTAGCAAATCTTCAGGTGAAAGGCATTTATTTATGTATTTGATAAATGGTCCCGGGAAACCATTTAATGCTTCAATATAACAGCCCCCATCCGAGACTATCGCCGGTTTTCTTAAAATATTTGCCGCCCAACTTGCCGAAAATGCCGCTATCTTTTCAACTGATTCGTCTTGAATTTCCGGCACCTCCATCTTCTTTTGGACTAATCTTATTCCGGTATTTTTCAAGGCTGTCTTGGCAGCCTTAAATTTATAATAATTGCCGGTAACAAAAATGATTGTTTTCTTACTCATATGTATCGCCTAATTTTTGGTGGCCAGCTTCCTTTATTCTACCATTCGCGCGAATTAGACCATAGAAATTTACTTGCCTAACTTGTGGTGAACTTGTTGAACCATTTTTTGTTGGCCACCCTCCACAACATTCCGACATTCTCAAGAATGTTGGAATGTTTATAATTTCGCCTAATTTTTTGGTGGCTGAATTTGGAACAAAAACCTCGTCAACCACCTTCCTTAAGTGGGTTGGTATTTCTTTTGATTTCGGAAAGTATTGCCATTTAATCATGATTTTAAAATTTTATATAAGTCACTGACTAAGACTCTCCCGTCCAGTTACTCTCCGTAAAATTCCTTCGTAACCAGTGAATATTTTGACGAGTTCTGATTCCGAAAGCGTCGGTAAAAGCATGTGGCCACCTTTTCGATTCATAAGTTTTGCGAGGATACGAACCTTCGTTTCTTTATCGGATGAGAAAAGCTTGGGGTTTGCAACCACATAACGCAGCAACGCCCTCGTGAAATGGTTGTTTCTGCCCTGCATGCTGGTGAATATGGTTCGCGTATAATCGAGCATGGAAAAAAGTTCCTTCGTCAGTGCATACGGATCCGACCCGTTCTTTTCGTCGTAAGTCAGGAAGGCACCCCACCAAAGCATCGCTATACCATGCCGGAATACAGTATTCGGGCTCAGACCGTTCAAAAACCAATGCTCGAGGATGTACTTTCCTCGCTTTTCTTCCAGCTGGGATTCTATGGAATTGCGTTTCCGCATGTAATCCCAAAACGTGACGTGCGAGAGATAAGTCCAAAGCCTCGTGTCGGTCGCGGTTGTTCTGTCCATCGGCCTGTACGCTTCGTAAATTCTTTTCGCGTTTTCGAAATCATACTTTTCTTCGCCTTCGGGCATTTTCAATTTCAAACCCACTGGTTCCTCCATGTCCCAGTTGATTAGTACGTCTTCTTCCGAATATTCGAACTTTTTACTGAGATATCGATCGATTCCTTTCTTTCCCGCCAATTCCTTGCGCAAAGAATCTACGAAACTGTATCTGAATAATTTTTGTTTTGCCATAGATACAGAAGATATTAGACGTCCGTGCTCGAAAATTCCGCATTCAGTATATTTTCGACGTTTTTCAGGGCCCCAGCGATCGGTGAACCGAGTATGGCCTGTGCGATCAGGGGTATATTGGATGTTTCCCAACGAATATTTTTAAAATCGGGGTCTTTCCTCCTACGGGTCTCCAGTATCTCGTACCAGGTCGAACCGATATTTTCGTTTTGTTCACCTCCTTGCATCATGTTCGCCAAGGCGTACATGACGGCAGGTAGAGCGACGGAAGCAAGGAAAATGTCCCTAAGGCCAGCTATTTTGTACATTCCCCCGTATCTGCGAAAACTTTCGGTAGGCATTTTAACCACTATTTTTTCCTCGGTTAAAACGAAACTGATTTTGTTCTTCTCGGTCTTGTCTTCTTTCACGCTTATTATCGAGGAGACGGCGCGCATTACTTCCCATGTTTTGCCGGCAAGAAACGAACCAGCATCGTAATATGCCAGAACGTCTCCTTTCTCAACGATAAAAGAGTTGTCTCCGTAATCGGCATTCAAACCAGAAGGTTTGTATTTTTCGATGCGAACCATGGCGACAATATAGGAGGTCACGTAAGTGGCGTTTCTGAGATGTTTTGTCGGTATCTCTATTGTTTGATCGGATTTACTCCAGGGATAGATCTCCCTGAATATTGTCTGTGGGCATTGGATTTCGACGCAGTAACTGGCTTGTTTTTCGCGAACGAGACGTTCCAATGTTCCGTTGGAAAGCAGGTGTGTCACGTTAATTTTGATAGAATCCCGATTTAGCTCCACCGATTCGTCTTTAAATTTCAGACGATAGCTACCGGCGATATCGTCTCCTATGCCCAAAACCGGATATGGAAATGATAATTTATTTGCTTTCATAGGCTTCGATATTGAGGGAGTATCTTTCGTTACCCTCGAACCAAACAAAAAGCGTGGCGTTGCCGTCCTTTCCGAACGCAATTTTTTTCACCATTCCCTTGTCGACCGAATATATAGTCCCGTTTTCCCCGACCACCCTGCCTATTTCCAGACTGTCCAGGGAATCTTCGGTACCTGCACGAATTTTAATGTCACAAATCCCGTTCTTGGGACCATTTTTGAGAATAACGGTATGTTGCACGGCAACCCCCTTGTCTTGCGGGACAAAACTCCTGAACTTTATAGGCAATTGTCCTGGACCAGGCGGCGGAGGAGGTGGAGGCGGCGGTCCGACAACGGGAATCCTGCCAGTTGGTTTCACTGGTTCTTCTTTTCCAGTAACACCTACCTCAACTCCAGATTCTGCGGTGCTGGCTCCGTTACCTGGACCAGCAGTGAGTTTTCCCGAAGCGGCAGTTTCACCCTCCAATTCGGGTACATTCAGAAAATCGGGTAAACCCATGACTGGCAGCATTTCTCTGCCTATAGATGTTTCGATTTTGCGTAACGAGTCTCGCACGAAATCCCCGTATTCTTTGATGGCGGTCCTAAAAAGGCGTTTGTCGGCGGCGTCAACCTTGTGGTAGTCCCATTTGCTGTGTTCGGCGTTCTCCGTTTGGCGCAGTATTTCGTTGCCGACATCGTTGCTACAAACGAAAACGCCCGCGTATTCCTCCAAATGACCGAATCGCGGAGTCTGTATCACCATTCCCGTTTTGCGTACGCACGCAACTCTTTTCGGAAAACCAGTGTCGATCGCAACGTGAAATTCAACCTTTTCCAGTGTTTTCGTTCTACCCAGAAAAGTTTCTCTTTTTATGTTTTTTGCGCCAGTGTATGCCAGAAAGAACGGAAGTGGATTTTCGGCGCCAGTTTCTTCGTCGCCAGTCCATTTCGAACAATATTTTTCCATAATGTCCTTTATGTTTTTTGCGTTGATGGTAAGATCGCCAATACTCACCTCAAGCATGTTCCACAGTATAGCTGGCCAGAAATTAGCGAGGATCGCTTCAACAATAGGTCTGTCCCATTTTTTATCGCCAGAATCGTCGTTAAAGCCGATTATGTATATGTCGGTTCCTTTTCCGTCGGCTTCGTCCCTGGAAAAGAATCCAGGAATCAGGCTGGGGCCTCTTACCGGCTTCATCCCTTCAAGACCGTAGTAACCAAATGGTTGATATACCGTACCATCAATTTTGTGGCTGGACAGCGTCATTCTTCCCTGAAAAACGTGCCCTTCGTTTCCCAAATAACTTGAAGCGAAAAAAGTATGAAAGTCCGATGCGGCAAAATAGGCGTTTTTTCCGAAACCATAACTACCGCCCGCGCCGCGCGCCGTTTGTCCAGCTCCAGTTGTTTTCATCAGACGAAAATAGTGTCCGCCTACACTCTCGTCTCCGCCAGTAAGTCCTTTGGTTCGATAATCGCTTATCTTCAATACTTTAATATCTCTGCGCCGCACCACGAGCTCGATCGCTTTATCGTAGAAGCTGGCGGCTTTGACATCGCACAAGATTCTACAAAAATCCCTGCAAGCTTTGAGACGGTTTTCGAACAACTCGTATTCCGGTAATTGGGTGGCTTTGATCGAAAAAAGATCGAATTTCGCTTTCACCGGATAGGTCTCTACCGCATCTACCGTATCTACCACATCTACAATATTCTGGACCGATTCTCTGGTCAGATGATAAGCTATATGTCCTCTGAAAATCTCTATAGCTGAATCCCGCGCCATTACTGGACCACCGCCAGTAGGAGTAAATTCGTACATCAGTTTTTTGCTTACGGGAGTACTCATTTTGTATCGTCTAAAGTTTGAAATCCGTTTCTTCCTTTTTCTCTCCCTTGAAACGCGCTTCGGCCTTCGAAAGCGCATCTCTGATGGCACCGAAAATTTTTCTCAGCTGTTCCAGCGTGTAACCGTATAACCCCCTATTCGAAAGGTTGGATACGATCCGTATGTCATTCAGCACCCTTTTGACGCGTTTTTCAGCCAGTCGCTTGAACCTATCGGATTTTGTCTCTTTATCCTTTGTCATAGTATTTCGGAAATTATATCGGTAAGTATAAGCGATATAATTTTAAATGTCAATACCCCCTTTTCCTAGAGTTATAATCGGTCAAAAACCCATCTATTTTCTGCCTTATACGTTCCGGCCGTTTTTTTATGGCCGATCCCCAGAACCGCAGTATTCGATACCCACGTTTGCGTAACTCCTTCGTTTGCCTTGCGTCACGGTCCATATTCAAAGCGATTTTTTTCTTCCAAAAATCGGGGATTCCCCTTCGCCACTTCACAAAATCCCTACCGTGCCAAAAATCGCCGTCCGCGAAAACAGCTACTCTGCTTTTGGGAAAAACTATGTCTGGTTTGCCTGGCAATGCTTTGACGTTTTTTTTGTATCTCTCCGTTTTCCAAAACGGCTTTACTAACTCACCCAAAATCCTCTCGATATCGGTGTCTTTCACTCGCACTTTCGCCATCAACAAACTCCGTTTTTTCTTCGTAAATATATCCATCGCGTTTAATCACCTCTACAGGAATTTTGTTATTTCCTCACCTATTTTCCGTATCACGTTGATCGCCACACTGTTGCCAAGTTGTTTGAACGCTTGTGCACAAGTTACCGTTTTCGGAAAACGGAAATTTTTCGGAAAACCCATCATTTTCTTTGCCTCATCGAGCGTTAAAACGTGTTTTTTGTTTCCGACAATGTATGTATCCCAACTCCTTCTATCGACGAACCACTTTCCGTTCGGTTTTTTGTATACTGGGGATCCTACACCACCGACACGAATGGTTTTTCCTATCCGATCTGGCCATTTTGCGTTTTTGAAAAATTTTCTCAGTGTCATACCATTCGGCGTAGTCGGCTCTGGGAATTTGAATTCCTTTGCGCCAGCCGTACCCTCTCTGAAAGCCACGAGATAGAATCTCGGCCTGGCGGTGGGTAACCCGAAACCGCTAGCCCTCAATATATCCCACGAATCGTCTCGTTCTTGATTTACGTGATATCCAGCTTTATCCAATTTTTTCAGAATAGACTGGAACGTGCGACGCTTGTCGTGCGTTACAATGTTTCGTACATTCTCCAAAAAAATAACTTTCGGCCGACGAGCCAAGATTATTCTTTCTATATCATTGAACAAAGTGCCCCTATCGTCGTCGAAGCCGTTTTTCTCGCCGATCTGGCTGAACGGCTGGCAGGGGAAACCCGCACACAAAATATCGAATCTCGGTATGGCGTTTCTGATGTTTTTCATCCAGATGGCCTTCGATCTTCTTTTGTTTGTTAGCGTTACGCTTTTTATATCTTTCCAAAAATTCGGTTCTCGGTGTCTGTTTCGGAATAGTTCGGGTGCGATTTCCCGAAAATTGAGTTCGTATGTCCTCCGTGCAAATTCATCGAATTCGTTGACAAAAACGCATTTTCCACCGAGATCATGCAACGCCAAGTGAAAACCACCGATACCAGCGAAAAGATCTATAAAGGTAAATTTCTTCCACGACCAGTTTTTCATACACCAGTATTTTTATATTTACTTCTTAATCAATTTGGAAATCAATTTCTCGACCTCATTTTTTTTGTAAAGACGATAATGATTGAAACGATGACGTACCGCCTTGAGTTTGCCCTTTTTGTCCCATCTTCGCAAAGTCGTCGGATGAACGTCTAAAATCTTTGCGGCTTGTTTTACGGTAATAAATCCTTTCATAATATAAACCTATAACAACATTATACACTATTTAAAAAACAAAAGAAATAACCTCCTTGAGCAAATATTGTCCCGCAAATCTCCGAAAGGCGAAGCCTGAGGTTAAATTTGCGAGGATCCCGTTTGTCCGCGATGAGAGCATGGTTTCAAAATCTGATTTCGGAGATAACGGGATCGCGCCAACTGTAGCCGCTCGCGTTGCTCGCGGACAGTTGCGGGACCGGAGGGCTCGTCAAAATTCCCGAATGAGGCGGAAAGAAGATGTTACAATCGGCTGATGTCGCGAACGGTTACAATAACCATAAGCACTATTAAAAACGCGAAGCCAACCGTGTTTACCACTCTCTGGAATTTGGGAGAAATCGGCGAACCTTTTATTTTTTCCAAAATAAGAAAAAGAAAGCGACCGCCGTCCAAGGCCGGAAAAGGAATAAAGTTCAAAACCGCCAAATTCAAAGAAATCAAAGCCATAAGTTGAAGCAGATAAACCAAACCCATTGAGCCGGCTTGCGACGCCAGAGCAAAAATGCCGACCGGGCCGCTCACGGTTTCCAAAACCTCGGGTGAAACAAAAATCTTGCCGAATAAATTCACAAACGCCACGACTATTAAACCCGTTGTTTTAATGGTGGTGGTAAAAGCCGTACCAATGCTTTTGAAAAACGGCTCGGCCGGAAAACCAGCTTCAATCAAACTTACACCCAAAGGCCCCTGGCCAGCCGGCGGATTTTGCCGACCCGCTACTTCCACTTCCTTGACTGCTCCTTGATGCTGGACTTTTAACAAAACCTGCTCCCCTTTTACGTCTTTCATAAACTCAATAAAATCGCTTGCTTTCAGCGGGTCACTCAATATCTTCCCAGCGCGGCTGATTCCCAAAATAAAATCGCCGCGGGAAAGACCGGCTCCAGAAGCCGGCGAATCAGGAGCCACGTCAGCAACCATCAAATGAGAAGGACTGCCGAGCATGAAAACAACGCTTAAAACAAGCCAGCCCAAAACAAGGTTCATAAATATGCCGGCTAAAACAATGACTCCTCGCCGCCAAATCGGCTGGTCAGTGAATCTGCGACCGCTCAGTGACGGAGTTTCGCTTTCGCCTTCCTCACCGAAAATTTTCACAAACCCGCCAAAAAGCAAAAGGTTTAAGCTATAGACGGTTTCACCGATTTTTTTGCCCCACAAGCGCGGCGGGAAACCAAGGCCAAATTCCTCAACCTTAACGCCAAAAAACTTGGCCAATAAAAAATGTCCCAGTTCATGAACTAATATTAAAATTGACAGGCTTACGATAACGATGAGTATGACCATAACTTTAATCGTTTATCTCTTTAATCTTGTTCGCCAATATCTTTTCAATTTCCTCATTGGTCTTATCGGTTTCTTTCTGGATTTCTTCTTTCAACTTGAATTTCTGGTCTTCGTTAATTTCATGACCGTCAAACGATTTCTGGATTTTTTTATTGGTTTCATCGCGCAGATGCCGAAGTTGAATCTTATGCTGTTCAGTTATTTGTTTCACGTGCTTAATCAACTCATCCCTTCTTTCCCGGCTTAATTCCGGCAAATGAATTCTCAAAATATTGCCTTCGGCGCTTGCCGAGAGCCCCAAAGAAGACGATTCAATGGCTTTGGCCACGTTTTGAACCGCTTCTTTATCCCAAACCTGAAGCTGGATTTCACGGGGCGGAACAATGGTGATGGAACAAAGCTGTTTTACGGGCAGGGTTTGGTCGTAATAACTGACTTTTATATTTTCAACCAAGGCCGAATTTGGCCGATTGGCCCGCACCGCCGCCGCCTCTTTTTTGAAAGTGTCAATAACACGGGCTGATTGAACTTTAAACTCTTCCAAGATTTTGAGCATTAAGATTTATGGAGTTTATTTTGGACGACCTTGGCTTGAAGATTTTCGTTTAAATTAAAACGCCGGAGAGCCGTTTCCCGTTCAAGGAGCCAGGAAATAATTCCGGAATTTTTAATCGGGTCTTTTTGATATAAGGCCAGAATTTCCTCCTCAATCTCGTTTATTAAACCGCCAGGGACTTCTCTCTCGGCCGAGCCTTGAAATAAACCAAGGGCCCGGCCAATCCGGCCAAAAGAAACATCGGCAATCTTTCCGGCTTGAACGGCGGATACTTTATAAGTTCCAACGAGAATTCGCTCAATTTCCCCGGTGGTTAAACGGCTGAAATAAATCTTGGCTAATCTCGATAAAAGCGGCGGGAATAAAACCTTGGGGTCGTGAGCAATGAAAATGAGCATGGCGCTCCGCGGCGGCTCCTCAACAATCTTGAGCAAACTGCTCTGGGCTTCAGAAGTCAAGTTCTCGGCGTCATTAATAATCGCCAAACGCCGCGGCGAACGGAACGGCGTTTCGGAAAGGAAATTTTTTATGGCCCGGGCCGTATCAATTCCTACGACGCCCTTTTCGTCGGGCAGAAAAAATCCGACATCAATCAACGGTTCATCCAAGATTTCAAACCTGCCGTATTCCAGATAATAGGCGAGATGCCGGGCAAAATAAAACTTGCCGATTTCCGCATCGCCAAAAAAAAGATAGGCCTGCCCCAGATTCTTGTTTTGAACTAATTTTTTAAATAACTTTATTTTATCTTCGTGGCCGAACATCGTAATCAACGCTTGTTAAGAAGTGTTTTCTTATAAACATCCAAGTGGTTTAAAATAATCGCCGTGCCCTTAGCCACGCATAAAATCGGTTCCTCGGCCACGTAAGCAGCCACGCCTAAAGACCGTTTGAAAAATTCTTCAATGTCCCGAAGCTGGGCGCTGCCGCCCGATAAAATGATTCCCTTTTCCATAATATCGGCGGCCAGCTCCGGCGGCGTGACGTTAAAAACCGATTGGACCGCGCTCATAATATCAACTAAGTGCGGATTAATGGCTTCGGCAACTTCGTTTGAAGAAATTACCAAATCTTTCGGTAAGCCGGTGTGAAGGTCGCGGCCCCGAACCTTGGTCTCCAATTTATTCCGATTATTCATGGTGGTGCCGACGGCAATTTTGACGTTTTCAGCGGTTGTCTCACCGATGGCCAGGGCATATTTTTTCTTGATGTAATCAGTGATGGCTTGGTCAAAACGATTGCCGGCCACCCGCAAACTTGACCAGGTGACAATGCCGCCCAAAGAAATCACCGCCACTTCGGTTGTGCCGCCGCCAATATTCACAATCATATTGCCTTCTGAAGAATGAATCGGAATGCCGGCGCCCAAAGACGCCAAGAGCGGTTCTTTAACGAGAAAAACTTCTTTGGCGTTTGCTTCTTTGGCGGCATTCACAACTGCCCGGTACTCGGTTGAAGTGATGCCGGCCGGCACGGAAATAACCACATCCGGCTTAAAAAAATTAAAGGCGCCAATGCTTTTCCTGATAAAATACCTGAGCATCTCCCGCGTAATGTAATAATCGGCAATGACGCCGTCTTTAAGCGGCCGGTAAGTTACGATGTCGTCCGGCGTCCGGCCAACCATTTCTTTTGCTTCAGCGCCAACGGCCAAAACAATATTATCGGGCCGCCGAATTGCCACCGCCGTCGGTTCATTTATAACAATCCCTTTTTCCGGCAAAAATACGATTGTGTTAGTGGTGCCTAAATCAATGCCAATTTTACGAATAAACATGATTTTTAAACTCTCTTTATTTTTGCGCCTAAATTCATTAATCGGCCGTCAATGCATTCATAACCCCGGTCAATTTCTGAAACGCCGTGAATGACTGACTCGCCTTCGGCAATAAGAGCGGCGATTACATGAGCCATACCGGCCCGAAGATCCGGCACTTTAATGCTCGCCCCATGCAAAGGGGTCGGTCCGGCGATGCGGGCGCTGTGAAAATATTCCGAATTCTTAAATCGGCAGGGCAACTCTCCCAAACATTCTTTAGATAATGTAATCCTTGCCCCCATTAAATTCAAGTCCTCGGTATAATGAAACCGGTCCTCATAAACGGTTTCATGGATAACTGAATTGCCTTGGGCCTGAGTCAAGATAACGCAAAGGGGCTGCTGCCAGTCAGTCATAAATCCGGGATGAGTGTCGGTTTCCAAGACAATTGGCCGCAACTCGTCTTTTCGCCAAAACCTGATTCCTTCGTTTGAAACCTCATATTCGCCGCCAATCCGGCGGCAAACGTTCAAAAAAGTGATGAGGTGGTCCTGAATCGCTCCTTCGACCAAAACGTCGCCGGCGGTGGCCAGCGCCAAACAAGCAAAAGAAACCGCTTCATTCCGGTCAGGCAAAATTCGATGGCGCACCCCCCGTAACCTTTTCACGCCTTCAATGTAAATCTGGCGATTGGCGCCAAGTTCAATAATTGCGCCCATTTTCTGAAGCATTTTGATTAAATCAATAATCTCCGGCTCAATGGCGGAATTTTGAATAACTGTCCGGCCACTAGCCAAAACCGAGGATAAAATAATGTTTTCTGTCGCGCCAATGCTGGGATAACGCAAGGGAATTACTGCTCCCCGAAGACCCTTTTTAGCCCTTACTAAATAAGACTTTTCACGGACTTCTATTTCCGCGCCTAAGGCTTCCAGGGCCGTTAAGTGGATATCAACCGGCCTGGCTCCGATTTTATCGCCGCCAACCAGAGGCACTTCGGCTTCGCCGGCCCGGGCGAGCAACGGCCCAACCGTCAAAATCGGAATGCGATTTCTGCGGCTCAATGAAGTAACGGTGGTGCTTTTAATTTCCGGAGTTTTTATTTTCAAAATTGACGGCGATTCTTCGAAAGTGCTGCCGATTAGTTTACAAAGTTCTTTTACAATCACGGCATCGCCAATGGCGGGAAAATTTTCTAAAACGCACTCCTCATCGGTTAAAAGCGACGCCACGATCATTTTGGTTGTGGCATTTTTCGCGCCGGCCAAACGAACTTTGCCGGAAAGACTGCCGCCGCCGGAAATAACAAAAGTATCGCCGACTGACTTTGGAATTTGTTCCGCTTGATTTAAACCAACGACTGGTGACATAGTATACTTATATATATCTTAACTCTTGTCAGCTTCAAACGCCAGTGGCTTTATGAATCCAAAAAACCGCAAAGTAATCTTCTACGCCTTTTTTGCCCTATTTTTAATTGTCGGCGCTTATCTTCTAATTACGGCAAATGGCTGGGTCATTGATTTCAGCCACTTCAGGTTTTTAAAGACCGGCGGCCTTTTTTTAAAATTCTCGCCCACCGACGCCGTTCTAACGATAAACGGGGAAATCCGGGAGTTTTCAAAAAATTTCTTGACTAACGGCGTCTTGATAAAGAACTTGGTACCGAAAGATTACGAAGTGGTTATATCAAAAACCGGTTTTCAGACCTGGGATAAAAAATTAAAAATTGAACCGGACCGGGTTACCTCCATGAACTACGTCCGGCTTTGGCCAACCATCTTCGAAGACGAACTGATTTTTAGCGGCCCGGTTAAAAACTTTTGGTTAACCGAAAAGGGACTGGTTTACCAAACAAAAGATGATTCGCTTCATTTTGAAAAAATCACTCTTAAGGGGAAAGAGGTGATAAAAAGCGACCCCAAATCAAAACTCCTCATCACCTTTGATGAACCGAATCACTTTGCCATTAACCTGGAGGAGCCGCTCGCGGCCGTCAATATCAATCAACTCTTTAACTCGCTGCGGCAGCGACAACTCAACTTAAAAGGCGCGGTCGCCGTAAAAGACTATTTCTTTCATCCTTTCAGCCCCAACAAAGTCATTTTAGCCAGCAAAAATGGGCTTTATTCGCTGGACCTTAAGAAAATACAATTGGAGCTTTTATTTGTGAATCCTGATGAATTGGAATCCATCGCCGTAAGTAACAATGAAATAATTGCTTTTGACGTTAAAAATAATTTAATCGTTAACAACCTCTTTTTAAAAACGACGGCCACCAGTTCGATTTTTGAGGCGCCGCTGACCTCAAAACTCGGACTGGCGGGGTTAAACCGGGAAGGAACTAAAATTTTCATGAAAACCCCCGACAATAAACTGGCGTTTTACGACCGGAACTCAAAAAAACTGATTGAGATTGAAGACAATGTTCGCGATTTCCATCTTTCGGCGGAAGAAAAAAGATTGGCCCTTATTTCGGAAACCGGCGAGTTAAAAATCTATTACCTGAGCGAGTATGTTGACGAAATTAAAAAAAGTGAAGCCGGCTCGGTTGAAGTTGTCGCCTCTAACCTTGATGCCGAATCCGATTTCAGCTGGCTTCCGGACTTGCCAAATTACGGATTGGTGCTAAACAACAACAATCTCTTTGCCCAGGAAATCCGCGACTACCTTCCTTTTAAATCTTATCCTCTTGTCTCAAAGATAAACAAATATGTTCCCTGGGGCGAGCTTATTTATCTTTTAAAGGAAAACGGCGAGTTGTCGAAGATTGAACTGATTTTTTGACAAGGATTTTCTACCGGACTCTTGCTTTGAATCTCTTTTGGAGCAGAGAAATAATTTCCCCCATTTCTTCATCCACTTCTTCCCTGCGGAGAGTGCGGTCTTCGGCTTGAAAAACAATTCTTAAGGTAACGCTTCCCAAATTCCCCCATTTTTCGTCCGCATACTCATCAATCAAATCAACGTCATAAATCAGTTTCTGATTACTGAGCTGAATCGCCTGAATAACATCGCCTATTCGAACCGAAGAATCAATTAAAAGCGAGACATCGCGCATCACTGAAGGATATTTGGGAATGGGCTCGTATTCTTCTTCTCCCCGCACCAATGGCAAAAGATCGCTCAGAGCCATTTCCAAAACGCTTATATGCCAATCTTTAAAATCGTGTTCAAACTCCCCAAGATAACCAAAAAGAACCGAATCAGATTCAATTTTTAAACAAGAGTCGTCTTTTAGATAACCGGCCGTAAAACTTTTTGCCCAATCGCTTTTCCCCGGTTCAACCATGGCATAATCAACCAAGCCCAGACCAGTTAAAAGCTCATCGCCAAGACCCTTGAGTTCAAAAAAGTTTTTTCCTTCCCGGGAAGCCAAGATAACGCCCAAGAAAAGTTTTTCGGCTACTTTACTGCCGTCTTTATAAAAAACTTTGCCGACCTCAAAAATATTTACCTCATTCAAATATCTGGCGTTACTTTGAACGGCTTTAAATAAATTCGGCGTGAGAGACGGACGCAAAAACATAAACTCGCTGCTCACCGGATTTTCAAGTTCCTGAACCCGGGCACCAAAACCGAAATTATCGGCATCTTCCCGAGAAATAAAAGAACGGGTATAAATCTCATCCAAACCAAGGCCCGTCAGTATTTTCTTCACCTTATCGCTAAAAGAAATCAGCTCATCGGTTTCTGAAGGACGAATGGCCACCTGAGGCGGCTTGGGTTTTAAAACGTCGTGGCCGAACAAACGAACAACCTCCTCGGCCAAATCTTCGTGGTTTTGGATATCAGTCCGAAAATCCGGAATTTCCCACAGGTCTTTGCCAGCGGATTTAAAACCGAGGCGAACCAAAAACCCATCAACCTGTTTTTGGGTCAACTCGCTGCCGATGAAATCGTTAAACTTTTGGAGATTGAATTTAAGAACGCGCCGAGGCTGAGGTTTAACCAAAGAATCAAAGATTTCGCGGGGTTCGGCGCCCACAACCTCCCGAAGCAATTCAGCGGTCCGATTAAGGCCGTAAATGGCAAGCTCCGGACTAAGACCGTGAGAAAAACGAATCGAGGCGTCCGTAACCAAATTAAGCTTTTTTGACGTTTTATAAATCGAAACCGGGTCAAAGTTCGCTGATTCAACGATAATTCTTTTCGTCGCAGCGCTGACTTCTGCGGTTTTACCGCCTTTAATGCCGGCAATTGCTTGCGGTCCGCCAGCTGGCGGATCTGAATCGGCAATAACAAGCGTATCCGGTTCCAACTTATAATGTTCGCCGTCAATTGAGATAATCGACTCGCCGGCCCTAGCCTTCCGAATAATAATCCGGGAGCCTTTGATTTTATCCGCGTCAAAAGCATGAAGAGGCTGACCGACTTCAAGCATTACGTAATTCATCGTATCCACCACGTTATTAATCGGCCGTAATCCGCAATCTTTCAGTATTTTTTGCATCCAATCCGGCGAAGATTTTATCCCCACATTTTCAAAATATTGGGCGGTATAGCGCGGACATAAATCCTTATCCCTCACCAAAACATCAAAATTCTCGGGTTTTTGTTTTAACTCCATCTGGGAACTGATTTTTGGAATCTGCAACTTGAGATTCAAAATGGCGGCGGCTTCACGAGCTATCCCCAAATGCGAGGCCGCATCAGAATAGCGATTGGGCTGAATGTTTATCTCAAGAGTGTCGCCGCTTACGCCTTCAACTTCAAAAGCGCGCATATTAAGGGCTTCTGCAAGCTCTGATTTGCTTCTGAGCTTCGGTACTAAATTTTTAATAAGAGAATAAGAGAATTTCATGTTTCAGAATTGCCTGATAAAACGCAAATCCCCCGAATAAAACAGCCGAATATCGGGAATGTTGTATTTAATCATGGCCAACCTGTCCAAGCCCATGCCAAAAGCAAAACCCTGAACCTGTTCCGGATTATAGTGAACAGCGTCAAAAACATTCCGATGGACCATGCCCGCGCCCATTACTTCCAGCCACTTATCGCCTGCCAATTTAATGTCAACCTCAAGGCCCGGTTCAACAAACGGGAAATAACCCGGCCGGAAGCGGAATTGCACTTTTGGGCCGTAAAGTTTCCTGAAAAATTCCTCAACGATGAACTTGAAATTAGCCAAAGTCACATTCGGCCCAATCATGAGTCCTTCCACCTGGTAAAAATTTATTTCATGGGAAGCGTCGGTTGCTTCGTAACGGAAAACTCTGCCCGGCACAATAATTTGAAAAGGCGGCTGATGAGCTTCCATGTAGCGGATTTGAACCGGACTGGTGTGAGTCCGCAACAATAATTTCGAATTCTTTAACCATAAAGTATCCCACATGTCCCGGGCGGGATGATTTGCCGGAATGTTTAAAGCGTCAAAATTGTAATATTCGTTCTCAATTTCCGGTCCCTCAACCACGGAAAAATTCATTGAAGTGAAAATCTTCCGAACTTCTTCATCTATTTTTGTGAGCGGATGTAAATGGCCGCGCGAAATTCTTTTGCCTGGTCTCGTCACATCCAATTTAGTTTGTAGTTTATAGTTTGTAGTTTGTAGTTGTGATAGCCTTTTATCAATCAAACTCTCCAGTTCTTTTTTAAAGGCATTGGCTTGCGGCCCGATTTTTTTACGTCCGTCGATGGAAAGGTCTTTTAACGAGCGTAGAATTAAAGTCAACTCCCCTTTCCGACCAAGATATTTGACACGAATTTGCTCCAGCGTCCCTGAATCAGCGGCGTCCCTAACCTCCGCAAATGCTGAATTTTTTATTTTTTCTAAGTCCATAAATAAACTTCTTAGTTATTATAACCCAATAAAATCCAAATTCGCTAACCGCCGATAAGCAAACGGTAAAGCCACAAAATAATCGGCACAATGAATCCAAACCCGAAAAATATGAAAATCAAAACCAAAAACATGCCGTAGGTCTCCAAGAGCGCCCTAAATCTATAAGCCGCCTGCGGCAAAAGAGCAAATAGAATTTTTGAGCCGTCTAAAGGCGGGATGGGCACTAAATTAAAGACCGCGAGCATCACGTTCACTAAAACTATTAAACCAAAAGGGCCGATTAAAGAATCCAGCCAGGGAACAGAATAAGAAAAAGCGTCGGCTAAGCGGTATAAAACGCTGAAAACAACCGCCAAGAAAATATTACTGGCTGGTCCGGCTAGGGCGATTAAAGCGCCGCCTTTTTCCGGGTTTTTCAAATTCGCCGGGTTGTAAGGCACCGGCTTGGCCCAGCCGAAAATAACGCCGCCCGGGAAAAGCGACAAAATCAAAGGCAGAATCACGGAACCAAACGGATCAAGGTGTTTTAAAGGGTTCAGCGTTAAGCGACCGGCCAACCGCGCGGTTGGATCGCCCAAACGTTCAGCCACAAAGCCGTGCGAAACTTCGTGAATAACGACGGAAAACAGCAGAATAATAAGCTGGAAAATAACGATTTCCATAAGTTAATGATAATCAACCTGCCGTAAAAATGCTATAATTCAATTATGGAAAAAAACAACAGCGGCGTTTATATAATAATCGTGATTTTTGCTTTTCTGGTTTTGGCGGGATTTTATTTCATGTTCAACAAATTAAGTGATGTCAGAACTGATTTAAATAACCTCCAACTGGCTTTTCAAATGTTTTCCAAAGAAAACAAGGAGCCGGCCGCAAACCCTCCTTCGGAAACCCCGGCAGACAACGCCGCAAATCCTCCCCCGCCTTCCCAGGATAAAAACCAGGGCGGCATAACCATTCCCACCGCCATAATTTTTGATACCTTGTCGAGTCCGACTCTCCAACCCCAGACAAAAATAACCGTTACCGTTGAAAACGTCACAAAAACAAATGACGGCACCGTAACGGCAAATATTAAAGTATTTTCCGGGGAAGCTTCAAGTTACAGCGCTCTTGACGTAAGGGGGCTATTCACGATTATCAACTTGGAATTGGAAGGAGAAAATCAAACGCCGGTGGAGGTTACCGGCCAGTTTAATTCTATCCCGCCCAAGAGTGCGGTCACCGGCACTGTGGTTTTTAAAATTGAAGCCGTAAAAAACATCATAATTCTTCAAGTCGGTTCGGGTGACAACGTAAAATTCTACGAATTTAATTTCAGTAAAAAAACTTATAAGGAAACAGTAATTGGTTAGATTATATTTATTTTGTTTCTTCATCAGCCAAAATCTCTGAGATAAAGAAAAAAATAAAGGACTTGCATCAAAAATCAAAAGGCTATAAACTAAATCTACTATGCGTGCCTGCGAACGATGCGGAAAATCATTTCAGATGGGCGGGACCAGGAAAAAGCTCCGCGGTAAATTCAACCCGACTAACTGGAGTAAAAAGAAAGCCAATCTTCAATGGACAAATCTTTTTGTTTCCGGCAAAAGAACTTTAGTTTGCACTAAGTGCTTGAGAACTCTTACCAAGGTAAAAAAATAAAAAACGGGCTGTCGTATAGTGGTAGTACGCATGCATGGGGTGCATGTAGTCCGAGTTCGATTCTCGGCAGCCCGACACTTCAACAAATTCAGTGCAAGCAAAAACAAAAATCCCGCTTAAAGATGATTCCCGGCAATAATATAAGTGAGTTTCCGCAATCTGATTCTTATGAAGAAATCAATCCTCAATCAAATCAGATTATATGGGAATCTCTTTGAAATCCATTTAATCCGGAATCTAAAAAGCGGGATCTATCTGAATTATAGCAAACCAAAAAGGTGTGCAAGACCACGGCAAGAGCGATCTGTGGATAAATTTTAAAAGCCGCTATTTTTCGGCTTAATTCAGCATCGGTAATACGACAACATACCACCTCAACCACCCTTGTCAACTGAATTTAAAACATAATATCCTCTTCGGCTCTTTTATATTCGTGAACCTCCTCTGGCGAAAACCAAAACTCAATTTCATGCTCTGCTTCTTCCTGAGTTTCCGAAGCATGAACGATATTGTGAATAGCCCGCCTGCCGGCATTGGCTAAAGCCGGAGAATCAACTGAATAATCGCCGCGAATCGTTCCCATTTCCGCCAAATTCGGCAAAGTATTGCCGCAGAGTTTTCTTATCATATCAACGGCATGAACGCCTTGAACAATTATTTTTATAAGCGGACCGCTGACCATAAAATCAATAAGCCAGCCTCTCACCATTTTGCCGATTTCTGAAGGGTCGGCTGTACCTAATTCTTCAAACGGATCAATGCCGTACTTCTCGTAGGTGCCGAGCGTCTTGTGGCCCAAACGGGTAATCCACTCTGAAGCTTTAGGATAGTGGTCGTTGATTTGTTCGGGCGTTGCCCAAAACATTTTCAAGGCAATAACTTTCAAACCGCGCTGCTCAATGCGGCTCAAAATCTCGCCGGTCAATCCTCTTTTTATGCCGTCGGGTTTTATTAAAACCAGGGTCTTTTCTTCTTTTAATTTGTGCGCCATCGGTTTTTAATTATTTTACACGATTTTAATTTTTAGACAACCTCAGCATTGTAACAAGTCTCGCAGTAAACGATTTCTTTTCTGTCCGGAGCATAAGATGTCTCAAATTCATTGGGACACTTACCCTCCCCGTGTTGGTGACTAATTGTATTTTGATAAACTCCGTTCTCTGATTTCTCACCGGCACACTGACATTTCCGATGCCAGAGTTTCAAAGGATTCCTTTGTTTGAGACGTTGGTAATGACGGCAATTGGGACATAATCTGGGTAAAGGTAGGTTCATTCGTTTGTAGAATTGGAGTTCTTGAGGGATGATTTTGAAAGCAGTGGTGCACTGTTCATTACACTTACCTTCATGAGAGCAGCCGATTATTTCATTCAATATGTCATCTTTGACGTCTTTGATGTGGTCTGGAAGTTCAGTGGGAGTTTTGGTGATTTTGTAATCTCTGGTTTCCTGGTCTTTCCAACGATAACCTTGGGCCTCCGCTTCGTTCCGGCTCAAGGGAAAGTACTCTTGGGCAATGGTTTCATTGTAGGCAAAAGGAGACAGTTCTGGAGGAAAGAATTCACCGTATTTGTAGATTCTACCCTTGGAATCAACGTAGGGCATGGTATTCATGTGCGCGATGATGCGAGGAACCAGTTCTTCGTATTCTTCCTTGGTGTATTGTTTGTTGAGGATACAATATTGCTTGTTGCGGAGGCCGATGCAGGCGAAACAGTTATGACACCCGTGAGAAGCATAGGAGTAGAAAACGTCCTCCCCTGTCCAAACAAAAATATCAAAGAAAAATTTTCTTCCATTCGCACCGGTGTCAACCGATTCGTAAACGAGCTCTGAACTTGCTCCGACGCCGTAGCCGTCATACGAATCATTAAGCGTAATACCGCCGTTGTTAAGGAAAGCACAGTTCCGCACTTCATCTGATATGTCAAAGCACTCTTTACTGTCGGCAACATGCGAGAGATTCTCACCGGTTACATTCTGACAATTCTGGGTGTTTGCATACTTGCGTAACGCCATTTGCTTGAAACGACTAAACTCTTCCCCGGAGCGCGATAAGTTATCATAACTTCCGAGATTAAGCTGTTCCAACTTTTTAATGTATTCATCCTTACCGCAAGGTTGATTGAAGAAATAGTACGTTTTGTTCCGCAAGTTAGTACAACCAAAGCAATTCGTACAACCTTTGCAGGAGTAAAGGAAAAAAGAATCAACGCAACTCTCACAATTCTCAATGAACGCCGACCGGTAACAACCATTTGAGTTTACCGCCTCATAACATAATTCAAGTTCGCCACCGGTGAGCACGTCCATTGAATCTTTCGAATTCATGATTTTCGAGCAGTATGAAAGATTCTCTACGTTCCAGGACGCGAAAACGAGATAAGCATTCTTTGCCTCTCCATTATGGTTGCCGTACTCACTGTTTACGCACCGGCTGTTGAATAATGACGGCATTGGCTGGCGTCCTAATAATTCTCGAAACTGCACGAAAAATGGTTTTGAAAAATCATAGTCAACGCCGTATGAGAGCGGATCCCATTTGTCCGACCACCAAATATCGCGATCGTAAACGACAATACGTGAATCAGGAGAAAAACATGTAATTATCTCTCTGCCACTTAGGACGCATTTTGTCTTATAGAGATTTCTCTCGTTTCTCCACGTCATTCTGCGTTGACTGCGGCACTCCGGGCACCACGTCGGCGCTGGAACTTGTATTTTTTCGTAGAATTGAAAATCTTCCGGTTCAATAACAAAATCTTCTTTACAGTTTTGACATCGTCTTTTTTCTTGGTTCATATTCTAAATTTATTTATTTCTAACCGCTATGACGCGTCATAGCGCTATGCTATAGCATAGCATCTTATTATTTAAGCTATCTCGGCATTGTAGCATTGTTCACAGTATACTATCTCTGACCGTTCGGAGGCGTAGGGTGTTTGAATTTTTTGCGGGCAATGTTCTTTACCGTGAAGATGCGAACCAGTGTTTTGATAAATCTTATTGTCTGATGAAGCGCCAGCGCACTGGCATTTTCGCTCAAATAATTTCCGCGGTAAAAGACGGACCATTCTGTCTTTGTGGCGCTGAAGCGGCGCTCGGCGCGGAATCGGCAAACCAATCCTTCGATAAAACTGAAGTTCCATTGGAATAATCTTATATGCCTTGCCCGAAATTTCGCATTCCAATATTTTTTCTAAAATGTCATCTTTCACATCGCGAATATCGTCAGGAATTTCATAATCAGAAAATTCATATTTAATGTCTGACTCGTAATCGCTCCAAGGATAGCCCTTTTCTAAGGCCTGTTCTTTAGTAAGTGGATAATAATCCATTGCCGCAGTTTCGTTATAGCCAAATGGTGAAATTTCAATCGGGAAAAACTCGCCGTATTTATAAACCCTCCCCTTTTTATCGACGTAAGGCATCTCTTCCATGTGCTTTTTTATCCGCGGCACAAGTTCCTCATACGCTTCTTTGAAATATTGTTTGTTCAAAATGCAATGTTCTTTGTTCCGCACGCTCACGCAACCAAAACAGTAGTTGCTTGTACCGGCCATAATACAATATTCGATATCAGACGATTGTCTGCTTTCTGCTTTACCGCCAAAAGAAAAAGCAACGAATTTGCTTTGATAAATTCCAACCGTATGACCGCCTTCGTAAGAAAGTTCAGACCAGCCGATTGAAGAACCGTCGTAAGAATCTTTCATGCCTGCAGCAACGTAAAAATGTTTGCAGTCCTCCATTTTCTCTGCGTTCCATAAATTATGGGCGTTTTTGGATTCGTTGATATAATTACCGGTTACATTAATTGACTTGAGAACTTGACTGTAACGATGTGGCACAGAAAGCCAAACCTCGTAAGCTTTCTTCTTTAGTACCTCAAGATTTTTATAGGAAGTGGTCGAATTTTCACGGAGGAAATCGTCATATTTTTCCTTAGGATAAGGTTTATTAAAAATATAATATTGTTTATTCCTCAAACCGACGCAACCGAAAATATTTTGGCAATTTCGGCAATCATAAGAAAGAACAACGTCTTGACTATCAAAACAATTTTCGGAAAAAGAAACCCGGTAACATCTTTCGCAGTTAATGTTTTCATAACAAAGTTCGCCGTGAAGAACCCAGAAGTTATCAAAACAATCCTTACCATAAAGTTCGTAAGTATTATAAGCAGAGTCCTCGTTGAAATGCCCGCCGACATTAAGATAACAATCCTTGTCGTCGGTTTCTTGATTGACCCACTCGCTATTCACCGTATTAGAGCTCAAAAGTGAAATGTGCGGCGTGGCAAAAAGTAACTCTTTAAACTGTTGAAAAAAAGATTTTGAAAAATCATAATCCCGACCATAAACAAAAGGATCCCATTTATCGGAATGCCAGCATTTATTGCAATACATCGGATATGGTTTATCCGGCGAGACGCGCGAAACCACTGACTCACCGCACAAATCGCATTTTCTTTTGTAAAGCGCCCGCTCATTGCGAAAAGCAATGCGCCGCTGCTCCCGGCAATCAGGACAAAACGTCGGCGCCGGAACCTGAATGCGTTCATAAAAAGAAAAATCCGAAGCATCTAAGATAAAAGAGACTTTGCAATTTTGACAAATTTTGGTTTCTGAGTTCATAAGTGCTTATATAAATAAAATACGCCATTAATTTTTAAATGGCAAATAAAATAAAAAATCGCCGCACAGCAACGATATTAACCCATTCCTTCGGCATCTCCGGTTTCAACTTCTTTTTCAATCGTTTCCTCACTAGTACCTTCTAACCTCATAATTTCTTCCCTCAATTCTTTCTTGGTGTGAGAAAGTTTTACGATCTCTATAATCAGGAAGAGAATGATGACTCCGATTACGATTAAAATCCAAACCGGAATGAACATTTTTTAGTATTATATTGCAATTATACAGGATAACTTATGGTTTGTCAATAATCACGGTTACGACTGGATAATCCTATGAAATCTTAAGCACTTTGACTTCGGTATAGTTCTGGCGATGGGTTTTTTTCTTGCGATACCGGGTTTTTGAGTGATACCGGAAAACGATTTTTTTATCAGTCCGGCCCTGCCCCATAATTTCAGCTTCAACATAAACGCCTTTCAAATAAGGCTGGCCTATTGAAACGCCGTCTTTTTCGGTTTTAAGCAAAACCTTGTCAAATTTAACTTTTTCCGACGGGCTTCCCTCAATTTTTTCCACTCTGAGCTTGCCTCCTTCTTTTACCTTATGTTGTTTCCCGCCGGTCTCAATAACAGCAAATGTCATTGGAATAAGATTATCACAGCCACGATAAACTACAACCCCGACGTCAAGTCGGGGTTGTAGTTTAAAAATGGAGAAATGCTTGTTTAGTCCAGCCTGTCTCTCAATCTGGAAATCAGGGAAGCGGCATAATCTTTTCCGCCCAGACCAAAAGCAATGCCACCGGCTAAGGCCAGCATCGCCACAAATCCGGTAACCAGCGCGTTAATTATGGCGACCGCCACTCCCAATTGGGAAAGTGCGGCCAAAAAACCAAAGATAAACACTGACCACCAGGTAAGCGACGCCAGAAATTCCGGCGCATGAAGCTTGGCGCTTTTAACCGAGGCCCGGACCAGATGTTTCAGGAAATTACCAACAATTACTGCGGCAAGCATAATCAAAACCGCTACGATGACATTCGGGATGTACAAAAGCACGTCGCTCAAGAAACTCGAAAGAGCGTAGAAACCGAGAATGTCCGCCGCGGCCAGCAAGAAGACCACCACCAAAAACCAGTAAACGATTTTGCCGATGAATCTGCCGCTGTTAATCCTTAGGCCGGCTCGATTGAAATATTCCTCCAGACCCAAACCAACCAACGCCTTGTCAAGCTTGATGAGATTTATAACCCGTTCAACGAGCGCCGCGAGCCCGGAAGCAATGATTAAACCAATAATTAATACGACTAATGCGCCGACGATGTTACCTAAGGTCTTGATGGCGCCAATCCACAAATCCTGAAGAGAACCGACAATTACGGATGTCCAGTCTTGAATAAACATAAATATTATTTAATATTTAATCATCATCGATGTCGACCTTTTTTATTAATACATATATTATAGCAAATAGGACATGAAGCAACAATTAATTATCACCAGCCTGCTTATGCTCATTGGCCACGGCCTTGGAGTGATACTGGACTTGTATAATGTCTGGCCATGGTTTGACGCGCCAATGCATATTTTGGGCGGCTTTTGGGTGGCTACCATAATAATAGCATTTTCCCATAAAATTCCCGGACTGGCTTTTATAAACGGCTATGCGGCGCAAAATCCGCGGCCAAAAACGACTTTCTGGGTCACGCTTTTAATAATAGTGAGTTTAACAATGTTTGTGGGGCTTGTTTGGGAATTTTATGAATACGGTTTGGATAATCTCAATCCCAATAGCGTTAATCTCAACAACAAAGCTGACACCATGGCTGATTTATTTTTTGATTTTGTCGGCGCCGCAATCGCCGGAACGGCTTTTTTAACCAGAAAACGCGCCGATTGAACTCAAGTTCAATCAGAGGGTCCGGGCAATTAACCCAATAATTAAAATTCCAAAAGCGTTAAGAGAAAAAGAAATGGGGATGAAAAGCAAAGTTTTAACCTTAGAAAGTCCCATCATGGCCAGACCGATTTCATCGGGCAGAGGCGAAGCAATCACCAAAGCGCCAAACAGAACCATCGACCATCTGAAAAGCCGCAAATGCAAAATGGATTTCAACTTCTCGTTTCGCGACTTGCTAAGGAGATAAGAAACGTCTTGGGTTAATCTGCTTTCAATAAAACGGAAAATAATCAAATCGCCGACCAAAGCTCCAAGGCCGCCCAAAACAGCCACCCAAATCACGGAAGCGGATTGGGCGATCTCGGCAAGCACCACTGTTGCCGGTGCCACCGTAAAAAGCGAAGCAAAAAATATGCCGGCCAAAAAACTGGCGATGTATTTAAAACCGGAAACGGAAGCAAGGAAATTTTCAACAATGCCGGTTTTCACGATAACAATCGCCGCCAAAACGCTTAAAATTATTATTATTAAATCCTTGATTAAATGAATTTTTGAACTGTCCATTTTAAAAGCTGACTTCTGTCATTTCAAAACTTTATTCAGATATAAAATGACTTTCATATTTTAAAGTCTAATCTCTTTTTCCAGCCAATCAATATGCTCGTGTTTTCTTTTCCACCAGATATTTTCCCAAACGTAATGAACCGCTAAATTTTTCCACTTCCCCCACTTATCAAAATATTTAAGCATCTTATCAACTGGCACTAAATTCTTCTCATGGTCTTTGTTGAAAAATATTCTGGTATAGATTTTTTGCTCCCACGGCGAAATGTGTTTCAAATAATCCCAATGGTGAAAGGCATCGAACATGATATAGCCGACTGATGCAGGTCCAATGCCGTAAAGCGATATCAGAATTTTTTCTTGTTCTTGTTGGCTTTTCTGTCTTAACTCTAATTCATCAATTTCGCCGTTTGCGAATGGTTCTGAAACTTTAATTAAAGATTTCGCCCGGTAGCCCATTTTAAAATCCCGCAAATCTTGTTCTTTAGCCCTGGCCAGTACTTTCGGCTCCCAAAAACACCAAAATTTCTGATTATCAAACTCAAGCAAACTGCCGTAATTTTCAAAAAGAGTTTGCATCATATAAACGCTTCTTCTCACGGTGGCGTTTTGTAAAACAATGTCAATAATCAGATATTCGTAAAGTGATCCGGCGTGCATAGGACGTAAGCCGCGGAATTTCCTGATAATTGGTTTTAACAATCGGTCTTTGCCAACATCGCGATAAAATCTGGAGAGGTCGAGATTAAGATTATATCGCCAAATGATTTCTTGTTTTAATGAATCAAGAAATTTCGGCGATAATTTTTTGACAGAAAAAACCTTTACAAATACTTTTGGTTTCTGCTTAGTGCTTTTGTCTCCAAAAATTAGTCCCAATCTTCTTCCTTGCCACAACATTGTCTGCCACCGCTGACCCGGTTCCCATTTTGTATCTTTAGTTGGAAAATGCCCAGGTTTATGAAAGGTTGAATCAAAATGAAAAGGCGGCGTGGGATAGATAATAAAACTCTTTTTATGTCCTAATTTTACTGAACGAAACATCTCTTAAAACTTTATTTCTTCACCCGCGCCGACCAACTTATAAGAGCCGTCTTCCACTAAAATTCCTTGGCCATCCCGCAAAACCCTTACCGGCCGAGAAGCGTGTCTTGCCTTTTCTTTAAACAATTTTTCTAACTCATCCTTATAATGCCCTTTAATGAGGAACGGAACAAAATTGAGTCCGCGAAAATCGGTGAGCCCACAGTCGTCTTTTTTATCCGGCCCCCAAGTGGACGTTTCAATCGTAGGACAGGCAACGTAAGCGCCTGCGCTCGTGCCCACGTAAATTACTCCTCTATCCACTAAATCCCTTACAACCTCATCGAAACCACTTTGTTTAATGGCCTTAAGAAGATAAAAAGCATTGCCTCCTTCAACATGAATCACGTTTTTACCGGCAAGCAGTCTGTACAATTCATCCTTGCTTTTACCTTCTATATCAATTTCCTCAAACTTGTATCCTTTCTCTACCATGCTCTGCTTATGAAACTCCAAATATCTCTTATCAGCCACACCCTTAGAAGCAGTGGTGATATAAGCAATACTAATTTCATCTTTGGGGATGCCCAGCATGCGATAGCCCTCCTCAATGAGAAATTTGCCGTTTGATGCGAGGAGTAGTTTTTTCATACAGATTTCATATTTTGTGGACTTCGTGAGATTTAATTGGAACCAGATTCAAAATGAAATGAGGGCATTTGTTGAACTGATTGTGAGTTCTCTAGTCTATAAAATTAGTGTATCTGAAGAAAACCCAGAGGAAAAGAGGGGGAAAGTTGCCTGAATGAACACAAATATTCCGAAAAAGACGGAAGGGAGATCGAACTCACTTATCAATAAAGTTTTTCACAACAAATTCCGCTAAAGAACGGGGAAAGGCGCTATCTGATACAACGTTATCAAAAACTTTAGTACTGGCATTGCTAATACTTGATTCCTGAGACATTCCTCGTGGACAAATAAAGATTACTGGAAGGTCCAAATTACTACATTGCATTACTTGTTTCCGTTCAGCTGTTTGGCTTGCAGTAATACCAGCTAATACGACGATGGGTTTTAGCTTCTCTTCTCTATCTACAAGCACTATATCTCTCTCGCCAGTGCTCTCAATCCGTTCCTGGTCTTTCTCGTCCCAGACTATAGTCCTAATTTGTGGATATGCAATAACATAGAACCTATTTTCAACGCGTTGATCACTTTTGAAGGCATGATACACTAGACCCTCCAAAATTCTCCCGCGCCACCTGTATAGTAAATCCTTTAGTTCCCCAGAAAAAGTGTACACCTTCGTTATTCTATTATTTTTTGATCCTTTAAACGCTGGCTTTCTACACTTTGTACAAAAAAATCCTTGCTTAGATTGAACACCAGAACCAACTGAAAATTCACCGCATTCGCACCTAATAATGTGTAATTTATCTTGATCTAGATATTTCTTTTCGATCAATTTTTTCGCCAAATCCGCCAGTCTTTTTTTTTCAGTTCCATCATCATCCTTGAATAAAATAATAGTCTCGTCCGCCAGAAAGCCCGTATCGGGAATTGGTAATGAGTGATGAAAGGGCACAACAGGGTCACTTACCATCAATGGCGGGTTGTCCTTAAGATAGTATTCAAGAAAAAGCGCCCTTGCGGAGCCATCTTCAATTAAAGCCAAACATAAGAATTTAAATTTTTCGTAATCCCAGTCTGGAAGTGAGTCGGGGGAATTTTCCAAACGTTTCACAATTTGGCAATTATCCGTCCTATACCAAATCTTCTCGGACATTTCATTAAACGCTCTCCATCCCCGAAACTCTTTTAGCCATCTGAATGACGGCGCCATTAGATAATCCCCCGAACTTCGTTATGACAGCATCGATAGTAGGAATAAATTTTTGAATCTCAGAAACTGTCCTTCCAAGAAAAATTTTCCCTTCTTTAGTCAAATCATAAACAAATGAATAAGTTGGGTCATCGCCTCCGTGATCATGAAAGACCACATTTTCCCGAACAAGATTTCTTGCAACTAACTGATCAACAGATTTTCTAAGATTTTCAGAATAGGGTCCATAGTAGTGGGAGTGAAAATTAAAAGAGAATGGAGTTTTACCTCCTTTGGTAAACTGAGCAATGCAAACAAATTTTTGCAGCCGGATTCGAGTCTGAATCCCCCCGCAACGATCAATCAAATATAGAAGCCCAATATCTTTTACCTCCCCTTGTGTCATCTTTTCTTTCACAGTTAGATATTCTTCATTTGAATTATAACACCTTTCAATAGTGGTAACGAGAGCGGCATATATTATGTAACAAAAACACCCCTCGCGTAAGAGGGGTATTTTGCCGGAAAGAGCTATTTTGTGGACCTAGGGGGAATCTCCCGACATTCTCCAAATCTCTGATTTGGTTAGAATATCGCGGATCCTCGATTTTGTAGTTCAATCGGAGATTGAAACAAAATCGGGAGAATCCCTGTCTCGGTCCCGATGGCTCCCCGCCATCGCGGATGCTCGATTTGTAAACAAATCGGCACAATGTCCCGATAACTTTGGTGGGCCCGTGGACCTAGCGAGAATCGAACTCGCGTCTCCACAATGCGAATGTGGCGTCTTACCACTAGACCATAGGCCCACCAAAGTTATCGAGGATCCACGATTTACTTTATCAAATCAAAGATTTGAAGTAAATCGGGACGAATGCTGCGTAATGCTCCCGAAAAATAATAAATCTACGATTTATATATTTCCCGAGGATCCTCGATTTTGTACTCAAATCAAAGATTTGAACAAAATCGGGACACTTTACTACAGGCCCATTAAGTAAATTAAACAACAAAAAATATAATCACGGCAACTATTATCAGACTCGTGTCGGGGAGCCGGGAATCGAACCCGGGCCACGGAGTCCCGAACCCCGCGTACTACCACTATACTACTCCCCGCTAAAAATTTTATTTATCCCCGCTGCGACCTTTCTTTATCTTGTAAAGACTCTTTGACTTTTGAGTGATGGCAAAAACCGAGAGCACCATGATATAAACCGCCACTGCTTCTGAAGAAAGGCGATAGCCGCCGCCCAGCAATAAAGATAAAACGAGTAAAACAAAAATAACAATTGTCCAGAATGCCACAAAAAGTTCGCCCGGGTGACGCCCCTCATGCCTTTCATACCAGCGGTCAAACTCTTTGGTCCCGACATACAAACCCAGTATTCCGACGTAAATCACGCTTAAAGGAGCAGTCAGGAATTCATAACGCCCTTGCAGGAAAAAATCAGCGATAAGGAACACTATAAATAAAAGCGTCCAAATATTAGTGAGAATTCGCCAAATTTTCTCATCAGTAAAGCCCGACATACTATTTAACATAATACTTTTTCTTAATCTCTTCTTCAATACCCGACTCAAATTCCTCTTTTCTTTCCTTGGCTTTTTCCGCAAGTTTTTTCAATTCCCCGTCCGACAGCATTCCTAAATTCCTGATTCTGGATTCCAGATTCTCTTTGGTATTCTTCCCGGGCTCGTCCAAAACTTCTTCAAGAAGAATGGCTAAAATATAACCGATCTTGGGGCCCGGCAAAATATTCAAAATCTCCATAACATCGGTACCGCGAACCTTGAGCATTTTCGGATGAACCGGGTCTTGCTTCACTTTTTCAATCATAAAAAGAAGGTGGCGGATTTTATACGGCACGGCTTTAGGCACGCCCGAACCAATCCGGTCGGCTTCTCGGACCTTGATTAAATCCGGCACGTTTTCCGGCCCGACGCGGCTCAAAAATCTCCGGACACCGGCTTCAGTCACTTCGCCGACATTGTAATAAAAAAGATGGTAGCGGACTAAATGAATGACTTTTTCGGCGATGTCCTTGGAAAAGCGTAAACGGTCCATGATTTTCGCGGTCATTTTAGCGCCAACCATTTCGTGGTTATAAAAAGTGGAGTCAATGCCTTCGCCGGCTTTGGTTCGCGGCTTGCCCACATCATGAAAAAGCGCGGCCAAGCGGATAAACAAAGGATAATTTTTTTCGGCCGCATAATTCAAAGACCTGACGCCGTGGTCAAAAACCGTATAAATGTGATGCTTATTTTGACCGCAGCCAATGCCTTCTCTCAACTCCGGAATAATAAACTTCAGCAAATCCAAATCTTCAAGCATAATAACGCCTTGGGCCGCTCGCGGCGTCATGAGCATCTTCACAAGTTCATCGCGAATTCGCTCTTTGGCAATCATCTCAAGGAACCCCGCCTCGTCTTTAACAGCTCTGGCTGTATTTTTTTCAATTTCAAAATCTCCGCCAGCGGCGGATCCGCCTCCGGCGGATAATTCAACTGCAAATCGCACTGCCCTAAGCAACCGCAATGCGTCTTCATTAAATCTTTCTTTTGGATTGCCAACGGTCCGAATAATCTTTTCTTTCAAATCTTTCTGACCGCCATAAGGGTCAATAATTCTAGCTTCAAGCGTTGCGGCCATCGCATTGATGGTAAAATCGCGTCTGGCCAAATCTTCTTCAATGGTTTTGGCGAACTTGATTTCGTCGGGATGACGTTTATCAGTATATTTGCCTTCCAAACGGAAAGTAGTTATTTCAACAATCTCTGTTTCAGAATCGGCCCCTAGGCCTTCGGCCGGGGTCCCGGTTGTCCTCGACAACCTAGGGATCTTCACGCCGACTGTGCCGAATTGGTTTTCATAAACGCTTTCTGGGAATAATTTCTGCACTTCTTCGGGCTTGGCATCAGTGGCAATATCCCAATCCTTGGGTTCAATATGTAATCCTTCGATGCTACTCAGGACAAGGTCCCGGACGCAACCGCCGACCAAATAGGCCTGATGGTTATTTTTAGCAAGAATTTCAGCAATTTCCCTGACTTCTTTTGGAATCCTTGTTTTCATACTCTTTATTATATTCTAAATTCTCTGCTTCGCGAAGGCCAGAATAACCTGGCCTTCTTATTTTTTTATATTTAGCTTAAAATATCAGTAGCTTTTTATTTTCAAATGCCCTCGTAGCTCAATGGATAGAGCACTGGTCTTCGGAACCAGGAATGCGGGTTCAATTCCTGCCGAGGGCGCACTTACCGCCCGTAGCTCATCCGCCAACTGGCGGAGGTAGAGCAGCTTACTAAAATGTATTTTGTTTATGCAATTTTTAATCGTAAATATGGCAAAATCTACATTGGTCAATCTAAATCTTTAAAAGAAAGGTTAGAACTCCATCACAATAAGATTTTTAAAAATAGTTATACTTCGAGATTTGACGGTGGATGGACATTAATCTATTCTGAGCCTGTAGCGACTAGAAAAGAAGCTCTAACAAGAGAAAAACAATTAAAAAGTTATAGAGGAAGAGAATTTATTAAGAATCTAATCCCCCCATAGCTCAATTTGGTAGAGCTGCTCCCTCTTAAGGAGAAGGTTTCAGGTTCGAGTCCTGATGGGGGGACTAATGATAGGAATTAGGGTTTAGGCGTTAGGGTTTAGGAAAAGAAAATTTTTCATATCATTTATTGCAGAAATTCTTGCGAATTTCTGTTTTTTGTTTTACTCTTGCTTTTTTCTTTAATTTGTTGTAATTTACGCCAGAAGAGGGTCAAGCTAGTGTTTGACTCAATTTGTACCTCGAAAACTAAAAAAGGAAAGGAGAAACTCTTATGAACGCGGGATTACGACTTTGGCAGGTACAGAAAGTTCAGGGGACCGGTCTGTGTATTGGCGCGGACCCTCATTTTGAACCGGACGGCGTTTTGAATGAGGCATTTTACCGCCGTTTCGCCGAGCCGGGAATCAAGGTGAATTTTGCTGAGATTCTTCGGGTATTTCTTCGGGTATGCAACCGGCAGGAAATCCTTCTCGGAGCAAGGCCGATTGATACTGAGAGAGCCGCCATTTTCCTGAGCGGCGTCATTGGTTACTTCTTGCAAGTAATCAACGCGGCCTGGCAATGTGGTATTAGGGTTTTCAAACCGCAATCGGCGTTTTACGAACGGTTTGATCCGATCGGTTCGGTTATCAAGTCAATAGTTTGCCGACAGATTGACTCGTTAGCACGAAGTGGCCATTCGTTGATTTTTAAGATACTCGACGTCAAACGCGGCGATGTCGAATTGACCCAAGAGCCGTATTTCGCTGTCTCTTTGACCGCTTCGGATGATGAGGTCTGTCCGGGAATTCCTGGTCAGTATGGCTTTGATGCAATGACCATCACGACTTGGATGGGCGAGAACGTCCTCATGCCCGGCAGGAAGTACTTCGAACAGGGTAATGGAGCGATCGTGGTGACGCGCAGCTCCAATCCATCCGGGACAACCCTCCAGGATGCTTACATTACTCCTAATCCTGAAGTTCAGCTTTCGGCCAAGCAAGAACCCTTTCGCTACCGTCAAGAGACGCACGAGGAACTCGTAGGCATTCTGGGCCGTCAACCCATGGCCCACGAACTGATGCTTTTCCTGACCGAGAGATTCAGCCGGGAGCAGGGTCTGAACGAGGATAGAGTGAGCCCGATATTCTCGGTAATGGGCTCAACGGTAAAGATGTTGCCCAGTTTCCGACAACTTCGTCCTAGTGGGATTGCATTGATTCCAGGTTACGGCGGACAAAAAGGGGAAGAAAGTAATGTCATTCCTCTTTATGTTTCAGAAGGACCGCTTCGTGGACACATTGGGATAAAATCATCTTCAAGGAACCACAACTTTCCTTGGATGACGAAGTTCGGCGGCTCGGGTAGAGTCGAGGATCTGGACCACGAAATGGAACGGGTGATCACCGAGTTTCGGGCAAACGAGAAGCAGGCGTATCTCGATGCCGGATTGGAGTACCCGTTCTAAGGGTTGAAAATGAAGCACTGAATCACAAAGGGTTTAGCGGCACCCCGTCAAAATGACGAAGCCGCTTTTTTATTTTTCGAAAAAGAATTTGCCGCCAAAGCTGAAATGCGCAACTAAAAAAATCAACGCCCCGCTAAAAGGCGGGGTTGCTCGTCACGTCAGAAAAGGAAAAGGCATTACTCTGCTTTCTCGTAACGGTTTTTTTCTGGATTAAAGATGTAATTGTGAGATTCCATTTCCTTGTTGAACTTCTCGTCTGAATGTCCCTCACTTAACTTGTCCCCTATTTTTTTCACAAGTTCATCATAATCTACTCCAAACTTCCTGTCCGCAAAACTTAACACATCTGCCGCCTTTGCCCAAACTTTCCTCACAAGACAAGGGGCTAATAGGCCATAGAAATAACTCTCCCTATTCTCTTCATCGAATGAAGACAGCAATTCGGGGACTTCTTTGTTTTGAATTATCTGAAAAATACCATCCCCAAACGCCCTTTTCACTCTGTCTACCTCTTTAAGTTTTCCCGCTAAATCTTCTTTCGCAGAAAGAATTAGGTCGATACGTTCCTTAAAAAGCAAGGGCACAAGTTCATCGTTTAACTCTTTTAAAATTCTTTCTTTTTCCTCTTTGTAAGCTTTACTTTCAAATGTTGTTTGCTTGGGGAATATTGTAATTTTTTCTGCGAGTTGAACTTCTGGGTCGATTTTCAATAATTCGAGCGCTCTCTCCCTCACGATATTTTTCTGGCTTTCCTTTGCTTTTTCGAAATCCGCAACAGCTCCTTCCCCTTCGCTTGTCGCAAGCCACTCAAGCGCTTTCTGCTGTTCCAGAGAAAGTTTTTCTCTATTTTTAATAAGGTAACTACGGGCCGGATTTTCCGCTTCCGCGGCTGCCCGTGCGGCACCCGTATCTTCGACTAGTTTTTCCTTTGGTTTTTCGAAGTTTGGCATTATCTTCAGTATGCCCTCACTTCTCAACAATGTCAATGGTGTGAACAGCAGTCAGAAAAGAAGACGGTTCTATAAAAACCTCTCAAAATCTGCTATAATATGGCGCGAAATGATAAACCTTGATACCTCTCTTTTTCAAATCCGCGGCATTGGGCCGCGATTTATCAGCAAGCTCAAAAACCTGAGAATCGAGACGGTTAAGGATTTACTTTGGCACTTCCCCACCCGCTACGAAGATTTCTCCCAGATTTATAAAATCTCTGACCTTATTCCTCATCAGGAAGCGACCGTCCAGGGCGTCGTGAAACAGATCGGCAGCCGCCGGACTTGGCGCCGAAAATTGTACATGGTGGAAGCGCTCATTTCCGACGACACCGGTACCATCCGGGCCGTCTGGTTCAACCAACCCTATATTAAAAACATCTTGAGACCGGGCCGGCTGGCTAATTTCTCCGGCAAAGTGGTCGAATCGGCAAGTAAGGAAGAAATCTATCTTTCAAATCCCACCTACGAACTCCTGACCGGCGCGGACGGCGGCGAAACCAAGCACACAGCAAGAATCGTGCCGATTTATCCGGAAACCAGAGGTCTGACTTCAAAGGGTCTGCGCTATCTTGTAAAACCTATTTTAGACAATGCTCCAGAAATTTCTGAAATTATTCCCTTAGAAATATTGGAAAAAGAAAAATTGCCGGAGATTAACGCCGCCTTAAAAAACATCCATTTCCCCGACGATATTGACGATGCCCTTCGGGCCAAAAAACGATTTGCTTTTGAGGATTTATTTTTCCTGCAACTTTACAATCTGGAACAGCGATTAAAATTTGCCAAAGAAAAAGCCGTCTCCATAAAAATAAACATCGAAGAAATTAAAAAAACAGTGAGTGAACTGCCTTTTGAATTAACGACTTCGCAGAAAAAATCGCTTTGGGAAATAATCCAGGGCTTGGAAAAAAACCATCCGATGAATCGCCTTCTCCAGGGCGACGTTGGTTCAGGCAAAACCATTATTGCGGCGATTGCTGCCTTGGAAGTGGCCAAAAACAATTACCAAACAGCTTTTATGGCGCCAACCGAAATCCTGGCCAGACAGCATTATAAAACTTTGCTGCGATTTTTCCCTGAATTTGGCGGCGGCATTGCCCTTCTTACCTCCAGCGAATCAAAAGTTTTTTATGGCCACGGTTTGGAAACCGAAACGAAAAAACAGGCGCTGAGTAAAGAAATCGGCAACGGAAAAATAAAAATTGTAATCGGCACTCACGCCTTAATTCAGAAAAATTTAACATTCCCCCGTCTGACTTTGGTCGTTATTGACGAACAACACCGCTTCGGCGTAAAACAAAGAGCGACTTTGATAAAAAATAAGGAATTCGTACCCCACTTTTTAAGCATGTCGGCGACGCCAATCCCGCGGACGCTTTCCCTTACTATTTTCGGCGACCTTGACCTTTCTTTAATCACCGAACTGCCGAAAAACCGGAAACCGATTATCACCAAAGTGGTGGCGCCGGAAAACCGAAAAAAGGCTTACGGGTTTATTAAAGAACAAATCAAAAAAGGCAGACAAGTATTTGTCATTTGCCCTAGGATTGCCGCCCCCGAAAACGGGGGCGAGCCTCGCCCCTTCGGGGCGGGAACCGAAACAAAGAATCAGCTCTTGCTTGAAGTAAAAAACGTGACCGAAGAATACGAAAAATTATCCAAAAAAATATTCCCCGACCTTAAAGTAGTGATGCTCCACGGCAAAATGAAGCCGAAAGAAAAAGAAAAAATCATGCGAGAGTTCTCTGAAAGGAAAAGTGACATTCTCGTTGCCACTTCGGTGGTGGAAGTGGGAGTTGATATTCCCAATGCCACGATAATGATGATTGAGGGCGCCGAACGTTTCGGTCTTGCGCAGCTTTATCAATTCCGGGGCCGGGTCGGCCGGGGCGAGCATCAATCTTTTTGTTTTCTTTTTACCGAGGCCACGGGAAAAACAGTCAAACAGCGGCTTGAATCAATTGTTGAAGCGAAAAGCGGTTTTGAACTGGCGGAAAAAGATTTGAAACTACGGGGACCAGGTGAATTTCTGGGTCAAGCCCAAACCGGCATGCCCGACCTCGCCATGAAAGCAATTCAAAATCCGGAGCTTGTAAAAACTGCCCGCGAAGCCGCAATCGGAATTTTGAAAAACGATTCGTCAATGAAAATGCATCCGGCTCTCCGAGAACGTCTGCACGATTTCCAAAAACAAGTCCACTGGGAATAATTATTGTACTATTTTCTTAAATTCAGTTAGTTTTAGACTAGCTCCACCCACTAAGGCGCCATCTATAAAGGGTTGACTCAAAAATGAAAAAGAGTTTTTGGAACTGACTGAACCGCCGTAGAGAACTTTAGTTTTTAGTTTATAGTTTTTAGTTTTTAGGAAATCTTTAATAAATTTCGCCATTTTAACGGCGTCCAATGGCTTGTCGGCGCGGCCAGTGCCGATTGCCCAAATCGGTTCGTAAGCGACAATCAAGTTTGTAGTTTGTAGTTTGTGGTTTGTAGTACCGGCAAGGTCTTTTTCGAGTTGTTTTTTTACGAAATTTTTAGCTGTACCGATTCCTTTTCTTCTTATATTTTTGTTTTCCCCGACGCACAAAATAACTTTAAGACCGGCATTCAAAACAGCTTTTACCTTTTTGTTAATCATTTCATCGGTTTCGCCGAGGTAGCTCCGCCTTTCCGAATGACCGACTATTACATAAGAAACGCCCAGACTTTTTAACATTTGAGGAGAAACTCCCCCGGTGTACGGCCCCTTAACAAACCAAAAAACGTCTTGAGCGCCAAGTTTGGCTTTTTTAATCACGCTCTTCACTGCGCCTAAAAAAGGGAATGGCGGACACACGATAACGTTCGGAAAATCAGAATTCTTAGCTAAAATTTTTGCCTCGCTCTCTGCCTGCGGATACATCTTCCAGTTTGCAACAATTAATTTGCTCATTTTCCTATTTTTATATTGAGTTCTTTTAACTGCTCTTTACTTATCTCTGACGGCGCGTCCATCATTAAATCCCGACCGTCGCCGGTTTTGGGGAAAGCTATTACTTCGCGGATATTGGATTCATTCATTAAAACCATTATCAGCCGGTCAATGCCCGGCGCGATGCCGCCGTGGGGCGGCACGCCGTACTCAAAAGCTTCAAGCATGTGGCCGAATTTTTCTTTAATGTCAGCGGGTTTATTGCCCATTGCCTCAAAAACCGCTTGAAGTACGGCTGGGTCATGACTTCTTATGGAGCCGCCACCGATTTCACAGCCGTTCAGAATAAAATCGTACTGGTGAGCCAAAATCGAGGCAGGATCTTTTTTAAATCTGGCCCAAAAATCATCTTTGTCTTTGACTTGAGGCCGGGTAAAAGGATGATGAACCGCATCCCATCTTTTTTCCCGCTCTTTCCATTCAAACATCGGGAAATCAACTATAAAAGCAAAAGCCAACTCATCGGGATTTCCGCCAGCCGGCGGATTGTCATTCCTCAAATCCGGTTTGTCGGATTGGTATTTTTCCATTGCCTCCTTATAGCTCAAACGAGGAAAGGGAATTTTTTGAATCTTTTTTTCAGGATAAAGAGTTTTTACAAGACCGACGTAAAGCTCTTCGGTTAAATTCAAAACATCATCTTGATTTACAAAGCTCATTTCCACGTCGAGTTGGGTAAATTCGGGCTGGCGGTCGCCGCGCGTATCTTCATCCCGGAAACACCGGGCAATTTGAAAATAACGCTCCAAGCCGGCCACCATTAAAAGCTGTTTGTACTGCTGGGGCGACTGCGGCAAAGCATAAAAATGACCGGGATAAAGCCTGGCCGGCACCAAATAATCGCGGGCGCCCTCGGGCGTTGACTTGCCAAGAATCGGAGTTTCAATTTCCACAAAATCTTTTTCAGTCAAAAAGTCGCGAATGAATTTAATGATTTTAGCGCGCATCCGCAAATTCTTTTGAAGGCGCGGCCGCCTCAAATCCAAATATCTGTACTTCATCCGCACGTCTTCGCCGATATCAAGACCGTCGCCGCTCAAATCAAAAGGCGGAGTTTTCGCCATCGCCAAAATCTCCAATTGTTCAGCGACCAGCTCATAATCGCCGGTCGGAATCTTCGGATTTTCCATCCCTTTGGGCCGCTTACCCACTTTCCCCTCAATGCTTATCACCCACTCCGACCTTAAAGAATCGGCTTTTTTATGAAGCTCTTTGTCTTTGGGATTAAAAACAACTTGAGCAATGCCGCTCCGGTCGCGCAAATCAATGAAAATCAGTTTGCCGTGGTCGCGGCGGGTGGCTACCCAACCAATAAGTTCGGCTTCTTTATTTTCAAATTTTCCTATGTCTTTGGCTAAAACTCGCATTAATTTCATTCTACTCTATAAACTTCGGCTGATGAAGAAGCGAGGAAAAACACCTTAGTATCCCTCAAGTTTTTTGACTTTTCTGTGCTGGCGGATTTTCTCCAGGGCTTTGGCTTCAATCTGCCTGATTCTTTCCCGGGTCACGCCAAAAACCTTACCCACTTCCTCCAAAGTGTGAAAAATATTATCGTCCAAGCCGAAACGCATTGCCAAAATCCTTTTCTCCCGGTCGCTTAAATCGGCCAGCACCTCTCTAATCTGGTCGCGAAGCAGAGCCTGATTGGCCAGCTGGTCAGGACTCAAACTTTGCTCGTCTTTAATAAAATCGGAAAGAGTGGCATCCTCATCGTCCTCGCCAACCGGCGATTCAAGCGAAATCACTTCCTGGGAAATTTTTTGAATGTAATGGATTTTCTGAATGTCTAAACTCATTTCCGTGGCAATCTCCTCGGGCAATGGCTCGCGGCCGAACTCCTGCATTAAACGCCGTTTGGTCTGGGTGTACTTGGTGATGGTTTCAACCATGTGGACCGGGATGCGAATGGTCCGGGAGTAATCGGCTAAGGCGCGCGTCACCGCCTGTCGAATCCACCAAGTGGCATAAGTGGAAAATTTAAAACCTTTATGATAATCAAATTTATCAACGGCCCGCGAAAGACCGATGTTCCCTTCCTGGATCAAATCAAGAATGCTCAAATGATGGCTGCGGTTAACATAGCGCTTGGCAATTGAAACAACGAGCCGGAGATTGGATTGAATTAATTTTTTTCTCGCGCCTTCATCGCCTTTCTCAATGCGTTTGGCCAGCTCTTTTTCTTCTTTGGAAGTGAGGAGCGGCGTCCGGCCGATTTCCTTCAAATACATTTGAACCGCGTCGGGAAGTTCCTGGTCTACTTGCGAGGCCCGCTTAAGTTCGGCCAAGCCGATTTCTTCAAGATTTTTGGCCGGCGCAAACGGAGTTGATTCGTGAACCTTGATGCCTTCTTTTTCGAGCCGCTCGTAAACCTCTTCCAAAAAAGAAAGATTTTTCTCAATGTGGGGGAAATAATTAAGAACCTCGGCGTCGGTTACAAAACCCCGGCCCCGGCCCCGTCTGACCAAATCTTCCAAAGCTTCCTGGTATTCTTCTTCAAACGGCGAAGGTCTTTTCTTTAATCCCTTTTTCGTCCTCCGCTTTTTGGAAGTTTTTCGAAAAAATTTTCTTTTTTTGGCTTTCTTTCTCATTTATTAAGTTCGTTAATTTTTTGAGAAATGGAATGGAATTTATCCAATAATTTTCTGATTAAACCTTCGTCACTTTTTTCTTCGGCGCCGTGAATTTCCCGTTTCACCTCCATTTGCTTTTGCCGCAGGTTTTCCAATTCCAGATTCCGCAAAAGCTCCTTGAATTCTTTTTGTAAAAAATCCGAATCGCTGCCTTCAAACTCAAAGCTTGAACGCATCTCTAAAATATGAATACGCTGGTCAGCCGGGTTTTGAAGAAGACCTTGGTAAAGAGGCGGCAGGAGCAATTCATTCTCTCTAACTATAGCCAAAAAATCCGGTTTTGAAAATGCCAAAGCTAAAAGCCGCTCGGCGATTAAATCATGCCGCGTCGGGCCCGAAAGTTTGCTTACGCTCTCGTTTTGAATGCCGAAGGCGGTTTCTCTTTCTTCCGGCAAATTATGAAGTTCGGTCAAAAGAACCGTTTCCGAAAATCCGGAATAGCGGGCCAGCTCTTTAAGCAGCAAACTTTGTTCAACCGAACTTTTTATTTTTTTAATTTTTGAAAGAAGATGGCGCAAAACTCTTTTTCTTGAAGGAATGTCGGTCAAATCAACCGAGGAAAAATATTTCCCGAAAAGATAATGAAAAGCCGGCGTGGCTTCCCTGGTTGCTTTTGCCAAATATTCGGGGTTTTTGTAAGCGGCTTCAGCCGGGTCTTTAAACTCGCCCAAATCAATGACTTTGGTATGAAAATCAAAACCGCTGAAAATGTCCAAAGCCCGCTCCAAGGCCTTGAGACCGGCTTCGTCATTGTCAAAACTCAAGATTACGGTATCGGCTAAACGCCGCAGTTTCTCCAGATGGAAACCGCTAAGAGCGGTGCCGGAAACCGCCACCGCATTTTTCACGCCGGCTTGATGAGCCATTAGAAAATCCATTTGGCCTTCAACTAAAAATACGGATTTCGAGCCGGCAATTTCATTTTTGGACTTGTGGAAGCCGTAAAGGACTTTTGATTTGTTGAAAATCGGGGTTTCCGGCGAATTCAAATACTTCGGCCGGTCGCCGGACGCGGTTTCAAGATGCGGCATCAGTCGTCCGGTAAAAGCAATGGTTTTGCCGACTGAATTTAAAATGGGAAAAATTATCCTTTCCGCAAAACGGTCTTGGTACAAACCTCGCACGTTTTTATTGGCAAGGCCGGCTCGGCTCACGTCCGAAACATCAAAGCCGAGTTTCAAAAGATGGAGCGTTAATTTTTCTCCGCCGGGCGCAAAACCAAGTTCAAATTCCTCAATGGTCGCAGGCTGCAATCCCCTTTGTTTCAAATATTCTCTGGCGTTTTGATTCTGTTCGAGCGCCTGCTGATAAAACTTTTTGGCTTGTTCGTGCAAATCATAAAGCACGCCGAATTCTTTCTGCTGCTGAGGACTTAGAGTCCTGATGGAAATGCCGGCTTTTTCCGCTAAAAATCTCAAGGCCTCGGGAAACTCCAGGTTTTCATAGCGCATTACAAACTTAATAATGTCCCCGCCTTCGCCGCAGCCAAAACAATGCCAAATCTGGCGTTCGGGCGAAACAATGAAAGAAGGGGTTTTTTCCTGATGAAAAGGACAAAGGGCTTTGAAATTTTTCCCGGCCGGCAAAAGGTTAAGATAAGAACGCAAAAATTCCACCAAATCCAATTTTTGCTTGATGAGTTCAACTTCAGTGGCCATTGCCGCTATTTTACCGGTTTTTCAGGAAAAATCAAATAAAATTTCGGCTAAAACTCACATTCCGTGCCGATTTCAGGAATGATAAATTCAATGCCTGATTCGGGAAGAATGGTCGCCGGAATATTATGATGACTGCTGTAAGCTTTAAGATTACCATCGTGGACCGGAAAACATTTTTTTGGTTTTGTCAGAAGCGCGTAATCTATTGATTCGGAAAGCTTAAGCCACGGCCCAGCCACCGGCAAAGCAAGAATTTCTATCTCGCGATTAGGATTTAAAAAAGCATCGCCGGGATAGAAAAATTTCTTACCAATAAAATACGAGGTGTTTTCCACTTTTTTCCAAGCACGGTATATTTCGGCATGCTCTCTGCCAAATGCTTCAAAAAGCACATCTTTATAAACAGTGGTTTTGCCGTCATCAAGAAGTTCATAAGATATTCCCTCTTTTTTAAGTAAAACGCCCACGCCGTTATTCGTTACTATTTTTGCCTGCGGGTTGTTTTGAAGAACGGTTTTTAAAGAATCAATATGCAAATGGTCGCCGTGCTCATGAGTAATAAGGACTAAATCAATATCCTTCACCTCATTTTGCAAAACTGAATAACTCCCGGGGTCGGTTAAAATACGGAGTCCGCTCTGTTCAATTAATAAACAACAATGGCCGAATTTGGTTATTTTCATATTATTTATATTTCTTTTAGAAAACTAAAGTCATTTTCTCCTGTTGGGTCGCGAAATTGCTTGGGTATTTTTTCATAGAGTCCGCGTAACAATTTCTGACCCGCTTCGGTTTTTCCACACTCTTCAATTAATTTCTTGTGCAGCTCGCGCAACGGCATCGGCGGATATTTCTCTTCATAAACTTTCCAAACTAAATCTCTGTCCATGTTCTTATATTCAGGATTATTTTGTCTGAACCAGTCAAAACTCGGAGCCAAAAGATTTTCAACGAGTTTATCGCCGGATTCAGTCACGCCGTAAAACTTTTTTAAGGCCACCGGCGTCCGGCCTGATTCCCGCAAAGCTGAAACCAGAATAAATGAGTCCTGCAAGCCAAGAATTTTCTTGCCTCTTCCTCTGGCAAAATTATCAATCCGGCGGCTAAAGTCAGTATCTTCGCCAGCAGCTCTGTCAGCCATATTGCCGAAAACAGCCGTTTCATAACTCCGGCTCAAGGTGTTGGCGCCGCCAAAACCAATAAAATCCTGGGCTTCGGCCTTATCTTGGCCTTGAAGAAACTGGGACATTCGCTTTGAAGCTTTTAACAAAACCAAATCCTGCCATTCTTTTTTAATTTCTTCCGATTCAAGTTCTTCTTTATTGTCCGGACTGAACTCGTAGTCAACCGAGCCGGAAACGCCGATTAGGGTCGGTTCGCTTCGGAACAGAAAAACGGCTTTTTCCAAATACTGCTCATAATCAAAAAGAACGTCAGCGTCAGTCTGCATTAAAATGCCATTTTTGCCGGCTTCATAAAACCTCTTACACTCTTCGGCCGCGCCGCGATTCCTGGCTTTGCCGACATTGCAATCAGAAATGCTTGTCTCCGGCGAACTCTTGTCAACCGCAAAAAAGTTAAAACGTTCGCGAATGGTTCTCAAAAAATCCCGCTTCTCTTCGGGAAAGCTTTTGAGAAATTCCAAATTATCGCGGTTTTTCCAAATAGGCAGTCGCAAAACAGCCTGATTCAGCTCAAAAACTTCTTTAAAACTCTTTGAACCGTCGTCTTTGCCGTTATTAACGACGTAAATTACTTCAAATTGTTCGGGCGTCACGCCTTTTTGTTCGGCCAAAGAAAATACCTGAGCCAAAATCCGTTCCGGGCTCTCGCCGTAGGCCGCCACCACAATGCCGATTTCGCATCCCGGATTCTGGGGGATTTCAATCAGCTGCTCGCCGCGAAGATTTTGCTCAAAATAAAAAAGAGCTTTTTTCTGGTCAAAAGATTCTTCGCCTGATTCTCCAGTTTTTGGGAAATTGTCTCTTTTTTCCGGCATAACTCTAACTAGAGCATAAACTCTTTAAGAACTGTGTTCAACCCTTTTAAAAAGAATCAGGGTTTGATATACTAATTTACAATGAAAACGGCATTTACTTCTATAGTGATAATGGGTTTTGTCGCCGTAGCCGTATTCGGCATTTTTGCGATTGGCCAAACCAACGAACATGAGCATAAGGGCTGCCTGGCGGCAACGAGTCAGGGCCTAAACTGCGATGAGAGTGCAAATCCTTTTGACTTCATCTCGTTTCACTTAAACGCTTTTAAAAGTTTTTCAAACGCCACTCTGAACTCAAGTCAAATATTAAACTTCATCCTGATGACTTTGCTGGCGTTAGGATTTCTGATATTCCGCAAACTGGCTTTGGAACCGCAAACTTTAAATCCTCTTGAGACGCTGTCAAGAAAAAGCGCCGTCCCGATTCAAAAACAGATTTTTTCCAAGTGGCTGACTTTGCATGAAAAGCGCGCTGACGCCCCAAGTTTTTAGTTTCTTGCCGAATTAAGGTAAGGATTTGCTTTTACCGCAAGAAACTTTAAAGATAAGAGGGCGATTTTTATTTAATTAAAAACATGAAAAAATACAAAGACATAATCATCGGCATCAGCTGTTGCATCGTAATTTTGGGCGGTTTAATTTGGCTGGCCAGACCGCAGACGCCTGCCGCCAGCAATTTTGCCGCTTTATCGCCAGAAAATTTAAGCGCCGTCGGTCTTGAAAGCCACGATAATTTCTATGACTTCGGCACCATCTCCATGGCCGCCGGCAATGTCAATCACGGCTTTAAAATCAAAAATGCCGACGTTAAACCGAACCAAATCACGAAAATCTACACTTCCTGCATGTGCACCACGGCTTACCTTCTAATCAAAGACAAACGATCCGGGCCTTTCGGCATGCCCGGCCACGGATTTGTGCCGCCGGTCAATAAAATTATTGACGCCGGCGAAGAAGCAACGATTGAAGTGGTTTTTGACCCGACCGCTCACGGTCCGGCTGGCATTGGCCCAATCCAAAGAACAGTGTATGTGGAGCAGGAAAATCAGAATATTCTACAATTAGAAATAGCCGCGAACGTAAAACCATGAATGACAAAAATATGAGCAGAAAATTAATTATCCTTATCATCATTGCCATCATCCTTTTCGGGGGCGTTATTTTGCTTCGCGGAACCGGTTTTGGCACTCAAACGCTTTGGGACATTTCAAACGGCGGCAAATGGATTCTTCCTCTGGTCGTTGTTTCGTCTTTGATTGACAGCGTCAACCCCTGCGCTTTCTCAATTCTCCTTCTCACCATTGCTTTTCTCTTCAGCTTGGGGAAACTCCGGTCAAACATATTGCGGGTTGGTTTGTTCTATATCCTTGGCGTTTTTGTCATTTATGTTTTGATTGGCCTGGGAATCGTCCAAGCCCTCCACTTCTTTAATACTCCCCATTTCATGGCAAGGGTAGGCGCCGTCCTCCTTATTGTTCTGGGTTTAATCAGCATTATTAACGAGTATTTCCCGAAATTCCCCATAAAACTCCGCATCCCTCGCGGCGCTCACCATAAAATGGCAGAATTAATGGAGAAAGGGTCGATGCCAACCGCATTTCTTTTGGGAGGATTTGTCGGACTCTGCGAATTTCCCTGCACCGGCGGGCCGTATCTTTTAATCCTGGGACTTCTGCATGACCACGCGACTTTTGCAAACGGCCTGGGATATCTGATTCTCTATAACATTATCTTTGTCCTGCCGCTTATCCTCATTCTTCTTATCGCGGGTAATGAAACCCTCCTTGAGAAAGTGCAAAATTGGAAAAATCAAGAAAGTGTCAAGATGCGGCTCTGGGGCGGTATCGCCATGATACTTTTAGGAGCCGTCATCTTTATGCTTTAAACCAAATCCATGGACGCACAGAAACAATTTGAGGAAATCGTCAAAAAGGTTGAAGCAATGAAAAAAGCCGGAACCATTGACTTGTCAACCGAGGAAGATTTGAGCATCGCGGTGATGAATTTGATAAGCTTGGAAGAACATTTCTTTTTCACCGGCGCCAAAACGAAAAAAGACGAATATTTCAACTTGCTTGACGAGATTCGCGAAACAAGAAAAATGCTTCTTCAAAAACTCATTGACAAACATGAAGGCGAAACCTGGTGCATTTCAAAGCATCTCTTGGCGACAACGATGCGCCTGATTGAAGTGGGCACCAAACTTCATTCCGACAAAAAATACGATGAAGCCAGAGAGATTTTCAACCAAGCCCATAAAATTTATTCGCTTTTTTGGGCGCTCCGTCTCAAGCTTATTGATGCTTCCGGCTTCAAAAAAATAGCAGCGAGCGAGACCCCATGGACCTTGCAAGACATCGTGGATAAGCTCGTTGACTGCTGCGATGAATAGAAAAATAACTCTCATCCTCATCATCATCCTTATTGCCATTGCCGGGTTTATTTACTTAATTTACCCCCGCCAAGGCAATAATAACCAGTCGAGCCAGCTGGACGTCTTTGCCCAATGCTTGGCCGGCAAAGGCGCTACAATGTATGGCGCTGCTTCGTGTTCTTGGTGTCAGAAAGAAAAAGCCAATTTCGGCAACGCCTTCCAGTACGTGCCTTACGTTGAATGCACCCAAGAGCCAAAAAAGTGCCTGGCAGCCGGCATCGAAGGTTATCCGACCTGGATTTTCGGGGACGGCAGGCGCTTTGAAGGCGAACAAGGACTTCAAGGATTGTCAATCGAAAGCGGCTGCCCGTTATAATAAAAGAAACATGAAGATAAGAAATTTCGACGCTTTAGCCAAAACCCATTTAAGGAGGTTGGCTTTGGAAATTGCTGAAATCGGGCTTCATGCCATTGATACGAAAAAAGTGATTCAAAAAAACGTGAGAGTTGAAGACAACGAACTGTTCGTTGCCCAGGAAAAAATTCCGCTCAAGTCAATAAAAAGAATTTTTGTGGTTGGCGTCGGCAAATGCTCGCTGGAAGCCGGCGCGGCCCTTGAAAAAATTTTAGGCGAACGCATCAACGGCGGAATCATTCTTGATGTCCGCGAAGGAAAGCTTCAAAGAATCCGGACTTTCACCGGCACTCACCCCCTACCCAGCATCCAGAATATAAACGCGACCCGCCAGATAATTTTTCTGCTTTCCGAACTAAAAAAAGACGATTTGGTGATTTTTATCATTTCCGGCGGCGGCTCAACCCTACTTTGCCAGCCCCTTAACCTGACTTATGAAGACGAGGCTGTTTTACTTAAACATTTATTTAAAGTCGGAGCTGATATTTACGAAACGAACACCATTAGAAAACATTTGTCATTGGCCCGGGGCGGTTATCTCGCCAAATACGCTTACCCCGCCAAAGTTATTTCCCTTATTTTTTCCGACGTGCCCGGAAATAAACTGGAATTCGTTGCTTCGGGCCCGACCATTAAAGACACCACCACCGTAAAAGACGCTGAAAAAATCACTAAAAAATACGACCTGGAAAAAAAATGCAATTTCAAAACCCGGGAACTCATTGAAACGCCCAAAGACAAAAAATATTTTGAAAACGTAAAAAATATCTTGATGGTCAGCAATAAAATCGCCCTTGAAGCAATGGCTAAAAAAGCCGTGGAATTCGATTTCAAACCAAAAATAGTCACTGCCAATTTAACCGGCGAAGCCCGGGACGTTGGTCGGGAAATCGCCCGGCATCTCAATAAAATCGGCTCCAAAAATATTCTCCTTTACGGCGGCGAAACAACGGTAACCATAAAAAACCAGGGCCGAGGCGGCCGAATTCAGGAATTATGTCTCTCGGCTTTGCGCTTTATAAAAGAAGGACGGATAATTATTGGTGTGGCATCTGACGGCCGCGACAACACCGAATTTGCCGGCGCCATTGCCGACGCTCTTACAAAAGAAAATGCAAAAAATGTCGGCCTGGACCCGGAAAAACACTTGGAAGAAAACGACTCGTATAACTTTTTTTCGAAAACCGGCGATTTTGTTCTTACCGGCGACACCGGCTCAAATGTTTCCGATTTAATCATTGCCATTAAAGATTGATGAAAAACAATCAATCATTTACCTTGATTGAACTCCTCGTCGTCACCACTCTCTTGGCCATCTTGGGAGCAGTGGTAATCGTAGTCCTCAACCCGGCTGAAATGATGAAGCAAAGCCGGGATTCCCAGAGACTCGTTGATTTGAACCAGCTCAACAAAGTCCTTTCCTTTATCCAGGTTGACCAGCCTGCTGCTTCATTCGGCTCATCTTCCGTTGTCTACGTCTCTATTCCTGACGCCAGCTCAACCTGCGCCAACTTAGGCCTGCCTTCCTTGCCCGGCGGCTGGTCATATGCTTGCTCAAACTCCTTCAATTACAAGAAAATCAATGGTTTGGGCTGGGTGCCTGTCAATTTCACTCAATTCTCAGCTGGTTCGCCTATATCCAAACTGCCTATTGACCCCGTCAACGCCACTTCCACCGGTGAATATTATACCTATGTCGCAGGCGGGAGCTGGGAACTCAGTGCTCTTCTGACCTCAACCAAATACTCTTTTGGCGGTGACAATGACAAAGAAGCCAAAGATGGCGGCGATACTCCTGAACTCTTTGAAATTGGCAACAACCTCAGTCTTTTGCCTGTTAACCGGGATTCTTCTTTGGTTGGTTATTGGAAGTTTGATGAAGGGAGCGGGACGAGTGCTTATGATGCGAGCGGGCACAACTATACCGGGACTCTGACCAATGGACCGAGCTGGCAGACCTCCTGCAAACAAGGTGGTTGTTTATCTTTTAATGGTACGAATACCTATGTCAGTATGGGAGGTGCCTCTACGACAAGTTTTACTGCAATGGCATGGATTAATATAGTGGGTGACGGATTAGGAGGTATAAACGGTATCATAAACGGTAAAGCATTCCGTTTCTTCATAGATAACACTACAAATTTCTTAAGAACGCAAATTAATGGTGCTACTCCATATGATCATATAACCAATATTGCTGTAACGCGGAATATTTGGAACCGTGTTGCTTTTAGTTATGATGGTCAAAACCGAAGATATTATCTTAACGGTTCTCTCATTGTAACTGTAGATTCCACTGGCACACCAACTAATACACAATCTCCTTCAATTGGCACTATTCAAATCGGCACTTATTTTTTCAACGGCTTCATCGACGACATCCGCATCTATAATAGGGCTTTATCCGCGGCAGAAATTTCCGCTATCTACAACGCGACACAATAATTCTCAATATCCCGCATCTATCCTTCAACTTTGTTCAGGATGCTCGATTTTGTAGCCGCTCGCTCTGCTCGCGGACAAAATCGGCACAACCGCGCCCTCTCCGCCGCGGAAATCCAAGCTATCTACAACGCCACTAAATAAACCAATATCATTATTAAGTAAGTAAACTTTTCAAGCATTAAACCTCCCCTCACCGCTATGCTGTATCATAGCGCTATGCTGTAGCATAGCACTGTTAGAGGTGTTTTATCTTTCTTAATTTTGGAAGTTATGAAGTTAGAAGTTGTGAATTTATAAAGTTTGACTTCATAAGTTGCTCGTCAAGTGCTATGCTGTAGCATAGCGGTAGGTTATAACAGTTTTTTTAGCCCGATATTAGAGTTCTTCTTATCTTCCTTAATGTCTTTACGACTCACGATTTCAAACAGTCCGTTTTTATGTTAAGATAAAATTATAAGATGACGAGAAAGATATCTTGGGTAAGGATAATAATTGCGACGGTTGTTGTTTTAGCGTTTATGGCTGCCGCTTCCGGAATATGGTATTGGGTTTATGTCTGGCTGCCCCAGAAAGAAAATCAGGCCATGAAAGTTCATTTTGACGCCATTGAACAGCGTCTGCGGGCCGAAGGGAAGTTGAAATAAATTATGTCTAAAAAGAAATCTTTTATTTTATGGTTTAAAGACATCGGCATTGAAGACGTTCCTTTAGTTGGCGGCAAAAACGCGGCTTTGGGCGAAATGTATTCAAATCTCGCGCCGTTAGGAATCAATATTCCCAATGGTTTTGCCCTCACTGCAACGGCTTACGGATATTTTTTGGAAAAAGCCGGCATTAAAAACAAAATCAAGGAAATTTTAAAAGACCTTAACGTTAAAAATATCCGCGATTTGCAAAAACGCGGCCGGGCGGTCCGCCAAACAATTCTTGCCGCCGAACTTCCGAATGAACTGCAAAAAGCCGTAACCAGAGCTTATAAACAACTGGAGAAAATTTATGGTCCGAATGTTGACGTCGCCGTGCGTTCATCAGCCACGGCCGAAGACCTGCCAGGCGCTTCTTTTGCCGGCCAGCAGGAAACTTTTTTAAACGTCGTCGGCGCCGAAAACGTCATTGCGGCGACCAAAAAATGCATTGCTTCGCTTTTTACCGACCGGGCGATTTCCTATCGCGAAGACAAAGGATTTTCCCATCTTAAAGTAGCGCTCTCGGTCGGCGTTCAAAAAATGGTGCGTTCGGATTTAGCCTCAAGCGGCGTTTCTTTTACCATTGACACGGAAAGCGGATTTGACGGGGTTGTAATCATCAACGGCTCATACGGCTTGGGCGAATTTGTTGTTAAAGGCAGGGTAACGCCTGATGAATTTGTGGTTTTCAAGCCGACTCTGGAACAGGGATATAAAGCGATTATTGCCAAGGACCTTGGTCGGAAAGACATAAAACTTGTCTATGCTAAAATCGGCACAAAAAAAGTTGATGTTTCTCAAAACGACCAAAACAAGTTTTGCTTAAATGAAAATGAAATTCTTACTTTGGCCAAATGGAGCGTTCAAATTGAAAAATATTTCTCAAAAAAACATAAGCGCTACCAGCCAATGGACATGGAATGGGCAAAAGACGGAAAAACCAAAGAACTTTTTATTGTCCAAGCCCGGCCCGAAACGGTCCACGCTCTGGAAAGCAAAAAAATCTACAAAGAATACCGCCTTAAAAAACGCGACAAGGTTCTGGTAACCGGCATTGCGGTCGGCGCCAAAATCGGCGTTGGCAAAGTGCGGGTGATAAAAAACGTAAAAGGCATTGGCGCTTTTAAGAAAGACGAGGTTCTGGTTACCAAAATCACTGACCCGGACTGGGAACCGATTATGAAAATCGCCTCGGCAATAGTTACTGACGAAGGCGGCCGCACTTCCCATGCCGCCATTGTTTCCCGCGAACTCGGCATCCCCTGCATTGTGGGCACAAAAAACGGCAGCAATATTTTGAGAACCGGCAAAAGCGTGACCGTTGACTGTTCTTCGGGCGAGGTTGGCACAATTTATGACGGGCGATTGCCGTTTCAAATTCTGGAACATAAGCTGGATAAAATGCCCAAAACCAGAACCAAAGTAATGGTTAATATTGGCACGCCTGACGAAGCGTTTAAAAACCATTATTTGCCGGTTAAGGGCGTTGGCTTGGGACGGCTTGAATTTATCATTGCCGCCCACATTAAAATTCATCCCAATGCTTTAATTGACTATAAAAAGCTTAAAAACAAAAAACTCAAAAAGAAAATTGACGAACTGACCAAGGGCTATAAAGACAAAAAACAATTCTACGTTAATGAACTCGCTGAGGGCATTGCCAAAATCGGGGCGGCTTTTTGGCCAAACGAGGTGATTATCCGCTTTTCTGATTTTAAAACCAATGAATACCGGAAACTCCTTGGCGGCGAGCTTTACGAACCGCTTGAGGAAAATCCGATGATCGGCTGGCGCGGCGCATCGCGCTACTATGACCCGAAATTCAAACAAGCTTTTGGTCTGGAATGCGTTGCTTTGAAAAAAGTCCGCGATGAAATGGGATTAAAAAATATTGTGGCAATGATTCCGTTTTGCCGCACCCCGGAAGAGGGAAGGAAAGTACTCGCCGCGATGGCAAGGTATGGGTTGAAACGAGGGAAGATAATCCCTCGGCCTGGTGGGAGGCCTCGGGATGACATAAATCCTCTTAGAATTTATGTCATGTGCGAAATTCCCTCAAACGTCATTTTAGCCGATGAATTTCTGAAAATTTTTGACGGCATGTCCATTGGCTCAAATGACTTAACCCAGCTTGTGCTTGGTTTGGACCGCGACTCGGGCATTGTTACTCATATTGCCAATGAAAATAATGAGTCAGTAAAAAAACTTATTGCTGAAGTGATTGCCAAATGCAAAAAACAAAAAAAATATGTGGGCATTTGCGGCCAAGCGCCGTCAGATTATCCGGAATTCGCCGAGTTTTTAGTTAAGGAAGGAATTGAGAGTATGTCTCTAAATCCAGACACAGTAATAAAAGCACTCCTCAAGATTAAAAAAGCGGAAAAATAAGATTATATCCAAATCCAACTAAGACTTAATGTTTTTCATTTTTATGAAAGCTTGATGAGTTGATGTATAATAAAAATATGAAAATCGCTTTTTTTGAATTAGAGGGTTGGGAAGAAATAATCATCAAGTCCGAATTCCCTGATGCCGAGCTCTTTTTGAGCAAAGAAAAAGTTGATGAAACCACTCCCCCGCCTCAAAACCAATTTGATATTATTTCTGTTTTTGTTGACTCGCGGATTAACTCCCAAACCCTTCCTCAATTTCCAAATTTAAAATTCATTACCACCCGCTCCACCGGCTACGACCATATTGATACTGCCCTTTGCGCTCAAAAAGGAATTCCGGTGGCCTATGTGCCTGGTTACGGCGATAACACCGTTGCCGAGTTTGCTTTTGGCTTGATTTTGAACCTGACGAGAAAAATATATCACGCCATTGACCAGATAAAAGAAATTGAATCTTTTTCACTTCTCGGCCTCCGCGGCACGGATTTAAAAAACAAAACCATCGGCATTATTGGCACCGGCCGCATCGGCAAAGAAATGATAAAAATCGCCAAGGGCTTTGGCATGAATGTCGTTGCCTACGACCCGTTCCCAAACCAGGACTATGCTAAACAAATGAATTTTGAATATATGAGCTTAAACGAACTTCTCCAACGTTCAAACATTATTTCAATCCACTGCCCTTACACTAAAGAAACCCACCACCTTATTAACAAAGAAAACATTCAAATCATTAAAAAAGGCGCGTATCTTGTAAACACTGCCCGGGGCGGGATTGTGGAAACCGATGCTTTAATTGAAGCGCTTCAAAATAAAACTTTGGCCGGCGCCGGCATTGACGTTTTGGAAGAAGAAGGTGAAACCAAAGACGAAATGAAATTTTTGAGCAAAACCCGGCCCCGCGAACAAGAACTTAGGACAATGCTCCAAAATCACATTTTAATGAAGATGCCGAACGTCTTAATTACGCCGCATAATGCTTTTAACTCCCAAGAGGCCCTTGAACGAATCTTGCGCACCACCTTAGAAAACATCAAAGGATTTATAAGCGGCTCGCCAGTAAACTTAGTGAAATAATTGAATAAAAATGGCTTCTGAAACCCGCCAGCGCTGCCACTACTGGGACGAACAGTGTTATAACGCAGAGGCGGTTTAAATAGAACGCTATGCTGCAGCATAGCGCTATCCCATAGGGTAATAGGATAGCAGTTGAAAAAGATTAAATTTACAATATGAATTCAGAAACAAAAATTTGCCAAAACTGCAAACAAAACTTTATCATCGAGTCTGAAGATTTTCAGTTTTACGAGAAAATGAAGGTGCCGGCGCCGACCTGGTGCCCGGAGTGCCGTCTCCAGCGGAGGCTCATGTGGCGCAATGAGAGGACGCTCTACAAACGGATGTGCAGCTCATGTGGGAAATCAATCATTTCCGTTTTTTCGCCCGATAAGCCGTTGGTTGTGTATTGCCACGAGTGTTGGTGGTCTGATACTTGGAGCGGTTCTCTGTACGGGACGGTGTACGACTTCTCCAAGCCCTTTTTTGTCCAGTGGGGCGAGTTGCTGAAGCGAATGCCACTTCCTCACCTCATGGAGCTGAATAATACCAACAGCTACTACATCAATCTTGGGAGAGATAACAAGGGTTGCTACTTCAGTATGAGCGTCCTGGGATGTGAGAACAGCGCTTACCTCTATCGCGCCGATGATTCAAAGGAATGTTTTGACAGTTCGTTCATAGCTGACTGCGAGCTATGCTACGAGGTTGTTGATACCGACGCCTGCAGCCACGTACATTTTTCCCGTTACGCTGAGAACTGCATGGATTCGATGTTCCTGTTCAACTGCAGAAACGTCTCGAACTGCCTCGGCTGTGTGAACCTCGTGAACGGCTCATATCGTGTCCTCAACCGGCAGTACTCCGAAGACGAGTATAAGGCGCGCGTAACTGAAATCACAGGCAGTTTTAAGGCTCTAGCGGAATTCGGGGAGCAATTTAGAGCGTTGCTCAACCAGTACCCGCACCGCTATGCGAACCTACGGAACACCTCTAATGTTATCGGCGATAACATCTCCAACTTCAGGAATTGCTTTTACTGCTTTGACGGGACGAAATCGTTGAGCGGAGAAAACTGCAAGTATGTCCTCGGTAGTATTGGCCCTACCACAGATTCCTATGACGTTTGCTACCCAATAAAGCCGAACTTCTGCTACGAGAGCCAATCTGGCGAAACTGCACATAGTTCGTTCGTGAATCGTTCTAACAATGTTCATCACGCCCGGTACACCCACGAGTGCTACGCCTCATCAGATCTGTTCGGTTGCGTAGGCCTCCGCAACAAATCCTATTGCATCCTCAACAAACAATACACCAAGGAACAATATGAAGAATTAGTCCCTCGCATCATCAAACACATGAATGATATGCCCTATGTTGATAAGAAAGGCAAGGTTTATAGGTATGGCGAATTCTTCCCTCCCGAGTTATCTCCATTTGCCTACAACGAAACCATTGCTCAAGAATACTTTCCTTTGACCAAAGAACAGGCAATAGAAAAGGGATACCGCTGGCGCAATCCAGACACCCGCGATTATAAAATCACCATCAAAACTGAAGACCTCCCAGACCACATCAAAGACATCCCCGATACCATTACCAACGAGGTCATCCAATGCCAACACAATCAAACTTGCAACGAACAATGTACCCAGGCCTTCAAAATCATCAAAGAAGAACTCCAATTCTACAAACGAATGAATTTGCCCTTACCCCGTTTATGTCCCAACTGCCGCCACTACCAACGCCTCAAACAAAGAAACCCCCTCAAATTGTGGCATCGGAAGTGTCAGTGTGCGGGAGGGAAGAGTGAGAATGGAGTTTATCAAAATACCATCAGTCATCAACACGGAACAAATCATTGCCTCAACGAATTTGAAACTTCTTATGCTTCAGAAAGACCGGAAATAGTTTACTGCGAGGCTTGTTACAATGCTGAAGTTGTCTAAATCGAAAACAAGCCGAAGCCCTGAGCCGCATCGAAGGGCGAAAGTTGTTATAATGCGGAAGTGGTATGAAAATCCAAAGAATAAAAATAAAACAAATTAAGGACTCCCGAGGTAAGCCGACGATTGAGATTGTTATCACAAACGAAAAAGGCAAATCTTTTGCGGCTAAAATTCCTTCGGGTGAAAGTACTGGTTCGCGGGAAGTCGTCACCTTCAGCGTTCAAAAATCAAAAAAATCAGCTAAATTCATAGAAAAACAACTCAAAAACAAATCTTTTAACTCAATAAAAGAACTGGACCGGTTTTTAACCGGACTTGACGGCACTACTCAAAAGAAAAAGCTGGGCGGCAACGTTCTCTTGGGAATTTCAATTGCTTTTGCCCGGATGAAAGCCGCTCAACAAAAAAAAGAATTATGGCGGGTCTTGCGTTCTGAATTCTTCCCCGGCCTGACTAAAACCAAACCGCCGTTTATTTTTTCAAACATGATCGAAGGCGGCGCCCATACCGAAAACAACCTCAATATCCAGGAATATCTGGTAATCGCCAAAACCACAAAAACCGTTTCGCAAACAATAAAAAATCTCAAAAGATTCTATAAAAAACTCGGTCAAGAACTGAAAAAACAAACCAATCAAAAAATCCACTTGGGTGACGAAGGCAGTTATTCTCTTAATTTTAGAAATAACTTCGCGCCGCTTAGGATTTTGAGCGATTTAATTTACAAATCCAATTTTCAAAACGAAATTGTCCTAGGCATCGATGCGGCGGCGTCAGAATTTTACAAAAACGGCTATTATGCGTTTGAAAGCAAAAAAATAAACTCCCAGGAATTGACAAAAATATACCAACGATACTTTAAAAACTCTCCCCTGCTTTATTCAATTGAAGACCCTTTTGATGAAAACGATGCCAAAGGATTTAAAAATCTTTTAAAATTCGCTAAAAACAAACTTATCATGGGCGACGACCTCACCACTACCAATCCTAAAATAATCAAAAAATGCATTGCAGACAAAATCATAAATAGCGTGATTATCAAGCCAAATCAAATCGGGACTTTGAGCGAAACCTGCGAAGCCATTAAGCTTGCCCACAAGAACGATATGAAGTGCATTATCGCTCACCGCGCCGGCGAAACGCCGGACGCTTTCATCATTCAACTTGCCAAAGCCAGCAATGCTTTCGGCGTCAAAATCGGCGCGCCAGTCTCCCACCGCCTGCCAAAATTTGAAGAACTGATTCGGCTTTACAAATAGCGGTTATCTGCGAAAATTATTTTTATATGGAAAATCTTGTTCCCAAGAAAATGTTTTTTACCAAAGGAGTTGGCCATCATAAGGAGTATCTCCAATCCTTTGAAATGGCTTTGCGCGACGCCGGCATTGCCGAATATAATCTGGTTTACGTGAGTTCAATTTTTCCGCCCAATTGCAAACGCATTTCAAAAGAAGAAGGGAAAAAATTCCTCAATCCCGGCCAAGCGGTTTTTTGCGTAATGGCGCGGAATTCAACCAATGAACCAAACCGTCTTGTCGCTTCTTCAATCGGTCTCGCTCAACCTTCCCAGTCCGAACAATACGGCTACCTTTCCGAGCATCATGCTTTTGGCGAAACCGAACAAAAAGCCGGCGAATACGCCGAAGATTTGGCCGCCACCATGCTCGCCACCACTCTTGGTTTGGAATTCAACCCTGATGCGGCTTGGGACGAACGTGAACAGGTTTATAAAGCTTCCGGTAAAATTTTTAGAACCACCAACATTACCCAATCGGCCGAAGGCCATAAAGACGGCCTTTGGACCACGGTCATAGCCGCGGCCGTACTTATTCTTGAATAAATTTATGGAAACAAAAAAATTAATCCCGGCAAGCATCCTAATTTCAGCGATTATTATTGCGGCTTCGTGGATTTACACGACTGGTTTAAAAACGAACACCGCCCCGAAAGAGAACAACGTCCAAAAACAAGGACAAATCTCAAACAATTTGGAAAGCCAAGTTCTGCCGTCTGAAGGCGTGGCATTGCCCATAAAATGGGGTGATTTAGGGAAAAAATTAATTGAAACCGGCGTAATTGACGCTCAAAAATTTGAATCAATTTATGCAAACCGCGGCGGACTTAGCACGGAAGACAAAAATCTTATTTATGGCGCGAGCAATGGCAACCTTAGAATCACGGAAAGAAATGCAGGCATTATTCTCAATCTTTTCTGGGCTTTGGGACTTGGCAATAAAAACGAAATCTTGGAAAAAGGGCCGATGGCTGACCCTCAATACGGCGGAGTCCAAAATTTTGCTTCAACCGGCGGCTGGACCATTGGAAAAGGCGATATAATGGAACACTACAGTCATCATCAATTTGTTACCCTAACTCCGGAACAACAAAAAATGGTTGAAAGAGTCAGCAAAGGAATTTTCCGGCCTTGTTGCGACAACCCAACCCACTTCCCGGATTGCAACCACGGCATGGCTATGCTGGGACTCCTTGAATTAATGGCCTCGCAAGGCGCAAGTGAAAATGAAATGTACAAAGCCGCTTTAGCGGTGAATTCCTACTGGTTCCCTGACACCTACCTCACCATTGCTAAATACCTCAAACAAAAAGGCATGAGCTGGGATGAAGCGGACTCCAAAGAAATTTTGGGACAAAATTACTCAAGCGCTTCCGGCTATTCCAAAATCTTAAGCCAGGTTACGCCGCCGGAACGCCGCGGCGGAAATGGTTGCGGCGTGTAAAAAAATAAGTTAAAATAAGCCCACTATTGTGAAGAAAATCTTCTACTATTTAATTTTTATCGCCGTAATCGGAGTGATAGCCGCCATTTTCCTGTTTGGCCGGAGTAAAGAACCGCTTTATAACACCGTTACCGCCGAAAGAAAAAACATTGTCCAGGAAGTGAGCGTCACCGGCCGGGTTGAACCGGCTCAGAGCGTCGAGTTGGCTTTTGAAGTGAGCGGCCGAGTGGCGGCAGTAAACGTTAGAGTCGGAGACAAAGTTTCAAGCGGTAAAATTCTGGCCTCTTTGGACACGACCGAACTCCAAGCTCAGCTGCTCAAATACCAAGCCAATCTTGAATCAGAGCAAGCTGTTTTAAACGAACTTAAAAAAGGCAGCCGGCCGGAAGAGATAGAACTCTACCGCGCCAAAGTTAGCGGCGCCGAAACTAATTTTGAAGACGCCAAATCCGCTCTTATTAATTCTCTCCAAGACGCCTACACCAAATCCGATGACGCCGTCCGAAACAAAGTGGACCAATTTTTCATCAACCCCAGAACCCAAAGCCCTCAAATTTCTTTCCCCGTCAACGACTCGGCTCTTAAGGTGGATATTGAATGGGGCAGACTGATTTTGGAAAGCAGCGTATTTCCAGAGTGGCGAGCGATGCTGAATCGACTGACAATCTCAAGCGGCCTCCCGACTTACGCCAACGACGGCAAGAAATACTTGGAGCAGGTCAAGACATTTTTGGAAAATGTTGCTTTGGCCATAAACAACCCCAATAATAAGCCTCAAAGCATTTCTCAAACCACTTTTGACGCCTGGCGGGTTGATGTTTCTGCCAGCCGAGTCAATATTAACGCCGCCGTCACCAGTCTCGCCACGGCTTATGAAAATTTTAAAACCGCTGAATCAAACCTGGCCGTAGCCGAAAGCGAACTTAAACTCAAGGAAGCCGGAGCGACAACCGAACAAATTGACTCTCAGCAGGCAAAAATAAGATCTGCTCTGGCCGAAGTGGAAAACGCCCGGGCTCAAATCGCCAAAAGAATCCTTCGCTCGCCGCTGAACGGCGTGGTCACTAAAATGGACGCCAAAGTCGGCGAGATTGCGGCGGCCAACACAATCTTAATTTCAATTATCTCTGCTACAAAATTTGAAATTGAAGCTGATGTTCCTGAAGCCGACATTGCTAAAGTTAAAATCAGCAATAAGGCGAGGGTGACGCTTGACGCCTACGGCGAAGACATTATTTTTGAAGCCCAAGTCGTGACCATTGATCCGGCCGAAACCATCATTGAAGGCGTAGCGGCTTATAAAACCACTCTTCAGTTTGCTCAGGACGACGAGCGGATTAAATCCGGCATGACGGCAAATCTGGACATTTTGACCGATTCCCGAACCGGCGTCATTGTCGTTCCGCAGCGGACGATTATCGCCAGGAACGGCGACAAACTTATCCGGGTTCTGAGAGATAAAACATTTGAGGAACGAAAGATAACCATCGGTCTTCGCGGTTCTGACGGCAACGTTGAAATTATTGAAGGCGTTAAAGAAGGTGAAAAAATAATCACACCCTGACATGGCTTTAATCGAGGCCAGGAATTTGGAGAAAACCTACTACAGCGACGGGGTGGCGACGCCGGCTTTGGAAGGCGTCACTCTTTCCATTGATAAAGGCGAGTTTGCGGCGGTGATGGGCGTTTCCGGTTCGGGCAAATCAACTCTTCTTCACATTCTCGGTTTTCTTGACCGGCCCACCGGCGGCGAATACCGTTTTGAAAACAAAGCCATTGGCGATTATTCGTCAAAAGAACTCGCCGGAGTGAGAAACAAAAAAATGGGATTTGTTTTCCAAACCTTTAATCTTTTGCCGCGGGCAACGGTCTTGGAAAACGTGAAGCTGCCGTTGATGTATTCCGACGTTCCCGAATCGCGGTGGGATAAGCTGGCTCTCACGGTGATTGATTCGGTCGGCTTGAGCCACCGGGCTCATTTTGAATCATTCAAGCTTTCCGGCGGCGAAAAACAGCGGGTGGCCATTGCCCGGGCACTGATTAACGACCCGCAGGTTATTTTTGCCGACGAGCCGACCGGCAACCTTGATTCCAAATCCGGCCAGCAGGTGATGAATATTATCCAACGGCTCTCTGATGAAGAAAAGAGAACCGTGATTTTAATCACTCACGAGACCTACACGGCCGAGCACGCTCACCGCATCATTCATCTCCACGACGGCAAAATTGACAGAGACGAAATGGTGAATCATCGTCGCAAAGCAAGCGACCACTTCATAAAATAAATGAAACCCCATTACGCTTTCAAAACTGCATTAAAAGGATTACGAACGCACAAATCGCGTTCGGCTTTAACTATTCTCGGCATCGTCATCGGCATCACGGCCATCATGATGGTGATGTCGCTCGGCCGCGGCGCCCAGGATTTAATTCTGAGCCAGATTCAAGGCATTGGTTCAAAAACAATTGCCGTTGCTCCCGGCCGCCATCCCAAGGGGATTTCCGACGTTGCCCAGATTTTCGGCGATTCTCTCAAAGAAAAAGATTTGGAATCTTTGAAACGCAAATCAAATGTCCCCGGCGCCGAAGCGGTTATGCCGGTTGTTTTCGGCGGCGTTACCGGTTCTTACGGCAGCGAAGGTTATTGGTTTACCATTTTCGGCGCCACACCGCTGATTATGAAAATTTATGACATCAATCCTTCCGAAGGAGCTTTCTTCACCGACGAAGACGTGACGGCTCGGGCCGACGTCATTGTCATCGGCGCTAAGGTCAAGGAAAAACTTTTTGGTTCGTCCGATGCTCTCGGCCAAAGAATAAAAATCAAAGGCAGAAATTTCAGGGTGGCCGGCATTTTACCGAGTAAAGGCCAGTTCACTTTTTTCAATATGGATGAGGCTGGTTTTGTACCCTATACCACTGCCCAACAGTACATTTTCGGCATCAAGCATTTTCATCGTTTCGTCGTAGAAGCCGAATCAGAAGAATTGATCCCGTCCACCGTAGAGGACATCAAACGCACTTTGCGCGAGAATCATAACATTACCGATCCCGATAAAGACGACTTCTTCACTGAGACAATGGGCGAAGCGATTGAACAGGTGGGCACCATTACCAGCGTTTTGACCGCTTTTCTTGCGGCGGTGGCAGCCATTTCTCTGGTGGTCGGCGGCGTAGGCATTATGAACATTATGCTTGTTTCAGTCACTGAACGAACCCGCGAAATCGGTCTTCGTAAAGCCTTGGGCGCAACCGAAAAAGATATTCTGGTTCAGTTCCTGATGGAAGCGGTGATTCTTACGGCTATCGGCGGTTTCATCGGCATTGCTTTAGGTGCTTCGCTTTCTTTTCTGGTCGCTCTTGTTTTGCGGCAATTTTTGGCTTTGGGCTGGTTTTTTACTTTTCCGGTCGGCGCGGCAACTCTGGGTTTGGGCGTTTCAGCAGCAGTCGGTCTTGTTTTCGGTCTTTATCCGGCCCGGCAAGCTTCTTTAAAAGAGCCGATTGAAGCTCTGAGATATGAATAAAGAACAATTTATCGTACAAGGAATGCACTGCGCTTCCTGCGCTTTAACCGTGGAACGCGCTTTGAAAAAAGTGGCGGGCGTTAAAAACGCTGCTGTAAATTTCGCTACGGAAAAAGCAACCGTAGAATATGAGGACGGCCTTGATGCTGAAAAACTTGAAGAAGCTGTGGCAAAAACCGGCTACCAGCTTGTTAAAAGCCACGACCATAAACCGGAAAAAATAAAAAATTCCGAAGAAGGCGAGCATGACCACCACAAAATGTTAAAACAGGCGGAAATACAGCTGCTTCGGAAAAAATTTATTTTGGGCGGCGTCCTTTCCGTCCTCATAATCATTCTAAGTTTTCCGGACTACTTGCCATTCATTAAAGAATTGATTCCGGCATCTCTTCGTTTTTTCCTTCTTTTGATTCTTACGATACCGGTGGAATTTTGGGTCGGTTATCAGTTTTGGCGAGGCGCTTGGTTCGGATTAAAAAACTTCACGGCCAATATGGACTCGCTGGTCGTTCTCGGCACCGGCGCTGCTTTTATCTCAAGCGCCATTGCCGCCGGTTTTGAAATTGCGGGCGTGGAAATAAGGGGCTTAAACGTTTATTTCGACGTGGCCGCTGTCGTTACCACTCTTGTTATTTTAGGCAAATACCTGGAAGCGCGCGCAAAAGGCTCGGCTTCAGAAGCAATAAAAAAGCTGCTTAAACTTCAAGCTAAAACCGCTCATTTACTGCATGGGGGCCGACACGAAATGGACATTCCGATAGAGGAGATCAAGCCCGACGATATCTTGATTGTGAAGCCGGGCGAAAAAATTCCTGTTGACGGCGTCATTATTGAAGGAACTTCGGCAATTGACGAATCAATGGTTTCCGGCGAATCAATGCCGATTGATAAAAAAATCGGCGACCAGGTAATCGGCGCCACCATCAATAAAACCGGCGCTTTCCGCTTCAGAGCGACCAAGGTCGGCAAAGAAACTTTTCTCGCCCAAATAATAAAAATTGTTGAAGAAGCTCAAAACTCCAAAGCGCCGATTCAAAAATTTGCCGACGCTGTTACGGCTTATTTTGTCCCGATTGTCCTGGCGATTGCCATTGTCTCGTTCGTTATTTGGCTTATTTTCGGGCCAGCGCCGGCTTTCAACTTCGCTTTAATTAACGCCGTGGCGGTTCTGGTGGTCGCCTGCCCTTGCGCTTTGGGTCTGGCCACGCCGACTGCAATTATGGTCGGTACGGGCAAGGGAGCGGAAAAAGGCATTATTATCCGTGACGCTGAAGCGCTTGAAATGGCCGGGAAGATTGACACGATTGTCCTGGATAAAACCGGCACTCTGACCAAAGGCGAACCTTCGGTCACGGACGTCATCGCCTTAACGCCCGCATCCGACAAAGCTGAAATTGCCCGATTTGCGGCAAGTCTGGAAAAACTTTCCGAACATCCCATTGCAAAAGCGGTAGTCGCTTATGCGGCCGGTTTGGGGGAACAATATGAAGTTAAAAACTTTCTGGCCCGCCCTGGCAAAGGAATTGAAGGAGAAATAACCGTCAACGACCAATCGCAAAAATTATCTTTAGGGAACCGACTGCTGATTCGGGAAATCAACGTCAGCCTCCCCGCCGAAATAGAAACCAAAGCAAACTTTTTTGAATCAGAAGGAAAAACCGTGCTTTTCTTGGCAAATAAAAAATCAATCCTGGGGGCGATTGCCGTGGCGGACACCCTGAAAGAATCGGCCCCGGAGGCGATAAAGTTTTTAGACCGATTGGGCCTTGAGGTTTGGCTCATAACCGGAGACAACGAACGAACGGCCGAAGCCGTTGCCGGAAAACTCGGCATTAAAAACGTCATGGCAAAGGTCTTGCCCCAAGAAAAATCGGAAAAAGTAAAAGAGCTTCAGCGCGGTAACCCTTCGACAGGGCTCAGGGCAAGAAAAGTGGCAATGGTGGGCGACGGCATCAACGACGCTCCGGCTCTGGCCCAAGCTGACTTGGGCATCGCCATTGGCACGGGCACTGATGTTGCCATTGAATCGGCCGGCATCACTCTCATTTCCGGCGACCCGATGGGAATTTACGGAGCAATTAAATTAAGCCGGCAGACCCTTCGAAATATCAAACAAAACCTGTTTTGGGCTTATATTTACAACATTGTTCTTATTCCCGTGGCAGCCGGGCTTCTCTGGCCTATTTGGGGCATCACCTTGAACCCGATTCTGGCCGGCGGCGCCATGGCTTTGAGTTCGCTTTCGGTTGTCCTTAATTCTCTGAGATTAAAAAAATCCGGGTTATAATAAGAATATGAAAGAAAACGTCTTAATAATCGGCGCCGGCGAAATCGGCAAAGCAATCGGAAAAACCTTAAGAAAAGAAAAGGCAAAAATTGAATTTTGGGACAGAAATCCTTTAAGAGCTTCCAAACAAAAACCGCTTGCCGCAACCGTACCCGTATCAAAGTTTATTTTTCTCTGCGTTCCTTCCTGGGCAATAAGAAACGTTTTGACCAACATTGAACCTTACTTACAAAAAGAAACGATTGTTGTTTGCCTTGCCAAAGGCATTGAAGAAAGAACCCAAAAAACAATGGACAAGGTGCTCCGAGAATTGATTAAAAACAAATGCCAGTATGCTTTTTGGGGAGGTCCGATGCTCGCCGAAGAATTAAGGCAGGACCTTTCGGGCATCGGCGTCATTGCTTCAAAAAACGAAAAGGTATTTAAAGAAATCGGCAAAATAACGAACAAAACCAATCTGAAAATTGAATATTCAAAAGACATTCGCGGCGTTGCCCTCTCGGGCGTCCTCAAGAATATTTACGCCATTGGCTTGGGCATTGTTGACGGGCTGAAACTGGGAAACAACTTTAAGGCGTGGCTCCTAATGAAATCGGTTGCGGAAATGAACGAAATTGCAAAAAAAATGGGCGCTAAAGAACAAACAATCTTAGGAACAGCCGGGCTCGGCGATTTAATCGCCACCGGTTTTAGCCCTTATTCCCGCAACCGCGAAGCCGGAGAAGAACTGGTAAAAACCGGCAAATGCTGCTTGGACAGCGAAGGCGTAAAATCGCTTCCCTTATTAGGCGCGATGCTTAAAAAGCAACTGAAAAAATTTCCTGTCTTACATGGCCTCTACTCAATCATCGCGGAAAACAAACGCCCTCAGGATATTTTTAAAAAACTCCGGGCGTGATAAAATAATAAATCCGAAATGGAATTAAACTACAATATTTTCAAATTAGCGAAAGAAAATAATTTTTTCAGAAAAGAGATAACTACCGGTAAAAGCAGCCAGGTGGTTTTAATGAGCATTCCGCCGGGCGGTGAAATCGGCGAAGAGGTTCACGATGTTGACCAAACGCTTGTTTTTGTTTCAGGTAAAGGCGAAGCAATTCTGGAAGATAAAATTACTGCCGTAGGCGAGGGCGATTTGACTTTTGTTCCGGCCGGTACAAAGCATAACTTTAAAAATACCGGCTCAAGCGATCTTAAATTATTCACTCTCTATGCGCCGCCAGAGCATAAACCAGGCACAATCCATAAAACCAAGGCCGAAGCTGAAGAGGGATGAAAAAAACCTATAATCAATATTTATAATTCATCAACAATATTTACTTCCTTGGCATGAATGACGTCGTTTTCTCCAAATTTAAACGTTGCCTTTAACAAATTCCCCTTTACAACCTCTGGCAGCCAAAAAATATCGTCAGACCACATATCTTGAAACGGTATCTCTTTTAACGGAAACCACTTTGGATTCATTTCTTCGCTTTCAGTTGGCTCTCCGTCCCAACTTTCCGCAAAATACACGTGTACTATTTGGTCCCAAACGGGATTATGGGGAAAATAAAAAGATAATTCAGCAACTTTGTTCAGTTCTTTTACAAAAACGTCGATTTCTTCTTTCGCCTCTCTTTTTGCCGCGTCTTCAATTGTTTCTTTTTGGTCGTCAACCTTTCCGCCAACCCCGTTCCATCTATTTATGCCGAAACTCCGCTTTTTCATTGCGAGACAAATATCCGTTATCTTACCTTGAGATTTTTTTATTAAAAATACCAGGGTGGCGTTTCTTATTTTCCCCATAGTTTTATTTAAATAACTCCTCTTTTTCTTTGGCGGCAAAAATTAAATCACCACCTGCGGTTCCCACTGATGTTTCGCGGGGTCAAAGCCCTGACCACAAATGGTTTCCAGGAGCGCAGTAAATATCTGATACGGGTCGACGTTCGCCGCCGGCCGGCGATCTTCCAGGTAGCCGCATTTTCGTTGCGCAGTCATCGCCGGGATGCGAATCGAGGCACCACGATCAGAAACCCCATAACGGAACTGGTGAATGCTACACGTTTCGTGCTTGCCGGTAAGTCTTTTATCGTTGTCTGCCCCATAAACAGCAATGTGCTGCTTATGGAATTTACCCAATTTCTTGCATGCTGCTTCGATCGCCTTGATCCCTCCTTTCTTCCGCATAGCCTCGGTAGAGAAATTCGTATGACCGCCCGCTCCATTCCAATCTCCCGGCATGGGTTTTGGATCAAGTTTTGCGTAAACCTTATGGTTCTCTCCTAAACGATAGAGCAACCACCGCGCCAGCCACAGTTGATCGGCTGCTTCCAATGGTGGGAGTGGTCCAATTTGAAATTCCCACTGTGACGGCATGGCTTCCGCATTCACTCCAGAAATTGCAATCCCTGCAGCAAGGCACGCCTGCATGTGCTCTTCAACCACCGGGCGGCCGTACACTTCATCGACGCCAATACCGCAATAATAACGACCTTGCGGATGCGGAAAACCGTGCTCTGGCCAGCCAGTCGGATGGTCATTGTGATACAACGTATACTCCTGCTCGATCCCCGCCCATGGTTCTTCCTTGGCGAATTTTGCTGCGACTTTTCTGAGTACTGCACGTGTATTCGTAGGGTGCGGCGTACCGTCAGCTTGGAGCACCTCGCACATGACAAGTGCGTGTGGTTTGCCTCGGACAGGATCGGATACGAAGCACACCGGCTGCAGGAGACAATCGGAAAAATGCCCCTCGGCCTGCTCTGTGCTTGACCCATCAAAGCTCCACAAAGGGATATCTGAAGGTCGCTCTATTGGGCCGTCTATAATCTTCGTTTTAGAACGCAACTTCGCGGTTGGCTTTCTGCCATCCATCCAAATATACTCCGCCATGATATTGTTTTTTTGCATATCTTTTTATGTCAATCAATGACAATGTTCACACCATACGATGTGTAGGTTAAGACCAGATAATTATAACAAATCTTCTATGGCAACACCTAACGCTTTGGCGATTTTTGCCATAGTTTGAACGCTTGGTTTATTAAATCTCATGCCTTGTTATATTAAATGTTTTTTTATAAACGCGCGACCGGAACCGGATTTCAAATATTTCTCAAATTCAAAAGCTTTATATTTGTCACTAATGGCAAAATGAAAAACTAATTCTATAGGCAAACGATTAGCGGTTGCTTGCACTTGACCCTTTTTATGCCTATTGATTCTATCTTTTAGATTGTTTGTACAACCAATATAGTAACCATCTTTACATTTTAAAGAATAAATATAGTACATAATTTTCTAAGCCCGCTTTCAGCAGGGCGTAGCTTTCAGCGTGGCGAAGCCCGCTTTCGCTCGTCTTGGCGGACTGCGTCACGCCGTAGCTGAAACGAAGCTCGCCTTCGCTCTAGCGAGCTTCGGCGAAGCGAAGGCGGAGGGAGAGGGATTCGAACCCTCGATACCATTTCTGGCATACAGTCTTTCCAGGACTGCCGTTTAAACCACTCACGCACCCCTCCGTTTAAAACCCAGCTTATATTAAATTTCCATTCCCCGCAAGGCTTTTAATCTGTCTTCAACCGGCGGGTGAGTTAAAAAAAGTCTAAAAAATGCCGGCGTTTTTTTGCCAATGCCGCTCGTAAAAGGATTGTCAAACCAAAGATGGGAATTAGTATTAGTGGCAACCCGGAGCGGCGTCGAGTCACTCGCAATCTTTTCCAAAGCGCTGGCCAGTCCTTCGGGATAGCGCGTCAGCAAGGCGCCGGAAGCATCAGCCAGAAATTCTCTTTTTCTTGAAATGGCGAGCTGGATAAGCAAGGCCGTTATCGGCGCTAAAATTGAAAGTACCACACCAACCAAAAAAATAACTCCACCGCTTCTGTCTTCGCTATCACTTCTTCTTCTGAAGCTTCCCAAGAAAATTGAACGCCGAAATAAATCGGAGGCAAGCGAAATAAAACCGACAAGAATAACGGCTACGGTTGAAACTAAAATATCACGATTGCCGACATGGGAGAGCTCATGGGCAATTACTCCTTCAAGTTCTGTTTTATTGAGTTTTTGAAGCAAGCCCAGAGTTACGGCGATGACCGCATGCTCCGGATTGCGGCCGGTGGCAAAAGCATTGGGCGCGGCTTCGTTAATGATGTAAATTTTTGGCACGGGCAAACCAGCGGTAATGCAAAGATTTTCAACAATATTATAAAGCTCCCGGGCGTCTTCTTTTGAAACCGGAACCGCATTGGCCATTCTCAAGACAATTTTATCCGAAAACCAGTAACTGATAATGCTCATCAAGCTTGAAAATATCACGGCGAAAACCAAAATGCTTGAATCGTTGTAGACCTGCGAAAAAATCCAGCCGATGCCAATCACAATGATTAAAAAAGCGCTAAAAAGCACCCAAGTTTTTCTGATATTTGAATCTTGATGGGTGTAAAGTGTAGCCATTTAGCTGATTAAAAGCTGACTTTCACGGGTTCTTTGGCTTCTTCCTGCTCCAACTCGAAAAATTCGCGCTGCTCAAACTTAAAAATACCGGCAATGACGTTATAAGGAAATGACTCGATTCTGATATTTAAGTCGCGGACATTGCCGTTATAAAATCTTCGGGCGGCTTGAATTTTATTCTCGGTGTCGGCCAATTCGTTTTGAAGACTGACAAAACTCTCAACGGCTCGGAGTTGAGGATAAGCCTCGGCAATGGCAAAAATACTTTTCAGAGCTGAGGTAACCATATTATCGGCCGTTTCTTTTTCTTTGACCGACCGGGCCCCCAAGGCTTGGGAACGGGCTTTGGTCACTTTTTCAAAAGCTTCGCTTTCGTGTTTGGCATAACCTTTAACAGTTTCAACTAAATTGGGGATTAAATCATACCGACGCTTGAGTTGAACATCAATATCAGCCCAGGCCTCCTTGGTCCTGTTTACAAGACGAACAAAGCTGTTATAAGCACCAATGAGCCAAAGAATAATTACGGCTAAAACTATGATAACGATTGTAAATATACTCATAAAATTAAAATTGAATTTAACGACCTTTTACTGTTTATCATATAATAGCAATTTTTTAAGAAAAACAAAAAGCGGCTTCCTTTCGAAAGCCGCCGACTTGTTCTTCGTAATGCGATTATTCACACTACGAATCCAAAACATTTCAGCTTCTCAAGGCATTCTTCGCGTTCCCGCTTGTTCTCAAATGCACTCTCAAGGAGCGGAAGAGCGGTAATTTCCCCTTGAGGCCAGGCATGATTTCTCACAAACTCAATTTCAAGCCGTGAAAACGTGAGCGCCTGAAGCCGGAAATCCTCGAACGCCTCGTAGGCCATCGGCACCGCATCACGCACGATCTTCGCAATTACTCCTGCGTACGTGCGAATTTCAACTTGCGCATGCGGGTCGAGACGAAGCGAAAGAAAATGGAACAGGTTGTGGAGATCGATTTTCCAGTACGCTTCGGTATATGTAGAAAGAGGAAGGTCTTTTCTGGCCTGCTCACGGGCAATTCCTGCTTCAAGACGTTCGTTGTAAACCCTCCGGGCAAAATCTTGGAGCTCTTGTTCCTGTGCCGAAAACCTTTCTCCAAGCGCCGCATCAATAAAACCTCCACTTCCTTGCTTGTTTTCCTGCGATTGCGTACGCCATGAATCCGGCGATGTCCTCTGTGCTGCTTCGATGGCAATTGAGTAGCGGGTTGAGTATTCATTGACGTTCGCTGTGCGGTGACGAATCCACTGTCGCCAACAATCCATCGGCACACGCACGTGGAACTTGAACTCCACCATCTCAAACGGCGTAGTGTGACGATGGCGCATGAGATACCTGATAAGTCCCCTGTCGTCGCTCACTTTTTGGGTGCCTTTTCCATATGAGACCCGTGCAGCTTGTACGATCGCCGCATCGCTCCCCATAAAGTCGACGAGACACACAAACCCGTCGTCGAGACACCTGATGGGGACACCAAGCCATCTCTCCGCTCCTTCACTCGCGATTCTTCGTGTCTCTGAAACTTCCCACCCGCGACCCTCTTGCATATTCGTTTCCATGACAATGCTCCTTCCCTTGTGGCTGATTTGGTTTAATGTTCTGCCTATACCCTAAAACAAAACCGCTCCGGCGTCAAGGCCGGAGCGATTTTTGTAATCTTTAGTAATCTTCGCCCATGCTGGGCATTCCGCCGCCCGGTGAATTTTTCTTTTCCGGAATATCGGTAATAGCTGCCCCAACCGTCAAATAATTGGCAGCTACGGAAACAGCGTTAATAAAGGCGGTTTTGACCACTTTCAAGGGGTCAATAATGCCGGCTTCTTTTAAATCACAAATTTTGTTGTTTAAGGCATTAAAGCCAAACCACTTATTACCGCTTTTACTCCTCTGCAACTTTATTTCCTGAATCATTCGCTCTGGCGACTCGCCGCTGTTGCTGATAATGGCTGACAAGGGCGCTTCCAACGCTCTTTTTATAATCAAAGAAGCGGCGGTTATAATTGGCTCGTCTTCCGGCTTTACCGGTAACAGCGAACCGGCTGTTACTGCGTTAAAAAGCGCGATGCCGCCGCCGGGCACAATGCCTTCTTCCATGGCGGCCCGGGTAGCGGCTACGGCGTCTTCAACCCGATGTTTTAATTCTTTTTGAGCTGATTCAGTAGGCGCGCCAACTTTTATTACAGCCACGCCGCCGGCCAATTTGCCGAGCCGCTCCTGAAGCTTTTCTTTATCAAAATCAGAATCAGTTTTCTTTATTTGAGCGCGGAGTTGAACCACCCGGTTATCAATTTCTTTTTTGTCGCCCTTGCCGCCGACAACGGTGGTGTTGTCCTTGTTTGAAATCACCCGATGGGCATGACCCAAGTCGTGAAGTTCAACGTTCTCAAGTTTTTTACCCAAATCTTCGGAAATAAACTGAGCGCCGGTTACAATGGCAATATCCTGCAGCATTTCTTTTCGCCGGTCGCCAAAACCAGGCGCTTTTACGGCTAGAACATTGAAGATGCCGCGGATTTTGTTCACCACCAGAGTGGCTAAAGCTTCGCCTTCAATTTCATCGGCAATAATTATCAACTCTTTTTTACCGCTCTGCACGATTTTTTCAAGAAGCGATAAAATGTCGGTAATAGCCGAAATCTTTTTATCAGTAACAAGAATGTAAGGGTCTTCAAGAATTGCTTCCATCCTTTCTTGATTGGTAATCATGTAAGGAGAAACATAACCCCGGTCAAATTGCATGCCCTCAACAATTTCATAAGAATTGCCAATGGTATTTGAATCTTCAACCGTAATTACGCCTTCTTTGCCGATTTTGGCCATTACCTGGGCAATTAACTTTCCTATTTCTTCGTCTTTCGCCGAAAGGGTAGCGACTTCTTCTATTTTTTTATTCTCATTAATGAGCTCTTTCTGCTCTTCAAGGGCTTTTACAACCATTGCACTTGCTTGCTTCAGTTCTTCGGCCAGCTGAATCACATTGAAACCTTTTTCACGGATAATTCTTTCGCCTTCATCAATCATGGCATGAGCCAAAACTACTGAAGTGGTAGTGCCGTCACCGACATTATCATTGGTTTTCTCGGCTGCCTGCTTAATAAAATCGGCACCTAAATTCTCGTATTTTTCCTGCAGTTCGATTTCTTTGGCAACCGTGACGCCGTCAAAAGTAACCTGGGGCGCGCCATAGCCCTTTTCAATGACCACGGCCCGACCCCGCGGACCCAAAGTCATCCGAACGGCATCAGCCAGTTTGTCAATTCCTTTTTTTAAGGCGTCTCTCGCCGCTTCGTTGAATAAAATTTGTTTTGCCATATTTTAACTATTCAATAATTGCCAGTATATCGTCCTCATCGCCGACCAAATATTTTTTGTCTTCAATCTCAATCTCGTCGGGTCCGTACTTTTTAAAGAGGACGACGTTGCCGACCTTTACTGACATCGGGACTCTTTCGCCTTTTTCGTTCAGCTTGCCGGGTCCCACGGCAATAACCTTGCCTTTAATAGGCTTTTCTTTTTCAGCTGTATCGGGAAGAACAATGCCGCCCTTGGTTTTTTGCTCTTCTGAAATCGGCTCAATAAACAAATGATTAGATAACGGTTTGAAGTTCATAATGTTTTAATTAGCACTCTCGACCTTTTGCTGCTAATTTATATTTAAGTATAGAGGCTGTTCCAATATTGTCAAGAACCTCCGGCGGGCTTAATATGAAATCAATGACCGACTGGCTAAAAAATTATTCGGCGGAAAGCATTGTTACAAAAGCCTACGAGTTTGCCAAAGAAGCTCATAAAGATTCTAAAAGAGCAAGCGGCGAACCTTATCTGAATCACTGTCTCAATGCGGCAAATTCGGTCAGGGACTGGGGGCTTGATGAGACAAGCATTGCCGCGGCTCTTCTTCACGACGTCGTGGAAGACACGCCCGTAACCATCCATGACATCCAAAAAAATTTCGGCGAAGAAATAAAATTTTTGGTTGACGGACTCACTAAACTGGATTCTTTCGCTTTCCCCGAAAAAGACCCGAAAGTCGAAACGTTCCGAAAGCTTATTATTTCTTTAAGTCGCGATTTGCGGGTGATTATCATAAAACTGGCTGACCGGTTGGATAATATGCAGACCCTTCGGTTCCTTTCGCCGGAAAAACAAAAAAAGTTTGCCTGGGAAACAACGGAACTCTATGCGCCGCTTGCCTACCGCTTGGGCATGCAAAAACTTTCCGGCGAACTTGAGGACTTGGCTTTCCCTTATATTTACCCCGAAGAATTCAAATGGCTCATTAAAGCCGTAAAAGATTCTTATGACGACCGCCTTAATTACGTGCTGAAAATCCAACCCGTTGTCTTGAAACTCCTGGAAGACCACGGTATTAAACCCTTAAGCATTGATGCTCGAGCCAAACGATATTCAAGCTTGTATAAAAAACTGATCCGTAAAGACATGAACCTCGAAAGAGTTTATGACCTTGTGGCGCTCCGAATTATCGTAAAAACCGTTGAAGAATGCTACAGCGCTCTGGGTATAATTCACCAGGTTTGGACTCCCCTGCCCGGTCAGATAAAAGACTACATTGCCCGCCCAAAACCCAATGGCTACCGGAGCTTGCACACCACTGTTTTCTGCCTTGACAACAAAATTACTGAATTTCAAATCCGCACCCAGGAAATGCACGAAGAAGACGAGCTGGGCATTGCCGCCCACTGGGCTTACCAACAAACCAAAAACTTGCCTAAGGAAAAAAGAATCAACTGGGCCGGCTTGCGAAACAAACATGAACTCCTTTGGGTTGAACAACTGCGCAACTGGCAAAAAAATCTCCATAACCAAGAGGAATTTATTCAGTCCCTAAAAACCGACTTTTTCAAAGAGCGGATTTTCGTGATTACCCCCCAAGATGACGTGGTTGACCTCCCGACCGCCTCCACGCCGATTGACTTTGCTTACCAGATTCACAGCGAGCTCGGCAACCAATGCGTGGGAGCGAAAGTGAACAGCAAAATTGTTCCCCTGGATTATGAACTTCACTCGGGCGACTTGGTTGAAATAATTATCCAAAAGGGGAAGAGACCTTCAAAAGACTGGCTGCGTTTTGTAAAAACCGCTCTTGCCCAGAAAGAAATAAAAAGTTCGCTAAGAACCAAAGAGAAAAAACTGGAAAAAAGAGTTGAAACGCCCCATATGGAGTTTAAAATCATAAATCAAGACCGGCCGGGATTTCTCAAAGACGTCACCGGCGCCTTTGCCGAACTCAAAATAAACATCACCTATTTAAACAGCGCCACTGACCAGCGGGGCACTCTTTCAACTGTAATAGTGAGATGCGAGATACTGACCGAAGAAAAAATAAGAAAACTATTGGTTAAACTCAAAAAAATCACCGGCACAAAAGAAGTGAACTATAAATTTAACCGCTAAAACTCCCTGCTACGAAATTAGTTTCCCGATAATTACGCCAAGAATAATTGCCAAACCGCCGACCAAAAGCATCTGCAAACTGTTCCTCCAAATTTTGGTATGGGCGACCTCGGCGCTGACGACGCCTAGAAAAAATAAAGCGACGAGTGACAGCACGATTGAAACGATAAAAGCTTGGCTGATTTCTAAAAAAAAGTAAGGCGCGAGAGGGACAAAACCCGAGATAAAATAAGAAAAAAACATGGTTAGGCCGGGCAAAATCTGATGAACGACCGGCGTTTCAGCTTGCCGCTCATAATCCTCGGCTGAATGCCCGGAAAGAAAACTGCCGATGCCCATTGAAAAGGCTTCAACAAAAACCAAAACTACGCCGGTCAAAATAATGTGCTCGCGGGGAATAGAAACGGCAGCAATGCCCGACAAAAGACCCGCTGTTGAAACCAGGCTGTCTTCTACGCCGAAAACAAAATTCCTGATTAAAGATGTTGAAAGAATTTTATTCATATTCGCTTCCTAAAATTTTCTGAAGTATCCCCTTCCATTCTTCTTCTGAATAAAAGTTAACTATCATTTTGCCGCGACCGCCTTGACGCAAAACCTTTACCGGCGCGCCCAGTTTTTCCTCCAATTGTTTTTCCCAATATTGCTTCTCCGGATCAATAACTTTCGGTTTGGCTGCTTCCTCGCGAAGAGCACGAACGCTCATTTTTTGTTTAAAAATGTTTTGAAAAACCCTTCTTTGCTCATTCATGTCTGAAATCGCAAGAAGAGTGCGAGCTTGAGACTCGTTAATTTTATTTTGAACCAAAGCTTCCTGAATTTCTGAAGGGAGGTTTAAAAGACGCAAGGTGTTGGCAATGGCTTCCCGACTCTTTCCCACCCGGGCAGCGATTTCCCGCTGAGTGAGTCCGAATTCATCCTGAAGCCGAGCGTAAGCCCGGGCTGTCTCAAAAGGATTTAAATCGCTCCGCTCCAAATTCTCAATTAAAGCCATTTCTAATTTAACTCGCGGCAGGTCTACTTTTTTTACAATGGCCGGCACCCGCTCTAAACCGACGATTTTGGCCGCCATCAGACGCCGCTCACCCGCGATAAGCTGATACTCCACTTCGGTGCCAACCTCGGTTTCTTTTATCATTTTTGAGACAATCAAGGGCTGGATAATCCCAAATTCACGGATTGATTGGGCCATTTCCTCGAGTTCCGTTGAACCAAAATCCCGGCGCGGCTGATAAGGATTGGGCCTGATTTTTTCAACTTCTATGTGAAAAATTGATTCGTGGTAATGTTCTTTTACTCTCTTTGCCGGCGGTTCTGATATCTTTGGAATAGGAGTAACGGGAAAACGAAAATTTTCCTGTTCCGTTTCGCTCCCAGGTTCCTTAATTAGGAATTGTTTTTTAGGAATAAGGGATTCTAAACCACGTCCAAGGTTCATATCACATTAATTTTATTATTAAAAATCGGATTCGGCAAGACAAACTAAAACAGAGGAATCTAAAAGTTCCTTTGCTGCGGCTTTTTTCCTTTATGTTGCATTCCGAGGTATATAAAAATTAAATTAATATAAAGAGCAACTCGGAATGTTGAAGTTCTAAAACCGCTTCAAATTCACTTCCATCATCCTCTGTCTTAGTGTAAACGCGTACGCGCTAGTCCAGCATCGTCTTGAAATGCAGTTCGACTTGCTTTGTACCGGCCGGATACGCCGTAAACCGTTCTACCACTCCAATTCGACGTGAACTGCGTAGAATAATAACATCCTAGCTTAAGGTGTCAATTGTGGATAAATTCGGGCTGTTAGCTTGTCCGATTACTTCTTTTGCCAATCTTTCATAAGCCAAAGCGCCCGGACTCTGGGGAGCGTAAAGCATAATCGGTTTTCTGAAACTCGGCGCTTCAGCCAGAGCCACGGAACGGGGAATTTCAATGTCATAAACAACGTATGGGAAACGACGCCGAATTTCTCTTGCCACTTCCCGGGAAAGTTTTTCCCGCCTATCGTACATGGTGAGTAAGGCCGCGATTGGTTTTATCTCATGACCCAAATTATTCCGAACCAAATCAATTGTTTCCAAGAGCTGGCTTAAACCTTCCAAACTGTAATATTCGCACTGGACCGGCACAATTACTTCGTCAGCCGCCATCAGACCGTTGACGGTCAAAAGATTAAGGCTCGGCCCCAAATCAATTAAAATGAAATCGTAATTCTGGCGAATCCGCTCAATAAAATTTTTTAAATATATTTCCCGGTCCGGCAGATTAACCAGCTCAACGAGAGCGCCGGCTAGGTCAGCCGAAGCCGGCACGATTTCAAGATTGGATAAATAAGTCGGTTTTACGGCCCGCTCGGACACTTGACCGGCCAGTAAAACGTGATAAATTGTTTCGTCCGGCGCATGAGTCACGCCCACGCCGACCGTAGCATTAAACTGCGGATCAAAATCAATTAAAAGGGTTTTTTTGCCAAGCATGGCGAGGTAAGAACCCAAATTCATTGCCGTGGTGGTCTTACCAACGCCGCCTTTTTGATTGCAAATTGCGATTACCCTCGCCATTTCCTTTACTCTATCGCATTTCTGTGGCAGTATCAATAAGAAATTAAGCCCGGGTGGCGGAATTGGCAGACGCACACGCCTCAAGAGCGTGCGAGGAAACTCGTGGGAGTTCGAATCTCCCCCTGGGCACTAAAACCTGTTTTTACTAAGTCTTTTCTTTAGGACTGTAATTTTTGATTAAGTACTTAACTATTAAAAACGCGATAAAAGCCACGATAATTCCTCCTAAAATATCGCTTGGCCAATGGATGCCTACGAAAATTCTGGCAAGGCCGTTTAAAAGCGAAACTCCTAAAAGCCACCACCCCCATTTGCGATTGAAATAAAAAACAGAAAAAGCCAAGGCGAATAAAAATGCCGCATGACCCGAAGGAAAAGCTGTTTCAAATTTGTCAAATAAAGGAGTGAAACCCAAAACCTCAAAAGGCCTTTGCCGGATGTACAAAAACCTGATAATTTCCGTAAACAAACCCCGAGAAACAATCATCGTCAGTGCCGTCCAAATAAAAACAAATGTTTTTTCTCTGTTATCTTTTCGTTTGAGAATAAAAAAAATACCCGCCGCCACAATCAGGTAAGTAAAATAATTCGCGAAAAAAATTCCAATGTTGTCCAGCAGAGCAGACTGCCCGGCTAACGAATGAATTATTTTGAAAATAGCAAGGTCCATTTCTAATGGGCTACGAAAGGCAAAAGCCCCATCACCCGGGCCCGCTTAATCGCTTGAGCCAAACGCCTTTGATGCTTGGCGCAAACGCCGGTATGCCTCGGGTCAATAATCTTTGCCTGACGTGAAACAAATCTCTTTAAAACCTCAATGTCTTTATAGTCAATTTCTTTGACGTTTTGAGAACAAAAAACGCATTGCCTCATGTTAGAATGGGATATTTTCGGGTTTTATCTCGCCTTCATCAATATTTATCTCGGGCAATTCTTCAACCGGCTCATCAACTCCGCCGCTCGGCGCCGCATTTTCCGCTCGCCCGACCTCGGCAACCTGACCGCCTCCAAAACGCGGACCCAGTTGCATTCTTTCACAAATAATCTCAGTGGTCCGGCGATTCTGACCTTGAGCATCAATCCAAGTCCTGGTCTGAAGCCGACCCTCTACCAAAACTAAACTCCCCTTTTTTAAAAACTGGTTTATCACTTCCGCCTGCCTCCCCCAAGCCACAATGTTATGAAATTCCGCCCGCTTTTGTTTTTGCCCTGATTTGTCAGTGAAAAAAGTATTGGTGGCGACGCCAAATGAGCAAACCGACTGGCCGGTTGAAGTTTGCCGCAGTTCGGGGTCTCGCGTTAAATTGCCTAAAATAAAAACCTTGTTAAGATTCATGATGCTTTTATTTTAATATCTCCTCGATCTTTTTCTCAAGGGCCTCATTGGTCAAAATCGGCCGAGATGATTTCTCCTCTTCTTTCCTGGGAACCCCTTTAATGATTCTGATTGAGGGGCGAAAAGACGGCCTGGATTCAGCCGTTCTGCTTTTGGCCGGGGTTTTGGTTACGAAAAAACGGATAACGTCTTGATTTAATTTGAGATCGCGGCTTATAAAATTTAAAAACTGGGGATCGCCTTCAAAAAAAATATCGCCAAGATATGATTCTCTTGATTTTTTTATAGGATAAGCTGAACGGATTTTAACAAAGGGTTTTTCATTTAAAACTGTGAAATTGTGCTTTTTCAGGATTTCTGAAACTAAAGACGGGGCTTCGCTTTTAACAAGAAAGGTTATTTCATACCTTTTGCTGCCGAAACCATTATCTTCGTTTTCCTTGTTCTCGTCCTCCATTATGAGCTTAATGTAGCAGTATTTTCGGGAACGGTCAAATCTTCCGGTTCTGGTTCAATGGTTTTTTCAACTTCCAGCTTCGCTTTAGGAATGCCAACCCAACCCGTGCCGGCGGGAATTAATTTGCCAATGATGACGTTTTCTTTCAAGCCCCGGAGAGTGTCAACCTTACCTTCAGAAGAGGCTTTTACCAAAACTCTGGCGGTTTCCTGAAAAGAGGCGGCGGAAAGAAAACTTTCGGTAGTTAAGGCGACCCGGGTAATGCCTAAGACGCGTTCATCGGCTTTGGCCGGCTTACCGTGCAGTTTTTTAACGTTTTTGTTAACATCCAATAATTTTGATTTTTCAACTATATCGCCGACCATAAAATCCGTATCGCCCGACTCTCTGATTATCATCCGGGAAAACATTTGCCGAACGATTATTTCAATATGTTTGTCATTTATCGCCGTGCCTTCGGGAATGTAAACCCTTTGAACTTCATTAATAATGTAATTCTGAAGCGCTTCTTTTCCCCGATAAACCAGAATCTCCCTTAAATCAAGAGGACCTTCGCATAGCTGGTCGCCTCGTTTCACTTTATCTCCTTCTTTGACAAAAATATTAACTAAAGGAGGAATTAAATACTCGGCGGCTGATAGTTTCTTGCCTTTATGAGGCGTTCCTTTCACTTTTATTACTCTGAACGAACCTTGTTCTTCAATCGCTGCCACTTTTCCATCAGCGTTCGCCATCACGGCCTTGCCTTTCGGCGGCCGGGCCTCAAAAATTTCCTCAACTCTGGGCAAACCATGGGTGATGTCGAGCCCGGCTACGCCACCGGCATGGAAAGTCCGGAGGGTGAGCTGGGTGCCTGGTTCACCGATTGATTGGGCGGCAACTATGCCTACTGCTTCGCCTAGAGCGATTGGCTCGGTTTTGGTTAAATCCAAACCGTAACACTTGGAGCAAATCCCGTATAACGTCTTGCAGGTAATTGGCGAGCGAACTTTTACTGATTCAAGGCGCGATTCTTCAATTTTTTTGGCAGCCTCACGATTAATGACCTCGCCGGCTCTGACAATAATTTTCCTATCAATACGGATATCTAAAAGGGCTGTCCGGCTGTAAAGACGGTCAGTAAAATGATAACCATACTCATCACCGTCTCTGCGGAAAATTTCAATCCCCTCATCGGTTTTGCAATCGGTTTCCTTAACGATTAAATCCTGGACAACGTCAACCATTCGGCGCGTCAGATAACCAGCCGAAGCGGTTTTCAGGGCCGTATCGGTTGAACCTTTTCTGGCGCCGTGAGTCGCAATAAAATACTCCAAAACATTAAAACCTTCTTTATAAGAACTCTTGATTGGCAAATCCAGCGTTTCGCCTTGAGGATTAATTACCAGACCTTTCATGCCCATCATCTGATTGGCCTGCGACCAACTGCCTCTGGCACCGGAAGAAATGATTGTGTAAGCCGAGGTGTTGACGTCTAAAGTAGTTTGAACCAGGCTTGTAATTCTTTCTTGGGTCTTGGTCCAGACGGTTTTTATCCTTTCCTTCCCCTCTTCATCGGTGAGTAAGCCTTCTTCAAAATGCTCCTGAATTTTCAGAATTTCTTTCTCGGCTTCACTGAGAATTTGGCTTTTTTCTTTGGGAACTTTAGTATCATCCATCCCCCAGCTTATGGCTGAAGTAGTAGCATAAACAAAGCCAAGGTTTTTTATCTTATCCAAGTAATCGGCCGCTCGCTCAACGCTATATTTTTCTATAAGTCTTGCCACCAAGCGGGAGAGTTTTTTCTTATCCAAAACATCATTGACAAAACCGAAGTCGTCCGGCAGGGCCCTGTTAAACACCAAACGGCCGTAAGATGTTTCAAGCAAACCCTTGCCTTCGGGATTGGGAATTTTAATTGCCGTATTTAAATCTATAACGCCGGCCTCATAAGCAACCATTGCTTCGCAATAATCGGTGAAAATTTTACCCTCGCCTTTGGCGCTTTTTTTAATTTTTGTCAAAAAGTGGCAGCCAAGAACAATGTCCAGCGTAGGATTGGTGATGGGGTCGCCGCTCGACGGCTTCAAAAGATTTTTTCCCGCGTCCATTAATTCTCTTGCCTCATACTGGGCTTCAGCGGTAAGCGGAAGATGAACTGCCATTTGGTCGCCGTCAAAATCAGCGTTAAAAGCGGCGCAAACCAAAGGACAGATTCGAATGGCTAAATCTTCAATAAGTTTTGGTTTAAATGACTGGATGCCCAAACGATGAAGAGTGGGAGCGCGATTAAGAAGCACCCTTTTATCGGCAATCACTTCTTCAAGAATGGACCAGACTTCACTGCTGCCCTGCTCAATAAAACGGTTAGCTTGCTTAATATTATAAGCAAAGCCTTTTTCAATAATTTTATTGATGACAAAGGTTTTGAAAATCTCCAGGGCAAGAACTTTAGGCAAACCGCATTCATCAATCCGCAACTCCGGCCCAACGACAATCACTGAACGGGCCGAATAATCAACGCGTTTACCGAGAAGATTCTGACGGAATCGGCCCTGTTTCCCTTTCAGCATGTCGGCCAAGGACCGGAGAGGCCGCCGCCGCGTGGAAAGAGTTTGAGCGCCCAGATGAGCGGTGTTATCAATTAAGGCATCAACTGCTTCCTGGAGCATTCTTTTCTCATTGGTCAAAATCACTTCAGGTGATTTAAGTTCAATGAGTTTCTTCAAACGATTGTTGCGGTTGATTACCCGGCGATACAAATCATTTAGATCGGCCGTGGCAAATCGGCCGCCGTCCAAAGCCACCATTGGCCGGAGCTCGGGCGGCAAGATTGGCAAAACCGTAAGAATCATCCACTCGGGCCTGATGTTAGCCCTGATAAACGAGTGGGTAAGTTTTAGACGCCGCAAAATCCTTTTTTCGCGCGCCGGATCTTTTACTTCTTTAAGTTCTTTCTCAAGGTCTTTCGTCAAAGCCCCGAGATCTACGCCTTCAAGAATTTTACGAATGGCTCCGGCCCCCCGGTCCGCTTCAAAAACGTCGCCAAAACGCTCGGCTAAATCGAAATACTCGCTCTCGGTTAAGATGAAGCCGGGTTTAATTTCAGCTAAAATTTCTTTCGCCCGTAATTCCAATTCTTTAAAAGCGTTCTCGTCTAATTTTTTCTCTTTTTTTATGGCTTTAAGCTCTTTATTAAGATTTTTCATCGCCCGGCCGCGATTCTCTTCATTGACCGTCGTGACAATGTAATTGGCGTAGTAAATGGTTTTCTCGAGTTTCGGCACGGAAATGTTCAAAGTGAGGCTCAACCGCGAAGGCACCGTTTTTAAAAACCAAATATGAGCCACCGGTGCGGCCAAGACAATATGACCCATTCTCTCTCGCCGAACGACCGAACGAGTGACTTCCACTCCGCATTTTTCACAAACAATTCCTTTGTAACGGATTTTCTTGTATTTGCCGCAATAGCATTCGTAATCTTTGGTCGGCCCGAAAATCCTCTCGGAAAACAAACCGTCTTTTTCCGGCCGCTGAGTCCGATAATTTAAAGTTTCCGGCTTCGTCACTTCACCGTGAGACCAGGATAAAATTTCTTCCGGCGACGCAATCTTGAGTGAAATTGATTTTAAATCCGAATTCCGTTCCATCTTATCTGTCTTCTTCGTCGATTTCCTCGCCCTTTTTGTAATCGTAATTGACGGCTAATCCCAGTGACTTAAGCTCGCTTACCAAGACGTTAAAGGATGCCGGCACATTTGGTTTTTTAATCTCTTGACCGCGAATAATCGCTTCAAAAGCGGCTGAACGGCCCAGCACGTCATCTGACTTAATGGTGAGCATTTCCTGAAGAGTGTGAGCGGCGCCATAACCTTCAAGGGCCCAAACCTCCATTTCACCAAAACGCTGACCGCCGAGCTGGGCTTTGCCGCCCAAAGGCTGCTGAGTAATCAAAGAATAGGGACCGGTTGAACGCATGTGAATTTTGTCTTCAACCAAGTGGTTTAATTTCATCATGTAAATGTAACCGCAAGCCACTGGTTCACGGAACGGTTCGCCGGCCAGTCCGTCATAAAGAGTTATTTTGCCGTCGGGAGAAACCCCGGCTTTTTCTAACTCTTTTTTTATCTCGTCCTCATTGGCGCCGGTAAAATTCGGGACAATTGCCCGATAACCCAAACGCTTTGCCGCCAAGCCCAAATGGGTTTCCAAAATTTGGCCTAAGTTCATCCGGGAAGCGACGCCCAAAGGGTTCAAAATAATATCAACCGGCGTGCCGTCAGCCAAATGAGGCATGTCTTCCATTGGTCTGATTTGGGAAATAACGCCTTTGTTGCCGTGACGACCCGCTAATTTATCGCCGGCCCGAATTCTTCTGATTTGAGCTATTTCAATTTGAATCTTTTTGATAATGCCGGGGTCCAGCTTGTCTCCCTTGTCCCTTGAAAAAATCTTAATGCCAATAACCCGGCCCTGCTTGCCATTGGGCAAGGTGAGTGAAGTATCCTTAACGTCATGAGCTTTTTCTCCGAAAATCGCCCGCAGCAATCTTTCTTCTGAAGATAATTCCGCTTCGCCTTTGGGTGAAATTTTACCGACCAAAATATCGCCTGGCTTGACTTCGGCGCCGATTCTAATAATGCCTTCTTCATCAAGATTTCTCAATTTGTCTTCGGCAACGTTGGGAATATCCGGGGTGGTAAGTTCCGGACCCAACTTGGTTTCCCTCACCAAACAGGGGAAGGTTTCAATGTGAATTGAAGAAAATAAATCTTCGCGCGCCACTCGCTCAGAAAGAATAATGGCGTCTTCGAAATTGCCGCCTTGCCAGGACATAAAAGCGACCAGAAGGTTGCGGCCAAGAGCCAAAACGCCATGATCAGTGGCCGGCCCGTCAGCTAAAATCGTGCCCGGTTCAACTTTATCGCCAACTTTCACCAGCGGTCTTTGGGAAGAACAGGTCATTTGATTAGAGCGCTTGAATTTAAGAATCGGATAATGTTTGTTGCCTGATTTTGTTTTAACCGCAATTGAACGGGCATCGACTTCAAGAACGATGCCGCTGACATCGGAAATTATAACCTGCTGGGAGTCTTGAGCCGCTTTTTCTTCCTGACCGGTTCCCACCAGGGGCGCTTCAGAAAGAATGCCCGGCACTGCTTGACGCTGCATGTTTGAACCCATGAGTGCCCGGTTGGCGTCAGTATGTTCAAGAAAAGTTATTAAAGAGGTGGCGGTGCTGACTAATTGATTCGACGAAACGTCCATAAAATGGACTTCTTCTTTGGAGCAGGTGCCCGGTTTTCCCTTGAGTCTGGCTTCAACTTTATTCTGAAGAATGCGGCCGCGCTTATCGATCTCGGTGCTCGCTTGGGCAATGTTGTATTTTTCTTCGGTGATGGCGTCAAACCATTGGACGCTGTTTTTTACCACGCCGTTTTTAACCTCAAAATAAGGGGTTTCCAAAAAGCCCAAATCATTAACTCTCGTATAATTCGACAAGTAATTGACCAAACCAATGCTTGAACCCTCGGGAGTCTCAATCGGGCAAATGCGACCGTAATAAGAAGGGTGGACGTCGCGGACCTCAAAGCCGGCTCGCTCGCGGGTGAGTCCGCCGGGGCCCATTGCCGAAAGACGGCGCTTGTGCTCCAACTCGGCCAAAGGATTGACCTGGTCCATAAATTGGGATAACTGCGAAGAAGCGAAAAAATCCCTTACCACTGAAGTTAAAACTTTATAATTTACAAGCTGAACCGGCTGGAGAATTTTACGGTCAAGCATAGACATCCTGTCCTGAACCACTCTCCGGAATCGGGCAAAGCCCACTCTTAATCTGGCTTCAACAAGCTCGCCCACCGCTCTAATCCGGCGATTCCCCAAATGGTCGATGTCATCCTCCTCGGCTTTGGGGTCATTGTTAAGTCTGATAATTTCCCTGGTGATGGCAACCAAATCAGTAAGGTCAAGGATGCCGGTTTCTTTACTGGTGAACCCCAAACGCTGATTGACTTTAAACCTTCCCACCCGGCTTAAATCATAACGGTCAAAACGGGAAAACATCGGCTCAATGAGCGCTCGGGCTGTCTCAACCGTAGCTAAATCGCCGGGCCTTAAACGTTTGTAAATTTCAACAAACGAACCGTCGGCATCATGCGCTTCACCTTTCTTAAGAGTCGCTTCAATATATTTTGTTGAACCTTTATCGTCGTTGGCAAAAGTTTTAAGAATTTTTAAATCGGTATCAAGCCCGAAAATTCTAAGAAGGTCGGTGATCGGCGCTTTTCGTTTCCGGTCAATTTTCACGCCAATAAAACCGCCGAGCTCGGTTTCAAACTCAAGCCAGGCGCCACGATTAGGAATGACTTTGGCGCCAAAAAGTTTTTTGCCGCGCATGACCTCCCCCGAGAAATAAACGCCGGGCGAGCGAATCAGCTGCGAAATAACCACTCTTTCAACGCCGTTAATAATAAAAGTGCCCCGAGTCGTCATCATCGGAAAATCGCCAAGATAAGCTTCTTGAATTTTCGTTTGTTTAGTTTGCTTGTTGACCAATTTTAAATTAACCCGCAAGGCGGCTTCGTAAGTCTGGTCTTTTTCCCTGGTTTGTTCTTCGGTGTATTTCGGCGGGTCAAATTTATAATCCAAGAAGTGGAGCTCCAACTCTTTGCCGGTATGGTCTTTAATCGGCGAAATCTCGTTAAAAAGCTCGCGCAATCCCTGCTTCAAAAATTGGTCGTAAGACCGGAGCTGGATTTCAACCAGGTTCGGCTGCGGGAAAACAAAACCCTGATAAGACGAAAATATTTTAGGCTGGTTCATAAGCTTACGGAAAAAATCGTTTAAACTAGCTATAAAAAATTAACTTTATTTCGATTGTGTTCTTCCAGAGTTCTCGCAAAAATCGTGTCCTTCGTTTCCTTGGCGGAAAGATAATACAACCAATTGCTTGATTTAGGACTTACCGCTGCTTTTATTGCTGATTGGCCTGGGTTTGAAATAGGAGTAGGGGTAAAACCTAAACGTTGGTAAGTATTATAAGGCGAGGAAATTCCCAAATCTTCCCTTGAGACTACGATTCGCTCGCAGGTCCTGACTTCGTAATCGCACTTGGCATAACTAACGGTGGCATCAACCTGTAAGGGAATCCTCGCCCCAAGTCGTTTCAATAAAATTCCGGCAACAATCTGCCGGTCGTCAAAGTCAGGCACTTCCCGTTCTAAAAAAGACGCCAGGATAAGCCGGTCGTACCAATCTTTGGAATCGCTCAAAAGCGGCCAAGCCTTTGATTTAAAATTATCAAGCAGCCGCTCCATTACGTTATCCGGCGAAGAATTCATTTCAAAACGATAAGTGTCGGGAAATAAAAACCCTTCCAAACTTTGAACCTCGGACAAAAACGGATAAACGAGAGCCAACCTTCTCGGCGGAAAATCAACAATGGCGCCTTTGGACACCACTCCGGCTGAAGCCAAAATGCCGTCAATGTCTTTTAACGTCCAACCCTCAACAATTGTCACCATGACCTCATTCTTGCCGCCGGCGACAAGCGTCTGCACAATCTGAGGAATGCTCATTGCCGAACTCAATTCATAGACGCCCGGTTGGAATCTCTGGGCATTGCCGCTCAAAAGCGAATAAATTTTAAAAACGCTCACTGACTTTACTAACGACTTATTTCTTAAATCCGCGCTAATTTCTCTTAAACCCTCGCCTTTTATAATCTGAATTTTCTGCGAAGCGGCGCCGGCGGCACTCGGCAGAAGGCCGTAAAAAAAATAAGCGGCAAAGAGGATAAATAATAAAATAATTCCTAGAAAGATTAGGAAGTGTAAATTCAAAAAGCCTCTTTGACTAAACTGAGGATTCAAGTTTTATATGCTCCATTATACTTACAAGCACTCCCAGTGTCAAGAGGCTGGAGCCGCCATAGCTTACAAAAGGCAAAATTATGCCGGTAACGGGCAAAAATCCAATATTAGAGCCGATATTTAAGACAAATTGGATGGCCAGGACAAAAACAAACCCCAGACTGATAAATTTTGAATAATTATCCCGCACTCTCCGCCCAATCTTCATAATCCTCCAAATTACCAAAAGAAAAACCAAAATCAGGAGCACGGCGCCAAAAATCCCCCATTCTTCGGTGAAAGCGGCGAAAATAAAGTCTGATTCGGCTTCCGGCAAAAAATTAAGTTTGACTTGAGTGCCGGCATCAAAACCTTTTCCTAAAAAGCCGGCTGAACCAATGGCAATTCTGGATTGGATGACGTTGTAGTTAATTCCCAAAGGGTCGGCTTTCGGAAAAACAAAACCAATGAATCTTTCTTTTTGATACGGTTTCAGAAAAAACGACCACAACAAGCCGGCGGCAATCGCAATAATCAAGAGTCCGATTAAAAATCTTTTCAAGTGAACGCCGTTTACGAGCAGGAAGCCGGCCCAAATGCCGAAAATGATTACCGCTGAACCAAAATCGGGCTGAATGGCAACCAAACCGGCCGGAATCAAAGTATAAACAAAAGAAACAAAAATATTTTTGCCGACCCAAGCGCTCAAATGCCGCCGCGCAAAAAAACCGGCCAGCATTATGATTAAGGCGACTTTTGCCAGCTCTGAAGGTTCAAATTGAAGACCGCCCAAAACAATCCAGCTTTTAACGCCCCGGATGATAAACGACTGAAAAGCCACAAAAATCAAAAGAAGGACCGAGAGCCAATAAAGACCGTGCCTGAACCAACCCTGACCGATGATAAAACGCCAGTCAAGCTGACTGCCAAAAAAAATGATAAGCAAAGCCAAACCGTACCAAACAAGCTGACGCCAGAAAAAATCAACATTGGAGCTGGCCAGAGAAACAAGACCGGCTGCCCCCAAAAACAAAACGCCGCCCAACAAAATCCAATCAAAGTTTCGCCAGCCAGATCTCATAATTTAATGACCATAGAGAAAAACTCTGGTCGTTTCTTTATCAATTTTTGAAATTAAACCTTGTTCGTCCGGAAAAGAAACCGCAAATTCCCTTTCTTCAAAGCTCCTCAAATCGCTGATGACGCTCTTTGAAACGAAAAGTTCATTGCCGCTGCGGTCAAAAATAACGCCCAAAACATCAACTTCCCTTAAATCAAACGAGCTTTTATTGGCGGCCAGCCCCCTTATTTTAATGCTTTTTGCCCCGACGTCAGTTGCCACTTCCCTTGAAGAAAGAAGGGGCCTTTCAAAATCCTTGTTTTTTTCCCAAATCGGGTCTTTAAGTTTAAGTTCAACCCGGCCGATTTCTTGGAATGGGCTTCCAACGTCCAAGCTGAAAATATATTTATCTTCTCCGGCATAGATGAAATCAGTTCCGGCAACTGTTTCAAGCGGCCGGTCAAGCACGCCGTAAATGTTGAAACGGTAGGAAAAAGTCCTGGCGCCATAATCAGCATTCGGATTTAAAACTTCGGCTAAAAGAAAAGCTTGGCCGGAACTCAAACTGAAAATTTTGACGCCGCCTATGGCTCGGAGCGACTCTAATTCAAAAACAGCGCAAGGCGTGCAAGGACCGCTGCAATCAACTCCGGTTTCGCTTTGGTTTTGTATTTTATCAAAACAAGTTGGCGTTGGTTTTAAAAATCCATTGTAAATCCACAAACCAATCAAGAATAAAATTACCAGATAAAAAATTCCGTAAATAAGTTTTTTTACCTTGGACGACATATTTTTTAAACTACTTCACTATTATAACACCTGCCTGCGCAGGCAGGCTGTTCACTCATACTACTTCACTATTGTAGCAACTTTCGCAATAAACGATTTCCTTCCTTTCCGGCGCATAAGAAGTCTTAAACTCATTAGGACAGGGCTGGTCTCCATGAAAATGAGCAATAGTGTTTTGGTAGATATTTCCTGATTCCTGGTTCTTGGTTCCTGATTCCTTACCCTGACACATGCATTTCCGATGCCACAATTTGAGAGGATTCCTCTGGGCCAGACGTTCGTAGTGCCGGCAATTTGAACAAAGGTGAGGAAGTGGGATATTGAAACGTCTATAGAACTCAAGTTCTTCCGGCACGATGCGGAATGCCGTTGCGCATTGATGATTGCACTTACCACCGTGAGCGCAACCGATAACCTCCTTAGTGATATCATCAGAAACATCACCAATCATATCGGGAAGATTTTCCGGCGGTTTCGTGATATTGTAATGTTTTTCAACAATCTCATGCCAGCGGTATCCCCGGCTCAAAATTTCATCTTTACTCAATGGATTGAGCTCTGCGGCAACCGTTTCGTTATAACAAAAGGGGGATATTTCGGACGGGAAAAACTCCCCGTATTTATATTGCCGTCCGCCCCGATCCGCATAGGGCGTGGAATTCATATGACCTATGATCTTGGGAACCAGAGATTCGTATTCTTCCTTTGTGTACTGCCGATTCAAGATGCAATATTGTTTATTACGAAGCCCGATGCACCCAAAAAGATAGGATGAATCATGGCAGTTATAGGAATATTGTATGTCGTGGCACGACCTGACAAATCGGCAAAAATAAACTCTGTTCCCGGGATACACGGTTGAAGAATCTACAACGAGCTCGGTATTAAGACCGGAATGATCACAATCAAAGCAATCCTTCACACTTGAATAAATCAACCAAAGATATCCGCAGTCTTCCGCTCCTCCAAATACCTCAAAACAGCGGTTGCAGTTTTTCGCTCCTTCAAGATTGTCCCCGCTTGAATTTGAGCTTCGGATAATGCGAGCGAAACGACGCGGATATTTGAATGACTCTTCCTGGAATTTCTTTTTTATCTCGGAAAGAGCTCTATATCCCTTCGGGATCAATTCTTCCACTTTTCTTTGATACTCTTCTTTTGTATATTGCCTATTGAAAATGCAATACGATTTATTGAAAAGATTGGTGCAACCGAAACAATCATGGCAGTTTTTGCAATTAAAGAGGAACATGCTGTCATAACACCCTTCGCAATACCTGCCCCAAAAAAGCTTATTGCAGGAAATGCAATCCACGGTTTCATAGTTCATTTCACTTTTTGAAACCCAGTAGCAATCCATGCATCGTTTACTGTTGAATATGAACGCCGAATAGAGAGTATCCTCGTTAAAATCACCGCCGATAACGAGATAACAATTCTTATTACCCTCCGTAATGCTGCAATACTCGCTATTTACCCCACGCTGGTTCATGAGTGCCACATCAGGGACTTCGCGCCAAAGCTCCTGCAACTGCGTGAAAAACGGACGGATAAAATCAATCCTTTTCCCGTATATCATTGGATCCCATTCGTCTCCCCACCAAAACGTCTGGTCATACACTCTCTGTGGATTATCAGGAGAAAAAAGGCACAACATATTTTCGTCATGCCCAGGTGCATCACACTTACGCCAATAAAGAATGCGCTCATTCCTAAATGTCATTCTGCGTTCAAGCCGGCACTCCGGACACCACCTCGGCGCGGGAACTTTTATTTTTTCATAAAACTGAAAATCTTCCGACTCAATCCAGAATTCTTGCTGACAGTTTTGACATTTTCTTGATTCTCGTTGATTCATGGATGTTTATCCCGCCGATGGCGGGATCCTCGATTTTGTCCCGATGCTTTCAGCATCGAGGATTCGCGACATAATTCGTAGAATTATGTCGGAATACAAAATCGGGACAATTCTGACAGGTCGAAGACACTGAATTTATCGAATGTGTTTTAGTTTCAGCGTTCATACCCTAATTATTTATCCAATTTTTGAGTTTTACAACAGAATTTAAACTTTGGAGTCCGTAATATTAATATTCAATTACAAATTGTTTATAATTTTTTACTAAGCTTTCTTCAAAACTCACTTCTTGAACTTTTGCAAATGATGGTCCTTTACGGCACCAATCCAAAAAATCCTGAAGATTCAACTCTTCGCCTTCGGCTTCAATATAAACTGAATTATCAGGTTCATTTCTGGCAAAGCCTTTTATCTCCGACTGCCGCGCTTGCCGCACCGCATCGGCCCGGAAATTAACATTCTGAACTTCACCCAAAACCCGGATGTTTAAATGTTTAATCATTTAAGCGGTCTGATATTAACCGCCCCTTTTCTCAAAATAATGATTTCGCCGCCTTTTATTTCAATGAGAGTTGAAGCCGAACCGATAATTTTGCCGGCATCAGCATAAAAATCAATCCTTCGGCCAAAGTACTTTCTTGCCTGCTTGATGGTAGTGGCTGGCGGTTTGCTTTCAAGATTGGCGCTCGGCGCCGCTAAGGGGCCGGTAAATCTGATTAAATTCCTTAAACTCTTTTTGGCCGGCAGTCTGAAAGCCAAAGTTTTGGTGCCGCGATGTAAATATGAAAATTTTTTGACTGGACAGGGCAAAATAATGCTTACTCTGCCCGGCCAGAATCTTTTTAAAATTTTTCTTGCCAGGGGCGTTATTTTTACGCCGAACAAATTTAAATCACCCAAAGAGCCAATCAAAATAATCATTGGTTTTCGGGGATTTCTTTGACGGAGCTTGTAAATCCGCAAAACCGCTTCTCGCGACAAAGCTCTACCAACCAAACCGTAAATCGTATCAGTGGGAATAACGCCCACGCCGCCACCAAGTAAAATCTCCTTAATTTTCTTCACCTATACATTATAGTTTAGTAAATCAAAAACATTTAGCCCTGAACGCCGGTTGGGGAAAACGCCGCTCCAATCGGGCAATGGTCTGAACCTTTAATATCTTTAAGAATAAAAGCGTCGTGAAGACGCGGGGCGAGACTTTGCGAAACAAAAATATAATCTATCCGCCAGCCCAAATTCCTTTGCCGGGCATCGGCAAAATAAGGCCACCAAGTATAATGGCCGCCTTCTTTGTGAAATTTACGGAAAGTGTCAATAAAACCGAGTTCAATCATCTCGTCAATCTGCTTTCTTTCTTCCGGCGTAAACATTATATTATCGCGGTTGTTTTTCGGCCTGGCCAAATCAACGTCCTCGTGAGCAATGTTAAAATCGCCGATTAAAATAACCGGCTTATCCTTGATTTTTTTAAGATAACCAATGAGAAGCTCATAAACTTCCAGTTTGTAACCCAGGTTTTCTTTACCCCGGCCGCCGTGGGGCAAGTATAAATTTATGAGGATGAAATCCCCGTAATCCAACTCTAAAAATCTGCCTTCGCTGTCAAATCGCGCGATTCCCAATTTATTTTTAACCGTTCTCGGTCTTATCTTGGCGTAAACTGCCACGCCGGCATAGCCCGGCTTTTCCGCAAAATTAAAACAAGAAAAATAATTTTCAACATTCAGCAATTCGGGCGGCACGGTTTCTCTTTGCGCTTTTATTTCCTGAAGACAAATCACATCGGCTCCGGTTTCTCTGAACCAGCCCAAAAAATTTCTTTTGTACACCGCCCGCAGTCCGTTTATGTTCCAGGATATTATCCGCATTTACCCATTTTAAAACAAAAAAATCTTATAACAACTCGAATTCTCTGCTATACTCAACATATGGAAAAACACTACGGCGAGCTGGAAATCAAAGAATTGCCTCCGCCGCCGCATTTTAAAAAAGCGCTTGGGGTGGGCATAGTCATTATGGGGCTTGCCATCGGCACCGGCGAACTCATTCTCTGGCCGCATTTAGTCACCAAGCACGGCCTCAACATTCTTTGGGCCGCCCTTTTGGGAATCACTTTCCAATACTTCATCAACCAAGAAGTGGCCAGACACGCCATTGCGACCGGCGAAAGTTTTTTCACCTCTTCTTCCAGGATATTCAAATGGTTCGCGCCTTTCTGGCTTTTCTCGGCCGTCCTTCTTTATGTCTGGCCTGGTTGGGCAGGCGCCATTGGCACTACCCTGCAGGAACTCACCGGCATCGGCAACTACCTCTTCTGGGCATGGATGAGCCTCCTTCTTGTTCTCATCCTCACCTTTCTTGGGAAAGTGGCTTATGCGGTGCTTGAAAAATCCCTCAAAGTCATTGTCCCCGCCTTTTTTATTCTCCTTGTCATCGCCAGCTTCCTTAATCTCTCCACCGAAAACTTAAAACAGCTGTTCACGGGCGTCACGAAATTCGGATTCCTCCCGGCTGACATTGACATGGCCGTGCTTCTCGGCGCCATTGTTTTTGCCGGCGCCGGCGGCCTTCTCAACCTCTGCGTTTCGCTTTGGTACCGGGACAAACAAGTGGGCATGGGAAAATACGTGGGCCGCATCATCAATCCTATCACCGGCAAAACAGAATCGGTTTCTTTTCGCGGCTATCATTTTCTGCCAAGCGAAGAACATCTTTCCCGCTGGCGGGCCTGGATGAAATTCGTCCGCATTGACCAGGGCGTAATCTTCTGGTTCTTCGGTCTCATCACACTCCTTCTTTTAAGCCTTAATGCTTTTGTGGCGTTAACGCCAAAAGGACTGGTGCCGGAAGGATTGGAAGTGGCAGTGGTGCAGGCCCATATTTTCGGCAATCAATGGGGCGCCTGGGGATTTAATCTTTTTTTGGTGATGGCTTTTCTCATGCTTTTCTCAGTGATGTGGATAGTGATTGACGCTTTTACGCGCATTGTGAGCGATGTCCTTTACGTGAATTCTCATACCGGGCCGTTTGCCAGACGCCTGGCTTGGCTTCGCGACATTTCCGTTCACAAACTTTATTATGGCCTTATCGTCGCCATTGTGGCGATAAGCGCGCTTCTTTTGCCCTGGCAACAGCCCCTGCCGCTTCTTACCATCAGCGCCGTTTTGGGCGGTCTGACCATGGCCGTATACACGCCGGTGCTTATTTACCTCAACAATTTCCGCTTGGCCAAACCTCTGCGGCCGAGTTGGTTTACGAATTTAATGATGACCGCCGCATTTTTGTTTTATGCGGGGTTTATAATTTATTTAATCGTCAATTACTTATCCAACGGCTAATAACAAACGCACTTGCCTTTCTTACACACGCAGCACACCTTTTTTTTCGCGTCCTTCTTTTTCCGCTTTGCGACTTTTTTCTTCATAAAACCATTATATCACAGCGGCTCCGACTGCTGGATGTGTTTAGAACTATGGATTGGAAAACTATCGGAAAGGAATTGGAGTTAATCGCTACAAGACAAAATTGAATAAATAGCCGGTGAAAATTATGCCGATTGTTAGAATCGCAATATATATAGCGAGCAGTTTCGGCTTCAGCACTTTTCGTAAAATTATCATCTCGGGCAAGGAAAGGGCCGTTACCGCCATCATAAACGAAAGCGCCGTGCCAAGCGGTAAACCTTTTTCAATTAGCGATCTTACGATTGGAATCGTTCCCGCGGCATTGGAATAAAGCGGAATTCCGATCAAAACCGCAATCGGCACGGCAAAAATATTCCCTTTTCCCGCAAAATTTGCCAAGAAATTTTCGGGCGCGTAGCCGTGAATAAACGCCCCGACTCCCACACCAAGTAAAACGTATGGGTATATTTTTTTGAACAAATCCAGCGTGTATTTTCGCGCCTCCCCTATTCTCGTCGCAATATTTTTTTTGTCTTCGGTAAGAGCAATTTCCGCCCTTATTTTCCAAACATAATCCTCAACCCAATTCTCAAGCTTCATTTTGCCCAAAATCACGCCTGTCACGATAGCAATCACCACACCCGAAAAGACATAAAGCAGGGCAATTTTCCAACCGAATAAGCCTAGAAGCAAAACGGCAGCAACTTCATTTACCATCGGCGCAGACACCAAATAGGAGAAGGTTACGCCCAAAGGAATGCCACTTTCCACAAAACCGATAAAAAGCGGCACGGCCGAACAGGAACAAAAGGGTGTAATAATTCCGACTATCGCCGCCAAGACATTGCCGACAATCTCAAAACGATTTGTCAAAATTTTCTTGATTTTTTCAGGCGGAAGAAATGAACGAATGAATGAAACCGCAAAAATGATAACAAAAAGAAGAATAGCGATTTTTATACTGTCATAAACAAAAAAATTCACCGCTTCGCCAAAAACAGAGGTCCTTGCGAGACCTAAAATAGAGTAACTAAACCAATCCGAAAAAATTCCGACCGGATAAAAAACACTCATATTCAGGCTTTATATTTAGCGATAATTGCTTTTAATTCATCCGCGCTCGGCACGCGCCCTGCTACCGCGATTTTGCCGTCAATAACAAGCGCCGGACTCTGCATTAATCCCATTTCAACAATTTTTCGCACATCGGTTATATATTCTACTTCAACGGACAAGTTGCTTTCGGAAACTGCGGTTTTGGTCATTTCGTATAATTCTTTGCAGGTCGGACAGCCCGAACCCAAAACTTGTATCTTCATAAAACAATTAAATCACTGAACGGTTCTAACGTCCAATTCCGGTCAAAACAGAAACCGAGATATTATCTCGGTTCCTAGACGAGCTCCCCTTGCTGGACGTGTTTAGCCTGCCTGCGCAGGCAGGAACTCTGGAGTGGAGGAAGATAAGAGATGAGTTAGTGATGGCGGGATTCTCGCTACGCCCTTCTTTGCAGACTTGATGTCTGTGTAGTAGCACCGAATGCTATAATGTATCTATGCGCACACTTACTGCGTATGTAATCGGGGTCGTTATCGTTTGGGCGCTCATTCTCTGCGCCGCGTGGTTCTTGGGTGGCGGCTCGCATTTCAGTGGCGTACTCGCCTTGTGCGGGATCTTTTTCATCGGCATGCTCGCCATGTACATAGCGCAGCACGTTTATCCGTTTCATCCGTGGCAGAAGCGGAACTCCTCCACAGGCAATATCCAAAAGTGATTGGATAAGTTCAGAACTGGCTCCCCGGGTAGGACTCGAACCTACAACCCACGCTTTAACAGAGCGTCGCTCTACCATTGAGCTACCGGGGAATACAGAATTATCTTACCAAAAAACTAAATATTTACAAATAAAATGTCTCCCGTTTCCGGGAGACAATGCTACGGTGAATACTTATAACAATAGCGACAGAACAAGAGCTTCCTGCTCTTCGTCGCTGAACTTGGCGGGGTCAAAATCAGGATTGGCTCGGCGACAACGTAGGCAGAACTGGCCAACCAAAAGTTTACGTCCGCCTTCTTCATTCTCGGCATAGTTAATGAAAAAATCATAGGAATGGACGCATTTCTTCGCGCAGTCGTTGCACATATACTCCAGCTCCGCATAATCAATGCAAAACCTTCCGCAGTTTTTGCAATTGCCGAGGAAAAATTCCATTTCAATTGTGCCGGCCGGAAAGCGGGACTCAGTGAAAATCGGCTTAAACCTGCCGTAATAACAAGATGTCCAAATGCGCCAGATGTTCACGTCGTCCTGGGGAGTGGCGGCTTGAACAACCAGCGGGATATCGCCGAATTTGAACCGTACCGGAACGCCCCGATAACTGTCGTTTGGTCTTGGCTGCGGCACAATAATCTTCCTCTTCCGGATGACCTTAAGAAGAGGCGGCCGTAAATCTACCACGGTTGCAGGCGCCCCGCCCATATTCAGAACATAAAAAAAACCCGGCCCCACAAAAGACAAAGAGTTAGCCATCTGAATCGTTCTGTTTATTTCCTGAAGTTTGTCGTATTCCTCCAGGCTAGTGGGAACAAAAGAAAAAAGACCATCTTCCTCGTTAATCGGGATTTTCATAACACTCGCCTCCTCGCTCGCAATTAATTTAATTTTTCAAATAACTGGATTTGATTTAGCTTAGCATAAAAATTATATTTAGTCAAATGGCTTGAATTTTGGGGACATTTTATTTAAAATCAAACCATCCCCCATAGCTTAATGGCCCCGCACCAAAATTTATCCCCTCGTAGCTCAGTCCGGTAGAGCAACTGCCTTTTAAGCAGATGGTCGAAGGTTCAAATCCTTCCGAGGGGACAAGGAATCTCAAATAAATTTGGTGCGGGGTTTCATGCCGCACCTGCCTTTTAAGCAGTGTATCTAGGTTCGATTCCTAGTGGGGGGACATAAATTTTGCTGACGCAAAATTTGAGTAATTGGTAATTAGTAGTTAGTAGTTTACAATTTGGGGAAGAGGAATTTAAGTCAGCAAAATTTATCCCTAAATACAAAATACTCACACAAATTACATGTTTGATTTTGAAAATTTAGAAGTTTATAAGAAAACTAAAGAACTCAACAAAGAAGTTTTGGTATTTTTAAAACAGAATAAACAAATTGATTCATATCTGCGAGACCAATTCCGCCGTGCTTCAATTAGTATGGTCATCAACATCGCTGAAGGCAGCGGTAAATTTTCAAAAGCCGATAAAAAGAATTTTTATACCATCGCCCGAGGATCAGTTTACGAATGTGTTTCACTACTTGAAATTATTCTTGAAGAAAAGGCACTGTCTAAGGAAATGTTTGATAATTTCTATAGTAAATTTGAAACTATCTCAAAAATGCTACTGGGATTGATAAATAGTCAGAAAACATGAGTCCCTCAACTAAAAAAGAAAAATGGCTGCGGCTGGTCGTTTTAAACGTCGTCATCCTCAGCGTCATTATCGGGATTATTTTCTTAGCCAGGTTTGACTGGGGCAAAATGCTGAGCTATCTGGTGGCCGTGCCCGTGCTTCTTCTTTTTCCCCGCTGGTTTTACCGAAAGAAAAAATTAGACCGGACCTTCAACCACACTTTTATCACGGAGATTGAATTGGTTTTTTTAATGGGCGTATCGCTTGCTGTTTTGGGCGAAAATTTTCTTTACCAAAACGTGCCGCTTTTTGACAGTTTTGTTCACCTTGTAAACGGCATGCTCCTGACCATCGTCGTTGTTTCTTTCAACCATGAACGCTGGCTTGATAAGAGATTCTCGGGCCCAAAAACGGTTTTTTTTGCCGGGTTCTTGCCGGTAATAGTCAACGAAATTTATGAAGCGAGCGCTGACCAGCTTTTCGGCACAAAACTATGGGGCGATGTTTTTAAACCGCTTATGCTGGACACCGTAAGCGACATCGTCATTTCAACCCTCGGTTCGGTTTTGGCCGTGATTGTCCTAAAAAAATATTTTCACTATTGGCTTGAACGCTGGCAAGTTCACTCCTCTCAAGAACAACCGCCGGAAGTGTCGCCGCACTGAGTACAGGTCAAGCAACTGCCGGTCCGAACCATAATGCCGCCGCATTTGCGGCAGACTGTTTCGCCGGGAACATAAACCTTACCCTGGACAACCGCCGCCACCTTTACTTCGCTTTTTATTTCCGGCTCCGCCATGGATTTATCTTCAAGAAGCGGAATCATGCCAAAATCAGCCAAATCTTCCGCATTCAAGAAACGGAACGCCAAAAATCTGAAGATATAATCAACAATACTGGTCGCCACCCGAACATTCTCGTTCTCGGTGAAACCAGCCGGCTCAAAACGGGTATAAATGAATTTTCTTACCAATTCTTTTAAGGGCACGCCGTACTGAAGAGCCATTGAAACCGAAATGGCGAAAGCATCAAGAAGCCCGGATAAGGTGCTGCCCTGTTTTGCCATCCGGATAAATATCTCGGCAAGCGAGCCGTCTTTAAAAATACTGTAAGTAAGATAGCCCTCGTGACCGCCAATAACAAGTTTATGAGTTTCAGAATTGCGAGTGGCCGGCAGCCTTCTTCGCGACGCTGCCGCCGGAACGGCTTCACCTTGTTTTTTGGCTTTTGATTTTTCGGTCTGGAGCGGCTGACTGGCTTTGGAGCCGTCCCGGTAAACCGCGAAAGCTTTTATGCCGAGCTTCCAGGCCATAACATAAGCGTCGCTGATTTCTTCTTTGGTTGTCTCGTGGGGCATATTAAAAGTTTTTGAAATCGCGCCGGAAACAAAAGGCTGAACCGCCGCCACCATCCGGACGTGACCCGGCCAAGAAATGGAACGCGTGCCGGCGGCGGGCTTGACCGCGCAGTCAAAAATCGGAAGATGTTCTTCTTTAAAATGAGGGGCGCCTTCAACCGTGCCGTGGCTCAAAACCCGATTCAAAATCTCCTCAACTTCTCCGTCACTGTAACCCAAACGCTTCAACGCTTCGGGCACGGCATTGTTCACCATTTTCATCCAGCCGCCGCCGACAAGCTGCTTCATTTTGACCAAGGAAAAATCCGGTTCAATGCCGGTGGTATCGCAATCCATCATGAAAGAAATCGTGCCGGTCGGCGCAATCACCGTCGCCTGGGAATTCCTGAAGCCGTTTTCTTCGCCGAGGGCCAATGCTTCATCCCAGACTTTTTGAGATTCCTGGACAAGTTCTTGGTCGTCAATGATTCTGAAAGGAATTGCCCGCGAAGCGGCCCGGTGTTTTCCAATAACCCGAAGCATTGGCTCGCGATTCAGGGCATAACCTTCAAACGGCCCCATTCTTTTGGCAATGACCGCCGAGAAACAATAAGCTTCGCCGCAAATAAGCGAAGCAATGGCGCTGGCCAAGGCCGCGCCGTTTTCTGAATCATAGGGCAGGCCTTTCATCATCAGGAGGGCGCCTAAATTCGCAAAACCAAGGCCGAGCTCGCGGAAAGCATTGGCATTTTCCGCGATTTTGGAAGTGGGGTAACTTGAACCGTCAACAAGAATTTCCTGAGCCAGAATAAAAATTTGGACCGCTTGTTTCAGTTCATTTACGGCAATGGAACCGTCTTCCCGCAAAAACTTCAGAAGATTAATTGAAGCCAGATTGCAAGCCGAGTCGTCAAGATGCATGTACTCGGCGCAGGGATTGGAAGCGTTAATCCGACCCGAATTGGGACAGGTGTGCCAATCGTTGATGACGGTGTCAAACTGAACGCCGGGGTCGCCGCAAACCCAAGCCGCTTCGGCGATTTCAAGCAAAAGATCGCGGGCCCGGTAACGGTCGGCCACTTCGCCGCTGACCCGGTATTTTGTCTCCCATTCGGCGTCTTCTTCAACCGCTTTCATGAACTCATCAACAATGCGTACCGAATTGTTTGCGTTTTGAAATTGAACGGAAGTCCAGGCTTCGTTGTTCAAATCAGCCATATCATAACCAGCCGCCGCGAGGGCCAGGACTTTTTTCTCTTCTTCGGTTTTGGCGCGGATAAAATCCAATATATCGGGGTGATCAATATCAAGTACAACCATTTTCGCGGCGCGTCGGGTGGTGCCGCCGGATTTAATCATGCCGGCAACCGAGTCGGCGCCGCGCATAAAAGAAACCGGGCCCGAGGCATAACCGCCGCCGCTAAGCTGTTCTCTTTTTGAACGCAGGGCAGATAAATTCACGCCTGAACCCGAACCGCCTTTGAAAATCATGCCTTCGGTTTTAATCCAATCAAGAATTGAAACCATTTCGTCTTTGACCGAAAGAATAAAACAGGCCGAGCATTGCGGCTTTTCTTTGACGCCAACGTTAAACCAAACCGGACTGTTAAACGAACCGCGCTGATGCAGCAGTAAATACGTCAACTCGTCTTCAAAAATTTGCGCTTGGGAAACATTTTTAAAATAATCAAATTTTTCGCCCCAACTGCGGATGGTTTTGGCCACCCGGTCAATCATCTGTTTGACGCTCTTTTCTCGCTCGGGTGCGCCAAGTTTGCCCCGAAAATATTTTGCTGCCGTAATATTTACGGCGTTTTGCGACCAAAAATCAGGAAATTCCACTTCTGGCTGCTCAAAAAACTTCTTGTCGCCGCTGCCGACAACCGCGTCGCGCTTAACCCAAATGATTTCGTCAAACGGATGCTTGCCGGCTTCCGTAAAAACTCTTTTTAAAGGAATGGCGCTTGACTTTTTTACCCGGAACTCTTGATTTTTTTTGTTGGGGGCGATCATAAATATTTTTAACCGAAACGACCTTGTTTTTTATAAGTGGATTAATCTTAAAGCGATGCTTTAAAATTTCAAAAGTGGATAACTAATTTTTAAACAAAAATACCGGACTTTTGTCCAGTATTTTTCATTGACTTTAACCCTTTTTTATCTTCCTATATCTTATCGCCGCTTTTTTCTAAGAAAAGCGGGTATTTCCCACTGGTCAGATTTTTTAGCTTGGGCCTGCTTGGATTTTTCGGGCTTTTCTTCTTCAAATACCCTGGCTTCTTCGGGTAAAGCTTCTTTTTTCTTTGTTTCCTCCCTGGTAAATAAGGTGGGCATTGCCAAACGCTGACTGAACATCCCGTTAAAACCAGTGGCAATAACCGTGACTTTAATGCTTTTATCCTTAAGATTGCGGTCGTGGTAAGCCCCGAAGATTACCCGGGCGCTGGGATCAAGATTTGAAGCAATGGCTTTGGCGATGTCGCTGATTTCAGACATTTTTAAGTCCCGGCCGCCGGCAACGCTGAAAAGAACGCCTTTGGCGCCGTCAATTGAAAGTTCCAAAAGAGGCGAATTCAACGCCATATTCACTGATTTAACGCTCCGCTCCGCCCCGGAAGCAATGCCAATGCCAATTAAAGTGGTGCCGGCGTCTTTTAAAATGGTTTTAATGTCGGCAAAATCAACATTAATGATGCCCGGCACATTAATAAGTTCCGCCAGAGCTTTAACCGCATTCTTCAAGACATCGTCAACAAAACCAAAAGCCCGAAGCAGGGGCGTGTCTTTGTTTATTAAACTGAAAATCCTGTCGTTGGGAACTACGACCAGGGCGTCAACTTTGTCTTTGAGCCGACCAATCCACTCCTGAGCAATGTTCAGCCGCTGCGCTCCTTCAAAAGAAAAAGGCCTGGTGACAATGGCAATGGTTAAAATTCCCTTTTCCCTGGCTATTTCCGCCACTACCGTGCTTCCCGGCGAACCGGTGCCGCCGCCCATGCCCGCCGTCACAAAAACCACGTCAGCGCCTTCCAAGGCTTCGCCGATTTCGGAACGATTCTCGTCGGCCGCCTGCTTGCCAATTTCCGGATTCATGCCCGCACCCAAACCTTTGGTCAAAGCCTTGCCGATGTAAATTTTGCGATGGGCCTCCGTATAATTTAAATCCTGCGTGTCGGTATTGATGGCAATAAATTCAACGCCTTTAATTCTCTCGCCCGACATCATTCGCGAGACAATGTGACCGCCGGCGCCGCCGATGCCGATGACTTTTATTTTTATCACCGGCGTCTTGGCTTTTGAAAACCTGACGGGAACTAATTTGACGGATGATGATTTTCTTTTTTTAGCCATGTCGTATTCTAAAAATCGCTTAAGGAATTAAATTCTTGAAGAAATTTTTTATTAGATTCATTCCGCCCCGTTGCTCTTTGCCTTCCCCGACGCCCCAAAAAACCAACCCCACCGCTGTCGCAAATTCAGGGTCATCAATCATTTCTTTATGAGCGGGATTCATGATGTTAAAATTTTTAATATCGGGAAAACCGATTTGGGCGGGCAGTTTTAACTCTTGTTTGGCGAGCTCAACCATGCCCGCTAATTTTGCGCCGCCGCCCACCAAAACCGCGCCGGCCGGCAAATGGATGGCCTGACCCACTGATTTCAATTCATTATTAATGAGATCAAAAATTTCAGCAAGTCTGATTTCAATTATCTCGGCCAAGAATCGCCGCGTAATCTCGTTCTTGTTGGACGCTTCCACTTCTTCCAATTTGATAATTTCGCGCCGGGGAATTTCTTTAGCCAAGGCGACGCCGTAGGTCAGCTTCAGTTTTTCGGCGGCGTCAATGGAAGTTTTCAAACCAATCGCGATGTCATTGGTGACGTAACCGGAGCCAATCGGCAAACTTTTGGCATACATCACTTTATTCTCCTCATAAACCGCTATACTCGTCGTGCCAAAGCCGATGTCAATCAAAAGAACGCCCAAATCTTTTTGGCGTTTTGAAAGAACCGCCCGACTGGCGGCCAGGGGATTGAAAATAAAACCGCCAATCGATCCGCCCACGCGCTGAAAAATTTTAAGAAAAGTATTAATCTGGGGAGTAAAGGTTTCAATGATTAGGGTGCTCACCTCAAGACGATTGCCGCTCATGCCCAAGGGGTCGAAAATATCGCCGATTTCGTCAACAAAATATTCGCGGGTAATATTGTGAAGAATGGTATAATTTGGCGACAGTTTAATCGCCCGCGAGGCCTGGATAACTCTTTCAATGTCGTCATGATGAATCTCACCCTCGGCCCGCGCCACGGCGGCAATGCCCCGGGAGGAACGCGATTTTATATAATCGCCATTCACGTTTACAAAAATATTTTGAGCGGCTTTTTTCGAAATCTTCCCCAAGTCAACTATCACTTCCCGAATGGCCGAAGCGGCTTCTTCGTCATCAACTAAAACGCCCTTACGAAAACCCGAGGAAGGCCCCTTGAAGGCCGAAATGAGAGAGAGCGAACCGTCTTTTTTTCGCTCGGCCACCACTCCCTTAATTTGGAATGAACCAATATCTAAACCGGTAACAATGTTAGACATTTCTTAAAAGCTTCTGTTCTTTTTTCTCCATCTTAATCTTATCACGCTCTGAGCCGTGTGTGTAGCCCAAGAGATGCAGGAGACCGTGGACAAGCAATTTTTTTAGAGCGGCTTTGCGGTCCTTGCTTTTTTTATTTCCCCGGACCTGCTTTTTAATATAGGGTATAGCTACATAAATCTCGCCAAGACGCTTAAATCTTGACTTCGGATAAATAAAATCGGCTGGTTCCTTAAAACTTAAAATATTGGTCGGTTTATTTTTGCGCCGGAAAGCCTTATTCAAAAAACGCATCTCTGCGCTCCCGACCAAATAAATTTCCACAGCTTTATTGTCCTGCCGAAGCTTTTCTAAGGAGATTTTTAAAATGGACTTTATCCCTCGGCCGAAGGCCACGATTTTCCTGTCCAAACTTATGACTTCGATTTTATTCATCCCCGCTTAGCTTCTCTTTCACTAATTTTCCAACCGCCGCCGCGTCCGCTCGTCCTTTCAGTTCTTTCATCACTTGCCCCATTACCCTGCCGAAATCTTTTAAATCTTTTGCGCCGGTTTTTTTAATCACATCCGAAATCACCTTTTTAATTTCTTCTTCACCGAGTTCCGCGGGCAGATACTCTTTAAGTATTTTTAATTCTGCCGTTTCTTTTTCAACCAAATCTCTGCGGCTACCTCTGACGTAAAATTCAATTGCTTCTTTTCTTTTTTTAGCTTCTTTGTTTATCAATTCCAAAACCTCGCCTTCATCAAGTTCTTCGGGTTTGCCGGCTCCTCTTTTTTCAATTTCTTTATTATGAATGCTGGTTATAAGCAGCCTGAGAACGCTTGCCCGGATTTCGTTTTTAGTTTTCAGGGAGGCGGTAAGATCGTCTCTAATTTTTTTGAGTAAGTCCATGTTTTCTCGCATATCGCATCTCTTCAACCTTTTGAACCCGGTAAATGGCCGCCAAACGTCTTTTTCTTTTGTTTTCCAGACGACGAGTAAAGCGTCTTCTCTTAACCTCTTTCAAAACTCCGCTTTGCTGAATTTTTTTGTTGAAACGGTAAAGAAAAGAGCCGATGTTTTCGCCTTCTTTTTTTTTGACTTCAATCATGATTTTAATATTTTACTTTTTATTTGTTGGAGCGATTCTTTGGGCGGATTATTCGCTAAGCTTTGAACCGCGCCACCGCCGTCGTTTTCCCAACGCGGCATAACGTGAATATGCAAATGCTCAATAACCTGGCCACTCACCTTACCATGATTAATGCCGATAGTAAAGCCTTCGGGTTGAAGACTTTTTTGAAGGAGAGCGGTCACTTTTTTCACCGCCCCGAAAACTCCCTCAATTTCCGAATCCGGCAAATCCAAAATGTTTTGAGCGTGAGATTTGGGAATTATCATGGTATGACCAACGGCGCGAGGGTTAACGTCCAGAAAGGCAAGAGCCGAATCGTCCTCATAAATAATTTCCGAGGGATTTTCCTTTCTGGCTATTTTACAAAATAAACAATCTGCCATATTGGTCCTATAAGTCCCTGCCTGCGCAGGCAGGCAATGGGTCTCATAGGTCTTATTTTAACCGTTTTTTTATTTCCTCAACCATTTTATTCAAAAGCACTGTTTCTTGAACGCCGGTTTGCATATCTCTGATGATTAAGGTCCCTTCAAAAATCTCTTTTTGACCGACCAAAATCGTGAGTGCCGCGCCGCTTTTGTCGGCCGCTTTGAGCTGGGCGCGCAATGACTTCCTGCCGATCGCTTCAACGGTAATAATGCCGGCGGCCCGCAATTCCTGAAGAAGACGGAGGCTTTTCTTTTTGGCTGTTTCGCCTACTGCCGCGAAAAATATCCGCAGTTTCTCCTTTGGTTGAAATTTTATTTCTTTAATATTCAAAACCTCAATTATCCGTTCAAGACCCATGGCCGCGCCAACCGCCGGAATCATCCGCCCCCCCAAAATCTCCGATAAATAATCATAACGACCTCCGCCCCCCAAAGACGAATCGGAAACGGGTGAAAAAATTTCAAAAACCGTCCGGTTGTAATAATCAAGACCTCTCACCAAATAAGGGTCTGGTTCGTAAAGAACGTTGTTGTCTTCAACTAATTCCAAAACCCCCTTGAAGTGGTTGTTGCAATTCTGGCAAAGATAATCAAGAATAATCGGCGCATTTTTCTTTACGGCCTGACACTCTTCTTCTTTGCAATCCAAAAGGCGGAAAGGATTTTTCTCGTAGCGACGCTTGCAGTCACTGCAAAGAGAATTTTTTCGGTAACGATAATAATCCTTAAGTCTTTGCCGATAAGTCGGCCGGCAAACCCGGCAACCCATGGTGTTGATTTTAACCTTTAAATCCTTGAGTTTGAGCGCTTTTAAAAAATCCAAGCTGGCCAAAATAATTTCACCGTCATAAAAAGGGTCGCCGTCGCCAATAATTTCAAAACCCCACTGGTGAAACTGGCGATAGCGGCCGGCTTGAGACCTTTCGTGTCTGAAAAAGGGTTCATAATAAAAAACTTTCAGGGGCGAGGCAAAATAACCAAGATGATGTTCCAAATAACTCCTCATAATCGGCGCGCTTCCTTCAGGACGCAAAGCGACCCTGTCGCCGCCGGGAGTCTTAAACACGTACATTTGTTTTTCAACAATGTCGGTTGACATCCCAACCGCCGCCTCAAAAAGACCGGCCATTTCTATGCCCGGCGTTTCCATAAAATGAAAATTGTGAAGCTCGCTCACCGCCAAGCCGGCTTGCCAAATGCTTTTCCATAAACCTTGGTCTTTTGGCAAAATATCGGGCATTCCCCGAATGCCTTGAAATAATTGTTCTTTCTTTGAAGATTTTTGAACGCTCTTGACTTTGGGCATCTTAATAAATCGGCGGATTAAAAGCCATTACTTCGTTTACCGGCCACAATCGCAAACGGACAATGCCGATGATGTCAGCGGACTGGAGCGGCCCCCAACTCCGGGAATCAAAACTAAAATCGCGATTATCGCCCATTACAAAATACTGGCCTTTCTCCAGCGTGAAATCAAAACTGCCTGCCTTTCCTTTTTGAACAACATAAGGCTCTTCAAGAACTTTCTTTTTGTCGCCGTCCAGGACAGTAACGACTTCATTGTCTATTAAAACCCGTTCACCGGGCAAGCCGATAACCCTTTTAATATAATATGAAAGGCGGCTGCCGCCGTGCCTAAAAACGACAACTTCGCCCCGCTCCGGTTCGCGAAAACGATAAGAGAGCTCGTCAACCAGGAGATAATTCCCGTCAGAAAAATTCGGCTCCATACTTGAACCGCTAACCAAAAAAGGCTGGGCCACAAACGAACGGACCAAAAAAACCGCTGCCAAAGCAATGACAATCGTTTCCCCGACTTCAAAAAATGACCATAGTAATTTCTTCATAAATCTTGGATTTGAGCTGAATTATGTGATAATTTTATAGAATATGAACGGAGAATTCAACCCCGCGAGAATCAAACTAATCATCGGCTTAGGCAATCCCGGCAAAGAGTATCAAAATACCTACCACAATGTCGGATTTTTAGCGGTTGATTATTTAGCTAAAAATCCTCCAAATTACAAATCCGATGCTTACATGAACCAATCTGGTCCTTGGGTACTTAAAGAAATCAAAAAAAACGGGATTAAACCCGAGGAATTACTAATAGTCCATGACGACTCGGACATTAAAATCGGTAACTACAAATTCTCTTTTGGCCGGGGGGCGGCCGGCCACAAAGGAATTGAATCGGTGATTAAGGCGCTCCGCACAAAAAATTTTTGGCGGCTCCGGATAGGAATCAGACCTATAGGAAGAACGAAAGCCGCGGCTTTCGTTCTAAAAAAAATAAAGCCCGCGGACAAAAGAAATCTGGAAACGGTTTTCCGTAAAATACAAAATAAAATCGTTACTTGAAGCGGAAAGTGATATCAAATTTGACGTTGTTATCGGTTAAAGAACTAAGACCCGACAAAGGCAGATTGACGTCCTGAACATTCGGTTCAGCGCTTAAAAGATTTCTGAATTTAAAAGCCGTAAGATTATCAGGAGCCCGACCGGAGATTGAAACTAATTCACGCCGCGATGGAACCGAAATAAAATCAAAAGAAACATTTGCTTCTTTGGCGAGCTGCCTCAAGCGGTCAAGAACCGGGTACCATGAAAAGGCGGAACCTTTGATTTCCGCAACCAGCCGCACGTTTTTGTTGAATTCCCTGGCCTTGCTTTCAAGTTCAACCAACTCTTTATTTTGAGCCTGAATCCGAAAAGACTCCAACTGTCCTTCAAAGCGAGACAAATATTTTTTCAAAATAAAACTTGAACCAATAAAAGTAATCAGAAAAATGACCAGCACGCCGGCAAGAATATTCCGCCACAGCCGAATAAAATTAAAGGCCTGTTCAATAAAGAACTCTTCGCTGGAACTGACGGGCCCGAGATTAATGGCGAGATCCTGCATCCGGGGAATTAAACCGCGAAGGGCCGACCCCAAACCGACAAACCAGGAAGGAGCGAGGTTGTAATTCCGCGACTGAAACGGCGTAACGTTAAGATTAAAATTGGTTTGAATAAGGTTGGCGAGTTCTCCCTCAAAACCCGGCGTAATCAAAAGAACCTGCTTTACGTTTTCCTGAAAATGGCTGAATGTAAAATTCATCACTTTCTGAACCTCTTCAATCACCACTTTTTCAAAAGCCGAGCGGGTGATTTCCCGGCTCTCGCCCTGGATTGACTGCCAAGACCGGGAATAATCAAAATAAAGAGCGTTGTCTTTCAGGATAAAAAGGTTGAGGCCGTCGCTCGAGAGCCAAAAAACCAAAACATGCTCGCCTTTTGAAATCATTTCCGCGCTTATAAGCCGGGCTAAGGCGAGGCCGGGAAATTCAAAAATAACCGGTACAAACTTTGCTTCTTCCAAAACGCTCAAAAACTCATCAACTATTTTTCTTTCAATGAAGGCTCCCAGGAAATCGTAGTGGTCTGAAGATTCGCCAATTAATTGCGAACTCATGTAAGTCCGCCCCGCTTCTATCGGCGTAATCATCCTCAAATTCAAATCAGCCGACTCCTCCAGTCTTTCTTTATCAACGTTGGGAACGCTGAAACTCTGGGTATAAACCAAAGAACCAGGTAAAGAAACAACCACCTTAATGGTTTGATTGGGCCTGTTGGGTAGGATGTTGTTGTGGAGTTCTTGAAGAGCGTTCAAAAACTGGTCGCTGTTAATGACCCGACCGATTTTGACTATGCCGGGCGGCAAACGCAAAGAAGCGGTTTGAACGCTTTTCTTTCTGATGACGACATACTGAATTGCCGAATCGCTCAACTGCAATCCGCCGATTTCAGGCCGAGAACTCAACTGTTCAAGAAAATCGCGAATTTTTTTTAGAAAAACCTTTATGCCGTTCATTGAATTGATTGCTCAACTAAAGACTGAAGTTTTGCAAGACCGGTTATCTGACTGACAACTAGGGTGGCGACCAGTTTTTTCTGGCGCGAAAGAGCCGTTCCCGTTGAAGAAATTGTGTAAATATACAAATTGTTCGGGTTATCAACGGTTTGGGCGACGATGACGGAGGTGGAATCAACTCCGACCGGCAAAGAATAACTGGTTGCGCCAAGTCCTTTGTTGCGCACAATTTTCATTTGAGCGTCCCGGATGCCGGCTTCGGCCGCCGCCAGGGCTCGGGCCGACAACCTTTCGCCGTATACTGAAGCGCCTGAAAAAAAAGTCACGAAAGAACCGGCAATGGCAATTTCAATGATGATGCCAGAAATAAAAAGGATTATCGGCAGCGCCGCCTGTCCGCCAGAATCGCTTTTCCCTCCCATGAATAAATTATAACTTTTCTCGCGCTTCAGGGCTACTGCGAACTGCTTGTGGCATTGGACGGCGCCGGCCTTGGCGGCTCAAGATTGGGATTGGCTTGAATTATCTTTACCAGTTCGCTGTCGCTGCGAAGCCGGGTTGTCCAAACCACTTGTTCCCGATTGATTTTCAAAAAATCTTCCGGTCCCCAAACAACGTTGCTGAATTTTTGAATGCTGAAAGGCGTGGCTGAACCTTGGGGATTGACCTGAAGGGTGTAAACTCGTTTTAAGCCGAAATAAGGAAAATGGGTCAGCTCGCCGAAATAAAGGTCGCCGGTCCGGAGATAAACAGCGGAATAAGTCGGCTCGCTAAACTGCTGCCGGATAACAAGGCCGATAAGAACCAGCAGTAAGACAATAACGGTCGCTAAAAGGATTTTATTTATATTGCTCATAAATCGTATTGTTTTACGGGCTCCAGTTTAAAATAACGTCATTGACCTGCGGGGTGGCGGTTTTGGTAATGTTGCTGTCCAAAAAAACTTTGTAGCGCAGATAGCGGTAATTGCCCAGATTGTAATTGGTGACAATGGAAGTATTTGGCCCGGGGCAACTGCTGCCATAGTAATCAGCGGTGCTCGTGGCGCTCACCGGCGTGGCAGCGCCAAAATATTCCCAAGAGCCGCCGGAATTGTTTGAAACCGCGATTTGAAACTTGACGCAAGTGCTGGCCGGTTGGGTGCCTTGCCAAATAATGCTGTTCAGGTTTGAACCGCCCGTAACCTGGGTATCAAAAATAGACGATTCCAAAGTGCCGGTAGCGGCCACGGCCCGCCAAGAAGTATTCACTTTATAATTTGAACCGTTGAAACTTATCCAGCCAACCACGTCATTCCAGGCATAACCGCTAAAATCGCCATTGGCCAGGGTGATGCTTACTTTATAAGTGGAACTGGCGCATTGGTCAGAACCGCCGTGACTTAATTGGTTGCAATTAAAACTAATCCAGCCAATGGCGTCGTTCCAGCCGTAGCCGGTTAAATTGCCGCTGGCGTCGCCGCTGGCGCAATCACCTGCGGTGGTGTGAGGGCCCGGACCATTGCAAACGCCGTAATTGCTCTGGCCGCAAATATTGCCGTTCCGGCTTGTGGCGCAATCAAGAGAAATATCGCCCACTGAAGAACTGGCATAGCCGGTTAAATACCGGGTCTGGACATTGACAGTATCCGTGTAATAAAAATCCCACCAGCCGTCAACATCTTCCCAAGCATACCGATTAACCGAGTCAATATTAGTGGCGGCGGCTTTAACAACGCCCGTAATAATAAAAACTAAGGCCAGTATAATGACCAAAGCGACAATTATCCAAAAAATGATTTTCCAGGCCTTCATTATTTAAATAATAACGTGATTCATTTACCACCACACAACCACGATGCCGGTGCCACCAGCGTAACCATTATTACCAGACGGACCACCTCCACCGCCAGCGCCAGTATTTGCACCACCAGCCGAACCTGGTTCAGAGAACAGGCCGGCGAGACAAGCACTACGTCCTGCACCAGTCCCGCGATAACCAGGACCGCCACTGCCCGAACATGGGTTTCCTGAAACGGCCTGTTCAGCGTTACCAACGCCAGCACTTCCTGTTAAATTTATATCGCCGTTACTCCCAGTTCCACCTGCACCACCCATGAAATTATTACCCCACGTACTATAGGTATCATTATAGTAGTGAAGGTTTCCCCCTCCCCCTCCTGTCGCGCTCACATAGCTCCCAAAACTTGACGTACCACCTGTCCCACCTACACCAGGAGCGCAAGCTCCGGAACAAGTACCGGCAGCGCCGCCAGCGCCAATTGTTACGGCCACGGTGCCACCCGGCGTCAAACCGGTTACCAGCTCTGCCGCATAACCGCCGGCACCACCACCTCCTCCCGTTGGGCCACCGTTGCCCCCTGCGCCACCTCCTCCGCCACCGCCCTGCAATTCAACCCAAACTTTCTTTACGCCAGCGGGAACAGTAAAAGTGCCGCCTGCTGTGAACACCTGTATGCCGTTAGGAACGCCAGCTCCTGTTTTTTGAAATGAATTGTCCGGAAAAGCAATACCGGCGCTGGAACTGCTGATTTTAATGCTGCCGTGAACTTGAAGACGCTCTGCCGGCGTAGTAGTGGCGATGCCGACGTTGCCCGTGCCAGAAATTCTCATTACCTCAGTACCAGCGGTATTCAAGGTAGAAGTCGTATAGAATCTTATGAGCGTGGCGGCGTCGAGCCCTGAATATCCGCCGCCTATATCAACAATATTGTATCCGCTGTTCGCCGTGCCACCGATAATCTCATATAATCCATTGACAGTCGTATATTGCGTACCTGTGATATTCGCGTATTTCACTGTCGCGTCAGTCTCACTTGAATCGATTTTCACTATACCGTTTGCATCGCCGACGATGTCAAGCTTGTAGTCAGGGCTCGCCGTCCCGATGCCGACGTTGCCGGAGGTCCCAAGTATCGTAAAGAATGGCGTTCCTTGATTTTCAGCAATACCAAAGTATCCGCCACCGCCATGGCCTCCATAGACATCCCACGTGCCACCCGCATAGCCGCTCAAAATGATGTGTCGGTTGTTGTTATTAGTACGGTTCGTGGAGAACAGCGTTCCCCAGACGTCCAAGGTGCCCTGTGGCGTCGTTGTCCCGATGCCGACTGAACCGCTGAAATAGCCGCCGCCGTAAACAGAAAGCGTCTGGGGTAAACCGTTTTGAGACGAGGTGGCTACGCCAAATGAAGCCGGCGCCGCAAAATTGCCATTACCCTGAAAACGGCCAAAAACATCGGTAGAAACATTAGCGGCTGATACCGCACCGCCTGCTGAAGCTGCTACTTTTTGAACTGAGCCGTCAGGAAAAACAATGCCGGCACTGGAACTGCCAATTCTGATATCACCCCAAACGTGAAGCGCTGAAGCCGGCGTGGTCGTCCCAATCCCAATCTTGCTTGAAGTGGCGGTTATTACCGCGCAATAAGTCGGCGGAGAGCAACCAACCGGCGGGTCAGCGTAAGCATATTGAATCGCAACGCCCAAAATCATAAGAACGACTATTACTGAAAAACCGATTAAATTATTTTTTGAAAGCATCTTAAGGTATAACAATTATCGTGCCTTTGGAATTTTTTGCCGGGCAATAATCTTTGCACTCAAAAATAAAAGTGCCGGCCAAGGTAGCGCCAAAACCAACATCACCGATTTCGCCTTTTTTAATCATTTTATAAAGACCGGCATAAGGCATGCTCCAATCATAATCAGCGTCAACGGCCGTGAGCCTCAATTGAACCAGATTGCCTTTTTTAACGGTCAAGCTTGAAGGTTCGTATCCGTTTTTAGTTACGGTCATATCGAAAAATCCCAATTTTTCTTTAACATTTGGAGCGGCCGGCACCTCAGTTACTGGTTTAGTCAAAACCGCGTCTTTGGGCACTTCGGCTTTATAAGTTTTGGAAACCGCGCTCGGGGACGGCGGACTTTCCGTAGTAACGCCGATAGGTTCGGACGTTTTATTGCCGGAACTTAAAATGACGTAAACAATCGCGGCAACCACAAGAACAGCTATTACAAAAACAATAATGGTTTGCGTCTTGTCCATTGCTTTAATTATAGCATAGTAAGCTGTCCTATAAGACCAATTGGACTTATAGGACCAATAGGTCAAATAGGACTAATTGGACTTATAGGAGAAACTTTTTTAATTTGCGCTTCTTTTCTTCTTCTCTTTGATGGCGGAGGTTTTCACTCCAGCCGCCCTTTTCAATAAATTGGCTTTCAAGCGCCTTTATTTGGCGGTCCAGGAGAAAATTGGCTTGATTGATAAGGCAAATCGCGACATTAGCCGCGATTTCCGAATTAGTCAAATAGGACTTATAGGTCAAATAGGACCTATTGGTCCAATCGGACCTATCGGTCTGATTGGACTGATAGGATTGATTGGACTTATACAAATTACGAACTTCTAACGCTCGCAGGTCGTTTTTACCCCACTGCGTCAAACTACGTTGTCTCAAAAAATCTTCAAAATCTTCCAAAAGCTCTTGGAAAGAAGCGCGAGCCACGCCTAATAAATACAACTCACTTTTCTTTGAAGTTCTTTCCGTTGAACCTTCAACGATGTTTTGTTTGCCGCTCCGGGCAGCTTGAACCATTTGGTCAGTTGTTCGCGATTTTTTGTCAATGTAACGGTCGCAAAATTCTACGGTGAAATCGTAAATAATCGTGGCTTGCTGATAGGACTTTAAATCGCGATAAGACATATTTTTAACGATAGGACCAATAGGACTAATAAGTCCAATAGGATTTATTGGACTTATAGGACTTATAGGACTTATAGGACTTATAGGACTTATAGGACTAATTGCCTGCCTGCGCAGGCAGGGACTTATTTAAGTATTCGTAGATATTCAGGACCGCTTTAACGGCATCGCCCATTGAAATGTTGTTTTGCTTATATAAAACGTCACAAACGTCGCCGGCCGCCCAAATGCCGGCGGCTGAAGTTTTTTGGGTTTTGTGGTCAACAATGATTTCGCCGGCTTTGTTCAACTGAACCAGGTCCTTTACTATATCGCTATTGGGCAGAGCGCCGATTTCCACGAAAACTCCCTCCAACTCAAGCGTCTTCAAACTGTTGTCGGCCCGGCTGAGATATTTCAAGCCGGTTAAAAATTCATCGCCCATAATTTCCTTAACTTCGGCGTTTAAAATAATTTCCGTTTTTGAGCTTGACCGGATTTTCTCGCCGGTCAAGGGGTCGCCTTTTAATTTTTCACTGCGTTCTAAAAGATAAATCTTTTTGGCATAAGGCAATAAATCTACGACTGCTTCAAAGCCGGCATTGCCGCCGCCAATAACCGCCGTAATTTTGTCTTGAAAAAGCGGCGCATCGCAAATAGAACAATAAACAACGCCCTTGCCTGTAAATTTGTCTTCACCCGGCACGCTTAACTTCCGGCGCCGGCTGCCCGCCGCCATTAAAATGGTTTTGGCTTCAAAGGTTTTTCCGTTTTTTGTTTCAACGCGGAATCCTATAGGACCAATAGGACTGATAGGACTGATAGGACTGACCTTGACGACAAGGTCGCCTTCCGCAATTTCAATGCCTTCTTGGGCCTTGAGATGCTCTTCCATCATTTTGCCCAAGTCATAGCCGGAAATTGACTTGATGCCAATCCAATTCTGAACGTCAGCCGAAATCAAAGACTGGCCGCCAAAATGGTCGGTGACGAGAAGAGTTTTTATTTTTTTTCTGGCGGCGTAAATTCCGGCTGCCACGCCGGCCGGACCACCACCTACAATTATTAAGTCGTGCATAAATAGTTATTGTTTTTGTGAGTCGGAAAAATTCCAAAGAACGAAGATAACCGTCAGGCTTCCGACTAAAAGATTATTCCAAACCACCAAATTCAAGCCGTAAAAACCCAACACCCAGGGCGAAATCAAAAGCCAAACCGCTAAAACTATTGTTAACCAATTATTCCACTTCATTTTCATATTATAAACCCAACCGCCGTAAAACTAAAAACCCCCGCAGGTTTTGAACCTACGGGAGTTTTTGGAATTCTTATCTCCTAAAGGAGCGAACTCTCTGGAGGTGGCAATCGCGGCATAAAAGCTGATTCATTCTCTGGGGGTCTGGTTGGAACGGAAGTTCGGTAATTTTGGTACTGCACTTTGAACATTGCCAATCGCCCTGAAACATCTGCCGTTTAAAATCGCCTCCTCGATCGTCTTGAAAAGCCATTTTGTTCTATTAATTAATTTCGCCCTTTAGTTTAGGAACCATAAAATGGCTTTGATACTACTCGCTGCTCAATTTGATGATATCGCTAAACTTTGAATAAAGCTTAACTTGCTTTGGTAAATAAGTCAAGTGCTACTGCCCCAAAGCCTGGTCAATTATGGGCTTAATCTGCTCGTAATCCAGAGCGCCCGGGATAATGTATTTTTCGTTGTCTTTTGAAATAACCACTGAATAAGGAGTGCCTCTGGCGCCCGAATCCATGGCGTCTTTCACGCTGGCGTTAATTTTGGAATCAAACTTGGCGCTGTTTAAACAGCTTTCAAATTTACTCCGGTTTAAACCGATATTCTGGGCAATTTGGGGAAGAAGGGCGGGGTCAAGACCGTTGTTTGAAGGCGTAATCTCAAAAACTTTATCAACATAGGTCCAGAACGCCTGATTGCCGCCCAATTCAGCCGCGCATTCGGTGGCCACGGCTTCTTTTCTGGCTTTAGGATGAAGTTCGTCCAAGGGAAAATGCCGGTAGACCAAAGCGACTTTACCGTTGTAATCAGCGACGATTTTTTTAATAGTCGGATGAAAACTCCTGCAAAAAGGACATTCCAAATCGGAAAATGCCACGACTTTTACGGGCGCCGAAGGATTGCCGAAAATATGGTCGTCGCTTCCGACTGGCTTGATATTTTCTTCCAGCGGAGCAGCGGGAACTGCACCCTGGCTGTCGCCAAGAGTCGCGCCGAGATTATCACCCGTATCAACTTTTTTGCCGGCATTATAAACCAAGGAAACTGAAATTATCAAAGCGGCGATGACAATGCTTGCCGGCAGCAGATAATCGCGTTTTTTCTCTGAATCCATTATGATAATTCTAAAACAAGATGTTCAATAAAATCAAGTCGTTTCTTACGGAAAATAAAACTCTTAGCCAGACGGTTATTAAGAACACTTTTTGGATGAGTGTTGGCCAAATCACAAGCCGCGTCATTCGGGCGGTTCTTATCATCTATGCCGCCCGGATTTTGGGCGCGGCCGGCTACGGCGCTTTTTCTTATGCTCTGAGTTTGGCCGGCTTTTTCACGATTTTTGCCGACATCGGTCTGACGCCGCTTCTTACCCGCGACACTTCAAAAAATCCGGCATTGCGAAATCAATATATTGGCACGGCTTTTGTAATCAAGTTGGGACTTTTGGCAATAAGCTCGGCGATTATCTTAGCTGCTTATCCGGCCTTGAATAAAATTACGGAAGCGGCTCCCCTTTTGCCGCTTATTGTTTTGCTTTTCGCTTTTGACAGCGTCCGGGATTTTACTTTTGCCATCACCCGTTCCCTTGAAAAAATGGAAATGGAGGCCGGCATCAATGTTTTCACCAATATTGCCATCCTTGTTCTGGGCGTGGCGATTCTGGTTTCAAACCCGACTTCTCTTGGCTTGATGACGGCTTACACTATCGGCGCCGGTTTGGGAACAATTCTTTCGTTTTGGAAATTAAGAAATTTTTTCTCCGGATTCTGGAAATATTTCAATTCAAAATTGGTGAAACCGATTTTAACCGAGGCTTGGCCTTTTGGCGTGGTGGGGCTTCTGAACACCATTATGCTCAACACCGATACCATAATGCTCTCGTGGTTTCGGCCAGCTCAAGAAATCGGATTTTACGCGGTCGCCCAAAGAATCGTGGTTCTTCTCTACCTTTTGCCCGGCTTTATCGCGGTAAGCACGATGCCGGCCATGTCTCGCTTTGTTGCCGCTGAGTTTGAACGTTTCCAAAATATTTTGAAAAAAGCCGTAAGAGGCGCCTTACTGCTGGGATTTCCTTTAATGGCGGGCGGCATAATCGTCGCCAAAGAACTCATCACGCTCCTCTTCGGCAAAGAATATGAAGCCGCGGCGCCGATTTTCCAAGTTCTTCTCCTAACCCTGCCCGTTATTTTCCCCGGCTTTATGTTCAACACCGCCATCTTCGCGACCAACAAACAAAAATATCTTTTAGGCGGCTTTGCTTTGGGCGCCGTGGGAAACGTTATTTTGAATCTGATACTTATCCCGCCTTACGGCGGCGTCGGCTCGGCCATCGGCACGATTATCACGCAAGTTCTGAATAACGGCTTGAACGGTTTCATCCTGTACTCATTGCTCAAAGTAAAATTCTGGGGCAATTTCCATCAAATCGTCATCGCCACCGTCATTATGGCCGCCCTGGTTTTCGGATTAAAAGTTTTGGGCCTAAACGTACTTTTAAACATCGTCTTGGGAGCGCTGGCTTACTTTTCGGTTCTTTATCTTCTTCGGGAGCCGCTTCTCGGGAGCATCAGTTCGCAATTCAAAAGAGGCCTGTCTGGAGAATAACTATTTCGGTTGATTCATGCCTGTAAATTGGGGCCAGTAATAGAAAATTTCTTTGAGAATCTCAGCTGCTGCTTTTTTGTCGCCAACGTTATCATAAAGATTGTAAAGGCCGAAAAGGGCCTGAGGCCGCCTGGGGCTTAAATCCAAAATCTGAATATAATAACGTTCGGCCATTTTCAAACTGTCAATGTCGTTGTATTCAACGCCGATGAAATGCCGCAGGTCTCCCAGAATTGCAAGCTGCTGGTTAGAACCCGGGTAGGGCCTGCCGTTCCGCAATTTCCAAAATTCTCTTTCAACATAACCGGCCAAAAGCATTGCGATTTCCTTCGGCATATCCTTGCTTTGAACCATATTTAAAATTTCGTTACTTAAAAATTTGACGACTTCGGCCTGACCAACGGGCGAGTAAAAATTAAGAACTTCGTCAAAAACTTTTTGAAACTCGGGAAAACTTCTGACCGTGGCGGCGGCCCGATAAGCCTTTATGTACAACGAAGCTTTTTGGTACGGCAAATAAACGCCGAGATAAATCATAAGAATCATCACGATTATCAGCAGAAAGATTGATATATTTTTCAGAAGTTTAAATGCCATGAATTCTTTTATAATTTTAAATTTATCAGTTTTAAATTTTAAATGAATTTCTCAATTTCTTAATTTCTATTTAGGGTTGAAAGTATCTTGCCGAAAATTAAAGTTAACTCTTGGGCTTCGCGCCAAAGTTTTCTTATCCCGTCCACAACGGCGGGTTCGCATTTAGACAGCATTCTTAACCAATGTTTTGTCTCGCGCGCTTCTTTCTGGCACAGATGAATTTTATTTTTGAAATCTTTCTTGGAACTTGCCCCATTAGCCTCCATATAATTAGCCCCGATACTTGTGCTAGACCGAATTAATTGGGAAATAATGGACTTGTTTATCGGATTTTGTTCAATAACTCTACAAAAATCGATAACAGCCTCACCAAACTTCGCTGTTCTTTCCTCTAAATCAAACTTTTTTGTCAATTGACTCATTTTGGTATTGATTTAAAATTTAGAATTTAAAATTGAAAATTTGTAGTTAGCAAAAGCCAAAAACAAGAAAAGATTCAAATAAATCGGCAAAACGTCAAAAATAATCACCCCTTGGACAAGGTAAGCGATGGGCAGGCAAAAATACAAAGCGCTCTGAACCGTTGATTCTTTTCGGAGAGCTTCAAAAATTTTCCCTTTAAAAAATTCAAAGTAGAAAACGACAAAGATTAAAATGTAGCTCAAGAATCCCAAAAAGCCGGTCTCAACAAGATAATCAAGAAACACATCATGAGCCCGGTCATACCACGTTTCCGAGTTTTCGCCGGGGATAAAATGCTTCGGGTTAAAATATTTGTCAAAAACAACCGAGAAATTCTCCGGCCCCCAGCCTAAAATCGGTCGTTCGGTAAAACCGGCCAAGGCCGAACCCCAAGTCCAGATGCGGCTCGCAAAACTCGAAGAAGTCAGGCTGAGATTAAAAAGCCGGGCGCCCGGCAAGCTGGCCACAAACTTAGAATTGTGAAAGTAAACCAAGACGAATCCTAAAATCAGAAACAAAGCAAGGCCGACCGCCAAATAAATGCGCCATTTAAAATTTTTATTAAAAATTAAATAAGCGGCGAAAGCCACGAAGCCGGCCGCCAGACCAAGAACCGGTCCGCGTGTCTCGGCAAGCCAAATAAAAACAAAAAAGAATAAGGCGAGAAGAACCAAGGCAATTTTTGAAATTTTTGCTTTTTTCTCACTGAACACGAAAAACAAATAAAAAAGAATAAAGAGCAGATAAGCGCCGACATAAGCGGAGTTCCCGAGCGAACCGCCGAAGCGGGCGGTTGAACCAAAGGCCGGCCCCACAAACCCTTGGATGCCCAAGCCGGCCAAAACGCCGTAGCTCACCATCACTGCTCCGGCAATCAAACTCAGATTAAAAATTTTTTTCCAATCCCTAGAATTTTCAAAAACCAGAAGCAAAAGCAAAAAGAAAAGATAAAAGTGCAAAATCTGAAAACCGCCTTCGCCTCTTTCAAAATTTGACCAAAAAGCTATCTGGGAATCAAAGGCAAAAAGGCACGCCAGCAAAAACATCAAAACAAAAACAGATACCGCGATAAAAAGCGGCGATTTGATTAATTTTAAAAATTTGGTTTTAAACGCCGCCGTTTCTTCTCCGGAATCGAAAACCAAACCCGCCAGAAAAAATATCCAAGCTAAATCAACAACCGCTCTGAAAAACGAGTATTTTACGACAATAAAAGGAAAAAGAGTAACAGCACTCACCAAAATCACCGCAAAAGGGGCAAGGAAAAGAAAAAATTTTGAAACTTTAAAAAAACTCATAAATCGGTTATTATCGGAATAATAACATGCTTAAGGCGGAATCAAAAATAACTGTTGGGATAATCGGCCTTGGTTACGTCGGCATTCCGACAGCTATAGCTATCGGGAAAACCGGCATGAAAATTATTGGCATTGATATAAGCCGCAAAAGAGTACTGGAACTTAACAAACGAAAAAGCTTTATTGCCGAAATATCCGATGAAGAACTGAAACAATCTCTTAAAAATTTTAAAGCCACGACCGACTGGAAGGAAATACAAAAATGCAAAGTAATTTTAATTACTGTCCCCACGCCCCTTACCAAAAACAAAACGCCGGATACCACGGCTATTGAAGTAGCCGCCCAGAAAATCTCTCAAAATCTCAAAAAAAAGACCTTGGTCGTTCTTGAAAGTACTTCTTACCCCGGTACTACCGAAGAGCTTCTGCGTCCGATTTTGGAAAAAAGCGGCCTTAAAGCCGGCAAGGATTTTTATCTGGCTTTTGCGCCGGAGCGGATTGACCCCGGCAATAAGCAATTCAAATTCACTGATATTCCTAAAGTGGTGGGCGGTATTAATAAAAAATCAACTGAAACTGCCGCAAATTTTTATAAAAATTTTATAAGAAAAGTTTACAAAGTCTCTTCATGCCGGGCTGCGGAAATGACAAAAATCCTTGAAAACGTTTTCCGTTTGGTGAATATTTCTCTGGTTAACGAGCTTAAAATGCTTGCCGATAAAATGGGAATTGATTTCTGGGAAGTGATTGAGGCGGCCAAAACCAAGCCATACGGCTTTATGTCTTTTTATCCCGGACCGGGTGTGGGCGGCCACTGTATTCCTCTTGACCCTTTTTACTTATCTTGGAAGGCCCGCGAATTGAACTTTTTCACAAGGTTTATTGATCTGGCCGGTGAAATCAATGAACTTATGCCTCATTACGTTATCACTAAAATTATCTGGGCTTTAAATATCCGTAAAAAACCCGTGCGGGGTTCAAAAATTCTGGTCTTGGGCGCGGCTTACAAAAAAGACATTGACGACTCAAGAGAATCAGCGGCCGTTCCCATTATTTGGGATTTAATGCGTAAAGGCGCCCAAGTTTATTACAATGACCCTTACATCCCGGAGCTAAAAGTGAACGGCAAGGAACTGAAATCAAAGCCGCTTACTAAAAAGCTAATCAAAAGCGCTGACTGCGTTGTGATTCACACCGACCATTCAATCTACGATTACAAAACGATTGCCAAAACGGCGCAGCTTATTGTTGACACTAGGGGGGTTATCCGAATAAAATCCCCAAAAATATTAAATTAATAAATTTATGCAATTTTCAATTATCGGTACGGGCTTCATATTCCCCAGCCACGTTGAGGCGATCCGTCATGTTGGCGGTAAGATACGAGATATAGTAAATACCGCGAGAGGAGAGGAAATATGGCGTGAGATGGTTAAAACCACCGACGCCGACTGCATCGTTATCCTAACGCCAAACGACCTCCATTTTGAAATGGTCAATGCCGCTTCAGAAGCCGGGAAAATCGTTCTTTGTGAAAAACCTTTAAGTCTTAAATCCGAGGAGTTAAAAACTCTCGTTAACAAAAAAAATATTTTCACAGTTCTTCAATTAAAGTATCATCCTTTAATAAAAGAGATAAAGGAGGAAATGAGGAATAATAGTTATTATGAAATAGAAATAGATATATCAGTGTACCGTGATGAAAAATATTATCAGAGTTGGAAAGGCCAAAAAGAAAGATCAGGGGGAATTCTCTTTAATTTAGGGATACATTACTTTGACCTATTAATCTACTTGTTTGGAGTGCCGAACATAATAGAACGAACCCTCTGTGCCGAGAAAACCGCATCAGGGCTCCTTAAAGGCGAAAACTATTCTTGCTCTTGGCGACTTTCGACCGACGAAAAAAGAGGTAGCCAAAAAAGAGCTTTTAAAATCAATGGTGCCGACTATAACTTTTCTTCTCAGGATAATTTATCTCACGAAAATCTACACCGAGAAATCTATAGAGATCTCTTGGTCGGCCGAGGAGCAAAACCGGAAGATGCCTTGGACGCAACAGTACTAACAGAAAAAATTTACAAGAGCATTCCAGCATAACTTTTAAATTAATTAATTTTATGATATGAAGAGACTTTTAATTACAGGGGCCGGCGGATCACCATCAACAAACTTTGTGAGATCCTTAAGGCAATCCCCAGAAAAATTCTATCTCATCGGAGTGGATTCCGATAAATACCATCTCCAAAGAGCGGAAACTGACGAGAAACACTTGATCACAAACAAAGATGATCCCGATTATTTAAGGATACTGAACCAAATTATTGAAGAAACTAAAGCTGATTTTCTTCACGCTCAAAATAGTGCTGAGCTCGAGGTTCTTTCAGAAAATAGAGAAAAATTAAAGACGAAAATATTTCTGCCAGCTAAAGAAACGATTAAGCTTTGTCAAAACAAGTTTGAAACCTATAAAAGGTGGAAGGAAAATAGATTGCCGCAGCCGGAAACCATGTTCCTAAATAATGAAAACGACCTTAGAGGGGCGTTGGAAAAAATAGGACCAAAAATATGGGTGAGAGAGACAAGGGGATCTGGAGGCAAGGGGTCTTTATTGTCCGACAACTTCCATCATCTGAAAACATGGATCGATTTCCAGAACGGATGGGGTAAATTTACAGCCGCGGAATACTTATCACCACAATCTATAACGTGGCAGTCAATATGGTATAATGGAGAATTAATTGTAGCTCAAACCAGAAAAAGGCTCTATTGGGAGCTGTCAAAAGTGTCCCCCTCTGGAATTACGGGGGCGACCGGTGCAGCAATTACCGTATCTGATCAAAAAGTGGATGAAATTGCCCTAAAAGCAATTTTCTCGGTTGACACTAAGCCGCATGGAATTTTTAGTGTAGATCTTACCTATGACAAAAATGACATCCCCAATCCTACAGAAATAAACATAGGAAGGTTCTTCACGACTCATGAATTTTTCACCAGAGCTGGACTCAATATGCCATATATATTCGTAAAATTAGCTTTCGGAGAACCCTATCCTGAAATTAAAAAGAAACTGAATCCTCTACCGGAAAATTTGGTTTGGATAAGAGGGATAGATTTTTTACCAGTACTAACTTCTATCGAGGAAATTAAAAAATATGAGAAAGAGTTTGAACAAAGGAAGAATCCCAAAAATACATAGCCAAAAGTCTGATAATAAGAAAATAGTAATAACTGGTGGTACCGGATTTATAGGCTCACATCTATTAAAAAGATTGAGCAAGGGAAATTTTAGAATAGTAGTATTAACTAGAAGCACGAACCGTAAGCGGGATACAAAAAACATCAGGTTTATTAAATGCGATATATCCAAATCAGATATCTCTAAATTTATAAAAAATGCCGACTATATATTCCATCTCGCAGCTACCAAACCGCAAGACGCTGACATTACTATCCCAGAATACCTAGACAACATTAAGATCAGTACAAAAATAGCATTGGCTAACAGAAACGCGAAGATCATTTTTGCTAGCACTAATAACGTTTATGGAATTCCCACAAGAATCCCCATCCGTGAAGAAGATGAAGCTAAGCCAAGAGAATTATATGGCTTAAGCAAATTGCTCAGCGAAATAACTCTAGACTTCTTTTCTAGAAAACGAGGTTGGCCGTTAGTCATTCTCAGAATTGCTAATGTATATGGACCGGAGTCTAAGAGAAAAGGTGGGGTACTTTTAAACTTTTTTACTAGGTTACGAGAAAACAAACCCCTCGAAATCTACGGCGATGGGCTACAAAAAAGAGATCGGGTATGGATAACCGATGTAGTAAATGCTCTCGTTTTGGCCATGAAGACCAAAACAAATGGAATATTTAACATTGGTAGCGGAAAGGGCTCCTCGACTATAGAAGTGGCACAAATAATGGCTAAATTGTTAAATAAAAAACCTCGGTTTATTTTCAAAAGGAGTAAAAAGACTAAAAACATAGTACTTGATATCACTAAAGCTCGAAGGGTTCTGACGTACAGGCCAAAAATCACGTTTGAGAAAGGATTAAAATTATTACTGCAACAGTGGCTCCTAAAGACTTGAAAAATATTTATATTGACATAGACGGCACCATCCTTGATGTTTCCGACAGAATTTACAGAATATATAAAGACTTTCTTAGGAGACAAAAAAACAAATATCTCGCAAAAGAGGTCTACATAAAGCTCAAACGCAAGAAAGCGCCCAACTCTTTAATCTTAAAAAAAACTGATGCAGAAAGATTACTTCCAGCCTTCGAATCATACTGGACTTCATCTATAGAAACTGGTCGATATTTAGCATTGGATACGATAATGCCAGCCAAGCGTAGAACCCTTGCTTTCTTGAAAAAACATTTTCGCGTATTTCTAATTACAACACGGAACAATAAGAATGGGCTGAAAAAAGAGCTTAAGATGAATGATTTATTGGACAGTTTTGATAAACTTTTGGTTGCTCGCCGCAAATCTTCCGAAGGAGGATGGATGGCAAAATATAAACTCATTAAAAAATCTGGCAGGTGGGATAAAAAATCAATTATTGTTGGCGATACAGAAGCTGATATCTTGGTCGGCAAAAAATTGGAGATCATGACTGTCGGAGTCTTAGACGGAATGAGAACGAAAGGAATTTTAAAATCGCATCACCCAGATTTTCTAATTCAAAGTCTAGATAAACTGCCAACCCTACTTAAAAGAAGAGGTATTGGTATAAAATAGTAAACCACCCGTTCCTAGAGGACTATTTGTGTATATAATGAAACGGGATTATTATAACTTATTGCGTGATGAAATTTATTAATCTAAGCGCCCAATATAAATCGATTAAAAACTCGGTTAACTCTGCTGTTTTTAAAACATTAAAGAGTGGTTCATTCATTTTAGGGAAGAACGTTAAAACGTTTGAAGAAAAAATTTCCAAGCTCGTTGGCGCAAAATACGCCGTAGGAGTAAATTCCGGCACCGATGCTCTTTTTCTTTCACTCAAGGCTCTTGATATCGGTTCTGGCGATGAAGTAATAACAACACCTTTTTCTTTCATTGCCACTGCGGAAGTGATTGCAAACTGCGGCGCAAGGCCGGTCTTTGTAGATATTGAGCCGGAAACTTTCAACATTGACGCCGATAAAATTGAAGGAGTAATCACAAAAAGAACAAAAGCAATAATTCCGGTTCATCTCTACGGTCAGATGGCAGATATGGATAAAATAATGCGAATTGCAAAAAGCAAAAGGTTATACGTAATAGAAGACGCCGCGCAGGCAATCGGCGCAAGCCAACGAATAAACATGAACGGTAAATGGCGGATGGCCGGGAGCATCGGCACCATCGGTTGCTTCAGTTTCTTTCCTACCAAGAATTTAAGCGCTGCCGGCGACGCCGGAATGGCGGTCACTAATAATAAAAAAATTGCCGAACGGCTGCGAATGTTAAGGAATCACGGGGCAAAATTTAAATACTATCACGAACTGCTTGGTTATTCTTCCCGTTTGGATGAAATTCAAGCGGCAATTCTTCTTGTTAAACTTTCTCACCTCTCAAAATGGAACCGCGCCCGGCAACGCATTGCAAATCAATATAGAAAAGCGTTCTCACAAATCTCTGATGTATTCCCCCCTGTCACAGCCGACAGTAATGTCCACGTCTTCCACCAGTATACAATCAGAATTCCTCATCGCGACGCTCTAAAAGAATATTTAGGGAAAAGAGGCATTCCAACCGCCGTTCACTACCCGCTTCCCCTTCACTTCCAGCCGGCGCTCAAATATCTTGGCTATAAAAAAGGTGATTTTCCCGAAGCCGAGCGCGTCGCCCACGAAGTAATTTCCTTACCAATTTACCCAGAGCTGACGGCTGCCGATATTAACCGCGTCATCAAAACCGTTAAAACTTTCTTTACTCACCATGTCTAAAACCGCTCCCAAAATATCAATAATTATCCCCTGCCGCAATGAAGAAAAATTTATCGGGAAGTGCCTTGATTCGCTTGTTGCCCAAGGTTTTCCTGCGGACCGACTTGAAATTTTAGTGGTCAACGGGGCAAGCGAAGATAAGACGGAAGAAGTGATTCGTTCCTACGTTCAAAAATACCCGTTTGTAAAACTGCTCCAAAGTCCTCAAAAATGCACCCCAATTTCCATGAACGTGGGATTGAAGAACGCGACCGGCGACGTAGTGATGATTGTCGGCGCTCACTCTGATCTTGAACCGGGATATGTCCGGAAATGCGTCCAATACCTCTATCAATACGACGCTGACGCTGTCGGCGGCATTCTTATCACCAAACCGGCTACCCAGACTTTGGCTGCTAAAGCCATCGTCGCTGTTCTCACAAGTTTCTTCGGCACCGGCGGCTCTCGCTTTCGAATGAAACGCGGCGGCGGTATTCAAGAGAGCGATACGGTGTTCAACGGCTGCTACCGCAGAGAAGTTTTTGAAAAAATCGGCTACTTTAATGAAAAACTCTTTGGCAGCCAAGATTTTGAGCTCAATTTGCGGCTCAAGAAAGCGGGCGGGAAAATTCTATTGGCACCTAATATCGCCACCGCCTACTATCCCAAAGCAACTCTAAAAGAATTCTTCAAACATAATATTAAAGACGGTATCTGGGCAATTTTGCCGATGAAATACGGCGCGCCGCCGTTTAAACTGCGCCACCTTATCCCACTCTTTTTTGTCCTCGGCGTAATCGGCCCATTCATTCTCTCAATCTGGTACCGGCCGTTCATTTTTCTGACGCTTGGCGTACTCGGACTCTACCTCCTCGCTTCGTTCTACTTTTCCATCCGCATCGCCGTAAAAGAAAAAAATCTCCTCCTGATACCTTTTTTGGTCGCGGCCTTTGCGGTCCGGCATTTCGGCTACGGATTCGGCTCTTTTATTGGTCTTTTTCGGCTTATTACGGGCTAAATTATAACTTGACAAAAGTTTATCTTTAGATAAACTTTATATATATGAACAAAATCGTCGGTCTAAAAGAGTTCAGAGAAAATTTAGAAGGATACGCTCAAAAAGTAAGGGGCGGCGATACTTTTATCGTATTAAGACGCTCTAAGCCGTTATTCAAGCTGACGCCGATTGAAAAAGAAGAGGGTGAATGGGAAGAAGTGGTTGATTTCACAAAAATCAAAAAAGGCGGCGTAAAAATTCAGGAACTGCTCGCCAGGTTATAGATGGATAAAATTCAAAAAGCGCTCCAACGCTTAAACAAGAAAGAGCGTAAACAAATAAAAAAATTAATCACCCAGATACAAGCTGGGTTTTTTAAAAATTTAGATATCAAAAAACTGAAGGGCCGGGATGATATTTACCGCGTTCGCAAAGGAAAATTAAGAATTATTTACCGAATAGACAAAGACGGACAAACATTTATTTTAGCTATAGAAAGACGTTCAGAAAAAACTTATAAAAATTTATGAAACTCGCATTTTTAGCCGGCGCCAATTCAATTCACAGCGTCCGCTGGATAAAATACTTTGCCGACCTGCCTGCGCAGACGGGCCGCGGCCACGAAATTATCTGGATTTCGCTGGCGCCGCCGATTGACGAAGCTCAAGGACTTATTAAAAAGGTAAATTTTTATGAACTCAAACCTTCACCGCTTAGTGACATCAACGGGCCATTTGCGATTCGCTATTTACCCTTTGCAGTCGGACAACTTAAAAAGATTTTAAAATCTAACGCACCCGACCTTATTCATGTCCATTCGGCAGGAACTTACGGTTTGGTTGGAACTCTGGCAAACTTTCATCCATTGGTTCTTACGCCGTGGGGAACTGATATTTTGCTTACCTCGGCTTTGAAAAAGCCGCTGGTGAAATTCATTGTGAAAAACGCCGATGCTTTTACTTGCGACGGCGAAAACACTTTTAAGAAATTGGCAGAACTCGGCGCAGATAAAAATAAAATCCACTTAATCCGATTCGGCACCGATGTGGAAAAGTTTAAGCCCGCTACTCACTACAAACTACAAACTAAAAACTACAAGATTATATCCTTAAGAAGCTTGGAACCGGTTTATGATATTGAAACGCTTATAAAAGCGGCGGCGATTGTTGCGGGGGAAAATCAAAATATTGAATTTTTGATTGCCGGAGGCGGCGGTGAAAGAAAACGCTTAGAACAAATGGCAAATGGTTTGGGGCTTATAGAACGAGGAAGGGTGAAATTCATCGGTCAAATCAGGAACGATTTGCTCCCGGGTTATTTGCAATCAGCCGATATTTACGTTTCCACCGCTCTTTCCGACAGCGGTCTTTCGGCTTCCACGGCCGAAGCAATGGCAACGGGTTTGCCGACCATAGTCACCAATACCGGCGACAACAAAGATTGGGTGGATAACGAATTCGTGATTCCTGTAAAATCACCGGAAGCGCTTGCCGAAAAGATTACTTCCTTTATCAAGAACGAGAAAATTAGAAAAATACAGGGCGGCCGCAACCGTCAAATCATTGAAGAAAAAAACAATTATTACGTCGAAATGACAAAGATAGAAAAAATATATGAACAACTCGCTTTAGGAAATTTTTGAATTGCAGAGTTCAAAAATTTTCTGTGCAATCTCAATCGCCTCTTCAGCTTGTTCTTGCAAAAAAATCTCAGACGGCGTCGCCGGCTCTGCCACGGCATCGGGATACCTTGAAGATAAATAATACTGATCTAACTTGGCTCCCCGACTAATCATTGCCGAAAATTCAGGATACTTTTCTGTCACCTTTTTTATAAGCACCGCTATGGAATGAGTCGCGATAAATCTCGCGCCGTCAAAATACCGCACTGCTTTAAGCGCTTTCTGGCACGTCTGTTCGGCCAAAAAACAAGCAAGGTCGTATTCATTTCCTTGAAGATTACTTTTTGCCTGACGCAACGAGTCCTCTGCGGACTTTATCCATCTTTGTGCTGTTTCTTTAGGATTTTTCATAAATAATTTTAGCGGACTCAAGCGCGCTCATAATAAACGGGTTTTCGTGTTCTTTCATTAGTTCAAATTCATCCGGCGTGTAAACAAAAATATCAGCGTGAACCGGCAACATAGGCACCTCGCCTAAACGCTTTACAAAATTCTGCGGCACATCCTTTTTTATAACAATGAGATCGAGATCGCTGTACTCGTCCGCGTCACCGCGCGCCTCTGAACCAAAGAGTAAAATCTTCTCCACCGGCCCGTATTGCTCCGTAATAATCTTCACAATCTCTTCAATATCGACTTTTTCCTTGATTAAAGTCGTGGTCATTGTTATAAAGATAACATATTATATTATTAAATTCAATTTTCCAAAACAATGAAGAAAATACTTCGGTTCGCCAAACGCATTTTAGACAAAGTATTCGGCACAAAAGCCGAAGAATTTTTTTGGCGATTCCGCCATATTCTCCAAGATAAAACCTGGGCAGAAAATTACATATCCGAAAATTCGCTAAGTCATCCCCACCGAAAAATTTTAGTTGATAAGATTTCCGCTTATGCGCCTTTTAAAACTGTTCTGGAAATCGGCTGCGCTTCTGGCCCAAATCTATTTCTCCTTGCTCAAAAATACCCCGAAGCAGAATTTCTGGGCATTGACATAAGCGACCAGGCAGTCAAAACCGGTGAAAAATGGCTGCGTCTTCACGGAATTAAAAATGTTAAATTGATTAGCGGCAATACAAACGTCTTAAAACAATTTAATGATAAGAGTATTGATATGGTATTCACTGATGCCACGCTTATTTACATCGGCCCCCTCCAAATTAAAAATGTCTTAAAAGAACTGCTACGTCTTGCCCGCAAAGTGATTCTTTTAATCGAATGGCACACTGACTCTCCAAAATCTATATTTGTTGACCACTGGGCTCATAATTATGACGAATTACTAAAAGACCTTGGGTACAAAAACAAAATAAAATTTACAAAAATACCGGAAGAAATATGGGCAGCAGAATGGGCTAAATACGGTTATATTATTGAGATTCCACTTGCCTGAATAAAAATCTATAAAACTTGTAAAGAACCGGCACAAACAAAAGAATTCTAAAAATCGCAAGTCTTAAGAGCTGACGAAGATAAGGTTTTAAAGTACCTGGAAAATCATGAAAATGCTTTTTCATTACTTTTAAAGTCCAAAAGGCGTCTTCATAACGTTGTCTTAAAATATTTCCGCTCAAAAACGAACCTTCCCGATATTTCAAAAAATAATCGGGTAAAACTGAAATTTTACCTATCTTTGAAAGTTTTAACCATAAATCATAATCTTTGCCCCGAGGCAAAGTTTCGTCGTAACCGCCTGCCGCCAGCGCCGCCTTCTTCCGGAACATTACCGACGAATGAGCAAAGGGATTGTTTTGAAAAATTATTTTTCTCAATTCTCCGTCGGTGAAAGGATGATTGGTTCTAATAATCTCTTTGTCCGACTCGGCGTCAACCACGACCACGTTTGTCCCGACAAGAACGCAGTCCTGATTCTCGTCCAGAAACTTAACCTGCTTGCCTATCTTGGCGTTTGAAAGCCAGACGTCATCATCGTCAAGAATAGCGACATATTCACCCCGCGCCGCTTTGAAACCAACATTTAAACTCTTGGCAGAGCCGAGATTATTAACATTCTTGACATAATTGATTCTTGGGTCGGAGAAAGACCGGACGGCTTCTTCGATTTCCTTGGCCGGCGAAGCGTCGTCAACCACGATGAGTTCAAAATCGGAAAAATCCTGAGAAAGAACGCTTTTCATCGCCTCCTGGAGAAGTTCAGGACGATTGAAAGTGGTGATAATAACGCTGACTTTGGGCTTCATTATCGTTTAGCTCTCAGTTTTTTGTTGATTTCATCCACTTTTTTCAAAAGCCCGAAATTGACGCCGTGCTTGTTGGCAAAATCAATGATTGCCTCTACGTCTTTGGGGAAACAACCTTCGCCATAACCCCGATAACCGAGATGAAAAATTTCCAAATGGCTTTTGCCGATGCGCGGATCGGTGGCCGCCGCTTCTTTGACGACGTCGTAATCAATCCCCAACCGGACGCACAAATCGTAAAATTGGTTGGCAAAGACGACTTTCATCGCCAAAAAAGAATTGCCGAAATATTTCACCACTTCGGCTTCGGTGGCGGACATTATTTTAACGAACGGGGCTTTCGGCAATAAACGGAGGATGCGCGGAGCAAACGGCCGGCTTTTTTTGGTGTAGCCGATAATTTGACGGTCGGGTTTAAGAAAATCGGCTCTTGCGGTTCTGGCCCTTAAAAATTCTGGGTTGAAAAGCAGCCGCTGTTGAGGAAACATTTTCTGGAATCTGGCCGTCGAGCCGGGAACAACTGTTGATTTCACAACCACCGTTTTCCCACCTTTCAAATTCCTTAATGACTCCAAAACTGCTGAATCATCATAGCCACTCTTCTTATTGTAAGGAGTAGGAACGCAGATAAAAATGGTGTCGGCTTTATTAACATTCTCTACCGAACCAATCTTTTTATATTTATCGTAAACGAATAACTCTTTCTTCAGCTTGCATTTTTTGTCAAACCAATGCCGCAAGGCGCCGCCAACGTATCCCAAACCAATGATGCCGATATTTGCCTTGGGTTTAACCATTTTAATTCCCTCAATTATATCCTATAATCTAAAATAACTCAAAATGCGATTAACGCGACACTTTATGTATAAAAGGATTGCTTCGGCATTTGAAAGCCCGATTTCTGGGAAAATTCTTGGTATAAGCGAACTTGACGACATGGGTTTCCTGATTGATAAAAACAGAAGTGAAATAACCACAACCACTTACCCTGAAATTGATATGCAGAACCTGCCTTTTGAAGAAGACACTTTTGATTACGTGGTAAGCGATCAAGTTATAGAACATGTTGAAAATCCAATTAAAGCTGTTCAAGAATCGCATCGGATTCTTAAAGAGGGTGGCATTGCCATACACACCACCTGCTTCATTAATCAATACCACCCTTCACCAAAAGATTTTTGGCGCTTTTCACCTGACGCTTTAAGATTTCTTTGCCGAGATTTCAGGGAAATAATCCAATGCGAAGGTTGGGGCAATAAAGTCGCGGTTCTTCTTTGTTTCCTGGGTGATCGCTTCCGGGCAATGGAAATACCCGAAAAAAAGTTCAGCGTCAGAAATCTTATAGCTAGATTTAACCAAAAAAGGTATCCTATAACTACATGGATAATAGCAAAAAAATAAACTTTGACTTTAACGCCCAGTTTAACTGGGGAAAACAATACTGGCTTAGTAAAACGGATTTTATTGATTGGTACCGCTACCTTTTCATGATAAAAGAATTGATGCGTTTCAAGCCGAGAACAATCCTTGAAATCGGCGAAGGCGGCGGCGTGGTCAAACGGGTGATGAAAGAGGCGGTGGAAAAATACGAAACAATGGATGTAAATAAAAAACTGGAACCGACCTATTTAAACGATGTCCGTAATCTTATGCCCGAACTCAAATCAAAATTTGATTGCGTTATCGCCGGTGACATCTTGGAGCACATTCCTTTTGAAGACTTGGAAAAAGCTCTGACTAACTTGTACGCTTATCTTAAACCGAATGGCCGAGCTTTAATTACCATCCCCCACCGGGCAAGCAATTTTATGTATATGACGCCGCTCCAAGTGCCAAAAGCCATCCGCGTTCCAACGGGGTTCTTAAGCATGGGCGCTTTTTACCGTCGCTTTATCAAAAGAAAAATCTGGATTGACCCCAATCATTTATGGGAAATCAGCGATGGCCATCATAAAATAAAAGACGTTGAAGTAAAAATGAAAAAAGTTGGCTTTAAAATGGAAAAACTCCAAAAACTCGTTTACGTCGACTTCTGGACATTGAAAAAGTAACTAAGGACTAGGAACTAGTAACTAAGAACAATGGAAGAAAAAGTGAAAAATTTTAATGATTTGAAAGTTTGGCAGGACGCTCATGAATTAGTCTTGGAAATCTATAAAGTAACTAAAAGCTTTCCAAAAGAAGAACAATTTGGTTTAATAAGTCAGATGCGTCGTGCTGCATCTTCAATCACAGCTAACATCGCTGAGGGATTTGGTAGATTTCATTACAAGGATAAAATAAGATTTTATCAACAGTCTCGAGCCTCTGCAACGGAGCTACAAAGTCATATACTACTATCGAGGGATCTAAAGTATTTACCAAGGGGAAACGCCGACCAACTATTTAATCAAACTAGCGAGGTTATAAAGGAGATAAATGGACTGATTAGGTCGATAAATAGGCAACTAATTTGACCCTTATTACTAGTTACTAGTTACTAATTCCAATGCTTAGATCAGTTATTGCCGCCGCCGGCAAGAAATTCAGAACAAAAAACATTTCCAAACGGGTGCAAAAAATCGTTATTTCGCCCATTAAGGAAATGTCTATTTTGGCTGACGAGCTCGTGGAGCAAACCGGCGCCGATATTATTTCTTTTGGCCAGGGCATCCCTTATTTCGACACCTATCCCCATATCAAAGAAGCGATTAAAAAATCGATTGACGAACCAGACACTTCAAAATACACTCTTGAGCCGGGAATTACGGAATTACGGGAACTGATTGCCAAATATTTGGAAAAAGAAAAAGGCGCGCAAAACGTTCAAGCAAAAAAACAAATTATGGTGTCAGCCGGCTGCCAAGAAGCAGCGGCTTGCGCCATTGCCGCCACCATTGACCCGGGCGATGAAGCGCTTTTGCTTTCACCGGCTTTTGCTTCGCATATTGAACAAATAATCCAGTGGGGCGGCCAGCCGGTTTTTGTGCCGCTTGATGAAAAAAACAATTGGCGACTTGATATTAAAGAATGTGAAAAAAGAATCAGCTCAAAAACAAAAATCATTGTTTTCAGCAACCCTTCTAACCCGACCGGAAAAGTTTTAACCGTAGAAGAATTAAAAGCCATTGCCGATTTGGCCATAAAACACGACCTTGTCATTATCAGCGACGAAACTTATGAATTTTTAACTTATGACAACGTTCGCCACGTTTCTTTTGCTTCAATGCCTGAAGTCCGCGACCGGGCAATTATTTGCGCCAGTTTCTCAAAAAAATACGCCTTAACTGGCTACCGAGTGGGCTTCGCTTTTGCCGATGAAGGCATTATTGACCATATGCTTAAAGTTCATGATGCTTTGACTATTTGCGCGCCGGCCATTTCTCAAAAAGCGGCCATTGCCGCTTTAAAAGGTCCTGACGAACCGGTTGATGAGGCGATTAAAAAATTTGAAAAAAACCGGGAACTGATGTGCGCCGAACTTGATAAACTTTCCGATATTTTTGAGTACCAAAAACCCCAGGGCGCTTATTATATTCTTGTAAAATATAAACTGCCGAACGTCAACTCATTTGAACTTGCTCTAAAAATCTTAAACAAAGCTCGGGTGATTGTAATTCCGGGCGCGGCTTTCGGGCCCGAGGGCGAAGGACATATAAGATTTTCTTTTGCCGGCGAGCCGGAGAAAATTACTCAAGGATTTGCCCGTCTGGCGGAATGGTCAAAAAATCCATCGTTCTAAAGGAATTGTTTAAAAAAAGGGCGTCTAGAATTCTTTGAAGACGCTCTTTTGATTTCGGATTGACCCGATTCTCACTCTTTCCGCGCATAATAGACGCGGAATGTCTTGATTGAACGTGAAACCGCTTTTGCGGCCACAACCGGCGTCAACAAAACCATTAAAAATCCCCAGAAAAACGGACGGCCGCCAAAAACCGACCACATTGTCTTTTCTCTTTTTTCTCGCCACTCATCTTCGCTTCCATAGAACAGCTTCTTTTTTGTATTGTACTCAAGCCACGTACCTACCATCACGATGATGAGCGACAGGAACCAAATGTAGGCGAGATTCACAAAGAAAACTTCTCCATCAACCCACCCTATTTCTGCTCTTATCTTGTAAAGATTAAGGAACAGAAGGGCGATACAAAGGCCGAGAAGAGTCATTGTTACCAATGCTAATATGTGCAGGATTTTCATAATCCCTCCGGATTGTTATTCAAAAATCAAAGTCCTGATTGCGCTTGATAATACTATTGCTGTGCGATTTTGTCAAATCAATAAACTTGAAATTGATTTCCGGGAAATTCTCAACTAAACTATTTTTATATGGCGAAACGATTATTTGATTTGTTTTTTTCGGGCCTGAGCTTAACCGTTCTTTCGCCTTTTTTCCTGGCAATGGCCATTTGGATTAAACTTGATTCTCCGGGGCCGATTTTTTATCGCGGTGTACGTATGGGCAAAAACTGGAAAACTTTCAGGATTTTCAAATTCCGTTCAATGGTGGCTAATGCCGAACAAGTCGGCGGACCCTCCAGTCGCGAAAACGACCCGAGAATCACAAAATCAGGAAGGTTTTTAAGAAAATGGAAACTTGACGAACTACCCCAGCTAATTAATGTTTTTTTAGGTCAGATGAGTTTAGTCGGCCCCAGGCCGGAAGTCGTGGAATACGCCAATATGTACAAAGACGAGGAAAGAATTGTTTACACCATAAAACCCGGCATTACTGATTATGCTTCGCTATGGAACGCGCACGAGGAAGAAATTTTGGCTCAAGCCAAAAATACCGAGGAGACCGAAAAGTTATATTTTGAAAAAATCAGACCGGAAAAAGTCCGGCTCCAGATGAAATACGTCAAAGAAATGTCGCTTTGGACTGATATAAAAATCATATTCCAGACCATCAAAAAAATATTTCTTTAAATTTGACTGATTGGCCCCTCAATTTATAATGAAAGGGCTTATGAAAAATTACGCTAAGATTGCGAATAGCTTGAGACAAGAAGTCGTCTTGATGTGCCATCGGGGCAGAAGCGCCCATGTCGGCACCAGCTTGTCAGCTGCTGATATCGTGACGATTCTTTACGAAGACGTCCTTCGGGTAAACCCAAAAAATCCAAACTGGCCGAACCGCGACCGATTCATTGTAAGCAAGGGCCACGGCGCCGCGATAATTTACGCGGCTCTGGCTCATAAGGGTTTTTTTCCGAAATCGTGGTTAAAAACCTATTACCAAAACGACGGCAAATTAGCTGGCCATGTCACTAAATTAAACATCCCCGGCATTGAATTCTCAACAGGTTCTTTGGGCCACGGCCTGCCTTTGGGCTGCGGCGTAGCTTTGGCTGGCAAACGCGACAACAAAAAATACCGCGTTTTTGTGCTTCTTTCCGACGGTGAGCTTGATGAAGGTTCAAACTGGGAAGCAATTCTTTTTGCCCAGCATTATAAACTGGATAACCTCGTGGCTATCGTAGATTACAACAAAATTCAAAGCTTGGATTTTGTTAAAAACATCATTAATTTGGAACCTCTGAAGAAAAAGCTCCAGGCTTTTAATTGGGAAGTAAAAGAAGTTGACGGCCACAATCACAATGAACTGCGCCGGGTACTGAAAAAAGTGCCGTTTAAAAAAGGGAAACCGTCATTTTTAATTGCCCATACGGTGAAGGGCAAAGGCGTAAGCTTCATGGAGAACACGGTCAAGTGGCACTATGCCAACACCGATGAAGTTCTTTTGAAACAAGCGCTTGATGAATTAAAAATCAACATTCTATGAGAAACGCTTTTATAAAAGTGCTTGAGAAAGAAGCCGCCAAAAATAAAAATATTTATTTTTTAACCGGCGACCTCGGTTATTCGGTGATTGAAGATTTCCAAAAAAAGTTCCCTAAGCAATTCCTAAACGTCGGGGTGGCTGAACAGGATTTAGCCGGCATCGGCGCCGGCATTGCTTCCACCGGCAAAATTGTATTTATCTACTCTCTCGGCAACTTCCCGACTATCCGCTGCCTTGAACAAATAAGAAATGACATCTGCTATCACGGCCTGAACGTGAAAATAGTGACGGTAGGCGGCGGTCTCCATTACGGCGCTCTTGCTTCAACCCATCACGCGACTGAAGACCTCGCAATTATGCGGGCCCTGCCCAATATGACGGTTATTGCCCCGGGCGACCGAAAAGAAGCAGGACTGGCCACGCGGGCGATTATAAAATACAAAGGCCCGTGCTATCTCCGCCTTTCTTCGGAAAATGAACTTTACAAAACAGCGCCGAAATTCAAAATTGGCAAAGCCATTACCGCAAGACCAGGAAAAGATATAACGATAATTTCAACCGGCGGCATGCTTAAAACCGCTCTTGACGCGGCCGAAATCCTCGGCAGTAGCAAAATAAGCACGCGGGTGATAAGTATGCACACGCTAAAACCGCTTGATGAAAAAATAATTCTTAAAGCCGCCAAAGAAACGAAAGGTATAGTAACCATTGAAGAACATTCGCTTATCGGCGGTTTGGGAAGCGCCACTGCCGAGGTTTTGGCAAAAAAATTCCGCGGCAAAATCAGCATTAAAACGCTGGGCATCCCTGACGTGTTTTCCAAAAAAATCGGCGACCGCGATTTCTTGAGAGGGATTTTCGGCTTAACTCCCGAAAAAGTAGTAAGCGCCGTAAAAAGCATAGTATAATTAACTAATGGCTTATAAAATCCGTTTTGTTAATCCTCAAAAGCAGTATGCTGACCATCGCGACGAACTCTTGGGCGCGATAGACGATGTGCTCTCCCGAGGCGCGCTCCTTACTCCAAAAGAACTCGGCGAATTTGAGGAAAACTTTGCAAAATTCTGCGGCGTAAAGTATGCGGTGGGCTTGAATTCCGGCACCTCGGCGCTTGATGTCGCTCTCCAAGCAGCTGGCATCGGACCGGATGACGAAATGATTACGGTTGCTCACACGTTTATTGCGAGCATTTCCACAATTTGCCTGACCGGCGCCAAAGCCGTTCTAATTGACGTCGGCGACGACTTTAACATGGACGCGAAGTTAATTGAAAAAGCGCTTTCGCCAAAAACAAAAGCCATCCTACCGGTTCATTTGAACGGCCGGCTCTGCGACATGGAAACAATAATGCAAATCGCCAAGGACAAAGGGCTTATCGTAATAGAGGATGCAGCCCAGGCCTTGGACGCAACCATGAAAATGAAGGATGGCAGCGTCAAAAAAGCCGGCACATTCGGATTTGCCGGCTGCTTTAGTTTGTATTGGGCGAAAGCGTTGGGCGGACCCGGTACAAGCGGCATTGCCATCACCAACGACCAAGAAATAGCTAAAAAAATGCGGCTCATGCGCTATAACGGCGAAGACCGCGAAACCCGCCACTTTTATTACCATGCTCACAATTTTCTTATGGATAACATCCGCGCCGCATTCCTGAACGTGAAACTGAAATATTTGCCCCAATGGCTAGAAAGAAGAAAAGAAATCGCTGAATTCTACCACCAGGGATTGGCTGAAGTGCCTGAAGTGCGGCTCCCTCACTTTAATGACCCGCGCCGCACTGACATTTATAACAATTACGTCATCCGCGCCGAGCGCCGCGATGAACTTAAAAAATACTTTGACGACAATGAACTGATTGAAACGCTCGTTCAATGGACCAGCCCGATGTACAAAGAGCCGGCAATGGAATCAACCAAGGGAACTCTCTGGCGCTTTGGCGATGACAAAGATTTTCTACCGGAAACAGAAAAAATCTGTCGCGAAGTTATTTCGCTCCCAATGTACCCAGAGCTTACAAATGAGGAAGTTCAATTCGTAACAAAAACAATTAAGGATTTCTATAGAAGCTGAATACTTATTTGACAAATTAAAAAAACTATAGTATAAAATAACCGTGACTAAGATTACTGACTTCTTAAGGATAAACCGCATTATTGTTTTTGGCTTGGCGGATTTAATCCTGATTATTGCGGCCATTACCCTGGCTTTTCTTGCCAGGTTTGAAGGCGCGATTCCGCAAGAATATGTCGGCCGGCTACCGGTTTATTTCGTTATTTTGGCGATTTTAAACCTGTTCTTTATCTGGCGCTTGCGGCTTTATTCTTTTACCTGGGAATTCGTCAGTCTTTCCGAGTTCTCCCGAATTGTCAAAGCCGTGACTTATGCCAACGCCTTATTTGCAATTTTGGTCTTGGTTGGTTGGGGCGAGTTCAAACTTTTTAGCGGCTTTCCCCGCTCAATTCTTTTTATCAACTACGTTTTTGATTTACTCTTCATCGGAGCGCTTCGCATTTCTAAAAGGTTCTTTAAAGAGACAATAAATTTCAGGACAACGAGTCAGGGAGAAAAAACGTTGATTGTCGGTGCCGGCGAAGAAGGCGAACGGCTCATCCGCAATCTTTTAAAAAGCCCGAGTTATGAACTGGTCGGCATTGTTGACAATGACCCGGCCAGAAAAAATGCGGCCATCCACGGCGTAAGAATGCTCGGAACAATCAAAGACATACCGAAAATAGTCAAGGGGCATGATATAAGACAAATAATTATTGCCCTAACTTCAGCCCAAGCCGGCACAATCCGGGAAGCGGTTAATCTGGGCCGCGGCGCCGGCATTAAAAACATCAAAATCATTCCCGATACCCACGAGCTTTTATCGGGCAAATTAAAGTTAACCGACATCAGAGAAATTCAGGTGGAAGACCTTTTGGGCCGCAAACCGACCAAAATTGACACTAAAAAAATCAGCGAATTCATAAAAGACAAGGTGGTCCTCATTACCGGCGCGGCCGGTTCAATCGGTTCGGAACTGGTAAGACAATGTCTGGCTTTTGAACCGACGGAACTTATTTTGCTCGACTTTAACGAAAGCGGCCTTTTTGATTTGGAAGCGGACCTTTTAATGCAGTCGCCAAAAAACCGGGCGCGCGTCAAAGCGGTGGTGGCCAGCATCACCGATAAAGACAAATTAGAGAGAATAATTGCCGGGTACCAGCCCGATGTAATTTTTCACGCCGCCGCTTATAAACACGTGCCTTTAATGGAGGATTTTCCGGACGAAGCCGTTAAAACCAATGTTTTTGGCACTTTGAATCTGGCCGAAACAGCGATTAGGCATGAAATCCCCAAATTTGTTCTTGTTTCAACTGACAAAGCCATCAGGCCGGTTTCAGTAATGGGCAAAACAAAACGAGTGGCTGAACTTATAACCCAGTCATTAAACCAGGAAGGCAAAACGAGGTTTGTGGCCGTGCGTTTCGGCAACGTTATTGGTTCCCGCGGCAGCGTTCTTCCCTTGTTCCAGGAACAAATCAAGCGTCGGGCGCCGCTCACGGTTACTCATCCGGAAATGACCAGATATTTCATGACCATTCCTGAAGCAGCGATTCTGGTCCTTGAAGCCGGCGCAGTCGGCCAAGGCGGCGAAATTTTTATGCTTGACATGGGCGAACCGGTAAAAATTTTGGACGTGGCAAAAGAGACAATCCGTTTAGCGGGGCTTAGACCCGACATTGACGTTCCCATTGTTTTTACCGGCGTCCGGCCCGGTGAAAAAATCTTTGAAGAAATTTTCAGCGAGGACGAGAAAAGAGTAGGCGCCACTCAATGGGACAAGATTTTCATCACCAAAACGGAAAATGCAACAGACCCGACGGCTGTCAAAGAAAAAGTTGAACTCTTGCGGGAAAATCTCCACCAATCAAACGATAATTTAAAAACCGCTCTTAATGAATGTTTAGAACGTCACAATACCAAACTCGTATAAACAAAGTTTTTAGAGCGTATCCAAGATTTCCCACTTCTGTTTCCTGGCAAGGTCAATGATAATGTCAAGATCGTCAGCGAGTTCTGATCTCACGATCTTCAGCTTTTCCGCGGTTTTAATAATGCCGTCCGCGTCCCGAAGCGTACGATATAAAGAAATGAGGTCGGTATAAAAATCCTTTTTGGCCGGATATGCCCTTAAGGCGACTTCCAAAACCTCGGTTGCTTTGGCATATTCTTTCCACCGGCTGTAAATAATCTCAAGGTTTTTTAAATCGCTGTCTAAAAATAAAATGTAATCGTCTCCCTTGGCAAGCGTCCAGGCAGTGTCAAATTCTTTAAGAGTTTCTTCTTTATAAACCAGACCTTTGGGTAGCTTTTTGTTTTCCGGCGCATCAGCAGCTAAGGCCAAGGCAATGCCGAGCTGGTAGTGCGATTTGTAAACACGGGGGTCAAGCGCTAAGGCTTTCCGGTTAACGGCTATTGCTTCTTCAAAACGGTCAAGCCCGGCCAAGACAAAAGAAAGATGATGAAGAAGACCTTGTCTCGTTGGTGATAAGGCAACGGCTTTTTTCGCAAAACGTTCTGACTTTTCAAAAAACTTGGAATCGCTCCGCGCCAGCTCATTGTAGGCCTCAGTCAATCTGACGTATTGGCGGGGTTCAAAGCCGTCTTTTTCCGCCGCTTCTTCAAGAAAGTCAAGAGCTTTCAAAGAAAGGGCGCGAAATTGCGGATTGGTAAAAAGATTGTTTCTATAAAGAAGTTCTTCAAGTTGGCCGCGCAAACTCGGCTGAAGATAATTGTAGGGCTTGAAAAAATTGTCGCTTGCCGCAAGCATTTTTTCGCCAACCTTGGTCTCAACCGCTTTCCTTAAAATCACGGCTTGTTTTACCGGAACATATTGATAAGTATATAAACTAAAACAAACGCCCACTCCGACCGCAACCGCAATAAAAATACTTGACCACTTTACCCCGTTAGAGGCCCGCGCCAGAGGCGCGGCAGATACCTCTGGTGTCTTGCCTCTAACGGGGTGAAAAAATGACGCGAAATATCCCCAAACACCAAATATAACGAGGTAAGAAGCCGGATTATCAAACAAGAAAAGATTTTGAACGAAATAAGCAGCCAGGGCGGCCATCAGAAAGGGATTTCGACGAACCAGATAAAAGGAAATCGCAAATATAGCCAAATAAAAAACCAATCCCAAGACGCCGTGCATCACCAGAACTTCAGCCGGTTTATTGTGAGCCCGGTCAAACCAGTCCTCGGCATAAAAAGAATTCCTGGGGTTGTAATATTTATTGTAAGCAACGCTGAAATGTTCGGGCCCCCAGCCAAAAACCGGTTTTTCCTTAAAAGCTTCCCAGCTTATGCCCAGGGCAATCAGACGGGTCTGAACCGAAGGAATGTCAAAAGAAGCCTTGGCAAAACGCGCAAGACCGGGGACGCTTTGCCAAAATTGGGCCGTTCTCGTAAACCAAAAAGCAAAAGTAAAAGCAATAAGAAAAACCAAAAGCGTTAAAGCAAAAACCCGAACTGAAATTTTGCCCAATAAAGGACGCGAGCCTTTTTGAACAATAAAATAAAGAAAAAGAACAAAAGCTCCGGCCACCAGACCCAGCACCGCGCCGCGGATACTGGTGATAAGGACGGTGGCGGTGAAAAATAAAGAAAATAAAACAAGAACTATCCGCCAGATTCTGCCCGGTAACCGCTGAAATAATATGGCGGCGGCGCCGATAAGCAATATTAAAAAGGATGAGAGAAATGCCGGGTTGCCGGCAAACGACCCCGGCTGTGATGTCGCCGCCATTGAAAACGGGAGATGATTTACTCCGAAATACTGAAGCCAGGCAAACACCGACGTCACGGCGCCAACCCCAATAAGGCCGCCGAAAAACAAAAGCCAATCGCGCTTTTCAAAAACGGCGGCAACAAGAACAAAAAACAAAACAAAATGCAAAAGCCCCAAAAAACCTTCGCCGCGTTCAATGTCGCCGAAAAAAGCCCGGAAAGGACTGGCGGCCAAAATCGCGCTTATGGCTGCCACAACGAAAAAGCCGAGAATTGAAATTGTGAGCGGCGACTTCAAAAATAAAACAATGCTTCTTAAAGTTTGCCGGGGCAACCGCCAAAATCTCAAAACCAGAACTACGACGCCGAAAACCAGAGCTAATTCAACCAAAACCCGGAAAAAAATGACCTTGCCAAAAACAAAAGGAAAAAGAAAAAGCGAAGGAGTAATAATAAGAGGCGTTAAGGCTGTCCCAAAAAGCAGTATTTTCGCCGCCCAAGAAAAATATTTTTCCATCGTATAAAATACTAACCTAAATCAATCAAACTCTCAATACAAAACAGCCCCTCGGGGTCCCTCGGGGCTGTTTTGTTTCGTTTCCGGAAATTCTATCGAATCTGTTCGAATCTGTTAACGAGTGAGCGTCCAGATAGCTGACGGGAAGGTGTCAATATAAACACCGTTTGCCCAGTCAGACGTAATCCCACTGTGACTCGCAGCCGAGTAATCAGACCAGACGAATGCATTGTCTGAGCTGTCTAGTACAACGTCAGCACCGGTGGAAGCGATAGCGTTTGCCGCCGCTCCGCGAGCCAACGCATTTACGATATTCGCCGTTGAAGAATCGTTGTGCAGAATCAAGCGAGTGGTAAGGGTTTCGGTCTCGTTAGCCGTGCCGAACTGGCCGCCGGCGGTGGTGGCCGCAATCTTTACCGCATAGATTCTCTCACTGCCAGCGCCGATTTGCTCAACCGTGGTGAGATGCAAGATAACGCTCTTGGTAGCATCGTTGGCCAGATCAAACGCGGTCGTGCTTGGCGCTTGCGTGGCAACTGGAACGTTCTGATTGTTAGTCATGTCCCAAATCGTAAGGGCAGAATCAGCGAACGTGGCGTTCAATAAGCCCATCTGGAGGCCAATCTCACCCCATTCAACGACACCCGCTGTATTTGCCCTAACTCTAAATCGGGCAACTTCAAGATCAGTCGGACTGCCAAGCGTACCACTCATTGAAGAACCGCCACCCAAACCAACTGTTTCAAGAGTCGGATAGGTCTTGTAAACCACCTTTTCGTTTGATGACTTTGGCGCTCCAGTAAGAGTGGTCAAGGTTGTCGCTGTGCCAGCGGCTTCAAAACCGCTTTCAACGACCTGCACCTGAATCTCAGTGCCAGTATCAGCGCCAAGAGCCATTGTGTTCAGATCGGCTTTCACGGTCAGGGTCTTGCCAGTGGTTTCGGTTTTCGGCACAAGCCATTCCAAACCTTCAATAGCGATAAGGCCTGTGGCGTCAGCCACATAACCGGCTGCAGAACCGACTGTACTCGCTCCGTCGTAAAGGTAAACCTTCACAAATTCATCAAGGACCGCTGTGGCGTCAGTGGCTGAAGTCGCATCGTTGTCCAAGTGCAAGTTAAGCTTTTTCACCGTCAAGTCTTCGCTGGCGGCAGTGAAAGTGAACTTGCCAAGAACTGTTTTCAGGGTGCCGGCAACCAAAATGCCAGCTTTGCTTTCGCTGTCAGCCGGAGCTTTTGCGACGGTCAGCGAACCAGACGGCAAAACCGTAATTACCACCGAGGGGCTATCAATTGCGCTCTCGGTACCGGTGTTTACCAGATCGCCGCTGTAGACCGGCTCATTGCCATTGGAATCAACAGCTGAAACGTCAACTGCCGTTGTGTCAGCCACGTCAGCAATACCAAAACCGTACTTGGCGCCCTTGCTGCTGGCGGCGCTGGTTTCAGTAAAGGCTGAAGCGGAAATATTGGCTTTGACGACCAAAACCTTTGTTTCGCCTTTGGGAATGGTGTAATTCAGGTTGGAGAAAGTAGCGTAGATCGGCGCGGCTGTTCCTTCAAGCGATTTCAAGGTTGAAACTAAGGTATCGCCTTCATAAAGACCAAGGCTCTGGAAGTCGGCTTTCATATTGGCAATGGTGCCGGAAGCCAAAGTCGCAGAAGCGCTGACTTTAATGGACGTTACCTTGATGCTGTCAGCCGTTGCCCTCAGGGAAACACCAACCAAAGAAGCTTTTTGCTTGCCTTTGACATAACCATCAGAAACCGGAAGAGTGTTTAATCCAACCGTTAAGGTTGGCGCTTTTACGGTCTGCTTGTTGCCGGTGACTACGCCGCTCGGCGTAATGTCAGTGGCCGGCGTCAAGAACGTGTTGTTATCCAGGTTCTTTAAGTCGCTGGCGCCAAAAGAATTGGTCGTACCCAAGGTAACTGTCACTGAAGCAAGGTTATCCCAAGTATTGGGGATGTCAGCCGTAATCTTAAAGGTTCGGGTTTGACCAGCATTAATGGTAAAGTAGTCGGTAAAAGCAACGCCGGCATTACCAGTGGCGGCCTCTAAAGGCCCGGCAACAGTAAGACCTGTTGTTTTATCAACCACTTTGACATCAGCTAAAGCTTCATCATTGCTCCCAAGAGCAGCAAAGGCAATTGAGGCAGTGAGCTTCCTTACTTCAACGTTAACCGCCGAGTAAAGCGAGAACTCGTAAAGGCTTACATCTTTGCCGTTCTTTGCAATGTCGCCAGTGTTGGGACCAATGAAAGAAATGGTAAAGGTGCCGCCCTGCAAAGTCAGACAAAAGTGGGCATTGTCGGCATTAGTGGAACAAACGGCGTCAGTGTCTGTTGAGCTAAATAAGGTCTTGGTAATACCTACGCCCTGGCCGTATTGCGCGCCAATGGCATAGATATCTGACGCCTCATCAACATAAAGCTTCAGAGTGTCGCCTGACTTGGCGATGCCTGAGATATCGGCATAAATGCCGAAAATCTTGTTGTCACCTTTGAGAATCGTGTACGGCGTCGCAAATTCAAAGACCACTAAATCCTTGGCATTGACGCCTGAGGCCGTGGCAAGAGTATTACCTGAGACCTCGTCTTTCAACACAAAGTTTGAGATATTGGTCTTGGAAAGCGAACCGGCGAAGTAAAGGCTAATGCGAGAAACCTTTGCGTCTTCACTGGCCGGAGTCATCCGGAATTGCGAGATTTTCGCGCTAACTGCTCCGATGTTCGGATTGTTAACGCTGCCGGTTTTCTCAATTACAAGCGTGCCGGCCGAAGCATTGGTATTCTCTATGCTATTGCCGGTTATCGGCAAGCCGGAAACCGTAACGGTTCCAGCCACAACCGTTGTCACCTGAAAAGCGTTGCGATTGCCTGCGCCTGGAGCGGCCGCAATATCGGCGGAAATCGTGAGCGTTTTCACGCCACTAACCACGATATTGAGGCTGGTGAAAGAAACCTCGTGGGTTGAAGAATTCACTGAACGACCAGAGGTCAACCGAGTGGAACCGTCATAAAGATAAACGCTCGCAAAATCGGTTGTCGCACCGGCGCCAACGCGCTTTATCACAATCTGATTGATTGTACCGTTACCAGCAACGTTGAATTTAAGGTAAGAAACGTTGGCAGCGCTCTTAGGAACTGCAGTTGTGAGCGGCGTATCAGCCGCCAAGCTTACGGTAATACCGGTGGCCGGGACGACTACGCCAGGAACTACTGGCACGCCCGGCGCGGCTACCAATGCAGCTCGGGTTTTAGGACCAAAATAACCGGCTGCGGGAGTAACTCCTTTGGCCGCTTGATATTTGGCTAAAGCCGCTTTAGTGGCGGGACCAAAATATGTGGTCTCATTGCCGGCTGAACCAGCACCGCTTGTAGCAACCGTATAACCATTGGCATTCAACCACTGCTGTAAAGTCTTAACGTCATCTCCTTTGCTTCCCACGGTGAGGTCGCGGGTAAAGTTATAAGAAGATGTCGCACCCTGCGTGGCATTTAATTGAGCTTGCAGTACCTGAATTTGAGCCAACATTTGGGTAATCAACGCTTGAAGTTCTGCCGCTGTCGTTGCAGAAGCTACAGGAATAATCATAGCTGCGCCAGAAAGCCAGATCGCCGTTGTCAGCGAAAGACCAACTGAAGCAACTGTTTTCGTAAATTTACTCATGTGTATTTTTCGACTTTTCTAACTTATATAGGACCTATAGGACTTATTGGTCTTATAGGACCGCATCGACCTTTAAATTTCTGGAACGTTATTCCCCGACTTTCGACTCGCCACTAACCTAGTGAGGATTAGCCAGCGGCAAAACCGGAGAATACCGGTTAATGTCAAATTAAAAACTCGCTCATTGGAGCGAGACCGATTTAGACAACAGGCGTTAGGCTAACGTCTAATGCCTGACGCCTAAAGACTAAAAATCGTACTTGGCCTCACTCCAAATACAAATTTATTATAAAATAATCTGCCTTGTTTTTCAAAAAGGCGGTCTGTGGATAACCACCAAGACTTTGCCTTTCAATAATATATAACGAGTTTACCAGGGCTGCGTTACTCAATCCTTCGACAGGCTCAGGTCGTTCAGACTCTGATGAGTCTTCAGACTCGAAGAGATTGATGCTGAGTGTAATCGAAGCATCAATAAATACTCCAGCGGCCAGCGGCAAAAATAATAAAACTGACGAGGATAAAAAAAAAGAGTTCCCGGAAAACAAAATTTAAATCCAAAAACCCTTGGGAATAAACCAAAAAACTATCCCGGACCAATAAAAGAAACAAAGTTAGGAAAGCGGCCAAGCCAATGAAATTAAGCGGCAAAAAACTCAGGAAAAAACCAATGGTCAGACCCAAAAAAGCAACGGCCGCGCTTATAAAACTCGAGTGTTTGGTTGAAACAACGCCAAAAAATCCCAGCGATTCTTTGAAAACAAAATAAACGGCTAAAAACAAAACCACTGACCAAAAGGTTAAAATATTTTGAGAAAAAACAACCAATGATAAAATAAGAAAAATTAGGGCGTTTAAAATCCCGTAAATTAGAAGGCGGTTTTTAAACAAAAAATTCTGAAGGCCGAGAATTATAAAAAAAATAAAAGCGAAAACAAAAGCGACGAGCGGCGCTGTTGGAAAAACAATGGGGAAAAATTTCAGCAAAAAATAAGAGCCGACAACGGTAAAAATCGGCAAAAGCCAAAAAGACACTTTGATGCTTTTTACCGTAGCCGACTCTAAAACATAAATTATAAAAACGGCTCCAAAAAAAGCGACTAGCGGAAACCAACCGAATCCGGAAGCCAAAACCCAAAAAAGAAACAAACCGGCAAGAACTGCTTTAAACAGCAACCTCAACGTTATTTGACCGGTTAAGAATGATGTTAATTTTTTGACCATCTTTGATAACTCCCCGAATCATTTTATCAGCTAATGCGTCAACAATCACTTTTTGAATTAAACGCTTGATGGGCCGGGCGCCGTACGCCGGGTCAAAACCGTTCTTGAGCAAGTATTGCCGTACCGCCGGCTTGACGTTAAGTTTAATGCCTTTGGGCGCCAGCCGCTCTTCCACTTCTTTAAGTTGGATGTCAACTATCTTCTCAATGTCTTTCGGCGTCAGGGCGTTGAAAATAACCGTTTCGTCCAAGCGGTTTAAAAACTCCGGCTTGAACGTTTCCCGAAGCGCTTTCATTGCTTTTTCCCTGAAATCTTTTTCGCCGGATTTCGCTCTTTCTTCCTCGTCAATTGCGCCGAAACCCAAACGGGACATCTGATGGAAATACTCGCCGCCGACATTGGAAGTCAAAATAATGACGGCGTTTTTGAAATTAACCAGTTTGCCCTTGCCGTCAGTGAGGCGGCCGTTGTCCAAAATCTGAAGGAGGATGTTAAAAACCTCGGGATGAGCTTTTTCAATTTCATCAAATAAAATCAGACTGTAGGGCCGGTGCCTGACTGTTTCCGTAAGCTGTCCGCCTTCTTCATAGCCGACGTAGCCGGGCGGCGAGCCGATTAAGCGGGCCACGGCGTGGCGTTCCATATACTCGGACATGTCAATTCTGATTAAGGCTTTTTCATCATTAAACATAAATTCGGCAAGAGCCCGGGCGAGTTCGGTTTTACCGACGCCGGTCGGCCCCAAAAACATGAATGAGCCAGCCGGCCGGTCTTCCGGCGCTAAGCCGGCCCGGCCGCGCCGAAGAGCGCGAGCCACGGCCTGAGCTGCTTCGGGCTGGCCAACCACCCTTTTCTCCAATTCGTCTTCAAGCCGGACCAGCTTCTGCATTTCTGACTCAAGCATGCGGCTCACCGGAATGCCGGTCCAACGCGAAACAACATTGGCAATATCTTCCTCGTCAACGGTTTCTTTTATAAATCTGGTTTTCTCCTTTTTGGCCAGTTTCTTTTTCTCAAAATTTTTGTAAGCTTTTTCCGCAATCGGCAACTCGCCGTAAAGAATCTGGGCTACCCGCTCCAAGTTACCCTCGCGTTCCCGAACTTCGGCTTCGTGTTTCAAATCATCTATTCTTTTCCTTAAATTATGGAATTCCTCAACCGTTGTTTTTTCGCCGTGCCACCGGGCAGAAACTGAATCGTTTTCTTTTTTAAGTTTCGTTAAGTTTACCGTTACTTCTTTAAGACGGCTGGATTTTTTCTTACCGTTTTCTTTAAGAAGGGCTGACCGTTCAATTTCAAGCCGGGTAATCTCCCGCCGGAGTTTATCAAGCTCGCTGGGAATGCTGTCAGACTCCAGCCGCCTGGCCGCTGAAGCTTCATCAATCAAGTCAACGGCTTTGTCAGGCAAAAACCTGTCAGTAATGTAACGGGCGCCGAGATTCACTGCCGCCACGATGGCTTCGTCGCTGATTTTAAGACTGTGGTGCATTTCGTATTTTTCCTTAAGACCGCGCAAAATCGCAATTGAATCTTCAATTGATGGCTCTTCAACCAAAATCGGCTGAAAGCGCCGTTCAAGGGCCGCGTCTTTTTCAATATATTTCTGATATTCTTTTAAAGTGGTGGCGCCGATAGCGTGAAGCTCGCCGCGGGATAAAGCGGGCTTCATTAAATTTGAAGCGTCAATGGCGCCTTCGGCGGCGCCGGCACCGACAATCATATGAATCTCATCAATAAAAATAAGAATTCGGCCTTGAGCTTCTTCAATTTCCCGTAAAAATGCTTTTAAACGGTCCTCAAACTCGCCCCGAAACTTGGTGCCGGCAATCAAAGACCCCAAGTCAAGCATCACAATTTCTCTGTTTTTCAATGATTCCGGCACATCGCCGGAAACAATCCGCTGGGCCAAACCTTCAACAATGGCGGTCTTGCCTACTCCGGGCTCGCCGATTAAAACCGGGTTGTTTTTGGTTCGTCGGGAAAGAATCTGCATTAAACGCCGCAGCTCATCGCCCCGGCCAATCACCGGATCTAATTTTCCCTGCCTGGCTTTTTCGGTCAAGTTAATCGCATATTTTTCAAGAACCTGAAACTTGCTCTCAGGCATTTCGTCGGTCACCCGCATTGAGCCGCGGAGCTGACCCAGGATTCTCGCTAAAATCTCGCGGCGGACGCCGAATCTCATTAAAATTTCCTGGGCTCGGGAAGGAATCTCAACCAAGGCCAAAAGCAAATGCTCGCAAGAAACAAATTCGTCTTTTTGTTTTAAGGCGACTTCAGCGGCTTTATCTAAAATCCGCATCAACTCCTGGGAAAGATAAAGCTGACTGACATTGCCGCCGCCCATGAAAATTCGCGGGTTTCGTTCAAGCTCAACTTCCAATTCTTTTTGAAGCTGGTCTAAATTGGCATTGGCTTTAATGAGCATTGGCCGCACCAGGGTCTGCTCATCGGAAATCAAAGCATAGAGAAGGTGAACGGCTTTAAGTTCGCCGTGATTGTAACGGGCAACAAGTTCTTGAGCGTTTTGAATCGCTTCCTGAGCTTTGATTGTGAAACGATGAAAATTGGGCATAAATTATAAATCAACGAATAACGAATCTCTCCGAATATACGAATTATAATAAAACCAAACCAAAAAATCAACAAATCAACGAATAACGAATCTATCCGAATATACGAAAATTAGAAAATATTGATAATTCGCTTGAAGAGAACTCCTTCGCTTCCAAAATTTACCAGAATAGCCAATTTTAAATTTGCAGATTTTAAATACTGCAATACTTGGTCAATATGACTTTTGGAAAATTTATTTCCTTTCTTAATTTCAACAACTATACATTCTTCAACTAAAAAGTCAATAAAATTTTTACCAATGATTTTATTATTGTATTTTAACGGATAAAAGACTTGCTCTTTAAATCTCAAGCCGTTTACCTTAAGTGCTTCAGCTAAAGCTCTTTGATAATACTTTTCTGAATGGCCACTACCTAATTTATTAGAAACATCGAAGGCACTGCCTATAATTTGATAACTAAGCTCTGGAAAAAGTAAATCTTTTCTCTTAAGGGATTTCATTTATTCGTATATTCGCAATATATTCGCTATTCGTTGATTGCTGGTCTTTCTTCAAGAGTGGCCGATATTGTAAGTATTTTGTCGCCCTGGCCGGGCAGGCCGCGCTGAATTTTTAAGTTAATCGTGTCGCCAATATTATATCGCTGAATTAGCGTGCTTAAAGGATTGTCTTTATCAACCGCAACGCCGTTAATTTCCAAAATAATGTCTTCGGCTTGAAGACCCGCCTTACTGGCGGGCGAATTCGGCGCCACTGCCGGTCCGCCTTCGGTGCCGCGCAAAAGAGCGCCTTTAATATCCTCAGTGAGCATTATGTATCTCACGCCAAGATAAGGAATCTTGATGCTGCCGCTCTTTTTGACCGATTCAATGTCGCGCTTGGCTTGATTAATGGGAATGGAAAACCCGATGTTTTGAGCGCCGGAAACAATGGCGGTATTAATGCCAATGACCTCGCCTTTTAAATTAAGAAGCGGGCCGCCGGAGTTGCCGGGATTAATGGCGGCATCGGTCTGCATTACGCCTTGAATTGTTTCTGTGCCAAAGCCGCTGCCAGAAGCAGTAATGGTTCGGGCCAATCCCGAAATAACCCCGACCGAAACCGTATTCCTGAACTCGCCCAAAGCATTGCCAATGGCAATGGCGGTTTGGCCTAATTTCACTGCATCTGAATTTCCTAATATAGCGGCGCGAAGCCCTGAGCCAGTCGAAGGGTCAATTTTAATAACGGCTAAATCTTGCACCGGATCGCGAGCCAAAACTTTGGCCGCGTATTTTTTGCCGTCGTTTGTCAAAACGGTGTAATCGGCCTTAGCGTCGGAAACCACGTGCTTGTTGGTTAAAATCAGACCGTCTTCAGAAATTACAAAACCGCTGCCGCCGCCGACTTCCTGCCGCTGGGTGCCTTTTTCGCAGGGCCTGGAAAATTCAAAACCGCCGCCAAAAAAATCCCTGAACTCCGGCGGCAAATCGGAAAAAGGGTCATAGGGACACTGCTCAATCACCGGCAGGTCTTTGGAAATGACAATTGAAACCACTGACGGCGACGCTCGCTCCACTGCCCCGATCACTGCTTCCTCATAGTCAATAACCGGTTTGTATAAAGGCGGCGTTGAAGTTTGGGCCTGGCCGCCTTTTAAAAAATTCCAAATATCATCAAATATGCCTGCGCTCGCCAGGCGTACGGAAAAAACCGAACCGATTATGCCGCCCAAAAAAGCCGCAACTATTATAATGATTAATAATTTTTTAGAGAAAGGTTTCATCTACTCAATCTCATACTTCAAAACCACATTGGCCGTTACTTCTTGAGAGCCCGGCTCTATTTTTGGCGCTGCAACAATGTCGCTGCCGCCCATACCCAAAGCCTCGGCTCTATAATAAGGAGCGGGATAATAACCATTTTCTTCAATGGAGAGAAGACGACCGAGCCGAAAACCGCCGGCTTCAGCGATGGCTCTGGCTTTTTCTTTGGCTTTTTTGATTGCTTCGGCCCGGGCTTGATTTTGGAGATTAGTCGGATCATCAATGGTAAAACTCAAGCTGGAAGCGGAATTGGCGCCGTGTCCAACTACGCCGGACAAAACACTGCCAATCTTGGTAAAATCCCTGATTTTTACTGATACGGTTTGGGTAATTTTATAACCGACGATGTCTGGCGGCGGACAAGGACCGCCTCCGCCAACTGGCGGATTTGGACAACTGTAATACTGATAGCGCGGCTCAATGTTATAACTTTGGGTTTTGATGTCTTTTGTTTCCACTCCTTCTGACTTCACAAAATCAACGGCTTCGTTCATCAGACCCGTATTTTTCTGCTGCAATTCGCCAATGTTTTTCCCGCCTTCGGTAATGACGCTGAAACTGAATTGGGCCACGTCCGGAACCGCCACGATTTTCCCCTCGCCGGAAGCGGAAAAACTCCGAAATGACGACGGCTCAATCATTTTTGAGTAAGAATTGACAAAACTCACGGCGGAAAAAGCTACGACCAAAATTGAAACAATAATCGCCACCCCTAAATAATTTTTTATTTTTTCGCTCATGATAATAAAATTAATTTTACTTCGACCTGTTTTGAAATTATTATAGGTAATATAAAATTTTTTGCAAATTAGGCGTTTAACGCCATTATAAGAGTTTTTCCATTTTCTTGATAGCATCTTTTATTTCCTGCAACGTTGTGAATCTCCCAAAACTAAAACGAAGGCTTTGGAAGATTCTGTTTTCGGGAAAACTCATGGCGCGAAGAACATATGACGGCTCTAAAGAGCGAGCCCGGCAAGCTGAGCCGGCTGATACGGCAATGCCGGCCATGTCAAATTTAATTAATAAATCTTCTGCTTTTAACCCGGGGAAATAGACGTTTAGAATGTTTGGTAAAGAATTTTTGGGGAGGACAGCTTGCACTGGCCGACCATTTAAATTGTAACCGTTGACTTCAACTTTAGGATAAATTTTTTTGAGTTCCTGCCAGAAATAATTTCGCAATTCGGTCATTCTTTTCAACTCTTTGTTCCTGTTTTTTAAAACTATTTCCGCGGCTTTGGCAAACCCGACAATGGCCGGAATATTTTCCGTGCCTGAACGCAAACCAAATTCCTGACCGCCGCCCGTAATTACAGGAACGATAAAATCGCTTCCTGAATTTTGATTTTTGATTTTTGATTTTTGATTTTTTATAAAGAGCGCGCCTATGCCTTTAGGACCGTAAATCTTATGAGCCGAGAGCGTCATTAAATCCACGCCTAACTTATTTACATCGCAATCCAAATATTGAAAAGCTTGAACCGCGTCGGTGTGAAATAACGGGAATTCTGATTTTTGCTTCCTAAATTCTGAAATCAACTCGCCAATTTTACTAATCGGCTGAATAGTTCCAATTTCATTATTGGCGTACATTACTGAAACCAGAACCGTCCGCTCGTTTAAAGACTTTTTGAGTTTCCCTAAATCAACAAAACCGTTTTTATCCACCGGCAAGCAAATCACTTCCACCCCATCTTTCTCTAAATCCCGGGCTGTCTCCAAAACTGATTCGTGTTCAATAGCCGAGACAATTATCCGATAGGACTTATTGGTCTTATAGGCCTTTATGACGCCGCGCAACGCCAAGTTATTTGCTTCAGTGGCCGAACCGGTAAAAATTATCTCTCTGAATCCGCCAGCTGGCGGAGCGCCAATCGTTTTAGCAATGGTTTCCCGCGCTTTATCAGCCGCAGCCGTTGCTTCCTGACCAAAACTGTGAAGCGAACCGGGATTGCCGTATTTTTCCTTGAAATACGGCTGCATTGCTTTCAAAACCTCGGGGCCAACCGGCGTGGTGGCGGCGTAATCAAAATAAATTCTTTTTCCCTTCATTAAATTATTCCCGCTTATCCTGTTCTTCTTCAATGTCAGTACGCAAATGGTCGTGTTCTTCTTTACCAAGGAGTTTGTATAAATCAATTTTCCGCAAAACCGCAAGAATCAAAACCGTACCCAAAGCAGCAATAACCGCGAATTTTATAAGACCGATGCCGCATAAAACACCGACGGCGGCCACATACCAAACCGTGGCCGCAGTGGTCAGGCCCCGGACATGAACGCCGTGTTTGACAATAATGCCGGCGCCCAAAAAACCAATGCCAATGACCACGTTGGCAATCACTGTCAAAAAGCCGCTGTTTCTCGCTAAAATTTCAGCTAAATTTTCCGGGTTTAAAGCAATAAGATAAGGCAGGGTAAGACCGGCAATGGCAAAAATAGCCGCGCCGGCCGCCACGACAATATCGGTTCTAATCCCCGCTTCTTTGCCGGAAATCTCCCGCTCCAAACCAATCACTGCTCCCAAAATAATGGCGGCAATTAACCGCAAAATCATTTCCTCTAAACTAAGCATGTTTTAATTATACATTATATCACTTGTAATTTGGGTTTTCTTCTTTTATGCCCAAAGCAAAATTAGCATAACGCGCCAAGGCAAAAAGCATGCTTGAAAGCCGATTCAAAAAAGAAAGCAGGTTTTTTGACAACTGTTTTTCCCCATTGTATAAGTGAGCAAGCCGCTCGGCCCGCCGGGTAAGAGCCCGGCCATAATCAAGATAAACGCTGAGCTCGCTTCCGCCGGGAACAATGAATTTTTTTATGGGCGGCACGGCCCGGTCTATTTTTTTGATGAGTTCTTCCAAGAATTTGACTTTTGCCGGCCCAATTTTGTTTTTCCGCGCATAGCCGAAAGCTACGGCCGCAATCTCGGCCTGAACGATAAAAAGAGAATTTTGAATATTTTTAACGACTTGGAAAATATCAATTACCAAGCGCAAATCTCTCCGCGAATAAAAATTTTTCTCGGCCGCGACCCGACATGCGCCAAGCCAGGAATTTAATTCGTCCAAACCCCCCAAAAGCTCAAAAACCAAATCGCCTTTGAAAATTTCGGTTTTACCCACCCGGCTTCTACCTTTATCGCCTTTCCTTGTGAAAAATTTCGTTTTCATGGGTGCCTAACCGGATTTGAACCGGTACCGAAGCTGCCACAGAGCTTCGTGCTACCATTACACCATAGGCACCATAATCTAACTAATACGATAATAAATCCTTTTAATGAATTCGTCTACTTCTTTTTTTATCTGAAATAATGCGTTTCTCCTTAATGCGTCTGTCCTCGGCTCTTCGCGACGGCCAAGTTGGGATTCTTGGTTTTTTTATTTTCAAAGCCCCGGCAATCAACTGATTTAACTTTGCCAAAGCTTTATCGCGGTTTAATTCCTGCGAACGCTCTTCTTGATTCATCACTTCAATTTCGTCGCGGCCGTTAATATGACGCGATAATCTTTTTCTGATTAATTTTTTCTCACGCTCGCCCAAAGGTAAATTGGAAATCTTTACCCAAAGTTGAACTTTGGTTGAACGCCGGTTTGTCCGCTGACCGCCCGGGCCGCTGGCCCGCACGGCTTTGAATTTTACGTCTTTTTTGCTTAAAAACATTTCACCGTTTAATTTTAAGGTATAATAAGGATGTGGACAATTTTTTGGATAGTTTGGGCCAATTAGTGCTCCGATATCCTTCCTGGAGCTATGCTATTATCGGCATCGGCATGCTGATTCAAGGAGAACTCACTGTTCTTCTTTCGGTTTTTTTAATCGTTAACAAGGCCTTAAGCTGGGGCGGATTTTTAATTGCCACGCTGGCAGCTGCGTTCATTGCTGAAAACTTCCTTTATTTTCTGAGTCGGGGTTTGCGCCACACCCGTTTTGGCTGGCGGCTTTACTATAAACTCAAATCCAGCCGGCGCACCCAATTTTACCTTTACTATCTCAAGACTAACCTGACCAAGCTTTTAATCACCTCAAGGTTTTTAATCGCCACCAATTTTATAATTATGCTTTTAGTCGGCTGGTCAAAAACAAAATACGGCCGGTTTTTGAAATCTTACATTGTAAGTCTTTTGCTTTGGTTTGTAACAATGACTTTTGTCGCTTATTTCCTGATGTCCGGTCTGACCTATCTCCGTTCCGAAAAAATATTCAGGCAAATCGAAATAGGCATTGCCTTTGTTATCATTCTCATATTTGCCGGCGAACATCTCTTAAAGAAGTTTTTGGGTAAGGCCGCCGCTCTTGAAGAAAAAGCCGGCCGCTTAGGCGAGCTCCTGACCGTTCTTCAAAAAGAGGAGGAAGAAGACCACAATAAAACGAAAAAATCAAAACCGGAAAACGACTTTTTCAACCAAAAATCTTGAAGGCGTAACTGATTTTTCTAACTTTATTTATTTGCTCCCAAGGCAAATTCAAATCGCTCCGGCCGAAATGGCCGTAAACTGCGGTTGGAAAATAAATTGGCCGTAAAAGACGCAAATCACGGATAATCGCGCCCGGCCTTAAATCAAAAACTTTTTGAACGGCTTTAGAAATTTCCTGGTCATTAAACTTGCCGGTGCCGAAGGTTTTGACGTCAACGCTCAAAGGCCGGCTCATGCCAATGGCATAGGAAACTTTTGTCTCAGCTTTCCGGCAAATCCCGCTCGCCACAAGATTTTTTGCCACCCAACGCATGGCATAACTACCGGAGCGGTCAACCTTACTTGGGTCCTTACCCGAAAAGCTGCCGCCGCCGTGCCGGCCAACGCCGCCATAAGTATCAACAATGATTTTTCGGCCAGTGAGCCCGGTGTCACCGGTGGGTCCGCCAATTATAAAGCGGCCAGTCGGATTTACGAGAATCTCCATATTTTCATCAAACAACTTGGAAGAAATCACTTGTTTTACGACTTTGGAAATTATAAGATTCCGCAGGGTTTTTTCTTTCAAATTTTCGCTATGCTGGGCTGAAACCAAAACGCTGCGGAGGCGATAGGGCCAGCCGTCGCGGTACTCCACCACCACCTGGGTTTTACCGTCGGGATAAAGATTTTTTACTATACCTCTTTTCCTCACGACCGCCAACCGCTTGGCTAATTTATGGGCGAGAATAATCGGAAGGGGCATTAATTCTTTTGTTTCATTTACCGCGAAACCGTACATCATGCCCTGGTCGCCAGCACCTTGGTCAGCGATTTTCTTCTTTACCACGCCGCGGGCAATGTCCGGCGATTGCTCGTGAATCAAAATCTCAATTTCCACATTTTTATAATCAAGGCCTTTCCGAACGTCGTCATAACCAATGCCTTTTATTACATCGCGAGTGATTTTTTCAACATTAACCCGGGCGTGAGAAGTGACTTCGCCGGCAATGATTAAATGATCTTTGGTAATCAATGCCTCAACCGCCACTCTTGAATGGACGTCCTGCCGCAAATAAGCGTCTAAAATGGCATCGGCAATTTGGTCGCAAATTTTATCAGGATGGCCTTCGGTTACCGATTCTGAAGTAATAAATTCAATTTCCGGCATTAAAATTAAGAATAACTTGAAGTAAAATTTTCCGCAACAAAAAACGCCAGTACAAGCTTGCGTATTTACTGAAAATTCTCTATATTTATAACTGCTTAAAATTTAAATGCGCCGCGGTAGCTCAGTGGTGGAGCGCTGCTCTGAAGAAGCAGGCGTCGGGGGTTCGATTCCCTCCCGCGGCACAATTACTTATGACCAAACGCGTTTTTATAGTTCACGGTTGGGACGGCTACCCGGAAGAAGGTTGGTTCCCTTGGTTAAAAAACGAACTTGAAGCCAAGGATTTTGAAGTTTATGTGCCGCAACTGCCCGAAGCTAAAACTCCGCGAATTTATAATTGGGTGCCGGCTCTTTCAAAAGCGGTGGAAACGCCGGATGAACAAACTTATTTTGTGGGCCACAGCATGGGTTGTCAAACCATTGCCCGGTATCTGGAATCTTTGCCCGAGGGAGTTAAGGTCGGCGGCGCGGTATTTGTCGCCGGCTTTTTCAAACGTCTCACCAATCTTGAAGACGACCCTGAAGTTCGTGAAATTGCCAAACATTGGCTCGAGACTCCCGTAGATTTAGAAAAAGTCAAAGCCCGTCTTAATAAAAGCGTGGCGATTTTTTCTGATAACGACCCTTACGTCTCTTTAGATAACCAAGACGATTTCAAAGAAAAACTTGGTTCAAAAATTGTAATTGAACAGCAAAAAGGCCATTTTAGCGGCAGCGACGGCCTAAAAGAATTGCCAGTGGCCTTGGAAGCGGTTTTAGAAATATCAAAATAAAAACCAGAACCGATGAAAGCGACGGCCGTTGAATAACGGCTGATTTTTTTATATTATCAATCATACAAGCCGATGTTTCTGCAAAAATCAGAAAAATTTTCCTTGCCGGAACTGGAAGAAAAAGTTCTGAAATTCTGGAAAGAAAACCAGGTTTTTGAAAAATCCCTGAAAAAAACCGAAAAAGGCAAGCCATTTACATTTTATGACGGTCCGCCTTTTGCCACGGGTCTGCCGCATTACGGCCACATCCTAGCGTCAACAATAAAAGACGTGATTCCGCGTTATCAGACAATGAAAGGCAGGTTTGTACGCCGGCGCTGGGGCTGGGATTGTCACGGCTTGCCTATTGAAGAAATCGTGGAACGCAGCTTGGGCATTTCCGGCAAAAAACAGATTGAGGAAATTGGAATACAAAAATTCAACGAAACCTGCCGCAGTAAAGTACTGGAATTCGCGGACGAATGGGGAAAAATGGTCCGCCGCATCGCCCGCTGGATTGATTTTGACAACTCCTATAAAACCATGGACCGTGACTATATGGAGTCGGTCTGGTGGGCCTTCAAACAAATTTACAATAAAGGATTGGTATATGAGGGGCGGAAAGTTCTAATGTACTGCCCGCGCTGCGAAACGCCGATATCCAACTTTGAAGTGGCGATGGACAACAGCTATAAGGACGTGACCGAAGAAACGGTGATGGTAAAGTTTAAAATCAAAAGCGAGAGAGACGTCTATCTCTTGGCTTGGACGACTACCCCCTGGACTCTGCCCGGTAATGTGGCTTTGGCGATAAATCCTGACGTCGCTTACGTTAAATGCCGCGTCAGCAAAGAAAATTTCGTTTTAGCCAAAGAGAGATTGGTCGTTCTCAGCGAACCTCACGAAATTATCAGAGAATTTAAAGGAAAAGATTTGATTGGTTTGAATTATGAACCGCTTTTCAATATTCCTGCAGTGAAGTCGGACAAAGCTTTCAAGGTTTATCCGGCGGATTTCGTCTCCACCGAAGAAGGAACCGGCATCGTGCATACGGCAGTGGTTTATGGTGAGGAGGATTATGAACTGGGACAAAAAGTCGGCTTGCCGGTCGTGCCGCTTTTGGACAGTAAGGGGATTTTTAATGACGAAGCGCCAAAATTCCTGCATGGCAAGTATTTCAAGGATGCGGACGCATTGATTATCACGGATTTGGAAAAACGCGGTCTGATTTTCAGAAAAGAGAGGCAAACCCATTCTTACCCTCATTGTTGGCGATGCAGCACGCCGCTTTTCTACAACGCCATTCCGGCATGGTTCATAAACGTCCAAAAGATAAAAAAAGCTCTTATCAGCTCCAATAAAAAAGAAATCAATTGGTATCCGGCACACCTTAAATTGGGGCGTTATAAAAACAGCGTGGAACAGGCGCCGGACTGGAATATTTCCCGCAACCGCTATTGGGGAAATCCGTTCCCGGTCTGGAAATGTAAAAACTGCGGCAAAGCTCAAATTGTCGGAAGCATCGAAGAACTTGAAAAAAATCAAGAAAAAAGCGCCAATAAATATATTCTGGTCCGTCACGCAGACGCCGAAAACAATCTAGAGGGTCTTCATAGTTGTTGGCCAGAAAAGAAAAAATACCCCCTCACTACAATCGGTAAGGAACAGGCTCATAAACTTGCCGAAGGGTTAAGCAAACGCAAAGTTAGCTTAATATTTTCTTCTGACTTGCTTCGAACTAAAGAAACGGCTGAAATTATTGCCCGTGAAATTGGCCTTGAGGTCAACTTTGACCCCCGTTTACGGGAATTAAACGTTGGCGATTTTAACAGCAGGCTGGTTGAGGAATATCATCGCTATTTTCATTATCCGCTTGAGCGTTTTACGCGACCAGCTCCAAATGGCGAATCTCTAAATGAAGTAAGAACACGAGTTTTCGACTTTATAAGATCTATAGAAAAAGATTATAAAAATAAGACGATTGCCATCGTAAGTCACGGCGACCCCCTGTGGATGCTCCACGCCGTAATGACCGGCTTGGCCAACGAAGAACAAATGTCAGTAAACGGCTCGCCTACGGGATTTTATCCGGAAAAGGGTGGGGTTTATGAAGTAAAATTCAGGAAGCTGCCCCGCAGCAAGACCGGCTTGGTTGATTTGCACCGGCCATATATTGATGAGGTTGTTCTTGTCTGTCCCAAGTGCGGCGGCAAAGCTGCCAGAGTAAATGAAATTTTCGATTCTTGGATGGAAGCCGCTTCAATGCCGTTTGCCGAGTACCACTATCCTTTTGAAAACAAGAAAGTATTTGAAAGCCGCTTTCCGGCCCAGTTTGTAGCCGAGTACATTCCGCAAACCCGGGCCTGGTTCTATGTAATGCACGTGGTTTCTTTAATTATTTTCGGTCATGCGCCATTTGAGAACGTTGTGACAACCGGCACCGTTCTTGCTGAAGACGGTTCTAAAATGAGTAAATCCAAAGGCAATTCCCCTGATCCGTGGGAAGTTATTAACAAATACGGCGTTGACGCTTTGCGTTTCTATCTGATGAATTCTCCGGTGATGCAAGCAGACGATTTAAATTTCAGCGTCAAGGAGGTTGAAAAAATCTTTCGCAAGAACGTTCTTATTCTCTGGAACGTATACAGTTATTTTGAATTATACGCGCGTCAGATAAATTGGCGAACGGCGTCTCCAAAGAAATCCAGTCCCATGATTTTGGACCGCTGGATTTGCGCCCGCACAAACCAAATGATTAATTTGGTAACCGATTATTTGGATAATTACGACACTGTCCGGGCCACCCGGACCATTGAGGAATACATCAACGACCTCTCAACTTGGTATTTGCGACGCAGTCGCGACAGGAAAGATAATTTCTTTTTTGCTACGCTCTACGACTCTCTGCTCAAAACATGCCAGATGATTGCGCCGGTAATGCCCTATTTATCTGAAATCTTATACCTGAATCTGGTACGCTCTTTTGGCAAGGGCGGCGATGTTAATTTTGAATCGGTTCATCTGACCCATTGGCCAAAAGCCGAGAAATTAACCAAAGAAGATAAATCCGTACTGGCTGGGATGGAAGAAATAAGACGGCTGGCGAGTCTGGCTTTGGCAAAAAGAGCAGGGATTGGAATTAAAGTGAGGCAGCCGCTCGCTGCGCTCAAAATTAAAGTAAAACCCTTCGACAGGTCATTCGACTCTGAGAGTCTCAGACTCGATGAGCTCAGGGCGAAGGATTTACTGAAAATCCTTCGAGACGAAGTAAATGTGAAAGAAATTATCTTTGACAAGAATTTGAAGGAAGAAATTGAGCTTAATGCCGAAATTACCCATGAACTCAAAGAAGAGGGGTGGCTCAGGGAATTTGTCCGTTTGGTTCAGGGATTGCGGAAAGACGCCAGCCTCGAGCCAAAAGACAAGATTATTCTCCTTGCCGACTTATCTGATGAATTACGCCACGTTGTAAACAAAAACGAAAACTTTGTTAAAAACAGAGTAGGCGCAAAAAGCATTGAATACAAACGCTCAGCGAAGTTTGATATTGAGTTAGAAACGAAACTTGACGAATGGCCGATTTGGCTCGGTTTAAGGAAGTAAACCTATTTTCTTTTTGATTTCAAGGATTTTTTTGCTGGCGACAGTATTGGCTTTTTTGTTACCAGCGGCGAGAACTCTTTTAATCAGAATTGGCTTTTTGACGAGTTCTTTTTTCTTTTTTTGAAACGGCGCCAGGGCTTTTACAACGACTCTGGCCACGTCTTTTTTGAATTCAGCATATCCTTTACCTTCATAAATTTTCTCAATCGTTTTTACGGATTTGTTGCTTAACGCCGAATAAATAAGAAGAAGATTGCTGATGCCGGGTTTATTTTTCTCATTGTATTTAATTTCTTTACCTGAATCAGTAGTGGCTCGCATTATTTTTGCTTTAATAATCGCGGGCGAATCATCAAGAAAAAGACAGCCAGCTGACCTTGATTTGGACATTTTTTTGGTTGGGTCATCCAAGCTCATTAAACGAGGCACAGAGGTAATTAGGGCTTTAGGCTCTAGGAGGGTTTTACCCCCGCCTGCGCGGGCAGGAAATTTAGCGTTTAATTTCCGAGCAAGAGCACGGGTGAGTTCAAGATGTTGAAGCTGGTCTTCGCCCACCGGCACAAACGCCGCATCATAAAGCAAAATGTCAGCAGCCATAAGCGTGGGATAGGTGAATAGTCCAACGTTAATGTTCTGAGGCGCTGATTCTGATTTTTCTTTGAATTGAGTCATTCTCCGGAGTTCGCCAAGCGACGTAATCGTATCCAAAATCCAAGCCAGTTCAGAGTGGGCCGGAATCGCTGACTGTGCAAAAATAATGGATTTTTTCGGATTAATTCCAGCAGCTAAATAGTCAGCTATCAAGTCCTTTATCTGTATTGGTTTTTGCTTCGGATTAAAATCCTCGGTTAAAGAGTGTAAATCAGCAATGAAAAAATAGCACTGGTATTTGCCGGAGTTTTGAAGCTTAACGAAGTTTTTTAAGGCACCCAAGTAGTTGCCTAAATGGAGTTTGCCCGTTGGTTGGATACCTGAAATTAAAATAGGTTTTCCCGAAGACATAAGTTAATTAGTTAATTTTAATTGTATACCATTATTCTTCTTTCGTAAATCTTCATACGTTCTTACAACCAATATAAATAATTAGGTCTTCCCTCAAAAGTCTTTCCTCAAAATCTTCCATATGGTAGAATTTGAGGAATGGCAAAAACCTCAGTTGACGCCAGAAGACATATAAGAGAATGGGGGCAGTTTTTTGCCGACACTAAAATAGTCGCTGAGGCTCTTGTTGATGAATTCCTTAAAATCCGTAAGAAGAAAAAATATCTCAAGCAAAGCCTGGACAGGTTTATTAAAAACGGTCTTATTTTAAGGCGGGATGGAAAATTCTTAATCACAAGAAAAGGAATCAACTTTTTCAGACGAATCGCCGTTAAAAATGAATTTCGGAGCGTCAAATCGTGGGACGGTAAATGGCGGCTTATCACTTTTGACGTGCCGATCAGCTCTGATAAAAAACGCTATCAATTAAGAAACTTGCTTAAGGATTTCGGTTTTTATCAGTTGCAAAAAAGCGTTTGGATTTACCCAAATTATCTAGCGGAAAAATTTTGGAGATTATTGGTGGATTTGGAATTAGACCGGTATTGCAAAGTAATGCTCGTAGAATTTTTAGAAGGCGATGAAGACGTAAAACGTCATTTTAAGAAAGTGATTAAAAGCGAATAAAAGAGATGATTGAAAGTAGATAACTTATAGTTTAGAGAGGATTTAACTGTCCTCAAAACCTTCCATATGGAAGGTTTTGAGGATTATGAAGTTGTTAACTAACTTTGTTGTAGTTAGAACTAAATTAAGTTTTTGGGTATTACCCGTATTTTTCTGAAATGAAGTCTGGCTGTCGGCTGAACGCCGGAAATGAGAACGGATTTCATGATTTTAGTATAATATAGTCTTGCTAATAAACAAAAACCCTGCGCACGCTTAGTACGCAGGGGTGATGTATAGTCTACTGCCGGAGTATTAGAGAGCTCTTACCATCGCTCTAATCGTCCGTTCTGTCGCCTTGTAATCACGATTTGCAAGAGTGCGGGCGAGTGCTTTCTTAAGATCACCGGAGTTCGCCACGAAATTTGTAAACCCGGAATGACTGAGAATACAATACGCGAATGTATCCGGATCCTTTCTCCATCGTTTCCTCTCATCCTCGCTGTTCAAAATTTCCAGCATACTCTTGAGGAGCTCCGGTTTTTTCGCTTTGAAATCCTCAGGGTTAATCCCCAAGTCTTCCTTCCCTTCCAACTTGATTATCTCCATTAGCCGCTTGGAATCAGCAATCTGAAGAATGGCATCGGCAATCTGAGAAACTTTGCCTGCGATACCACTATAATTGCTGTCGAAGATTGCTTCCAAGTCATTCCATCTCCTGCAAGATTCTTCCTTGAAATAAGAGAATCGCGTTATTTGGGCCACCTGTAGAACAAGGACGGCTGCCAAAAGAAGAATGATCGCGGTATCCATGGTAAACCTCCGTACATTTGCAAAGAAGTCATGACAGAGAAGATTTTCTCCCCCGCCTCCACTCCCTCGCAGTGATTAAAACAACTTCAAGTTTGCTAATGTAATTATACTACTAATATAATAATTTGTCAAACACTCAAAAACCCTCATTTTATGAGGGTTTTTGAAACTAAATCTCAATAATGACCGGTAAAATCATTGGGCGGCGTTTGGTTTTGCTATACAAAAACTGGCCGATTTGGTCGCGGATAAGAGTTTTGACGTAATCAGCATCAAGCGGCTGACGAATCGGAATCCGGCCAATAATGCCGCGGATTCTTCTCCTGATGTCATCAAGTAATCCCTGACTTTCTTTGAGATAAATAAAGCCGCGGGAAATAATGTCCGGATTTTTCAAAATCCTGCCGTTTTCCCGGCTCAAAGTAATAATCACCACCACCATGCCTTCCTGGGCCAAAGTCCGGCGGTCGCGCAACACCACTTCGCCGACATCGCCCACCCCCAAACCGTCAACCATCACGTAATACGATGGCACCTGCTCGTCAGTAACTTTAATTGAATCTTTGCGGAATTCCACAATCTTACCATTATCAGTTAAAATCGTATTTTCCGGCTTCAAACCCACCACCTCCTGAGCGTGCTTGGCATTGCGCATTCTCATAAAATAATAACCGTGAATGGGCAGGAAAAATCTCGGCTTGATTAATTTCATCACGGTCTTAAGTTCTTCCATAGGAGCGTGGCCCGAAGAATGGATGTCAAGCATTGTGTAATGGTAAATAGTCGGGCCCTGACGCGCCAGATTGTCTTTAACCGTCTGAATGCTCCGCTCATTGCCCGGAATAATTGAAGAAGAAAGAATAATGGTATCGGTGGTTCGGAGCCGCAGCTGGCGATGCTCGCCATTGGCAATCCTCATTAAACTGGCCCTGGGTTCGCCTTGGGCGCCGGTTACCATTACCAAAAGCTTATTGTCGGGATATTTATGAATGTCTTCCAATTGGATTAACGTGCCTTTGCTGATTTTCATGTAACCCAGCCGCTGGGCAATTTGGATATTGCTTTTCATGGAAAAGCCGCTGATGGCGACTTTTCGGCCAAGCCGCTCGGCAATTTTTATGATTTCGCCGATTCTGTCCAAAAGTGAAGCAAAAGTGGCGACAAGAATGCGGCCGGGCGCGTTTTTAAAAAGCTTTTCCAGTTCCCGCTCAACCACTCTTTCGGAAAGCGACCAGCCGGGCCTTTCCGCACCGGTTGAATCAAGCATCAAAGTATGAATACCTTCCTTACCGATCCGTTCCCAGACATCAAGACCGCGCGGCTTGCCTTCGTGGTCATAGTCGAATTTGAATTCGCCGGGATGAACGATTTTGCCAACCGGCGTTTCCAGAATTATGCCGACGCCTTCGGGAATGTTGTGGAACACGTCGAAAAAGTGAACGGAAAAATGCTCTCCGAATTTATGAGTCTGGCCGCCTTTTACCATAACGAAAATGGGTTTGGGCGAATTCGGAAAATCTTCCTGCCGCTTCAAAATTATTTCTTTGGTTATTTCCGTGGCATAAATCGGCGGATTGCCGAGCTTGTCCAGAACATAGGGAATGGCGCCAATGTGGTCATAGTGACCATGAGTAATGATAATGCCTTTAATATTGCGCTTTTTGAGCTCAAGATAAGAAACATTGGGAATAATGTAATCAATGCCCGGCGTTTCCTCCTCCGGGAATTGAAGGCCGACATCAATAATCAAAATCTCGTCTTTATACTCAAAAAACATCATATTGCGGCCGATTTCTTCAAGGCCGCCCAAAGCCGCAAAACGAACCGGCTCTTCGCCCGTCCCTTTAACTCTGGCTTTCCCATGAATGGGCTTCCGACCTACTGTTTTTACTGGTCTCGGAACCATAAATTTTTTGAATTCCTAATTACTAATTTCCAATTTCCCAAAAATAAAAAATATAATCGGTGATTAGAATTGGTTCTTAGAAATTTGATTAAAACTTGGTGGGCAGGGAGGGATTTGAACCCTCAAGCTCTTTCGAGCACAGCGTCCTGAACGCTGCGTGTCTGCCGATTTCACCACCTGCCCGCGACTTTATCTCAGCAAGCTCTTTAATTTATCAACGAATTTAGTTTCCGCGGGTTTTACCTTGTTAAAATTAGCCAAATAAAAACTCGTGAAATGGGACAAAACGACCGAATTCCAGATTTTTTCCATTGTGGTCTTGCCTTGAAGTTTTAAAACCACAACCGGAATCTTATTTAAAGTTAGAACTTTTTGAATGGCTTTTATTTTTTTCTTAACCTCAAAAGGCGTTTTTGAATCCAGTAAAAACAAAGCGATGACTTTAAATTTTTTATTTTGCAGAGCCGTAACTTCATTGTGGGCCGCCTCGGGAATAATATTCAGAAATGCCGGCTCTTTGGCAGTTTCGTTCAGGTTTACTTTCCAAATATAGCCCAGGTAAGAATTTTTAAAATCCGTATAAACAAGAGCTATCCTGCCTTTTATTTTTTTCGCTAATGAAAAACCTATGCGTTCAAACCGCGACGGCTGAATTCTGCCTGATAAATCAGGGCTTTTGATGAACGGAAACCAAATCTTGAGAAGTTTAATAAGACTATGGTAATTATAGCCCAGAGCTTCCCGCGCTGTCAAGCCAGAAGCCCGGAAATGAACAAGGGGGAGTTTGTGTTTTTGGGCAATCGTTTTTAAGACGCCGCCGGTCGTCACGATGCCAATCTCTGTTTTTCTTTTTTTGCCCAGCAGCTCTCCTAAGCCGGAAATGGTTTCGGCGGTATTGCCCGAAAAAGAAACAAAAACATAAAGCGGGTTTTTAAAATTCGTTTCCGGCAAACCAAAATCCTTCCAAACAACAACCGGTGATTTTAAACCGATTTCGTTGGCTAAGGCCTTTAAAATATCGCCGGGCAACCCCGAACCGCCCATCCCAGTCACAACAACGCCGTCCGGTTTCCTGCCTTTTTTGACAAAAGAAACGTTTTGAACAGCCAAGCTCTTAAAGCTCAATTGACGATTGAACTCGCGAATGTGCTTTTGATAAGATTCCATATGACTATTTTATTACTCTGGCCCGAAGCAGATTCCAGTCGCTAATGCCCTGAAAACGGTCCGAAGCTTCAATGATTTGGTTCGCGCCAAAGCCCTCAAGAATTTTATCATGAATGTAAGTATAAGGCAGCGAGAAAAGAAAAATAGCGGGTGCGTCTTCCAAAATCAAAGATTCAAGATTTTTCAAATCCTCCCCCAGCCGGGACTCATCACTGTCTTTACTCTCGCGGATGGTTTCAATCAAAGAATCAACTTCCGGGTTTTTATAAAGCGCCAAATTAAGACCGGGGTAAAAACGCTGGGAAGAATGCCAAAAAGGAAAAAGATCATCGGGGTTTTCTGAAATGTTGCCAAAAAGAATCATCTCGTAATTATTCAGTTTGACGGCTTCATTCAGCATCTCTTTCGGATTCAAGCTGATAACCTCAACCTTATCAACCCCCAAAACCAGCCATTCTTCCTTGATGATTTGGGCGGTTTTCTCCAAAAAATCCACTTTGGGCACGACTATTTTGAGCTCCGCTTTATCGTTGAAAAGCGCCTTGGCCTCATCGGGTTTATAACCTGATTCGATTGGCTCTTCGTTCTGAAACGAATTAAGAAATGGGCCGTAAACTTCTTCTGCCTCGCCGTCAAAAACCTCTTTAATAATTCGGTTTCTATCAACGGCGTACGAAAGGGCTAAACGGAATTTCTTTTCCTTAAACAGACTATTGTTGTTTTGATTGAAAAAAACTGCATAATAGCGCGGCATCGGAATTTTGTTAACGGTCACGCTGCCAAGACTCTCCATTTTTGCACCCAAGGGATTCAAACTGCCGAAACCCTGAATCCGGCGGTATTTTAAGGCGTCTAAAACTCCATCCTGATTTTCAAAAAATTCAAAATAAAAATCCTTGATAAACGGCTTCTGGCCGAAAAAACTTTCGTTCCTCACCAAATGGTATTCGGTGATAAACCCGTCTTTTCTTTTGGAAAATTCCTTGAAGCGGTAGGGACCGCTGCCAACCGGCTCAAGGTTGTAAGAAGACAATCTTAGATTTGCGAAAGGAATACTGCCAAAAATATGCCGGGGGATAATGGGCAGGCTTTTTATGTTATCGAGAAAAAAAACGTACGGCGCCGGCAAAGTGAGTTGAATTTGAATCTGGCTCTGCCTTTCAACAATGACGCCTTGGAAATTCTTGGCCAAAGGCGAACGACTTTCGGAATCTTGGATCGCATTTATGGTAAAGACAACGTCATCGCTGGTCAGAGGCTCGCCATCGTCCCATTTTAAACCTTCTTTGAGCTTTAAAGTGTAGAGGCGGCTGCCTTGGCTCACATCATGGCTTTGAAGCATTGGAAAAAGCCGACTGTAAACCAAAGCGGAAATGTCTTCATCAACCGGATTTGAAGAAATAACCGGATTTATGGCTATGGGCTGGCCAATAATGCCTTCTTTAAAAGAACCGCCTTCAACCGGCACCACCTGACTTTTATCCTTTATTGCCAAACCAACGCTGGTGAAACAAGAAAGAAAAAAAACAATAAAAGCGACTATAAAACACTTCTTTTCCCGCGAAGTGAACGAATAAAAAATTTTTTTAATCAATTCCATGAATCAAAAGCCGATTACCAGCCAAAAAAATTTTGAGAAACTCGCCGGTTTCTAAATAATGAGATTTAAAACCGCCAAGACCGCGAAAATTAAGCCGAAGACAACAGTTGCCCAAAAAATAAATTTCTCCAATCCCCGCTTGGTTTGATAAGGCGTGCCGCCGGCGCCGCCGAAAACAGAAGAAAGCCCGGCCGACCGCTCCTGAATGAGAATTAAAGCGATGATAATGACTGAAACAACTATTTGAGCAATGCTTAACATAGGGTTATAAGCCTATTTTTTATAAAACCATTTGCCGGCGAGATTAATTACCAAATTCACGATGGTTACGATTAAAGTGGCCCAAAAAAGCGCAATGTACCCTTCAATTGTAAGAGGGGCGCTCCAGATGTCAAGAAGATAAAGCATCACGGCGTTTATCACCAGAACAAAAAGACCGAAAGTCAAAACAATGAACGGTCCTAAAAATAATTTTAAAATCGGCCGGATAACGGCGTTAATCAAAGTCAAAACCAAAGCGGCAATAAACAAATCAACAAAGTTACCGCCAAAAACAAAACCAGCCACAAAATAGGTAGCCGCCAAAAGAGCCACCACATTGGAAAAAACATGAATAATAAAACTGCCGATAAATCTCATTATTTTTATTATAAACCTTCTAGGCTTATTAAAATACTCTTAAGGCCGATTATTACAGCAACTTATAACAGCTGGTTCATTAAGCTCTGACCAGTCATTTCCTTTGGTTTGGGCAGCTTCATAAGCTCAAGCACGGTTGGCGCTACGTCTGAAAGCAAACCGCCGGTTTCACTTTCTGCCCGCCTCACTTCTGCTGCCGTTTTATTTCGCTTCAGCTCATTGGCCACAAGATAAAAAGGCACCGGACTGGTATTATGCTTTGTTTCAGACTCGCCGGTCTTGGGGTCAATTAAAACCTCGGCATTGCCGTGGTCAGAAGTAATGAGCAGAATATGATTTTGGACGGTCACGGCTTTGAAAAGCCGGTCCACTTCCTTATCAACGACTTTTATGGCGGTAATGGCGGCTTCGTAGTTGCCGGTGTGGGCAATAATGTCGGGATTAGCGTAATTCATCAGAATAAAATCAAAACCGCCTTCGTTTATGGCAATTAAAGCCCGGTCAGTAATGGCCGAGGCCATCATTTCCGGATGTTCGTCATGGCTTAAAACGTTTCGGGAAGGAATCAAAACCCGATATTCTTCCGGGAAAGGCCTTTCGTTTAAACCGTTGAAAAAGAAAGTAACGTGGGCGTATTTGTCGGTTTCCGCAATCCGAAGCTGGGTTTTGCCGTTATCGGCCAGAACTTTGCCTAAAGGATTTGCCACTACTTCCGTCGGAAAAACGACGTTTGCAGGAAACTTCTCATGATATTGGGTCATGGTGACAATGCAAAGATTGTTGAATTTCTTCACGGGGAACTGCGAAAAATTCGGGTTTAAAAACGGCTCGGTAATTTGCCGTACGCTGTCTTCTCTAAAATTAAAAAATATCACCGCGTCATTATCCTGAATGGGATGGGATTCAATTACGGTCGGGTCAACAAATTCATCGTTAAGATTACGGGCATAAATATTTTTAATTGTCTCTTCCGGCGTTCTGACGGCATAAGCGGCTGGATTTTGCCCTGTTAAGATCTCATAAGCTTTTAAAGTCCTGTCCCAATGGCCGTCCCGCTCCATGCCATAGTACCGGCCGGTCAAACTCGCCATCACTCCTACGCCGGCGTCAACAATGATTTGCCTTAATTTTTGAATCAAAAGTTGAGCTTCGCGCGGCGGACTGTCGCGACCGTCAGTAAAAAGCTGGAGGTAAAGACGAGCCGCTGATTCTTTTTTGGCCATCTGGACCAAAGCCGCCAAATGTTCAAAAGAAGCATGAACGTTACCGCTGGTCAGGAGCCCGACTAAATGAACCGCGGAATTATTTTTTCGGGCGTGGTCAAAAGCTTTTTTCAGAGCCTCTTCCTTAAAAAAACTGCCATCGCGGATGGCGAGCAAAATCCTCGGAAAATTCTGATATAGGATTTTACCGGCGCCAATGGTTAAATGGCCAACTTCACTATTGCCTTCTTCTTCCCAAGGCAGACCCACGGCAATACCCGAAGCCTGAAGCGCCAAGGCCGGATAATGGCTTTTAATGAAATCCACGGCCGCTGGCCCGGCTTTGTAAATCGGGTTTGATTCATTGGGTTCGCCAATGCCCCAACCGTCAAGAATAGTCAAAATAATGGTTCTTTTCATACCTTTTTAATTCTAAAGTCTTTGACTTATTTTTAAAAGCCAGCTATAATTTATCCATAAAAGCAAATAACCATTAAAACGTCGATGGGCTTCCCGGGAAAATCATTTAAACAACCAGAGAATCAAAATAAAGCCGGAAACGAAAGAGCTGCCCTCTTGATTACAAAGGATGGCGGTTTTATTTTCTCCGGAAGTCAAAACCAATTAATAAATAACACCATTTACTATGAACCTGAATCCATTAACTGGGGTAGGACTTTTGCTTTTCGGTTTAATCGTCGGCTACTTTTTAAGACGATGGTGGGCAATCCGCCAGAATTTACTTTTAGAGCGAAGGGCCAAGGAAAAATTTGAAGCGGCCGAAAGGCAGGTCAAAGAAATTATTGTTGAGGCCAAAGACAAGGCCGCGGCTATTTTAGCCGACGCTTCTCGCGAGGAACGCGAACGCAAACACGAACTCCGGCGCCTTGAGGAACGCCTCCTAAAAAAAGAGGACGAACTTGAAGAAAAAGGAAAAGAATTAAAAAAACAGGAAGTAAAATACCACGATTACGAAGAGACGCTCAAGGAAAAGGAAGAAAAAATCAAAAAAGCCGAGGATGAGGCAATAAAAGAGCTGGAAAAAATATCGGGCTTAAACCGCGAGCAAGCCCGAGTGGAAATATTTAAAGAGCTTGAAGCGACTCATCGCGAGGAGTTAGGCGAGATGCTCGCCAAACTTGAACGGGAAAAGAAACAGGAAATTGAAGCCAAGAGCCAGGAAATTATTACCACCGCTATTCAGCGTTACGCCCGTTCCACTATTTCTGATGTGACGACAAGCGTTGTTAATCTCCCCAACGAAGAAATAAAAGGCAAGATTATCGGCCGCGAGGGTCGCAACATCAGGACTTTTGAACGCTTAACCGGCGTTGAAGTAATCATTGACGAAACCCCGGAGAGTCTTTTGCTTTCTTCGTTTGACCCGATGCGCCGCGAATTGGCAAAAATGGCGCTTGAGAAACTCATTAAAGACGGGAGAATCCAGCCGGCAAAAATTGAAGAAAAAGTTGAAGAAGCCAGACTTGAACTTGAAGACCGCATTGCCCGCATCGGCGAAGAAGCGGTTTATGAAGTAGGCATCCTGGATCTGCCCAAGGAAATAATCCGCCTTTTGGGGCGCCTGAATTACCGCACCAGTTACGGCCAAAACGTCTTAACCCACTCAATTGAAATGGCTCATATTGCCGGCATGATGGCCTCTGAATTAAACCTCAACGTTGAGGTCGCAAAAAAAGCCGCCCTGCTTCACGACATTGGTAAGACGATTGACCACGAAGTAGAAGGAACTCATGTTGAATTGGGACGGAAGATTTTGAAAAAATACGGCATTGCTGAGGCGATTATCCAAGCCATGGAATCTCATCACGAGGAATACCCCTTTGCCACTCCGGAATCTTATATTGTGGCGGCGGCTGACGTCATTTCCGCAGCCCGGCCCGGCGCCCGAAGAGACACCCTTGAAAAATACTTGAGGCGCCTTGAAGAAATTGAAAGGGTGGTCAACGGATTTGAGGGAGTAAAACAATCTTACGCCGTATCAGCGGGTCGGGAAGTAAGAGTTTTCGTGGTGCCGGAAAAAATTGATGATTTTGGCGCCCTTCAACTAGCTAAGCAAATAGCGGCTAAAATCAAGTCTGACGTTGATTATCCGGGCGAAATTAAAGTAACCGTCATCAGAGAGGTTAAGGCAGTTGAGTATGCCCGGTAAAGGACTTGCAAATAAACGGGGTATTGATAGATTATATGCTAGAACCTGCTATAATGTTAACGATTGATAAGCCCGTTAAAATCACGGGAAAAAGGTCGAGAGATTTACCAGCTAAATAAAAGCGAATTTTACTATGAAGAAAGACGGACTTGTTGAGGCAGTAATGAAAGCTGCCGGCATTGAAACAAAAAAGCAATCGCAATTGGCGGTGGAAGCGGTTTTTGACACAATTGTAAAAACCTTGAGCCGCGGTGAAGAAGTGGCTATCACGGGCTTTGGTAGTTTTCGAGTAGTTAAAAGAGCGGCCAGAATGGGCGTAAATCCAAAAACTGGCGAAAAAATCCAAATCGCAGCTTCAACCAAACCGAAATTCCGAGCAGGCAAGCTCTTAAAAGAAGCGGTTAAGTAAGGTATCTCTAGACCCCGCGCCTTTTCTACTGACTAGCCCCATGCTTGTAGAGTTAATAAATAGCTCTTCGGTATAAAAGGTGCGGGGTAAAGCTCTAGGGATGTTAAAAAATTATGCCCGTCTTTGAGACGGGCATAATTTTATTTGAGTAATTTCCTCACCAGATTACTCATTTCAATAAAGACTTGATAAGCTTCCTTAATTTTGTTTAAGGATTCTCGGACCAAATCTTTTATTGACGGTTGGAAAATGACTTCCGTGCTCGTCGCCTCTGGTTCAGGCAGGGTACTGGTTGAACTCGTGGCAACAGCTGTTATTTCCGGCGTTTCGCCGGCTACCGGAGCTGAATTTGAAATCTCAAACGATATGAACTGGTTTAAAAACTGATTATAAGCCTGGTCATTCAATTTTACGCCTTCTTTAATTAAATCCTGGGCTTTGGCCAAAAGCTTGTTTAAGTCGGCCGCGCCTTTTATCTTCGCTTTCTCGATTTTCTTTAGGTCTTCGGCGATTTTTTGAGCCCGCCGATTAGCCACTTGAATTGATTTTTGCTCTTGCTGAATCAACAGAAGATCGCGAATTTGGTCAGCGGTTTTTAAGTAATGCTCTTCGCGCCAAGTTTTATAACCTTGGGCTAATTCCCTAATGCTTGGCAAATTAAGCTCTCTGGCGTTATCAATTAAAAATTCTTTTCGTCCTTCGTAATAATCAAGGGCAAAATTGAGCTTTTCAATCATTGTTTTTTGCCAGTCGGCGAGTTCTTTGCTTAATTTATCCAAGGCCAAGAGCTTTAATTTCAAATCTTTGGCTTCGGAAATAGACAACTCAATCACCTTTTTAAAGGTCTCAATTCGCAAAGTCAGGTCGCTCACGCTGTCTTCGTCCTTGGCGCCGACCAACTCGTCGAGCTTGCCCTTAACGTTTTCAAAAGCTTTTTGAACGGCGGTCTGGGCAGAAGCAAAATTAACTGCCGTTAAAGCGTAAAAAATAAAGAGTATCAGAGAAGTTCCTAAAAATTTTTTCATCTTTAATTTATAAGCTGGTCCAAAAGCTTATCAATCTGCTCGCCATTCAGGTCGTCTGAGCTGAAATTCTTTTGCTCCGACTCCAAAAGAGCCGGGTTGAGATGCTTAATGCTATTGCTGCCAATTTCGGTCAAGGCCGAGGTAATGGTTTGATTCACGCCCTGCTCGTACTTCACTTCTTCCAGTTGAATATTAATGTTTAATTCCTGGAATTCGCGACTCAAACTCTGGGCATCTAAAGAAGTGGTGGCCAGAACCTTGGCAGCATCAGTGCTGAAATAGAAATTCAAGCCGACAACAAAAACAACCAGCACGGCAAAAACAGCCGCCAAATTCAAAACCGGCGCCGAAAACCAATATTTAACGCTAAAAACCGGCGCTGGTCTCTGAATCAAAATAAGGCTCTTTGAACGCTGCCAAAATGCCTCATTGGGCTCGATTGATTTAAGCTTCTTTAGTTGATTGATAATCTCGTTCTCCATTGATTTGTTTTTTTAACTGTTTTAAAGCGCGGTGCTGAATGACCCGAATTGCTCCTTCGCTTTTATTCAAAGCTTGTGAGATTTCTTTATTGGATAAATCGTCAACAAACTTCATGATTAAAACGCTTTGCTGGTCTGGCTCAAGTTTTTGAAGAGCGGTTTTGACTGTTTTCAATTCAAGGTCGCGGTCAATTTGCTCGGCCAGTCTCGGCTCGACGGCGAATTTTTCTTCAGCTACGGTTTCCAGCCGTTCATTACTCTTCCGGGTCCGATAAAAATCAATGACCGCGTTCAAAGCTATCCGGTAAAGCCAGCTGGAAAACGGAAGCCCCCGGTAATCATAGTTCTTCATATTTGCCCAAGCGCTCATAAAAACCTGGTGAGTAATGTCTTCGGCATCTTGTTTCCGGCCGACTTTAAAAAATACAAACCGGTAAATCTTCGCTAAATACTTGTCATAAAGTTCGCCAAAAGCAGCGGCCTCGCCATTCTTGGCTTTTTTAATGAGCAATTCTTCGTCTTTCATAAATTAAAACGATAATAAAGGGTTTATGTTTCGGAAGTTATGTGTAACGCAACTCCTGTTGCCTGTAACACTCCATCCTAGCCCTTATTTTCTAACATATTATCCTTGTTTTAGCAAAAAGTCACTAAACAGGCATCAAAAAACCACAATATTAAAATTTTTATTTGAGCGGGTAGGGGGAATCGAACCCCCGGCGCCAGTTTGGAAAACTGGTGTATTGCCACTATACGATACCCGCTTATTTAATTAGATTCTAATCGTAAAAACTCTTTTCAGCAAATGAAATTTGAGCTTAGGCAAAAAAGCCTATATTATTAGTTATATATGCTCTTAAAGCGGAGAACTAAGGTTTTTATCTGGAGCGCGGCTGGCCTCATTGTCTTGGGGCTTTTGACTTATTTGATTCCTCAGTTTTTGGGCACAACTAAATTACCCCAGGAATTTTTGGATGCCCGACGCGACGCTGCTGAAGTCAGCCAAAAAATTGTTGATTTGACCCACAATACCAACGAGAAAATAAAAGCCGTTGATCCTTCCGAATTCAGCGGCGATCCGGACAAAGCCGTTGTCTTTATAAGACAAGTTCAACAATCCAACAGCGAGGCGTACAACCAAGCGTTTGAACTCTCCCGTCATCTTCAAAAACTGGCGGAATCGCTTGAAAAAATAAAATCGTCAAAGGGCCAGCGCTTGGCTTATGAAGCGGTGGCGGTTGAACTTTCTTTGGTGAGCGAGTTTATTTTATACACCCAGGACCTCAATAAATTTCTGGAAAATCTGGCTAAAGCCGCGGCTACTGATTCTGATGCCGACCGCAGTAATGTGGGGCAATCGCTCGGCGCCGTGAATCAGCGGGTGAACAAAATCAACGACCTTAACAAGGAATTTCTGGCCAAAATAGAGGCTTTTGACAGCAGTTTTTAAGATTTTCTTCTTTGTTCCAAGGATTTTTTGGCGCCTTCAATATAAATGTCGATTAAGGGCTTGATTCGTTCGGTCACTTCTTTGCCGTAATCATGCTCGGTCAGTCCCAAGAGCGTTGTTTTTAAATCTCTGCCGCCGGCTTTGGGATTTTTTTCATCAGGGCTCGGAAACCCAACGTCGCGATAAGCGTTGTTAAGCTCGTTCTCAAGCACGTAAAGCATGGCTTGGGTTTGGCTTTTGTCCCAATGGTAGTTCTTGGCCATTAATCCGGCGAAGCGCTCCACTCGCTCGGGATTTTTAAAAAAATCGCTGAATTCCTTTTCAATAAACTCGATTTCTGCCACCGCTTCTTTATTTAAAATCCGCCTGCTTTCTTCCAAAAATTGCTCCGGCCCGACGGTTTCTTCCACTTCTTTTTCAATACTTTCCTGAATTCCTTTTGCAAATAAAATCCCTTCGGCTTCTTTTATAAGCTTTTCCATTTTCCGCCCCTCATTTTCGACTTCGCTTTGCGGCCTGAGAAATTCTTCAATATTTGTCATAAATTTTGTTTGGTCGGGATGCCGAGATTCGAACTCGGACTACATACTCCCAAAGCATGCGTGCTACCATTACACCACATCCCGTACTTTACTAATTTAATCCAATTTATAATTTTATTCAATAAAAAGTTTGATGAAAGATTGCATAAGAAACGATATTTGATTATTGTAATAAAATAAGCCCCTCGTAGCACAATGGATAGTGCAGCGGTCTTCTAAGCCGTTTATGCGGGTCCGATTCCTGCCGAGGGGGCTATTTTCGATTGCAATGCCGATAAAGAAAATTGCTTTTTTTACAGTGATACTGGCCGCTTGCCTTTGGTTTTTGGTTTATGAATTTAAAAGGGAGCAGCCTTTGCCTGCGTCCCCAGTCGAGCAAAACAATGAGGCGCGCGAAACCGTTTCCCCAAAACAAATAAAAGCAATTTATATAACCGCCCAAACCGCTTCTCGGCGCAGCCGCACCGATGAACTTATCAACCTTATAAAAACCACTGATTTGAACGCTCTGGTGATAACCGTCAAAGACAGCGACGGTACTTACCTTAATGAAGGTATGGCCCGGCTTGTAAAACAGCTTCGCGAAGAAAACATCTACCCCATCGCCAGAATAGTGGCGTTCCAAGACAATGCGCTGGCCAAGACGCGTCCTGATCTTGCGCTTCGGAATACTGCCGGAAATTTATGGGTGGGCGGCGCTAAATATCTTTGGGTTGACCCCGCCAGCCAAGAGGTTTGGAGTCGCATTGTCGCTGTAGCCCAACAAGCCCTTGAGATGGGTTTTCGCGAAATAAACTTTGACTATATCCGCTTTCCTTCAGACGGCGACGTCCGAGAAATTGTCTTTCCGATTTATGACAAACAGCGTTCCCAAGAACAAGTGATGCGCGATTTTTACGCTTATCTCACCAAGCATCTTCGCCAGAATCAGCCGGAAGCAATACTTTCAATTGACGTTTTTGCATATAGCTTCCTTAAAAATGACGGGTTGGGAGTGGGGCAACGGGTAGGCGATGCGGCGGCCTACTTTGACGTCGTCTCGCCCATGGTTTATCCCTCGCACTACGCGTCCGGAAACTTTGGGTTTGTAAATCCGGCCGAAGAACCTTATGAAGTGGTCCGGCAAACCCTTGAAAAAGGCAAGGCGCTACTTGCCGCGGCAAGCTCAACGGCAATTATCCGGCCGTGGATTCAAGATTTCAACATCGGCGCTGATTATAATGCACAAATGGTCCAAGAAGAAATGCGGGCTGTCCGCGACGCTGGTTTTGGAAATACCTGGATGGTTTGGAACCCTTCAAACATCTACGAAAAAGAGGAATTCCTTGAGCTGCCTTAGGAGCGGGTTTTCGCAAACAAACTCACCACAAAAATAAAAGCGCTGATTAAAACCGTAGCAATGCCGGGGCCAATGTTCCAAACCTGGTTTAAAATCAACCCGCCTGAAAGTGAAACAATTGCTAAAATAACGCTCAAAACAAGAAAGGTTTTGTAATTTTTTGAAAAATTTCTGGCGGCTGCCGCCGGAATAATGGAAAGAGCGCTCATCAAAAGAATGCCCACAAAACTAATGCCAATGGTAATGGTCAAGGCAATTAAAACCAACAGCAGAAGTTCCATTTTGGCTTGGGAAATGCCGTCAGCCGCTCCCAAGTCCGGCGCAATAGAAGTGATAATCAAGGATTTTAAATATCTGGCGGCCATGACAATGACAAATATGGCGAGGACTGATTGAAGAATGATTTCGGGAATTGTTATTTTTTCAACGCTGCCGAAAAATGTCTCCAAAATTTCGCTTTGGGGCATTAAAACCGAACCCACCGCCAAAGCCGTCACAAAAAGCACGCCGGTAATGGATTCAATGGCCAGCCGTGTTTTATATTCAATCCCCCAAATCAGCAAAATTCCGAAAAATAAAAAGAGTAGACCGCCGATTAAGGGCTCAAATTTCAAAAGCACGCCAATGGCAATGCCCGGCAAAGCCACATGCGAAAGAGCGTCGGAAAGCAAAGTCATTTTCCGCAAAACCAGAAAAGAACCGACAAGGCCGCTCGCTCCTGCCACCAAAACTCCGGATATTAAAGTTAGGACAAACTGAATTTCCATATTATTTATTCACCGTGGTGTCGTTCAGACTCTGTCATTCGACCCTGAAGGGTCTCAGACCCTGAATGGGATGAGTCTTCAGACTCGAGGAGATGGGGCTGACCATAATGATGGTGGTGAAAAAACGCGTGATCGCCGTAAAGCTCGGAAAGTTTTTCCGTAGTCAAAGCCAGGTGCGGTTCGCCGTAGCAGAGCATTTTCTGGTTCAAACATAAAACCTGATTGGCGTAACGGTAAATTATTTGCAAATCGTGGGAAACCAGAATAACGGCGATGCCCAAATCGTCCTGAAGTTTATGCAAGAGATTGTAAATTGAATCCTGGCCGACCACGTCAACGTTTTCCGTGGGTTCGTCAAAAAGAAGAATCTGGGGCCCGTCAATAATGGCCCAGGCTAAAAGCACCTTTTGAAGCTGGCCGCTCGAAAGATGGGCCAGGTTTTTATCAGCCCAAGCCGCGGTCGCACCAACCATTTCCAGGACCTGACTAAGGCTGTATTTGAAAACTGGTTTTAATTTCAAAAACTCGCCGACCGTCATGGGCAAATAATGGTCAACTTGAAATCTTTGGGGCAAATAGCCGATGTTTACGCCTGATTGCCATTCAATTTGGCCATGAGTCGGCCGAATCAAACCCAAAAGGGTTTTCAAAAGCACTGATTTGCCAGAGCCGTTGGGCCCGATAATCGCCAGAACTTCCTGAGGTCTGATTTCAAAAGAAACGTCGTGAAGGATTTTTCTGTTATCTAAAACAACGGTGAGGTCCTTTACCGACAGTAAGGGCTCGTTAATCATGGCTTTAATTTTAAACAAATTCCGGTTTTAAAGCTATACATTTTCATAATGATTTAAAGAAAAAGCCGAATCGGTTTTGGTTATGGCAATCACGTCCAAACGCCAGCCCTTTTTATCGTTAATTAAATTTTGATTATGACCGGCATAAAGCTTGGCCGCTTTTTTGAATTTTTTGAGTTTGGCCGCCGTCATTTGGTCTTCGGGCCGAAGGCCCTGAGCCGAGCCAAAGGATTTCATGGTTTTTACTTCAACAAAAACCAGGATTTTATCCGGCGTCAAAGCCACCACATCAAGTTCGCCCCAAGGTTTTTGAAAATTCCGTTCAATGATTTTATAGCCCTTGCCCGTAAGATAATCGCAAGCCAGGTTTTCACCGGTTTGACCCAGTTCAGTTTTTTGCGTCATAATGCGGTTTTATTATAAAACAATAGCGGATTTTCCACATTTGTTTGACAATTATAATTTAATATGCTATAATTTAATCAGAATCATTGAATAATCAAACATTTCTGAAATGAAAGGGGGGGTTATGAATACCAACGACAGTAAGGAGATTGTGGGGATGGAGCTTTCGCCTCACAATGGCCTTGTTGAACTTTATCACCTCAAGATCCAGAAACCAAAAGACATTCTTAAGCTCAAGCCAAAAATCAGTCTGTATTCTGACGGCGATTGGTTTGTTCTTGCCGGGGCCTTCGGCATTTTCGGGGCTTTAGCCAAACACTTTCAAAACTGGCTTATCCTTAAAAAATTACAGAGCCAGTTCTGCCATAAAGATGGAGCTGATTTTGGGGAAGTTGTCTTCGGCGAAGTAGGCAAGAGATTGAATGACAAGACTGACGGCGATATAGACGAACTTTTCAAACTCTTGGCCAGCTCAAACTGGTCTTTGGACGAGCTCGGCGGCGCTTTCTTGGTTTGGTTAGACCAGGCTGGAATTGACATCTGTTATAGCCGCCAAATAATCGCTGAATACGTCAGAGACTAATCGTCTTTGTAGACAAAAACCTTCCAGAAATGGAAGGTTTTTTATTTTTAAAAATGTTGGCCGCGAAACACTTTTTTTATCAAAAAATCAAAAATGTAGATTTCATCGCACTACCAGCTTGTTTGAAAAAAATAGTGTTTCACGTTGTTTTACACTTATTGTCAAGAAATGTAGGCTTTACCGCATTACTCAATAACCGCATGAAATCTACACATGTAGATTTCATCGCATTATCGGGTTTTTCAGGTTTTTCGGGTTTTCTGAGTTTTTTAAATTATTCAAATCCACACTCTTATTTAGTTGCGTTGTAGATAGCTTGGATTTCGGCGGCGGAGAGGGCGCGGTTGTAGATGCGGACGTCGTCAATGGAACCATCGATTCTACCCGGAATATAACTATTTTGTGGTATAAACAAGGTAGAACCGGGGTGAATATAAATAGATCCGGAAAAAGATTGTTGTGCCGCCAGATCACCGTCGACATAAGTCTTAATTGCCGAACCGTCAAAAGTGCCGGCTATAAAAGCCCACCTTGAAGTTGAAAGGCCCGAAATAGCCGTAGCGCCTTTATTTCCATCAGAGCCAGCCCATATTGCAAATTGAGGCCTTTGTCCTGAAAACCTTATCATATAGCCACCCCAGGGAGGATTATTAGTTTCTTTAATAAGGAGAGTCGGCGCAGTTGAACTAGCAAGATAGCTATTCATATAAACCCAAAGCGATACAGTTATAGATTTACCCGTGATGTGCAAACTATCTGAATGTGAAACACCAACTCGATTATTACTGTCTATGAATCGTAAGCATTTGCCGATTTTACAGCTAGATTCTGACTGCCAAGTAGGATTATCATAAAGTGTCCCCGTGTTTCCTTTCCCACTCGCATCATAAGCAGAAGAGCCACTTCCCTCATCAAACTTCCAATAACCAACCAAAGAAGAGTCCCGGTTAACAGGCAAAAGACTGAGGTTGTTGCCGATTTCAAAGAGTTCAGGAGTATCGCCGCCATCTTTGGCTTCTTTGTCATTGTCACCGCCAAAAGAGTATTTGGTTGAGGTCAGAAGAGCACTGAGTTCCCAGCTCCCGCCAGTGACATAGGTATAATATTCCCCTGTGGAAGTGGCGTTAACAGGGTCAATGGGCAGTTTGGATAAGGGCGAACCGCCTGAGAACTGGGTGAAATTGACAGGCACCCAGCCGTTGCCATTGATTTTCTTGTAATTGAAGGAGTTTGAGCAGGCATAAGACCAGCCTGAGGGCAACGAGGGCAGACCAAGATTGGCGCATGAGGAAGAAGCGTCAGGAATAGAGACATAGACCACGGAAGAAGAGCCGAAATTAAGAGCAGGTTGGTCAACCTGGATAAAGGAAAGGACTTTGTTGAGCTGATTCAAGTCAACGAGTCTCTGGGAATCCCGGCTTTGCTTCATCATTTCAGCTGGGTTGAGGACTACCACTACCACTGTTCCCAAGATGGCTAAGAGAGTGGTGACAATGAGTAACTCAATTAAAGTAAACGAGTCTTTCCCTTGAAAAACAGGCATTTGTTTAATTGCAGGTGTTCTTATAGAATTTTCTTTATATCCTTCACCTGCCTAATTAAGACGTTTCGGTCTTTGGCGCCGACAAAAAACCTCAAAAGCGGTTCTGTATTTGAAGGCCGAACCACAAAAAACCAATCCTTAAAATCAAAACCCAGACCGTCAATTTTCTCAATTTTTAAAGCTTTGTTCTTATAAAACGATTTCGTTTTACGCATTAATCTTCCTTTGTCTCTGCCCGGCATATTAAAAAGCCGGGTATAAAACTTGGGCAAAAAATCGTAAAAATCAGCCAAGGAATAGGGCAATTTTGAAACAAGATTCATGACTTTTAAGGCGGTCAATATGCCTGAATCGCAACCAAAAAATTCTCTATAAAAATAATGACCGGAATACTCAGCCGCGGCATTGGCATTCTTTTTTCTCATCATTTCCCTGACAAAATAAGTGCCGACGGCTGAGGGATAAACCTTTCTCTCTTCGAGTAAACCGGCGTATTTAAGAGTTTTGTAAGTGAAAATCTCACTCACGAAAGGCGGCGGAAGGTTCTTAAAAAGCAAATAGGCGATGACATAAGAGGGAAGGGCGCGGCCGACATTATCAATAAAAAAAACCCGGTCAGCATCAGCGTCAAAAGCTACTCCCAGGTCAGCTTTATACTGTCTTACGCTTTTCCCGAGCTGTTTTAGAGCATTTCTAACCAGCGGATTTGGCCCATGGGCCGGAAAATTTCCGTCAGGCTTGCTATTAAGAATTAAGAACTTTGAATTATGAATTAAGGGAACTAATTTTTTTAGAACTATTCCAGCTGTCCCGTTGGAACAGTCGAAAACCAAACGCAATGGTTTTTTGATATCAATAAATCGTTTAAGAAAATCAACATAAATTTTTAAGTATTTTCCATTATTCATAATTCCTTATTCATAATTCTTAATATTTCTTTCCCGCTAATCATCCGGGCTCCTTTGCCTACAACCTTCAAACCGTTATATTCCTTGGGATTATGAGAAGCAGTAACCATTACCCCGCCCTGGGCTTTGAAATAATTGACCAGAAAATAAAACATCGGGGTGGTGGCTAAACCTATTTTTATCAATCCGATTTTTCTGCCGCTTTTCTCAAATCCGTCAACCACTGCCCTGTAAAGTCGGGGAGAACTTAAACGGGCGTCGTAAGCTACCACTGCCCTTCCTTTTTTAAAAAATTGGGCTAAAAAACCGCAAATCTCAAAAACAACTTTCTCGTTTATCTCTTTAGGATATTTACCTCTAATGTCATAAGCTTTAAAAATGCTTTTATCCATTACTTGAATTTTAACTTTTTTTGAACTTTAATTGAAATAGACAACAAAATGGCTCTCCGCAACAAGAAAAAAAAGTTTGAGCTGGAAAAAGAAAAAGAGCCCAAACTCCATCCCGAGACCAAAAAAAGCGTTTGGGTTGTTATATTTTTGGGCGCTGCTGTTCTCCTTATTTTAGCTTCGGCTCACCAGGCCGGACCCTGGGGCAATAGATTTTATTCATTTTTTGACAAGCTTTTCGGCTGGGGCTATTATCTTTTGCCGATTGTATTCTTTTTGCTGGCTCTTTCCTTTCTCACGCCCGACAAAAAAAGATTTTTTGGCGTCACGGTTTTAGGCGGCATTTTATTCCTGATTTCGGGCTTGGGTTTTATTGACATTATCTCGCCCGGGAACGGCGGTTTGACCGGCGCAATTATCGGAGCGTTGAAATCCCCTTTCGGCATCCCCGCTTCAATCGTCATTACCGTCACTCTGCTTATCGCCTCATTTTTAGTGATGTTGAATCGTCCCCTTCGCTTTGTAAAAATCAAACCAAAAGCCGAATCTGAAATAAAAGGAGAATTGGCCATCAGCCTCCCGACTGAGGCGCCGCCGCAAGAACGACAAAAACCAGACCAAAAAACCGGCCCTCTGCCAAGCGTTCTTCTTGACCTTACCAAAAAAACAGAAGCTTCCAAAACCGGCGCTGCGAAACCGATTAAAAATTATGTGCCGCCGCCGCTCACCCTTCTCTTTTCAACGGTTGAAAAACCGACCATTGGCGATTTGCGGGCTAATGCCAATATTATCAAAAGAACTTTGGAAAGTTTCGGCATTCCCGTTGAAATGGGTGAAATCAATGTCGGCCCGACCGTCACCCGTTACACTTTGAAGCCGGCTGAAGGCGTTAAGCTTTCAAGAATCACGGCTCTAAACCAGGATTTGGCGCTGGCCTTGGCCGCGCATCCCATTCGCATTGAAGCGCCCATTCCCGGCAAATCTCTGGTCGGCATTGAAGTGCCGAATAAAGCCGCTGCTTTAGTCCGTTTGGGCAGCTTATTGCTTTACCCGGAATTCCAAAAATCAGAACCTTTAAATTTTGCTTTAGGCAGAAACGTAAATGGCGAGCCGATTTTTGCCAATATAGATAAAATGCCGCATCTTTTAATTGCCGGCGCCACCGGCTCTGGTAAATCAATAGCCATACATTCCCTTCTAATTTCTCTCCTTTATAAAAACTCGCCGGAAATGCTCAAACTCATCCTCATTGACCCCAAACGGGTTGAACTTTCGGTTTATGACGGCTTGCCTCATTTGGCGGCGCCGGTCATCACTGATAATAAAAAAGCAATCAGCGTTCTGCGCTGGCTTATTCAGGAAATGGAGCGGCGCTACCAGGTTCTTTTGGAATCCGGCGCCCGCGACATTAAAGGTTTCAACCGCAAATCAAGGGAGAGTCTGCCGTATCTTTTGATTATTATTGACGAATTGGCTGATTTAATGACGTCTTTTGGCCGCGAAGTTGAAGGTTCAATTATCCGTTTGGCTCAAATGGCTCGGGCAACCGGCATTCACCTCATTGTTTCAACCCAAAGGCCTTCGGTTGAAGTCGTTACCGGCCTTATCAAGGCCAATATCACTTCCCGGGTTGCTCTCCAAGTAGCCAGCCAGGTTGATTCACGGACAATTCTGGATGCGGCCGGCGCGGAAAAACTTTTGGGCAACGGCGACATGCTTTTTATTTCGGCCGAACTTTCCAAACCAAAAAGAATTCAAGGCTGTTTCATTACTGAAGATGAAATCAAACACGTGGTCCAGTTTATAGAAAAGAACAACGAGGTCCAAAGCGAGCTGATGAATCTGGAAACTCCGCCTCAGCAAAATAACGGCGCGATGTTTTTTGGCGGACTCGGCGAAACGGGCGACGACGACGAACTTTTCGATGAAGCGGTGGAAACAGTAAGAGCGGCTAAAAAAGCATCGGCCTCTTTGCTTCAAAGACGCCTTAAAATCGGCTACGCCCGGGCGGCCCGACTCTTGGATATGATGGAAGAACAAGGCCTTATTGGGCCCGGCGAAGGCGCTAAACCCCGCGAAATCCTAAAGCCTTAACCACCGCTGGCGGGCAAACTGCGGTATAATAAAACTGGCATGAAAATGGAGGAACCAACCGCCAATTTATCGACCATTCTCGTTGACGCTTTGAGAACGAAAAACTTTAACCTTGAAAAACTGGCTGAGCTCACCGGCGTTTCCGAAAGATTCTTGGAACTGCTCATTGAAGAAAAATTTGACAGACTGCCTTCGGTTCCTTACGTTCGCGGCTATTTGATGAAAATTGCCGAGGTCTTAAACCTTAACGGCGAAAAAATCTGGGCCGAGTATCTCAAAGACAATGAAACCGTTCACCGCTCGGGCCGGCAAGACGAACTGCCGCGGAATCGTTTTGCCGCCAAAGGATTGGACAAAAAGACGATTTTAATAATTGTTGTTGCCGTAGCCATCGTAATTTACTTGATTTTTCGGATTCCTGATTTTTTGGGCGGACCGCAACTAACTCTTCTTAATCTTAATGAAAACAACGTTGTCCGCGAACCGGATTTCAACATCTCGGGCAAAATGAATCCGAAAGACGAGTTGACAATCAACGGTGAAATTATCTATCCTCAAAAAGACGGCCGTTTTGAAAAAGTTATCGGACTCCAACCAAACGTCAATATTGTCACTTTCAAAATCAAAAGATTTTTAGGCAAGGAATACACGATTACCAAACAAATCATTTACCAAATTTTTTAATGGTTCACCACGGCTACTCAATAAACCAAAAAATGGCGCCAGCGAAAAAACCAAATAAAGAAGATTCTCAAAAAGAACTGGATTCTCTGATGGAATCACTCCAGTCCCGCTTCGGCGAAGGTGCGGTAATGAAACTGGGCGAAAGTCACCGCATAAATGTTGAAACAATACCGTCTGGTTCTTTTTCCTTAGATATGGCTTTGGGCGGCGGCTTGCCCAAAGGTAGAGTTATTGAGATTTTTGGCCCGGAAAGCTCGGGTAAAACCACTTTAGCCCTTCATGCTGTAGCTGAGGTCCAGCGCCAGGGCGGCAAAGCGGCTTTTATTGACGCCGAGCATGCCTTAGATCCTGAATACGCGGAAAAAATCGGCGTTAAAACCAAAGAACTGATTATTTCCCAGCCCGACAATGGCGAAGAAGCCTTAAATATTCTGGAAAGCTTGGTGCGTTCCAATATTATCAGCGTCGTGGTGATTGATTCTGTGGCCGCTCTGACGCCTCGGGCAGAAATTGAAGGCGAGATGGGCGCCCAACACATGGGACTCCAAGCGCGACTCATGTCCCAAGCGCTCCGAAAACTCGCCGCCATTGCCGCCAAATCCGGCACAATCGTAATTTTCATTAATCAAACTCGCATGAAAATCGGCATTGTTTACGGGAACCCGGAAACCACGCCGGGCGGAATGGCTTTGAAATTTTACGCTTCGGTCCGAATTGATATCCGGAGAACCGCCCAGGTCAAAAAAGGCGATGAAATCGTGGGCAACCGCATTAGAGCTAAAGTGGTAAAAAATAAAGTGGCGCCGCCTTTTAAAATTGCGGAATTTGACATTATGTACGGGGAGGGGATTTCTTATGAAAGCGATGTTTTGAACACGGCCATTAAATACGGCGTGGTAAAAAAATCAGGCGCCAGTTACAGCTTTGGCGAGGAAAAATTGGGGGTTGGGTTTGATAATATAAAAAGCAAACTCAAAGAAGACAAAAAACTTTTGGAAGCCATTAAAAAACAAACAGCTGAAACAGCCGAGAAAAAAGGAACGGCGGGCGCAGGAGAAAGTGGTGGCGAAGAAGAAAGATAAACCCCCGGACATTTGTTCAGGGGTTTTATTCTAGACCCGTCTTCAGCCCTATTTGGGCTTCCGGGCAATCACCTTCACTGCTTCGCTGACTGACGCGCCTTTCTTCTAAAGAATCGGCTTGACGCTTTCAGTAAAGAGATTTTCAAACGCTACAGCAAAAGCGCCGCAGCCCGCGTTTCGGCCCTCGCTCCATGAATTCAGAGATTGGCGTTCCAACAGCATCTGACCGTTTTTCGCTACCAAGTAAACTCTGAAATCGCCACCAAACTGAATCACCGACGAAGTCCGGTATAGACTATGTCCGATGAGGAAGTTGTATCGGCTCTGGAGAGTAAGAGTAATAAATAAAGCGGTGAGGGCTTTAGGAATAATCAGCCCCTGCTTCTTTACGTCCTCTTCCTGCTCTGGCCAGCTCTTCCCGGTTAGGCTATAACCAAAAGCCAGAATTGAATGGTCAAGCCGATAGCGCCCTTTCTCTGCCACATCTGTCAGAAGAAATTTGGAAAGGATGAGATCAGTGTAGGCAATCGGCAATAAATCCTCTCTCGGCGACGAAAACTCGCCTGACTTTAAAAAATTGGCGATAATATCGCGATAAGAGAGATGCTCTCTTATCTCTATCTCAAAACCTCCCGCTGGCATTTCATTCGACGTGGACATGACAACCTCCTTTTGGATTTCCTGCCCTTAGAAAAATTTCAAAATTAGTTCTGAAACAAATAATAATTCAAAACCCGGAGGAAAGTCAACTTATTTTAAGTCGTTGAGCTTGAAGAAATTTTCAAACAGTTTCGCGACGAGGATGGGGCCGGTGCCGCCGGGAGTAGGCGTGTAGTTGATTAGTTTATAAGCTGGCTGGCTGTTCAGTTCGCTGGGGGCTTGCCCTGAGCCTGCCGAAGGGTCAAAATCGCCGGAGATTTTACCATCAACAAATGAGTAACCAAAATCAATTACAATTGAACCATCTTTAAGCATTTCGGGTTTTATTAAACCGGGCTTGCCGACTCCGGAAATTACTAAATCAGCCTGTTTTAAAATATCCAAATCGCTCCCAACATCCAGCAGATAAAGCTCTTTTACCTTACCTTTTAGCCAGACTGATATTGGCTTACCCACCAAAAAACCAAGGCCGACAACTGCTACTTTTGAAGTTTGTAGTGAGTAATTTGTAGTTTGTAGGATTTTTTCAACAACGCCGACCGCTGGCGGAAAAACCGGATTCCGACCTGTATAAAACGCGCCTAAAGCCCGTTCGCCGAGAACATCCACGTCTTTTTCACGTGGAATAACATTACAAACATAATGTTTATCTATGTGTTCCGGCAGCGGTAGTTGGACAATCACGCCGCCGCAGGTTTTATGCTGGCCGATTTTCAGAACTTCTTTGCGAAGTTCGTCCTGCTTAATTTCGGCTGAAAATTTATAAATCCTGAAATTAATACCAAGTTCTTTTGCCACTCGTTCTTTTTGCTTTAAAAAACTGATTGAGGCCTCGTCCTCGCCAACAAGGATTGCGGCCAAAAATTTTTTCGTCCGCCAGCCGGCGGATGGCTGTTTTTTCAATTCGGCAATAATCTCCTGGGCTATTTGCTTACCATTAATAATCATATTAGATTCTATTTTCTAGCTTCTATTCTAATGATTCTTTCATTTTCTTTTCGGCCGTGCTCGAACTTTATCCAAATCATTTTTTTAGGCAAAATTCTTTTTATTTTATCGGCCCACTCGATTAAAACAAGGCTTGTCGGATTATTTATTATTTCTTTAAATCCCAAAACCGTAAGTTCTTTAGCTTTTTTAATCCGGTAGCAGTCAATGTGATATAAAAGTTTGTAGTAAGTAGTGAGTAGTTTGTAATTCCTGATTATAAGGAAGGTGGGGCTGGTGAGATTTCGTTTAATACCCAAACCCTTGGCAAATCCCTGAATAAAAGTGGTTTTACCAGAACCCAAATCGCCCTGAAGACCGATAATTAAGGCTTGATTTTTTTGAGGCCGCTGCTTTAAAATCTCCTGGGCTAACAAAGAAGCGATTTTCTTAGTGATGTTTTGCGACTCACTTAAAATCATATTAAATCAATGCGGCATCGCGAGGAATGCCTAAATACTCATAAGCTAAAAGAGTGGCCACTCGGCCGCCAGGCGTGCGGTTTAAAAGCCCTAATTTCATTAAAAACGGCTCATAAACGTCCTCGATCGTACCTGGCTCTTCATTTAGGGCCGCTCCCAAGGCTTTAAGGCCTACGGGGCCGCCTTTAAACTTTTTGATGATAATCTTCAGGAGCTCCCGGTCAGCTTCTTCAAGGCCGGCGCTGTCAACATCCAAAAGGGCTAAGGTTTTTGATACAATGTCTTCGTTAATTACTTTTGACTTATAAACCTGGGCATAATCCCGGGCTCTTTTTAAGAGCCGGTTAGCCACCCTGGGCGTAAAACGTGAGGCGGCCGCAAGCATTTTTACGGCTTCCGGGGTGATAGGCACGTTTAAAATCTTGGCCGAACGGCTGATGATTTTTTCAATGTCGCTCGTGCTATAATAATCCAGCCGCAAGGTGGCCCCGAAACGCGACCTTAAGGGGTTTGAAAGCAAATTAACTTTGGTGGTCGCCGCAATAATCGTGAAAGGAGGAAGATCTAAAGAAAAAGTTCGGGCTGAAGGACCTTTGCCGACGATTAAATGGAGCTTCCGAGTCTCCATGGCCGGGTAAAGAATTTCTTCAACGATTTTATTAATCCGATGAGCTTCATCAATAAAAAGAATTTCAAAAGGCTCAAGGTTGGAAAGAATGGCCGCCAAATCGCCGGCTTTTTCAAGAGCCGGGCCTGAAGTGGAACGAACATTGATGTTCATTTCCTTACCGATAAGGTAAGCGAGGGTTGTTTTGCCGAGCCCGGCCTGACCGTAAAAAAGCATGTGGTCGCAACTTTCGCCCCGTTCTTTGGCCGCGTCTATAATCAGATGAAGATTGGTCTTGACTTTTTCCTGACCAACATAATCTTCCCAGCGGGTCGGCCGCAAAGCAATCTCAAGATTCTGGTCGTCAATGCTCAATTTTCCTTTATTATTGGCCATATTGACAAAACAATATATTTGTGCTAAATTTAGAGCAGATCCTAAAAGTGGACCTGTGGGCAAATGGATTTATTCTAAAACTCTAGGACTGTTTGGCTTTGGCTGGACAAATCCTTTGAATGACCCTGTCTTTTCTGATTTTTAATCAGAAATGGTTTCTCTCGCCTTTTGGCATCTTGCCCACAGATCTACTTTTGGGATGGGATTTTATCGTAATGAAGCCAGGAAACTAGACCGGTTAATCTTTCCACTTCTTCCAAGCTGGTGAAACCTTGAATCATTTTTAGGACGCCGTCTTCCTGCATGGTGGTCATGCCTTGTCTCTTGGCTAATTCTTTAAGCTGAATTTCAGTGGGATTTCCGTATATTGCTTCTTCAATGGTTTCGTTTACGACAAAGAGCTCGAAAATTGAAGTTCTGCCCCGATAACCCAAACCACCGCACTCCTTACACCCTTTAGGTTCGTACATTTTGATATTTTTGTAAAGCGATTTACCCACTCTTTGAGACAAACTCTCCAAAAATTTTTTAATCGCCTCTTCTGTTTTTGCCGTTACTTTTTTCTCCGCTTTGCACGACTGGCACAAAAGCCGAACCAAACGTTGGGCGATGACCAAACTTAAAGCCGGTCCCAAAACCTGCGGCTTCACCCCCAAGTCAATAAGCCGCGGGATTGCTCCGACCGCGTCGTTGGTGTGAAGGGTGGAAAACACGATATGGCCGGTTAAAGAAGCATTCATGGCGATTTCCGCGGTTTCCTTATCCCTGATTTCGCCTACCAAAATCACATTGGGGTCTTGGCGTAAAATAGAACGCAAGCCGCTGGCAAAAGTGTAATTAGCATCGGGGTCAACCTGGGTTTGGGAAATGCCTTCAAGATGGTACTCAATCGGGTCTTCCACGGTGATGATTTTTATTTCCGGCTTGAAAACGTATTTTAAAAACGCGTAAAGAGTGGTGGTTTTGCCTGAGCCGGTGGGCCCGGTATTCAAAATCAAACCATTGGGCTTTTTAATTTCTTCTTTTACAATTTCCAAATCATCAAGACGCCAACCCAATTCCTCCAAATTGACTTTCAAGGAAAGCGGGTCAAGCAGACGCATCACGATTGTTTCGCCGTATTCCGAGGGAATTACGGAAGTTCTGATTTCAATGTCGCGGTCAGCCAAATCAATGGTGAAACGGCCATCTTGAGGTTGGTCATGAATGTTCAATTTGAGATTGGATAAAAGTTTTATGCGGGTGACAAGCGAATGATAAACTTGGGCAGTAAACTCCGAAAAAGCGGCGTGAAGCAAGCCGTCAATCCGCAAACGCAGGACGTTGTTTGTTTCGCCCGGCTCCAAATGAACGTCAGAAGCGCGAAGAGCCAAAGCGCCGGCCACGATAATTTCTAAAATTTGAGAGGTCAGCGGGCTTTTGAAATCTTTAATAGCTTTATTTAAATCTTCGAGATTTTGAATGGCTTTCCTGACGTTTTCCAAATTCTCCTGATTGATTTCGATTTTACCGCTGATTTCCTTGGCTTCGGGCGTAATATACTGGTAATAATTCCAGGCATGCTTCAAGCCGTTTAAAGAAGTGACGACAATCTCAAGCTCGTAGTTTTTTTTAAGTTTTTCAAAAATATTCTGAGCTTCTGGTTTTTGGGGATCAAGGACCGCCACCACCAGTTTTTTACGAACCAGTTGAAGGGGGACAAGAAGAGCGGTTTTGGCCTCTTCTTCAGGCACCAGCGCCATGGCTTTTATTTCAGTCGGCACTTTAACGGAAACTAAATTCAAATAGGGCAGTCCTAACTTTTGGGCGCGCCTTTCCGCGTCTTTTTCCTCGGCTTTTTTGCGTTCTTCCTGTAATTTTTCCGCCAGATCTTTTGACTGGAGCATTGATTTAAGTTTATTCTTTTTAAAGCTAATAATCAAGGAAAAACAGAGGATTTTAACCATTTTTGATGCTATTGACAGATGGAAAATATATGGTATAATTATAATAGAATTCTTGAGTTAGAAAAATGATTTGCTGGACACTTTGGAGGATTTTATGAAAATCAACATTGCGGTGTTTCTTGCAACCACTCTCCTTGTGGTGAACGGTTGTGCCATACTAAGAGTCATACCCCCACCAAACATCGATGTAAAAATCGATGAAAATATTACCTCGAGAGTCAGGGGGTCAAGTATAACTGTTTACAACACGACCGATGAACCGCTTGTCGGCATGGTCGGAGAGGATATCTTGGGAATCGCGAAGCCTAATGGAGGTTGGCAAGCATCATATCCTGATGCAAGCTTGACTTATAACAGCTTCTCTGTTGATTTCGCGGTACGCGCTTTGAAAAGCTCAACTCGCGGAGCTTCCCAAGCATTCACTGTATGTTCTTATTCAAGAGCCGAGATTTGGTTTGTGGCTAAAGACACGGTGAATAATCGCCTGTATTTCTACAAACAATAGCGCGACAGTAGTCTAATCCCGCCCCATTCAGTTGGTGGCGGGATTAACATTTTAAGAACAAACTTATAAAATTATGGTATGCCCGAACTACCAGAAGTTGAAACTATTGTTCAAGGTTTAAACAAAGAACTGAAAAACCGAAAAATAAAAGATTTATGGACTGATTGGCCAAAATATTTTCGCTTGCCTAAAGGCGAGGAAGCTTTTAGAAAGTGCGTTATCGGTAAAAAAATAATCAGCGTAACCCGCCGCGCTAAAAATGTTTTAATAAATCTTTCGGACGATCACCTTCTTTTAATTCACCAAAAAATCAGCGGCCATCTACTGGTTGGTAAATGGAGGCTGGCAAACGGCGGTTGGAAAAGCGCCATAAGCGGTCCCTTATTAAAAGACAGAAATAATCAATATCTTCGGCTGATTTTCTTTCTAGATAACGGCAAAATGCTTGCTTTGTCTGACTTGCGGCGCTTTGCCAAAATTCTTTGCGGTCCGAAAGAAGTCGTTCTCAACTTACCCGATTTAAAAAATCTTGGACCGGAGCCGTTGGATCCGAAATTCAGTTTTGGAAAATTCAAGGAGTTGTTTGTCGGTAAAAAAGGAAGAATTAAGCAGGTTTTAATGGACCAGAATTTTATCAGCGGCATCGGCAATATTTATGCCGATGAAATTCTCTGGGTCGCTAAAATCCATCCTCTTGCCAGAACCGAAAAGCTCAAAGAATCCGACCTTAAAAAGATTTTTAATGCCCTTAAAACCGTTCTGAAAAAAGCTCTGCGCCTTAAAGGAACGTCAATTGACGACTATCGCGACGCTTATGGCCGGCGCGGCTCATATGATTTAGTCCGCTATGTTTACCAGCGAGAAAATCAGCCTTGTCCACGCTGTAAAACCGGGATAAAAAGGTTGAAAATAGGAGAGAGGTCGGCTCACTACTGCCCAAAGTGCCAAAAACTATGATTATTTACCTTTACGGTCCGGATTCGTACCGCCGGAACAAAAAACTCAATGAGTTGATTACGGCTTACCGGCAAAAATATAAGCAAATTGACTTGCAAATTTTTGATTTGGAAGAAGACCCGGAAGCGCCGCAAAAAGCCAAGGAATTCATTAAACAACCATCAATGTTCGTGGATTCAAAAATCGCTTTAGTCAAAGAAAGCGGAATGACGGAAACAAAAGAGTGGTTAAACATATTAAAAACGAACCTAAATACCCCCAAGACATTCATTTTAATTTCCGACAAAACCGAACCGAAAAAAGCTTTTTCTTTTCTTCTTAAAAAGCCGGTGACATCGCAGTATTTTGAAGAACTAAAAGGCGATTTACTTGAAGCTTTTCTTGAAAAAGAGGTTCGGGTCAGAAAGCTGAATTTTTCCCCGGAAGCGCGGCGCTTTTTTAAAACCTACCTGGAGTCGTCTGAGGAAAAAACCTGGCTCGCAATAAATGAGCTTGATAAAATCGCTTTGGCTAATCTCCCGCAACCGCTTTCAAAAGCGGACTTGGCGCAACTTATTCATTGGATTGTTTCTGAAAAACCGTTTTTAATCGCGGGCCAAATCCTGTACTCGCGAGGCCCGAAACAAAAACTTGGTCTTTTGGAAAAATTGCTCTTGCAAAAAGAGGAGCCGGCGCATATTTTCAATTCCTTGGCTTACCAAGCAAGAGAAAAAGAACTAATGAGATTGGCTGATTATGATATTGCAATAAAAAGCGGGAGGTTGGAATACGAGGAGGCGCTAACCGACTTTATTCTGTCTTAACTTTTTTGCTAAACGCGATTTCAGACGACTGGCCTTGCCGTGTTTAATAAGGTTAACCTTGGCCATTTTATCAATGGTCTTATAAACTCGGGGCAAGTACTTTTTAGCTTCCTCAAATTGACCGCCAGCCGCTAATTTTTTGAATTGTTTAATAACGGTTTTCATCCTGTTTTTGCGTTCAAGGTTTTGGCTTCGGCGGCGAATGCTCTGACGCAACGCTTTTTTAGCTGATTTTATCCTGGGCATGTTTTATAAAATCTTAAACAAAAATTAGTTAAACGTCAACGGGATTGGTATAATAATAACGATGATTTACAGTCTGACCGGCAAAACAACAGAAATCGGCGAGAACTTCTTTGTCTTAGAGGTGGGCGGCGTCGGCTTTAAGGTTTTTGCCAGTCACGAAACTTTGCGGAAACTCATACCGCCGAATTCAGAAATTAAGATATTTTGCTTTTTATATGTCCGCGAAGGAGCTCTTGAGCTTTACGGATTCCTAGAAGAAGGGGCGTTAAAACTTTTTGAAATGTTGAACAGCGTTGCCGGCATTGGCCCAAAAACCGCTCTTTCCATATTAGACCTCGGCAAGGTTGAAAACATTATGGCGGCCATTTTGGAAAAACGCGCCGAACTTTTAACCAGGGCTTCGGGCATCGGCCGGAAAACGGCGGAAAGAATAATTTTGGAACTTCAAAACAGAATTAAACTCCCGGAATCAAAAACCTTGACCAAAGTAATGGATATCAATTTTGAAGTCGAGGAAGCGCTGGTGGGCTTGGGTTATTTCCGCAGCCACGTTAAACAAGTTCTTATTGAAATGGACCCGAAACTAAAAACTTTGGAAGAACGCCTGCGTCAGGCCCTGAAAGAACTGGGCCGCTCCAAAGCATGAAATCTTTTGAGATTCTCGCCCACACCGCTGATGTTAGAATAAAAGCTTTCGGCCATACCGGAGAAGAACTTTTTCAAAATGCGGTTTTGGGCTTGAATTCAATTCTCGCCAAAGAAGAAAAGAAAAGATTCATTCCTCAAAATTATGAAAAAATCAAAATCCAGGGGCCCGATATCAACGTCCTCCTTGTCAGCTTCTTAAACGAGATTTTAACCCGAAGTCAGATTAACAAGAAAATTTATAAAAAGGTGAAATTTTTGAAGTTCGGCGAAAAAGAACTGGAAGCCCAGATTTTCGGGGAGACCGTTCAAAACTTTGATGAAGACGTTAAAGCCGTAACTTACCATGACACGAAAATCCAAAAAAACAAACGCAATATTTTCGAAACAACCCTTACTCTTGACATTTAAAGGATGACACTCCGATTTTTGTTTTATCTTTGCGGGGATTTTCTTTAGTACCGTTGCCCTAGGTTTAAACCTAGGGCAACGGTATGGTATAATGAATATCGGAGTATAAAACTTAAGATATTCTACTAGAAATTACAACTTTTATGTCTCGGCGGAAAATTTTTGAAGAAAATACAAGAAACATCCAGAAATCAAAACGGAGTTATTACGTGACTTTGCCCATTGAATACGTTCGAGAGCTAGGTTGGCAAGAACAGCAAAAAGTAGTTGTTAAAAAGTTGGGAAAGAAATTAACAATTGAGGACTTTAAGAAAAAATGACAGACAAATCCTTCACCCTCATCGAGTTATTAATCGTCGTCACTCTCTTAGCCATCTTGGGAACAGTGGTAGTGGTAGTCCTCAACCCGGCAGAAATGATGAGACAAAGCCGGGATTCTCAGAGACTCGTTGACTTGAATCAGCTCAACAAAGTCCTTTCCTTTATCCAGGTTGACCAACCTTCCCTTAATTTCGGCTCTTCTTCTTTTGTCTACGTCTCTATTCCTGACGCCAGCTCAACCT
>Ga0315291_10000008_pt1 | contig 236260 bp, 288 predicted proteins | sample YL17G12_20_MG_FD_203070 | JGI IMG/M metagenome (GOLD analysis project Ga0315291, IMG submission 203070) | Sediment microbial communities from Yellowstone Lake, YNP, Wyoming, USA - YL17G12_20 | ecosystem: Environmental > Aquatic > Freshwater > Lake > Sediment | place: USA: Wyoming | collected... | reverse complement strand
TTTCTATAATTGTAAATGGCACAGTATACAATAATGCCTCTGGCTATCAGAAAAATAAAACTAATTTGTCAGTTGGTTTGTATAATATTACAGCTTATTATTCAGGCAGTTCTGACTACCTTCCTGCGTATGAAGTCTGGTGGGTGAATATTACAGCAGATACAGCTCCCCCTTATTTCACGCATATTGTTGATAATAACATATCAATAAATGATTCCCAGGCATTATATGTAGATTATAATGCAACAGATGCCATAGGATTTAGTAATTTTTCTATAAACTGGACTAATAATTTTACAATTAATTCATCTGGATACTTGAGAAATTCATCAATTGTCTATCAAGGTTTTTATATGATAAATATAACTATAAATGATTCAAGCAACAACAAAAACTCAACTATTCTTAATTTAACTGTAAATGCAACTCCTCCATATTTTACTACAATTCCTGTAGCCTCGACTACGGTTGTCTGGGGTAATGTCAGTGTAGATTTTGATGCAGCAGACGAATCAAACTTCAACAACTATTCTATAAACTGGACAACTAATTTTACAATTAATTCATCTGGATACTTGAGAAATTCAACAGATAGCCTTCGTCTAGGAACTTACTTGATTAATGTAACAATAAATGATACACTCAATAATAAAAACTCAACTATTTATCAAGTAACAGTAAATCAAGCACCAGGAAATGTAACTTTATATATAAACGGCACCCGAGCCAACTTTACTACATTAAACAGCTCTACTACATTGAATATCTGGTTGAATGCAACTAATGTAACAGGAACAGGAAACGTTTCTATAATTGTAAATGGCACAGTATACAATAATGCCTCTGGCTATCAGAAAAATAAAACTAATTTGTCAGTTGGTTTGTATAATATTACAGCTTATTATTCAGGCAGTTCTGACTACCTTCCTGCTTATGAAATATGGTGGGTGAATATTACACCAGATACAACACCCCCGGATATAAGTTTTGTAGACCCTACACCTCTTGATAATGATATATTAGAAATAAATTTAGTTTATGTAAATGTATCTTCAAGTGATAACTTAGGAGAGCATTCTGTTCTGCTTGACTGGAATAGAAGTTTAGTATTGTGGTGGAGATTTAATTCAGATACTCTTGTTAATGATTCTTCTACTTATGGGAATAATGGAACATTAGGAAATGCTACTGCTGAAACCCAGCCAACATGGACAGCACCTGGAAAATATGGGGGAACTTACAGTTTTAATGGGAAGCTTAATTTTATAACTTCAGCAAGTTCAATCTTTGACCCTTCTACAACTGACTTTACAGTAAGTTTGTGGTTTGAAATAGCACAGATGCCGGCTGGAACAAATCAATCTGTTTTAATTTCACAGCAGGATGGGGGAGGAACAGGAAGAACCTGGTTATATCTGAAAAGCGATTCTTCCTTAAATAGTTATTTAGGGGGAGCTATAACTGCGGGCCCAACTTTATCTGACAGTATATGGTATTATGTTACATTAACAAAAGAGGGAAGCAATATTACAATATACCTTAATGGTAATATAGAAAATAGCAGTACAAAAACAGTTGACTCTTCTCCAGCAGGACTTACTGTAATTGGCTCTAGTAAAGTACCAGCAATTACCCAATCTTTTAATGGAACAATTGATGATGTGATGATTTTCAATCGGGTTCTAAATTTAAGTGAAATACAAGCCGTATACAATGCAAACCAGTATCAATACTACAACAATTTCACAAATTTATCAAATGGAATTTACACATATAAAGCTTATGCTCAAGATACATACGGAAATGTTAATTCTACTGAATTGAGAACTATAAATATTAATGTAGTATCAAATACACCTCCAGAAATAATTTACATACAAAATGAAACTTTAACAGGAGCAGCTGTAACTCCTACAATAGGCTCTTTTACTCCAATAAATTTCAATTTAACTGTTTATGATCAAAACGGAGCAAGCAACATTAATGCTGCAAGTGTAAAAGCCAACTTTACAGCAAATATAACAGGAGAAGAAGTAAGAGAAAATACCTCTTGCACGCAGATAGCAGGAGAAGACTTGACAAATTCATTAAATTTTTCCTGCACAATAGATATGTGGTACTGGGATGCTAACACAACCTGGAATATAACAGTATATGCAGAAGATAATGCTCTTGCATCTGCCCAGAATAGAACAGCAACTTTCGACTATAACTCATTAACAGCGTTTGAAATTTCTCCTGATATGATTAATTTTCCTACTTTAACTCCAGGAGATATTAACAAAACTTCTCTTTTCAATACAACATTAAATAATACAGGAAATGTTGTTATAATCCCTGACAATATCTCAGTAAATGCAACTAACTTGCGAGGAATGGATGATATAACGCAGTTTTTTAATGCAGCTAATTTTACAGCTTCTTGGAATGACACAACTACCGGAACTGTTGGTGTATGTGATAATGCCACTACTGGAACTGCAACCAGGCTAGTTAGCAATGTTTCAACAGGGATAGGAGGAGCAAATCTTACTCGAGGAAACGTCACATTAGGAACAGGTGTAGGGCAGGAAGTTCTTTATTATTGTATTCCAAAAGTTCCCCAGCTTGCTTCACAAACTTATGCCACAAACAATTCTGGCTCATGGACAATAAGAATAGCTTTAGTTTTCTTATTTGCTCCAAGACTAAGAAGAAAGAAAAAGAAAATAAAAGATGACAAGCTGATAAAAGCATTAGATTTAATCTTAGATGAGCTTAAAGAAGAATACTCATTAAACAAGAAAGAACTAACTGAAACAATTATAGAAAAATTAAAAGAAAAATACAAACTGACAAGAAGTGAAATAACAAGCTTATTAGAAAAAGAAACTAAAATCCCTGTAACAATATTCTCTAAGAAATTAGGTGCATTAGAATCCCTAACTAAATATATGAAAGAGAATCTTAATTTAAGTTACAGGGAAATCTCAAAGCTGCTGAAGAGAGATGAGAGAACAATCTGGACAGCTTATAACAAATCTATTAGAAAACAGAAAGAGCCATTAGAATTTAAGGAAACCTCAATTTTCCTGCCTCTCTCCACATTTAGAAACAGAAATCTGACTGTTTTAGAATCATCTATAATCTACTTGAAGGAAAAAGGACTGAAATATAAAGAAATATCAGAATTACTAAACAGAGACCAGAGGAATATATGGACAATTTACTCAAGGGCAGTAAAGAAAATAAAAAGAAAGGTTTAAAAATATGGGAATAATAAATATTTCAATGAAAAGAGGAATTTATTTACTAGTAATCTCATTAATCTTTGTATTAATCATTATTTCTTTCGCATCTGCAAATATTTTTGACTGGTTTAAAAAAATAACAGGACAAGCAACATCCCAGCCGACAAATGTTTCTATAACTCTCACAGGAGTAAATCCTGTAGTCGTTAGAGTATGGAATGAAACTTTAACAGGCGCCCTTGTAACACCTTCCCCAGCTGCAGCATTGGTTCTCTATTTTAATGTTACAGTTACAGATGTAGACGGAATAAATGATATTAATACTACCAGTGTTGCAGGAAATGCAACAGCAAATGTAACAGGAGAAACAATGAGAGTAGTTCCAGGGAATTGCACAGTAAATTCAGGAGAATCAACAACAAATTCAAGCAATTTCACATGCAACGTAACTATGTGGCATTGGGATGCTAACACAACCTGGAATATAACTATATCTGCAACCGATTTAGGAAATAAAACTTTTATAAACAGCACAAATAGAACTTTTGACTATTCTTCATTATCAGCAATTGTTATAGACCCTACGATGATTACCTTCCCCGCCTTATCTCCTGGAGATATTAACAAAACTTCTCTTCTAAATACAACTATTAATAATACAGGAAATTATATTATAATTGCTAATAATGTCTCAGTAAATGCAACTAACTTGCGGGGAATGACAGATATTACCCAGTTCTTTAATGTAGGTAACTTTAGTGTATCTTGGAACAGCACAACTACTGGAATGGGGGGAGCATGCAATAATGCTACTACTGGAACTGGAACAAGATTAGATAATAATGTTTCAACAGGAATAGCAGGAGCAAATCTTACAAAAGGCAACTTGTCAAAAGCTGATGGAACAGCCCAGGAAATTTTGTATTATTGTGCAGTTACTGTTCCTTCACTTCCTTCACAGATTTATGCAACTAATACATCAGGAGCATGGGTAGTAAGAGTAGTTTAAAATGAAATACAAAAAAATTTACCAGGTTGAAGTTTTCCTAATCTTAATTATCCTTCTTTCATCTTTTGCTTATGCTTTTGGTGTAGCTTGTCAAAGTACAGCTTTTGGAATTTATGCAGGAGAAACAAAGACAGCTTATTTCTGGCTACAAAGCGAGCCAGGGACAGAAAATATGAGTGTAAAAGCAGACATAATTACAGGGCAGGATATAGCAAGCCTAGTTAACGATGATATATATACAGTTGCATCTGGAATAAAGACAGAAGTTCCTGTAAGAATTACAATTCCTGTAAATACACCAGCAGACACCAAATATAAAATAACTTTATCTGTCTCAACAGTAACTCCAGGAGATGCACAAGCAATTTCTTTAGGAACTGGCATAGACAAAAGCCTTACTGTTTTAGTTATAGCAGGAGAAGCGCCAAAAGCAAAAATTCCTATTATATACCCAATAATCCTGGGAATCCTAATATTAATTATAATAATTATTCTTCTAAGAAGGAAAAAAAGAGTATAATTAAACAAACAACCTTATCCTAAATATAAACTTTCTAAATTATAATAGAAAACATTTGGAATTAGGCAAACATTTCAAATGAATAAATTTTAAATAGTTCATTATTCTATGAAGTTTATGAAAAGGGGGCTAATCTTACTCGTAATTTTAATATTGGCATTGCCATTAATTAAATCAGATATAACTGGAGATACAGTTACAGGAAAAGCTTCAGCCCAGCCGACAAATGTTTCTGTATTTATTTTGCCTGCAACAGCCCCAACACTAACAATAATTTCTCCTGAAAACAAAACCTACTTGACAAATATCTCTTTATTATTAAATTACTCTTCATCAAATGCAGATTATATATGGTATAGCCTGGATTCATCAAGCAATACAACTATAACCTCCTTCCTATACTTCAATACTTCTCAAGGGGAACATACTATCTTTTTATATGCCAATAACAGCGCAGGAAATATTGCTTCCTCTAATATAAGTTTTGTTGCGAATTCAACAAGATTCACAATATTATACGATGAATATAAAGGCTCAACAAAAGGAAACTCTACAAATTTTTCAGGCATACAGACTTATGAAGAACTGCAAAACCAAACCAATATTGTCTTGGAAAACACAACTTATGGAAAAATACTTTTCCTACAAGAGATAAATTTAACTGCAAATGAAAATTTTTCAGATAATATGTTAGATTTAGACAATAACACAAATATCTCTTTTAACAGAATAGAACTGAATTCTTCAGCCTTGCCAAATTTCAATAATTCAGCAACATTATGGCTCTATAATTTAACTTTCTCTAATCCCAGAATTCTAAAAGATGGTTCAGTATGCCCTTCAACTATATGCACAGAAGAATCTTATTTATCAAGAACATTAAAATTTAATGTCACATCTTTTTCAGTATACTCAGCTGAAGAGACTCCTACTACACCGCCAGTAACTCCTCCATCCGGAGGAGGGGGAAGCAGAGGGGCAATAACAACAAAACAATTTACATTTACACCAGAACTGATTAAAGTAATAATAAAAAAAGGAGATTTTTACAAATCCACTATAAAAGTTAAAAACACAGGAGATTTAGTAGAAAAACTTAAAATTAATGTAACAGTATTAACAGATTCTGTTACTCCATCAGAAAAAGAGATAGAGATAAAAGCAGGGGAAGAAAAAGAAATCTCCTTGTTTTTCTCGTCTGAGAATTTGAGCGAAGGAACTTATACAGGAGCACTTGTATTTTCATCTGCAGGATTCGAGAAAAGAATACCAATAATAATAAGTGTAAAATCAAAACTGCTGCTTTTTGATGTGACATTAAACATACCTTCAAAATACAAAGAAGTAAAACCAGGAGAAGATGTTATGTTACAAGTTACTCTTTTTAATTTAGGAGAAGTAGGAAAAGTAGATGTGCATCTTAATTATTATATAAAAGATTTTGAGGGGAATACAATAGCCAGCAAGGAAAGTGTTGTCGCAACTGAAACCCAGGCTTCTTTCTCAGAACTATTAAAACTGCCAGGAAACATAAAAGAAGGGCAGTATGTTGCTGGAGCAGACGCAAGATACGATCAGTCAATAGGAACAGCAAGCGATATTTTTTATGTAACTAAGGGCGGGATAAATTTTCTTTTGTTTATCATAGTTGCGGTAATTGTAATTGTCATAATTGTGGTAAATTCTGTAATTACAACACTGCATTTCAACAGGAAGATTAAAGAGATATCCAAGCATTATACAAAAGAGATAGCTGAAATGGAAAAAAGAATACACAAAGGGCATTTGGAAGTAGTAGAAATAACTAAGATAGGAGAGAGATTAAGACTGCAGCGCGATTTATTAAAGAAAGCTTATGAAAAAGGTTATATCACAAGAAACTCATATGAAAACGGAGAATCAAGAATAAGGCAGGTTTATTATGAACTCAAAAAGAAATATTTATAAATATACTTAATTTATATAACTTGGAAAAATGCAAAGGAAAAAGCAAAAAAAAGGTGGTAAAATGTTAGGAGAAGCTATCTCTGATTTAGACGCAGAGATAAGCAGAATGAGAAAAGAAAAAAATTCTTTGGGTTCTGAATTAAAAAGCATAGATAAAAATCTTGGTAACGCCTTGGAAATAGAAAAAAACTTAAAGGAGAAGATAGCAAAACTTGATGAAAAAGAGGCAAAATTAGAAGATAAAAAGATAAAACTAAAACAGAAAAGCGAATCTGTGGCAGAAAGGCTAAGCAAAGTAAAAGCTATAAAAGAACAGCTTAGTGAAGTTTAATTTTCTTACATTAATAAACTATTAATCTCAACTATCAACTCATGATTAATTTGCTATATCTTAGTATCTAATCAACAAAAGTATGCATTTTTACAGCAGTTCCTGCAAACCCGAAAAGGGAAAACATTTTAAATACAAAAAGCATCAAGAAGCTGTAAAAATTGGTGAGTTAGGAAATGAAAAACGCTTTATGTTTTTTTATTGTTGTGTTATTCTTAATCAGCCTTGTTTCCAGCCAGATGACTAAAGTTAGTATTGATGTATCTACCAACCAAAAATATGTTTATCCTGGAGAGGAAGTTTCTGCTGAAATATCCATATTTAATAAACAACTTCCAGAAGGGGATATTGTGTTAAAACACAGCATTATTGATGAAAAGGGCAACACTATTAGTGAGGCATCTGAAACAATTTTTATAACAACAAGGCTGAGTCATTTGAAAACTTTAACTGTGCCAACAACAGCAGAGCCGGGGAAGTATTATTTTCTAGTTGAGATTGTTCGGGGAAATGAAAAAGTTGGGGAGGCAAGTGATGTTTTTTATGTTAAGAAAGTATCTATAAGCAAAGAACAGAGAATTATGCTGATAGCATTCAGTATCGAAACATTGCTTTTATTATTTGCGATATACAAAATAAACAAATTGGGAAAAGCTGTGAAAATAAATGAAGAAATGCTCGTAAAAGCTAAATTAATCAGGTTGAAAGGAGGTAAATAAAATGGATATAGTCGGTCTAGTAACAAACCCCCTGTCTAATACAATAGTCATTTTTGTTGGTGTAGTGGCTGTTGTATTTGCTTTGATTAGCATTTTCATAGGAATATGGGTAGCAACAAGATTTGAGGGCAAATTAAAATCTGCAATGACATTTTTAATTTTGGCAATAGTAGTTATGCTTGCCAAAGAAACTATGCTTCTTGCCGGAATTACAGTTACAAACCTTATTGTTGGGTCTATGCGTATACTGATAGTTTTACTTATACTTTTTGCAATGCTTAACATGAGGCAAATGATTGATGGAATTGACGGGCATCTTGGAAAAAGAGAAGTTGCAGTAGGGAAGAGAGAGGTTGTAGTTAGAGGAAGAGAAAAAGCATTAAGAAAAAAATAAATAACACAAACTTTTAGGAGTTAAATTTTGAAGCACAGGGCTTTCATAACTTTCTCTTGTTTATAGCTTTTGCATTTAATAATAACAACCTTCTCTGTTCTTTTTTCTATCATTTTCCTGCTTTACAAAAACGCTCCTGGTAGGATTCGAACCTACGACCTACTGCTTAGAAGGCAGCCGCTCTATCCAAGCTGAGCTACAGGAGCTTATACTCATTAGAAAAAATTTGTATTTAAAGTTTTAGTTTATTAAAGCAAAAAAATAAACTATATTTTTAAGCTTGAAGATTTGTATATTACTAAATTATTTAAAGCTAATTTTACTAACTTTATTATGAAAATTCCAATAATATTCCTAGGCACAGGACAGGCAATTCCCACTGCTAAAAGGAACCATACTTCAATTTTAATCAAATATAAGAATGAAAATCTGCTTTTCGACTGCGGAGAAGGAACTCAAAGGCAGTTTAGAAAAGCTCAGCTTAATATGTGCAAAATTACCAGAATTTTTATAACCCACTGGCATGGCGACCACATTCTCGGCTTGCCAGGATTATTCCAAACCTTACAATTAAGCAAATGCTCCCATAAAATTTATATTTATGGCCCGAAAAAATCAGCAGAATTTGTAAATTTAATGTTAAAATTATTTGTAAATGTTGGAAAGTTAAATATTGAAGTTAAGGAAATTAATTCAGGAAAAGTTTATGAAAACCAAGATTTCTTAGTTGAAGCATTGCCGATGAAACATAATGCCCCTTGTCTTGCCTATTCATTTATAGAAAAAGACAAAACGAGGATTAATATAAAGAAACTGGAAAAATTAAAAATTAAAGGCAAAATTATAGGAGAATTGGCAAAAGGAAAAGATATTGAATTGCAGGGGAAGAAAATTTTCGCAAAAGATTTAACATATCAAGAAAAAGGAAAGAAAATTGCAATAATCCTTGATACAGCTGTTAATCCAAACACTTACTTAATAGCTAAAGATTCAGATTTGTTAATATGTGAGGCAACATATTCTAAAAAAGAGAAGGAATTAGCTAAAGAGTATAAGCATTTAACAGCAGAAAATGCAGCTGAAATTGCCAAAAAAGCAAAAGTCAAAAGATTAATCTTAACCCATTTAAGCCAAAGATATGAAAAAGCGGGTTTTCCTATTTGGGAAGAAGCAAAGAAAATTTTCAAAAATGTAGGAGTCGCAGAAGATTTAGATATGATTGAGATTTAAAATGGAAAATGAATTTTGCCAAGTGATAATAAGTGCAACAACTAAACAAGAAGCAGATAAGATTTCTGATTCTCTAGTTAATAAAAAACTTATTGCAGGCTCATTAATTTTAAATGGTCCATCAAGGTACTGGTGGGAAGGGAAGATTGTAGAAAAAGAATATTATAATATACAAGCATTTTCTTTAATTAAAAATAAAGAAGAGATAATAAAAGAAGTCAAAAAGATTCATAGCGACAAATGCCCAATAATAGCATTTACTAAAATAGATGGAAATAAAGATTTTTTAGATTGGATAAAAAATTCAATTATTTAAAATAAATTTCCAAATACAAATTAAAACCCGAAAACTTTTCCCAGCGAAAATTAATCGGGATAAACGCTTATTCTTTCTTTTCCACACTTGACGCAGGAGAAATAAAAATTATAGTATCTCCTCTTAGAAATGTTAAGCCTATATTTCTCTTCATCTCTCCACCAGACATCTCCTTAGCATTGTCTAATACAATATTGACATGTATGTCAAATGCCAATAATGTCCCTACTAACTGCCTTTCATTCTTCAAATACACTAAAATCTCTTTACCTTTGCTGTGGTTAAGCAAGTCAAGCGGTCTTTCAATTCCATTAACCATACTCTTTCCTTGCTAAAATAGTTTTTAAACCTTATCATTCTTATATTTTTAAAGGAAGATTATGCGAAGGAAACCTTGGTGTCCTCGCACCGCAATATATTTAAATCAACTTTACAAGGAGAAAATATGAGAATAGGAAAGAAAATATCCGGAGGCATTTATCATAAAGCTAGGAAAAAGAAAAAGTTTGAGATAGCAGGACAGCCAAGAATAGTTAAATTAGGAAAAGAAAAAAAGAAAAAAATTAAAACCCTGGGTGGAAAAGAAAAAATGGTTTTGTTGTCTACAGACATAGCGAATTTAATTATTCCAGGCAAAAAAACTGAAAAAGTAAAAATAAAAAATGTAGTGGAGACTCCTGCCAACAGGTTTCTTGCAAGACAAAATGTTTTAATGAAATCATCTATAATAGAAACAGAAAAGGGAAAAGCCAGAATTACAAATAGGCCTAGCCAAGAAGGCTGTGTTCAGGCTATTTTGATAGAAGAGCATTAAAAATAAGATGTATAAAAGAATTCTAACCTGCATTTTAACAGCATATTTCCTAATGCAAACAAGCTGCAGCCTAATAGTCTTGGGAGCAGGCTACTTCACAACAAGAAAAAGTACACAAACAGAAGAAATAAGAGAAAATAATCTGGAACAAAAATGCTCTCATGATAAAGAGAACCACAAGGGAACTAGAAACTAGGAACTAGAAGTAACGAAAGAGAAGTAACGAAAGATTTATAAATAGAAAAAGGCATAGTTTTATAAAGCTTACTATTAATCCTAAAAAATGCCGTATATAAAAAAATGTCCGGAGTGTTCTAGCATAAATCTTGTCTATGATGAACATAGAGGAGAAGTTATTTGCCAGGACTGCGGCTTAGTAATAGAAGAAAAAATGGTAGATACCGGCCAGGAATTACATGGCCAGTTTGATAAAGCTGAAAAAAAGGGTAGAGGAGGAGCACCTTTAAGCATACAAAAATTTGACAAAGGATTAACAACCAATGTCGGAGAAATTTCTGATATCTATAAGCTAGAAGCAGGACAAACAAGAAAATTTCTCAGATTAAAAAAATGGCAGGAACGTGTAAGTACGAGTATAGAAAGAAATTTAAGATTAGCAATGGCCGAATTAAGAAGAGTTGCTTCTTTTCTCAATTTGCCTAATGTTGTAAAAGATGAGGCTTCTCGAGTATACAACTTTGTATTGCAACGAGGCTTAGTAAGAGGAAGAAGCATGGAATCTGTTATTGCAGCCTGCATTTATGCTGCATGCAGAAGTTACAATATTCCTAGAACTTTAGATGAAATAGCAAACGCATCAGATGTAGAAAGAAAAGAAATAGGCAGGACTTACAGGTTTATTATGAGAAAGATGGGAATTAAAGTCAAGCCTTCATCTCCCAAGGATTATATTTCAAGATTTGCATCAATTTTGCATTTATCACCTCGAACTCAAAATGATGCTCTCAAAATTCTGAAAAAAGCTGATATATCTGAATTAACATCCGGGAGAGGCCCTGCAGGAATTGCAGCAGCTGCTTTATATGTAGCAGCTTTATTGAATGATGAGAAAAAAACACAGAGAGAAGTTGCAGATGTTGCAGGAATTACAGAAGTTACAATCAGGAATAGATATAAGGAATTAATAGAGAGATTAGGAATAGAAGATAAGCTTAAGATTAAGGAAGCGGAAGAGAAAAAAACCAAGAAGAAATAATTTTTCTTTTTTTATTTTACTAAAATTTATAAAAAAATTGACCCATAACCAAGCGTCTCTGTATAGTTTTATTTTATTGATATTCTCTAATACAAAAGTATAAAAATAAATCAAACTTTGCATCCACGCGCGGGGATGCCGGAGTGGTCAAACGGGTTTGGCTTAGGATATTTATAAGAAACCAAACGGCTTAGTGCCTACATAGGTTCGATCCCTATTCCCCGCATTTTTCTAGAAATAGATCAGCTAGACTATACTGTTTGAAGCACTTGAGGCCGGTGGTTTTGCAAATTTGAACCCATAACTTACTTGCAGAGTTGGATCTGAAGCTGGTTGAATAGTAAGATAATATCCTTCTGCACCAAAATTAAGAGAACTAACTATATTAGATAGACTAATTGTAATTCCATTATTAGCAGCGAATTTTGCATTATATCCCATAGTATTAATATATATGTCAGCTGCTGTATTGTCATTGCAATTTTGTCCAGATATAGTTAATACCTCTTTTAGTGGATTGCTTGTATATATTGTTACAACATTATTCTTATCAAGTGGAGTAGTCCCTATCTGCGCACTATTAATCGTGCATTTTTCTGTTGTTGTTTGTTGTGTTGTCTGTTGATTACTTGTTCCAGTTTGTTGTGCAATTTGAGAAATTCTTGTGCCAAGAATATCTGCAACCTCCTTATAAACTTCAAATCTCTTGTAAATAGCTTCTGCTTTTATGCTGTTAACAGCTCCTCTGCTCTCTACATCAATCATCTTATCAGTAATTAATTTAATATCGTCGCTAGGATTATAATTAGTATTAGGTGCCATCTTATTCTTAATCTCCTTAATTTTAGCATCAACCCAAGCAAAATAAGAATCAGCTTCTGTCTGATAAATTAAACCTAACTGATCAACTTGCCCTGAAATACTGCCTATCTGCTGTACAGTTTCATTCAAAATATTCTTATTTTTTATAACATTCTCAACAGAATTCATATCAATCCAGCATCCAACTTTCTCATCATCACAATATCCAATATTTTTCCATCTCTGAGGCTCTGTACTTAATCCAGGACTTTCTGTTGAGCATAATCTAACAACCCCTTGATTCTGTAAATCATTACTAATAACTCCTTGAACACCTTCCTCAACATTAGGCTGAGCTAATGAATAAACAGAACTTGTTCCAGAAAGGCATTCTTTTTGTGTTGTTACAGTTTGAGTAACCTGCTCCTGATAATATTTCTCACTTAAATAATTTAATCCAAAATCAGTTGTGACTTTCTTAAACCCGCAATTATCCTGTCCATTTACCCTCACACACAATTCTTTATATCCAGAAGGTGCAGTAAAGTCTTTTGTATTTGAAGCATAACCTCCCATTGCTATATAGCCAGTATCAACTATAACATTATCTTGTATTTTTGTATAAGCTGATTCAGGAGGATTTTTCAGGTAAACCTGGAAATTTACTCCTACATCTTTTCCTGCGTAAATATGATAATAAACTTTATATTGCGAGGTTGAAGGAACAGTTGCTTCTGTATAAGGAATCTCATCATAATAAGCATAAAACTGAACAGGAGAATCTGGCTGCAATAAAGCACTGAAGAAATCTTTATTAGTAGGATATCTCGCAGAAATAAAAGCCTTGCATATCTCTGTTCCTATTTCTCCTGTTGTCCTCGTCTGAAATGCATTAAATGCATTAACTGCATACTCATTTTTCAAATAATTTACAGAATTTTCCATATTAGCCCATGAATCTTTTACAGTTAAATATTCTCCTCCGCCTTTCATGCCCTGCCCTTGAACGCCTTCAAATATTTTTATTACAGCTTGATCTAAGAGAGGAACCATATTTTTCCAGAAAAACTCGCATGTATATATAGAATAAATCTCATCACAAACTCCAACATATTTTCCTGTTTTCAAATTTTCCTGCAGGCAGTCCCTATACGATTTCATTATGCTTAAATATGAATCTAATCCTGCCTGTATTCCTGACAAACAAACAGGCACATAAATTCCTTCATTCCAATTCGGCAGGCATAAAGCAATGCTTCCTATTATTCCTGACTGAACAACATTAGCAACCCTATATGCTCCTCCTAAATCACATCTGCTTGAGGGGCATAATACAGGATCGCAAACATTAAACAAAATATTACAATCACTAGGACTCATAAAGTCAGTGCATCTAACTTCATTTATTCTCGCATTTTTATCAATTTTAATGGTATTTCCAAACAAGCTAAAGCTGTCTTTCCCATAATTCATATTCGCAGTTCTTATTGCCTGCAAGGCATCATTTTTCAGTTTTGTAAAGTCAGTTGTAGTCAACTTTAGGAAAGATATGCTTCCTTTCTCTTCTGTGCTAACACTCATATCAATTAAAATTTTAAGGTCATCTGCTGCATCCAGATAGCTGTCTTTTCCTATATTCTGTATCCAATATCTTTTTATATCCCCTGCATCAGTATAACCATCTTCCTCAACCAAAACATAAAACCCACTTAAAACATCAGTCTTAGTGTCAGTTTTGCTCTCATACTTCCCAGGAATGGGAACAATATAAGTCAGCCCTTTTCTTTTTCCAGAATCATAATATTGCGCCTGAACACTTTTCAGCCATAAATCTCCCTGGCTGTCAAGATAAGGCTCTGTTTGCGCAGCTGTCCTCTCCAATTCCAATCTTGCTGCAATTTTCTGTATATTCTGGCTTGCCTGATATTTAGCTAAATCACTGGAATCTGGAGAATCTAATATATCTTTATTCAAAATTAAATCTCTTAAATCAGTCTCGCTTGCTTTTGCAAGTGCGTCATGAGGAATAGTTGCTTGTTCTGTTTTAATATTTCCTTCGCTACCTTGTTCATTATTTATAGTTTCTTTCTTATAAGCCATATCCCCAGGAAAATTAGTAGCAAGAAGAGCACTCGCAACCTTTTTTCTATCAACAACCCCATTACTACTATAGCTTTCCTGCAAACTAGTCAGCTCGCTATTTACCTCTTTTACTTTAGCTTCATATAATTCAATATCTTTGCTTATATTATTTTCATACTTATTTAGGCAATTATCAAACTGAACTTTATCTTTTCCAACTTCCTGCTCGCATTTTTTGTAATACATAGGCATTATAGCTTGCCTGGCAGTTGCTCCTCCTTCCAAATTAGAAAAGAAATTTTTAACTAATAAAACAGTTGAAGTTGCTAAACAAGCAGCTTTCATTCCAGAAACAACAGTTCCAAGATTATTAACTATTTTCCCCCATTTTTCTATGCTCTCATTTAAATTTTTTATTCTTTCTTGTGCCTGTTCGGGAGTAAGCTGGATTGCTCTTTTTTCTATTCCAATAGCAACACTAAAACTCGCTGTTGAAGTAGCACTTGGAGCTATTGAACTAACAGAAACTTTTGCAGTTTCTTTCAAGTGCGGCATCTCTAATTTAATAGTGTAATCATTACAAGGTTGAGATTCTCCAATTTTGAGAGTTATTGATTTTTCCTGCACATTTTTAGTAACAGAAGAACAGGTTAAATCAACCCTGTCTGTATAAATTTTTTTAAGCTGAATTAATGGTTTGCCGTCTGATGTGTAATTAATTTCTCCTTCTTGCAAATTATTTCTGCTCCTTCCCCCGCTTTTATTAGTTATGCTTATATCAGCAGAAGCATCTTCTCTGGCAGGAGAATCTATGTTCAATAATCTTATATAATGCTCATTATAACTAATATCAGGCATTCCTGAACTAGTAATTTTTCCTTTAGCACTATTATAATATGGTGTATCAGCATAATTCTCAATTATTCTTAAAAATATATCAGAAGCTGTTTTTTCCAGTCCAATTTTATTAGCTAATAATCCTAATTGATATAGAGCTTTGGCAGCCCATATTTCTCCAAAAACATCAGAGCTCGCTATCCTAGGATAATAGCTAACTAATTTTTCAGCTTCCTGCCTTGCATCTTCAAAATAAGTTTGTAAGCTTGCATCAATCGAGCTGTCAGTTAGTGTTTGTGTTTCTTGTCCTTGGCTGCTTATCCCATAAAAAACTTTATCATCTGATGTAGCATCTCTTGAATAAGTCCCGTCTTCATTATAAACATACTGCCCGCCATTATAATATCTCCCGTCTTTTAATTTTACATAACTAGTATCAATTGTAACTTTAGGTACAGCAGTTCCAGCAGTTGCAGGTACATTACTATCAAAACTTAAAAGCTGGCTTTTTCCAGAACATCTTATCACAGCAGATTTCTTGTCAAAATAATTCTCTCCACTTTTAACTCTTTCAATATTAATTTTCTCCACTTTGCATAAATTATCCAAGAAAGACTGCCCCTCAACTAACCACATATCTTCATCATCAACTGATAATCTAACTCTCTTAACACCAGCTGTAATATCATCTAATACTAGCTGCAATTTAACTTTGCAATAAAATCCAGGCATATAATATTCAACAGCTTTCCCTTTCTCCAGATTAAAACTCGCTATCTTGGTATCTTTATCCTGATAAACAGAAATTCCTGCACTATTGCCAGCAATCCAGTCTGCTTTCAAATAAATTTTTCCTTTAAATGCAGAATTTTGCTCGTAATTGAGCTGCCATGTCTTGTCATCTATAACATCCAGATAAAAGCTGTCTCTTCCTGTCCCAAAAATGCCTTGGGCATCATATTGTAAAGAAGCTGTCAGATTTATTTTTACTGATTCTGGCATATTTTTTTCAACAGGTATGCTTTTCAATAGAACAACAACATAACCAACACTATTTATTACAGGATTATCCAGCATATTTTTATTAGAAGTTATCGCCTCCATATTTGGATGATAGCTGACACCCGCAACATAAGGATTGCTCCCATTTGCAGAAAAATAAACTGATTTAATTTGGCTGACATCAATTAAAGGATTTAATTTAACAACATCAAGCTTGCAAAAAACAGGGACATTCTGCTCCTCTAATAAATCGCTTCTTACAACAAGAGGCTGGCAGCCTCCTGGCTGCACATTTACTAAAAAATCTGTAGTAGCCTCGCAGGTTGTCCTGTCATTTAAAACAGGCCAGTATGTGCCAATCTGGCTTTGTGAATAACTGCTGTAAGAACTTGGAGAATAATACTGCGGATTTGAGCTTGTTGTAGAAAACCCAAAACTTGTCTCGCCCAGAACTATGCTCATCAAGCCAACTACAATTATTAAAAATAGAAAAATCCCAAATACTAATTTTACTCTTTTTTTAATGGCTTTTTCCTGAATTTCCATTTATTTAAATTCCAAATTTACCGATTTCACATTTAAAAGATTGTAAGCATCCTGCAGATTTTCCAAACTGCTTGGAATAGGAAAGCTGTCAACATTAATTTCAACATTTCCTTTTTCTAACTGCCCTTTTATAATATACTCCTGGCTTTTTCCTCCGCCAACAATAACATTAGTAAGTGTCTGTGCAGGCAAATTGACATTAAAGCATTTTTCTTCAGTTGCTCCAAATAATCCAAGTAATCCTGATTTTGGAACCTCATTGCATATCTGTTTATTTGTTCCAGGAATATTGATTGAAGAGTTCCTGTAAACATAAACACTTACATTATAATATCCTTCAGACAAGCTTACAGATTTTTGCTGAGGATATGCAATTGTTTTGCTGTTATCTTCAGAATCAAAAGTTATTATAGCATAATCCTCGCTTTCCCTGGAATCTATCTTCAAGCCAACATTTAAATTATAAAGTTTATCTAAGACAATATTAACAACACCCTCTTCATTAGTTGAGAACAAAACTTTTTTATCAGCATATCCTTCTGCACTTGCTTCAATATAGCCATTTATACATTTTGGAAAAGTTGCTGATAGAATAGCGTCCCCCTTCTCATCTATTTTTGTACTTCCAATATCACATTCCTCACTTAAGCAATTAAAACCAATATCTGCCTCAATAGGCTCTAAATTTGTATCATAAGTGTAGACTGATAACTCAGAATTTTTATATTTACACAGCTCAGGTTCAGAATAATCACTAACATTTGAACTTAAAGCTTTCCTTGCTTTATTGCCTTCTATTAAAACAACAACAGGAAACTGAAATGCCTCTTTATCATCATAAACTCTTATTAAAACAGGATAAACTAAATCATAAACAAAATGATAAGGAACATAACAGAATCCTAGAATTCCTAAGCCGGCCTGATTTCCTACTGGATCTGCAAGCATAACTCCATTATTAGAATCCCAAACCTCTATTCTCGTCGGCCAGTCTTTAAAATAAATAAAGCTTGTCTGCTCAGCTATATTAAGACTCTGGCTGAAATAGCCTTCTCCATTAAAATTTATTGCCTGCATATTTGCTTCTAAAGCATTCTTCAGCTCATTATCAACATCACTTTTCATCCAAACTTTAGGAGCGCAGCTTATCTCTACTCCATTAACCGGGGCATAATTATAAAGAACATCAACAGCATAATTCTCAAGAAACATCTCATTTTTCTCTTTATTGTAAATATTTTGTGCAAGAGAATAAAATTTCCCTAACTTGCTTTCTACAGCTGTTTTATGCTCACTTATTCTTGCACTCTCATTCTCAAAACTTACATCCAAATTAGATACTATATTAATTTGAACATTAGCATCAGAAATAGTTACAGCTGCTTTAATATTGCTTACATTAATCAAAAATCCTTGTTGCCTAAAAGATGAAAAATCACAATCTAAATTTTCCTCTAAATACCTATTCAATTGCTTTTCCATATCATTTTTAGATGGAGCCTGCTCCTTGACAATATTATTGCCAGAAACGTAATACCAATAAGGAATAGCACTTCCCATAAAACCAAGTTGGTTTGAAGAAGGCATATACTCGCTTCCAGGCTCAAAATCAGGCAGATAAATATATCCTGCATGGTCCCCCATAAGAGAAATTCCTACCCTAGCTTGCTCTTGTACGCAAGCTAAAAAATAATCTTCTACTGGCTTTAAACTTGCAGGAATTCCAGCAGAAATTACTTTCCCTCTCAACAAAAAATATCCCAAAACAACAGCAACAATTACAACTGCTATTATTATGAAAATTGTAACTTGTCCTCTCTTTTTTCGCATTGTTTTCTAAAGAAGAAGGTATATATAAATTTAATCTCAAAAACCTTTTGGTTTTTGATGATGCTCAGAAATGCGAAAATCAGTGAGCATTTCTGACATTCAAAACACTAAAGTATAGAATGGGCCTGTGAGGAATCGAACCTCATATCTCCTCTACGTCAAAGAGGCGTCGTGCCAATAGACCACGGGCCCAAAACAATTTGAGTATAATATAGAGACAGAATAAAGATTTAAAAAGCTTGTTCAAGATAAAGTTTTATGAAACTTCCAAAAACAACAAAAAGATACTGCCCTTATTGCAGAAAACATACAGAACATAAAATTTCTGATGTTTCTAGCGGGCACAAAAGGTCAGCTTTAAAACGTGGCTCAATTGAAAGAGCAAAGAAAAGAGGATTAGGAGTAGGTTATGGCAATCTTGGAAGATGGGGCTCTAAACCCCCAATTACAAAATGGAAAAGAAAAACAAAAGCTACAAAAAAGACAAATTTAATGTTTACATGCCAGGTATGCAAGAAATCCCATTTACAGAAAAAGGGAAAGAGAACCAGCAAGTTACAGATAGAGGCTAAGGAGGAAAAGAAAAAATGAAATCAGTCATGAACCAAATTCAGGGGAAGCTTACAAAAGAAAACGGAGGTGTCTTTTGAATGCCCGAACAAAAGAAATTTTTAAAATTAGAGCTGCCAATTATAGAGCAAGAAATCGAATTGCTAGCAGCAAATGAAGAAGAGTTAGCAGGAAGAACAGTAAAAATGGACTTAACAAGAAAATTAAGAGGAAAATCATTAGAGGCAATTTTTAAAATTAAAATTTTTGACAAGAAAATAAAAGCAGAACTTTACAGGCTGCATCTTCTAAGCTATTTTATTACTAGGATAATGAGAAAATCAGTAAATTATGTAGAGGATTCATTTTCTTCAGAATGCAAAAATGCTGTACTCAAAATTAAACCATTTCTCATAACAAGAAAAAAAGTTTCTAGAGTGATAAGAAAAGCATTAAGGAACAAAGCAAAAGAGGAAATTCAGACAGAAATTAAGGACAAGAGCTATGAGGATGTTTTTTCAGATATACTAGAGGGAAGATTCCAAAAATCATTAAGTCTAAAATTGAAAAAAATCTACCCTCTTGCATTTTGTGAGATAAGGGATATTTTTGTAGAGCAGGAAAAAGAGAATATTGTAGTAGAAGAAAAAATTGAGTAAGGTTTAAAAATTCTAATTATTTCATTTTCTCATGCCTCTATAGCTCAGTGGTTAGAGCATCTGTTTTGTAAACAGAGGGTCGAGGGTTCAATTCCCGCTAGAGGCTTCATCTCATCCGCCATCAACCATCTCAACTTTCCCTGCACCTTCTAAAATTTTCACAATCTTTTCAGGCAGATTTGCAATTTCTCCTTTCTCAAAGGGCCCTATTTTCTCCCCATTCAAGTCAAGAAATTCCTCAACATCTTCTTTAAACATAATTAATACATTTTCTCTTTCTTCTCTTTTACCATTTATAAAACCATTAATTTTTTTATCACCCGACTCAAGATTCTTAACAATATTGTCAAAAATCTCTTTCTCAAAATCCAGCATGTTCTCAAAATCTCTCTTGCTTATCCCTGTTTCTCCTGCTATAAAAGCCAGGCTGAGGAGCTTTTTCTTTCTCCTTAACATAATTTCCTTGAATATACTTATGGCATTTTCAAACTGCTTTTTTGTCTTGCTTATAACATCAGAAAACATATCCTCTTTTTTTTCTGCAATCTCTTTTTTCTCCTTCAAGTAGTCAGAAACATCTTTAATAAAATTCTCAGGCAGCTTCTGTAATTGTTCAGAATATTTTTCTTTTCTTAATGTCTCGTAAATATCATTGTAAGTTATCATGCCTTTTTTAAGAAAGGGCTACTTAAAAGTATTATTGTCTCAGAAAATATCTATTTTCTGATGATCTCAAAAATATAATTTTCGATGACTGTCAAAATCTTTCGATTTTGAAGCTGTCAAAAATCAAAGATTTTTGAAGTAAAGAGAATCAGTATTATATATCTACACTATACTCGTAAACGCTTTCATAATCATTATATAAAGAGCACATTTCCTTAACACTCAATTTTTCAAAATATTTCCTGAAGACTCTCATTGAATTGCCATGTGCAGATACTGCAACATTTATTCCCTCTTCTTTTATGATTTCCATCATATTTTTGATAAAAGATAAAACTCTTCTCTCGACATCTTTCAGGCTTTCTCCCTCCAGAGGTTTAGCCTCATAACTTCTGTGCCAAGCATCATATTTTTTCCATCCAAATTTCTTTACAATCTCTAAATGAGTCTTCCCCTGCAGATTTCCATAGTTTCTTTCAGTTATTCTTTTATCAGTAATTACCCTTACATTTTTGTGGAATTTCAATACTTCTCTAAGCGTCTGCTTGCTCCTTAATAAGTTACTCTGAAAAGCCAATCCAAATTTTTTGTCTCGCAGCCTTAAAGCAACAATTTTTGCATCCCTTATCCCCCTTTTATTCAAAGACACATCTCTCCACCCAGAGAATATCCCCTCCTCATTATCTGTTGTTATCCCATGCCTGAATAAGTATATATGATACCTCATTTTCCTTCCTCCTAAGAAGAATGAAAGAGAAATTTATAAACCTTTCATCTCTCTAATATAGATGTTTAACTTTTTGAAGGATAAATTGAAATCCTGGTTTAAAAAATCAGGGGAAAAGGCAGAAGAGAAAGCAGAAGAAACTGGCAAAGAAAAGATAGAGGAAGCTGTAGAAAAGGAGAAAAAAGAAATAAAAAAAGAAGTTAAAATCCCTTCAAAATTTGAGCTAGGAAAGCTAAATGTCGAGCCAGATTTAGGGGCTTTAAAAGAAAAAGTAGAAGAAATAAAAAAGGAAGAAAAAGGATTTCTAGCTAGAATAAAAGATAAATTCAAATTTAAGTTAGATGAGGAGTATTTCGAGGAAATTTTCTCAGAATTAGAACTTATCCTCCTAGAAAATAATGTTGCTTTATCAGTAGTAGAAAAAATAAAAGCAGATTTGAAAAAAGAACTGCTTAATTTAGAAATAAAAAAAGACGAGGTAAAAGAGAAAATAGAAGAGGCATTAAGAATATCCCTAGAAAGCATAATTGAAGAGCCTTTTGATTTAATAGAGGAAATAAAAAGCAAAGAAGGATTATTTATAATTGTATTTTTCGGAATTAATGGTTCAGGAAAAACAACAACAATTGCGAAAATAGCAGATTTGTTATTAAAAAATAATCTAAGCTGTATTCTAGCAGCCTCAGACACGTTCAGAGCAGCTTCTATAGAACAGCTAGAGAAACATGCTGAAAAACTCGGAGTAAAATTAATAAAAAGTAAATATGGGGCAGATCCTGCATCTGTAGCATTTGATGCAATTAATCATGCAAAATCTCATAAAATAAAAGTAGTTTTAATAGATACAGCAGGCAGAATGCATACAAAAGAGAATTTGCTAAAAGAAATGGAGAAAATTGTTAGAATCAGCAAGCCTGATTTGAAAATTTTTGTGGCAGAATCTATCACAGGAAATGATGCAACTCAACAAGCAAAAAATTTCAATGAATCAATAGGTATAGACGCAATTATTTTAACAAAAGCAGATGTAGATGAAAAAGGAGGAACAGCTATTTCAGTATCCTACATCACAGGAAAACCTATTCTTTTCCTAGGCACAGGACAGGAATATAAAAACTTAGAAAAATTTGACAAGGAAAAGCTTTTAAAACAACTGGGTTTTGAATAAAAAATGGCATTAGAGAACAAAAAAACTTATAAACCATATAAGTCTAGCAAAATTGGGTATGTGTATTCTTAAATAATTCAGCAAGTTTATTAAATATCAGTAAACTAACAAGAACATGTTATTTAGCAAGTTAGGAGAGATATTGAAAAAAACAACAGACAAGATAGCTTCAGCTATATTTGTAGACAAAAAGCTAATTGATTCAATCATAAAGGATTTGCAGCGAGCTCTAATAGAAGCAGATGTAAATGTCCAGTTAGTAAAAGAACTATCAGATAAGATAAGAGAAAGAGCCATAGACGAAAAAATCCCAGGAATCCAAAAAAAAGAGCAGATAATCAAAACTTTACACGACGAACTCTTAGCTATGTTAGGAGGAGAAAAAGCAGAATTAAAATTAGAAAAAGGCAAAAAAACAAAAATCCTATTACTTGGCTTATACGGCTCAGGAAAAACAACTACAATTGCCAAGCTAGCTAATTATTACAATAAAAGAGGATTTAAAACTTGCATGTTGGGCTTAGACGTTCATAGGCCAGCTGCTCCTGAACAATTGGAGCAATTAGCAGAAAAGAACAGCCTGCAAGTTTTCATAGATAAGCAGGAGAAAAACCCAGAAAAAATTTACCAAAAATATGAACCAGCATTAGAGGATTATGATTTAATTTTCATAGACACGGCAGGAAGGCATTCCCTTGATAAAGATTTAATAGAGGAAATAAAAAATTTAGGCAAAAAAATCAAGCCAGATTACACAATCTTAGTGATAGCAGCAGATATAGGGCAGGCAGCTAAACAGCAAGCTTCAAGCTTCCAGCAAGCTCTAAACATATCAGGAGTAATAGTAACAAGAATGGATTCCTCTGCTAAAGGAGGAGGAGCTTTAACAGCCTGTAATGAAACTAAAGCAAAAGTTTTCTTCATAACAACAGGCGAGAAAATAAATGATATAGAACAATTTTCTCCATCTTCTTTCATAAGCAGAATTCTAGGTATGGGAGATTTAGAAACTCTCTTAGAAAAAGTTAAATCAGTTACAAGCAAAGAAGAGGAGGAGAAATTAAAGGCGAGATTAGAAGAAGGAAAATTCACAATGGATGATTTATTAGTACAATTAGAAAGTGTAGGAAAAGTAGGAACTTTTGATAAAATTATGGAATTAATTCCGGGATTGGGAAATGCAAAAATTCCTGAAAATCTTCTAGGCACTCAGGAAGAGAAAATGAAAAAATGGAAATTTGCAATTCAGTCAATGACTAAAGAAGAAAAAGAAAATCCTGAAATAATAGAAAAACAAACTTCAAGAATAGCAAGAATAGCAAAGGGTTCAGGCACAACAACCTCTGATATCCGTGCATTATTAAAACAATACAAGATTCTTAAAGATTTTATAAAAACAGGCGAAGATTTTGATGCAAGCAAAGGCATCCAAGGCTTCTCACAAAAACAGCTTCAAAAATTTGCCAGGAAATTTGGAAAAAAGATGAGGATGTAAAAATGTCAGAAAAGATAATCTTATCTGGGGGTGGTAATGAAAAACAAACATACATGTTGGACGAGATTTTCTTAAAAAGTATAAATAAAATTTTGTATATTCCAATTGCTTGGAAAAATGATGATTTTGAATCTTGTTTAAAATGGTTTAAGAATATGATATCCCAACATAAAGAAGTTAAAATAGAAATGTTAATAGATTTAAGCAAAAAAATTAATTTGCAAGATTACGATGCAGTTTATATTGGAGGAGGGAATACTTTTAAATTATTGAAAAAAATTAAAGAAAGCAAATTTGATGAAAAATTGATAGACTATTATAAAAACGGAGGAATAATATATGGCGGTTCAGCAGGGGCAATAATTCTTGGTAAGGATATAAAAATCGCTTTAATATGTAAAGATAAAGATGTTAATGAAGTTAAATTAAAAGCTACCTCGGGATTAAATTTAATCAAAAATTATTATATTCAATGCCATTTTGAAGAAAATCAAATAGAGGAGCATAAGAAGTTCATCGGAAATTCTGAAAAAAAGATTATTGCAATTCCAGAAGAATCCTCTATATTTATTGAAAATGAAAAAATTAAGGTTGTTGGCTTAAAACCAATAACGATTATAACAAAAAATAGTGTTAAAAAATACAAAGTTAACGAGGAAATAGAGTTATGACACAAAAAGAAACCCTCCTCTCCCAAGCAGCCGAATCCAAAATTTTCCTGCTTCAGAAATTGAAAATTTCTGATAGTGCTAAAAAATCTTTTAGATTTTTGACACAGGAAAATTTTGTTGCAAAAAGAAGAATCAAGAAAAGCTACAGGATAGCAGAGATAGACGAGAAATTAAGAAAACTAAGAACGCGGGGAGAAGCAAGATTAATGCAGAAACTTGAGGGCAAGATAAATGTACCTAAAATAATAAAGGTAGATGAAAAAAGCAAAGAAATAATTATGCAGTATATAGAGGGAAAAAAGTTATCAGACTTTTTAGATTCTTTTCCACTAAGCAAGCAACTAACTATTTGCCAAGAAATAGGCAGAGAAGTAGCAAAAATCCATGATGAAAATATTATTCATGGAGATTTAACAACATCAAATATAATTTTGGTAGAAAATTCATCTGTTAGTAAAAACAAAAAAACTCCAAATAAATTAAATAAAACAATGTCTCAAGATAGTGGGGATTTAACAAATAGTAAAAGCAAATTTAAACTTTTTTTTATCGACTTCGGATTATCTTTCTATTCCTCGAGAATAGAAGACAAGGCAGTAGACTTACATTTACTAAAACAAGCTCTGGAATCCAGGCATTTTCAAAACTGGCAGAAATTATTTCAAGCTGTTTTAGAAAGCTATAATCCAAAAGAAAAGGAAAAAATTCTAAAGCAATTTGAAAAGGTAGAGGTAAGAGGAAGGTACAAAGGTTAATTTAAAGGAGTTATATAAGGAAAACCTACTAAATCTTCATATAAGTATCGTGGAAAATAAAGGTTAGTGTCGCTTGAATCCATTAAATCTATGTCTCCACTTATAGAACATAAGTACCAAAACCTAATTGCGCCAAAAGCAAATAATTGCTTACTAGAAAGAAATTCTTTTAATCTACCATTTTTATTTTGACAAGCCAACCCACCTAAAACCACCAGTAATTCCTCATCTGTTAACTCTCTGCCAAGACTATCATTAAATGTCCAACCAACAAATCTATCTTCGTCATCAACCCGTTCTAGTATCTCCCACCCAGCCCTAACAAAAAGCCGGAACTCATCAATTTCAGAATACATTTGTTCTAATCTTTTTTGACGTTTCTCTCTAAAAATACTGGCTTTTACTAAACTATCAAATTCTTCGTCGGTAATAAAATCAAGATGTAATTGCTTCATGATGAAAATAGCATACTGATGTATATAAACATAATATTTATAAATCATCTTTTTAATCTAATTTTAGGAGTTAAAAAATGGGGAAATATCCAGCCAAAAGTTCCGTAGACATACTAATAGAAGATTTTTTTAAAAACTTAGTAGTCCAAAATCAATATTATTCAGTACAAAAAAAGCAACCAATCTTATTAATAGGAGAAAAAGACTTATATAAAGCAATAAAAGAAGCTGTTGAAAAAGCAAACAATTTAATTATTAATACAACCAAAACACAAAATGCTAATACAAACCAGAAAATAAAACAATTTAAACCACTGCCCTCTTTTTCTTTACCAAAACTTTAAAAGTCCTTGACTTCTACTTAAATTGCAGCCCCGTAGTACAGCGGTCAAGTATTCGGGCCTTTGGCCTTTATGAAGAAAGCCTGAGACCCCGGTTCGAATCCGGGCGGGGCTATAGCAATATTTAAAAACATAAAGAAAGAGATAAAAAGTATGCCAACTTCAGAAATCATAAGATTTCTGATAGCTTCAAGATTAAAAATCTTGACAGTCATCAAAATTCAGAAGAATTTTGAGATCCTAAAAATTTAGGAGGAAAAATTTTTATGAGAAAAAAATTAGCAGAAAAGAAAGAAGAAATATTAGAAACCAGTAAAAAGATTTCTGATATAGAAAGCTTAGAAAAAGCTGTAGAAAAAATAAAAAAGCACCTAACAAAAAACATCCACGATCATTCTACACTTAGAGCACTATCTATAAAAGAAGCAAAATTAAACAAACTTAAAAAATATAAAGGATATTAAAAGAGGACAATTATGGAAAAAGCTATTGCAAAAGCAGTAAATTTATTTTTAGAGAAAACCAAAGATAGGAACATAAAAATTGTTTCTCACTTCGATACAGACGGCATTACTGCGGCAGCAATTTTAGCGAAAACGCTGAGAAGATTAAATAAAAAATTTACAATAAAAATTGTAAAAAATTTAGAAAAAGAATTTGTAGAGCAGCTTAACAATGAAGATTTAGTAGTTTTCCTAGATCTAGGAAGCAGTTTGGTAGAAGAAATATCAAAACTTAAGGACGCTTTTATAATAGACCACCACGAAATTTCCTTGCAAGCTCAGGAAAACATTACAATTATAAACCCCCACTTATTTGGTGGGGAGGAAATTTCTGCAGCAGGACTAGCTTACTTATTCTCAAAATCTGTGAATCCAGAAAATAAGGATTTAGCAAATCTGGCAGTAGTTGGAATGGTAGGAGATATGCTAGAAAGAAGTATAAGCAAAATAAATAATAGGATATTAGAAGATGCAGAAGTAATAATAAAAAAAGGTTTATTGTTATATCCTGCCACCCGCCCAATTCACAAAACCTTAGAGTTTTCCTCTGCCATATTTATCCCGGGAATAACAGGCAATTCAAGGGGCGTTCTAAGCTTACTGAGGGAAATAGGTATAAAAAAAGAAAATAACGAATATAAAAATTTAATAGAACTGACTGATGAGGAACTTTCCAAACTTATAACTGAAATATTACTGAGGACAAGAAAAAAAGGGGAGGATTTAATAGGTAACATCTATCTCGTGAAATTATTTAACAGATTAGAAGATGCCAGAGAATTATCAGCTATGATAAATGCTTGTTCCAGGTTAGGATATACAAATGTTGCATTATCATTATGTCTTGATAATAAAGACGCAAGAACAAAAGCAGAAACAATTTACGCAGATTATAAACAACAGCTAGTAGCAGCTCTAAATTTTGCAGAAAATAACATGATAGAAGGCAATGGTTATATATTTTTAAATGCAGGGCACGAGATTAGAGACACTATTATAGGAACAGTTGCCAGCATTCTTTCTATGTCCCACCAGTATAAAGAAGGAACAATAATAATAACAATGTCTTATGATAAAGAAAAGCTGAAAGTATCTGCAAGAGTCGCAGGAAGGGAAGGCAGAAATGTTCGCGAGTTGCTTGAAAAATCTATGAAAGATATAGAGGGTGAATGTGGAGGGCACCCTTTAGCAGCCGGCTGTTTATTCTCTAGAGAAAAGGAAAAAGAGTTTATAGATAATTTAACAAAATCCTTGCAATTAGAAGTAGTAAAAATTTAAAAACAAGGAATTCTAAAGCAATTTATCATGGAATTGAAAGAAAGCGATTTAGTTTTGTGCATCGTAGAGAAAATAGAAAAGACCGCCATATTTGTAAAAATAGAAAATAACGGCTCTGGAACAATAACTACTTCAGAAATTGCTCCTGGCAGAATAAGAAATATAAGAGATTATGTAGTTCCAGGGAAAAGAATAGTATGCAAAATTCTTGAGATAGACAAGTCAGGCAGTATTCGTCTAAGTTTAAGGAGAGTTTCTGGAAAAGAAAGGCAGGAAGTGCTTGATAGATATGATAAGGAGAAAAATTCCTTGAGTATAATCAAAAGCATAGTAAAAGAAAAACCAGAAGAAATTTCAGAAAAGATAAAACAAACCTCAAGTTTATATGAGTTTTTTCAAAATTGCAAGGAAAATCCTAAACAATTAGAAAGATATTTTACAAAAGAAGATGCTAAAAAAATTTGCAAAATTCTTCAGGAAAAAAAGGAAAAAAATGTGGAAGTAAAAAAAGAATTCTTATTAAAAAGCAATCTTCCCGACGGCATGACAAAAATAAAAAAAATTTTAATACCATATAATAATTCAATTAATTATTTGGCAGCAGGCAAATTTATAATTAAAATTAAATCTCAGGATTATAAAAAAGCTAATGTTGAAATGCAAAAAATTCTAATAGATATAGAAAATAGTGCAAGAAGAGATAAATTAGAATTTTTAGCTGGAAAATGAAAATGAGAAAATGTTCCCTATGCAGAAAATATACTTTTAAAGAAGATTGCTGCAGTCAGAAGACAATTGAAGCAGGATATAAGTTTATAAGGATTAAATCAGTTTCTCCTGTCTCTCACTTAACATAGCTTCTCCATAAACACCATCATAACCAGGCTTAACCTTTATTTTTCCTACCCTATTCCTTAATATTAAATCAACTAACAAATTATCTTCAGGCAATGCTCTTAAAAGTTCTTCTTTTCCTGTTCTCAGCAAAACATTAAACTCATTTCCAAGCTTCTCTATAATCTGATTATAAACAAGCCAGGTTTTCCTGCTAGCGAGAGTAGACGCTTTAGCTAAAGCAATTAATTCATGTAAAGGCAATAATTTATAATATGGCTTCCTAGAAGGATTCTTCTCAATTTCCTGATTAGTCAGTTCTTCAACTCTATTTTCAACCCCAATAATCAATGTTTTTCCACAAACAGGACATATACCATTCAATTTTTTAGTTTCTTGAGGTGAAGAAGAAAAATTACATAATCTATGCCCATCCCAATGATATTTCCCATAAGCAGGATCTGTCTCTATTGTTCCTAAAATCTTATTTTCTCTTATCTGATTTATTATTTCCCTGTAATTCAGTTTCTCTTCATCAATTTTAAAAATAGTTGCTTCTCTTCCTAATCTCCAAGGCCAAAAACTATGAATATCAGAAAAACTTATTATTGTCTTATTATTTAATTCTGATAAATGCCAGTTCATTTCAGGATCTGAACTCATTCCAGTCTCTATAGCGTGGATATATTTTTCCCTGTCTCGAAAAGCTTCTTTCAAGCTATTAAAACCAGACATGCTTCCAAAAATTCCAAACCAGGGTGTCCAAGCATGCGCAGGAAAAATCTCAATATTTTTATCAATTTTCATCATCTCATCAACTAAATCTATTCCTGAAAATCCAAAAATAGGCCTGCCATCATAATCTAATCTTCCCTTGCCAGCTAAAAATTTAGTTATCTGCCCAACAACCTCTTTATTAGGAGCTAAAATAACAAAATGAACTCTTCTTCCTTTTCCGTCCTGAGTGTACATTAATGAGATTTCAGTCTGCCATAAAAAAGGGAATCCTGTTTTAGTATATAAAATACCGTCTCTTTCCTCCAACTCATTCAGTTCCTTAAACCATAAAGCATGCTGAAAATCTCCTGTTCCCAATAAATTTAAACCTTTTATTCTCGCATATTTTTCCAAATTTTCTATGCTTATAGCCTTGCTTGTAGCCCTAGAAAACCTAGAATGAATATGCAAATCTGCGAAGACGGCAGACTTCGAAGAGTCAGAAAATTTTGAATTTTCTAAATCTGCAAAAACACCTTTTTCCATAAAATTTCAAAAGAATGAGGCTTTTTAATAATTGTTGTAATCAAAACTCATTCAAATTTTACACCTTATAAGAAACCAATAAAGAAAGCTTTAAATATTCAAAATAGGAGTTAATTAAAATGATACAGCAAAGTTTAGTCTTAATAAAGCCAGATGGCCTAGTTAAAAGTTTAACAGGAAACATAATTACAGCTTTATCAGAAACAAAGCTAAAAATAGTCGGAGCCAAAGTTGTGAAAGTCTCAAGACAATTAGCAGAAAATCATTATCCGACTCTAAAGAAAGAACTTATTGAAAAACATGGAGAAGAAAAAGGGAGAAGCATTTACGAAAATACTATAAAGTATATTATGGGAGAATTTCATACAGACAGGGTTCTCGCCTTAGTCTATCATGGAGAAGATGCAATTAAAAAAGTAAGGGAAATAACAGGAGAAACAAATCCTGAAAAAGCACCTGTAACATCAATTCGAGGAAAATACGGCAGAATTAACAGCCAGACAGGAGTATTTGAAACAGCTGTTCACGCCTCTGATAACGAAAAAACAGCAGAAAGAGAAATTAAATTATGGTTTTCTCCCGAGGAATTAACAGAAAAAATCTATCCTGTTAAAAAAGAAAAGTTTCAATCTGAGCGTAGTATCTGGGCTTAATTTTATAATCTATTATTTCTTATTTTCTTTTAATCCCAAGCCCTTATAAGTCAATGGATAGACTGCGACCTTGCGGCAAAATGCCAGAAATTTTGCAATCAGGTTGAAATCGAGGTTCGAGTCCTCGTGGGGGCATTAATCCTTAGGATTAATTTAGCTACATAAAACAAATAACTTGAGAGCAAAAAAGTTCAGAGTAGTGGCGGAGCGTATTGCTTTTTGTTACACATGGTATTATATAAATTGCAATAAGATTTATAATACAGATTATATTGTTAATAATATGATAATAAAACCTAAAACAAAATTAGGTAAATGGTCTGCAGGACTGAACATATTGTTTCTAATAATAATTAGTGTTTCTGTTATTTCAGTCTTAGTGCTTAAAATACTTAATTTTGATGATCATTGGTGGGATGTAACTGTACCTGTTTCATTCCTCATTGAAATGACTGCTTTTGTTACTGGAATAATCTCTGTTACGAAAAACAAAGAACGTTCAGTTTTGGTCTATTTTTCAATTTTTGTAGGTATCCTTACTATCCTTTTTGTTCTTTTGCATAGTTTATTTATCAATGATTAATTTTCTAAACCCATTTAGAGGAAAAAGTTGGGGAGTTAATCCTTAGGATGAAGTTATCGTGGGGGCGTTATAAAAATTCAGAGAATTTTAACCCAAAGCATAAATAAATGGGCTTAAAGCAGAACTCTGCCCGAATATTATCAGAACAGCTATTACTACAAGTAGAATTATTATAGGAAGCAACCACCATTTTTTCCTGACTTTTAAAAAATCCCAAACTTCCATTAAAAGACTCCTATTATTCCCCATTATTTAATAAACCCCTTATTATTTATAAAGTTTACGATTATTTCAGCGATTTTTTCATCACCTTTTTCATTAGGATGAACATGCTCTATTCTATAATCTTGAGCATTAATTCCTTTAAGATAAGGAAAAGTATCCAAGCTTATTAATCCTGCTTCTGTTATTGTTTTATTCAGCAGATTATCTTCTTTAATAAAATTATAATTGTCATTTAAATTTTCCCAGTTAGGAAGCAGAACTACAATCGTAGTTATATTTTTCTCTTTTGAAATTTTTGACAGATTTTCAAAAAATGCTACATGTTTACTCCAAATTTCGCTGTTATTATATAATTCTTTGTATGGAAGCTCTCCTATAACTCCTGCCCTGTTTAACAAATTATTATATTTCTCTTTAAGAAGGTTGTAAGAGCATGAATGCTCATTTAAGAAAATTTTAATTGGAGTAGGAATAGGAGTTTTTGTATCAAATAAGTTCCACGGCTTGTCCAAGCTGGCAAGAAAATGCCCTACAATTATCATATCTGGATTATAAGCAAGAACTTTTTCTTTGATTAAAAATAATTCTTGTGAGGAAACATAACCTGGAAATCCAAAATTAAGAACTTCTACTTTCTTGGTTTTATTCAATTCTCTTTCAATTATTTTTGGGTAGCTGTCTTCAAGAGAAACTCCCCAACCAAAAGTTATAGAATCCCCGACAACAGCAATTCTGTAAGTTCTATCTGGCTTATCCAAGGAATATTCATAATCTCTAAAACCCTGTGAATTAATTTTTACATATTTTCCTATGAGATATCCTTCTGCATTTGGCCTGAACTTAAAAATCAAAGAGTCATTTGTTTCTTCATAAAAATTAAATAAATTCCCTGTTTTCTCGGGGGCTATTTTGCACATCCCAGAAACTCTAAAAAATCCTTCTAATAAAAATAAAAAAACCAGAATTATAACAACCAATATTAAGAGATTAATCACCAGCGATTTTTTCACTATCCCATTCATCTTTTAAATTGTCCTCTCTTTTTATCATGAATTGGCCTATTATTAAGTTATCTATTCCAGTGCCCATCATACACTTATATGCATCATAAGGAGAACAAACTATTGGTTCTCCGCGGATATTAAAGGAAGTATTAATTAAAATAGGTATTCCTAAAGATTTTCCTGCTTCCTTTATCAAATCATAATATAATGGATTTTGCTTTCTTCTTATTGTCTGCAATCTCCCAGAACCATCCACATGAGTAACAGAGGGTATTTTTTTCTGAAACTGTTTTTTTATTGGATAAACCATAAGCATAAAGTCTGTCATTAAAGGAATAGGTTTATCACATTGAAAATATTTTAAAGCATTATCCTCACATACAACAGGAGCAAAAGGACGGAATTTTTCTCTATGCTTAACTTTCAAATTAAGAACATCTTTCATTTCAGGATTGCAGGCATTGCTCAAAATACTTCTTGCTCCTAATGCTCTCGGCCCCCACTCCATTCCTCCCTGAAACCACCCAATCACCTTATTATCTTTTATTAATCCTGCCGTTATCTTTATCAATTCTTTCCGGTTTTCAAATGTAGAATATTTTATATTATTCTCATTAAGGAATTTTTCAATCTCTTCATCTGAAAAAGCAGGGCCGAGATAAGGATTATCCAAAACATAGTTTCTTTTTCTATTTAATATGGAATTATAAACAAAAAGTGCTGCTCCTATGCTTGTACCTCCGTCTCCGGGATCTGGCTGGCACCAAACTCTTTTAAATTTAGTATTTCTTAAGATCTTTCCATTGGCAACGCTGTTTAATCCACATCCTCCAGCTATAACTAAATTACTGCATTTTATTTCCTTATAAGCAAAATTTAATATTTTAAAAAAAACTTCTTCATATATCAATTGCAAAGCAGCTGCTATATCCTTGTGCCTCTGAGTAACCTCCTCCTGTTTTTTTCTTATATTGCCGTCAAGCAGATTACATAATTTTTTGGAAGGCATCCTGTTTTTGTAGTTATAAGAAAAATAATCCATATCTAATTTATAGCTTCCATCGTCTTTAATATCAATTACTTTCTCTAATTTTTGATAATATTGGTTGGTTTTCTTATTCATATCCCCATAAGGAGCCAACCCCATAACTTTATATTCTGAATTATTTACGCTAAACCCTAAATAAGCAGTAATTGCCGAATACAGCAAGCCTAAGGAATGTGGGAATCTAATTTCCTTTTTTAATTTTATCTTGTTTCCTTTGCCAATTCCATAAGCTGTTGTAGTCCATTCCCCAACACCATCTAATGTGACTATTGTCGCTTTTTCAAAGGGGCTTGGAAGAAAAGAGCCGCCTGCATGAGCCAGATGATGTTCAATAAATAAAATATCTTTCTTGTATTTTAATTGTTTTTTTATTATTTTTACTACTCTTAATTTCTCGCTAAACCAGGAAAAAATATTCGAAAGAAAAATCCTATACCCTTTTGGAAAATATTCTAAATGCTGGTATAATAATCTCTCAAATTTCAAAAAAGGTTTTTCGTAAAAAGCTATGTAGTCAATGTCTTTAATCTGCATGTTTTGACTTTTCAAGCAGTAATTTACTGAATTTATTGGAAAAGAGATATCATGTTTTTTTCTTGTAAATCTTTCTTCCTGTGCTGCTGCTACAATTTTTCCGTCTTTTAGTATACATGCAGAAGCATCATGATAAAAACAGGAAATTCCTAAAACGTTCATTTTTTAAGTTTTAAAACTGCCTATAGTATTCCTCCATTTTTTTATTTGTTAAATTTAATTCCTCCCAGTATGTTTTTTTCTGCTTAGTTTCAATAAAATGCTTGCCAAATAACTTCGCTGCAATTGAAGTTAAGCCCACGCCGATAAGATAAACAAAAGACAATAACAAAAAATTAACAACCGCGGAAATAGTTTCTCCAAATAACTTCATTCCATCCCAAATATCATTTAAAAATTTCATTTTAATGTCATCCTAAAAAGCGTGCCTAAAAAAACAACCAAACTAACAACCAAAAAGACTTCTAAAAATTTTATGCTGTACCTAAGATTCAAAATAAGATAAAAAGCGGATACAAAAGCGATATAGGATAATAAAAATCCTAAAATCCTCCCTAGTCTCATTTTCATAATGGAGGATTATACTTTATAAATATATCCTTAAGTATTTAAATTCATAAATTTAAGAAACCAAGGAAAATTCAACAGAATGAATCATTAAACCCTAATCTTCCCTTCCTGAAAATCCCTTAGTATTGCTCTTGATGTTCTGTCCACATCAACAATATCTCCCTTGGCTAAAAAACCTTTTTTTCTTCCCAGTTTTTCAATTAGGATTTCTGAATCTCCGTTAACTTGAAAGTTATAGAATTTTTCAAGTACTCCTGGATATTTCTGCATTAATTTGTATACTATCATCTCTGGTTCTTTAACTCTGTCCCAGCTTCTCACATTAATCAGTGTATGCTTAACCAAATCCCTCTTGTTTATATTTGAGTCTTCATATAATGGAATAACTCCCGGAGTATCAATTAAATAAATATTCTTGCTTAACTTTACTTTTTGCATTCCTTTTGTAAATCCTGGTTCAGAAGCAACTCTTGCTGACCTTTTCCCTATTAAAATATTTATTACAGATGACTTGCCTGTATTAGGGTAACCAATTACGCCGATATAAATTTTTTCTTTTCCTATTTTTTTAGATTCTATTTTTATTATTTCTCTCAGTTCAGAAGAGCCTTTTCTTTCTTTGCATGAAACAAGAACACGGGGATATAAACTGCCGATTTCTCTTGTTAATTTTTTTCTGTCAACCAAATCTGACTTATTTAGAATAAAAATTATTTTCTTACCCAGTTTTTTAATTTCCTCTTCAAACTCAAAATTTCTTGTTTCCTTCCAGAATCTTGAATCCAAAATCTCAAGAATTATGTCTGATTGCAATATTACTTGCCTGGCTATCTCAGGAAACGCTATTCTATGTTTGTTGCCGGAGTCAATAGTTCCTGTTCTTCTGCTTGAAAAAGAATATCTTACTCTCATGATAATTTTAAGCTTTTCAGGTTTAAAAATCCAAGTTTTTTAGCCAAAAGAAAAAGTAAGCATTCTTATTCTTCCTCAACAACTCCATCCCTAATTCCTTCCTTAGTTAAGAAAAAAATTGTCTCATTATCAGGCAGATTAGGACTATCTATAAGTTTAGCTACCCTAGAATCTTTTTTTCCTCGTCTTAGATACATCCTATAAGTTGAGCCATGAGCAACTATATTACCTCCTACTGCAACAGTAGGATCTCCAAACATCATAGCAGGATTTGTCAGTACCTGATTTGTAACATAAATTGCCAAATTGTAAGTTTCAGCTAATCTCATCAGATTATGCAGATACTTATTCAGTTTCTGCTGCCTGTCAGCTAGCATGCCTCTTCCTGCATATTCTGCTCTGAAATGAGCTGTCAAAGAATCAATTATAACAATTTTAATTGGTTCTTCATTTTTAATCATCTCTCCTATTTTATCTATAAGCAAGATCTGATGGTCTGCATTAAAGGCCCTTGCCACAAAGATATTTTTCAAAACTTTTTCAGGAGTAGCTCCTATTGCCTCTGCAATTTGTTTTATTCTTTCAGGCCTGAAGGTTCCTTCTGTGTCTATGAATACGGCTTTTCCATTTGCCCCCCCTTTTTCAATAGGTAACTGCACATTTACAGCCAATTGCAAGCCTAGTTGTGTTTTTCCTGAGCCATAAGCTCCATAAGCTTCTGTTATTGCTTTTGTCTCCACCCCTTTTCCACCCAGAAGATTATCCAAATTTTTGCTTCCAGTACTAATATTTCTGACCTCTCCTCTTTTTTTCTCAAATTCTAAGCCATCTTGAAATTCAAGCTTCATCATTTTCCTTGCTGCCTGAATTGCTTTTCTTGCAACAGCCTCTCCTAACCCTGCCACTTCAGCCAACTCACTAGGACTCATTACAGCCAAGCCCATTAAATCATAAATTCCAGCAGCATCAAGTTTAGAAGCAGCAGCAGGCCCTATCCCAGGCAAGTCAGTAATTTTCGCCTCTTTCCCCTCCTCACTTTCTTTTGTCATTTCCCTATTAAAAAGAAGGAGTATATAAATATTAATATGATAACAAATATGTTTTAGAGTATATCAATTTTACAGATAAATTTTACTAATATTATTTTTTCTTTTTATTTTTTAAGTCATACTTTTAATTACAAGTACAAATACAAATAAATCTGCAATCAAGAAAAAAATAAACAGGCTTGTTTCAGCAAAACTTCCTGTTCTTAATAACCAGCTTGAAGATTTTTTCAAAGGCCAAAATGGCTTTATTCCCTCAAATGTATAAGAATCAGCAAGCAAATGCAATGAGTAGCCAAGAAAGAAAGGTAATGCAAGAAGAGGAATAAATGCTGCAAAAATAACAGAAATAATAATGCATAATGTAAATGAGTGGAATAATCCTCTATGCCTGACAAAAAACTGTATTATCCTAGAACCTTTCATCTTGCCAATAGTAGAAAAGCCTGTATCTAAATCAGGAAGAAGAGTAGCAATCAAAGCAACAGGAAGAAAAATGTAGTAGCTGGTAACATGTGGCAGAAAAAGGAGGATAAATAATATATTAATTGCTAAATGGGTTCTCAACATCATGTTCTCTTTTCCTCTTTTTATTCATATTAATATGAACATATTTTGCTTCTTTTTGTCAGAAATCTTTTATGGATTTCTGAACACTATCAGGAATTTTATTCCTGAAGTTATAAAAGAAGAAAAGAAAATCGAATATATAAACCTATTTCTCCAATATTTCAATTAATTTGTCAATATCAATTTCTTGTATATCAGAAACAAAAAATTCAAGGTTGCTAAAAAGTTTATTTTGCCTCACAGAACCTGAAAAATAAGCTTCTTTTCCTAGCAAATCCTGCTTTTTTACAAGAAAATTTTCCAAATCTTCCTGTTTTAATCCCAACTTATCAATCTGCTCAGAAAAAAGAACAGCCCTTATACTAGAAGAACCATCATCCAAAACAATTGATATTAAAACTCTTTTTACAGGAAGGACTTTTCCATGCTTTACACACATTTTATTATCCCCCTCAATAGTAATCCTCCCTCCGCATTCAGAGCATACCTCAAAAAATTTAGGCTCAAATGCCTGGACCATAAACGCCCTTACTTTAAAATTTCCTCCCAAATTTAGCTCATTTATCCTCCTTTCAGCGAAATCTTTCTCTATCCTGACATTTTCTATTATCTGGTTGCTTTTCTTTATATCAGAAAAACCACCTAAATGCAATTCGCTATTTCTAAGGCTTGCATTAGTTATATCAACAACATCTCCTTCTTTTATTTTCTTGCTTTCAATTAAAGAAATATGATTTGTGTCCCATAAAACCACTTTTATATTACCTGTTTCATCAGCCATAAAAAAATTGGAAACCTTGCCTTCTCTTTCCTCTTTCTTAAACTCTCTTACAGGAAATAACTGAATAATCTTTCCTGTAGTATTCACTTTTTTCATACCATCCATAAGCTCATTTATTTTTATTTTTTCCTTGTCAAAATTTATTCCAAGTTCAGCAGCAACAATCTGAGCAGCCCCCTCCCTACTTATTAAACCAGAAAGTTTTGCTCTTTTTGCTTCTACTAATCTATTGATTTCTTCTAATTCCTTACCAGAAGCTCTAGAAATCTTTTCTATTAATCTGTTATAATTCTGAATCATAAATCAGAAAAACAAGCCTAATTTAAAAGCATTGTTATACTAAAGAGCTATAAATTTATTTACTAAATTTTTATCTAATTGTTAATAAGAAAGGTTTAAAAATATACAAAATAAAGAGAAATTATGGCAGTTACCGCTTTGAAGATAAAAATTCTTCCAGAAAGCCCAGATACAAACTTAGAAGAACTAGGAAAGCAAGTAGAGGAATCTTTAAAAAAATCAGGGGCAGTAAGAATAGATAAAATAGAAGAGGAAGAAATAGCTTTTGGTTTAAAGGCTTTAATAGTAACCCTTGCCTGGCCTGAATCCTTAGAAACAGAAAAAGCAGAACAAGCTTGCCAAATTTCAGGTGTAAGTTCTTGTGAGATAATTGATTATAGACGAGCATTTGGATAATTATATTTTAGAAGATTTTTTAAACATCTTTTTCTTTATTAAAAAATGATTAACGAAGAACAGGCTAAAAAAATAAAAGAACAACTAACCAAGCAGATTGATTCTTGGAACGCAAGCAAGGAACAGAAAACTCAAGCCAAGGAGCAAATTGAAAATCTACCCGCAAATGAGCTAGAAGATTTTCTTATAAAAAACAAGCTAGTCAAAGAAAATCAGGAAAACGAGAAAGAAAGCAGGGAAACAACACCAGAACAATGCCCTTTTTGCCTTATAGTAGAAGGAAAACTACCCTCTTACAAAATAGATGAAAATAAAGATTCAATTGCAGTCCTGGAAATAAATCCTTTAAGCAAAGGACATTCAATTGTAATTCCCAAAAAACATCAACCAATAGAAAAAATTTCCTCCTCGGCTTTAAGCTTATCCAAAAAAATAGTATCAAGAATAAAAAGCAAATTAAAGCCAAAAGATATAAGCATCCAGTCAGCAACTGCTTTCGGACACGGCATAATAAATATTATTCCCCTGTATGAAAATGAAAAATTAGAAAGAAAAAAGGCAGAAGAAGCAGAATTAAAAGAATTGCAGGAAAAATTAATAAAAAAGCAGAAACCCAAAACAACAATTATGAAAGAAAAAAAAGGGAAACAACTCGAGCAAGCCCCAGTTAGAATTCCCTGATTGTAAAATTTTAATTAAACTGAAACCCAAAATAATTAAAGCAGTTTTTTATTACCAAAATCTTTTTCTTAAATACTAAAAAATAAACCAATAATATAATCCCAAAACAATAAAAGCAGGATAAAAGCAATTAAAAAACTAGGAACAAAAGGAATTCCCTGCTTGATTTTAACTTTCTTCACTTTCTTCAATAACTTAACTTCCTCCTCGCTTAATCCCTCCCAGTTCGGTTTTATTATCCTTCCTCTAACCTTTACTTTTTCATAAAGCCAGTCTCCAACTGTAACTTTATTTCCAAGCATTTCTACAATCATACAGCTATTCTCAATTGCCTTACTATAAATAAGGAGAATAGGAAAAGCCAGAATTAGCAAAGGCAGAACAATAAAAATTGCTTCCTGAAAATAAAAAACAAATACCAAGCTTAAGACAGCAAATACTAATCCTATTAAAATCAATTTTTTCCTTGACTTAAATTCCTTATTAAACTCTTTAACAAATCTCCCATGATTTTTCATAACAAGAACAAAGGAATATAGTAAGCCATAAACACTTCCTGCTAAAAGTAATAAGAAAATAAATAATCCAAAAATAACAAGATTGCTATTAATAGAGTTATAAAACGGCAAAATTGCTCCTAAACCCATGAGCAATTTTGCATCTCCTCCTGCAAAAATCCTTCCATAATAAAAAGCATATGCTAATCCTACAAAAACAAAGAATCCAGCCAAACCATAAACAAAAAACATCAAATCACCACTAATAGAAGAATAAAAAGCCCTGTAAACAAGAGCAAAAACTATCAATGAAAAATTCAGCCAGTTCGGCACTTCCCTTTTCTTAATATCCTGCAAGCTAGCTATAATTAACCATACAAAAGCCAGAATTATTAAAAATAAATCCATTTTTCCTCTTTTTATTAAATTGAATTGAAGTTAGTAGGAAAATATTGCTTATTAATCTTATTATTAAAACTAAAAAACCGATTTGTTAACTTAAATTATTATTTATTAGAAACATCCAAGCTTCTATTCTTTCCTCCTCTCCTATAAGGAAAAAGCTTTCTCTTCTTTTTCTTGTCTTTCCTCTTATTTCTAGATTCTCCCCTGTCCATCTTCAGCTAAATAAAAAGAAGTTTAAAAATTTATAGAATTAAACGCAGCAATGTAAAGTTGTAGATGTTAAACTAGCTTTAGGAAGGCAACAAAATGGCTTCTCCGTGGTAGTATCGCTAGCTTTGAGTTTTATTCCATTATTAGTATCGCAAGTAGCTAATAATTGGGCTCCAGATACCAGTTGTCCAGCACATGTTTTTGAACTGTCTCCGGCATAATTGGATTTATCATATGATTGTATGTCTGTTTTTCCGCTTCCACAATCCGCTGTCTGTAATGCTCCTCCTTTATTCGCACAAGTAAGGCTTACACATATATTTGCACAACTCACACTACATTCTCCATTAATAGCCACCAATCTTGAATCATCACAGGTAATTTTATTAATCTCTCCTCCTTGAACAAAAGTTACTTCTCTTATAACACAGCAGTAATTGTATTTTCCTTGCTCTCCTAAATCACATTGTGTTTTGCAATTATTTGCTATTGTCTGTGCATTTGCAAGAGTAGTGCTTGAAGTTCCTATCCCAAATAAAGCAAGAATCTGTTTGCCCGCTCCTGTTAAATATAGAATTAATACAACCGCTGCTATAATTAAAAGAGCTATAAGTAAACCAACATCTTGTCCTCTTTTTCCTCTCATACTCTTTTTAAAACTCCCTTATTTAAAAACCTTTCTACAATTCATTTATAGCTATTTTAAAAGAAATGTCTGGCTTATAAGAAATTAATATTCCTTTACTTTCATCTTTAACTTCCAAACTAAAATCTTTTAAAGTGAAAGTTAAAATATTACCATTAAAGTCTACTACAAAATTTTCATTTAAAATATAATTTTTTAAATTAACAAGATTGCTATCATCTGGATTTTGTGTCTTTAAATTCTCCTTTAGCTTGCTTATAAATCCGATTTTGAACTGATTACTATCTATTTTAGTTTTATCCTTCAGTTCAGAATAGCTAGCTTCCATAGCTGAAAAGATATTTTCAGCCAAATAAACTCTAACTCTACTTTCCTCAACATATATATTTTCAAAAAACCTCGGCTGAATTACCTCTCCAGAAACTCCGCCATTATTCCTTATAAAAGTAAAAAGAGTATAGCTGATAATAGCAATAGTAAGCAGTACAACTAAAACTACTGGTATTTCAACACCCCTCTTATCCATAATTAGTTTCATTTTGTCATCACACAAAATACAATTTTATTATTTTCAATTACATATGAATAAACAATTGAATTTTCATCATCAGGATTGCAAGAACCTCCTACACTGAATTCTTCCCAGCCAACATAATCGCTGACTACCTTACTTCTAACATCATAAATTCTAATCCAAGAATTTTCATAATACTTATTATTAAAGTTTAAATCCAGGAATTTGCCAGCACCTTCTTTAAATTTCTCAGCATAATTAAGATGCATCCCAGGTTCGGCAACGATTCTGAAAACCTTAACTCCTTTTCCTACATCTATATCTGAAAAAACAAAACTCTCAAAACTTTTTAACGCAGAAACATTAACCAAACCAGCCTGCTTAATTTCAATTCCTTTAGAAAATGGCTGTGATATTGTTTCTTTGACTGTCTTCAAGCCAACAAGAAGAGTAGTAGTTACAATAAAAATAAATAAAAAGAAAAAGATAATTAAAATTGCAATTATCCAAGTTAAAGTTTCTCCTATAGTTCCTTTTTTCTCAGAAATCAAAGATTTCTGATGACTCTCAAAAATTTTCATTTTTGAAGTATTTAGCTTTTCCATATTTCCTCTGATTTATAATTTGATGCTGCAATAATATTCAAAATAACTTTCTTATCTCCATAATTCGAATAAACATTCTTTTCGCTGCATTGTGGCAGTTTTCTCTGCACGCCATTTTTTTTCTGAAAATTGCAATAATCTGAAAAATCCTTCCCAAAGTTTTTTTCACCAATTTGATTCTTGCATACTATTTCTCCATCAACATTACTGCAAGAATCAAAATCATAAACTGTTACTTTACCATACAAAACTTTTTCATTGCTATTGTCTATAATTCCGCAACTAGAATAAAAATCAAAGCTATCTGCCATAAAATTGTCTATATTCCCATTCCTAACAATGCAGTCAATAAGCTTATTGGCAATAACATCAGCTTCTATTCCTCTAACATCAATAATCTCTGAATAATATATTATAACTCCTATTACAATTGCTGTCCCAATCAATGCAAATACCAAAAACCACCAAAATGCCATAACTCTCTCCCCTGCTTTTTTATCCATGCTTCACCTCCATCTTCAAGACATATTTCCCGCCCTGATTTTCAATTTGCTTGTTTTCTATATTCACATTTGAGAAAAATTTATGGTTATAGCCCGAGCTTCCAGAGCCCAATTTAACAGTAACCTGTTTTCCAATATTATCAAAACTAATGACACTATCAATATTATTTTCATTAACACCATTTTTTAAGGCAAAATTCACAATATCACTTATGTCTAATGTGATTTTTGAATCAGGTTTAGTCATATCTATCATTAAAGCAATCTTTTTTGCATAAACATTTTCATAAGTTCCAAGTCCTGAACCTGACTTGGAAACAAAAACAAATAGCAGGGAGAAAAAAATAACAATTATAAGAAAGTATGTCAAATTTTCATAAAGTATATTTTCGCCTCTTTTGTTCATCTTAAACATAACTTTCCCAAGTGCATTTAAGATTAGTTAAATCATAGCAAGAACTGTACAATTCAGATGCTATTCTTTTTAATGTGTTTTTATTTAATTCTGTTACAAGAGGGGGAGTCCATTCACCCCAGTTCCCCTTATCATCTTTCACTTGATTATACAAATTTAAAACCAAATCTCCTTGTTTAAGAGCATATCGTTCATTAGCATTACCCTTTAAGTTAGCAAAACAATAATCCCCATTATCTGGTGAGCCAAATTTTACAACAGCATCTAAATTTGTTGAGGTTGCAACTCTTCCAGAAGATAAAGGTAAAAGCATCCAAGTAGAAATATACTCGCTTCCCAACTTCCCGCCGATAAATGCACCTAATTTTCCGCCTGCCACACCTCCTGATATCCCCAACAATATTCTTCCTTCTGTTCCTAGCCAATCTGCAATATTTTTTATCACTAACCCACTGCCAGGAACAACAAAATCAGCTGCAGCACCAACAATCTCTGGTGCAGCTGCTCCTACAACACCCCCGAATAGTGAACCATAAAATTCAGGAGCAGCTGTTCTTGCATATTGAACAAACATTATAGAATATGTTTTGTCAAAAGAAAAAGCATCCAATTCTTGACTTTCTTGCAGATTTTGAGCCTCATCATAAGGAGCATTGCCAGAGCTTCCTAATAAAAAATCCATATATGTTAAACTTGTTCCTGGTACTTTCTCGCTTACAAGATAATAATAAACACCATTTACCTGGGTATTTTTTGAAAGGCTTTTATCAAATGCTATTTCTGCGCATTCAACACAACTTGCACCATATTTTGAAAACCCATAGCTTCTTGAAAAAATATCTACATTTCCTTCCCCCATCATCCACCAACAATCATATAATGTACTTGCAATTATTTTCTTAATATCGTCTTCACTTTTGACAACCTTGCTGTCCACATTAGCATTAGTTATTTCCTGATAGTTCTTTTCGCACTTTCCTCCTGAATTTGCAGTTATGCATATATAATTTGTCTTGCATCTCAATGGCAAATTCAAAACTTTCTTCCCTTCAACAGTAGGAGTGCTTGCCTTAAGAATAACAGAATTATGGCATGTTTCCTTGCTTACAGTTCCTCTCCAGTTAAACTGCCAGTAAACAAACAAAATTATAGCAAATGCAGCAATAAGCAAAATTATAACTACTATCTGCTCTGTTGTCAACTCAGCTTTTCTCATTTTATTGCCCCTGAAGTTTTAAGTATAGAGTATATTCCAGCCAAAAACAAAGCTATAAAAATTATCCATAATAAAGCTTGAATTAATTTACTCATTCCTTTTTTCTTCATTTTAAACTCTCGGTTTAAAAAATCTTGAGGTTTTTTCATTTTTTTGAAATTATAAATTTAACTTCTAATCCAAATTCTCCTTTTTCTGCATCAGTTGACTTTTTTATTAACAAGATTTCAGCATTTTTGCTTGCAAGTTTTTTCCCTTGTAAACTATCGTCTATTTTTATGCTATTTTCACTAAATTCTGTCATCTCCTGACAACCGCCTCTTTTGCACGAATTATAACTATTATCAGGGCACAAACATAAATAAAACTTCCCTGCATCATTTCCTTCTCCTTTGCCATAAAAAATATACCAATCAGCAGGACTTCTATAAGGATATTCCTGGCTTTCCTGCCCCGAGCTGCTCAAATAAGCTATATCATTTGCAATATCCTTTATTGTTGCTTGAGCTTGTTTCTGCCTTGTATCTTCTGTAAATAAAGAAGATACATAAATAGCAATTCCCACAAGTATAATTAAACATAAAATAGCAACAACTAACTTAACTCCAAACTCCCCCAACATAAAGTCTGCTTTTTTATTTCCAAGAAAACCCTGTTTACCGTCGGGTTTTCTGGACCCAAAATTCCGAACTTTTTGTGAGAAATTTTGTGGTTTCATTTTGCTGCCTCTTTTAATCTCACAATCCTGTCTCCTTTAATGTGAAAATCTTGCTGTCAATTATATTTATGTAAGCATTATTGAGAGCATTCAATATAATAACAATCTGGTTGCCAATACAATAACCCTCCCCTTCTCCGAAACCATAAGGACTTTCGCCACAAACTGCAGAAGCATAAATATTTTTTAAATATGTATTATCTTTTTCTGTAGTATATTTCAAGTAAACATCATTAATAACAATTTTCCCATCAGAAGAAATTTCTCCTATATTTAATGGCATCCCTTCCCCAAACCCAGAAATTTCTTTTCCAATAACTTTCTTTTCTCTCTTATTATTATAAAGCCAAAGTTCTTTTTCATCCGTAACTCTGATATGTGCGTCATGGATATTAGGCTTAACTGTTTGGAAATACTCTCCAGAAATACTTCTTAAATCAAGAAAAATCCACATAGTACACTCATCATTTTCTTTAACAGCTTTCCACTCATCATCGCATAAATAATCTGTAAAGCCCACTAACTCTTCTTTTGCTTTTTCCTGTTCTGTTTTTTCATCTATGCAAATTGGAGCTCCTTTTTTTATTTCTTCAAATGGTTGTGAGTTACTATAAACCTCTTGTCTAGTATTAAGATTATAACTCGGATAGAGCCAAGCCCCATCAAGTTTTCTTAAATATTCATAATTTTTATTATGAGTAACTGAAAATGGAGCATCATTAGAATCTGCAGTTGTTTCTTGAGGAATTATAGGAGAATTTTCAAAGAGATAGGGAGCAAGTATTTTTATTTTATTTTGTTGAAAATATCCTAACAGATACGGTTTTGCAGTATATAAGATAATTTTATTCAAATAAAAATAACTTATATAAGAGGGATTATTATAGTTCCCTATCCTAATATCTGTAGGAATAAGAGAGCTACAGTCCTCGCCCCCACACATATAAGCCCTCCTATGGTCAAAATCATCCACACCCGTTGCACCTCTCTCCACATTTATATCATAATAAGGAGCATAACCAATAATTTTAGGACAAGTAGCATCTTCTTTTAATGGAATTTCTCCACCAGAACCTCCTCCCGAAGGAATTACATTTGCTCCGCCACCTCCTCCACCACTTCCTCCTCCGCCGCTTATAGGACCACTAACCCACAATGCCTTAATCCAGTTTATAAAACCCTTTCCAAAAGGAGAAACCGAAAAGAGCACTATAAGTATAACGGCAACTACTAAAATTAACATCGCCAGCTCCCATGAAATCTGTCCCTTTTTCATCCCCTATACCCAAACAAATTTTGAATAGAAGTTGCAATTGCTCCAATTACATCTTTCATTTTCCCAGATGCAACCAGAAATATGACCAAAATAAATAAACCTATAATTAATCCTGCCAAAACCTCTTTCCAAATTCCTCTTTTGTTCATATTCCTTATAATTCCTTCCTTATTATAAATTTAACTAACCAAGCCCCCCAAAGCAACTGCAGCTAACAAAGCCAAAGCCAATATAGCAATTAGACTCACAATAAAATAAAGCAACAATCCTCTTTTCAAATTCTTTCCTGTCTCATAAGCATTTTTTAGTTTGTCTTCCCCTGAATCAACTGTAACTAACGTGCTAGAAAGTATAAAAATAATTTCAATAATATAAATCCCTATTGCCAACTGTAAGAAATATGTAGGTATCATATTTGTCAAATCAAAAATTTTTAGAATTTCTGATATGCTGCCTATTCCAGCAACATCAAGATTTCCCTGAGCAACCATCATCACCTGTAATTTGCTTAAAATAATAGTTATCATAGCTGCTAATCCGACAACTATCCCTGCAAGAAGAGGGGCAAGAAAAGTCATATTGCTTTCCATATCACTTGTAACTTCAGCTAATAAATCCCTCATCCTCTCATTAATTTTATGAATATTTTTTATATACTCACTTATTGACATCAAACTTCTTGCAGCAACTTGCAGTCCTTTTTTAACAGATTCAACTAAAATTTTCATACTTGTAGAAATTAAAGCTGAAGGATAATAAATAATAGCGCCCCTTCTTGGATTGAAGATAGCTTCCTCCAAGCCCATTCCCAATTGTTGAATATTAGTATTGACTGTTTTGAAAAATCCCTCTGTTACTTGTCCTCTTGTAGATTCTGCAATATGGACAAATGCAATTTCAGCAGGCATGCCGTCTCCTAATCTGTTTCCCAACTGGAATAAAGAGTTGGTAAATTCGTTCTCTAAATTCTTGCTTTCCTCTCTTGCTTTAATCAATTCCTTTGTCCTCGCGTTATAAACAATTGAAAAAAACAAAGCTATTCCCAAAGGAATAAACAAGCTTAATAAAGCAGCAAGTAACCCAAAAGGCCCTTTTCCGTCTTTAAAAAAGAAAATTTGCATATCTCCCAAAAAGCTTGCTCCTATTTGAGAAAATGTATAATCTTTTTGCAATCCAAACATTCCAGGCAAACCTGTCTGAAAAATAAAAGGCAATAATCCTAGAATAATAAAAGGCAATGCAACCAAGGAAGCAGTTAAATAAGGCTTCTTGCTTTTAAACTTGTAATAATTAGGATTCATTTCCAACAATTCAGTTTCTCCATATCCTCCTGGCCTTTTTAGTAATACCTCGGAAGTCATATAAAAAACAAAAAAAGGGATTATTAAATTAAAAATAACAAATACATGATACCACTGCAATACCCCTCCCAAAAGAGTGGAAGCTAAAGGCAGCAAAGCAATTGCTAAAGTGGGCAGGACAATTCCAAGCATATATAAATTTGTAAGAGGACTTCTTATGCTCCTTGAATAAGAAAGCATTTTTTCATAAACCCCGTCTAAAATAACTTGTAACGCTCTTTCTAAAATCTGGATTCTCCTGTCTTCTGAAGGCTCATACAAACTGCTTTCTATTAAATGAAAACTCTCAATAAATTCTATGCTGCTTTCTCTCCATGTTTCCAAATAAGAGTCTAAGGAGTCCTTGATATTGCTAAATTTTCCTGTTTCTATGTCCCAGAAAACCTTTCTCAAATCCAATGCTAAAGGTGCTTGCAGATGCTGGGCAGCAAATGCAACTGCTCTTTCTAAGTTGCTGGTATGTTTCATATAAGCTACAATATAAAGAATACAAGGAACCATCTGTGAGCTTGCTTTAAGACGCCATTTGTTAGCCAATCTTGCAGGCATACTGTAAAAATAATAAAACAGGAATAAGGAAACAATTATAACCAAAAATAATAACATTAGCGAGAACGAGCCTGTACCAAAGAAAATCAAAGCTAAAACCAAAATCCCAACTAATAAAGTCAACAATAAAGCCATTATTGATAAAGTTAAAGTTTGATTTGGACTAACATCCAAATGAGCAATATTTAATTGCTTTTGTATTTTTTCCTCATCTTTTTTTGCTACCCTAAGCTTAATTATGTTTCCTAATCCCTTGCATAATTTCTCATACCTATTTAAAGAAGGCATCATATCTTCTTTAAACTGCAAATATTCCTTGCTGAAACTTCCTACATCAGCCTCTGTATCTACTTCCTGCTCTAATTTCTTCCCATATTTCTGAAAAATCTCCTCAGCGTCCATTTTTCCTCCATTTCCAAGTGCAGAAATATGGATTATTTATTGTATCATCATAATCACTAGGAAATAATTTCTTAGCTTTCTCCAATGGTTTTGCATCTTCATAATCTACTAACCCAAAACCATGTTTAATTAGTAATTTTACAATTGTTCCATAAGGTTTATGATACCACCTCATATAAACACCGTCCCACCATTTTGAGACTCTTAAATTTTCTTTAAAATAAGCTTTTACAAGTCTAAATTTTTTTCCCTTAAATTTTATCCTTTTAATAGAACTTGAAACAGGATTCCCTATTGAAAATATCAGCAAACCATCTTTCTCCAAAACCCTATTAATCTCTTTTAGAACTTTATTCCAATCTTTAAAATATTCTAAAACCAAAGCAGATAGAACAATATCAAACTCTTTTGATTTGTAAGGCAATTTTTCAGCATTTCCTACTTTAAATTCAATTTCTGGATTTTCTTTTTGCGCAATTTTTATCATTTCCTTAGAGATATCGATTCCCTTGACTTTCGCTCCCTTTTTAGTTAAAATTTTAGCATAAATCCCTGTTCCGCACCCCAAATCTAAAATTTTCTTTCCCCTTATATTTCCTAATAATTTTAATGTAGTAGGCATTTCCAAGAGTTCATTATAAAACCATCCTTGTGGATACTTTTTTGTTCTAAGATGATGATAGTCTCTTGCTATTCTATTGTAGGTTTTTTTTGTATTGATGAAATCTTTCCTCATTTTTTCCTCTTTTTCTTATTTTTAATATTGTCTTTCTTACTTAAAAACTCTACCAAAGCTAAGTTTACAACTTGCTTCTTGCTCGAGTAAAGAAATTTCTCTTTCTTAATCAGCTCTTCTATCCTCTTTTCCAATTCCTTATCTATCTTTACAACAGAATCTGCCATCTTTTCAATAAATCTATGATTTTTGAAAGCCAGAAAATCTGATGATTTTCTGGACCCTCTTTTTTACTATGTGTAGTTACTTTTAGTTACTAATAGTAACTTTATAAATATTTCTAAATCTTTTATGGATTTAGATAACTTTCCTGCTTTTTATTGCCTTCTTCACCCATTCCTGCCATTCGGGAAATACCCTGTTACTGACAGGCAAACCAATTTCTCCTCTTATTTTCTCAGAAATCTCATAAAAAGCACCATTAGATAAGGAATTAAATTTAGCTTCTAACAAGTCAGGTATTTTCAACTTATCAGATATATTAACAAGCTCTTCTTTTACTTTCCCTCTAAGCAAAATATTGTCATAAACAGCATCCCAGTTTCCAGCCCAGCCTTTTACTCCTGCTGCTACATTTTTTATTATCTCACTATCCCCATTTATCAAATCATCAGTAGCTTCTAACTCATCTTTCTCAACATTATACTTCAATAAATCAACAAATCCTTTTTCTTCTAATGGGTCTTTTGTCCAATGCTTTCTTACTTCAGCTAACTGAACAACTCTTCTCCATTGCTGTAAACCAGAAGATGACTTCACAGGATTGCAAACCACAACAACATCTGTTGCTTTAAATGAAGTAACAGGAACTTGCAAATCATTTACAACTCTATCAAAAACCCCATAAGGACTAGCACCATGTATTGTACCAGCAACAACATTAGCTAATGCACCAACTCTCATTGCTTCATATAATGCCTTAGCTTCCAAACTTCTAACTTCCCCAATTATTAAACAAGAATCTCCAAATCTTAAACTTGTCCTAATCCCCTCATCTGCAGCTATTTCAGTTGTAGTCTGCAACAAGGCAGAACGCACTTTCATTCTCAAAATATCATAATTTAGTTTCCTTAAACTTTCAACAGGTAACTCTAATGTATCCTCCACACAAATTATTCTGAATTTTGGCATAATCTCCAGCATTAAAGCTCCTAACATTGAAGTCTTTCCAGAACTTCTTGTACCAGCAATTAACATTGTCCTTGCCCCATCCACAAGAAAAGAAAGCAAGCCCGCTGTGAAATTATTAATCATCCTGTTTTTTATATATAAAGGCAAAGTCCATGGCTCTTCCCTATGTCTTCTTAAAGCATAGGCCAATCCTCTCGGAGATAAAGGCTGCTGAATAACAGCAACTCTCGCCCTTACTTTTCCTATTTCCAAATCAGTATCTAAAATTGGATTTGCTTCATCTAAAGGCCTTCCTGACAAGAGCCTGAATTTTGCAGCCCATGAATCAGCATCTTCCTGACTAGGAATAATATTAGTTAAGCATTCATCATAATCAGCATGCCTGACAAAAACAGGATTTAAAGAAATTGGAGCATTCAAAACAATATCTTGTAACTTGCTGTCCTGCAAAAGCACTTCAATTAATCCAAACCCAATTGTATGCCTTACAAGTATGCCTGCTAATTTATTTAAGTCATTATAACTCAATTTAACTTTCTTGTTTTCAGCTAATTCCTGTAGCAAATCTCTTGAAACATTAAAAAAAACCTGCCTTGTCCTCTCAATATCAGTAAACTCCTCTGCTCTTGGCCTATGCTCAATTAAAACATTTCTTGCTAAATTTAATAACATATGAAAATCTTCATCTAAAGTATATTCCGGAGGAGTTAAATGATAAATATATTTAGTTTCATTTTCTCTTTTTAATATAGTTACATTGCTTTCGTCATAACCTCCCCCTATAGTATATTCGTCAATAATTTCAGCACCTTCAGGCAAACTTGCCACTAATCTTGTAAAAGTGAAATTAGGGATGATATCTGCTCTGAAAAACTGCTGGTAAATCTCTCTATTCCCAAATTTATAATTGTCAAAATAATTGCTCGCTTCCTTAATCAGCGTTAAATTTTCCATTAAAACAGTTATTTTTTCTAACAGCCTTATATAACCTATCTGGCATGTTTTGCATTGTGGAGGCAGCTTATCTAACATAACTCTCTCCTCTCTTAAAAATCTTTTAACTTCAAAATAGCTGGCAATAGGGTCCTGCTTTAATAACTGCAAAAAATAAGCCATATTTTCATATCTTCTTGCCAAGCATTGCTGGCATTGCAAAACCAGTTTTTCAGGGCTTAAAATTTTCTCCTGTTTAAGAAAATAATTGTACAATTGGGCAATCTCAAGCAGCAAAGAAACCTCAGAAAAATCATAATTATAATTTCTCTGCTGGACAAAAACTATTCTCGAAATATTTGGGCTTTCTATTAAGTTATCAACTGTCCTCGCCATCACTTCTCCATTATCAGCCAAATTAGGAACAAAAGGAGCCCCTAAATAATTTACATACATGACATTCTCTCCAGCTTCTCTTATTGTCTCGTATGCAAACAAGACAGTCCCCTTTTTGAACATCATTTTATCTCCCAGTATGCAAAGAAACTGATTTAAAATACTTTTCTGTTAAGAACATAAGAATTTTAAAGCCTAAATTCCTAATTCCTTAAATAGGAAATACAGAAATCTGATGATTTCTGTCTCATCAGAAATTCAGGAGAATTTCTGAGTGCCATCAAAATCATAAGATTTTGAGGTTCAAAACACTAAGGAGTTTTAAAAAAAAGAAAATGCCAGAAGAACAACAATTTGATTATACCTCTTCTCTGTTAGGAGAATTTAATACAAAATTGAGAGATATGGAAGAAAAACAAAAGTTATTAAAGGAAAGAGTTCTTTTAATAGGGCAGAACCTAATTGAATCAAAGGAAAAATTAGAAAGCGACATTGCAGAATTAAAATTCGGCATGGAAGAAGCAAAAAGAGAACTTGAAAAAATAAAAAACACAATTATCAGATTATCTGAAGAACTAGAAAAAAAAGCAAGGAAAAATGAGGTGGAGATTCTTGCCAAACAGATGAAAATGTTTGACCCTTTAATTAAAAAATAAAATGCCTTTAATAAACCAAATTAAAAGCCTACAAGAACAAGGATTAACAGAAGAGCAGATAATCCAGAATCTACAAGAACAAGGACTCTCGCCATTAGAGGTAAACCAGGCAGTAGAACAGGCAAAAATTAAATCAGCTGTTCAAGAAACAGAACAAGAAGAAATGCAGCCAAGCATGACAGAACCAGTTGGAGAATATGGAGAATATCCCCAAGAAACCTTAGAATCACCTATGCCAATAGAGGAACAAGCCCCCCTATCTCAAGAGACCCCGCAATATATTTATCCAACACCGCAACAAGCATATCCTTCATACCAAGAATACTCATATTCTAATCAAGAATCAGTATCAGAAATAGCAGAACAAATAACAGAAGAAAAAATAAACCAAATTAAAGGCGAAATCTCCGGAATGACAGAATTTAAGACCCTTTCATCTAAAAAAATAGAAAGCATGGATGAAAGGCTGAAAAAAATAGAAAATATAATAGAAAGATTGCAGGCAACAATAATCGGCAAAATCGGTTCCTTCTCCAGCAACATACAGGATATAAAAGAAGAGATGGGAATGATGCAGGATTCTTTTTCCAAGGCTTTAAATCCTCTAATCGAAAAAGCAAAATCAGCAAAAAAAGAAGTTCAAGAAAATAAAGAAGTAAAGGAATCAAGAAAGCCAGAAAGAAAAAAATCAGACGGATTTGAGCATTATTTAAGAAAGTGATTTTCTTTAACTTAAATAAAGAGAAGTAAAAATCAATCGATTATTCTAAAAAACTTTTATTAAATAAAAACAGCAACTCAAATTCTCGCTCTACTTCTATATCCCTAGTTATATTTATAGTTTATATTCATTATTGTAATAAGAAATATATAATTATCTTATTTCCTCGTAATTATCCATGCTGCAATTCCTGCAATAATAAGCAGGATAATTGCTCCCGCAATTCTCGCCTGAACTGTTACAAAACCAACAACATCCCACCACGCATGTCCAAAAGCATTGGGAAAAACTTTTATTGCTGAAATCAAGAATACGAGAATTAAAAGAACAATAAAAACCCATACAAAACCCGGCTTCATTATATCAGAAATTTTCTGCTGGCTTAAGCCAATAATAATCAATACAAAAAACAAAGCTATCATCAAAACAGCAAACCATGGAGCCACCTGCTGAACATAAGTCTGTGCAGAAGCAGTCACAGAAAAGATTATAGCAACAATAAAGCTGATAATAAGATTAACAAACATGTTTTCTCCCAATAGCTTGGTTTTTAATAGCAATGCATAAACAATTACAAATACAAACAAGAATCCAAAGATAGGCATAAAGTAACTCAAACCAGAAATATCAAGTGCCATTTTATGATATTATTGATTTGCCCCTTTATTAATTTTATGTTTTTAGATTTGTTAAGTAATAATATAAAACCCCTTTTTTCTTGTTACTTATCCATAACTCTAAGTTCTTATTAAAAGCTTTTTTGTGTTATTAATAATTAGAATAATTTACAATTTGCTAAATCCTTATTTGCTCTTGCTTGTAACCATAACCAATATCATAGCAGTAATTATTACTAATGCCACAATAACTAATGCCCCATACTGCGTCCACCAGTAACTTCCTGTAAAAGACTGCCCTGAAAACTGCAATATTAATAAGATTATAAAAATAGTTGCTCCTAATCCAAAAAATATCCACTTAAAAGTTCCCTGATCAGGAGATATAAAAGCTCCTGCTAAAATCAAAGCTACTAACATTAAGGCAACTGCAACCCCGACTTTAGGGAAAAATGTCTGGAAAAATCCCGGGACAAAATTTAATTGTAAAGCCAATAAACCAACAGAAACTGCAATAAGAACTGTTGCTCCTCTATTATCTTCAAAAATTTTAATCTGTCTTAATATAGCATAAACAAGAGCAAATATAAGAATAAAAGGAAGTACATAGGAAAAGAAACCCAAATCCTCAAGCTGCTGTAGAATATTGGACATGCCCATCCCCCCTAATTGTAAAAACACCCCTAACATGCAATAAAAAGCAAATTTCTATTTAAATATCTTTCTATTTCTCAAGAATATAAAACAGAACTAGCTCGAAGATTTCTTCCCTGTAGCTAACACTAATGCAACTGCAGCAATTATCACAATAATAAAGATTATATTTGCAGCTATGCTTCCTCCAGAATTTCCTGTAAATGCATTAACAACAACACTCCAAAAACCAGTCAAGATAAGTAAAGCAACAATCAAAGTCAAACCGACTATAATTCCGAAAGTTATTCTTATCCATTTCTCCTCAGTTTTCCCTCCTGCAAAAGAATATAGCATTAAAAAGACAAGCATCACAACAGCTAATACAGCCAATAAAGGCATCAGATTTGTGATAATACTCCTAGGAAAAGGAAAAGCAATCAACAATAATCCAATAACAAAAGCAATAATAGCATTAATCTGCCTTTTTTCTTCTCCTAATACCTTGGTCCTATCAAGAATAGCAAAAATTAAAGCAAATACAAGTAGAAAAGGAAGTACTAAATCAGTGAAAAATGGGGAAGAAAGTATTGTTTCTGGCATTTTCTATTTTTATCCGCCTTCACTAACATCAACTTCTTCAATTTCTGTTTCTTCTCTCATTGGCAAACTTGATTTGCTGACAATAAAAACATCGCCTATAGATTTCACAAACTGATGAGGTACAATAATGCCTCTTGCCCCGCCTATCATGTGAGCCATATGGCTTGCAACTCTTATTCTCCATCCATCAACCTTGTTCTCTGCAAGATTTGCTTCCTCAACCTCTCCTAAAAAATCGCCTGCGTCAGTAAATGCCTGCTTGCCTAAAACCTCTGAAACCTTTTTGATTTTTAGCATATCTCTCCTCCTGCTTTTGCTCAGAAACTAATTTCTGATGTATCAATTTAAAAAAGAAATACTTTATATACTTTTCTATGGTAAAAAGGATAGTTTTTGAATATCAAAAAAACAAAGTATAAAACTTGTTTTTAGGACCTCAAATTTGCAAAAATTTGATGGCACTCAAAAATCAAAGATTTTTGATGTGCTCAGAAATGAAAACATTTCTGACATAATCAATAAATTTATAAGAAGCAGTTTCTTTAAAAACCTATGACTACCGGAAAAGAGCTTATTGGTTTGTTGCTGGCTTTAGTAATTTTAGCATTTTCAAATTCTTTTAAAGGCATATTAGAAGGCAATTCCTCAATTTTTATCAATTCTCTTTTTATTTTTGCTATAATTCTTATAATTTATACAGCATCTAAAAAATTAACTGCCTATTATTATGAGGCAGAAGAGGAAACTAAATTATGGACTTTCCAGAGATATGGTTTTCATGAAAGAAGTTATTTTAAAAATCCTATTCCAATTGGGGTAATACTCTCTTTCCTGCTTTCAGTTGTAACTTTGGGTTATGTAAAATGGTTTGCAGTCACAGAATCTGAAGTAAAGACAACTCCTGCGAGAGCTGCGAGAAGGCACGACATATATTCTTTCTCAGAAATGACAGATTATCATATGGCAGTTATTTCAGCAGCAGGAATTTTCTTCTGCTTCCTGCTAGCAATAGTTGCCTATTTCCTGAATTTTCTTGATTTGGCAAGATTAAGTGTTTTTTTTGCTTGTTTTAATTTGCTGCCTTTGGGAAAATTAGACGGCTTAAGAATTTTCTTCGGCTCCAGGCTTCTTTATACAGTCCTTGTCTTAATCGCTTTAATTGCTTTAGTTTATGTTTTTCTTGTTCCTTAAATATTTTTATTTAACATGAATTTAGACATAAGCTCAAATGATAATTAAGAAAATTAATATTCAAGCGATGTCAAGTTAACAAATAATCAATTTATTTAACACAAATTTGAGTTTTTAATTTAACAAAACCAATACTCAAAAGTTTTATTAAATCCCTGTTTCTTATTGAGATATGGAAAATGTAGAAAAATATTTAAAAAACATTCAGCCAAGAAAATATCAGGAAGAAATCTTTTCTACCTGCAAGGGAAAAAATTGCCTGGTTGTATTGCCGACAGGAATAGGCAAGACGCTAATAGCATTAATGCTAACAATTGACCGGCTATCCAAGTTTCCGCAGGAGAAAGTTTTGTTTTTAGCTCCTACCCGCCCTTTAGCAGAGCAGCATTTAAGATATTTCAAAAGCCACCTTCCTGAATTATTTGCAACAATGGAATTATTCACAGGAAAAACTCCTGCTGAATCTAGGAAAAAGCTGTGGCAGAATGCAGAAATTATTTTCTCTACACCACAATGCATAGAGAATGATATTAAAAATCAGCTTTATGATTTAAACCAAGTAAGCTTGTTAGTTGTAGACGAGTGTCATAGATGCTTGAAAAATTATGCATATACTGCTGTTGCGAAAGGATACAAAGAACAAGCAGAACATCCCAGGATTTTGGGTTTAACAGCTTCTCCAGGACATGAAAAAGTCAAAATTCAACAGATTCTAAACAACATGAACATAGAAGCATTGGAAATGAGAAACAGAGAAAGCGAAGACGTAAAAGAATACTTACAAGAACTAAAATTTCAAGTAATAAAAGTTGATTTCCCTGAAACATTCCTGACTATTAAGCAGCATTTAAAAAAAATCTTTGATAAAAAAGTTGAAGAATTGAAAAAAAGGAAATTATTATTTATGCCAGCAACTAAAAAAAATCTTCTCGAGCTACAACACCAGATTATGAGGGCCATAGCCTCTGGCAACAAGCATTTTAATTTATTATCAGGAGCATCTGCTCTGGCAACAGCAATAAAACTGCAACACGCCCTCGAGCTGCTAGAAACCCAAACCTTATCCTCTTTAATGGCTTATATGCAGGACTTATTCCAGCAAGCAAAAGAAGGAAAAAGCAAAGCTGTCCAGCAACTTATCAAACAGCCAGAATTTAATCTCGCCTATACCCAACTAGTGGAATTAATAGCAAAGAAAATAGAACATCCAAAACTCATTAAATTAAAGGAAATAATTGAGGAAGAAATAAAACAGAATCCAAGGGCAAAAACAATTGTTTTTGCCCAATACAGAGATACAGTCACAAAAATATGCAAAGAGCTAAACTCTCTAGTTAATGTTACAGCAAGAGTTTTTGTAGGGCAGGCAAAAAAAGAAAGCAGAGGAGTTGAAAAAATTACAGGTTTGAGCCAGAGAGAGCAGCAGGAAATTATTAGAGAGTTTTCCCTGGGAAAAATAAATATTCTTGTAGCTACCCAAATAGGAGAAGAAGGACTAGATATTCCAGAAGTCAACGCAGTAATTTTTTATGAGCCAATTCCTTCTGCTATAAGGAAGATTCAAAGAGCAGGAAGAACAGCAAGACTGATGAAAGGCAAATTAATCATGCTGATAACAAAAGGAACCCGGGATGAAAGTTATTACTGGGCAGCTTTCTATAAAGAAAAAAAGATGTATAAAGCGATAGATTCAATAAAACAGGATTTTGCAGATGGAAAAATAAATAAAGGCAAACAGGAAACTTTATTTTAAACCAACAACTTTTTCAACCCCATTAACCTCTTTCTTAACTTCTCTTTTTATTTTCCTTTTGAATTCTTTCCCCTTTCTTCTTGTCATTCCCGCAGCAAAAAACAAGACAGCTATAATAAGAAAAGGAATTCCTGGGAGAATAGGCAATAAAACACCTGCAATCCCGATAATTAGAAATATTGAACCAAGAACAAAAAATACTATCTTCACCACATCTTTTACATATTTATCCATAAACATATTTAAACTACCATACTTTTAAATCTATAGAAAATGTTCGAAAATATATTCTCAAAACCGAGACTCAAAAGAGGGCTAATAGTAATATTTATAATTCTTATTTGTTTAATGTTAATCATGGTCAAATTAATTCATAACAAAAATTGTTTAGATAAAAAAGAAGAGATAATAAGGGTAGGAACATATAATATGATGTTTGGAATGTATGGGAGAACCGGTCTATTTAACGCACTGGGGCATTTTGCATTTCATGGAGTTCATTCTGTTTTTCTAACAAAGATGCTAAGTGTATTTAATAAACCCACAGCAAAATTGGTCAAAAATGCGAATTTAGATGTTGTTGTTTTGAATGAAGTTCTTGGAACATTGCGTAAAGATATTTTAATAGAAGAACTAAAAAACCAAGGCTATAATTATTTTTGCTGGGGAGCTGCTGGCCATTATGATCCCCCATTAGATCTCGGCACACTAATTGCTTCTAAATACCCTGCTGAAAAATTAAATTTTTCAATGATTCAATCAAGCAAAATTGGGGGAGGGGGAGGAATATGTGCAATTTATATAAGAGAAAAGAACCTTGTTGTTATAGGAGTCCATTTAGGACAAAATGAAGAACTAGCTAGCCAAGAAATCAAGGAGATAACTTCATTTATTAAAGAGCAGCAAAAAAAAGAGAGGGAGGTAATCCTTGTTGGAGATTTTAACAGAGAAGAAAAAGAACTAAATAAATATCCTGATTTTAAAAAACTCAATCTGGTTGGAGCAAATAGGAAAAAAACGTGCCCAAATATTGAGGAAATAAAGTTATTTGATTTTAAATCAATAGAAAGAGAAAAAAGCTGTGTTGTCGAGGGATATTCAGACCATCTTCTTGTTTGGGCAGATTTGAGAGTAGACTAAAATGCCACTACTAAATATTTTCTCTAAAGAAAAAACTGAAAAAAAGCCAGAAGAAAAATTAAAAATAACAGCAGACCAACACGAAAAAAACTCATTAGTTATCTCAGAACTAACCTCATTAGGTATAGAAGTAGAAATCAAGCATCTTCTTGTAGCAGATTTCCTTGTGAAAGATGTTGCAATTGAAAGAAAGACAGTTTCAGATTTCTTGTCAAGCATGATAAACAAAAGATTAACAAGACAATTGCAAGAACTGCAGCAATATCCAAACAAATTGCTGATAATAGAAGGTATTGATGAGCATGAACTATACAATGAAGGAAACAGTATAAACCCAAATGCAGTAAGAGGTTTTCTTTTATCAATTTTATTAAAACACAAAATTCCTATCATTTTCACAAAAGATTACGAAGACACAGCAAAATTTCTTGTAGTCCTAGCTAAGAAACAAGAAACAGAAACAAGCATAAGAGCAAGAAAAAAAGCATTTAACAAAAAAGAACAACTGCAGTATATATTAGAGGGATTTCCAGGGATAGGCCCAAAAACAGCAAAAAAAATGCTTAAGAAATATAAGACAATTAAAAAAATAGCAAACACATCAATAGAAAAATTAAAAAAAGAAATAGGTAAAAAAGCTGAAATCTTTAAGCTGCTCGACGAAGGCTATTAATCCTCGAGTCAAGATAAGCGCCGTGTTCATCTACAATTGTTTCAGTAATTGCTTCAACCATTCCCTCTTGCATTCTTTTTCCATTTTTAAAACAAATTCTTGTTTCATCTCTGGGCAATCCAGATTCGTGGCGCATTAAGGGGCTATCCCACTTATCAATTGAAGGCAGCAATATCCAGTATAAAGAATGCGACAGACTCTTAGCTTCCTCAGGAGTTAATCCTGTATCTCGAGAAACCCCATCATAAAGTCTTTCATCAAATTCTGCTGAAGTAGGATTTCCAGAAGCTAATCTCAAAGCATTCTTGGCAAGGCTTCTTGCAAGCCAGTATTCTAAAATAGTTCCCATCAAAATCTCAAAAGCAAAATAACCCTTATAAATTCTATTATCCTGTAAAATATATTTTAAAGCGAAAGTATATAAATAACCCTATACTTCTAAATAGGGTAAATATTTTTCTCAGATAAGTTTTATCTCTAAGATATCTTCATATACCGGCTTCTCTGCAGTTAATGTAGATTTTTTCAACTTGAAATTATCAACTGAAAATCTAATTCCTGGAATTTTGATTTCTTCCAGCTTTTCAAGAAACTCTTTTTTGTTCGCAACATTTTTAACTCTCGCTATAGTCAGATGACTCATAAATCTTTCCTCTTTTGGAAACAAACTAGCCAGCCTCTTATCAACTTCTTCCTGTAATTTACCACAATTAGTCAAATGAAGCCAGATAATTTTAATAAAATCCTCAGAAAAAACTCCTAAAGAATCAATTTCAGTTTCAAACTTTTTCAGTTTAATCTCTTCTAATTCTCTTTTTATTTTCTCAACTTGTTCTTCATCAATCTCACCCAAAAACTTTAAGGTTAAATGCAAATTCTCTTCCTCGGTATTCTTCCCAAGAAATTCAGGCATCTTTTCCTGGATTCTAACAATTTCTTCCCTTGCTTCTTTCGGCAAATCAATTGCAATAAAAGCTCTCATAACAAGAATATAAGGAAAAGGTATATAAAACTTCTTTTCTTATTTTAATTATGGCATTGGAAAACGAGGTTCAAAATATAATAAATAGCTATTCTTCAGAATTAGTAAAGAATATAATTCAAAATTTATTCGAAAAATTAAAACCTCTTCTTTATGTTGTCTTAATTTTACTAATTATTTATATTCTTTACAAGTTAATTAAATCTTTTTTTGTATGGAGAGATAAGATAAGAGCCAAGAAAACCTATGAAAATACAGAAAAAATCCTGGAAATTTTAGACAGAATAGAAAAAAAGATAGAACAACTAGTAAATAAAAAACCAGAAGAAAAACCTAAACCAGAGAAAACCAAGAAGAAAAAATCATAGCAACTCAGCTAACAACTTAGCAGCTAATTTTATAGTTATATTCTCATAATCCTTATCTTTCTCTATATCAACTTCTACAATATCAAATGCTTTCAAATTTTTTATCTTAGCTATTCTAGAAACAATATAAATGGCTTGTCTTGCTGTTAATCCTCCTGGCTCTTTATAACCAGTTCCAGGAGCAAAAGCAGGATCTACAACATCAATATCAAAACTTACATATAGCTCCTTGCCATTGCTAAACTCCATAATCGTATCTGTAACCTCTTCCAAATCTAACATCAACTCATTTATTCCTATTCTCCTGATTTTCTTTTCAGCTAAAAACTTATTTTCTACCTTCCATAATTTTCTTACTCCAACTAAAAGAATATTCCTAGCGGGAAATCCCGATTCAACCAGAGCTCTTAACCACTCCTCATGTGTAGGCTCTTTGCAAGAATAGTCACAGTCAGCATGCGCATCAAAAACAATTAAGCAAGCTTCTTTTTCCTTGCAAAAATCTAAAAAAGCTTTTCCAATTGGAAAACTGATGCTATGGTCTCCTCCCAAGAAAATAACCTTCTCCTTTTTTTCAATTATCTCCTTAGCATTTTCATAAATCAGCTTTTCCTGCTCCTCTAAATTCTCATTATCAACATGTATCTCTTCCAAATCAAGCAATCTTTTATCTATTGGCTTTCCAGACTCGTTACTATCTATTTCATCCAAACCTAAAATTACAGCATTTCCTGCATTTCTGCATCCTCTAGTCTTACCAAGCCCATTTACCCCCGGAACCTTAACTACCGCAGAAATCTCGGATTTCTGGGGCTCAGAAAATTTATCGTTAGGAGAAATTTTCTTAGTCATCATTTTCAAGAAAAAAGAAAGGTATTTAAATAGCTTTTTCTTTTAAGATATAGAAAAGGGGGTAAATTTTGAAAACATGGCAAAAAACATTGTTGATATAATTGCCTTAATCTTGGTTATAATTGGAGCTTTAAACTGGGGTTTAGTAGGTTTAGGATTAGGAAATGTAGTAGAGGCAGTTTTAGGAACAGGATTAATAACAACAATTGTCTATATCTTAGTAGGGATAGCAGGTTTATGGACAATTTATCTAGCAGTCAAACAATAAAAAGGAGGTAAGAAAATGGCAAAATTAACAGCATGGCTTGTCACCTTAGTTGGAGCTTTGTTAGTTCTGGGCTTATTGATTCCCGCTACATTTACTGGCACTTGGGTTAGTTGGGTGATTGCACTAGCAGTTCTGGTTGTAGGAATAGGCAAGCTCATGAGAAACTACAAAGGAAGAAGGTAAATTTTTTTTTATTTTTTTATTTTTTTATTTTGTTCTGATATAAAAGGGAAATTTGTATTAGAAGATAATTATCTTATTTGGCATAATCCAAGGAAAGTTGATATCTTAGAAATTGAAAATTTCTGATGACTATCAAAAATCTGAAAGATTTTTGAAGAGAGAACCTTTGGTGTTCTCTATGAGACATACTCAAAGGAGAGTTTATAAGAGAACCTTTGGTTCTCTTATTTGGGCATTAAAACTACCGAGCTGTAATTTTTTATTCTAGCAAGTTTCCTAACATCTTCTAGTTTTATTTCACCAATTCTCTTGTCATAATTGTAAAATTCTTCAGCATTTCCTGCAGCTTCCTCTTCTACCAGAGCATTCATGACATTAATGCTTTCCTCACTCTCAACTTTCCTTAATCCTATTAACTGCTCTTTTCCTTCCTCAAAGTCCTTCCTAGCCAGCTTTCCCATTTTCCCGATTTCTTTCAGAATTATTTCCCTGCATAACCTTACATTTTCTTTTTTTGTTCCAATATAAATCATCTGATAGCCATAATTTTTTCCTTGCTCAAGAAAGCCACGAACATCATAAGCCAGCCCTTTTTTCTCCCTTATCTCACTAAACAGCCTTGAAGACATGCCCCCTGCCAGTATAATATTAAAAATCTCATTAACATATCTCATTTTTCCCATTAAACTGGATGCATGAAAGCCTAATACAAAATGTGCCTGTTCCAGTCCTTTTCTTTTCTCAACTATATTTTTATTTATTTTCTCAATTCTCACCTCATTAATCTTTCCTTTTGCTGCAGGAAATCTTTTTCCATAATCTTCAATACCATCTATTTTTGCATTTCCAACCACACATAAAAACATTTTATTTGTCTTGTAATTATTTTTAAAAAAACTAATTACATCATCTCTTTTTATACTGGAAACTGTATTTACGCTTCCTGTAGTTGATAATCCAAAAGGTTCTTTGTATAAAGCTTCTTTAATCTTAATCAAGGGGCAAAAATTAGGGTTATCATGATACATCTTTATCTCTTCTATGATAACTTTCCTTTCTTTTTCAAATTCTACAGGATCAAACCGAGGATTCAGAATCAGGTCAGATGCAATATCAATCCCCTCTTTAAAATACTTATTAGGCAGTTTATTCCAGTAGCTAGTAATTTCCTCGCCTGTATATGCATTTAATATACCCCCTTTTTTCTCAATTTCTTCTGCTATTTCTTTATTAGTTCTAGTTTTAGTTCCTTTAAACATCAAATGCTCAACAAAATGGCTTATCCCTTTCTTGCTTATAGGTTCATAAGCGCTTCCTTGCTTTACAGAAGCAGATATGCTTACAATGGGCATATTTCTTTTTTCAAATAATATTATTAATCCATTCCTTAGTTTTTTCCTTATAAACTCTTTTTTCATTTTACCTCATTTAGATTTATGAAATGCCTGTACTTATCTTCACTTTCTGTATCATACCCAATTTTCAGCTCTTTTTTAAATCCGGGCATGTATAAAACAGCTGTCTCCGCTTCTCCACCCTCAAAATCTAAACTAAACTTATATTTTTCAGCTAATGCTTTTAACTCTTTAAACTTTTCCTTGTCAATTATCTTTCCTATAAAATCTTTTCCTATTCCTTCACAAGCTATTTTAGTTATTATCACTTTAAACCCATTATCTAACAGCTCTTTCCATAAATCATTAACAGAATAACCCCATAAAGGAGCAACTAACTCAACTCCAAGCTCTTTACATATACTGGTAATCCTAGCTCCCTGATAATTGCTTTTTATTCCCCCTATTACTAAATTATTTATTCCAGATTTCTTTATCAGCTTTTTCAAATCTTTTAACTCCTCATCTTTCTTTCCTTTTGTCTTCTCAATAATCAATTTTATTCCCAGCATTTCAGCCTGTTTCTTTAACAGCTTTAAATCAGGCTTATGAAACATCCAGCTATCCTTGCTCTCAGGAATTATAGAAAGCAAGACATCAACTTTATCCTTGCCATATTTATACAAAGCTAAACAAGAATCTTTCCCTCCTGAAAATAAAACTCCTGTTTTCTCTTTCTTTGTCATTTTTTACTTACCCATAAATTATCTTTGATATAAAACCTTAATTTTCTAGGCAAATCCTTTTTTACTCCTATTCTTTTTCTGGCTGTGATTTCAAAATTATCGTTATGATTCTCTACCCATAAATCTTCATTAGGAATATCCTTTTTATGAAAGCTCTTATCAATTTTTAATGCTTTAGTCAATAATCCTGGCCCTTTTGTATTTCCTAGAAAATTTAAAGGTTCTAATGCTCTCAACAAAACAGCCTCTGCTTTCCCCTCTTTACCAGTAATAAAGTTAATCAGCCAATTGTTATGAACTCCATAAACTAATATTCTACCGGCTTCCATTTTCATTGTCTCTTTTAAATCTCCATTTTGGCAGGCTCTTGATGCAGGATCTTTCTCATCATAATAGGCTTCTACTTCCACTATTCTCGCTTTTAACTCTTTATTATTAAGCTTCCTAACCAATATTTTCCCCAATAAATCCCTAGCCACAATCTCTGCCTTCCTATTAAAAAATTCTTTCCCTATCATCACATTTTTAAATTTGTCTTGCTTTTAAAATTAGCCCTAAGAACATACTTAAGGGAAAATGTGTGAGAGAAAACCGGAGGTTGTCTTCAATGTCAACAAATGTTTCATTTGAATACCAAAAAGCAGAAGGAGGATATTTAGCAGCAAAAACAGATGAAGAAAAGCTTTTAGCCTTGGAAAAAATGTGGTCTACTCGCCCAACTCATAAAGGAGCTGAAAATTTAAGAGCAAACATAAGAACCAGAATTAAGAAGTTAAAAGAAAAGTTAGAAGCAAAAAAGAGCAAACAAAAACAGACAAGAGGAAAACTAGGGATTAAGAAAGAAGGGATACAAACAGTACTAGTAGGCTTAACCCAGTCTGGAAAATCTTCTCTTCTAGCATCAATAACAAATGCCAAGCCATTAATCTCCCAGTATTTATACACAACCAAACAGCCATTAATAGGAGCATTATACTGTCAAGGAATAAATTTCCAGATAATAGACATGCCTGCAATTAATCATGAAACTTTCGACCAGGGAATAGCAAATAATGCAGACATCTTGCTTATTTTGATAACAAAAATCCAAGATTTAGAGCAAATTTTCCCCTTCTTAGAAAAAGCAACAGGCAGCAAGATTATTGCTTTTAATAAATCAGATTTATTAACAGGAGAAGAAAAAAGAAAAATAGAGGCAACATTAAAATCAAGAAAATATAATTTCTGCCTTATATCCACTAAAACAAGAGAAGGAATAGAAGAATTAAAACTCAAGCTAACTGAAAATTCAGGAGTTATAAGAATTTATACAAAACAGCCAGGAAAAACCCAAGATTCCCAGCCTGTAATCTTGCCTCCAAACTCAACTGTCCAAGAACTTGCAGAAAAAATCTTCCACAGCAAAATAAAAATAAAGCAGATAAGAATTACAGGCCCGTCAAGCAAATTCCCTAATCAAATCATAGGCTTAAATCACCTCTTAAAAGACAAAGATATAGTAGAGTTTTATGTAGAATAATTATTTAGTTATCTCGTAATTGAAAATTCTTTAACTTCCCCATATAAAGCTTTTGCTTTTTTATTTTTCTCAAAATATTTCCTTACAGGAGAAATCATCTCATTTAAATAAAAGACTGTGGAATTTTTTAAGTCTAAAGGATGCAATTTTCCCTGCTCATATGTTTTTACAAGTTCTTCATAGTTTAAAGTCAAGTCCCCACCGAACTTCTTTTCTCTTTCTATCTTAATTTCGGGATATTTTTTGCATATTAAGAATTTAAGATAATCAAAAATAGGATTTCCTTCAATTATTTTTTCAGGGCAGTAAGCTTTTCCTATTTTTATTTTTAAATCTTCAAGACTATCATGCATATATATACAAGTTCCTGGTTTGCTTTTGCTCATCTTACTTGCCATCAGAGTTTCTTCTTCATCCCCTCTTTTTTGCAATCCCTGTAAACCTAAAATCATATGATGATGCACTGCAACCGGTTTTTTCCAATTTAGTTTTTCTGCTATTTCTCTTCCTAGAACATTTGCTCTTCTCTGATCCAATCCTAACTGACATATGTCAACATCTAATTCAAAAATATCTGAAACCTGCATGCTAGGATAAAATAATTGTGCTGTTGATTGCAACTCCCCCTCCTTTCTGCCCATTATTGTCGTTGCTCTTAGACTTCTATTTAAAGTTATATTCTTAGCTACCATTAAAACTCTATCCCAGTAAGGCAAGCCGTTCATTTTATCAGATGCCCAAATAACTTCTACTTTATTTGTATCAATTCCGCAAGCTTTCCACACCTCGATAAAATATTCTCCTGCTTTTTGGATTCTATCTAAATTTCCGCCAAGTTTGTTGTTAATAAAAGCAAAATAGTCTGCAAGCCACAGCTTAAATTTTACTCCTGCTTTTAACATAGATTTTATATTTTCTGCTCTTAATAATCCAAAAGGTATATGTGCTAACCCTGAAGGTTCAAAACCATCATAAGCTATAGGCTTATCATTAGTTTCAAGAAGTTTTCTCAGCTCTTCTTCTGTGATAATCTCTCCTCCTTCCCCAACACTTTTTATTAAAGCAATCTTTTCTTCTGCATCCATTTTAAAGAGAGAAAACTTTAAATTATAAACCTTTCTCTTACCCTCATGAAAGAAAGAGAATTGCTAAAACTTTCCTTCCTTATTTCGATTCTAGGCATTTTCCTCCTATTGCTAATCTCAAATATAATCCAACCAAAACCAATAACAAATTATTCAGAACTAAAACTAAACAATTATGTGAAAACCTCAGGAAAAATTACTTCAATTAACAATTTTCAGGATTTTCTTGTAATTAAACTAAACAACAACATAACAATAACCTGCAACTGCAAACTAAAAGCAAACCAGACAATACTAGTAATAGGCCAAGTAACAGAATATAAAAATCAATTACAAATTCAAGCAGATAAATTAAAAATAATGGAAAATGTTTCTTGAAATTCTTGCTTTAATCCTCGGTATTTTAGCAGGCACTATTACAGGCTTACTGCCTGCAATCCACATAAATCTTGTCTCAGCCTTTTTAATTGCCTCTTCTGCATTCTTTCTGACTTTCACCTCTCCTCTTGTCCTAGTTATCTTCATAGTAGCTATGACTATAACTCACACTTTTCTCGACTTTATCCCCTCAATTTTCTTAGGAGCTCCTGATGAAGATTCTGTTCTTGCTATTCTCCCAGGACACGAACTATTATTAAAAGGAAAAGGCTACGAAGCAGTAATATTAACTTTATACGGCTGCATAACAGGAATCATTCTCCTCTTAATTTTAACCCCTTTATTTATATTTATTCTACCAAAAATCTATTCTTATTTGAAATTCATCATGTTCCTAATCTTACTATTCACAAATATCTATCTAATAATAAAAGAAAAAAATTCTAAACTAAAAGCCCTATTAGTATTCTTACTATCAGGCTTTCTCGGCTTGTCTACTCTTAATCTCCCAATCCAGGAATCCTTATTGCCCTTACTGACAGGTTTATTTGCTTCATCATCATTAATAACCTCAATAATAAAAAAGCAGAAACTTCCAAAACAAGAATCTATTAAAAAAATTAAAATTAATAAAAAAGAACTCATCAGGCCATCAATTGCAGCCCTGCTTTCAGCTCCTTTATGCTCCTTCCTGCCAGCTCTAGGAACAGGACAAGCAGCAATAATTGGCTCAGATATAGTAGGGGAAGTAAAAAGAAGAGAATTTCTAATTTTATTAGGAATAATAAATGCAATTATCGCTGGTTTATCTTTTATAACCTTATACTCTATCAACAAGGCAAGAACCGGAACAGCAGTTGCTGTTCAGCAACTTCTTGTAAACTTCACTTTCAACAACTTGCTTATAATCCTTCTAGTAATTCTAATCTCTGCATTTTTTTCATACTTTTTAACAATTTTTCTTGCCAAGATTTTTGCAAATAGAATAACAAGAATAAATTACAGAACTCTTTCAATAATAATCTTGCTTTTTATCTCGGCAATTGTCTTAGTTTTCTCCGGCTTTCTCGGCTTTCTAGTTTTTATAATAGCAACATCAACAGGCTTGCTCGCAATTTTCCTAGGAGTAAGAAGAACACATCTTATGGGCTCATTAATGCTTCCTTCTATCCTGCTTTATCTTCCTATATAATGCATGATATAAATTTTTAAATAGACAGGAGAGTAAAAAGAGCTATGCCAACGTTGCTTCCAGATATGAGCCTTCCCCAATGGCAGTTTTTTATTAAAGAAGTTTATGAAGTTCCAAACAACAGGCATTTTGAATCAGGAGAAATGCTAGACCATATTCAAAGATTTGCTATGAGGGGATTAAAAGGGATAAGAAAAAAGGATATTATACAGATAAGGAAGAATCTTATTATCTCTTTAAGTTTTTTTACTTCATTGATGAACAGGCTGCAGATTAATATTGAAGAAGAAATGTGGAGAAGATTCCCTTATGTCTGTTCATATTGTGGGAAGTCCCCCTGTGTCTGCAAAGAAATAAAGCCCAATAAAAGGCAGGAAATTTCAGTTGATAATTCAAAAAAGCCAAAAACCTTAAATGAGTTTCAGATGATGTTTAATATGGTTTATCCGCCATCTTCAAGAATAATCGAACATGCCGGAGTTCATCTAGCAGAAGAATTAGGAGAATTTTCAGAAGTTATCTGGGCATATCGTGCAAGCAAGTCTGAAGAAGATTTTGAGAAAGTTAAAATAGAAGCTGCAGACTACCTCTCCTGTTTAATAGGGGTTTTTAATTCCTTAAATCTTAATCTAGCAGAAGAAATAACAAAATTTTATCCTAAAAACTGCCATGCCTGCGGAAATTCCCCCTGCACCTGCAGTTATGATATAATTAAAAATTATAAAATTAACTACGCTCCTTCTTGAAAATTTTTTTAAACAGCTTCTCAATCTCTCCCCATCCGAAATGGGAGAGAAAAGAAAACCCCAATGCAACAAAAATAAAAGCTTCTGCCCTTAAAAATAAACTGACTGCAAATCCCAGACTTCCTTTCCCTGTAAATATTGAAAACACTGCAAACTGCCCTGCTTCAAGTGTTCCTAAAGCAGCAGGTACCGGAAGAAGTTCTGCAACCCCTAAAAAAGTTAGAGAAACAATAAGTACCCTTAAACTTGCATCAACACCCAAACCCAACAGAAGAAATCTCATCTGAACAACATTTAAAAAAAGCCATACAAAATACAAAAGAAAACAATTAAAAAGCGTGCTTTTATGATATATAAAAAATCTGCCCGTTTTCTTTTCAACATCCCTAAAAAAATTAAAAAAATGTCTTATTCTCTTAATTTTCCTTAATTGAAGCAAATTAAAGGCAGAAGAAAACGAACCCCTCCTGGATATTGTTCTTAAATAAAAGATTGCAAGAGAGAGGAAAATTGCAAACAAAGAAGTACCAATAACTATCTTAGCTGCCCTAGAAATCTCCGGAGAAAAAATGAAAAATAAAAGCCCAACAATTGCAAAAAGCACAACCCCTGTAACTTCAATAAATTTATCTACTAATATTGCTGCACTGCCTATCCTCACATTAATGCCATTTTCTTTATTAAGCATGTATATTCTTACCGGCTCTCCTCCGACTCTCGCAGAAGGAGTTATATAACTAACAGCATAACCAGCAATAACTTGCTTCAGAAGCATAAAAAAAGGAACATGTTTGCCATAAGAGGCAAGAATGAGTTTGGATTTTAAAGTTGAAGAAATATGATAAAGAAAAGAAAATAAAAAAAAGAGGGCAATATAGAATATATTTGAATTCGCAAGGATTTGTTTTATTGCTCCAGGCCCCAATTTAAGGAGAAAATAAAGGAAGGCAACAACCCCTACAAAAAAAGAAATACCTAATGCAAGCCATCCCTTTTTCAAAAAACCGAACAAATTCATAATTAACAAACTTAAAATAGGTTTTTAATATTTACTAAAACCATCTCGCAATACTTTCCTGTTTTTCTTTTTCTCTTCCGAAAATGCTCTCAATATAGCTTTTTGTCAATTCTAAGGATTGCTTAATATAGGCAGGAACATCATACTTATTAGCTAGCTGTAAAGCCGGCTCTAAATATTTTACAATTGAGCCCTCTGATATAGTAAAAATAATATTGCCTGAACATTTCCAGCATCTTCCAGACAAGGGAGGCCTTCTGTATTTTTCATTGCACTTGCTGCATCTAAATTCCTGCTGTGAAAATTTTCTCAAATTCCCCCTTATATCTCTTATAAAATGTCTGTCTATAATCAATCTAGCAACATCTCCTGTATCCACCGCCCGTAACTTCTCAACCAATTCCATTTGACTTGTAACTTTCTCCTGCATTGTAGGCAAGGTTTTATAAGAAGAATTTATAACCCCTAAATTAAAATTGCTGCAATCATGTGTAAAAAAAATATCAGAGAAAGTCTCTTTGCCCTCTTTTAATCTGCTTCTAACAGTTTCTATTTTTACCTCAGAAGAATGTTTCCCCTGTTCTGCTAGTTCATATAAAGCAAGAGGATATTTTCCTAATTCAAAATCAAGTATTTGCTCATCAACTTCTCCTGCCCTAATCCTCGCATTTAAAACTAAAGGCGCATCCTGTGTTCCTCCTCTATGGTTTGGAAGAAATTTTCTCGAAAAATTAAGCAAAACATCTAATAACAGCATAACAGCTGCCTCATCCCCATCACAATCTCTTCTCATTGCAGCATGCATATAGGGGCTTGCAAACAGCCCCTGGATTTTAGAAAAACCAATAATCCTCCCTATAACTCCTGCACAATTATGCGGAGCCATGCAAACAACCATTTGTCCTATTAAATCTTCTTTGCTTTCTAATCTATAAAAAGCTTTTAAATCATAAAATTTTTCTAATAAGTCGTCTATAAAGCAGGCAATATTAAAAAAGACGTCATCTGCTCTTTCATCCTGGCTTTCAGGGCAGCTAGGCAGAATAATATCATGGGGCTTTAACTCCAAAATCTGCTCATCATTTTCCAATTCCCTGCCATATATGTCTTTCTCATATCCCAAGTCTTTTAACGTTTCAACAGGAGTCATAACTTCTTTGGGCTTAAAGTGGGTAATAGGCAGTTCAGTAGCATCATATCTTATCGTGCCATCTTTATTGACGCATAATTTGTGTCTTGCTCTTAAAATTCCCTTAACCAAATTTTCTAGCTCATGATCCTCATTGCTAGTTCCTCTGACCCCCTTAATTAATTTTGGCAGCTCATCCGGCAGCAGATTTAATTTTTTTATTGCTTTTTGTAAGTAATGTTTGCTGTCTATCCTTTTTGTCATATAATTTAAGCCCTTAAGATGCTCCGGACATTTTTCCATGCTAAATTTTTGCTGGCAGTCAGGGCAGTATCTTATCTTCTCGCATTCATTTCCACAATCTTCGCATTTAAAATAGATTGTTTCTTTTTGGCAGTTTCTGCAATGATAAATAGGGAAATCTGCTTTTATGCTTCCAACTTCAACAGCCTCATTTACACTTCTTAATCTTCCTCCCTCATCTCCAACAGGAAACAGAACATTCGGGCTTCCTATTAACTTTCTCAACTTGGCTTTTTCTGGCCTTCCCATTCTTGCCCCAATAAAAACTCCTGCCTTATCCTTTATTCTAAATTTAGAAATCTTATTTATTGCCTCTAAAACATTTTTCTCATTTTTGATTTTTATACTTATTTTTTCCCAATCCTGAATTCCATAGACACCCAAATTTACCATTAAAGCTTTGCTTGTCTCTTCTCCTATTATAACATTTTCTATGCTTACATAGTGCTCAACTCCCAATAATTCTAAAGCCCTCTTTCCCTGTTTAAATCTTTCCTGCTCTGTCTTATTGTAAGGCAAAACTATCTTGCCTTCCATAAAACCATGGCTCAGCCAGTCAATCAAAGCAAGAAATTCTCCATAATTAATCTGGCTCCAATAGAAAATATACCGAGGATGCAGAGCAACATTGTGTTTTTCAGATAATTCAATTGCCTTGTTTAAATCCACTTCTCCAACCTCTACTCCTTCTTTTTCTAACTCTAATTTCCACCACTCTTCAACATAACCCGGCTTTAATAATTCATAATTTCTATTTATTACATCCCCAATAGGAAACAAGATGTCTCCTAAATAAATAATTTCAACAACATCTTTATACAATCTTTTTGCTTCCTCATAATCATCAATTTTCTTTACACTTCCATTTTTTAATTTAACTATCGGCCCATCAATACTGTCGCAACTTGTAATTACACATCCTTTTGTTGGTTTTTCAATTTTTAATTGCACTCCTGTGCTTAAAAAACAGTCACTAATTGCCATCGTAGCAGGATGTACAGAAACAGCAGAAAACCCATTAACTCTGCTTCTTCCATATCTAAATCTAAAACCCCCTGACCTTGAAGGATGAGAAAAAACAGGCCTGCCTGCAACCAAATCTTTTATATAGGTTGGAGTTGTATCAGAATCTCCTGAAACCCTTTTTTTATGAATATTTACATAACCTTCTAAAAACTCCCATGAACTAATTTTAAATCCTTTTGCTTGTAATCCTCGCAATAACCTTAATCCCTTCTGTGCTTTTTGTGCCAAACCTTCTGAAAAAATTAAGCACATCCCTCCTCTTATAAGATTTGTTTCAATTCTATCCAAATCCTTATAGTTAGAAACCTCTTTTTGTTCAGTCGGCTCCCCTGAAATCTGTATCGGCAAATTACTTGCAAGAAAAACAATCTCTTCCTCTGTAGGGAGATATTGCAGATTATTGACTCTCTCATGATAATCATAATTTTCTGTTACATATCTCCTGATTTCCTTTTCATCAGCATCATATTTTGCATAACCAAATGTCTCTCTTAAATAATCAATAAGCATTAAAGCAACACATCCTGCTGTTGTCCCGGCACTTCTTATCGGCCCTGAGAAATAAACAACAAAATAATCCTCCTTTTTTCTTGTTTTTCCCAATTTTAATCCAGTATATCCTTCTATAGGACTAGACACAACCCCCAAGGTGGTGTAAGCAAATCCCACCCTTATTCCAGCATCAATTGCCTCAAGAAGAGAGGAAAATTTGCAAAATTTTTCCTTGGCTATTTCCTCTGCTATCTTAAATGCAACAGCAACATCTAATTGCCCATGCTCTTTCTCTAATTCCAAAATTCTGTTTACTATTCTTGTGTCATTTATCTGAGGATAAACACTAGAAATCAATCCAGTAACTTTTTCTGCAAGAGACATTGCCAATGGCACTTCTACTTTACTTAGAGGATCCAGCCCTTTTCTCCTTGCTTCTTCTGCTACACTATAAATCTCTTTAACTTTCTTTTCAATTTCTTTAAAGTACTCTTCAGTTTTCATTTTAGTAGCAACATAGCAGCATTGTATTTATCTCTAACTAATTCTTTCGATTCTTCTGAAAGTTTATTCCAAGAATTAGTTATATGTCTTTTAACAGATTGTCTTGCTTCTTTTGTTGTTAATTTTTCATAGACTAAAGCCCCTCTAAATAAACCCTCTATTCTATCGAATGCTTCCAACTTCAACAGCCTCCCTAATTATTTCTGCTTCTTTTGTCTTTGGTTTAATATTCTGACTTCCCCTATGGGAATAAATACATTCTTTAACCCTTTCTATTTTTTCTTTCTCGTAACCAAATTCTTCTAACTTTTTTTCTGCAATTTCCGCTCCTGTAATATGATGATTTTCTCTTCCAAATTTGATTGAACCAATATCGTGAAGCCAGGCAGCAATTTCTACAATCTCCTCGTCTACATTTAAGTCTTTAGCCAATTCTTTAGCATATTTTACCATAGGAACAAAATGTTCTTCATATGGTTGATATCCATAATTACTACCGGGTTTTTTGCATTCTTCTTCAACAAATTTTTTTATTTCCTCAATTATTTTTTTCATAAAAATCCAAAATTTTAATTTCCCTTGTCTTAAGATTAAAGACAGGCACCTTGCAATAATCAGGAACATTTCCAACTTTTTCTTCAAAGGGAGTTATAGACTGCCAGCAGCTAGAACAAATAATGAGTATATTATTATATATATCAACATCGGACTTGTGGAAATCTGCAGTATTAATTATATCTGGAATTTCTCTTATTAGTAAAGGATCATAATTTTCATTGGGAATATATGTAACAAGAGAATGCATGCTTGAAAGATGCCTTCTCTTTAAAAGCTCTTTTACAACCTTGCTCGGATTATTATGCGCTTTTCCCAATCTTAAACTTTCTATCTCATTTACATAATGAGTCATGCTTGCTCCATGATACATCAAAATTTTTATTCCTTTGTTGCCATTATTAGTAATCTCAATCATTGCAGGATTGCTTACTAAAATTATATTATCCACAGCGTGTAAGGCTTTTCCATAATCCTCTCCTATTGCCGGCTGAGGTTCAGCCACTCTGACAGAATCGTGCTGCCCAGGGCACATGATTATTTTAACATCTTTTCTTATTCTGCTTAAATATTCAGCTAGCTTATTATACTGCTCTCTAATATCTTTTATCTCAAGCAGAGCTTCCTGCCCGGGAAATATCCCGACACCATCCACACAATCTCCTGTAATAAACAAATATTTTACTTTCTTTGCATCTTCTTTCTGTTTTTCATCACCCAATTCTCCATTAATCCACTCTATAAACCTCAAGAAACTTTCCTTTAAAAAATTCTTGCTTCCCATATGAATATCAGATATGAAAGCAGCACTTTCATCTCTGTCTATTCTCGCCTTCTCCTGCAAAAAAGCATTAGGATAGGCAATTTCATTTGCAAAAATTATTTCATTATTCCAGAATCCTCTAACTCCTATAACATCATCTATTAAAACATCTTTAATCTTGTCATAAATATCAATTTTACTTTTATTAATCAGTATTGTCGCCCTTCCTGTCAAATCCTCAACCTCCAACAATATATTTTTGTTTTTAGTTATTCTTTTATCAAAAACAATTCCTATAATGCTCACTCCCTGCCTCGAACCACTCATCTTATTAATAGAAGTCAACCCTTCCAGTTCTTTTCTTTCCTGAAGAATATTTTTTATTTCAGAATATCTCGCCCTAAAATACCTTACAAAATCTGCAACCTCAATTTTCTTGATAGGATTTGAAGCAGAAAAAAGAACTCTTAAATTTTCTATTTTTACTTCCTGTCTTTTTTCAAATTCTGTTACTTCTTTAACCTCTTCTAAATGCCTCTCCCTTAAAATTTCTAGGCTTAAACCCAGATTTATTCTCAGCTTTTCTATAATTTTTTTATCTCCTATTAGCTCAGAAATTTTCTCTGCATTTTTGTCAAAAAAAGATTTAGTTATTAGCCTTTCTTTTAAGTTAGAAATTTTTTCTACAATGCTTCTGGCTGTTTCCTCGTCAAATTCCGATAATAGACTGCAAGTCTCTTTATCAACTAGAATTCCTTTTTCCAAACATAATTTCAAAATTTCAGAAATCTCCGATTTCTGATAACTGTCAAAATTTTCAGATTTTGAAGCTTCATTATTCATTTTCAGCTAAACAGGCTTTCATATAAAATCGATTTTATCTTGCCCAAAATTTTATCCGGAATTGATAATTTTATTTCTCTTGTTCTTCCATGCCTTCCCTTGCTTATAACCCGGGCATTTATTAAACCCAGCATATCTGCTTCTGCAATTATATCTGATATCCTTCTCTGCGTCAAAACTTCTGCTTTTGCTCTTCCGCATAAACTCTGATAAATATTATAAACATCGCCTGTAAAAATTTTTTCTTGTTTTTTATCAAAAAGATTTATTACAGCCAATAAAGTAAGCTGAAATTGTTTTGGAGCAACCTCAACAACCTCTATCATCTTATCCTTATCAATTTTCTCGTTTGCTAAATCAACATGCCCTATACTAATTTTTTTATTCCCTTCTCTTTCTGCCAATTCCCCGGAGATTCTCATTAAATCCAAAGCTCTCCTCGCATCTCCATGCTCTCTAGCCGCATATGCAGCACATTTTTCTATCACTCCATATTCCAAAATCTCTTTTTTAAATGCCTTCTCTGCTCTTTCTTTTAAAATTTCCTGTAATTGAATAGCATTGTAAGGGGGGAAAACAATTTCCTCTTCACTTAAGGAACTCTTTACTCTAGGGTCTAAAGATTCTAGGAATTTTAAGTCATTGCTTATTCCTATCAGGCATATCTGGCTTTTGCTTAATTCAGTATTTAATCTTGTTAGATTGTAAAGAAAATTATCAGAAATTTTTTTAACAGCCTGGTCAATCTCGTCCAAAATTAAGATAAAAAGCTTTTTATCCTGTTCTATAATATCAATAAACTTATTATAAACCTGACCTGTAGGCAGCCCTGTAGCAGGAACACTTCCCCCGGATTTTTTAATAAGTTCTGCTAATATTCTATACTCTGTATCTGAAACTTTCTTCAGTTTACAATTCAGATATTCTATTCTTAAAGGCAGCAAGTTTTTCTCAGCTCTTTTTAACATTTCATTTTTCACAAACTGAATGCTTAATGTTTTCCCTGTTCCTGTCTGCCCGTAAACAAATAAATTGCTAGGCTTCTCTCCTTTTAAAGAGGGTGCAAGAATACCCGCAACCTGTTCTATCTGCTTATCTCTATGGGGAATGCTTTCAGGGGTATAATTTGTCTGCAGCACAGACTTGTTTTCAAATAGATTGTTTTTCGAAAGAGAATCGAAAATTTTATCAAGTTGCATTTTTCCCCTTTTTTTCATAAAAAAATAATTTACACAAACATTTGATTGATTTTGCTTTTATAAACTTTCTTATATTCAAATATATACGTCACACCTTCATTTCCTGTAGAAAGCAAAAAATCCACAAATCGCCGTCGACAAAAAAGAGTTTATTACAACTTTAAAATGAAAAAAAGAATATTTTAGTTTTGTATTTCCTATGGAACCTTTTTATATAGCCCATTATATATATTATTATATTATTTATTATAATATATATAATATAATACATATATCTTTAAAAATAAAAATAAAAAGCACTTTTATTCAATTGGTTTATAAATCTTTTCCCACTTTCCATACGAAACAAAGGGGAGGGACACCAAAACCAAGTTTAATAAGAAACCTAATCCAAAAAGAAGAGAATTTACCAAGAATCCTCTGCCAAACCCCCAATAAAAACCCCAATGTATTCTCTATTAACTACTCCAATAAAACAACTTTAATTTATTTTTTAATAGAAAAGTTTATAAAGAAATCCTATCTTGCATTTGTATGATAGAAAAAAAACCCTTTTCAGAATTATTAGGTAAATTAGTTGTAACAAAAGAGGGCAAGCGGCTGGGAACAGTCAAGGATACAACTTTTGAGACAAGGGTCGGCGAGCTTATACAATTAGTTGTTAAAGATCCTACCCCTTATGTTAAATCCTTAAATCTTGAAATAACAAAAGACAAAGAAGTTTTATTGCCCTATTCTGCTATAATTGCAATAGGCGATTTTGTAGTTGTTTCCGAAGAGGATTTAGTTTAATTTCTTATTCCTTAATAAATAACAAACCAATTCAATAACTTTTTTATTTACTAATCTATAAACCCTGAAATATCAGATTTTTATTTACTAAATAATTTAAAATTAATAAATTAATACCTCAAAACACACAAATCTTTAAAAACCTCTTTTATCTTTAACAAACAAGAGGAGAAATAAAAAATGCAAGTTATAGGCTTTGGTTTTGATAAAATTTCAGCAGAGAAAAAAGCCAGCAAGCCGAATGTTCAAAATATAAACATTAATTCTAATATAAATGTAAAAAGCATTTCCCCGGAAGAAATTAATATATTAAAAGATAAACACACTCTAAAATTCGAATTCGAATTTTTAGTAGATTATAAACCAGACTTTGCCAATATTTTGTTTAAAGGATATGTTGTATTGGTCGTAGAAAAAGACGAAAGCAAAGACATATTAAAAAAATGGAAAAATAAAAAAATTCCAGATGATATAAGGCTTCCTTTATTTAATTTAATTATGACAAAATGCAATCTAAGAGCTTTACAATTAGAAGAAGAATTAAATCTTCCCACCCATATCCCTCTACCGAGGATAAAACCGGAACAGAATAATCAGAATTATGCAGGATAAACCTTTAGAAAAGGTTTCCAAACATTAACATTTATTAACCAAAGCAGTTAATGACGGGATAAACTTATTAAATCCTATTTCTTAACATTTTCAGCCCACATGGCACAATGGTAATGCGCGAGTCTCGAAACAAGCAAGACAACTCGTTTCCGCAAGGATATCTCGGTTCGATTCCGGGTGTGGGCGTTAACTATTTAAAGCCAAATTAATAAGCGAGTAAGAGGTGATGGCGCCTCAGAGCCTTATTCTGAAAATATTAAGATGAAAAGATCAACATTTAGAAACGAACCAGAGTCAATAACTATTAGCGGAACAATTGAACCGCTCGGAACTGTATTTACTAGAGGAATTTCTTATCAAGAGCCAGTTAAAGCAGGTGACAAGCAGATACCAGTAACTTTGGTAAGATATGGAACCATTCATGCAGGTACTAGCACATTTCCTTTTTATGCTCAACTTCCAAGAGGGATAGAAGGGCATTTATTTAAATTAACAGAAATCCCTTCTTACTCACCCCTCTCCACAATTCCAGAACATCAAACTCTTTCGGTTGCTCCTGCTAATAATAATGAGGCAGAGAGGCAATTTTATTTTCACAAAGACACAAGAACAAAACTTGAGATTGTTATGTCCCAAATCTCAAGAAGGGGTATGTCAAGAGATTTACAAGCAAAACTCCCCAATATTCTCGGGGAAGTAATGGCGGGAAAAGAACCGTACTATGTTGCAAGAGTTGCTGGAGTTTCTGAAAATTGGGTAAGGCGAGTTGAGTCTAGATACCAAGAAATGTTAACACAGCAGGAGCAATTAAAAAATGCCAGTTGATTTAAGAGCAAGGGAGCTAGCAAAATTAGCAGTAAGATATTGTATAGCGGGAAAACCAAAAGAAAAAATAATCATTTCAGGCGGAGAAGAGTCAATTCCTTTCCTTGTCGAGTTATATAAAGAAATAATTTTGCAAGAAGCTCATCCTATTATAAGATTTGCTCTTCCAAACACAGATGATTTCTTCTATAAATATGCAAAAGAACACCAATTAAAATATTTTCCAACTTACTGGTTTGATACTGTAAAGCAAGCTCAAGGATATATAGGCATTAATACAGAATTAAATACAAGAGAACTAACCTCTGCAGACTCAAAAAAAATCTCAACAAGACAAAAAATAACACACCCCATCTCAGATTATATTGTAAACGAAAGAGATAAAATAAGAAGAGTTACTATAGCTTTTCCATGCATTTCCCATGCCCAAGAAGCTTCCATGTCTTTGACAGAATGGGAAAATTTCCTATACTCCAGTTGTCTCCAAGACTGGAAAAAACTAGGAAAAAGAATGGATAAAATAGCCCAGTATTTCAAAAAAGGCAAACAAGTTTATTTGAAAGGAGAAAATGTTGATTTAAAATTTTTAATTCGAGGAAAGCAGTTGGAAGTAGATAAAGGGGAAGAAAACATGCCAGGAGGAGAAATTTTCATGGCTCCTGTCAGAGAAAGCTTGCAAGGTTGGATAAAATTTGATTATCCAAGGATTGTCTCAGGAAAATTACTTTCAGGAGTTAAATTAACTTTCAAAGACGGAAAAGTTATAGAGTACGATGCAGAACAAGGAAAAGATTTGTTAAAAGCATTATTAGAAACAGATGCCAATTCTTCATATGTGGGTGAATTTGGAATTGGCTGCAATCCAAACATCAATAGGTACAGCAATAATTTGCTATTTGATGAAAAAATTAATGGAACAATTCATCTTGCATTAGGAATGGCTTACAAGAGAAATGGTGGTGGAAATGATTCTGCAATTCATGTTGATATAGTAAAAGATATGAAAAAAGCCAAGATAATAGTTGATGGTAAGATAATTCAGGCAAATGGCAAGTGGAAGATATAAACGAGAATCTAGACCGGCAACTCAGCAGGAAATTGAAGAAGAAGTAGGTTTTATAAGAGATTATTTTGAAAAATATCTTAAAAAAGAAGTTATAAGAAATGCAGGACATGCTTCTTTGCGTCAGCATCTTAATTCTATGGCAGGAGTTAGTGGTGGTGCATTAATAATATTATTACAAGAACAAAGAGATTTGTTACTAAGCCAAAAATCCTTAGATGAATTAATCCCAACACAACCGCCATCCTTAGAAGATGCAAGAAGAGTTTTGCAGAGATATGATGCATCTTTAGAGGGAGTAAAAGAGGGTGGCGAAAGAGAACGGTTAAATGATGGCGCCTCTTTAATATTTGCTGCTTCTACACAAATGCTCTTGAGAGGTTTAGATATCTTGGCTTATACAAATTTTGATATTGAGGTTTAATAAAAAGTATTTAAACTTCTATTTCTTTTTATTATAATGCCAAAAAAGAGACAAACCTTAAACCAAAAACCAAAATCTCCTCTTCTTGTAAAAATAATTGCAGTTTTATTAATTCTTTTTGCTCTCCAAATCTTAATTCTGGTTTTTGTCTCCTTATCCTTACATTTCTTTGCTGGTTATCCTATTCCTCAGAATGTTAATTGGGCATTAAACCTTCTTTACTTGTTTGTAGTTTCAGTTGTAATAATATTAGTAGCAATTGGCTTATTTAAAAGAAACAAGATAGCCAGGATTCTTGCAATAATAGTTTTATTCCTAATTTCAATTTTAAACTTAAAAGCAGAAATTTTTAATACAGATTCTCCTACTACTCATATTTTAATTATTTATAGTTTATTTCTCTTGGCCGCTTTATACTTAATCTTTTCCAGGAAAGTTAAGAAGGCTTTTGGTTAAACTAATCTCCCCACATCTCTCAACTTCCCAAAATCATATACCTTGTCTCCTACAACATATACTTCAAACCCAGACAAATTTAGCCTGATGGCTAAATTTGTATCTTCTATCTGCAAGTCCTGGCCTTCTACAAGAGGGAAAAAACTAGGAAGAATAATTATTTCCTTGCCCTTATATTTTCCAACTAAAAAGCATTTGTAAATTTCTTTTTTCACATTTTTTGCAATGGAAATAGCAGGGTGCATATGCCCCAGGAAAATTCTTTTAATCTTCTTGTCTAAAATCTCAGGAAAAATCTTGTTTCCATGAATAAAAGCTTTATCTCCTAAAATATAGAAATCTTTTAATTCACTCCCCTTATTTTTAGCAATATTAATCAGATAATTATCATGATTTCCTCTTATTATTATAATTTTTTCGCATTTTTCCTGGAAAAATTCCAGCAAATCTAAAACTTCTCTCCATTCCTGACTTGAAGCCTGGGAAAACTCGTGCTTTAAATCACCTAAAATTATTATCTCCTTTATTTTTTTATTAATAACTAAATCCCGAGCAGCTTGGTTGTGGGTTTTTTCTTTACCAATATCTATCTTACTAATCTCCTCAAATATCTTTTTCAAATCCTCAATTGTCTTCTTATATTGTGTTTTAGGAATCAGCACTCCCTGCTCTTGTAATCCCTGTTCGTATCCAAGATGCAAATCTGCAATTACAAGAATTTTCTCTTCTTCCAAATAAACAGATTTGTCTATAAACTTGTAATTCATTTTCAAATTTAGAATTCAGGCTTCTTAATCTTTTCTAAATAAACCGATTATAGAAAGCAGATTATAAAAAACAACAATTACTACAATAATAATCCATACATTTGGTATTTTTGATAAATCAAAAAGCTCTAGAATACTAGAGAAAACAGATACAGAAGAATAGTCGGTGATAAGTCTGGTACTCACAGATCTTAACAAATTAAAAAGATAGTTGCTAATTAAAAATACCACTACAGATATTAGCAGACTAAGAGAAAAAGTCAAGACGAATTTAGTTATTTTGCCAATTCTAAAATATCCAAAACAAAAATAACTAACAAATCCCAATAGCAAACTCGCTATTACAATTAAAATGTAAAAAACCAAACCACCAGCAAATAACGGACTGGAGAGATTTGATAAACCCAAAATTATTATACCTGCCAATAAACAAGCAGCATAAACAATAATAAGAAAAAACAAATTTTGAAATGGTTTTTTCGTAATTTTTTCAAAAGAATTTCTTATATCTCCGGTCTTATAGCCAGAATTCTTAAGATTTTGCACTGCTTTTGAAACATAAGAATCCAGTTTTTCATCACCCATAATCAATCTAATCCAAAACACTATAAAAATCTTCCTAATCAAACAAAGCTGACAGGCTTTCTCCTTCGTTTATCCTGTAAATAGCTTCTGCAAACAAATCAGCAAAAGAAACAACTTTTATTTTTCCATCTCCTAAATTAGGATTAGGAAAAGTATCCCCTACAATAATTAAATCAAAACACCCCAACCTCTCTGTTCCTTCTGTAAATAAGCCATGAGTAGCATATGCATAAATTTTTTCAGCTCCTTGTTTTTTGCAAGCATCACAAGCCTGTATTAATGTATTCCCAGAATCAATTATATCATCAACCATTAAAACATTTTTTCCTTTAACATCCCCTATTATCTGTATGCTTTCCACTTCTCCATCTTCTTCTCTGTTTTTGTCCCCAACAACAATTTTTTTAATACCTGCTCTTTTTGCAAAACTTCTTGCTCTTTTAGCTCCCCCTACATCAGGACTCATTATAACAACATTTTCTAAAACATAAGGACAATTTCTTTTCAAATAATCAATCACACTAAGAAAACTATAAAGATTATCAAAAGGAATATTATAAAATCCACCAATACTAGGATTATGAACATCCATAGTCAATACCCTATTCGCATCTCTTTCAATTGATTTAGCAATTACTTTACTGCTAATTGGTACTCTTGATTCATCTTTCCTATCTTGCCTTCCAAATTTTAGATAAGGGAAAACATCTGTAATTTCCTGAGCAGAAGAGTTTCTTAATATCTCATTTATTAAAGCTAATTGCAAAAACCATTCATTAGGATTTAAAGAAGAATCATGAATAAAAAAACAATTTCTCCTCCTTACATTTTTTTCTATTTTCGGTTTAATCTCACCATCCCTAAATTTCTGTATAAAAACCTTATTCAACTCAAACTTCTCATTCCTTGCCCTCAAAATTTTATAAACCTCAGAAGCAAATTTCCAAGCATTTCCCTCAGGATTTGCTATAATAGAACATTTGTATGTTGTCATATACAAAAGAAAAATCTTGCATTTATAAAGAAATCTGCAATAGAAAACATCTTTTCTTTACCCAACTTTTTTACCTAAAAATAAATCTTCCTTATTATAACATTCATCACATTCCCAATACTCAAAACATTTCCCATTAATCTTAAATTTCCCAAAATAATTTGCCTTAGAATAAGTTTTGTTTTTATTGATATTTATTATTAATTTTTTTCCACAGCATGAGCATCTTCTTTTGATTTTCATGATTCTCCCCCAATTAATTTAATAAAGCAGGATCTATTTTTAAAACTTTCAGAATAAAATCTCTTATCTCTCTGTTTTTATGTGGATTTAAGCTTATATGCTCCTCTCCTGTTGAAATCTTAGCATTAATCCAGCCAATATTATTTAATTCTTTAACAGCTTTTTTCGACTCTTTTATACTAACTTTATCCATTAAATGAAATAGATTTCTAAGAGGTGTATGTCTGCCTCCCCAAATCCCCTTTCTATACATCTTGAATAATAGCTGTGCCTTCAAGTATTCATAATTTTCCATTCTCTTTTTGAAGTTTGATCAAGCTTCTGTAAATAGTAACAGAACAGGGTTTTTAAATCTTATGATTTATGTAGATTTATTATCTTTTTAATAACACAAATACGAAAATAGAAAGATTTAAATAGCAGTACTCTCTTAATAAATTAACAAATAAGAGGTATGGATTGGAGTGGAAGATGGAAGAAAAATCATTTTTTTTGAGGTATTTAGGAGATAATCCTAAAATAAAGGTTTTGGATTTTCTTATGGATAATTTTGCCTTAGACTTTTCCTTGCCTCAAATAGCGCAAGGAAGCAAAGTAGCTTATACAACCTTAATAGAGCTGTTGCCTTTATTATTGAAACAGAAAATAATAATAGAAACAAGAAAAATAGGCAAAAGCAAATTATACAAGCTTAATTTAGATAATCCTATAGTAAAAGCTTTTTTTGCCATAGACTTGAAGCTGTCAGAAGCTGCATTTAAATCAAAAGAAATCGAAGCATAATTTTTTATTTTTATCTTATCTTCCCTTCATCCAGAAATATCCTGCAACTAATCCTATTGCCAACAACACAACTCCTACAATATTCACATTTGTCTCAGTTAAATTTCCTATTGCATTTCCTGTGATGTTGCTAGAAAGAAAAAAGAATGCAAGAATAAAACTAACAATTGCTATTATCGCTGTTACTGATTTTTCTAAGCCCCCTCCTACTTCTTCCTCTCTAATTTCTTCCCCAATTTTTCTTCCTATTCTTTTAAATTCTTCTATTCTTTTTTTTACTTTTTTACTATCCTCTGTTCCTCCTTTAATTCTTTCATATCCGCCCCTACCACTTAATCTCTCTTCTTGTGTCCTGTAAAAGGGCCCAAGTGTTGCCCGATTATATCCCAGTCCAAGAACAACAACTTTTCCTTTTTTATGAAGATCTCTCATTGCATCTTCTACAACTATTTTCGCAGCCCCCAGTGTTCTAGATCCAATATCATAATTACATCTTTCAGCATCAGGCTCAAATACTGGGCGTCCACCACCCGCCTGTTCTAATCTAGAATTACTCACTTGCCCCAAGAACCCCTGGCATTCATCAATTATTGCTATATTTCCCTGTACATTATACATAGCCAATTTAACTTTAACGTTTTTTTCTAGACTTTTATATTCTGGCCAATTAGGATTTGCAAGGCCGAACTCAAGCCGATAGTACAACCCCTGGTATTTTTTTGATTCTTCACCTATTTGTTCTCCTTCATGCCGATTTAAGGGCATTGTATTAATTGTTAAAAATTTTGGTTGCTCTTCATTTGGCCAAGCTTTTTTCCAAAGTTCTTTAAGTTCATATCCATAAAGTATAGAAGAGGTCTGGGTCATAAATATAGCTTCTGGATGGTATTTATCATGCAACTCTTTTATTCTCTCTTTTAATAAGTCCATATAAATCTCAATAAACAGAAACTTTAAAATCTTTTGCCCTCCTAATAAAAGTTATTAAATCTCATTTTACTTCACTTTCTCCTTAATTTCCTTATATATTCTCTTCAAAAACTCAATCTTATCTTCCATTTTTATTAAGTCATAATTTCCTTGCATTATTAGGTTAAGTGAAAAAGGCGAGGGAATTGAAGTCTCTTTAAACTCAACTTTTATCTTCAACTCTTTTATCCAGTCTAAAACCAATCTTGCATTATCCAAGTCCATAACCTCTTCCATAATTTCTCTCTTAGCTTCTTTCAAAATAGGAAACTCTTTGCTTAATTTCTGTATAGCCGCTAATAAAAAATGAGATTTCAGCTGCTGCTTACCAGCTGATTTTTCCCTTCCTTTATATTTCCTTAAAATCATCAAACTTCTTACAGCAGTATGCCTAAATCTTCGTTTTAATAATTCAGTTCTCTCAATAGCCTCTTTCAAAACTTCTTCCAAATTCCCAGAATTCAGGAATTTAATTGCTTTTATTATCTTATCTTTATCTATCTTCTCTCCAATAACATAAAAACCATTATCGCTTATTCCTATTTCCACATCTCTTCCTCCTAATCTCCCTAGACAAAATGCAATTGCTCTCGACAAAGCATCATTTACTCTTCTTCCAAACAAAGAGTGAAATACCCAATAATCTTTTTCTCCTCTATAATTCTCAACTAAAATCTTCTTATTGCTAGGAACTCCAAGATACTTATGCTGCAATTCCATGTATTGGTAAATTTTCCCTGCGGTCTCTTCATTTACATAACAAAAATCCTTGATAAACCCCTCTATTTCCCCTCGAGATTTCCCAGCTTTTAATCTCTCTTCCACTAAACCCCGAAATCTAGAAATCTCCAAGGCTAAATCAAAACTCAAAGGCAGCATCTCACTAAACCATGAAGGAATAGTAGGAGGCCTATACACAGAAGCATTAACATAAGCTTTCATTCCCCTATTGTACAAAAATTCATATTTATGCCCTCCTAAAACAAAAACATCTCCTTGCTTTAATCTTTCAAAAAAACCTTCATCAATTACTCCAATTTTGCTTCCCTCTTTTCCCTCTCCTTTTGCTATCACAACAGAAACAAAAGATTCATCAGGAATTGTTCCAATATTTGTCATATAAATTACTCGAGCCAGCTTTCCTCTTTTCCCAATTTCTCCTGTAGCAGCATCATACCATATTTTAGCATAAACCTGCTTATCTTCTAAAGCATATTCTCCTGCCAAATAACTTATAACAGCTAAAAAATCCTCATAACTTAAATCCTTGTAGCAATAACTTTTCTTAACTGTCTGGAATAACTCTTTTATCTGCCATATCCTGTTTATAGCCATGCCATATATCTGCTGACTCAAAACATCCAGGCAATTTACAGGAATCTGCACTCTATCTATTTTCCTTTCAATCATTTCTTTCTGCATAACCGCACACTCAACTAGATCATCTCTATCCAACACAATAAATTTTCCCTTAACTATATCATGCAGTTTATGCCCAGATCTCCCTAATCTCTGCATTGCCCTTGCAGTCGATTTCGGGCTTCCCAACAAAATAACTAAATCAATATAACCAATATCAATTCCTAACTCCAAAGAAGTAGAAGAAACAACAACTTTTAATTTTCCCTGCCTTAACCTCTCCTCAATATCAAATCTATGCTCCTTGCTTAATGAAGAATGATGGGCTCCTATGTCTTCTAAATATCTGGAAGGAAACATTTCCTTAAGATGATGAATAACTCGCTCTGTTGCTGAACGAGTATTTGTAAAAACTAATGTGGTTTTATGCTCCTGAATTAATTTGTCAATTAACTTGTATAAAGAAGAATGCATTTCTAGCCCAGAAGCAACATCTAAATCAGCAGGCACAAGAATAGAAACATCTAACTTTTTCTCAAACTCCACATCAGCAATTAAACAGCTTCTATCCTTCTCAACTCCTGTTAAAAATTCAGCAATTTCTTCTAAAGGAGCAATTGTAGCAGACAAGCCAATACGAACAGGCTTGATTAAACTTGCATCTTCTAATCTCTCCAAACTCAAGCTAAGATGAACACCTCTTTTATTTGCAAGAGCATGAATCTCATCTACAATTACAAACTCACAAGACTTCAAAGCCTGGGAAAATTTAGGCGCATTTAGAACAATTGCAAGTGTTTCAGGTGTTGTAATAAGAATATGAGGAATATTTTTTGCCTGTTTGCTTCTTTCCTCAACACTTGTATCTCCTGTCCTCAAGCTAACTCTAATTTCCTGCAACTTCTTTCCATTTTTCTCAGCTATTTCCTCAATTTCAGCTAACGGCTCAATTAAATTTTTATGAATATCATTGCTTAAAGCTTTCAAAGGGCTTACATAAACAGCATAAACCTTCTCCTCCAACTCATTTTTCTCAGCTAAATTTACCAAATAGTTTAAAATACTAAGAAAAGCAGTTAAAGTTTTAGTTCCTCCTGTTGGAGCAGAAATAAGTATGTTCCTTCTCTCCCAAATCGGCATTACTCCATATAACTGAGGCAAACTAAATTCTAGGAATTTACCAAAAAACCATTCCTTAACCAGAGGATTTAAGCTTTCAATTATCTCTTCCTTGTTTCTCAGCTTTGCTTTCTCCAATTTTACCTCAACTTCTTTTGCCATTTGAACTCCTATATGCTAATGTTTGGAAATGTCAGAAATCTTTTAGATTTCTGAGCACTATCAAAGTCTTTCAGACTTTGAAGCCTTTTCTAAAGGTTTAGCATACACACACCAGAAATTTTAGTTTAATTAATTATCCTTGTATTTAAGCTTTATGAAACTAAAAATGAAATTCTAATCCTTTACCAAACCCAGCTCTTTTAACATTTTAACCCTTCTTTCATGCTCTTCCTCAGAAACCTCTTCCTCTTCCATCTCCACTTTCTTCTCAGCAGGCTTGTACTTCTGCCTCGCCGGAAACTTTAATGTCTTCCCACCCATTCAAAAACAAATTTTAATTGATTTAAAAATCTATCTTTTAGAATTATTTATTATCTTCTTTTTTCTTCGTTCTCTTATCCTTTCCACTTTAACAATGAGGCTGCCCTTATAAGCAGCTGTTAGTGCCGGCAATAAATGAGATAAAAATTGCTCAGCAGTCATCCTGCGAACTATGCTTCTGGAGCTTTTTTGTGTCCAGCCTTTCTTATCTCTACGATATACTTGTTTAGATCCACTTTTGGTTATCATGTATATTACGCATTCAGTGTTTTTCATGTTTCTTATTCATAAGATAATCAGGAAATATTTAAACTTACTTCCCGAGAAACCAAACAAATATATTTAAAAAGTTATTCGGTATAAAATAAGTATGAGATTAAGCCAGGAAAAAAGAGACAAAATAGCAGAACAAATCCTCAGCTTTCTATATCACAGATTTCCAATTTCAGAGTTTTCCGCATCAATAGCTAAGGAGACAGCACGCGACGAAGAATTTATTAAAGCGTTAATGTTTGATTTAAAAGAGAAAAATCTTGTTGTGGCAATAAAAAAGAATCCAAAAGGAGATTTTTACTCAAGGCGTATTCGCTGGAGATTAAGCAACCAGGCTTATTCAGCCTATAAGCAGCATGTTTAATTTTCTGAAACATATATTTCAATATCTAAAACTTTAAATAAAAGACAGGGCTACCTCTTTTATGGACGAGCAGATAAAAGAGGCATTTTCTCGAGTAAAAGAAGATATTTTCGCATTAGGAGACGATCTAAATAAGTTAAAATTACTAATTGCAGATATGAGAAATGAGCTGAAAATAGTTGTAAAAGCAATAAATGACATGCGCGAGAAAGATTTTTTAGCTGAAAAACCTCAAAAACCACAAGAATCAATTCCAACACATACTCCAACACATCCCCAAGAAGTTCCAACAATCCAACAGATAAGTCCAACACAGAACGAGATTCCAACAGATAAACTGCTTTCTCAAGTCCTAAAAAGGCAGAAAATTGATGTTTCCATAGGAAATGAAGGGGTTCCAACAAACAAACCAACAAACCAACAAACAAACCAACAGATAATCCAACACATAAAATTCCCAGTTCAACCAGCAATTAGCCAACAATTAACCACTACAAACCCCCCAGAAACATCATTTTTACCAACTACAAAAGAGCCGGAAAAAGATAAAAAAGAATCAAGAATAGATCAGCTAGCTAGAATTGATGAGATTTTAAGCAGCTTAGATGCTTTGAAAAAAGAGCTCAGGATGAAGGTAAAAAGGCTAACTAGTCAAGAAATGGCTGTTTTTTCCCTGCTATATTCCTTAGAAAACCAAGGAAATGAGGTAGATTACCCACTACTTTCCTCTAAATTATCATTATCAGAAGCATCAATTAGGGACTACATAGGGAAAATAAAGAAAAAAGGAATCCCAATTATAAAGGAAAAATTAAACAACAAGAAAATAATCCTTCATTTATCTCAAGATTTCAAGAAAATTGCTTCTCTGGACACCATTATCAAGCTCAGAGAACTCTAAACAAACAAGAATAATAAAGAAAACTATTCGGTGTAACGTTTTTCGTGTATTTATACTTCTATTTAAATCGTCTGCTTTCCTTATATTCTGCCTTCACAAGCCCTGAAAACCTCATTTTTGGGCTTCTCAGCCTTTATCTCCCTTTTTCTGTTTAAGGGTTGGCTGGATCCCTCATCTCTCACTAATGAGCATTTTCCTTTTAATTCTAGCCTCTCTTTCCCAGTAATCTCAGTTTTTCCCGTCTATAAACCTAATTTTTCTCACTCTTACTCTATTTTTTACTCTTCTTCCCTTCTTTTCCTGGTTTTTCCTTCTCTGCTAACTCTCACTTTTACGTTTTTGAGCAGTTTTTCCTTTATGTTTTCAGGCACAAAAACCCTCTTTTTCCCATTTTTCTCTATTATCTCCTCAACTAATCCCTCACTTTTCTGTTTTATGCTGTTTATCTGCCCCCTTATTGTGGCCCTGCTTTTTCCAGTCATTGCAGCCAGGTCATCATAGCTCAATTTTAAATCTGAGTTCAAAAGCACCATTATCAATGCCCTCTCCATTAAACTAAAGCTTGATAAATTGACGTTTTCAGCTGTTTGAACAGGTGTTTGAACAGCACTTTGAACAGCTTGAACAGCTGTTTGTTTGCCAAACAGCCTGCTAGGTGTTTTAAACAGCTGTTTAAAAATACTCATATCCATCAAAGAAATTGAATTTTTTATTCCCTCAAGCTCATTTTCTATCGACGATAATCTATCTTCTATGTCAGAAAACTTAAATTCCTGCTTAGAATCCTGCTCGTTTAGGTGTTTAATCCACTTGCTAACATTATTTATATCATTTCTAACATGTTCAAAACTTTCCCTAACCTCTTCTTTCAACTCACTTACCTCTTTTTTCCTTCCAAATAGCCACTCAAACATACTATTTTCTAGGAAAACATATATTTAAATCTTTCCTTTTTTCATTTTTCCGTCGTTAAAAATCCAGGAAAAATCCAAAATTTTCATATTTTTATGCCAAATAACTAAGCCAAAATAAACAAAAAGCAAGGCTGTTTGTTCATTTAAACAGCCTTAAACAGCAAGAAATAGCAATAAACAGCATTTTAAACAGCTCTAAACAGGCTTAAACAGCCCCAAAACCCAATTTTAAGCATAATAAAATCAATAGAACTAAGCTAACCTTAGTTCAAAGAAAGTTATTTAAACCTAAGATTCTTATTAAAAATAGGAAAAAGGAGGCAAATTGATATCGAAAACAGCTGCATTTCCAGGATTTTAGATTAAAATAAAGGTTTTTTCTAGTTAGTACTTTACTAATTCTCCTTTTAATTCATATTTTCTATTACAATAATGCTTAAAAACATCTGGAAATTAAAGAAAATATATCAAAAAAAATTTTAGGATATTGTCCAATAATAGGATTAGACATAGCCCTACCCTCTGAAGATATAAGAAACACCCAACATTTTCCTTGTGATAAGGCAATCACCAGAACAAAAGAGGTTTATTGTATAGAAGAACAAGGATCATGTCTAGTATATGCAGGGTTATTAAAAAAACTTGAAGCATCTGCACTAAGCCGACCTTCAGGCACAGAAGATCCATCAACAGCAAGATTGATGGACGGAATAGCAGATTTAGATTAATTTTCACTAACCCCCTTAATTCATACCTCTTAGTATAGATATAGTTAAAAAGATGAGAAAAATATAGAACATATGGCTGAAAAATGCATAACTAATTGTGTTTATAGAGGGTGCGGCTGTCTTTATGACCTTTTTCACGGGAATCCCCGCGCCTATGTTCCAGAATTTGTAGAAATAGGGCAGAAATGCCTTCATCCATACGCTAAGAAAATCCAAGGATTAGAAGAAAAGGCAGAAGATTCTCAAACAGCAGGGAGAATAATACTAGCAATTCCAATGAGCGAAATTAACCCTCCTTCACTAACCTCACCTTAATTCATATTCCAACACAATAATGCTTAAAAAGAAGGAGAAATTTGAAAAACTATGAGAGAGATACCCGAAAATTTTTACGAAGTGCATTGGCGAGATAGTAAAGAATTATGTTATGTCCGAAAAAGCGAGGAAGGAACTTTTTTTGGATTTTTCCCAGATGGAAGAATTCTCCCCATTTTAGAATCTCCCGGTTCTATTGATTATATTCTTTTAGATAATTTAAGCCAGACACCAGTTGATCCTTCATCTTATTTAAAATCTGCTGAAGATATGGTTAGGTTTATTTATACTAGTATGGGTAGGTTAAGAGCACAACAATCTAAACTTGAAGCATCTGCACTAAGGCCACCTTCGCGCACAGGGCAACAAATTCATTTATCGCCTGAAGAATATAGAGAATTAAAAACAGATTTAGAAGAAGCTACAAGAAGAGCAACATTAGCTATGAATTTAATAAAAGAAAGCGCCAGAAGAAACGCCCATGCACAAATCTTACTTTAATTCACAAAAACACTTAAAACCATAAAAACAGGCGAAAAAGGGCAAAAACTACGCACAAGATGTATTGTAACTACTCATGAATTTCTGGTAAAATTTATAAATAAGTTTGTATAATCTACTAGATGGAAAAAGAGGAATTTCTTAAGAAATTAGAAATAGAGCTTAAAATAAGCAAGAACTCGCAATATACAGTTAGAAATTATATATCAGCTAATTTAGATTTGTTTAACTTTTGTAAGAAACAACCAGAACAGATAACAGAAGAAGATGTTAAGTCATTTATGTCAGAAAATCTGTCTGATAAAGCCTCTTCTTCTATAGTCTTATTTTTAGCTGCAATTAGATACTCCTTTTCTAACCTATTAGGAAAAGATATAACTAATAATATTAAAAGGCCTAAAAAAGAGGAAAGAATTCCCTCTGTTTTAACAAAAGAAGAAGTTAAAAAACTAATTGACACGTTAGATAACAAGAAAAGCAAGCTGATGATATCTCTAATTTATGCTGCTGGCTTAAGAGTTTCTGAACTTTTAAACTTGCAGGTAAATGACTTAAATTTCCAGGAAAAAATAGGGCATGTAAAGCAGGGAAAAGGGAGAAAAGATAGGGTTTTTAATATTCCTGAGTTTTTAATGGATGAGCTTAAGATTCAAGCTGAAAATCAGAAATCCAGGCAAGAAGAGCCGCTTTTTTCAGGGAGTAAAGGAAAGCTCTCTTCTCGTAACATACAGAAAATTGTAAGATTGGCAGGAAAAAAAGCAGACATTCAAAAACAAATTTCTCCTCATACATTAAGACACAGTTTTGCAACTCATTTGTTAGAGTCAGGAGTAGATATAAGAAAAATTCAAGAGCTATTAGGGCACAAAGACTTATCCACCACCCAAATCTATACCCATATATCAAATGAAGAACTAAAAAAAGTTAAATCTCCCCTAGACGAGATAATGAAAGAATAAAAAAAGTCAAATCTCCTTTAGATAATCTATAAACAACAGGGTTTTTAGATTTAGGTTTGGCAAAAATTTGCAAAAAGTTAAAAACCCTTTTTTCCTTTAACCTTCATGGAACTAATATTATTAGACTTAAATTTCTGGCTAATCCCTTATCCAGGATCTAGGGACTTAAAACAGAGGATGCAAAAATTCATACAATTGGTAAATAAGCTAAATCCAGATATAATCACTCTCCAAGAGCTCTGGTTAAAAAAATATATTAACTATTTAGAAAAGTCTCTTCCATCATATCATCTAACAATTCCTGAAAACAATTATATCAATAGGTCGGGGCTGTTAACCCTATCAAAAGCAAAGCCAATATCAACCTCTTTTTTTATTTTCCCAAAGGAAAAAGGATTTAATCTAAGAGAAAGGCTGGGGCATAAGGGGATATTAACAATAAAAATAAAAATAAACAATAAGGTTATATTGGTACACAACACCCATCTTTACAACCCGCGCGAAAAAGAACACAACATATTTCCAAGAAACCAATTCAGAATTATGAAGGAAAAAATAAAAAAAGGGGATAATATCATATCAGGAGATTTGAATCTGCCTAAAAACGAATTAAAACAAATAAACAAAGGTGAGTTCCAATTATCCCCAAGCCAAGAAGCAACTTTCTCAGACAAAAATGAATATCAACGAAAATTCTCATCTTTTCATCATCACACAAATAAAAAAACAGACTATATCATAACAAAATTTAATTCTGTGAAAACAACAATAAAAGAAAAAATAATCACCTCCCCATTATTCTCGGATCATTATCCTATTTTAGCTTCAATTAAATTCTAAATCTCAAGCAGAGAATAAGTTTACATTTTTCTCCTCTCTTCTTTTTTATAATTCCTACTTAAAATATAAAAATCTTGCTAAGAAAAAACTAGGAAATTAGGAAAAAAATTAAAAAATAAATAAAAATCTATTTTTTTGCTAACTTCACAATTCCAGCAAGCACAAGGATTACTCCTATGAAAGTTGCCCAGTCTAAAGCAACAACATAGACATTCAAAAGGACTAAGATTCCTAAAACAAGGATCATCCAGCCTTTTCCTTTATACATTCCCTTATAATCCATCACTTCTTTTGGCATTTTCCTCTTTTTACCTCCTGGTAAGATTAGGTTTTTAGGCTTAATAAACCTTATTAGTCTGTAAAAATACAAAACATCCAACCAAGAATTTTCAGAACTTTTATAAACAAGACTAGTTTTCCTGAATTATGAAATGTGAGAAATGCGGATATGATTCAGAAGACAATAAGGAAATTAAAGGAGTATACTTATGCTCTATCTGCAGCAAGTTTGCCCCTGAAAATGAAAAATTACCCCTTTACTTGCAAGAAAAACTAGACTGGAAAAATCTAGAATCATTTAGAAAGTATGAAAATAGAAATATTTTAGGAATGAAAAATAAAGCCCAGGAAGGCCGGATAATGAACAGGGCACCATTCGGCTACAAAATAATAAACAAAGAACTAATTCCAGATGAGGAAAAGAAATTGATAGCAGAAAAAATTTTCCGGGATTTCCTTGAGCAGGATATAAGCTTAAATCAATTAGCCCAAAAATTCAAATTTTCATTAAACGGAATAAAAAAATTTTTAAAGAATTTTACTTACATAGGCAAAATCAAATTTAAAGGGCAAATAATCCCTGGCAAACATCCCCCTATTATTTCAAGTGAATTATTTAATAAAGTACAAAACAAGTTAGAAAATCTATAATTTTTTAGGTTTTAATCTTTTGCTCGCAAACCGATAAACAAAAAGCATAACCACTATTCCTAATAAAACAAAAGCAAAAATTGAAATCCATGTATAATTATTATTTAGGCTGTACTGCCACACCCGCAAGGAAAATCCGAATCCAATAACAAGAAAAAATGCCAATCCATTAAAAATAATTACAAAAAGTTTAGAATAATAGTCTATTCTGTCTTCCCCTCTCTTTTTTAATGCCCCAACAGTTATCCCTGTAAAAAAAGATATTGAGACAAAAATTAAAGCATAAAAAACCCTCATACCCTGCACCATTTTTCCAAACAAGCTATAAGCAGGATTGTAAGGAGAACTGGAAAAAAATAACAATGACAATAGAAAAGCTACAAAACCGCTTATCAATCCAACTTTAAACCAATATCTCATTCTATCCTCTTTTTATAAATAAGGAAATATGCTATTTATATTTTACTAAAAAACAAAAAACAAAAATAAAAATTTAACTAAACTTATCCTTACTCAAAATTCTCAGTTTCTTCTTCAGTTTCTTCGCTTCCTTCTTCAGGCTCTTCAGTTTCTTCTTTCTTTTCGCTAGGCCTTATTCCTTTTTTCTTCATAAAGCACTCTTTGCATAAAACAGCAGAACCTTCTCTTGGCTTAAAAGGAACTTCATCTTCTTTTCCACATTCTGCACATTTTATCTTTGTCATCTCTCTTGGTCCAAAATCCCTTCTGAAGCCGCCACGTCTAAAATACGCCATCTTAAATTTATCCTCCTTATACTTACTTATAAGAATTAGTCAACTAATTCTTATTAAATCTCTTATTTTTAAGCCATTTATAAATCTTCCTATATCTCGACTCCAGAATCTTTCACCTTTTCACTATGCTGCTCTAATTTGCCTTCTTCTAAACATTTCCAGCATGTATGCACTCCCTTCTTATCTTTTACAAACCCACTTCCACCACAATCAGGACATTTTTCCATATTTTTAATCATATCTGAGTATATTTAAGAATTTGTATACTAATTTATCTATAACTTTTATCTCCCCCTTTCTTACTATTAGAAATAATCAACGATAGGATTTCTGTCTTTTGGCTCGAGCCTTGCTGTCATTTGGCTTATAAGTTTCTTTTACTCTTGTATCTGCAACCAAAAGATTCCTATCATAAACTAAAAAAGCCTTTCTTAATTCCTTGCTCTTGCTTGCTTTTACTAAAGCTCTTGCAATTGCTAATCTTGCAGCTTCTATTCCAGATTCTACTCCTCCTCCCTTAGTAATAACAGAAATATCATAATTTTTTGCCAAATCTCCAGCTATTCTCAATGGCTCTTCTATCATTAATTTTCTAAAATAAGGCAATAGCTGATGATTTTGTTTGTTAATTGTAACTTTTCCTGTTCCTTCTACAATTACAGCCCTTGCAACACTTCTTTTTCTTTTTCCCGAAACTACAATTTTCTCCATTTTATTTACCTCTAAACATATTTTTTATCTTTTCCAAACTTACTCCTTTTTTTCCTCTCCCTGCTTTTATTATCTTTTTCCCCTCAAATTCTCCAGGAATGCCAGAATAACATTTTATTTTTCCAAATGCTTTTTTTCCTCTCCCATGCTTGTAAGGAAGCATGTTTCTTATTGTTCTTTTCAATATTCTTTCAGGCATAGAGGAAAATACCGGCTTTGGACCATAACCGCCCACAGTCCTTTTCTTATTATATCTATCAACAATCTCCTTTTCTCTTCCTGTTATTATAACTTTTTCTGAATTTATTATCACTACATCCTTGCCTAATAAAGCCTGTTTAGCAGCATAACTGGCTAATCTTCCTAAAACTGCATTTTCTCCATTAATTATTATTTCTTCGCTTTTCATTTTATTATTTTTACCCCCTGCATTTTTGGATTTTTTTTAATTTCTTCTACCAGGCTTACTATCTCACATTTTTTATCTTTTAATTTCTTCTCAGCTTCTTTCGAATAAGCCAAGGCAGCTATTCTTATCTTCTTGCTTATTTCTCCAGAACTTAAGATTTTTCCAGGCACAACAATTGTATCTCCCTCCTTGCTGTTTTTATTAATCTCATCTAAATTAATTGAGATTTTATTTCTCCTTGGACTTGCTAACAAGCTTGCTATTTCAAGCCATTTTTCATTTTTCTTTGCTTTTAATATACTTGCCATTAGCTCAGGATTTTTCTTTCTTGTTAGTTGCTTGTCTATTTTGGTTTTGCTTTTCATTTTAAAATCTAACGAGAATAATAGTTACCTACTATCGCGTTAGCTCGCAGGTTATATTTTTGTGAGATTTCTAAGCTTTTTAAATGTTATTATAATACCTTCCGATAAAAGAAGCATTCAATAAACTCGTCAGACTTTGCCATCCATTTTATCTCCCCACAATTTCTATACCCATTTTCTTCCCAAAATTCAAATACCTTATTTTTTTTAAATGGGTGATATTTGGATAAAGGCACATAAGATTCTACACATCCCTTTGCCTTTGCAAACTGTTCAGATTTGATAAGCAGTTCAGAATCCTTTTTCCTGTTTAGATATTTACTGAGAGTAGTAAATGCAACCATATGAACCCATTTTCCCTTAATAGGAGATTTTATTTTTAAATCGCAAAAGTCATTAGGAATAGTCTCTTTATCCAAAATTTCAAAAACAGAAAAACCAACCATTTCTCCTTTATCATCATAAGCCACTAGGATGTTTCCCGAAGGAGAATTAAGCTTTTTCAAAAAATAGCCTGCATCAGAACCATAAGTTCCAAAACATTTTTTATCTAATTCTACCATAGAATTTATATCTTTCTCATTGGCTATATGTATTTTCATTTTCTTAAAAAATGCGGAAGATAGGGATCGAACCTATGCAGGCACTAAGCCATGTGGTTTCTGACTTGTGGTCCTTAGCTTGATGGATTCTTTTGGAATCTCACACCCGTTTGACCACTCCGGCACTCCCGCATCCAAGAGTAAATAGGCAATCTTTTAAATAATTATCTAATAAGAATTACTTTACTTCTTTTTCTACAACTTTTAAATTGCTTTTTAATGCTTTTACAGCCTCTTCTAAAATCTCTTTTGCAGGCATCTGCCCCCAGCTTTCAATAAAGAAAATAAGCTCTTTTCCAGCATTAATTTTTACAGAATTTTTTCCATATTTTTTACACTCCTCAACACATGCTTCACACAAATCACACTTATACTTGTCAATAAATTCAATCTTCTCTTTTTCTAATTTTAATATTCCCTGGGGACATGCTTCAACACATTTCCCACATTTCTCGCAATTTTTATCAATCTCTATTTCAGCAACATTCCTGTAATAAACCAAACCAGGAGAAAATTTAGTGTGTTCTATTCCTTTTCCCAGTCTCGCACTAGCCACCAGCTCTAATTCCTGTTCCTCGTCTAATTTTACAATTGGCATATCCCCATAAATAACCTTAACTTTTCCTTTCAAATCCTTGCCATAAACTGTTTTAGGTCCTTTAGCCTGCAATTTTAACTGAACAGAACACTTGCTGCATCCTTTTCCTTTGCAAGAACATTCTTCCTGTAACTCCATTTTCTCTGTTTCCAAAGGCAATAAGCCCAGTCTTAATGCCAACACCTCATCATATAGAACAGAATCATTTTTTACAAACTCCACCTCATCTATTGCAAGAACAGGAATCTCTAATACACTTCTTCTTATAGAATTAGCTAAACTTTCATCTATCTCCTCGACAAATGCTATTTTATTTTCAGTTTTTTGCAATATTTTCATTTTTATCAATAACAATTGTGGTTTAAAAACTATACTCTTCTGCCTCTTTTACCGCCCTTGGCTTTAGGCCCTCCTCTTGCCATTTTTGTAACATCAATTATGCTTATAATCTTAAAACCCTCTTTTTGTAAAGACTTAACAGCAGCATGTGCTCCTGGCCCCGGGCCAGGGGAACCAGTTTCTGCCCGGATTTTAACATAAAGTTTTGTTATTCCAAAATCTTTTGCAATTTCTGCAGCTCTTTTTGCAGCAAACATGGCAACTGTAGGATTTGCCTTTAATCTGTCGTGCTTTGTAACCATTCCTCCTGATATTCTTGCAATTGTCTTCCCTGATAAATCAGTTATATGTATTATTGTATTATTAAATGATGTATAAATATGCGCAATTCCTTCTTTATCCTCCATCTTTCCCTCCCTGCTTTTCAGCCTTTATTCTCCTGATAACATTTATCTTATCCTCATCTTCAATTTTTACAACATAGCTTGGAATATTAATTATTCTTCCATTTACAAAAACATGTTTATGAGCTATTAGCTGTCTTGCTTCTTTTGGTTTTGCCATATTTTTTTCAACTAAAAATGTCTGCAATCTTCTTTTAAGCCAATTTTCCTTATTCAAGGACAGAACATCAGCAATTTTTTCAACTTTAAATCCTATTTTATTCAGCTTATTCAACAGCACATCCTGCTTTTCCTTGCTTGCTGTAATTAAACCTTTAGCTTGATTTCTTATCCTTGATATTGCCGAATCAGCTTTCCATATTTCTCTTTTGTTTTTTAATCCGTATTTCTTAATAAGCCCGTTCTCTTCTTCTATTCTTGTTTTGTTGTATAATTTTCTTGGTCTGCTATATTGTTTCTTTTTTCTTAGCCAGCTCATTTTAACTCCTTATGTTTTCTTCCCCTTTTTAGCTTTTCCCATTACACCAACAGCCCTATTTTTCCTGAAATGGCTTTTTGTTCTCTGTCCTCTTACAGGCTGTCCTAAAATATGTCTTATCCCTTTATAACTTCTGATTTTTTTCATTCTTTTTATATCAAATTCCCTTGCCAAATCCAAATCCACTCCTGTTAAATGCCCTGATTTGCCTGTCTCCAAATCTTTTTTCCTGTTTAAAACAAATTCAGGCACTTTAGGATTTTTTATGAATTCAGAAATCTTTTTTATCTCTTCTTCGCTTAGATCAAAAATTTTCTTATTCTTATCTATTCTTAACACATTACAAACAGCATTAGAATAGCTCCACGAAACGCCTTTTATTCTTGTCAATCCTGCATATATGCTCATATCTCCAGGTATATCAGTAGATAAAATTCTAATTAGGCTTTCTTCCATAAACTTATTATCTTTCTTTTTCTCTTCCATTTCTTCAAAATTTTTTGTTTTCTTTATTTATAAATTTTGATAGCCATCAAAAATCCATGATTTTTGAGGTTTTATTGTACAAACAGATTATGTCTTTGCATTTCTGTTAATTCTTCTAATATTCTTTTTTCCACTGCCCTTCTTGGATCAGGAATACTTGGAATTCTTTTTTTAATGTCATCAAAACTTTCAAAAGGCTTTTCCCTTTCTTTTAAAATTTCCTCTGTATGCTTCTTGCCAAAACCAGGCAGCAGTTCTAGCTGATGAATTCTTGTATTGATAGCCTCTGCTTTGTTGAAAAATTCAACAAATCCCTTTTCCCTTTCCTTAACAACTTCCTTTATAAAATCTTCTAATTGTAATTTTGCATTTTCCGTCAGTTTTTCTCTAGGCAGCCTTCCTGCAATATAATATATATTGTCCCTTTTCCCCTCTCCAATATAAACCCTTTCCTTAACTTGCAAAGAAATCCCCCTTCTAGGCACTAATTCTAATAATATCAGGTTCTTTAAACCTATAGCTTGGGCTATGGGAATCATTTTTCCTTCTAAGGGATAACCGTTTGGTAAGAAGTCTAAAACAATTGCATATTCTTCCTTTTCCATCTTCCCTATCTGTATTTTTTAACAACCTCGAGTATTTTATTAATTTCATTTTCATCTAAATTTACATCCACAAATATTTTGTTTACGTCTGCGCTATCCTCTGGCAGCAAATCAATTATTTTTACAATATTATCCTCCTTGACTTTCATTAATTCTAAATTCTCCAATTCTTCTCTAAACTCTCTTGCCTTTTTTATGTCTAATTTTACAAATTTTTTTAGAAATCCCTTTATCTCTTTCTCTTCATCGCCTTCGATTATTTCTTTCGTTTCTGCTATGCTTAATGCCTTCATTTTGTTTATTGTCATTTTAAATCTGCTTGCAGTTTAAAACTTGAAAGTTTATAACTTTCACAGTGCTCAGAATTTTTAATTCTGACATACTGAAAAATTTTAATTTTTCTCATGTTAGCTTTTTCAAATGTATTGGGTTTATTATAAATATTTTCTCTTCATTATAATCTCTAATTTTTACTATATAAGCTTTACCTCTCCGGGCTTCTATTACTCCTGTTCTGCCCTCCATTCTTTCAGGAAAATTCCTTTTAACTGAAATCTCCTTGCTTATTGCTACTCTGTCTCCTTTCTTCAAATTTTGAAATATCCTGCTGAATTTCAATTTTCCTTTTTCTCTTATGTTCTTGCTCATTTTTGTCTCCTCGTCCTCATATCATGTTCTGCTTCATGCATTAGCTTTTCTAATGTTTCTGCAATTGCAGCAAACAAATTATAATCTATTACTTTAGCAGTATATTGTTTCCCTTTAATTAATCTGCCTTCTACTTCATGCAGAAAAGTTTTTCCATGTTTTGATTTTTTCAGCCTTAATCTTATCTCCTGGAATCCTATTCTCTCGTTTATTTTATCTTTATAGCTTTTTATAAGGTTGTCTACAATTGCCTTTTCTGCAGGCTCCAAACTAAAACCTGAAAGTACTATTTTTCCCTCAGCTTCCATCTTTAAATACGATTCTTTGGCTTTAAAAAACTTACTCTTAAGCTTTAATTTTAAAAGAACTAGGTTTTTCTATACTTTTCTGCAAATCTTCATTTACTAATCCTTGATATAAATCCCCTTTCTCTTTTGCTCTATTCATACTCTCGTTTATTGCTTGGAACATTTTTTTGCCCCATACCCCCACTCCACACTTCTCGCATACATCTACTACACTTTCTTCATCAATTTGACATTTGCAATAAACACATTTTTTCATCTTAATAAATTCTCAAATTTTTGAGAGTCAGAAAATTTTTAATTTTCTGAACCTCTTTTTTCACCTAAAAATTATTTATTTCTCTAGTTTTTAAATCTTGTTATTTTCCAGGATTAATCACGAGCCCTCAGAGGGCTCGTTCGTCAATCTTCTTACAACACCGTTATAAGCATTAACTTCTATTAAATCACCATCTTTGAAAACCTCTGTAGCATAATTTGTTCCAACAACACAAGGAATCTGAAATTCTCTAGCAACAATTGCAGCATGGCTCATCATCCCTCCCTCATCTGTTACAATTGCAGCAGCTTTTTCTATTATAGGCATCATTTCAGGTCCGGTAGTATCAGAAACCAAAATGTCCCCGGTTTCTAATTTTGATAAATATTCTTTTGGGTTGAGTGATAATGGAATTATTTTTGCTTTTCCTTTAACAAGCCCCTTAAACGCCGGGGTTCCTATGACTTCATTCGTAGGAATCTCTTTTTCTAGCTCCCTTATCTTTCTGTAAGCATCTCCCCCAGAAATTATGTTTAACCCTCCATCTTTAAATGTGATAAAAGAATAGACATGTCTCTCATAGATATCTTTAACTAGCTTTCCATTCATGCAGTCTTTTACTTCTTCGAGAGTCATTTCTACAGCATCTTCTCTCCCAGTCCGTTTTATTATCTCATTCAGTATTTTAGTGCAAATTGCATTAGGGCCCATCAACACATCATTAATCACCTTCCTTAATTCAAATTTTAGATGTTGCATACTCATAATATAGTCAGCAAGTTTTCTTTCTTTCTCCGGCCAAGAAGCCAAGTTCAAATTTTCAGATAATAAATCCTGAAAAGAATTTTTCTCTCCCAATTGTTCATTTAATTCTTTTTCTATTTTCTTAAAATATAGAAATTCTGTTTTCTTATATTCTTCTGCAAATCTTTTCCCTAAAGCAAAAAGCTTATCTAAAAATATCAAAAATTCTTCGTTATTCATTTCCTCAACTTTTTTGCTATTAAGGTTTGTCACTTCTCTTCCAAGGTCCAAACTTTTAATTTCAAAATTTTTAAAAAAAGTTTCTTGTAAGGCACAATCATATCCCCTTTCCGATAATTTTCTTATGGCTTCTTCTGAAACAAAAAATTCCCATTTGCCATTTTTGATTGTTACAAAAGAATCTACTTCTCCATATGGTTGGAAAAATAAATCTGTCATAAAAACATTGTATTGTGCGAACTTAAATGCCGGTTCATATTTTGTCATTTTTTTAATATACTTCTCAACTTAATAAAATTTACCTAAAATATCCTACCATAACTCTTTCAACAGCTTCTTCTGTTTGGTTAACACACTCTTGATATTCCTCTAATGTAGCAAGTATAGGATCTTTTATATCCCCAAGCAATTTTACTCTTGGACTAAATCCACTCGCAAAATAAATTTCACTAGTCCTCTCATAATTATCTCTACCAATAGGAAAAATTAATTCTGCTTCTGGCCTTGCTATGGTTTGTCTCGCACTCCTGCTCAAATCCCAGTAAGCTACAAGCCCCCTTTCTTCTAACGCATATCTTCTTTGTTCTTGTTCTCTTTTTCTTACTTCTGTAAAAACTAAATCTAAAAATTCTTTGATATTTATTCCTTGCCTTACCTGTTCTGCCAGTTCAGGAGTTACTATCCCTTGCTCTAAAGCTTTTGGAATAAAAGGTTCAGCTAGTTTCATCTGAGTTGTGCTGTCTTGGCTTTTTAGCAAGTCTACTAAAGTTCCACTAGAACTTAATCTAGCATAATCTATTTGGCTTCTCTGAGACAGCCATCTTCTAGCAAAAGCTTCAGCTAAAGGGCTTCTCCCTTTGTTCCCTGCGCACACAAATTCAACATCTTTATACATTTTTATTCATACCTCAATGCATCAACTGGCTTCAATCTTGAAGCCTGAATAGCAGGCAAAGCTCCTGATACACTTCCAACAACAAAAGAAAATAACAAAGCTCCAGCAATTAAATACCAAGGAAAAACAGCCCGCAATAAATTAGTGCCTAGAGCATTTGTAGCTATAAACTCGGCTCCTTTTCCTAATCCGAATCCTAAAGCAATTCCAATTGCTCCTCCTATTATTCCTAATAATCCCGACTCAAACAAGAAAATTAATAAGATATCAGAATTTTTAGCTCCAACAGCTTTCATAGTTCCTATTTCCTTAGTTCTTTCTAATACAGATGTATACATAGTATTCATAATTCCTATTCCTCCTACCAATAATGATATTGCAGCAATTCCAACTAAAACAGCCTGCACTATTCCAAAAATAGTTGAAAAACTTGAAAGTAATTGTTCAGAAGTCTGTACATAAAAAGTTTCTTCTCCTTCTTTCTCATGCCTCTCCTGCCTTAATTTTCTTTCTATATCTTTAGCAACATCATCAGGATTAAATCCTTCCTTGCTTTTTGCAACTATTTCACTTTCCTCATTTCCTGTATTAAAAATCTCTTTCATTGTTTCTTTTGGCATTATAACTTCACCATCATCAATAGGATTACCTTGCTTTTTTTGCACTCCGACAATTTTAAATCCCTGCCCGTTAATTTCTATAGTGCTTCCTATTTCTACTGGTTTCTTCCATAAATCTCCAAAAACATGATTGTTGCCTACAACTGCCTTAAAATTATCTCCTGCTTTTAGCTGCCTTCCATCTATAACTTTAACAGCATCAACTCCTTGAAACATGTCTAAATATCCTTGTGTTATTCCAATAACATAAACAATCTGTGTTTCATCTCTGGATTTAACAACAGCACTTTTCAATAAAATGCCTTCTGCAGAATCCACTCCCCTTACTTGTCTTATAGTATCTAAATCTTTATCAGTCAAACTTAAGCTTCCTGTACCAGAACCCGGAGGCCCCAATACTTTTGACTGTATTATTATTTTATCTGCTCCTAATTGCTGGAACTGCTGGTTAATTGCTGACTGCAATCCTTGCCCTAAACTTATCAAAGAAACTACAGCTGCAATTCCAATAAATATTCCAAGAACAGTAAGCCATGCTCTTAACTTTCTTCTTCTAAGATTATTAAATGCTAAAAATAAGAAATCTCTCATCTCAAATCCTGTCCAAAATAAACTCTTTCAGGACTATTATCTCTAAATAATTCTTGATATCCAACTCCAAGAAAAAACTTTATTCCTCTTGAATTTAAAGGAGGTGTTCTTGTAGTTAATTTATCATAACCTTTTTGTTTAGCTTGTTTTTTTAAAGCCCTGAATAATTTTATTCCAACCAAACCCCTCTGCCAATCTGGGTGAATAATCAAATCTCTTTGATAATATGCTCCAAACAAGCCCAAATCTTGAAATCTTTGTTTTAGATGAGGAATTTCAACTTCTACAAAAGAAGCCAAATCATGTCCTGCGATTAAACCTATTAATTTCCCATTAACCTCTGAAACTAGAAAACAAGAGCCTCTATAATTTTTCATTGGGTCAAACTCTTCCCTAATTCTTTCTTCACTCCATCCTTCTGGAAAAATTTGTGGCCAGCAGTCTGTTTCATCAGTAGCTTGAATAACTCTCACTATTTCAGGAAAGTCTGATTCTCTATATTCTCTTACTGTCATGTTACACCTCGCTCGCCTTCGGCTCGCTCGGTTTTATTCTTAATAAATCTGAATTAGTTTGGGATACTGGAAAAGGTGCTATTACTGCTGTTAAATCTCCTATTATTGCTCTATTACCAAAATCAAAACCAAACTTAGTGATATGTAATCTTCCGGGCCTGTATTTAGTTAAAATAAAAGTTCCTTGTAGCATCTCATCTAACAAAACTTCTCTTCTAAACCTTTGATTTAATTCTATTATCTTAACTACACCCCCTAACAAATATTCTCTTAATTCAGGTATACTTAAATCTAATTTTCCACTTCTTGCTTGCTCTTCCATAAAACAATAACCTGCTTGAGAAATGCAAATATGCAAACCTCTCGGGGTTACATAGTGAACTATACTTCCTCTAGCAACTTCTGGCTCTCTGACAGCAAAACTAAATCTTCCCTTATTTCCTTCATAATCTTCATTTCTTACAAGCATAAATCCTGGCAAGTAAACCTTCTCAGCTAAAAATTCTTTGGTTGTTGCCATTTTCAAACCTCCTGCTCTAATTTCCTTTTCTTCAATCTTTTTCTTACACTTCTATACACAAGATAAAGAATTATTGCTATAATAATAAAAATAATTATAATAAAAATCCCAGAATTGCTGCTTTTTAATCCTAAACTTTGAGCTTCTTTGATACTATATGATCTTATTATTAAATTTTCATTTTCTGTTAGTTGATTATTCCTGGAATCAGTATAAGCTACTTGCACAGGTGAGCTGATTGAAGAACTAGCTGTCTGACTTACAAAAACATTAAAATCAGCTGAATCAAAATCATTGCTGTCTATATTGCCTATGTATACACTTGCAGGACTTGTTAATTGCAATCCCGAAGTTTGTAATAAGTTTATTGTTAAAAATTGTGCATTTCCTAATCCAGAATTAACAACTTTTATTGTTATCTTGCCTGCCTGCCCTTTAATTAAAGTGCTTTCAGAAGAGACACCTATCTTTGGTTTTGCATTTACAATTATGCTTACTAATCCTGTATCTTCTCCTTTTGTTCCATTGTCAGTTAGAGTATAATCTATTTGAACAGGAATTAAGTATGTTCCAGATGCTGCATTTGAAAAAGCGATTAAATCAAAGCTTGCATCTTTTTCATCATCTGAGTCTAAAGTGCTGAATCTTGCTTCATTTGAAGATTGATAAGGAGCAAAAGGCACAGGATTTTTAGGGTCATTTAAAATTAAGCTTATAATAACATTTTCTACATCATCATCTAAATTGTTTCTTATTGTCAAATCCAGGCTTACTTTCTCTCCTGGCTGGACTTCTGTTGGATTGCTAGAAACAGAGGTTATTGTTAAAGCTGATGCTAAATTTACCAAGATTATGCCAGCTATAATTATTGCTGCGATTATAAGTAAAAGTTTAGTTGCTTTCATCTTGTTTTTTTCCCGAGTTTTCTGCTTTCCAGTTTTCATAAGCTTGTAAGTATCCTGCAGGATTAAAGGTTCTTGGAGTAAGTACCTCCCATTCTTTAGGAAAATGAATATCCCGCTCTCCGCTGGCAACAACTATTCCTCCTCTGAAACCCACCTCTTCTCTTAACCTTTGTATTAGTGTAATTCCATTCATTACGGGCATATTTATATCAGTAATAACTAAATCGACTGGTGCTTCATCTAGTTTGCAATCGTCATATTTTGACAATGCTTCTAGACCATTTTGCGCAGTAAGAATTTCATTGCCACGCCTTCTCAAATCATAAGCTAATGATTCTCTTGCTCCTTCACCATCCTCAACAACTAAAATTTTCATTTTTCAATTCTCCCGTCATAAGTAAGTCCTAAACTTTGAACATACTCTCTAAACTCTTGTGGAGACATTTGAATGCCATATTGTTTTGCTAATGTTTGTATTGTCTCTTGTCTTTTAATTTCTGCCTGATATTTTTGGGCTGCTATTCTCTCAGCACTTTTTACTTCATTATTTCTACCAATCAGCACAATACCAGCAATTATTGGAACCATTGCTAGCATAGCTAGAAAAATACAACCAAATCCATCTCCAGAATGGCCCCTATTTTTATCCTCTGCTTCCGTATTAACAGTATTCTCTAAATTCTCATTTGTCATTTTTCAATTCTCCCGTCCCTCAATCTTATTATTCTCTTGGCTTGTTTTGCTTTTTCCAAGTCATGAGTAACTAATATGATAGTTTTTCCTTGTTTATTGAGGTTTTTAAGTATTTGTATAATCAAGTTGCCTGTCTTGGAATCTAAATTACCAGTGGGTTCATCTGCCAAAATTACATCAGGATTATTAGCCAAAGCCCTGGCAATTGCAACTCTCTGCCTTTCTCCTCCTGATAATTTTCCAGGAAGAAAATCCATTCTTTTTTCCAAACCTATTTCTTTCAACAGCTTCTCTCCTCTTTCTCTTCTTTTCTCCCCTGGATAATCCTGAAACATCATAGGCAGCATAACATTTTCTAAAGCAGTTAATGTAGGAATTAAATTAAAAGTCTGGAATACAAAACCAATTTTCTTGCCCCTTATTTTAGCTAATTCATTTTCTTCTAAATGCTCAATATTCTTGCCATCTAAGAAAATATTTCCTTCTGTTGCCAAATCTAATGCTCCTACTAAATTCATCATTGTGCTTTTTCCAGAACCAGAAGGCCCAACTAAAGCTAAAAAATCTCCTTTTTTTATATCTAAATTTACATGGCAGACAGCTTCTACAAAAGAATCTCCCATCTGATATCTCTTGCATACATTCTCCAATTTTATTATTTCATTTGCCATTTTTTATTTTGCCATAAACCCCATCTTTCTTTTAATCTTTAATAACCTTTCATGAGTTTCTAATTGTTCTGCTAATATTTATAAGGCGTGTTCATTAGTAATAGGCTCTCCATTTCTATCTCTACATACAGCAACATTACCATACTGATAGACAGTAACTACTGGTTTTGAGACACACCGAGTTTTAACCCTATGATACAATTCTATAACTTCTTCATCTGCCATTTTCAATTATCCCAGAATTAGCTCTCTGAGGTGAGCATCACCCTCTTTTTTATTATAAAAACAGAGTTTAAATAATTTGTGATAGCAAGATTTTTAAATGCCTTTTTACCCCCATTAATATGATAATTCCTATTAGATGTTTTTCATGTGGCAAACCTATTGCTCATCTCTGGGAGAAATACCAAGAAAAAATAAAAGCAGGAGAAGAGCCAGGAAAGGTTTTAGATGAATTAGGATTAGAAAGATACTGCTGCAGGGCAATGTTTTTAGGACAAGTTGATTTGATAGAAGAGATAAGCAAATTTAAGAAATTCTAAGTTTAAATTATCCTAGCCACTAGCTGAGGCAGGCGGTATGCCAGCCATCTCAGACAATGAATGAATCTCTAATAATTCTCCTTCTATCTCTTCTGCCAATCCAAAATTATTTTCTCCTTTTCCCAACCGATGATAATATTCCTCCGTGAGCCTAGCTGCATTTTCTTCCCTCTCTGCTAAATCCCTTATAGCATCCACGTTAAATCTTATAGCCCTTAAACATATTGTTCCTGGCCCACAATTTACTATAATGCCACCATATTTCTCTCGGCACCTCATATGAGAATAAAGTGTGCAGACATCTGCCCCTGTTCTTTCAGACTCTCTCTGTTCTGACATTTTTCTGCTTTATTACGCAACCTCTCTACTTTCAAACCATCCAGATATATAAATTTTACTTAATTTTCCATCTCATTAATTTCTTGCAATCTTCACATTCAACACTTTTCAGCCCCCTTTTCACACTTTTTACCTTCAATTTAGAAGAATAGCAGTATTTACAGAATAATTTTCTCCTGCTTTCTAGCTTAATTTTATGATGCATAGCTAATCTTTTTATTTTTCTTACTTGTTCAGGAGTTTTTTTATCTATCTCTTGGAACAAATTCTCTATTTTCTCTTCTGCCTGTTTCTTAGTTAGTTGGGTTTTCATAACAAAATAAAAATAATAAACTTTAAAAATGCTTATAACACTACTTTTATGAAGACGGCCATAGTAAGCTGGAAACACCTGTTCCCATTCCGAACACAGAAGTTAAGCAGCTTACGTTTATGCCTGTACTTCCCCATACGGGGAGGGAACACATAAAGCTGTCTTCTCTATTCTTTCTACCGAAAACCTTAAATATATGATAAACTTAAAATTTTAAAGGCAGGAGTAATCAGTTTTTACAGTCTGACACTTCGGTGTCTACTGTATTGAATCACTTCGGTGATTCGCACTGACTTGTTCTGCCTTCTTATTTTTGCTAAGATTTTTATACTCTCTGTTTTTTATCTTTAATTATAATCTGCGGGGATGCCGGAGTGGTCAAACGGGCATGACTCAAGAACAGAAGAACTTCGAGTTCTTCTGTACAATCTCCTGAACAAAGAGTTTAAGAAATCATGTGGCTTAGTGCCTACGTAGGTTCGAATCCTATTCCCCGCATATAAACCACGAATAAATAAAATAAAAAAACTAGCATAAAATGTTTAGAAAAAGAACAAGAAGTCAAGAAATTAAAACAAGAGCGAGAAGAAGCTTAAATGGAAAAATATCTAGACAAAAAAGAATTTATGTAGTTGACACTTCAGCAATAATAAACAAATTCCTGCCGAGATTAATTAAAAAAGGATTATCAGGAAGAATAATAATTCCCAATGCAGTCATGGCTGAATTGGAAAATCTTGCAAATAAAGGACAAGAAGAGGGATTTATAGGATTAGAAGAAATCGCGAAACTCCATCATTATAAACAAACCAGACTTCTCTTTTTAGGTTCAAGGCCTGGAGAAATGCAGATTAAATATGCAAAGTCTGGAGAAATAGATGCTTTAATAAGAGAGATAGCAAGAAAAAACAAAGCAATTTTAATTACAGCTGATTTAGTGCAAGCAAAATCCTCGCAGGCATATGGCTTACAAGTTATATTTCTAAGGCCCAAGATAATAAAGAAGAAAAAAAGGTTTTTATTCTGGAAGAGATAACTTTTTAATTCTTAATCCTTATTAATCATAAGCCCCTGTAGCTCAGCTTGGATAGAGCACAAGGTTCCTAACCTTGGTGTCGTAGGTTCAAATCCTATCAGGGGCGTTTAAGGAAAGTTTTAAAATACAAGAAATTTCATACTATCGGCGCGCCGATAGTATAGTGGTTAGTATTTCTGCCTTCCAAGCAGATGACCTGGGTTCGAGTCCCAGTCGGCGCATATTTATAAACTAGAAAAAAGAATCAAAACAATGGAACAAAATCAAACACAAACCCAAGAAAAAACAAAATTATGGTATGATAAATATTATAAGTTAATGTTTGTACTGCCTGTAATAGTAATGATAATCTCTCTAATTTACTTAGGAATTTTCTATTCAAAACACAACGACTTCATAAATAAAGATGTCTCTTTATCAGGAGGAACAACAATAACCTTAACAGGCAACATAGATACAAATTTGCTTGAAACCGAATTAAAAAAAGAATTTTCAAACATAAATTTTAGAGAACTAACAGATATAACTACAGGAAAACAACTTTCTTTTATTATACAATCTTCATCTGAACCAGAAACCTTAAAAGCAGCAATTGAAAAAATTCTTGGTTATCCTCTAGATGAAAAAAATTCAAGTGTAGAGTTCACTGGGCCAAGCTTATCTGCTAATTTTTATAAGCAGCTAATCATAGCTGTTATAATTTCTTTTGTTTTAATGTCTATAGTAGTAGCTATTTCATTCAGAACATTTGTGCCTAGCATGGCAGTAATTCTTTCTGCATTTTTTGATATAGTTATGCCCCTCGCTTTAATTGATGCTTTAGGAATAAAAATTTCTGCAGCAGGAATTGCAGCTTTCTTAATGCTGATTGGTTATTCTGTTGATACTGATGTTTTATTAACAAGTCGTGCATTGAAAAAGAAAGAAGGAACATTAAACCAAAGAATTTTTGGAGCATTTAAAACAGGCATAACAATGACTTTAACTTCTCTGGCAGCAGTTATTCCCGCCTTTTTTATTATATCCGGATTGCCTGACTCTTTCAGACAAATATTCCTGATTTTAACTTTTGGTTTGCTTGCTGACATAATTAATACATGGTTCACTAATGCCAGTATAATTAAATGGTATTGTATGAAAAAAGGGATAATATAAAATGGCAAAACTAACTTTAAGGATATGGATTTTAATTATTGTTCTGGTATTAGCATTATTAGCAATTGCCCCGTGGCATGCATTACAAAAAGGAGTCATAATAAAATCTATTGAAACAAATTCAACTGCATTTAACGCAGGTTTAAGGCAGGGAATAATAATAAAAGCTATTAATGGACAGCAGATAAATAATGTCGCAGCATACTCAGACATTATATTAAAATTATTTCCCACAAATTTAACAAATCAAACAAACATAAATCAAACAAACCAATCAAATCAACTAAACATTACAAAACTTACAATAACAACATCTAACTCGGAATTTATTATTTTTACAAACAAACCACCAGAAATAACAATCGGTAGTATACCTAAAACAAATTTAAAAACAGGTTTAGATTTATCAGGAGGAGCAAGAGCTTTAGTCAAACCAGAAAATGTATCTTTATCTTCTCAGGAAATATCAGATTTGATAGCAGTCACAAATGAAAGGTTCAATGTTTTTGGCATTTCTGATATAACAATAAGGGCTGTAAAAGATTTGCAAGGAAATAATTATATGCTTGTAGAAATTGCAGGAGCAACCACTACCGACTTAAAAAATTTAGTAGGACAGCAAGGCAAGTTTGAAGCAAAAATAGGAAACGATACTGCTTTTATAGGAGGAAAAAAAGATATCGCAGATGTTTGTAGAAATGATGCAAGTTGTGCAAGAATAGAATCATGTTCTCAGAATGGAAACGAATATGCTTGTCGTTTTAGTTTTGCAGTTTATTTAAGTGAAAATGCTGCAAAAAGACATGCAACAATTACTGCAAACCTTAGCATAAATAACACTGCCTCTGGCAGTTATCTTGATAAACCCTTAGACTTATACGTAGATGATAAGTTAGTTGATTCCCTGCTTATATCCTCGGATTTAAGAGGAAGGGTAACTACGCAAGTATCTGTTTCTGGTTCAGGTACAGGAGCTACTCAACAGGATGCTTACAATAACGCCAAGCAAAATATGAATAAGTTACAAACCATCCTTATTACCGGTTCTCTCCCATATAAATTAGATATTGTTAAACTAGATACAATCTCTCCGGTTTTAGGTTCACAATTTACAAGAAACATAATTTATCTTGGTTTTGTGGCTTTCATAATGGTTTCAATAATTATTTTCATTAAATATAAGAAAATAAAAATTACTTTATCAGTTATTTTAACAATGTTTTCAGAAGCTTTTATCACCTTGGGAATAGCTGCTTTAATTAAATGGAATTTAGATGCTCCAAGTCTGGCAGGCATTATAGCCGGATTAGGAACCGGCGTAGATGACCAGATAGTTATTACTGATGAAGCTGTTTTAAATTTGAACATAGGAATGGGAGAAAGGATAAAAAGAGCCTTTTTTATTATTTTAACAGCTTTCTTCACTACTGTAGCTGCGATGTTGCCATTATTCTGGGCAGGAGCAGGAATGTTAAGGGGTTTTGCTTTAACAACAATTCTTTGTATAACTGTAGGAATTTTAGTAACCAGGCCGGCATTTGCTGATATACTTAAAAAGATACAGAGCTAAAATGATAATTAAAATCCTTGGCATTTTAGATATTCTTGCAGCTCTTTCTTTCTGGCTTTTTGCATTTTTTGGATTTCCACCAAAAAGCATAGTTATGTTATTTGCCTTCTATCTACTCGCAAAAGGAGTAATTTTCTTGATTTCCTTGGATATAGCAAGCATTATAGATGTTATATGTGCGGGCATAATTTTTTTATCTTTCACCACACCAATTCCCAAATTTATAGTAATCTTAGTTGCTTTGTTCTTATTGCAGAAAGGAGTTTTTAGCTTAGTAGCTTAGTTCCATAACACATAAAAACAGAAAATAATTCAAATAAGCATGGAAGAAGAATCACTAACAACCTCTTTAGTAAAAAACTCTTTTTGGAATTTCTTAATGACTTTATTAAGCAGAATCGGTGGCTTTATATTTGTAATTATAATCGCTAGATTTCTCCTTCCTGAAAAGTTTGGTATTTATAATTTGGCAATGTCCATAGCAATTATTCTCTTTACCTTTGCAGATGCAGGCATAAACCAAACGCTAATAAGATATTTCTCAGAGGCAATAGGTAAAAAAAACAAGAAATCTGCTTTAGGGGTATATAACTACTTATTAAAACTTAAATTCTTATTAACTTTATTATTTTCATTATCGCTTATAATTTTCTCCTATCCCCTATCTTATTTTATTTTTAACAAACCCTCCTTATTTCTTCCGCTGATTTTTTGCAGTGTTTATTTATTTGTTGCTTCTTTTGAATCCTTTTTTGAATCCTTTTTTTATATAGAAAAAAAAGTTAAATACCTCGCAACAAAACAGATTATTTTTGAGTTTTCAAGAATTTTAGGAGTTTTGCTTCTTTTCTTGCTATTCGCAAAACAATATCCTGTTACAGGAGTTATAGGGGTTTTAGTAATAGCTTTATGTTTTGCTTTAGTTTATGTATTCTTTAATTTAAAGAAAATAATTCCTATTCTCTTTGAAAGTCCAGGGGAAAAGTTGGATAAACCAGATAAAAGAAGGATAAATAGCTTTTTGTATTATTTAATAATTGGAAGCACACTAGTTATAATATTTGGTTATATTGATACGATCATGATTGGGCTTTTCCTGCCCTCTGCCTTCATAGGTTTCTATTCAGCATCTTTATCTCTTGTAATGGGTTTTGCTGCTCTTCTTAGTGTAGCAAATGTTTTATTGCCTATTTTTACCAGGCTGAAGAAAGAAAAAATTAATGATGCTTTTAATAAAGTCTTTAAGTACACTGCTTTGTTTGCAATTCCGATAATTTTTGGATTTTTTGTGTTAGGAAATTATATCATAAGTACTCTTTGGGGTTATGAATATCTCCCAGCAACACTTCCTCTTTATTTTCTTGCCTTCTTAATACTAGAAATTCCAGTAACAAACGCCCTATATTCGCTATTTTCAGCAAGAGAAAAACCAAAATATTTTGTAAATATCCTAATAATTTCAACAATCATAAATATTGTCCTTAACTATATACTTATAACTTCTTTTCTTAAAATATCCATGGATTGGGCTATAGCCGGAGCAGCCATTGCCACATTAATAAGCAGGTATTTCTATTTTGCAGGACTTTACTTCTTTGCCAATAAAAAATTGAAAGTAAGTTTAAATTCCCAATATTTAATTAAACCTTTTATTTCATCAATAATTATGGCAGTAATACTCCTCTTGATTAATGCATTCATCATAAAAGATATGAACTTAATAACCGGATTGGGAGAAGTTGCTTTAGGGGTTTTGCTTTATTTTTTAGTTATGTTTTTAATTAAAGGGGTAGAAAAACAAGATTTTTATTTAATAAAAGAGATTATAAAATAAATGAGAGGTTCTCAAAATTTAAATAATCCCATATTTTCAAGATAAAATGAAAGAGATTAAAGATAAAGTTTCGGTAATTATTCCTACAAAAAATAGGGCTAAAGAAATGATCAAATGTTTAAGTTCAATATCAATTCAGACAAGGATTCCTGACGAAGTTGTTATTGTAGATTCAAGCGATAATCAAAATCTTAGGCATAAAATAAAGCAATTTAGGAACCTATCTATCTATTATATTCATACTGAACCGGGATTAGAATTACAGAGGAACGTAGGAATTAAAAAGAGCAATGGAAATATTATTGTTTTTTCAGATGACGATACTATTTGGGATAAGGATTATTTAAAAGAAATAGAAAGAGTATTCAACGAATTTCCCAAAAATATAGGAGGAGTAACTGGAAACCCAATTCAAAAAAGGATTGATTTAATAAAAAATATTTTAACAAAAATTGAGCATATCATCCCAAAAATATTTTTATTGACAACAATAGACAATGGAAAGTTTAAGCTATCAGGAAGACCTTCAATATTGCCAGTAGATATAAAAGAGATAACCCCCTGTGAATTTCTTTTTGGATTTAGTATGGCTTTTAAAAGGGATGTTATAACTCGGTTTTGGTTTGACGAAAATCTAAAGGGCTACGTATGGAATGAAGATGATGATATTGCTTATAGGGTATCCAGAAAATATCAAAATTATTTTACCCCCTTTGCAAAAATTTTACATAGTCAGCCAAGAAGGGCTGCTCAAGCAACAGATTTTATTGCAAAACAAAAAAAGATAGAATATCATTATTATCTTTTTAATAAAAACCTGCCTAAAGATTTTAAGCATAAAATTGCTTTTTGGTGGTCAGTTATAGGGATGTTAATGGAAGAAATAATTATAGGAATAATAAAAAGAAATTTAAAAGGAGTTTTGGGGATTTTTGCTGGTTTGAAAAACATTTTAAAAGGAGTGCAACTCAATTAATAAAGATGGAAATTAGAAAAACATTCAATAAAGCCCTTTTGTATCTATCTTATATTTTAAAGTTGGAAAAAAGCTTGGGAAAACCAGTAATTAAACTTATAGAGCCTACAAATGCCTGTATGATGAACTGCATTATGTGTCCTAGAAAAAATATGAAAAGAAAAATAGAGTTTATGGACTTAGATTTTTTTAAAAAAATCGTTGATCAAGCGAGCTGGAATAATAATCTTTGGATACACCATTTTGGAGACCCTTTAATTCATCCTAAAATAATAGAAATGATTAAATATGTTTCTGGAAAAGGCATAAAAGCAAGAATTTCAGTTAATCCCAACTTATTAACCGAGGAAATGTGCCAAAAATTAATTGACTCGGGACTATACACAATAATGATTTCTTTAGATGGCATTGATGATAAAACTTACAAATTCATTCGAGGCAAAAATGCAGATTATAAAAGTGCAGTCAAAAAAATAAATAATCTTATAAAAATGAAAAATGAGCAAGGAAGCAAATTAAAAATTGTTCTCCACATGGTTAGGATGAAGATAAATAAAGATGATTCAGAAAAATTTAAGAAACTTTGGAATAAAAAAGGCGTTGATGAAATTTGCATACCCAATATTGATGTCTTTGATGCTTCTGATAGAAAAACAGTCGCGCAGGGAGATGAGGAGCTTTTTTCCAAAAAATTTAAGAATAGGGAGAATAATTATTGTGTTGAGCCATGGACCGGATTGGTAGTTAATGCATCAGGAAAAGTTGTTCCTTGTTGCTTTGATTACGATGAAAAATATGTCATAGGTGATTTGAAAAAAGAATCTTTAAAAGAAATTTGGAATAATAAAAGGATGGGGCTTTTAAGAAAACAGGTTAAAGATAGAGTATTAAGCAAAAATCAACTGTGCAGAAATTGCTGGGAAAGGAATAATGATGTAGTTTCAAGGCAATTAAAGCATTTCTTAAAAGTTTTGATAAAAAAAGCAAAATGAACAAGAAAGAAAATAAAGAAATAAAGATGAAAAATGTTAAAAGGAAAGAGATTAATATTTTAATGATAATGCCAAAATATAGTCTTAACACCCAAAGAAATTATAATTATTCTTTTCCATTAGGATTAGGATATGTAACTAGTTCGTTAAAAAACGCAGGGTTTAATGTAGACTGCCTTAATTTGAATCACACAGATAAACCAATTAAAGAATTTATTTTTGACAAATTAAAGAATAAGAAATATCAATTTGTTTGTACTGGGCATTACATTTATGGGTATAACATGGTTGAGAAAATTGTTAATATTGTAAAGGAATTTGACAAGAATATTAATTTTATTCTCGGCGGAACAATGATTACAAGTGAGCCTAAATTTATAATGGAAAATTTGAATATTGATTATGGAGTAATTGGTGAAGGTGAGATAACTATTATAGAGTTATTAGACACAATAATAAGTAAACAAGATATTAGCAAGGTAGATGGCATTTGTTATAGAAAAGATAATGAAATTAAGTTTACATCAAAAAGGAAGGATAATACAAATTTAGATATTTCACCATATCCAGAAATGGATGATTTTGGATTTAAAGAGCAGTTAGAAAACCAGAATGGAAGTTTTTTTTATTCTATTCTTGATAACCCCCGCTGTTATACTATAATAGGCAGCCGTGGATGTCCGCATAAATGTACATTTTGTTATCATATCTGCAATTTTAGAGTAAGAAGTGTCAAATCAGTTATAGACGAACTTAAGTATGCTATTAATAAATATCAAATAAATAGTTTTTATCTTGTTGATGATTTGTTTTCTTATAACAAAGAAAGGTTATTAGAGTTTTGTGAAGAATTACAAAAGTTAAAGGTTAAGCTTACTTGGATGTGTGCATTATCTGTAAACGTTGTTGATAATGAAGAATTATTGAAAATCTTAAAAAACGCAGGTTGTTTTCTTGTATTATATGGTTTTGAAAGTTACAGTAAAACAGTTTTAAAAAGCATGAAAAAATCAATTACCCCTGAACAAATAAAAAGAGCTTTTTTATTAACAAGAAAAGTCGGGTTAGGTATAGAAGGGTTCTTTATTTTTGGAGATGTGAAGGAAACAAAAGAATCAGCAGCAAAAACATTAAGTTTCTGGAAAAAGTATAGTGACGGACAAATACAATTAATTTTTATTATGCCTTATCCTGATAGTGAAATTTGGCAATACTGTATAAATAATAAAATAATAAAAAATAAACTTGACTATATTAAACATGATTTGCCACACCAAAACTGGCTTAATATGACTGAGAAAATGAGCGATAAAGAGATTAAACATTTAGAAAAAGAAATAATTAAATTGACATATAAATATATGAAGTATGTAATTCCAAAAGATATTAGAAAAGAAAACGGAAGATATAATTTTAAAATAATTTGTCCTTATTGTAATAAGGAAGTAAATTATAGAAATTTAGTTTTGAATAATTCTTTATTTTTTCATCTTCTTGTATGCTGCAGAAAGTGTTATATGAGATTTTATTTATCAAGCTTTTTGTTTAAAGTTTATTATAAATATTATTATGAACTTAGTTTTATTAGAAGAGTATATTTGAGATTAAAAAATAATTACTGGAAGAATGAATGATAAGGAAAAAAAGAGGTGTAAGAAAATGAGTAAACAAAAAGCAGAAGAATTTGGAAACCTTTATACTAATATTAAAGCAGGAACCTTAAGAAAATTTATCAGAAAAAAGATCCTGCCATTTGTATTCACCCTTAAAATTCCGCCAGTATCCCAGATTAATCTGGACATAGCATTAAAAAAACAATTTAAAAGATTAAAACCAGGAAAAGTTATGGATGTTGGTTCATGGGATTCTCCTTATAAAAAACTTATCCCCCATACAGAATACTTAACACTGGATGTTGAAAAAGACAGCAAGCCTGATATTTGCTGTGATATTCATAATATTAAGTGGAAATCCAATTATTTTGATACAGTAATTGCTACAGAAGTCCTGGAACATTTGGAAGAGCCACAAAAAGCAATAAATGAAATTCACAGAATCTTAAAATCCAGGGGAGTCTGCATTTTATCTACAAGATTTATTTTCCCTTATCATCCTGTGCCTAGAGATTATTACAGATATACCTGGGACTCCTTGAAATATTTATTCAGAAATTTTAGAAGCGTAGAGATTCATTCTCATGGAGGAAAACTGCAAGTACTCTGGCAAATGCTTAATTATAGAAAAACTCCAGGAATTTTTCTCAATATTTTTAATCCTCTAATTGCGAGAATTCCTTCGGGAAAGACGCTTTTTCCATGCGGATTTATTGTATACGCAGTTAAATAGATTTACTTGCAAGAACGTCTTTTAATGCATCTGAAACAATTTTTATTTCCTCATCTGTAAGATCGCTTGAACTCGGAATATAAAATCCCCTTGAACTTATTTTATCAGCAACTTCAAAATTTCCGCTATAATCCACATTTTTTCCCATTTTTAAGAAAACAGGCTGTTTATGCATTGGAACAAAAAAGCTCCTTGTCTCTATACCTTTTTCTTTTAATTTCTGCATTGCCTCTTCTTTTGTTAATCTAACTTCATCAGACAAGATTACCCCGTACATCCAATAAACATTTTTTGCATAATCTTTCTCCGCAGGCAGAATTAATTCTTTTACATCTTTTAACATTTTATTATATCTAATTCCAATATTCCTCCTTGCTTCTACTAACATTTTAGCATTTTCAACTTGAGCAGTTCCGATTGCTGCCTGTATATTTGTAAGTCTATAATTCAAGCCTAGTTCATTGTGCGTAAAGCGATTTGGTTCAAAAGCATAATTCCTCAACTTTTTCATTTTTTCAGCTAATTCTAAATTATTTGTAATGCACATCCCCCCTTCGCCGGTTGTTAAAATTTTATTAGCATAAAAACTAAAACAGCCGATATCTCCAATAGCCCCTACTTTTTTCCCTTTATATTCTGCTCCATGAGCTTCAGCAGAATCTTCAATAATATAAAGATTATATTTTTTAGCCAAATCCAAAATAGGATCCATATCACAGGGATGCCCATAAATATGAACAGGCATTATAGCCTTTGTCTTCTCATTTATCTTTTCTTCTATTTTCTTAACATCTATGCACCATGTTTCCTTGTCCATATCAACAAAAACAGGTTTAGCTCCAGCAGCTATAACTGCATTTGCACACGCAATCATTGTAAATGTCGGCACTATCACTTCGTCTCCTTGCTTTAATCCTAAAGCAAGGCAAGCCAAATGCAAGGCAGCATAACCATTTGAACAACATATGCCATACTTACTTCCACAAAATTCAGAAAACCCCTTTTCAAATCTTTCAATATAATCTCCAGAGCTGCTAATCCAATTTGTATCTAAGGCATCATTAACATATTCTTTCTCTTTTCCAGGCATCCACGGCTTACATACAGGAATCATCTTATTATTATTATTCTTTATGTTATTTTTAAATATTTATATACAGTTAAGTATATATTTTTACAACCCCAAATTCTTAAAATTTAAGCTTAAATTAAAATATAGTATTGAATATAATAAACTTTAAAAATTCAAAATACATCGCGTCTCGATGAAAAAAGCGCTGATAACTGGAATAACAGGGCAGGATGGCAGCTATCTTGCAGAACTGCTACTAGAAAAAGGTTATGAAGTTCATGGTATTGTTAGAAGGTCGAGCATATTCAATAGAGGCAGAATAGACCACCTATTGAATCCTAATACCTACACCTCAATTATCCAGGAAAATCCAATTCTTTGGTATGGTGATTTAACAGACTCTTCTTCAATTGAAAAAATAATGAGAGAAGTTAAACCAGACGAGGTTTATAATCTCGCTGCGCAAAGTCATGTAGGAATCAGTTTTGATGTTCCAGAAAATACAACAAATGTTATTTCTCTAGGAACACTAAGGATATTAGAAGCATTAAAGCATATATGCCCAAAAGCAAAATTCTATCAGGCATCTTCCTCAGAGATGTTCGGAAAAGTTTCAGAACCCTCTCAAAATGAGAAAACCCCTTTCAAGCCAAGAAGCCCTTATGCTTGTGCCAAAGTATATGCTCATCATATAACTATTAATTACAGGGAAGCTTATGGCTTGCATACTTCCAATGGAATCTTGTTCAATCATGAATCTGAAAGAAGAGGTGAGTCTTTTGTTACAAGAAAAATCACAAGAAATTTAGCAAGAATAAAATTAAGGATAATAAAAAGTTTCTCTCTTGGAAATCTTGATTCAAAAAGAGATTGGGGTTATGCTCCAGATTATGTAAGAGCAATGTGGCTTATGCTTCAACAAGAAGAACCAGATGATTATGTTATTGGAACAGGAGAAAATCATTCTGTAAGAGAATTCCTAGAAAAAGCAGCAAAAGAACTGGGCTTAAATATACATTCAAATGGAGAAAAAGGAGCAGATGAAAAATATCTTGATGATAACGGAAATGTTGTTGTTACTATTAACCCTAGATACATCAGGCCTACAGAAGTAGATGTTCTTTTGGCAGATTATTCAAAAGCCAAAATTAAATTGGGATGGGAGCCAACAGTAAGATTTAATGAAATAATTAAAAAGATGGTTGCCTACGATCTTGCATTAGCTGAAAAGGAAGCTCAATTTCAGCATAGAACTCAATTACATTGAAGATGATAAAAGAAATTAAAAGCGGAGAAGACATTCTGGCAATAGTCTGCCATAAGGATACTGCCTTGAAAAAAGGGCATAATTTTTTAACACAACCAAAAGAAAATCTGCAAGTAGGGATTATTAATGAAGAAAAAGGGCATTCTTTAAAACCCCACATTCACAATCCGGTGGAAAGAAAAATTCTAGGAACTCAGGAAATGCTGTATGTTGAGAAAGGCAGATTAAAAGTAATTTTTTTCTCTGATTCAGGAGAAAAAATTTGCGAGGAAATTTTAAATCCCGGAGATTTAGTTGCTCTGTTAAAAGGAGGGCATGGATTTGAGTTTTTAGATGATGCTAAGATAATTTACTCTAAACAAGGCCCATATAATGATAAAGAAACAGATAAAAAATTGTTTGGCATTAATTAACAAATAAGCAGATTTATGTTCTGGATACTTTTCATTCATTTTATCAAGCAAAGAAATATCCTTTAAAAATCTGTTGTAGCTACTCAAGCCATTTTACCTTGTCTTATCTGCTCTAAAAAAGCTCTCAAACTATAAAGAACATTAAATTTTCCCCTCGCCCTCACATTTATTTGCTTTTTAAATTTTATTGTTCTTCCTTGACAACTTCAATTTTGACTTTAATTTGACTTATTAATCCAGAAAATAAAATATCTAATTTTTTGACTAATACTAAGGGCAGATATCTTCCTATTCTAGAAGGTATTAATTCCAAGGAAACTATTTTAAAAAACTGCTTATCTGAAATCTGATACCGGCATTTCTCCAACTCATAAAACATTGTGTCAGATACCCCCTCATGATGACCAGCAAAATCTGAGCCTTTATTATGATACCAAGTATCCTCAACTTCAATTATGCCTTTATGCTTTGCAATTCTTAGCAATTCCATAAAAAATCTTTTTCGTTCTAAAGCATATCCAGAAACTTGTTTAACTAAAATATAGTCATAAGTATTATCTTTAAATGGATAAGGATATTTATTCATATCACAATAAATTATTCCTTTGCCTTTTTGGATGTCGCAATTATCCCAGCCTTCTTTAAAATCTTTTCCACATCCAAAATTAAGTCTTTTCATTTTCCTTTCATCTCATCCTAAACTAAATAAATCGTAACACAAGGCATAATTTTTTTCAAACACTTCAGCCATTTATTATGCCTCCTAACCTTTCTTTAAATTTCTCAGATGAAAAAAATTTAGCCCTATTAACAAATTTCTCTATATTGATTTTTTTCTTTGCAACTTTCTCAAGAATCTCTCTCAAATTTCTGCTACCCTCTCCAACACTCTCAAAACCATAACCATATTTTCCATTTTCTAAAACCTCAGTATAAGTTCCTCCGGTCTTATGTGCAAGAACTATACATCCAGCAGCCAAAGCCTCTATAGCAGTCATAGTTAAGCTAACCCCTCTTTGGGAATCTATTATAATTTTGGATTTAGAAAGAACTTCTTTTATTTTATTAAATGAAGGATCTTTAATTATTTTTACTTTATCTTTAATACCCAAATTTTCTGTTAAACTGTTCAAGTAATCAATATAATTTTCAGAATCAGGGGTGACTCCCCCCAATATTATTATTTTATAATATGAATATTTTTTAGTTCCCTCAGCAAAAATTTTTATGGAGTTATCTATACTTTTATTAGGGGTAATTCTACCAAGAACAGCTATAAGATTTTCTTTTTTTCCATTAGCCCTAAATTCATTGACTTTAATTTCAGGATATAAACACATCTTTTCTGGATTAACTTTCCAAAACTTTATTATTTCTCTTTTTGTCCATTCATCAAGAGGGTATATTTTTACATTCTTAGGAATATCTTTTTTATTTGTGATTAATTTCTTAATAATTTTTTTTATCCTTATTTTTACGAGAGTCTTTGGATTCTTTACTTCTTGCATCTTATATGTATCAGGATTTATACAGGAAACTCTCCATATAATATATCTTGATTTATTAAATTTTTTTGGTAAATATCTATGCAAAACTCCCCCGTCCATATCAATTATAAAATCTACTTCTTTTGTCATTTTTATAAACTCTCTTTTTATAAGTTTTCTTCCCAAAATTTCCTCTCTGCTAAAAAAAGATTTTATTTTGTTTGGATAAAAGATTTTTTTTATTTTTATAGTCCCATATAAATCTTTAATTTTATCCATATCAACTTCAAAAGGCGTAAGCAAGTAAATTTTTTTATTCATAGAGCTTAATGCATTAATAATATCTATTGTAACCCTAGCAAATCCGCCACCTACAGAAATTCTCGGCATTGCAACTATCCCTATTTTATTAATATCTTTCATCTTATCACTTTCCCAAACATTTCTGATGCCAAATACGCCATGAATAACCCATTAAAAAAGAGTTTTTAAAGATTTATTTACTCCAGTTATATTATAATAAAAAACCCTAAGTATAGCCCAAAGCCCTTAATTTTTCCATTATATTTTCTCTGACAACGCCTCTTCCAGCCCTCTCATGCGCATTAGGGTCAAGATTTTTATCTGTACATTCAACACAGCCTAAAGAAGTATAGCCCAAAGCATATAAAGGATTACACTCTATCTCAAATTTCTTGACATAATCCAAAACATCTTTTTGCCTCCAGAATAAAAGAGGATGCACTCTTAAATGCTCAGGATTTTTTCTTGGAGAGAAAAAACTCTCTTTTGCCCTCTCTTCATGTTCTACTCCTCTTAATCCAACGAGAAATGCTTGAAATCCAAAGTCTCCTATGGCTTTCATCATAGGCGCTATTTTATGATACCCACAGCAAATTTCAGTAAACAAAGGTGTCTTAAAACCATATTTCTCTTTTAATTTTTCCAACTTATTTTCTTCTGCCTTCACTTTATGGAAATCTTTAATTCCCCATTCCTTAACAACCTTGTCTATAAACTTATAAGTTTCAGGAAACTCGTGCTGTGTATCAACAAAAATTGTAGGCATATCTGACTTTAAAGGCAGAGTTAAATGCAGCAAAACCAAGCTGTCTGTTCCTCCGCTGAATCCCAAACCAATTTTAGGATATTTTTCAATTGCCTCTTTTATTATCTCCTGTGATTTTTTTATTTTCTCATCTAGGGGCAAATCTATCAGCTGTCTAGCTTCAGGCCTCATTAAACTTTCACAAGTTTTTGTCCTCTCTTTTGTAAAATCTTTCACCATCGTTATAATTATACATAATTACTATTTAAATATTTCTATACTTAATTATACTAATAGCCCAAACTCTTTAATCTTCTCTTTACTTCTTCCGCCTGTTCTTTACTTAGAAAATCTCCTTTCTCATTTGAAGAAAGAACCTGCCTTAAAACAAAAACAACGTAACTTGAAACAGAAGTCATACCTGTTCCTTTTATTCTTTCTTTTATTTTTTCAATTAAAGGAATAGGCAAGGATATAGTACCATAATCAACTTTATTGTCCCGCTTTTCTTTTGCTTTTTTCATCCCGTAATACAGTTGTAAAGGATTATAAATCCTTCGAAATCCTTGTAAATTTTAATATTTCTTGATTTCTTATTTAAAAAATTTCATAAGTTCAGAATTTCCGGAATAAATATTATGCAGTTCCTCAGGATCTTTTTCCAAATCATATTCCTCAATTTCAGAAACATGTTTTGCTTTGCATAAATTACATTCAGCATCTTTAGCTATAATCAACTTCCTAGTTTCAGTTCTCACTGCCTTAATATCCTTGCATAACCCATCAAATAGAAAAACAGCTTTCCTAATTTTCTTATCATCCATTATAGAAGGAAGCATTGATTTTCCATCGAATTTTTTATCTGTTTCAAAACCCAAAAAATCCAAGATTGTAGGAACAATATCCACATTTTGTACCAAATTATCTACTTCTTTTGCTCTCAAGTTAGGAAAATGCATAATTAAAGGAACATGCACAGAAATATCATATAACCCAGAGTGAGAAAAATATATTTCGTGCTCTTTTATGCTTGTTCCATGATCCCCCAAAATTATAAATAAGGTATTTTGCCATAATCCCTCATTTTTCAAGAAATCATAAAGTTTTCCTATTGATTTGTCTATATCTTCAATTGTCAAATCATATTTATTAATGATATCCTCCATCGAATATAAATCTATATCCACAATTCTTTTTTTGACATATTCTCTCTGCAAATCACTTTTTATATTTTTTATTATCTCATCAATATTATTCTTCCCGCTCCCTTTGTAATTTGTTGTAGGAAAAGGAAAATGTGTATTCCAAAAATGCATAAAAAGAAAAAAAGGCTTTTCTGCTCCTTTAATCTTAGTTATTGCAAGTTCGACAGCCTCGTCAGGAGGAGGAAATTGTGCAGAGGATCTGACTTTAATCATTTTTTTCCCAAGCTTGTACGCCCAGTTAGGCAAACTCAAAAGAGATTTTTTTATCAAAGGAACATTCATGAACTTTTTTATTTTGCTTTCCTTCTCTTCCCTCTCTTTGTAATAATCAAAACCCCTTTCAAACCACATCCCAATCCAGTCTATTGCAAGAGTTTCATAACCTTTGTTTTTTAAATAAGAAGGAAGCCAGAAGTCTACAGAATTTTCCATTTTATCAATTTCTTCTTGTGTTGTATATGGGAATTGGTGAAGTATGCCGTGAGTTTTAGGATATAAACCAGAAAAAATAGAAGTTAATGCAGGGGCAGTCGAGTTAGAAGTAGAAAAATGTTTTTTAAATAATATGTTCTCAGATGCAATTTTCTTTAAATTTTTATCGGTTTCCTTTTCATACCCAAATAGACTTAAATGTTTTGGTCTGAAAGCATCAATAAGCAAAATAACTACATTTAGCCTATCTTTCGGATTTTTTTCCTCTAATTTTTCTGCCATTTTCAATGAATTTACAGCCTGTTTATATATCTTTCCCAAATTAAACACTTTTATTAATACACATCATAACAACATCTCTTGCAAACATATTAGGCCATATTTTAGCAAAAATGTTTAAAATTTTATCTAAATAGGCAAATATTTTGCTTTTATCAGAGTGCCTGCTTTCCCAATTGTATTTTATTTTTTTAATATTAAGGTAATCTCTCATTAGCTTCTTGGCATCTGAAATCCTCGGTTTATGAATATGCAAGTGTTCTTCAACAACTTTCCAGGGTTTTTCTGTTTCTCTCTTTATAGCGAATAAATAATATAATCTTTGAAGAAAATTATATTCATTTGGAATAGAAAAAACAAAAACAGCCTTTTCTTTTGCAACTCTCTTAATCTCATTTATAACCCTAATCGGATACATTGTATGTTCTAATACTTCTAAACATAAAATAATATCAAAAAAATTCTTTTTAACAGGAATTTTCTTTTTGTCTAAATCTATTAGGAAATCGTGTTTTATATTAGGATAATTTTTAACATCTAAGGAGTAATATCTGATATTTTTAGGCAGAAAAGGTTTTAGTATACAATCTGCAGCCCCAACATCTAATAATTTCCTTTCTTTACCATCAGAAATAATATTCTTAATAAAATCAAATGCAATTTTGTTCTGCTGTCTATCAGGAGCAATTTTCATTTTTATTACATCTTTCTTTAGTTTATAAATCTTAATACCAAAAGATTTATAATTGTGACAAAAATGATACTAAAATGTCCCATATAAAAGTAAATTTAATATTGCTCCCGTATGAAGAAACAGTAAGAAATCCGCCGATTTCTTTGTGTTATATAGGGGCGCTTCTAAAGCAGAAAAACTATGAAGTTAAGCTGATTGACTTAAATTTCGATAAGGAAATTCCAAATTCAGATTTTAATGTTGTTGCTTCTACAACAGAAGATTACTACAACTGCCCCTTATTAAATTTAAAAGATATAAAATTAAATCTTCTAAAAATAAAAGCAATAGGAAAGCCCTTAATTTTAATAGGGCCTCACGGCACCAGTACTCCAGAATATTTCCAAAATTATGCAGATTATATAGTTGTGGGCGAGCCCGAGATTACGGTTTCTGAATTAATTCATGCAATTGTTAATAAAAAAAATTTGAGAAAGATTAAAGGCATATCATTTAAATTAGGAGAAAAAATTATTAAAACAAAACCACAGCCCTTCATAACTAATTTAGATTCCTTGCCCTTCCCCAACAGAAGCCTTTTGAAATCTAATAAATACACAAATCCTATGTGCAAGTATTATCCATTTACTGTAATTTTTACAACAAGAGGCTGCCCCTACCAATGTACTTTCTGCTATAAAGGAGTTTATGGAAATATTTGGAGAAAAAGAAATCCGGATAAAGTAGTAGAAGAAATAATTGAAATTAGAAGAAAATATAAAGTAAGAGAATTATGGATTAGAGACGACTTGTTTTTGCTTGATAAAGAGAGAATAATAAAAATTTGCGACGGAATGATTAAAAATAATTTGAATATGAGTTGGCACTGCCAGTCTAGAATAGATAATATCGATGAGAATATAATAAAGAAAATTAAGCAGGCAGGATGCCATACAATCTCCTTAGGTATTGAATCTGGCTCTTCAGAAATAATAAAAAGGATAAAAAAAGGCATAAACCTGAAGGATACAGAGAAAGTTGTCAAATTATGTAAAAAATATGGGATTAAAACAAGAGGATACTTCATAATTGGTTTTCCTGGAGAAACAAAAGAAACAATTAAGCAGAGTTTTGAATTGGCAAAGAAACTGGATTTGGATTTTTTTGCAATAAGTATTTTAACCCCTTATCCAAATACAGAAATATTTAATCGCGCCTTAGAAAAGAAAATAATACCGAAAAAAGAAAATTTATGGGAAGCCTCTCTGAGATATGCAGGCCAAATTGAAACAAAATTTACCTTCGAGCAGCTAGTTGATTTGAAAAGAGAATTATATAAAAGATATTATTTGAGATTAGGTTATATTCTTCCAAGACTAAATCCTAGTAAAATTGATATGGTTTATCGTGGCTTTATCCCCTTTCTAAAGCAGCTATTCGTAAAAAAATTCAGGGGGCAAAGTCTAGAATAATAAAATGAAAATATGCCAAATTGGTACAGGAAACGAATATATTTCCCAAAAAAGCAAGATAGCAGTCGAGTTAGTTATATTTAATTTGAGTAAGTCTTTGGCGGAATTAGGAAATGAAGTATATATAATTGACTTATATAATAAAGAGAATCAGAAGCTTAAAAACATAGAATACAAATTTATAAATCTCCCACCTTTTTTAGAAAAGAAAACTTCTCAGGGAACTTTTAAACATTTTATCAAAAAAACATGGTTTTCAATAAAACTTCTTCCATTACTTTTAACTTTAAATAAAGAAAAAAATTTAGATGTCATACATGTACAAAATCAATTTCCCGGTTTTTTTATTCTATTTTTCTTAAAGCCCTTTATAAGAACAAACATAATTTATACATCCCACACACCATTCTGGATTCTTCCTAAAAAGCTATTCACAAATTTTCTTCTATTTAAAACACTATTGGAAAGAATATGCATAAAATTGGCTGGAGAGGTAATTTGTGTTAGCGAAGCGCAAAAAAAAGGCATTTTGGAAAAAATTAATGTTAAAAAAGAAAAACTTAAAGTAATAAAAAATGGCGTCGATTTAAGAAAATTTCACCCCTCTGCTGAAAAAAAGAAAAACAAAATAATTATTTTAAGTGTAGCAAGGATATGCAGAACAAAAAACCAGCTTTTTTCCTTAAAAGCTATAAAGTATGTAGTAAAGAATAATAAAAATATCAAATTTATATTAATAGGACAAGCTGAAGAGCCGATCTATTTAAATAAAATTAAGGAATTTATAAAAAATGAAAATCTACAAAATAATGTAGAAGTTGTTGGAGCTGTAGACAATAATATAATTCCTGATTATTACAGGGCTTCTGATATATTTCTATCAAGTTCAACAGCAGAGGGACTGCCATTAACTGTTTTAGAGGCAATGGCATCTGGCTGTTGCATTCTTCTTTCAGATATTCCTCCCCATAAGGAAATATCAAAAAATGACGAGATAATTTTTTTCAAATCAAACGACATTCAAGATTTAATTAAAAAATTAAGCCTCATAATCAAGAATAAAGAACTATTAAACTCCCTTAAAAAAAAGGCATTTCAGACAGCCCAAAAATTTTACTCCTGGGAGCAGGTAGCAAAGAATAATATTGAAGTTTATAGAAGCCTTTAAAAATGACTTTTATTTTTTTAGCTGACTATGAATATAACCTTAATATCAACCTCAACATTTCCCTCTGACCAGGGAATAAGAACACTATCTTCCATACTGAAGAAAGCCGGCTATAATGTTAAACTGGTTTTTATGTGTTTGAGCGAGGATTATTCTAAAAATTACAATTCATTAGAATTAAGGCAGCTGGCAAGAATATGCAGGGGCTCTAAATTAATAGGAATCAATTCTTATGCCTCAACAGCAGAAAGAGCTACAAGAATAATTTCTTTTCTAAAGAAATTAAATACCCCCATATTATATGGGGGAGTTCACGCAACTATAAGCCCAGAAGACTGCATCAAAATAGCAGATATTGTTTGTATTGGAGAGGGAGAAGAAGCAATTTTAGATTTGGCAAACGCCATAGAAAAAGGCAAAAAAATAGATAAAATAAAAAATTTATGGATAAAAACTTCAAGAGGCATAGTAAAAAATCCTGTAAGGCCTTTAATTGATAATTTAGACAAGCTTCCTTTTCCTGACTTTGATATTGAAAACCATTATATCTTAGATAAAGGCAAGATAAGAAAATTCCGGGAAAGAGACTTGGCAGGAGGAATTTTCTTTTTAACAGGTAGAGGATGCCCTTACGGCTGCGACTACTGCAGCAACAGCTTTTTCAACAAGCTTTATGAAAGAAAAAGAAAAAAAATTTTGAGATGGCACTCTCCTGAATATATTATTCAAGGAATATTATATATAAAAAAGAGATTTCCTCATTTAGGCTATTTTGATATAAGGGATGATACTTTTTCTTTAAGGCCTTTAGAAGACATAAGAAAATTCTGTTCGTTATATAAGGAAAAAATTCATATGAGATTCAAATGTTTGGCAGACCCAAAAACAGTTGATAATGAGAAAATTTCTCTTCTTGTGGATGCAGGATGTACTGATATTATTGTGGGAATACAAGGAAGCGAAAGTACAAATTTGAATATTTACCACAGGAATCAAACAGATGAGAATGTTTTGAGGGCAGCAAAAATCCTTAACAAATATAAGGATAAATTAGCAGTAATGTATGATGTAATCACCTGCAACCCTTATGAAAAACCAGAAGATATAATAAATCTTATAAGATTATTACAAAAAATTCCAAAACCCTATTATTTATCTGTTAATAACCTTGTTTTTTTCCCAGGAAGCCAGTTATACAGAAGAGCTTTACAAGATAAAACAATAAAAACAGAAAAAGATACAGCCGCAAGTTTAAATTATTGGGATAGAAGCAAGCATATTCTGTTAAAAAAGAGAAATATCTATTTGAATCTAATCTTAAATTTAATGAGGGGTCCTGTTACAGAAAGCAGATTTGGATTTATGCCAAGTTTCCTGCTTAATTTTTTATTGGAAAAGAGGAGAGTTAAAAGAAACCTCATAAATCCTGCTTTGTCTTATACTGCTTTATATTTTGTTTCTATATTTGACTTAATAAGAGAGAAAATTCTTAAACCAACATATAGAAGCCTGCCTGTTTCATTTAAAGTCTGGTATGATAAAGTTAGATATAGAGTTTAGCTTTTATACAAGCTAATATCTCTTACATCAGAAAACTTAAAACCCTTTTTTCTTGCCTTACACCCTGCGCATTTTCCACAATGAATAGCCAGCTTCTTGTTATTTATCCTGGCAAATCCTCCCCCTAAATAGCAGCTATAAGTATCATCTAAACGAACCCTCATTTTCCTTCCAAACTCAATTATATCCTCTTTCTCTTTATCAACAAAAGGAGCAATGATTTTAAATTTTCCCTTCTGGGAAAATTTAGCTAATCTGTTTATTTCTTTTAAGAAATTCGGAGTTGTATCTTTAAATCCCAATCCTTCATATTTTATACCTAGAAAAATTTCACTTTCCTTGCCAGTTTTAATAAATTCTGATTCAGCAAAAGCCAAAGCAGAAATTAAAAACAGAGAATTCCTAAAAGGAACATACCATTTAATTAACTCCTCTTTTCCTCCTTGCCCTTTATTTATTAAACTCGTACTTATCTTCCCAAGCCATTTTAAATCAATAATTTCCAATTTAGATTTTAACTTCTTAGCTAAATTTTTCACACAAAATAACTCTTCCTCTACTGCTTTCTGCCCATAATCAAAAAATAAAAGCCGAATTTTGTTTATTTTTAAATTCTTCTTGACATAGTAAGCTAAAACAGAGCTGTCTAATCCACCAGATGTTAAAATTATTGCCCGTTTCCCAGCCATATCCATTATATTTTCATAAACTTTATATACCTTCTCATTCTGCCTTTAAAATATGAAAAAACAATTTGGCGAATTGAAAGCAGGAGACAAAATTCTCATATTTGGCGAGTTATTGGAACTTAAAAAAATAGAATTATCAGAAAAAGGAGTAAAGCAGGGAAGAACAAAATGCAGAGTAGAAGCAGTAAATGAGAAGGGAGAATTAAAAATTATAATAAGATTAGCTAACGAGCAGGTAGAAGTTAAATAAAACAAATAGATATGATAAATATTATTATTACTTCTTATAAACAGCCAGAATTGACAATCAAGGCAGTAAGGGCTTTTTTAGAGCAAGACGTAAAAGAAGATTATAAAATAATAATTTCAGATCCCTTTCCTGAAGTTGAAAAAATTTTAAAAAACAAATTTGATAGAGAATTTAAATCAGGAAAAATTGAATTTTTCCTTGATCCAGGTGAAGGAAAAAGTTACGCTTTAAATGTTATTTTAGAGCAGATATACTCAAAGCCAGAGGACATAATAATCCTAACAGACGGCGATGTTTTTGTTAGTAAAAATTCCTTATCAGAAATCTTAAATGCCTTTAAAGACAAGAGGGTAGGATGTGTCACAGGAAAACCTATTCCTCTTGATTCAAGAAAAAATATGTTTGGTTATTGGAGCCATCTGGCTTTTGCAGGAATAGATAAAGTAAGAGCCAGATTGTCCAAGGAAAATAAATTTTTTGAGTGTTCTGGTTATTTATTTGCCATAAGAAATGGGATATTACAAGGATTTCCTTTAGAAACTTCAGAAGATTCTATTATTCCTTATTTATTTTGGCAAAAGGGCTACAAAATAAAATATATTCCTGAAGCAGAGGTTTATGTTTTAAATAATTACACTTGGGAAACTTATAAGAAACAAAAAATAAGAAACATAAAAGGACATGAGAATCTTAACTTACTAACAAAAGACATGCCAAGAACAAAAAGTTTTTGGAACGAGATTAAGTATGGTACATTATTCGCTTTAGATTATCCTAAAAATTTGAAAGAAATTTATTATACTTTAATTTTATTCTTAACACGGCTTTATATTTACTTAAATACTTTTTATGACATCAAGCTAAGAAATAAAACATATAAAGATGCTTTTAGAGCTTAGCCAGTTCCTTCAATCTTTTCTTCAAAGAATCAATAGATTCAACAATTTCAACACTTCCTACCATAACAGCAGAAATATCAGCTATACTATCCTTAACTTTCCTGTCTGTTTTTAATCCAATTACCTTTTTACCCAAAGCTTGCATAAATCCAAGCTCAAATGCAGTTCCTGCGCCAACACTTATTCCATTCAAAACCCCCACCATCAAATCACAAGTATAAATCTCATCAACATCTCTTTTAGCTATCTTTTTAACATCTTTCAAATCTTTATATAAACCACAATCTCTATGAGGCAGATAAGTATCAAATCCCAAACCCCTCACTATTTTCTCTACTTTCTCCAAAAAAACTCTTTCCTTCTTCCCACATAAAGGCCCTGCAATATATACTTTCATAAGGTTTAAAAATACAAGCAAGTTTTAAAGTTTTCCATAGGACTAGGCAAGGAAAGAAAATGACTTGGAATACAAAATGTAGATTTTTCAATGAAAATTATGTATGCGATACTCTAACTAGCGAAGGCTATAAAGGCTGTGATGAATGCAAGTTTGCTTCTCCTTATAATAAAAAAATCCTGATTATAAAATTAGGAGCATTAGGAGACGTCTTGAGAACAACTCCAATCTTAACTGCAATAAAAGAGAAATATCCTGAATCATTAATTTACTGGCTAATAGAAGACAAATATGGAGAAGGCAGAGAATTATTAGAAAATAACTCTTGCATAGACAAAATTCTAATCTTAAACCAGGAAAGTATATTAAGATTACAGCAGGAAAAATTTGATTTGCTATTTTCTTTAGAAATAACAACTCCGGGAACATTAATAGCTAATTTGGTTAAAGCCAATGAAAAATATGGCTACTATTTCCAAGATGGTGCAACCTCTTATTTTAATGAACCTGCCCTAGAATATTTAGAAACAGCTTTTTTAACTCACATCAAGCTGAAAAATAGGAAAACCTACCAAGAACTAATTTTTCAGGCTTGCGGATTGCCTTATAACAAACAGGAGATAGTTTATGAGCTTAAAGAAGAATATAAGAGATATGCAGAAAATTTCAGAAAATTCAACAATCTTACAAATGAAAAAATTCTTGGTATTAATTTTGGTTCAGGAAATAGATGGCCCTCAAAAGCCCCTAGCAGGGAAAAATTAAAAGAGCTTATTAGAAAATTAGATGATAAATACAAAGTTCTTTTATTGGGAGGTCAAGATGAAGAAAACAAGCTGAAAGAAATTTCAGATGAATTTAAAAAAGAAGGAATAAACTTTTTAACAAACAATCCTAAGAATAGTGTAGGAGAATTTGCTTCTTTATTAAGCATATGCGATAAGATAATAACAACAGATTCTTTTGCCTTGCATCTTGCAATAGCTTTGAAAAAACCCACAATTGCCTTATTTTTCTCAACTCCGGCTTGGGAAGTAGAAGATTATAATTTAGCAAAAAAAATAACCTCCCCCTTAATGGAAAAATATCTCTTTTCAAATGTTTACTCAGAAGAATTAGCCAACAGCATATCAGTAGAAGAAATATTAAAAGCCCTATAATAAGAAATAAAAAGCATCTTTCATTAAAACAGATATGGAAACAGGAGAAAAAGAGATAGAAAAAAGAAAAAGCAAGATAAAAGACAGAATTGCAGAATGGTGGAAAGATCCTTACAATAAAGTCTTTTTGATTATACTCATTGCAGCCTTCGTCATAAGGTTTATTATTTTCTTAAACACAACGCAGCAGCCATTATGGTTTGATGAAGCAAACTTTTTATCTACAGCTAAGAAATGGGCAGGTTTAGATGTTAATAATATCTGGTATTACAGAAGAGGCTTTTTATGGGTGCTTATTCCAACAATCTCGTTTGTATCTGGTTTTGGAGAAACAGGAGTGAGATTCCTAGAAGTCTTGTTATCTACAGGATTAGTAGCAGTTTCTTATTCTTTAGTTAAATTAATGTTTGACAAGAAAATGGCCCTATTTACAAGTGCAGCTGTAGCTGCTTCATGGGTTTATTTATTTTTTACAGCCCGCCCCATGACAGAAATACCTGCAACATTTTTTATTCTTCTTGCCTTATTATTCTTCTGGAAAGGGTACGAATTAAAACAAGGCAATAAATTTATTTATATATTTGCTGTTTTCTATGCTTTAGCAATAATGACAAGAACCCAATATTTAATGTTCGCATTTCCCCTGCTAATTTTTGTATTTACAAAAGAGAAATTTAATTTCATAAAAAACAAACATTTGTGGCTTGCTATCTTAATATTTTTAGTTATGTTTACACCTTATTTTATATTATACTGGCAACATTACGGCAATCCAGTAACAGATATATTAGCTTACTATTTTGGTATAACTACTTTCAGCTCATCAGCACAGACAGAAGTAGCTACTAGGACATTTTCAACAATTTTTGATTATTTTAAAGATATGCCTTATCTTTTAACAAAAACAATATTTGTTTTTTTCATTATTGGAGCACTATTATTTTTTGCAGATTTAGTATTTGGTTTTGATAAAATTTTTCAGAATGAAAACATTAGAAAAAAATTATTTATACTCTTATGGATAGTTATTCCATTTCTTGTTTTAGGATACATAACTGAATATGTAGAGCAGAGATATGATATGCCCGCTCTTCCTTTTATATATCTGATAGCAATACTGCCCTTCATAAAAATAGAACCAATAATTGAAAAAAATCTTAAATTAGGTAAAAAAGTAACAGCAGTTTTGATATTCCTGATTTTAATAGCCCTATTTATTCCGAACTATACATGGGGGAAACAATTAATTCAAGCCAAAATAACTTCTTATATTGAGGTAAAGGAATCGGGATTGTGGATTAAAGAGAACTCCCAGATAGGAGATATTGTAATTTCCAATTCCCAGCCACAAACGATGTATTATTCAGAAAGACCCACATATTCTTTTAACTTGCATGACGAAGGAACTCACTATAAAAATCCAGATTTAATAAAATATCCTCAAGGAGAACAAGGATTTATACAATTTATAAAAGAGAAAAAGCCAAAATATATGATTCTCTCTGCATTTGAAAAGCACGAGCAGTGGATGTATGATTTCCCGCAGAAAAATAATGCTACTGTGATTCCAGTACAAGTTTACTCTCAGCAGCAGCAACCAGTTCTAGTAATCTATCAGTTTAAATATTCCTAACAAAAAGAGGTAAACTAAAGAGATCCTTTTTCTTTATAATATTCTGCTGTTCTTTTTACCCCCTCTTCAAGGGAAATTTTGGGCTCATAGCCCATTTCTTTTTTTGCCTTTGATATATCACTATACCAAAATTTTTCAGTCATCCAGTTTACAGTGTCATGTTTGAAAGGAGGACGAAAATTAAATATTTTTCCAAAAATTTCTAAAATTCCACCAGCTAAAACAAAACCTAATTTAGGGAACTTTACAGGCAGAATTTTTTTACCCAATGCCTTCTCTATGGCATTTATTATCTCATTAATGCTGTAATGTTCGTTTGATATGTGATATTTCTCCCCAATTTTTCCCTTTTTTAAAGCCAATAAACAGGCATCTACTAAATTTTCAACATACAAAAATTCCATACATTTCTCATTCCCGTTTATTGGAAAAAATTTCTTATCTACTGCTTTAAATAATTTAAGCATCTCAAAATCTCGCGGTCCAAAAACCATTGGTGGCCTTAATATTACTATCGGCATTTTGTATTTTTTGATATACTCTTCTACAACCTTTTCCTCAGCCAATTTACTCCATCCATAAATATCTACTGGCTGGCATTTAGTATTTTCATTTACAGCCGTCTTGTCTCTTGTTGGCCCAACAGCAGAAATACTGCTCATAACTATTATCTTCTTTATTTTTCTATTCTTGCATGCTTCTAATAAATTTCTTGTTCCTTCAGCATTAACCTCAAAATATCTCTTTTTTGGTATTGCCATTGGCCTTGCAATTGCAGCCAAATGAAAAATAATATTAACATTCTCAACTGCTTTTGCTAAGGATTTCTTATCCAATAAATCACCCAAAAAAATTTCTACTCTTAATTTTTCCAGCAACTCCAAATTTTCTTTTCTTTCTTCATTATTTTTATTTCTAACCAGGGCTCTTACATTATATTTTTCTTTAACCAATCTTTCAACCAAGTGGCTTCCTATAAAGCCAGCAGCTCCTGTAACTAAAACTTTCATTTTGTTAAAATTTTTTGTTTGTTTAGTTTAAATTTTAACTTTTGAAAATTTTTTAAAATTTTCATTTTATGGCAAAAGAGGAGATAAAATCCAGGCTGTATTTGCAGCAGCCTTCCTCATTAATTTATTTTTAACTAATAATTTTGCAAGACTTTTTGTTAAAATTAACGCCAATAATTTTTCAATTTTATAATATTCGTTTCTATGAACAGAATTTCTGCATGCCCATACATGCATCAATTGTGATAGAAAAACCATCTCTTTATCAGAATAATTTTTAGTATAAAGAGGAGCATTCCCTGTTTTTGGATTAATATAATGCAGCCATAAATTATCATTTATCAAACCCTGGCTCTTTGCTATATTATAAACCTCTGTTCCAGGATAAATCGTTAGAGCATTAACACCTACCCAATCCGGTTTTGTCTCTTCAACCAGCTTAAAAGTTTCCCATGTCTCTTTGGGCGTTTCCTCTAATAAACCAACTATCAGGAAATATTTTATTTCAATTCCAGATTTTCTTGTTAATTCAACAGCTTTTTTTATTTTTTCAACTGTAATGTTCTTTCCAACAGCCTTTAATACTTTATCAGAACCAGATTCTGCACCATACTCTATTAAATCACAACCCGCTTTTTTCAAAGCTTTCAGCATCTCTTCATCGACGCTATCAACCCTTGCCTGTATTCTAAATTTAATAGGCAGTTTACTTTTAATTAGTAGATTGCAAAATTCTATAACTTTATCCTTTTTTAAAGTAAATAAATCATCAGCGAATCTAATATAATCAACCTTGAAATTATCATATAAATATTTAACTTCCTCAAATAGTTTTTCAGCTGAAGCACTTCTGACTTTTCTTCCCCAGGCATGAGTCGTCTCACAAAATTTGCAACCCATCGGGCAGCCCCTCGAAGTTGTTACAAGAGAAGTTTGATTTACTCTGATTTTGACATCAGGAGGCAAAGGATATTTCTCCATAGGAAAAAGATCATAAGCAGGGATAGGCAAATTTTCTATATTTTCTATGAAAGGCCTTGGAGGATTAATAATTATGCCTCCATTTTTTCTGAATGATATTCCTAAAATTTTGTCAAGTGTTTTTTTCTTGTCTATTGCTTTAACAAGCTCGTATAATGTTTCTTCTCCCTCGCCCCTTACAACAATATCGACAAATTTGTAATTTTCTAAAATAAGTTTATCGCTGAAAGTAGCATGTAAACCTCCAATAATAGTAATTATTCTCGGATTTCTCCTCTTTACCTCTTCTAAGGTTTTTATAGCAGAATATCTATTTTCAGTTAAACAACTAACACCAACAATTTCCGCTCTAGAGCTAATAGCCCTATCTGCAGTTTCATCAAGATTAAAACCCTCTATAGGCGCATCTATAACCTTTACTTCTATTTTCCTCTCTCTCAAATAAGCTGCTAAACAAGCAAGCCCCAAGGGCACCCCAGACATAGGAAACTTGCTTGTGGTTTTCTTATCTAAGGGGGGATTTATCAAACATATTTTAATCATCTAAAATTCTCCTGACTTCTTTTATTTTTAAACTCTTCTTTTTTAAATTTCTTGAATTTGTCATAAGAAACCCATCCAGTTCCTTATTTTCCGGATATCCATGCATTGATAAAAATTTTTCTTTTCCATTTTTCTGATAGAAGTTAGGAAAGAAATAATTCCCCTTTTCAAGAAATAAAATCAAATCTCCGTATTTTCTCGATATGGGAATATTATATTTCCTTGCTATCTTCTTATCTAAAATTTTTATATTTTTATATTTTTTAATTTTCCTTAAGATAATTCTTTTACTTTTCTCTTTGCCTTTCCCAAACCAAAAACTTGCAGTTGTCCCAGCAATAAAATAAATATAATCCTCTCTTCTAGGAAGAAGTCTATCCAAATCTATCCAATTTTTTATATCAGCAAATCCGTGATCAGACCAAATAAAGATTTCTGTATTTTTATTTTCTTTTAAAATTCTTGTTATATGGAATTCTAACATCCTATCAACTTTTCTCAAAATTTCTTTTGTTTTTTCACTACGCTTCCCAAATTTATGCGATGCTTTATCTGCCGACATTAACTGGGCATAATAAATTTCTTTTCCTTTATCTTTCATCAATCTTTTTAGTCTTTTTTCATCACTTTCATATCTAAATACAAGCCTAATTTTCTCTTTTCCATTTTTTGTCACAAAAAAAGGCCATTTATAAAAGGCGAAACTCCTCTTCTGAAAAAATTCCAGTTTCCACAGCCCGGTTTTTATTGAAGAATCAAAATAATCTATTCTTTCTCTGGGAATATTATGCAAACCAGAAATCCATGTTCTCCCTTTCATCAGCTGCAGTAATCCCGCCACATAATCTCTAAATTTTTTATTTAAAGAGAAGAATTTTAAAATTAGATTATTAAAAATAGAATCCTTAGAATAAATAAACTCGAGCCATACCCCGCTTTCTTCTGGAGTTTTGCCTGTAAAAAAACTATATTCTATTCCTGTAAATGCAAACAAAGTTTTTAGTCTGGAGACGCTATTCTCTCTACCAAAGCTGTAAAGAAAAGGCATATTCTCCTTTGTAAGCATGTCTTTCCCTAACCCGTCTATACATAATATTATCTTAGTCATCTTAATACTCTATAAAATAATTTTGGATACGTTGCCATATTAAAAATAATATTATTCTGTGTGGCACACCCCCACGTACAGAAACATTTACTTTTAACAATAAAATCTCTCAATTTTTCCCCCTCTTTGCTATTTAAGAGTTTTTTAATATTATAATTGTAATCTCTTATATTCCCAAATTTTTTATTCAAAATTTCACATGGGTATACGTCTCCTTCTTCTCCTATAACTATCATTTTCTTGCCTGCCACACAAGGCAGAATCATCCGATTTTCCTTTAAAGTTTTAAGATTAACTTCTCTATTCATCTTATTTATTTCTGAGAAAAGTTTAGAATAACCCTTGCTTTTAATCTTATTTTCATTTATATATTTTAAAGCAGAATAATACTTTTTGAAATCAATTTTGGTTGCATCTTCTATTTTTGAATCTTTTCTTATAAGCCCCACCCTATATTGGTCTATTCCAAAATTTTTTATATAGTCATATAATTCTTTAATATTATTCTGGTTATAAGCAGAAAATACTGTATGAACAACAAGTCTTAAATTGGGATTTTGCTTTTTAATATCTCTCAAATATTCTAGAGTTTTAACTGCTTTATTGAAGTTTCCTTTAACACCACGAATTTTATCATGCAAATTGCCTAAAGCATCTAAAGAAACCTCTATGCTCAGATTCAGATTAGGACAAAACCTAAGCATGCTCTCTACCTTCTCCTTGATTTTCTCACTAAGGATGCCGTTTGTTGGTATTGCCAAAAATTTGGTGCCAGAATTTTTATAAAAAGAGTAAGCTATTTTATCTATATCCTCTCTCAAAAATGGCTCGCCTCCTGTTAAAGAAACATAAAGCAGATTTCTAAAATTTTCAGTAAGTTTTTCTATCTCTTCTAAACTCAGCTCTTTTTTCTTTTTATTTAATTCTCTCCAGTAAAAACAATAACTACATTTAGAATTGCATTTCGAAGTTACGTATAATATAAGATACGATGGATTTTTATTAAAAATACTTCTTGCTAACTTAAGTTCTAAGTTATTATCAAAACCAGTATAAATTAAACCTGCCCCGCCAGCAACATAAGTTGCCAGTTTCCTTATTACAGAAGCAGAACCATAAACAGGATGTTTAAGAAAATATTTCCAATTTTTAATGTAGGTTATTGGATGATAAAGCAGATAAAGTTTAATGCCCCTCTTTAGATTTTTCTTAAAAAACTGCCGGGCAGTAGTCCCATAATAAAAATTCTTCCTTAGAACATCTGATAAATTGCCTCCTTCATAATGGTTAAATAAAAGATTTGTATGCCCTATCTTAAACTTATTTTCTACCATTCTTGTATGCAAATCTAAATCTTCATTAAAAATCAGCTTTTCATCAAAACCGCCCATTTCCAAAAGTTTTTTTCTGTTTATAAATCTCGGACTAGTAACCTCTTTATCTCCAAAATGAATTGCTTTTTCAAAGGCATGTGTCTTTGCCCAGAAAGTTGTTCCTATTCCATTATCCTCTATAAGGACAGCATCATAATTTTTATCTAAACTTCTCTTTACACATTCCTCTATCAGTTCTCTAGGCAGCTCCTGGTCCGAATCCACAAATAATACAAAATCTCCTTTAGCTAATTTAATTCCGTAATTTTTTTGTGCACTTCTTTCCGGGCCCTTACTATAAAAATTTTTAGTATACTTCTTTGCTATTTCTTTTGTCTTATCAATACTATAATTGTCTACCACAATTAGCTCGACATTTTTATAAGACTGGTTTTTTACAGAAGATAAACAAACATCCAACCACTCTTCTGAATTTTTAGTATTAATAAGCACACTAACAAGGGGTTTTTTGTTATACATCAAATTTTTTGTAGAAAAAAGGATATATAAGCATTTGCATAATCGAGGCTTATATTTTCCCAGTCTTGCCCTTTAGGATTATAAATTCTACTCAATAAATTCTTCCCTTTCATAAGAATTTCCTTATTTACGCCCCCTTTGCTAATAGAAGCCAAAATATAGACGACAGAGGCGAAGATAATTAAATCAGGAGATTTTTCTAAAAAAATATTCAATTTATTGACATTAAACTTTTTTAGTCTTTTATAATATTTATACTTTAAAACAAAAGATACAAAAGGCAAAAATAAAAAACTTGCTCCGTCTATATCTGCTCCTATCCCTTTTTTTATTATGCTCTTTACATAAGGTTCATAAAATTTTGTTCTCATATTAAGTATCGCATTAGAAAGTTCTTGTAAATTTAAAATTTTTTTATTAAGAAATTCGCTGAAAAAATATCTTGCTACCCCCAAAATCTTTTCTTTTGCCTCAAACCATTCCGCTTTAACATCATTATTTGGTAATTTTGCAGGATTTATTTTCCATTCGATAAACTGTTCTATTTTTTTATCTAAATTTGGGAATTCTTTATAAAGTTCAGGAAAATCTTGTTTATATGTTTTTTTAAAAATATTCATTGATTTTTTATATCCTACTTGGTATTTTCTGCTTAAAAGCAATAAAGAAGTGCAACAAGCAGCATATACTTGTTGTATTATATAATTCAAAAATTCCTTATCATACCTGCCTTCAATAGAGTAATATTCTATCATCTGACTCATTCTGTCTAATAACAGCTTTGCACCCTCTGATAAAGGAATATCTCTTAACTTATAATCCGGAATTAAATATCTTAAATCTTCTCCATATAAGATTTTTGAATTATTCTTTAATTCATAGGTCCTTATTCTTGGCAAAAGTTTTTTCAATTCAGAAAGGGCATCACATTTTAAATCAATATAAAAATTCTCTTTCATTTTTTGCTCTTCTTTTTTAAAAGGATAAAAATTTACAATCCCTTTATAACCCAATTCCTTTGAAATCTCTATTGAAATTTTATCAACCATGTCCTTTTCGATCTTTTCTGAACTTATAACTTGTATGTCATAATCATTGTAAGGGAAAATCTTTCCATTTTCAATTTTTACAGAACCCTCGCCTCTTGCGAATCCCCCAGTCATCATTATAGACAGAACATTAGGAATTCTTTTCCTTATCTTCTCACAAATTAATATAACATCTCTTTCTATTTTTCTATTGGCTTTAGAGGACTTTGTATATTTCATTTTGGTAAAAGTCTACTTTGATTTTTCTTTTAACATAAAATATATTGCAAATAAGGCGGGAATTATGCTGGTTATAAATAAGCCTATTAGAGCCATTGAAAAAACCTTTACTGCTTCAACACCAAATAAACCAAACAACCCTATTAATGTAATTTCTCTTGTGCCTAAACCGCTTATTGTTATGGGGATTTGGGCTATAAGAGTAGCAATTGGAAAAATAGCAAGATAATAGATAAAATTAATATTTATCCCTAAAGATAGCCCGACAAGATATATAATAAAATAATTTACTATCCATGTCATAAGGTTGACTAAAAATACAAGAATTAAGAAGCCTAATTTAGGCATATCTTTATAAAATGAATCAAACATTTGTTTAGCCTTATTTTTCATAGAATTTGGTATGAATTTCCTGTAAATTATTCTTAAGAAAAATTTACTTGATTCCTTTTTATAAAACATTAAAGATATAAGAATCATTGTTAAAAATAAAGCCAGTAATATAAAAATTGAGCTTATCGAGGTTATCCCTATGCTTTTGCTAAATACAAAACCCAAACCTATTGCCATAATAAATAAAGAGCTTAAATCCAGAACCTTATCTATAACAAAGTTACTTAAGCCTTTTCCAACATTTCCTGAATACTTTTTAAGGTAATCTGCCCTCATTGCACTGCCCAATCTTGCAGGCGTTACAAAACCATAAAAATCTGTTATTAAATTTATTTTAAAGGCTTTGACAAAAGGAATTTTCATACCTTGCCTTCTTGCAATAATAAACCATTTTGCCGTTGCAAATAAAAGATAGATAAAAACAAAAATAATGGCAATAATCATATAAGGAAATTTTATATTTTCAATTTGTTTGATAATTTCCACTACATTCAACTTTATCAGCAAATAGACAAAAATAGCAATCCCGATTAAAGGCAGGATTTTTCTAGCCTTTCCCCAAAAAGTCATAAGAATAATTGCAAAATTAAGCATAAAAACCTTTCTAATACTCTACTACAACTATTTTTATATACTCCTTTATTAATAAAAATTCCATGGATGGCTTGTCTCTTGTAATTCCTGCGCATAATGGAGAAAAGGTTATAGAGAATTCTCTCAAGGAGTATTATTCTACTTTTATAAGGCAATTTAATAATCTTGAGATAATAGTTGTATCTAATGATTCTAGCGATAATACTGCAGGGATATGCAGAAGACTTTCAAAGGAATTTCCAGTTAAGGTGATAGAAATAGCGCAGAGAGGAAAAGGTTACGCTTTAATCAAGGGCTTAATCAAGGCAAGATTTAACTACTTGGGTTTTCTGGATGCGGATAATGCTTTTGATCTAGATTTAGTTTCTAAGATGATTCCAAGGCTTAAAGATTATGATGCAATAATAGCCTCAAAATATAAGCGAGGCACAATAAAAACCCAGGATTCTTTCTTAAGAAGAATGTTATCTTTAAATGGAAGTATTTTTTCAAGGCTTTTTCTTAGCTTAAGATTTAGAGATACACAGGCCGGCTGCAAATTCTTCAGAAAAGCTGTATGGGATTCTATCAACAAAAATTTTACCTGCACTGGTTTTGATTTTGACATGGAGTTTCTTTATAAAGTAAATAAACTAGGATTCCGGATTTTAGAGGTTTATGTTCCTGTCAGGCAGGATAAATTTTCAACATTCAGGCTTAAGTATCTGCCTGGAATGCTTAAAAGATTATTAATTATGAGGTTCTTAAAATAAAATGAAAATCCTGCTTACTTTTGATGTTGAAGAATTTGACTATATTAAAGATGAAAACGAAAAATTTGAGCTTTCAAAGCAAGGTTTGTTGTCAATAACTAATTTATTAGACAAACATAAAATAAAAGCAACATTTTTTACTACAGCCTTATTTGCCAAAAAATATCCTATATTAATAAAAAATTTAGAAGCAAAAGGGCATGAAATTGCCTGCCACGGCTATTGCCATTTAGATTCTTATCTTAAAGATATATCGAAGATAAAAGAAGCTAAAAAAGAAATTGAAAGTTTAGGAATTAAGATTAGTGGTTTCAGAGCTCCAAGATTTGAAATTAAAAATATTGCAGACATAGGAGATTTTGGATTTATTTATGACTCTTCTACTCATCCAACAATTGCACCAGGAAAATACTTAAATCTATCAGAAAAGAGAGTAATTCACAAGAAAAAAAATATCATAGAAGTTCCTCTTTCGACTCTTCCTTTAATTCCTTTTTTAAGGGCACCGATAAATTGGTATATGTTTAGGCATTTCCCAGAAATATACAATAGACTTTATACTAAAATCAATAATTTATTTTCAGACTATACAATGCTCATATTTCATCCTTGGGAATTTGTAAATCTTAAGAATCTCGAAATCCCATCGAATTTAAAGAAAAATTCAGGACGGGCCTCCCTTAAGATTCTAGAAAATTATCTTCTTTTCTGCCAAAAAAATAATTATAAATTTGAAACAATCTCCAGCTACTTAGAAAAATCTTTTACGCTACCTCGAAAAATCTTTTAATTTGCCAAAAAGAGTTCTAATTCCGCGCAAATTAAACATAAAATCATCCCAGTTTTTTGTGTTTTTTAATCTTGCAAGAACATATTTAGGAGTTAAAAAAATAGTATGTATTTTATGACAAATAGCAGCTACTTCCTTTGCATTACCTCTAACCTTTAGAACAGGTTCCGACATGTCATATCTCTCGTATTCATAAGGATCAAAAAGAAACCATTTCTCTTTTAAAGCCTCATTCCATAAAATTGTACCTGGATATGGAACTAAAATAGTTGCCTGCAGAACATCTGCTAAACCAGATTGCATTAATTTTTTAGCTAATTGAAATGTTTTTAATGCGTCATCTTTTGTTTCTATTGGATAACCGACAATCATAGTTAAATGAACAGCAAGTCCTGCTTCTTTTGCCATTTTACATCCATCAATTATATCTTTAACTTTAATCCCTTTATTTAACCAGTCAAGGGTTTTTTGGTTAGCAGATTCTAATCCGAACTTTAGCATATAGAATCCAGCCCTTTTCATTAATTTGTAATATTCTTGTTTTAATATCCCAAACCTCATATTGCAAGAGTACTTTATTTTTTTATTATACCCTTTTTCAATTAAGCCCTTACATAATTCTTTTAACCACTCTCCTACACACAAAGTTCCGGAGTCGTCAAATATTTCCTTAACATTATACTTCTCTATTAGCATGCCAATTTCATCTAAAACATTTTTTACACTTCTTACTCTAAACCTGGGATAAAGCCGAGGCCATGCACAAAACTTACATTTCCCCCACCAACAGTCTCTCCCAGACATAATATAAGCATAAGGATAACCTGACATACTGGCTTCTTCCTGATAATTTTTCCATTTTACTAATTCCCTGTCAATGAAAGGCAATTCATCTAAATTATGTTTTAATTCAAATTTGCTTCCTTTTATTCTCCCTTTTTGCCAGGAAAAAATGCCTGCAGGCATTTTTTTTCTTTTTTTATTCAGCCAATCTACCAATTCTGCTGATAAAAAATCATAATCTCCTCCAGTTAAGACAAAATCTACTTTACTATTTTTTAAAGTCTCTTCAGGAAAACTTGTGACATGGTCTCCTGCAATTGCAATTTTTATTCCAGGAAACCTGTTTTTAATCTTATCAATGATTTTCCAATGCTGCTTTATTACAGGAGTTTTAGTTTCAAAAATAAACAAATCTGGCTTTTCCCTGCTCAACACTGAAAAAAATTTCTCTTCATTAATGTTTTCAGCTATACAATCTAACCATAAAACATTATTTTCTTTCTTCTTAAGTAAAGTTGCAGCTGTTGCCATTACAACAGGCAATATTAAACAAGGGTCAGAAAACCACTGAAACTGCCTGTTTTGTCCTAGAGTAGCTGCTCCTTTCTCGCTTATTGTAGGTGGATAGCCTATTATTATTTTCATGTTCTTCTCCCCAAATTATCTAAAAATTCAATTGCGCTTTTTCTCTCTTCTTGAGAAGGCATTTTTGCATGTCCCCAATTTATATCTAACTCAACTGTAAAATACCCCTCATAATTTGTTTCTTTCAAATATTGTATCAATTTTTCAAAATCTATGTTTCCTTTTCCTAAAGGCAGGTGGTCATCTTTATCTCCTTTATTATCATGAACATGCATATTATAAACTCTGGTTCCAGCAACAAGTTTTTTGTAAAAATCAACAGGATTCATAACAGTATTTGCATGTCCTACATCAAGAGTTACCCCCGCATTTGCTATTCCTTTAGTCAAAAAAATCAAATCCTCAGGATAATAAGGAATTTCTTTAATAGGCATACCAAAATGGCCTGTGAAAGGGAGATTTTCTATGCATAATAAAACATCAGGAAATTTTCCAGATAATTCAATTAGGGTTTTTCTTAAAGCTGAAAGATTCTTTTTATAATCCCCCTTACTGTCACAATAACCCCCATGAACAGTAATTAATTTCGCATTTAATTTTTTTGCAATATCATAAACTCTAGTCATTTCTTCTATGCTAAATTTTTTAATATTCTCATCTAAAGAAGCTAAATCAAATTTTTTCCCATTTAAATCTTCTGGAGCTTTATCGTAAGATAATATTGGATGTAATATAATCTCAAAATCTGCCAAACTTTTTATTTTTTCTATTTGTTCCTGCTTTAATGTTAAGGGTCCTGTATAAGGATATTGCAATGAAATTTCTAAATGAGCAACACCTAATTTTTTCAAACTTCTTACAAAATCAAATTCTCCTTGCCAAAACTCTTCAGGAAAACTTCCTATCTTGATAAATGTTCCAATTTTCATGTTTGCAGATAGAAAATGGAAGTTTATAAAGGTTTTTTCCAACCATTTTAAACCTTTTTCCTGCTTAATAACCCATACAGCCATCCAAAACCATAGCTGAAATGTGTAGAAATTAAACTAATGAAGCTTGCAAATGTAATTTTCAAATTATCTTTTATACTCACAAGAAACATAACCCCAAGATAAAGAAGAACAATATACAAGAAAATAATTCTAATAAAATTAGAAAATAAAGACAATAATAATCCTAAAACAAAAACCAATAATCCTAATGAATGGAGAACATAATATAGCTTGTCCCAGGAAAAATCCTCTTTTGTAAGCCAAGCAATATCCCTACCATAGACAAACATCTGCTTTATATGTCCTTTAAATGTATTCCTGCGATGATGATATACTACAACATCTCCTGCATACAAAACTTTAAATCCTTTTTTAATGCAATTAAAGCAAAATTCAGAATCTTCTGCTGTTAAATATTCCTGGGAATACTCACAGGAACTCTTTTTTCTTGCTATATAATTACAGCTAGGAAGCTCTCTCACATATCTATTTCTAGCTACTCTATATCTTATATTTGAAAATAAAGTTGCCAAAAAATTAGCAAGAACATAGCCCGAAATTTTCTCCCAAAATCCAGCTTCTTTAGGAGTTATATTTGGCCCCCCAACAATTCCTATTTTAGAATCCTGGAAATATCTTAAAGCATTTTTCAGCCAATCTTTTCTAGGATAAGCATCAGAATCTATAAAAGCATAAAATTCCCCTTTACTTTTCTTCATAGCAAGATTTCTTTTTACAGCTGGCTTGCCTTTAATAGGAATTATTTTTACTTTTTTCCCGAATCTGTTCCTGCTTTTTTTATCAGGCAAAACTAAAATTTCAAAATTTCTATAATCTAATTTCAAGCATTCTCTAATGCATCTTTCAGCCATTAAATCAATCTCTCTACAAGGAATAATTATACTAACTTTGTCCATTATCCTCCCCCGAAAAATATAAGGAATCCAAGAACAATTATAATCATTTGGAATATCCATATTAAATAAACAACTTCTTTCTCATAAGCCTTCTTTTTCCATTTTTTTAGTATTAATATAGCAACATGGTTTAGGCTGTAAATTTTATTATAAGCCAAATCCAAGCTGCCATCTTTATTCGGTTTTCCGAAACTCTGCTTAATTAACCTGCCTCTCAGTTTTAAAACAACCTCTATAATATAAGGAATAAAAAAGAAAATAGCAATTTTTTCAAAATTTCCTAGAATAGCCATAATTGCTATTAATCCTCCAACAGGATATGTTAAAACATCTCCTGGAAGAACTCTTGCAGGAAACCAATTAAAATTTAAAAATGCCAGTAGAGCAAAAACCATGCATAACCCAATCAATGCCAACCAACTCGAACCAGTTATATAAGCAACCAAACTTAAACCCCCGATTATTATAATTCCTTGTCCTGCTTCCAAACCATTAAATCCTGCCAAAAAATTAAAAGTTGTTGATGTAGCTACTATTCCTAGAGGAACAAAAATTAAAGGATATAACAAACCAAGGTTGATAATGCCTAGAAAAGGAACATCTATAATGCTGTGCCCAGCATTTATAACTATTAAAGGGATAGCTGCAAAAAGACACAAAATAATTCTGGATTTTTTGCTTAATCCAATTCTCCAACCTAAAAAACCATCTATTACCCCTACCCAAGCCAACATTAAAATACTGGTTGTTAAAGCAAATATCTCAATTAGATTGCTTCTGGAATTAAATAAAATGGTTTTTAAAGCCACATAAAATAAAACCCCTAATAAAAATCCAGCCATAGCTCCAATCCCGCCAGCCTCTGCTACTTTTGGTTTGTTGTATTTATTCATATCTTTACCAACGAGGCCAAATCTAAAAGCCCTTTTTATCCAAAAAGGAAGAACTAAAAAAGTAATTAAAAAGGCTACTATCACAGGCAATAAAAGCAAAACATTCATATTATAATAAGAAACAAGGCATTTTTAAATTTTACAATTGCCAACTTATGTACTTTGTATAATCTGTATCTAAGTACTCTTGTTTAACTTGCTCATTTCCAGTATACTCTATTTTCCATATTTTTATTGGTCCTGCTAAACCAAAAGAATCAAAATAAGCAAATTCATCTAAGTCATAACCCCTACTTTTTAAATCATTAACAAACAAATTATCTTCAGAGTGGGCAATTTTAAAATTAGGAAAATTACCCAAGGCATTATCTAAAATATATATCTGCCCAAGCAAGCCTCTTGTTATTCTTGGAGATACATACATCAAAGCACCCATTACATCCATTGATGTCTGCTGAACTCTTGGTATAATATACGCTACCCCTTCTATTCCAAACTTAAAATCTACTAAATTATTTTTAAAATAAGCATATCTTAAAGGAATTGAGTATTGATTTCCCTGATAGTAAAATATCCCATTTGGTTGATTTAGCAGAGTTGAATTATTTTGGTTTACTGTATTAATTATTACTCCAAGGATTGCAGCTTTTCCTGCTGGAAGCATTATTTGAGTAGTGTTATCTTGATAAATAATATCCTCCTCTATATAAGAGGACCCTTTGTAAATTCTTGTTGCCCCATTTTTTGTTTCCTGGATTTCTTTTGGGTCATAAATCATAGTAATAGGACCTGAAGAATATCTGTCATAATTCTCATCGCTGCCTATGCTTGAAAACGCCCCATATTTGCTTAAGTCGCTCGAGTCTATTAAGAGATAACTTGTATTATGAGAATATAGAAAATCTAATGCATCCTTTTGATTATTGCCTGTTAAAACAAATCTCCCAGTTAAATAATTCCACCACACTATTGCATTTCCTCCATCTGTTACAGTAGCTCGTTCTCCTATACTTTGCACCCAATAACCATAATCCCACCAATGGGCAAAAACAGCATTGATAGGGGTATTATTCCTAACCCACGCCATTGCTTTTTGCCATTGCTGATTATAAGCAGTAGGTATATTATTATAAGCTTCTGCTTTAATTTGATTATAAAACTGGTAAAAACTGAAAATAACTAAGAATATGAACAATATTGCAAGAGCCCCATATATCATTTTGGAAGTTTGATTCTTAATTGTCTTAAATTTGTAGGCAGCAAAAACAGGCAGATAAGCTGCAAATATAGGAGCAATTGTTCCTAAAACCATTATTAATCTTACCGCACTTCTAGCAGTAAATAAACATAATACAAATATTGAGAATAGGAATAAATATTCAAATTCTAATCCCTCAAAATCTTTTATGCCAGCCTTATTATACTTCATATAGTAGTAAAGAAAAGTTCCAACTAAAATTAATACAGAAACATAATAAAATGTTCTGCTTATAAAATTTTCACCATTTAAAATGCTGCTTGAAGAATATCTGGAGAATATTAAGCCCAATAGGAAAAGAACAAAAAGTGCAGTTAAAATCCAAGATTCTTTTTTTGGAATTTTTTCCAGCATTTTTTTAAAAAGCACTACCGAACCAATAAAAAACATCCAGAAAATAACCGGTATGCCCCCCAAATACGGCCCAAAATTACCTCTCCATTCATTAAAATATGGTTGTTTATTCTCAGCAACAGTAATTTTCCATCTTCCTGTAACAGGCTCAAAAAGAATCTGATTTAAAGTTTTAACTTTGTTTATTATAAAACCGGGGCCAAATAATATAGAAATTAATATTATACCAAGAACAATAGCAATGATTAAAGACTTCAGGTTTTCAGGAAGTTTAATTCTTTTAATCAAGTTATTATCTTTAATTCTCGTATTTTGGATAATAGTATGAACCAATAATATAAAGAAGACAAGGAAAGCAAAACTAGTGTCTAAACTTTGTATCATATCTTTTAAAGGAAATCTTGTTGTGAAGACAGATATTATAATAAGTGAAAATAAAAGCCATAATGTATATACAATAAATTCTTTCTTTCCCACTTTATTTAAAATAAAAGCAGCAAAACTTGCAATAGCAATGCTTACATAAACATAAATAACCCCTCCCCATGTCAAACCCATTAAAGCAGTTGTTATTCCAGCAAGTATGCTTAAGATGATGTAAGAAATCTTTTTTTCAGATTTCCATGCCTTTATAAAAAAGAAAAAAGCAAGAAACATAAAAAAGAAACCAACAGATTCTTTTTCTGGAATTCCAGCAATAGTTCTCTGAGAAAATACAGGAATTACTATCATTAAAAAAGTAGCAATTAAAGCAATCACATTAGCTTTTAAATTATTATCTTCTGCATTTTTTCTATAAAAAATTTCCCTTACAAAAAAGAAAAAGGCGATTATTATCAATACAAATAGTATTAAGGGCATAATAATTGCAGAATACATAAAATTACTGTTGCCGAATAAGCTGAGGACTTTATCAACAATAACAATAGCATAAGTAACCATTTGAAGTTCTCTTGTTGTGTCAAAACCTAAAGGAACATTTCTCATTATATCATTTACAGGCAAGCTTCCAGTCTCTATAATTGTCTTAGCATATCTTGTAAAAAGCCAAGGATCCAAATCCGGCCCAAGAGTCCAGTTGTTTGTAGTAATATCCCATAAGCCCGGCTTTCCCGTCTCAGGCCTTACTGCCATTGGCAAACTTCTAATATAAACACCTAATATTAATGCAATTAAAAGAACAGCAAAAATCCAAAGAGAATTTCTTTTGAGAAATGAAAATATTTTCTTTCTTCTTTCTTCTATAACTATGCCCTCGTTTACTTCCCCCATTTTTAAAATTCAAAAATCTCGCCGGTTATTCAACTTCTATGCTATTTACTAATTCTTCAGCTGATTTCTCTTTTTCTACATTGCTGCCTGAACAATAAGGGCATTTTCTTATATTTTCTTTCCCTTCAAATCTATACCCGCACTCATTGCAAACAAAATCTGTCATCATTATCCTCCTTAACTGAATAAAAAAAGGGGTTATTTAAATTTATGCTAAAATAAAGCAGGGGTGATAAAAACCTCAATTAATGCTGCTATAAGCAATATAATTACTGCTATTATTATCAAACTTAAAGAATCTCTAATAACACTCCAAAATTTTTCTGTTTTTGTGTCATGTCTTATTATTGCTACAGATACTATTCCCCCCGCCATTGCTGCAATAAAATATGCAGCTATTTCCGGTAAGCCATGAATCATATATCTTGCTAATCCCAAAGGCAGACTCGCCAAACTTGATTTAGAAAATATTCCTATAGCCGCAGCTATCACACTTGCATTCCAGGAAAGAACAAAAATCGCCCCTGCACCAAAAATTAAAGAGAAAACTAAAGTAAATATTAAAACATAAACATTATTGGAAAAAATTGCTATTACTCTATCACTGACTGTGACGAAAGCTGTTGTTTTTCCAGCAGATTTTATCCCATATTCATTCACACACTGATCGAAATTTGCAGGCCTGTTAATTATGCAGTATGTTTCTATTTGGGCACGGAAACTATTGTTAGAAGGCAAAACAATATAGAAAAACGAATACGCAACTATAAAACCCAAAAAAAGCCACAGCAAAGCCATTAAAGCCCTGCTCTGCTGCTTTAAAATTCTAAAAATACCCTCGTTTTCTATATTTTTTTCTTCTTCATTCTTAATTAAATAATACATAAAAGGCAAAGAAAACATAACTGTAAATGTCACAACCAATATTCCTGAGTACTTGCTTAAAACAGCATCGCTTGCGAAAATCCAATTGACAAGCAAAACGCTTAGAGAAGCATAAATCAAGCCAACAAAAAACATCTCCCATGGGTGCCTTTCTGCTTTTCTCGGAGACAACAACATTTCTAACATCTTTTCTTATTCACCTTTTCTATTCTTTTAATTTACTGGTATATTTAAATTTTCTTAAAAAGGCAATCTTTAAATAAATCAATTTGTTATTACTGTAATGAATAGAAAAGAGGCAATAAACAGAATAATATCGGGAATCAAATCAATAAAAATACAAGGAGCAAGAAATATTGCAATTGCAGCCTTAAAAGCTTATTCTCTGAAGCCAAGCAAAATAACAAAATTAAAATTAATTAAAGCCAGGCCAACAGAACCCCTGCTTATTAATACCTTATCTTACTATGAAAAACATGGAAAGAAAAAAACTTTAAATCATTTTCAGCAAGCCCAAGATAAAATTAATTCTTTAACATTAAAAATAGTAAAAAATAATTCTATTATTTTTACTCACTGCCATTCAACTAACGTAATCAAGAGTTTAATCTACACAAAAAAGAAAGGAAAAAAATTCCAGGTTTATAATACAGAAACTCGCCCATTATTTCAAGGAAGAATTACCTCAAGAGAATTAAAAAAGGCAGGAATAAAAGTTACAATGTTTGTAGATTCTGCTGCTAGAACAGCAATTACAAAATCAAATCTTGTCTTCTTAGGAGCAGACGCTATTCTTCCTTCTGGAATCATAAACAAAATAGGTTCAGGAATGTTTGCAGAAATTGCTTATGACAATAAAATTCCTGTTTATATTATAGCTGATTCTTGGAAATATACAAAACATATCAAATTAGAGGAGAGAAATTTTCATGAAGTATGGAAAAAAGCTCCTAAACATATAAAAATAAAAAATTCTGCATTTGAGCTTGTTCCTGGAAAATATATTAAAGCAATAGTAAGCGAGTTAGGAACTCTGCCCTTGCGGAAGTTTGTGAAGAAAATTTAAAACTGGCTTTTCCTAGCTTCTTCTAATAATTCCTGCAAATTAGAATTAATTTTCTCAACTTCATGTAAAATATTTCTTTTTAATTCACCTAATTCAGAAATCTGCTTGTCAATTATCTTGCAAGCTTCATCTACATTTTTTCTAACAATTATCCCCTGTCCTATATTAACAAATAATTCTTTATCCTTAATCTCACTTTTTACAAATACACCCTTTCCTAAATTAGCCAAAATTTCTTTATTCTCCCCAATATTACTAAGACTCAGCTTTAAAACTTCAAATTCAGCAATCTGCTGATTTATAATACCAACTTGTTCCTGCAATTTTTCAGCTTCCTGCTGCATCATGCTCAATTTTATCAAATAATCTTCTTTCGCCATGTTAAATTTTAATATCCAGTATTTTTAAATCTTTATCAAACCCGAAGTTTTAAAAATAATCTAAACTACTTTTAAAACTTTCCTTAATATGCTTGAGAATATTACAGAAAATATAAGATAAACCCAGAACCAGGACAAAAATCCAAAATACTTATAGCCAACAAGATTAGTTGTAAAGTAGTCATTAAACCATCTGAAAAATAATATCAATGGAATAAAAGTATAAACCAAGCTTTTAGTAGTCAAATCAAAAGTTTTTGGTATAAATTCCAATTGTTTTTTCTGAAACTCCATTAACTTGTCAGGATTGTTCTTATACTTTTTCATCTCTTGCTGGAGAATTTTCTGTTCTTCTTTTAATTTTCTCAATTCTGCCTGGTTAGTTCCATATTTTTGTATTATTGTTGTTATTAAAACCATAACAAAAACAATAACAAGCATTCCAAAAACAGGATTTAAATTCAACAAAGAGCCTGCAGTAGGATCTAAAATAAAATGAACAGAATCTTTTATAGCAGGCAAACCCCAGGCACCAGCTATAAGAAAACTTGCTGCCATAACAATAAGCATAAGAGTCATTCCTTTCATCTTAAATCTCCTATGGAGTTTAAGAGGTAAAAAATTTCAATTTTTTTCATTTTTTCACCTTATTTATACTACCACCCAAAACTATCTTTTAAACCTTATGAATTAGAAAATTCTTATTAAAAATGAAAATTAAAATTAACTCACAAAACCCTAACCTGCCATTTTTCTCAAAATAGGATGCATGTCAAGAGCATGCTGCTGTGAAATAGAATTATAAAACTGATACATAATCATGACTGCTAACAAAATTGCAGTTCCTGAAGTTAAAGCCCCTACTAAATCTGCAGCCGCAGCTAATAAACCAATTGCAGCCCCACCCATTACAGTTAAAGGCAGGATATATCTAGCTAATACAGATTCTAAAATTCTTTCATCTTTTCTAAAGCCAGGAATCTGCAGTCCAGATGCAATAATATTCTTTGCCTGTGAGGAGGCATCCATCCCAGATGTTTTTACCCAGAAAATAGCGAATATTGTAGAAAATGTCATATAAAATAAAATATGTAATATGGCTTTAGGTATGAAAACTAACTGCAAGCTCCCTCTAACCAATGAATCTAAAAAATTAAAACCAGAAATCCAAAATGCAAACCCAGAAACAGCCTGCCCATTAACAAAATTGCCTATAAAAGTTCCATGTCCCAGCCATCCCTGCAACAAACCACCTAATAACTGCAAATTAGCAGCAAGGGCTGCTGTTAAAATAACAGGAATAACAGAAGTATAAAAAAAAGATAAAGGCCATCTTAATCCATATCCTCTTAACCTGTCAAAACTTAACGGCACCTCAACTTTTAAAGATTGAGCCCATACTACAACTAAAAATATTAAAACAGTCCCAACCAAAATAGCAAAGGCAGATAAAGCTTCTGTAGGCGCCTGATTAATAAAAGACTGAACCATAACTAAAACCTTTCCTGCACATGCTGTATTTGAGAAATCTAATAAGCAGTTTTGTCCAGCCTCATTAATAAACTGGAACATACCTGTAAATAATCTCCAACCAACTCCTGCAACAATAAATAAGCTGACTCCAGAACCAAAACCCCACTTGCTGACTAACTCATCCATAAAAACTATTGCCAATCCACCTAAAAACAACTGGAAAACTACAATAAATGTATAGCCCGGAACTGCAGCCAACCCCTGCATAAGAACATAAATCAATGCTTCAAAAAGTACAAAGAAAAAAACCAGTAATTTCTGCAAACCCTGAAAATATTTCTTGCCTTCTTCAGTTGTTAAATCTATGTCTAAAATTTTACTTCCTACTAATAACTGCAGGATAATAGAAGCCATTACAATTGGCCCTATACCTAATGAGATAATAGAACCAAAATCAGTACCAAGAATTATAGCTAAATATTGAAATCTATCCAAAGCATTTTTAGCTAAGCCATACAAAGGAATATTTGCAAGAATAAAGAAAGCAGCCAAAACAATTAAAGTCCACTTTAACTTTGTATTAAAACTCAGCTTCTTTTCTACCGGGCCTGTAACTTCAGGCAGATTTTTTAATATATTAACTAAAGCCATTTTAAAAAAAGAGAATTTGAGTTTATAAAGCTTTTTTAAGAATATTTATAAAGTTTAATCTACTTCTTAATAGATGAAAAAAGAGGTTGTAGTAGTAATTCTTATATTTACAATTTTTTCAATTTTAATTTTAGTTTCTGCACAAAATGAGACAGCCCAGACAGTAAGATGTTATTCAAGTAAGGATTGTCCATCAACTCAGCAATACTGGTGTGATGGAGATACTGCCTGTCAAAAGCTATCTCAATGTATAAATCCAGGAACTCCGCAGTCAGAATGTACTGTTGTAGACGAATGTATAAATTGTGTAAATATTGGCTATTTAGGTTGTAAAGACGGACAGTGCAAAAAAATAGATTGTAATAAAGATGAAGATTGTGGTGTACCAACTTCTAAAAAATATTGTAATGGTATGCAAGCATGTACACATGAATTTGTTCCTCACTGTCAATATCCAGGAACAATAGACAGTTATTGTGCAAGCAAGTCAGGAGAAAGCTGCACTCCTTGCGCATATGACTGTTCAGAAGGGGCTTGCCAAACATCCCTGCCAACCACAACACCTGCAACATGTACAGACTCTGATAGTTCTGATTATTACAAGCAAGGAAAAACATGTTCAGGAAATATTTGCCAAACAGATTATTGTGTAGATAATAGAGTTATAGAATATGGCTGTGTAGATAATAAACTAGTAGTATTATTTAGTTATGGATGCGAGAAATGCGAAAATGGCGCATGTGTTACAGGAACAACCACCACTCCTGGATGTGTTCAAAAAGGAAGCACCTGCTGTAAAGGAGATATATGTACAGGAATAGCTTGCCAACAAGGTTATACATTAATATTCAAAGGATGTGATTCTAATTGTGCAGCAAGTGGAACTTGTCAAGCCACAGAAACAGTTTCAGAACAAATAAAATGTGTTTTTAAAAATTCCAAAACCTTGCAGAAATGCTATCTTTCTGAATATAATGATAGATTTTCCTGTTCAGGAACTGAAACTTGCGTTATGGATGTTCAAGGAGCTAAAGGAGCTAAAATGACATGGAAAAGCACTTGTGGAGGATATGCATACACAACTCTCGACGGAAATAGTGAATATGCAGAATTTGATTGCTCTGAAAAAACAGATACCTGCCAGTCTACATTATGCGAAGATGGTTCTAAAACAGGCTGCTATAAAGATGAGAAAGGATATTGTATATGTTCAACCTGTCCTCCTATAATTATCAAGCCTGTTTGCGGCAATGGAGTTTGTGAATCAGGAGAATGGCAGGTTTGTGAGACAACAGCTGAAACATGCCAAGCAGGGCAAACATGTGAAATTCCTAAAGCAAAATGTTATTATGGGTGTGAGCAAGATTGCAAAACCATGGTTGGAGTTAATGCAAAATTAAATGAGCAATTTAAACTGCAAGTAGGACAAACTGTTAAAATTACAGATTATAAAGGGATAAAAATAATATTCAGAGATTTATTAACTCCTAAATGCGAGGCATCTACAACAAATGTAGAAGAAGTTAAGCAAAAATTAACAGGCATGGCTGTTGCAGAAGAAACTACAAGTACAGAAGGAAGAAGCGAAGTAAGCATAATAAAATGTCCTGAAGTAGGCCCAATGGCTCAACTTGAGATTGTAAATCCTGAAGAACAAGGAGGAAAGATTCTAACTCTAAAGGCAGGAGAAGCCAAAAATATTTATGATGTTAGTGTATCTTTTCTTGAGTATGATTTTCCTTCAAGAACCGGAGTTTTTGTTGTTAATAGCAAACCAATAACTTGCCCTGGAAATTGCAAATGTGACAATCAAGGATATATTTTAGAATGCAAAACAGAAGAAAAATGTGAAATAGGCAAGATGATGTGTCCAGATGGGAAATGCAGAGAAACATGTGAAATAAATAATTTAACATTAGAAGAATGCAAGTCAGGATGTATTTATGGAAATAAATGTTTGCCTATAGGAGTTAGAGTTAAGGGCTCATATTGTTCTACAGACATTATACTAACTAATCAATTAAATGCAGATGAAGTTTGTGAAAATAACTTTGAGTGTAAAAGTAATTTGTGCTTAGATAATAAATGTATCTCTTCAAGTTTAATACAAAAAGTTATCAATTGGTTTAAGAAATTATTTGGTGGTTAATTTTTGTTTTTCTTTCTTAACTTCTTCTTTAGATTTTTCTTTTAATTCTTTGGGTTTTGATTCTTTCCCTAAAATTATAGCCTGTCCACCAGCTTTTTCTATTTTCTCTCTAGCTTGCTTGGAAAATGATTTTGCCTTAATAATAAACTTGCCTGTTATTTCTCCTTCTCCCAAAATCTTATAGTCTTCAAGCAAAACCTCTCCTGGCTTGTATTTTTTTTGAATATAACTGACATTAACAGATTCATTTTTCTTTCTTCTTGTGCTTCTGCTTGTAAATCCCTGCTTGCCAAAATAAGGATGAAGATATCTGTGAATAAAGCTTAGCCTCTGTCCTGCTCTTTTTCCTGTTCCAGCCATTCCCTTTCCTCCTCTATTTCCAGAGCCTTTATGCTTCTTAGCAGCCCATCCATGCAATCTTGTGCCTCTCATTCTAACACTTTTCTTTTTCTTTTTTAATTTCATTTTACAACATCCTCATTATTAGTTCATTAATTTTCTCATTTTTGCCTAAAACTCCTTTTGGATAATGCTCCTTGCTGCTTCTTAATCCTCCTCGAGGAGGATGCAGCCTGAAAAAAGGTTTAATGCTTTCTATTTTCCCCTTTTCAATTTCTTCAATTACCTTTTTAACATCTTTCTTACTTCCTTGCCCTCTTTTTTCTATTAATGCTGTTAATGTTTTATCATCAATTTTTCCATAAGCAACAAAATTATCCACTTTTCTCAGCATTCCTTCAATTTCCTTATTTTCTTTAACAACAACACAGGAAAATTTTCTCCTTAATCTCATCCTGAATAAAGTTTCCTCTACTTTTTCATTTACTCCTACTAATCCTCTAATCCTTATTATTACTATCATTTTAAATCTCCTCAGAGTTTAAAATACTGAAAAATTTATTTTTCTTCATTTTTCCACCCAATTGTTTTTTTCAAAGCTTCAATGCAAGCTTTTGTCGAATTTAATGTTGTTCTTGTCTGTCCAAATGTCTGGCTATAAACATCTTTTATTCCTGCCAATCTTAAAATTTTTTTGCACTCATCTCCTACTACCAAGCCTGTCCCCTGGGGAGCAGGCATTAAAACTATCCTGCAGCTTCCTGTCTTTCCTTCAACTTTGAAAGGAACAGAATGCATTTCATTACAAGAACAATCAAAACTTCCACAACCTCTATTAACTTTCATAACATTCAGTTTAGCTTTTCTTAATGCCTTTTGTCTTGCCGGCAGTGTCTCCTTTGATTTTCCTAAACCCAAGCCAACATGCCCTGCTTCATCTCCTACTACAATTAAGCATGAAAAAGTAGGGACATTTCCTTCAGCAGTTTTTCTTTGAGTCTGCCTCCATATCCTTCTTTTACCTCCGCCAAACTTACCCTTGCTCTGTCCAATATTTATAAGTTCAGATTTCAAATTTATCAAAGAATCAATAACTTCCGGCTCGAGTATCTTGTATTTTTCTATAACCTCATCAATGTTTTTCATTTTCCCTTCTTTTACAAGCTTTCCTATTTTGGTTTTTGGCACCCATGAATCTAAATCTTCCTTTATTCTTTCCTCTTGCTTTCTTTCAACTAACTTTTCTTCGCTTTTCTCAATTTCCTCTACAATCTCTTCCTTGTTTTCCTTTTCTTCTTTTACCATTTTAAACAAATTTTTTCTCTATATTCTCCTTGATTTTATTGAAAATTTCCGGAACAGAATTTTTAAGATGCCTTCCTTTAATCCTGTTTTCATCAGGAATCATTTCTTCTTTATGCTTTAAATTTATTCCAGAATCTATAACTCCCTTCAAAAACGAATATATTCTTGATTTAGGAATGCTCCTTAACAAACCAATATCAAATATTACCTCGGGCTTTTCTTCTTTATCCAAAATTTTTTTACCGAGCAAAAAGCCTGTTAAATAACTTGCAGGAATTGATTTCAAACTTCCTTGCAGGCTTTGAGGCCACCCATATTTCAACAACTCCTTAGAAGTCAATCCTAAAATTACATAATCCTTAGCTTCCCCGCTTTTAACATACTGCCCGATAATATATCTTGCTGTCTTTCTGAATATAATTCTATTTTTTCCAGAATTAAGCAGATTCAATCTAGCCTTATAATCTGTTTTATTTTCCATTCTTCTTCTTTTTTTTATCATTTTATCATCCCTATCTCTTGTTTTAAGTGAGATAAATCTTTGAACATTCTCGATTTTATTTTATTTCCAAATTTATAATGTTCTTCCTTGCTTATTTTTCCCTTTGTCTTTAAATTTTTAATATGCTCTCTTAATTTTCTTATTGTACTAAGATAATTATCTTTCCTGACGGTTAATTTTCTGCTTCCTAAACCTTTCCTTGTACTTTTTCTATGCTTGCCCTTTACTCCTCTTATATCTTTTATTATAATTAATCCCCCATTCACTAAATCTCTAATATCTTGTTTTGTAATTGCCTCTTTAATTTCTTCTCCTGAAGTTATTTTAATCCTGTCTATGCCAACTCCTAATGTTCTCGCTATCAATTTCTTTTTATTTCTCAAATTCATTTTATATTCAAAATTTTTCCTCCATTCTCAACTATTTTCTTCTCAATATCTCTTCTTTTTCTGATTCCTAATTTGGCAATTATTACTGTCTGTCCCTTTGTTATTTTTTCAGCTTCCCTCATATTCCTTATTAAAATTGCTTTTATTTTCTCTCTGGTTTTAAATCCAATTTTTACTCTTACTTGTTTGCCTCTAATTCCTTGCCCTATTTTATTATCTATTCCTCTTGGCTTTCTCCATCTCAGATTTTTCTTCCTTCCCAATCTTTTGTAATAGTGCGAGCTGGTTCTTAAGAAACTCATTTTTTCCTCCCCTTGCATTTTTCTGTAATATATATCCCATCCTGGAAAATTCTTCTGTCTCTATTTCTTATTTTTGTTGCCTTTTCTATATTTGCTGCTGTCTGTCCTGCCTTTTCTTTATCAGAGCTTTCTACTAATACAACATCTTTTTCCACCTTTACCTCTACACCTTCAAGAATTTTTGCTTTTCTATCCTTAACTTCCCCAAGAAAATTTTTTATAATCAGCTCATTACCCTTAATAGAGACATTCATTGGAAAATGTACAGAGCAAATTTGCAGCTTATAAATATATTTCTCCTTTAATCCTTCCAGTAAACTTCTTATTATAGCAGCTGTTGTTTTGATGAGTTTCTTTTCCTTTTTGTTGTGTTTCTCGCTTTCTAAAATTATTTTATTGTTCTCCATTTTTGCTTTATATCCTAATTTTCTTTGCGATTCTTTTCCATCTTTGCTTAATTTTAATATATCTCCTGATATCTCTGCCTTAATTCCCTCAGGCAGTTCAATAATTTCCATAATTTTTTTCTTTTCCATCAGTAGAAATAAGCAATAAGGCTCCCTCCTATATTTTTTTCATAAGCCTCTTTCTGCGTCATTAATCCCTTGCTAGTTGATATTATAATAATCCCAAAATTTTTGGCAGGCAAATATCTTCTCATATATTTCTCAATCTTGTCGACTGTAACATAAAATCTTGGCTTTATTGCCTTGCATTTATTCAGATTTTTAATTTCTATAATTAGCTTCTTTTCTTTATCAATCTTGTAATCCATATATCCCTCTTTCTTTGCTATTCCTAAGATTTCTATTAAAAATTTGGAATATCTACCCGTTACTAGCTCTGATTTTCCAGCTTTCTTTGCATTCATTATCTGGTTCAATACATCTGAAATTATATCCTGTGACATTTTCTTTATGAATATTTTTTAAATCCTATTTCCTCGGCAATTTCTCTGAAACACTGCCTGCATAAATTTAATCCATATGAGGAAATATGAGCTCCTATTCTCCCGCATCTCTCGCATTTCTTAACTGATATTCCCAATTTCCTGTCTTTTGGCTTATTATGCTTTAAGAATCTTGCCACTTTCTCAGGCTTATTCTGAATCTGTTTCAAAATTTTTCTCCAATCGCTTGCTGTCATCTTAAATCTCCTCGGAGTTTAAGAGGCAGAAAATTTTTAATTTTCTCATATTAACTCCACATCAAATTTACTTACTAAAAAATCAGCTATTTCTTCTTCACTCACATTCTGTTTTTTAGGTATTTTTCCCTGTTTTATTTTCTTTATTCCTATTCTTTTTCCAGCCCTGGAAAAAGAAACAGATACATCAAATCCTATTATTCCTATATCTCTTTGATAAGTCATTCCAGGAATTTCTATATACTCTTTAATGCCAAATGAAAAAGAATTTTCAGAAATCTGCTTCCTCTTGATTTTGTTGTCTATTGTAGCGAATAATCTTCTCAAAAGTTCTTCTGCTTTTTTTCCTCTTAATGTCACTAAGCATCCAACTTCTAATCCTGGCCTTATATCTAAAGTAGGAATTCTTTTTTTGCTTGCTCTTTTTACAACCTTACTTCCACTTAATCTTTCCAGCAGCTTGACTCCTCTTTCTAAGGCTTCTGCCTTTCCTCCAATACTCAAAACAACTTTCTCTATTTTAAATTCTCTCATTTTATTTTCTTCTGTCATTTTAAATCTCCTTCAGAGTTTAAAAGGCAAAAAATTTCAATTTTTTTCATTTTATTATCATCAGATTTTCTGATTTTGAATTTATTTTCTCGTTGCCGATTTTGACTATAACCATCTTGTCTATCTTGTCTATTGTTCCGGTTTCGCCAAGATGTTTTCCTGCTATAAATACCACCTTGCTGTTATCTTTAAATGGAAGAATCTCAGAAATCTTGTTTTCCTTAAAATTAAGAACAACAGAATCTCCTGTTTTTATTTTTTCTTTTGTCAGATAATTTCTTCCATCACTCAAATTTACCTGAATTTTATTTCCCTTGAGAACTTTTTTCCCTATTACCTTTACTATTTTCTCTTCAGTCTCTTTTCCTTTAACTTCTATAATATTAAACTTTTTATTTTCCAAAATTAATTTTAAATTCTTATTTTCCAGGCTTAAAATATCAAACAAGCTTAATGGGAAATTCTCATCTCTAACAATTTTTAAATTAACTTTTACTTTCTTCTGATTTATTAGTTTCTTTGCTTCTCTTCTTGTTTTTGCCAAATCCAAAATATCCCTTAAAACTACAACAAGAGGAATAGACTTGCTTAAGCCAGAGCTAGGTATAGCTACATATTTTGTTCCTTTTCTTTTCAATGGCCAGGTTCTTGGCATGCTATTTCTTTTCAGGTGCATTTTTATTCTCCTTATTTATTTTTCTCTCCAGTGCTTTTATTCTTTTTTTATCCTCTAAAACCAACTCCAGGATTTGCAGTTTACTAGGATGAAAATAAACATTTATTTTTGTTCCATCTTTCTTTTGCTTTTGTATTCCTTCTATACTCATTCTTAATTTTTTTAAATTTATGTTATTGATTTTTCCTTCCTTGCCCTTAAATTTTCCCCTCATAACTTTAACTTTATCTCCTTTATGAATAGGAAAACTTCTTCTTGCATATTTTTTCCTTAACTCTTTGCTTAAATTTCCAGATATCATTTTGTGCCTTAAATGCAGAGGAGCATTTGCTAAATATTTTCTCTGCTTTCTTGCCTTACTGCTTCCTTTCCAAAATTTTGAAAATTTTTTCATTTTATTAAAATTTTTGTTTATTTAGTTTAAATTTTAATTTATGAAAATTGTTTACAATTTTCATTTTAAATAATAATGGAGGCCAATTTGGCAACCTCCTTCCATCTTTCTTGAACTTCTCTTGCAACAGGACCCTTAACCTGTGTTCCTTTTGGATTTCCTTTTTCATCTTTTAATAATACAACTGCATTATCTGTGAAAGCTATTCTTTCTCCTGTAAGCCTTCTATAAGGTTTTCTTATTCTTATGACAATTGCATCAAAAACCTCCCCCTTCATTTCTGGTTTTCCTACTCTTACTGAAACTTTAACCCAGTCAGCTATTTTTGCTGCTATCTGCCTTTTCTTTCTGCCCTTTCCTGTTTTTACACTAACAATTTTTACTATTCTTGCTCCTGAATTGTCAGCTGCTACAACATAACTTCCTATGTTCAATCCTTTTGTTGTTCTCGCACTTACAGCTTTCATTTTTCTTTTCTCCCGACTGCAATCCTATTCGTTTGCAATTCGCTCGCTTCTTCTTTTTCAACTTTTCCCAGATAAACAAAATGTGTAATCTTGCTTAATGGCCTGCAACCCCCAACTGAAACATAATCTCCTACGTTAACATCATTTTCCTTGCATTTAGGCAGTCTCGCATGAATTTTTGTTTTTTTCTTCATATATCTCTCATATTTTCTTATGTAAATTGTTCTCTCAAACTCTATAACTATTCTCCTAGGAAATTTTTTAACAACATTTCCTTTGAAAGTTCTTCCTCTTACTTTCAAAGTTCCATGCTCAGGACAGGTTTCATCAGCACAGCTAGATTTGTCTACTTCTATCTTTTCATTTTTCTTTTTCATTTTTTATTTTATAACTTCCAATTATCCACTTATTTGTTCTTCTTTAAACCCTATGTTTGATAAGGCTTGTTTTATTTTTCTGCTGTGATCTCCTTGCAGTTCTATCTTTCCGTTTTTCACTGTTCCCCCGCAAGCCAGCTCGCTTTTTAATTTTTTTGCAACTTCTCTTATGTTCACTTCCTTGCCAAGTCCATGAACAACAGTTATCAGCTTGCCGAACTTTCTTTTCTCTACAGTTACTGTTATTCTCTGTTCTTCTCTTGCTATCTCTTCACAAATACAAGTTTGTTTTGGAAGCCCGCATTTAGGACATATATTCATTTTCTTGTTGTGAGTATTAAAATCCTGGCAATTGCCTTTTTAATTTCTTTTGCCTTTACTTTTGTTTCCTTGCCAGCCTTGTGTTTAGTTAATTCAAATCTAAGTTCCTTTAATCTCTCTTGCAAATCCTTTTCATTCATAGCTCTTATATCTCTCATTTTTAATATTGCCATTTTATTTTTCCTCCACCTCTATTTCTGTTTTCCCAACTCCGCGAAAATCTTTCTTATTTTCGGGGCCCAAAAAGCTTTGCTTTTTTTGGTTTTCTAAAAGTTGCTCGTCTTCCCCTTTATCTTTAATTTCCTTCTTCTCCTTTCTCTTCTTAACTTTTTTCTCTTCTCCTTCTTTTAATTTTTCTAAATTCTCCTTTAATGTTTCTGAATTTTCTTTTAATTTTGCTATTAATTCAGGAGTAATCTTAATTTGATCATGAATCTTAGCATCTGGAGTCAATATACTTACTTTTATTCCAGTTGTTCCTAAAATAGTATCTGCTCTAGACTCTGCCCTATTTACTATTTTTGCAGTATCTCCGACTTTTTTTAAATAACCATGGGCAAATCTCCAGCTTTTAGCTCTTTCGCCTGGCAATTTTCCCGACAGCCTTATTTCAACTCCTGCTGCTCCTGCTTTGACTATTCTTTCCAGCATCTTATAAGCAATAACTTTAAACCTTATGCTCCCAAATCTTTCTAAAGAGTTAGCAATTTCATCTGCCACATATTGCGCATCAAATTCAGGCTTTTCAATTTCTAGGATATCTATTCTGGGATTTTCAAAATTAAATTTTTTCTTTATAATTTCTGTCAATTCAGCTATTCTCTCTCCTTTTCTTCCTATTACATATCCCGGTCTGTTTGTTGATATTGTAATTTTCTCTCCTATAGGGGTATATTCCATTTTTATGCCTGTAATCTTGCCCTTGCCGAGTTCTTTTTTTATAAATTCCTTTACACCATATTCATCTTTCTTCAACTGAACAAATTTTTTCTCTTCCATTATTTTTTCTTCTCCTTAACTTCTTTCTCTTTGACTTTTACTTCTCTAGTTTCTAAATAAACATGTGTCCTCTTAAATCTCTTTGAACCCCCTCTTCTAAAAGGCTGAGATGCTTTATTTGGTACAGCAGCAAAAATATAAGGCTCATTTAATCCATTTACCTGGCTGTTGGCATTCAAATTTTTCAATAACTTTACGAATATTTTGCAGGCATTAACAGGATATCTTCCTCTTTCCATTCCTTTTCTATGAGGCAGCTCGCCTTTCATTGGCAGTGCTTTTTCTTTTCTTATAATTTTCTCCAATTCTTTTACTGCATCATCAATTTTCTTGCCTCTTATAAATCTACATATTGCAACAGACTGCTTTGTAGATATGGGCAGATCTTTTCCTCTCAAAATTGCTTCATTTTTCTTAACCTTCTCCTCTTTCTTTGCTTTTTTCTCTTCAACTTTCTTCTCTTCCTTAATCTCTGTTTTCTTTTCTTCTTTATTTTCAGTACCAACTACTTTTTTCTCTTCTTCCTTGTTTTCTTTATTTTCAATTGCCATTTTTACTTAACTGACAATGCAGCTGAACTTTTAGTTGCCCCTACTCCTGGTGCACCATGTTTAATTTGTTTTCTTGTTAATGCAAATTCTCCTAGTCTATGTCCTATCATTTCTCCTACAATTTTTACAGCAATGAAATCTTTTCCATTATATACATATATCATTAATCCAACCATTTCAGGAACAATTACAATATCTCTTAAATGTGTTCTTATTGGTTTTCCTCTGCTTTCATTTTCTTTGCATTTTTTCACAAATTTTTCAATAACCTGGAAATTTCTCAATACATTTCTCCTCCCCCTAGATTTCAAGTACTTGGAAAACTCCCTTATATCTAATTTTTTCAATTCTTCTATTGTATTTCCTCTGTACTTAAATTCTTTTTTGCCTGATGCAAATTTTTCAATAGCCATTATCTTAAATTTCCTCGAAATTTAATGACTTCAAAAATCCTTGATTTTTGACAGTGCTCAGAAATTTTCATTTCTGACAGGTAAAAATTATCAAATTTTTTCATCTTTTCCTTCTCCCTGTCCTTCTAGGCCTTAAAGTTCCTACTTTTGCTCCAGGAGGAGCAAATCTTTTCGGAATTTTGCTTTTTATTCTTTTTCCTCTTCCTGAACCAAATGGATGATCAACAATATTCATCTTGACAGCAGATGTTCTAGGCCATACTCTTCCACCCTTAACTTTCATCATATAATATTTCTTGCCTGCTTTCATTATAGGCTTGTCTAATCTTCCTTGTCCTGCTATTCTCCCAATTGCAGCCTTGCAATTTTCATCAACCCATATCTCTTTTTTACTTGGCATTAAAATTGCAACTTTTCCTGGCAATTTTTTCGTAATTGTCGCAGAACTTCCAGAACTTCTTATTAATTTTCCCCCATCTCCTCTTTTTAATTCTATATGATATATCTGGCTTCCAGAAGGAATATTTTTTAATCTTATAATATTGCCCTCTTTTATCTCTCCTTCTCCTAATGTAATTTCTTGTCCTTCTACCATCCCTTGAAATGCAGGAACATAAAATATCCTGTCATTTAGCTTTACTCTGGCAATAGGGCATGTGTGAACAGGCGAGTTTATTAATGCTATAACTTTTGCCTTTCCTTCTTCTATAGGATAACTCAGCTTGTATCTAAAAGTCCTTTTCCTGACTCTATACCTCGGCCCTCCCTTCCCTCTTGCCTGTTGTATTATTCTCTTTCCCATCTTAAATCAATTTCAATTTAGTTGCTACATCAATAGCAGGATTTTTCTTATCCAATTTAATATAAGCAATTTTCTTGTTTTTCCTAGACAAACTCCTGATATTCTCTACTTTAACATTAAACATTTCTTCAAATTCTTTCTTAATCTCTTTCCTGTTTAATCTTCTATCTACTTCAAACACCAAGGTATTTTCCAATTCAATTAATTTGACAGTTTTTTCAGTTGTTATTGGTTTCATCTTAAATTCTCCTTAGAATTTAATGAGCCAGAAACCTGCAGGTTTCTGGATTTTCCTTTTCCCTCGCCTCCAAGCTCTTTTACAGCCTGTTCACTATAAATTACCATTCTTCCTAGAGGATATAAATCTTTTATTTCCAGCTCATTGACTTTTCTGACATCAAATAATTTTGTCTTATAGCTTTCATTTTTTCCTAGAACTAACAATAATTTCCTTTTACTTGAGAATTCATAAACTTCTTTTAAATTTTCCTTTAATGCTTTTAAGAACTCTTTTATTTTCTTTTTTAATAAATCAGAATCAATTATCATAGGCAATTTAATTTCTTTATCAAATGTAGAATATCTTTTTCTTACATAATCCTGGGAGGCAGTTGAAGCAATTGCAGAATTAAAAGCAATTAACTTTTCTTTTTTATTTATTTTTAATTTTTTTAAAAAATGCTCTACTCTTGGTATTCTTGCATGCCTTCCCCCTCTTGTTCCAGAAACTTCTGCACCTATCCAGTAAAATTGTGTTCCTCTTCTCCATAATGCTTTCTTAGGAACTCTTGATATACCATGCCCATAACTGGTTTTCCACAATCTTCTTGCATGTCTTATCTTGCCAGATGCAGCATGTTGCTTGCCAGCCATGAAAAAAGGAGCATATGGCTGCCATCTCTTTTCAGCTTCATAAACTTTCTGGCATATATCTTCTCTTATCTTTTCATTAAATATTTTAGGCATTTCAATTTCCTTGTCTTTTCCTAAAATTCTAGATTTCATTTTAATCCAAGAAACTCATACTTTTTCTTCTCCTGTTTTTTAGTTTTTCTTAATGGCAAAGTTAAAAGCAGTTGCCTTTTTTCATTTCCCGGCATAGAACCTTTCAAAAGAACATACTCAGAATTTATTTTTCCATAATGCTCAAAACCTTCTTTTTTATTAATTTCCTCTCCTTTTCCTAAATTTATTACATTGCAGTTATACTGAAGCCTTGTGAATAAACCCATCTGTCCAGACATTGCAACCCTGAACATAACATGAGCAGGATGCCAAGGCCCTAAACTTCCCGGCCTTCTTCGTCCTTTCTCACTTTTATGGCTTTTTAATTTAATGCCAAATCTTTTCACAGGCCCTTGTATTCCCTTTCCCTTGCTTAAACCCCTCACATCAACTAAATTAATATCTTTCAAAATCTCAGAAGCTAAAATCTCTTTTCCTATATTTTCCTTAACAAATTTTAATTTCTCATCTAAATTGCCTGATAAGGCAATTTCAGCTAAATCAGGAGTTTTTTTAATTCCTGTTTTTTTAGCAAGGGAATAAGTTATTACTCTTATATCATCATAATCTTTTATATTGTCTATACTGCCTTTTTGTTTTGGTAGCTTAACTTTTTTTATTAATTCTTTATCCTCAGAAACAATAACATCTTTCATTACTTTACTATCCTTATAAAATCTCACAGAAAAAATCTTCATGCCAGGAATCTCAAGAATAGAAACAGGAATAATTATTTTCTTATCTTTTGTAAGAGAATTTGGAGTAGAATCTTTTACAAGAGCAGAATCCATTCCAACTTTATAAGCAATAACACCCATTAAACCATATTTTCCTGGAGAAATTGCTTTCCAGTTTACACTAGGAATAAACTTTCCGGCCCTTTTTCTGGGCCAAACCTGCATTGAGCCTGCTCGAGGCTGACTTCTTTGTGCCATAATCTAATCCTAATGTGAAATTTATATTTCATTCTACCTCACCAAAATTAGCGCTTATTCTACACTTAACTCAAAATTGAAAGAAAAAAGGCATTTATAAAGTTTATTATTAGAAGATTTAAGCACAAGCTCCATTCTTACATACACATTTGTAAGTCTTGCTTTTGACTTTCCAGCTTGTCCCTGATTTTAAGCAGTAATATTCAGTTAGTTTTGTTCCTGCTTTATTACAGCTATCTGTATAAATCTTAGGAGATGATGAGAATATACCTTTCTTGAAATAAGATATTATTCCTGCATTACTCTTGTCATCACCCGAATCTGTCTCATAACAAGAAGAAACACATTTTCCATCGTAGCAGTTTTCAGGACATTGATAAGCTATCTTATTTGCCATATTATTCTCGCAATAATATTCATTTACTATTGTTCCTGTACAAGAATCTTGTTTTGTAACAAAACTAATTCCATCTAAAGTATAATACACCTGCCCTTTCTTGGAGTAATCTTTCCCGTCACTATCCTCACATTTTTTAGGACTTTCTGCAACTTCAAGATTCCAGTGCTCAGATTCAGCTGTCTGATATATTCCAGCTGCAGTTATATAATTATCATAATTTCCAGCTTTCTCAGCTTTTACTTTCCAGACAGGATTGCATTCATCATAATCTTTTAAATTGCCGCAGCTTTGAGGATTAGCTGTAAGCAAGGATAAGCCTAGAGAAGAGGAAACAACAAATCCTGTAATCTTATTTTTTAAAGCAAGGAAAAATCCCAGCAATCCTGTAGATGTTACAGTTTTCTCCTTATAATTGAAACTGGCTAATACATTCTCGCATATTCCTCCTGAACATGTAATTTTTGCAGAAACATCATAGCTGTCTCCTGCTGTTACGCTATCTTTTTTTCCTGTTACTACTACTTTTAACTTTCCTTTGCAATCAGGGCAGTTATCACCGCAATCTATTCTCCCATCATTATTATCATCCCTGCCATTATCACATATCTCAGGATTTTTATTGACAAAAAACCATCCCTTGCAATCACAATCTGTCAGCTTATTATTTATAGCAAGCAAGGTTCCAGAAGGATTTCCATTTTTATTCTCGAGAAAGCCACAGCCCTGAAAAGTTTTTCCTGCAAAATCTGAGCTAGCCTGGCACACTAATCCATTGCATACTAATCCTCTGCCTTGATTTGATAATCTTGTAACCCAGTTTCCAGATGAGACAAAATTTAAAATCCCTGTTCCTGCACTTTCCCTGTTTCCTACATAATCGCAATTGCAATTCTCAGTTACAACATCAAGAATAATATTCTCACTTGAAGTTGCAGAAAAAGAACCCTGGCAATATGGCTTTGTGCTGCAATCATAAATATCCAAGCAATCTGTTAATCCATCAGCATCATCATCTATACAATTATTACAAACTTCTTTTACCTGATTTATCTTAAATAAAGCTGAAGTGCATCCATCAAATCTCTGCTCTGTTGTTGAGGTTGCAGAAATAAAATTTTTTGTTGTAATAGTTCCTGTTATTCTATTATCAGCTGTTAATGTAAGCATGCCTGTTCCGTCAATTTCTTCTGTTCCATATCTTGCTTTTACTGTACAAGACAAGCCAGTACATGAAACTTCCCCAAGAACAGTGCTCCATTCTCTTCTCCATACACAACTGCTGCTTTTGTCAAGAACTTCATTCCCATGTTCTCCTAGCAAGTAACTTTTTGCATAACAATCTCCTGTTATCTCAAGTTGCATCCTTATCTTGCCATCATCACAATAATTAGTTAAGGCATTTACAGAAACCAAAAACATAGAAACCATAAATAATATAAGTAACACAAAAATCCCAACCCTCTTTTTCATATTCTTGCAAGTATAATAGGATATTTAAATTTTTAGTTTGGTTTATATACATAACTTTATAAAGCAAGAATCTTGCTTATAATTAGTATATAGGACGAGTTTAGAACTAGTTCTTATATCAATTAAACACACGGAGGATAATATGGGAAGATTTAATTCAGGCAGATCTGGTGGATTCAGAAGTGGCGGATTTGGACAGAATAGAGATTTTGAGCCAAGAGAAATGCACAAAGCAGTATGTTCAGAATGTAAGAAAGAATGTGAAGTGCCTTTCAAACCTACAGAAGGAAAGCCAGTTTATTGTAAAGAATGTTTTGCTAAAAGAAAAAGATACTAATTAGCATAAATTTTTATTTTTTATTTTTTTATTTAGTTTAAATTAAATGATTATGGAGGTAAATAAAATGAAAGGAAAAGTAAAATGGTACAATAGAATGAAAGGATATGGTTTTATTACCGGCGAGGATGGTAAAGATTATTTTGTTCATTCCAGTGAAATTACAGGAAGCATAGAAGAAGGAAATGATGTTGAATTTGAGCCAGCTAGTACAGAAAAAGGACCACAGGCAAAGACAGTGAAGAAAGCTTAAATTTGAATTAGATTTGTAGCAAGTAGGGCTTTTTAGGATTTTCTTAGTTTTTATTTTTTTGGTTCTATACCCTCGTCTCTTAATATTCTTTCACTCTCTTCTTTAGTAAGCACCGGTACTGTATTTCTGCCACCCATAAGTTTTTCTAGGGTTCCTGTTCCTTGTTGTGTTCTCTGTTGTGATGCCTCTGTAGGTTGCTCTATTGGTTTTGGTTGTTCTTCATAATTCAGATTTTCAAACTGAGACAAAGGAATTTTAAAATACTCATCTTTTAACACGTCATAAGCTGAGACACATTTGCCATATGTTTTAGAATCCTCTGCAACTGCTTCAATAGTATAAGGTCCGCCAGCGCGTTTTTTGAATCTAAATTGCTTGCCTCTTGCTTCTTCAATAAAGCTAGGTATATCTCCTTCGCATGATTTTAAAATTTCTAATGCAGTTGGCATATTTAAGCAAGAAAATCAGGATATTTAAGTTTTGTTGTGATATAATATATTTTTTACTTTTGATTATTGGTTATAGAGGATAATTTAAAGTTTTCCGACCAAGCTTGTTTTCCTTAATTTTGAAAGTTTTGAGCTTACACTGGATTTTGTTCTATTTAACTCATTAGCTATCTCTGCTAAATCTGGTTTTCCTGAATAAGGCGGATTATGATGTGTATATCCTGGATTTGATAATAATTGCAAAAGATATTCTGTTTCTTCAGCCTGCCATACATTAAAACCAGCTTCACTTAAACCACCTCTTATGGCTTCCATTCTGTCTTCCATAGTTAAAGCAAATATCCCACTCTTTTTTCTGTATGTTTCTCTGCCAGCTTTTTTTGCTATTCTTTTTCTTCTTTCTTCACTTATTGCAAATATCCCTTTACCTTCATCACGTAGATTCTTACCAACATCACTTGAAACATTATATCTTTCTTTTTCTGTTAGTGAAAAGCAGGCTTTTCCTTTTTCATAATTATCTTTTCCTAGGGCAGTTAAAGCTGCTTTTCTATGTTTTTTTGCTAAGCTTCTTCTTTCTCTTGCAGGAATAAGTTCTCTTATTATAAAAGCTACAGCAGTTCTTGCTATTCTTAAACTAGTAGTAGGAAAAATATTCATATAATCTGAAGCTATTTCATTTTGTTGATGGCCTTGTCTATATCTCTCAGCAATATCTTCTCCATAATCATCAACATAATCTCTTGCTATTCTTCTTGCTCTCTTAATTGCAGCCATTTGTATTGGGGCAATATTCTGTCTCATAACTTTTAAGATAAATAGGATTATTTAACAATTATTGTGGTGAAGTAGCGAGGTTCATCAGACGAGCAATTTGGCTCAACCTGGCTAGAAACCTAACCGAGACAAATTGTGAGTAGAGCTTGAGTTAGTTAGCTTTTTAAACTTCTTATTCTTAATTAAAACATGAAAAACAAGATTTGTTGCGGAGGATGCAAGTGCGGAGGAGCTCTTTATGGTTTAGGCTTTATCGGAGCTTTAATTTACTTTATTTCTACTACATCAGGATTTTGGAATATTGTTCTGGCAATATTGAAAGCATTAGTCTGGCCTGCAATCCTGGTTTATAGTGCTTTGAAGTTCTTGGGTGCTTAGATTTTTAATCATATCAAAAACTCTTGAATCAGGAGATAAAAGATAAACATGATCGTCTTCTGATCTTAAGGCTCGGTAAACTCTTTGCAGGAATTCTCTTCCTGCCTTGTCCATATAAAAAGAATTATAATGCTGGGGCTTGGTTTTTTTCAGAATTCTCCAAAAAAGCGATTTAATATTGGGATAGGGATATTTAGTTAATATTATACTATTGCAGGTTTCTCCAGGAAAATCTGCTCCTCTGTTGCATTTTGTAGAATATAATATTTTTAACTGCCCTGACTTAAATTTCTGGACAATTGCTCCTATGCTGTCTTCAAACTGCAGTTTCTCCAAGTTCTCTCGGGTCATGATATCTAAATTATACTCCCTGGCTTCCAGTTCTGAGGGGAGATCATTAAAAGAGTTGACATGAACTAAAGCAGGCTTTACAGATTGCTCTATGCATCTTTGCAAAGCAGTAAGATACCGCTCTCTTGTAACGCTTCCTGACTGAAAATTACTATACTTGCAGTTAATTTCCCTGCCTGTTTTTAAACTTGTGATTTTTCCAGGCATCTTAGTCTCTGCTTCAATAATCTTAAAATCCTTTATTCCAAAAATCTCCCTCAAAACATTTTCGGAATGTATTGTTCCAGACATCATTACGAATACTTTATTTTTATCAAGCATTTGCTTGAACATTTTTTCAAGACTTACTGTTACCAGCCTTACGATAAGGTTTTTTTCTTCTTTATAAAAGGAAATATAAGTTTCATCAAAAAAACCCTCAAATGTTCTTGCTACTTCGTCTGCATGATAGCAATAGTTTTCCTCGTCACACTCGACACGGCTCATGACATCAGAATCCAAGAAGTTCTTTAAAATATCAAGTATTTTTGTATTTTTCAAGGAAATTATCCCCTCGTCCAGAATATCCTGTTCAATTTGCTGGTCTCTTAAAATTTCAGAGGTTAGTTTTATTAGTTCGTTGATAATCTTTGAACTTTTCTCATCATCTGCAAATAAGCTTCCTAAAGCAAAATTCAGCCTGTTTATATCAATTTTTTTTTGGCTTGAAAAAGAATCAAGAAACTCATCACATTCATCAATAATTTCAATATCTGTGGCAGGTTTTCTGTTCATAACTGTTTCTAATTTATATTTCTCGCTGTTGAAAATTATGATATCTGCATCAAGATAAGACTGATACTGGTCATAATATCCGCATCCTTTTTTTCTTTGATAGATTGTGTATTTTGTGTTGTTTAATCCCTGATAATCTTTAGGAGAGGAGTTATCTAAGGATTTTAAATCCACATCAGAAGGAATTAATGGGCTCCAGTAAGGACAGACAGGAGCTATTGACATTCTTCTTATTTTGTCTAATGAGACAAAATCAGCTAATTCTACTTTCGGGTTTTTTCTTAAATATTCCCGGATTTGATTGATGTTTTTTTCTTTAATTTCAATTTTGCATGGAAGCTGGGAGTTGTTGCAGTTTTTGTTTCCTGGAACATGTATTTTATTCCTTTCTTCGAGCTTGTTCAAGAGAATCTGAAATTCAGTTAATTTCGAGTTTATTTCCTGTCTTATTAGGCTTGTTTCCTGCAGGAAAGGGCAGGAGAAGTTAGCTCTCCCTGTTATCATGCTTATTTTTAGTTTCTCTTTGTTATCTTTAAGAAGATATTTTTTATTTGTGTAATCATCTTCATATTGTTTTTGCAAAGCTTTAACTGGAACTACAATTGATGCTCTTCCAAGCTCTTTTGCAAGATTCAAGGCAATTGCTGACTTGCCTGTCCCGCATACGCCTTTAATAAAAATAACTTTATGCCCTTCGTTAATGGCTTGAATAGTTTCTTTTACAACATCTTCCTGAGTCTTGTTATTTGAGAAAACAAGGGGTTTCAAGATCTTATTATTTTCATATAAGTTCCACACCATTTTTTAACATATTTTTTTATAGGCAGGGGTTTATATGGATTTGTATTATTGCAAGATAGAAAGTTCTAAAAAGTTAATAGAGTTAACAGAAACATGGCAGTATACTCTAATTCAAAGATTTCTTGTTTTGAAAATTGCCCTTTCCAGTATAAGCTCCATTATATAGACAAGATAGAAACAGAACAGGAGCAGACTATTGAAGCTTTTATGGGAGGTCTTGTTCATAGAACTCTTGAAAAAATGTATAAAGATAAGAAGTTTAAGAAAAGAGTTGAGAAAAAGATTCTTATTAAGTTTTATAAAGATTTGTGGGAAAAAGAATATTCTGATGATATTTTAATTGTCAGGGAAGATGAAGGTTTGAAAGCTGATAATTACAGGAAAATGGGAGAGAAGTTTATTTCTGATTATTATAGCAGTCATAAGAAAGATGATATGGTAATTATTGGATTAGAAACCCAGGATATGCTTACTCTTTCTGATGGAAATAAATGGCATATAAGGATGGATAAGCTGGGATATAAAGGGGATATTTATTATATTTGTGATTATAAGACTAATGCCAGGATGAAAAATCAGGAAGAAGCTGATTCTGACAAGCAGTTAGCTATGTATTCTATATGGGTTAAAGATAAGTTCAAGGACGCTAGAAAAGTTATTTTGAAATGGCACATGCTTGCATTTAATAAAGAAGTAACTAGTGAGAGGACAGATGAGCAGTTAAAAAAGCTTCAGGAAGAGATAATACAAGTAATAAAAGAGATGCAAAAAGCTGAGAAAGAAGATAATTTTCCAAGAAAACAGTCTGGTTTATGCGCTTACTGCCTGTACAAAGAGCATTGTCCTTCTTTCAAGCATGAAGCTATTGTTGAAAAAAAGCTTGAGAAGAGTATAGAAACTTTTAAGGAAGATCAAGGATTGCAGTTAGTTGATAGTTTTGCTGAGATTAAAGCTAATCTTGCAGAATTGGAAAAACAAAAAGAAGAATTTGAGAATAAGCTTATTGAGTTTTCCAAGCAATTAGGAGTTGATGCTGTTTATGGGAGCAACATGGTTGCCAAAGTTAAGGAGTTTGAGAAGATAATTCTTCCTGAAGAAAAAGAAGAATTTTTGGCATTATTAAAAGAAAAAGGAATTTATGATGCATGCAGCATGATTTGCCATCCTAAACTTCAAAGCAAGTATTTCAAAGGAGAGCTAGATGAACATAAAGATGTTTATGATAAGATTATGAAGGAGAAAGACTGGCGAGTTAGTCTGATCAAGAGGAAGGATGTCGAGGAAGATTGAGTGTGAAGAAGAATACGAGTATGGATGAGCTGGGTAGGATAAAATAGAGCTATTTTGTATTATATTTTACATATTTTGTAACTTACAGTACAAAATAGAAAGATTTATAAAGCGCAAGAAGTTATATAGTATATGGTTACAAAGTATGATATTTTTGAAATAGTTTACAAAAATAGAGCTGCAATCAAGCCGATTGAAGTTGTTAAAAAGCTAAATAGAGATGAAAAAGAATACCATCTGATTCATAAATACTTAAGAAAACTTGCAGATGAAAAGCTTCTTGTGAAAAAGAAACGCGGCTTTCAAGCTGAAATCTCAAAAAAATCCGAGCTTCTCTACAGTTTGATTTTTTATTGCTTAAAAAATGGAATAAACTATAATTTTATTTTAGACAAAAATTTTGCACAATTCATCAGCAAAGCGCTGCAAAGGGGAGAAATAACTTCAAAGAATGTTAATCTCAATCCAAGAACCTTAAAAAAATATGTTGAAATTTTGGGCAAGTATGGAATGGTTCTCATAATCTCAGAGAAACCACTAAGAGCAAAGATATTCTATAATATCCTGCTTAATAATCTATTGGTTTATTTTGGCTATAAACATCCAGTCATAACTGAGAGCTCAAAAAGTTATATTTCCGAAATAGAAAAAGAATTGAAAATTTACAGGAAATTGAGAAAAAAAGAGGAGGAAAAATACCGAAAGATAATAGGCGAATTTGAAATCTCCTTTATATATCACAGCCTTTCTCTTGAAGGAAATCCCATCACTCTTCCAGATACTATTAAAATTCTCAAAGACAGGCTCATTCCTGCAAATTTGAGAAGTGTGGATGTTGATGAGGTTAAAAATTACCAGGAGGCTATTTCTCAGATGATTAGAGATACAAATGAGAGAAAGCCATTAAGTCTGCAACTGGTGCTGGATTATCATAGAATGGCGATGAGGCATCTTTCACATCTTGCAGGAAGCATAAGGGCAATTAAAGTATTTATTAAAGGCAATCCAAATTTCAAAATTACTCCTCCTGAAAAAATTAAGGAAGAGCTTGGGGAGCTGTTTGAAAGATATAATGAATTTATTAAAAGAAAAAAAGCTTCTTTAGAAGAGATATTGAAATTTGCAGTTTACTTCCATAACGAGTTTCAGCATATTCATCCTTTTGAAGATGGGAACAGCAGAATAACGAGGTTGATTACATTCCACTTGCTGCAGTCAAAAGATATACCTATATTTGATATTCCTTTTGGCTTGCTGGATGAATATATGAGTTATACTAAAGGCTCAAAAAGCAGAGAAGATAAAAGGCTTTATCAAAACCTACAAAAAATAATATTATTCAACTTGAAGAAGATAAATGAAAGACTCTCCGGATAATTTTAGGTAAAGATAAAGAGGAGTGTGTAGGTGGTGTGATTGGAAGAGTGAGTTGGGAGATGTGGGGAGAGTTGGGAGGAAAAGTTCTCTATTTCTTAAAACCGAAAGCTTTTTAAATACTATCATTATAATGATAGTATGAATTTGGAGACATTAAACCCCTATGTGTTAAAGATTTTAATAGCAATAAGAAAAGAAGATTCTGTAATTGGAATTTCGAGAAGAATTAACTTATCTTTTGGATGGACTTATAAATGGGTAAAGGAATTAGTTAAAGAGGGCATAATAAAAGAGAGGTGGAGAGGAATAGTTTTGCAAGAGGACAATAAGACTTACAAGAGGATTTTAAAGTTCATTAAAGAAATTCGGGACATAAGGTTCTATTATTCTGTTTTGAATTTGTTTGGGATAAGATATTGTTTTGAAAAAACAGATGCAGTTTACATTTGGACAGAAGGAAGGTATAATATAGCAAGATATAGGGAGTTTTATCCTATTTTTATCATGATAAAAAAAGAGGATTATCATATTTTCTTACGATATTGCAGGAAGTTAAATTTAAAGATTAGGGCTAGAAAAGGAATTTTTTATGTTCCTGAAGTTGTGGAAGATTTCAAATTTGTTAAGAAAGATGACTTATTTGTAGAGCCATTAAATGAAACAATAGAGTTTATGAAAAAAAATATCTACAATTTCCAGCCAGCTTTGGAAATGATTCAGGAGATGTATGGCAGGAAATTGGGAATAAAATATAAAGAAATATAATATGGAAGAGCTAGTAAAAAGAGAAAATCGGATTTTTGAAATTTTGCAGAAATTTATAGATGTAAAACTGGAGTTTATAATTGTTGGAGGATATGCTGTTTCTGCATTTAAGCACAGGTTTTCTGTTGATGCAGATATTGTTATTAATACAGAGAATTTGAAAAAATTTGAGGAAATATTAGAAAAAGAAGATTTTAAGAAAACTATCAGCAAGGAATTGGGGAATATTTATTCTTCTAGGTTTATGAGATATAAAAAAGACAAAGAATTTGTTGATTTGTTGATAGATGCTTTGGCTTCAAGAACGACAGACGCAGCTTTTAGCTACGAATTGCTGCTTGAGAACTCTGAGAAGAGAAAGATTGTAGGCATAGAAAAAGAGATTATTGCCAGAATTCCTGCCAAGGAGTTGTTGATAGCAGTTAAGTTGCATTCTGGCAGATTAACTGATTTTAGAGATATTGCTGCTTTGGCTAAAGATACTAATTTGGATTTAATAAAAAAGTTTCTATTTAGAGGCAATATTAAGAAAGTAAAAGAAAATTTAAAATTGCTTAAGAAAGTTGTTGAGGACAGGAATTTTGTTGATTCTTTTAAGGGGGTTTTTCTTGAGAAAAAATTTGACATCGATTTAAGGCAAGTTAGGAGAATAAGCAAGTTAAAGGTGCGAGTTAGTTTGATCAAGAGGAAGGATGTTGAGAATGAGGAAGAATGAAAAATAAGCAAGAGTTTGGAGAAGCACATCAGGGCGACGACTGGTTGCGAGTAGAGTGTGAGGAGAAGTTTGAGAGGGATAGAAAGGAATAGGTTTTTATATTTAAAAAAGGTGTTAATTCTATGATCATTAAGACTAAAGAAACTGTTAATATAGTAGTAAATCCAAAAGAAGAGTTTGCATATGGATATATTATAAAGGCATTAGCTGGAGGGCTTTATCCAGATAAGTTTCATGTCATCCGAGAATATGTCCAAAATGCTTTTGATGCCATAATAAGTTTACAGTTAAAAAAAAGCAAAAGAAAACCTATTAAGATTATTATAAAGAAACCATCTATATTTATTTTAGATGAAGGTATTGGAATGGATAGGCACACCCTTAATGAATATCGTAAGGTCGGATTCTCAAAGAAAAAAGCGGGAGAAGCTGCAGGATTCAGAGGGATAGGTAAATTAGCAGGGATTTCTGTTGCTAAAAAGATGATTATTACCACTTCACCAGTTGGTATTCCTGAAAAATACAAATTAACTTTTGATGCTGAATCAATGATAAAAGAAATAGATGAATTAAAGAAAAATAGAGAGAATATATCTTTGAATGAATTGATAGAGAAACATACTGGCCTAACTTCTGATACTGAAGATAAAAAGGCTCACTATACTTTAGTAGAACTACAAGGAATAAGACCGGAATCAAGATTACTATTTGATAAAAAAAAGTTAATAAACTACTTATCTAAAAATACCCCGGTCCCCTTTGACCCAAGATTTGAACAAGGTGTAGAAATAGAAAGGGATATAAAAAAATGGGTTACAGATTATAACTGTGTAGATATACTTGTTGATGATAAGAAGGTATACAAACCATTTTTAAGCAAGTTAAAACCATTTAAACATATTCTAATTTGGGATAGTAAAATAAAAAATAAGCTAATTGCTTATTGTTGGTACTGTGAAAACGCTGGCAAGGGGCAAATAAAGCCCATAGAGATAAGCGGATTAGTTTATAGGCATAAAAATTTTGCTGTAGGAGATAATAATCTTGTAAGGAATACTATTTGGAGTAGTTCTTCGAATCTGGCTTTTTATTTTCTAGGCGAGATTTACTTAACAGACCTGGAAATCATCCCTACTTCACAAAGAGACGACTTTGAACATACAAAAACAAGAGATTCATTTTATAAAAAGGTAAACATGGAAATTGCAAATGAGCTTAATAGTTTGGCTCACGAAAGTTCTGATATTAGAAAGGCGCAGGAGTATGTAATTAAAGGTAATGAAATAATCTCTAAGATTGAAGAGGACCTTAAAGAAAAAGACCCCATACTAAAAGAACTAAATTCTGAGAAGATAGCTCAGATAGTGAAGGTAGCCAAAGATATTCAGAGCAGAGAAAAAAACATTCCTAAGAAAGAAATAAAAATGAAAAAACTGGCTGAGGCAGTATTAAAACGGGCCAAGATATTAATTAATAAAATTGATGATGTAAAAAGTCTAGAGAGTGAATACTCTATTGAAAAAAAGGTCAGCTTAAACAAACAGGCTAAAGAGGTATATGATATTGCTATACGTACAATTAAGGATTTTTTAGTCAATAAACCAGAAGAAATTGAAAAAATAATAAAGATATTTAATAAAAATTTAACAAGATACTTCTCAGAAAATGGTAAACGGGTTGCCTAAAAAATATTCTTCTACAAAGAATAAAGATAGAGTTCGAGATGAAGATACTAAACTTATAAAGAATGAATTTCTACGGAAAGGTAAAAGATTAAACTATTTAGGAATGCCTTCTGGTAAGATTAAAGACATACTCACTTGGAGAAAGTATTTAGAGAAGTTCACGGCCATAGAAATTGATGAAACACAGAGAGGAGAGATGGTACTAAATGCTGCGAGAGAGGGAATCTCTGGTAATCTAAATATTCTTTTTGGGGATATAGAAGAAATATTGATAAGTGGAAAAGACAAATTTGGAAATCGCTTGAACTGCCCTTATGATATAATTTTTTTGGATTTTTTTGGACCTATTTTCTATGTAGGGTTTAGTCGTGTTAAGGCAATAAGCGCCTTGGTGCAAAAGCAAGTTGGACATCCTTTTTTGCTACTTATAACTCTGAATCTCCGAGAGAGAAGGTATTCCAAAGCTAAATGTATAAAAGAAATAAATAAGATTAAAAAAGAATTACTAAGAGTCTTTTCAGATATTGTTATTCAGAAAAATATTGAGCAAATATTCGAATGGTATTCTAATCCAAAGACAGATGAGATGTATCGACAGAAGTTATTTGTACCATATTTTATAAAAAATATATCAGAAAACTGTGGCTTTAAAGTTCATGTTTACACTCCAATTTTCTATAAAGGATTTAACAAGCAGCCCATGATACATTTTATTTTCAGGCTTGAACCGGAACAAAATTGCGTGTTAAGAGCATTCAGTAATCAAAGTATTTTGGATATTATAAATATCAAAATAAAAGAGGCGAAGGGGGGAAGAGTAAACTTATTAAAATTTCAGGCTCCGAGTTTAGCTAACATTTAAAACTTCTTTTCTTAAAATTCTTATAGTTTGTAAATATCTTTCTCTTGTTGCATGTCTTCTTTTTATAAATTCATAAAATGACATATTCTTGAATAATCCCGGCTGATTGCACCAAGAAGCCAAATCGGTATAAAATGCCCTATATGGAGAAGAATAACATTTTGTATGTCTCATTATATAAGGAAGACACTTATTTTCTTTTAAGAAAAAAACTCTTTCTAAATCTTCTTTTAATGTAGAATCAAATCCAACAAGAACAAAAAATTTAGTTTGCCAATCATGAACTAAAGGTTTCCAAATTTCAAGATTTCTTTCTATAATTGGTTTATCTTTTGGATTATCAAAAGCAAAGATAAATTCACCATCATAATTTAAGCTTGCTAATAACTGGGCTTTTTCTGGAGTTAATAATCTAAAATCTAAGCCTTGTTTGAAAGTAATTGCCTTGCCCGTATTTTTCAGTTCAGCCATTATTTCCATACAATTTGGAAGAGCTAAAAAATTATTATCTAATAACATTATTTTGGGCAGTTTTGAATTATAAAATTCTTTTAGTGGGCTATGTAACCTTAACTTACCTTCTTTTTGAGGAATAAAACAAAATTTACAGTGCCTTATACACCCTCTTGTTAAGTAACCGAGACTATATTCATTATCGGGATATAGACTATAGTCTGGAAATGCGTGCTCAATTTTTTTATGAAGATTTATCTTTATATCTACTCCGGTTCCTCCAAAATAAACTTGTTTGCAATTTTCTATTTTTACTACATCTTTATTTAAAGTAAAAATAATGCTAACAAAAACTTTAGTATATTTAGACGCATCAATTTTAATTTTTTCTCTTTTATGGTGACCATACCCAGAATAATTAAGTTTAATCAAATCTCTTTTGAAACCTTTTTGTTTGTAATAAGAAGAAATTTTCATTAATGCTAGGTTTGGAATTGAACTATCCACATCTACCAGAAGTATCCTCTTTTTCATAGGAATAATAAGAAAAAGATCTTTAAAAATCTATTGATCTGAAAAACTAAAAGTCTATAAATAAGGGGTTCTGGGTTCGCATAAAATATATAAACGAACCCTTTCTACCCTGGCTTATGTCTAAAGCCTTAGAAAAATTTAAGGAGGATTTTGAAAAAGTTAGAGCAAGAGGTTTTATTGAGTCCCATAGAACCCACAACACAGGAATTGGAAAAACTTTTGAAGATGTATTGAATGTCGTAGAGAATAATAAGCAAGATGTTGATTATCTAGATGAATTAGAATTAAAATCTGCAAGAGAGCTTTCTAATAGTATGGTTACTCTCTTTACTAAAGCCCCTTCACATCCTCCAAATGCAAATAGTATATTAAGATTAAAATTTGGAAAAGAGGAGGGAGAGTTTAAAATTCTTCACACTACAATTTCAGGAGATAAATTTAATACTTTTTTAAATAAATATGGGTTTAAATTAGAGGTTGATAGAAGTAAAAAAAGAATCTATATTTTAATTAAAGATTTGGTGAGTGATAAGTTAATTGATTTTGAGTGTTACTATAATTTCAAGGACTTAATGGAAATTGTAGAAAAGAAATGTAAAAATATTGTTTTTGTTACTGCAAAAATTAGGAAGGAAGGAGAGAAAGAATCTTTTCATTTTCAGAAGGCTCTTTTATTGACAGGATTGGCTTTTGATAAGTTTTTGCAGGGAATTGAAGAAGGAGCAATCTTATATGATATAAGGATAGGAGTTTATAGAAGTGGAAGCAACAAAGGCAATACCCACGATCATGGCTCGGGTTTTAGAATAAAAAAACCAGATATAGATAAAGTATTTACTATTTCTAAAATTTAATTTTGCTTAAGGGGTTTCCAGAAATCTAAAATATATTCAAAAGTTGTTCCTAATGTAATATAATTACTAGGCCAACCGAATATTCCTGCACCATTCACTAAATTTCGCCTATCCCAGATTATAGTATTCCTCAATTCATACCCTGCTTTTTCTAAGGCATCAATAACATAAATATGAAGAGGAATTCTTCTATTTTCCCACCATAAATCAGTAATATTAATTATGCAATGTGCTTTTGGTTTTAGCAACGGTAGAATTTTTTCATAAATTTTCCCTAATTCTTCTGCGAATTTCTTAGGCTCCATGGTTCCTAAATCTCTAGGATCATTTGAATATTGTTGAATTTTTCCATAATGTTGATTATACCTCGCTTTTCCTGGTCTGCTCTTGTTTAACTTTGGTTTACTGAGCATGTTTGCATAAGGAGGAGAAGTTACGCATAATGAAACAGAATTTTCTTTTAAATACTCTGGGATATTTATTGCATCAGCTTCTATCATTATTTGTTTAGTATTACTGCTTAGCTTTTGTTGCGAAATTCTCCTGTTTGCATAGGCAACATATTTTTTATTTAAATCAAATCCCACGGCATTTCTCCCTAAATCTTTAGCTGCAATTAAAGTTGTTCCTATCCCTGCAAATGGATCGAGTACAAGTTCCCCTTTATGAGTAAATAGATTAATACATTTTGCAGGTAGAGCTATTGGGAAAACAGCAGGATGAATCTCTTTATCTCTTATATCTCTACTTTCATAAAAAAATTCCCAGAGAGCAACTTGTCCCTTAAGCCAATCTTTCGGTTCTAAGCAGTTAATATGGGTAGGCCCACAATCACATACTCTTTCATGGTTAATATCAAGCAATTTATCTTCCATCTTTTTATTCCCTATTCTATTAGTTAGTTTCTTCATTTTTAAATACTTTTATGTTCTTTATTAGCTACAATTTGATAAATCAGATGGACCCAAATAGACAATAATCCCAAAAGAAAGAATCCTAACCCAAATATCTCCTTGTGATAGCAGACGGCCATATAATAAGTAGACGTCTACTCTTTATAAACCTTTCGACGTCTAAATATTTATAAAGAAGTGGTAACATGTATTATTAATGAAATTACAGAAACATCCTAGCAGGAAGGCAGAAAATGGAGAAGATTACTTTAAGTGGGAAGTTATATTGCCTAAAGAAGCAGTAGAAAAAGCCCAATTCAAAGAAGGCGACGAACTCGAAGCATCTGCAAAAAAGAGAGAGATAAAACTTCGGATGAGGAGAGGTAGGGAAACAAAATGAGTATTGGAACAATAATAATTATAATTCTTGCATTAATTATTGGTTACTTTATTGGAAAATGGCTAACCTCAAGAGGCAAGTGGGGAGAACAAAAAGCCAAACTTGAATTACAATTTAATAAACAGGTCTCTGAATTAAAAGATAATTTTGTTGATAAAGAGAAAGAATATTTAGGAAGAATTAATGAAATAAAACTACAACATCAAAAAGCAGTTGCTAATTTGGATGAACAATATAAAGGATTAATCAAAGGATTTAGGCAAGATGCTGTAAGTCGTTCACGAAGCACCCTATTAGGAAAATTATGGGAACACGTAGCTCCCTTTCTCCCAAAATTTAGGTATAATCCTGCCGATATGAAATTTATTGGTTCTCCAATAGACTATATTGTTTTTGATGGCATGGGAGACAAAAAAATAGATAAAGTTGTATTTCTTGAAATAAAATCAGCAAATAGCACATTAAATGCTCAGGAGAAAAGGCTAAAAGAGGCGATAAATAAGAAAAAGGTAAAATGGGAAGAGTTTAGAATTGAGGATGTCACTAATTTAAAATTTGAAGATGGGAAGAGTTTTGATAAAGATATTCAAATACAGTTAGACAAGATTAAGGATAATATAAGAGAAGATGTTGAAGAAATAGAAGAAAAAGAACCTTCTGAAGAAGACATTTGGGAATGTGATAGTTGTAGAGAGGAATTTGAATTAGACGAGAGGGAAAAGAAAGAGTTAGAAGAGAAAGGGAAAGTTAAAGCAAAATGTCCATCTTGTGGAATAACAGTAACCTGCGAGTATGAAGATTAAAAAAGGAGAAATAAAGCTGAGAAGAAGATGAAAGAAGAAAAAATCGAACTTAGATGCCCAAATTGTGATTATTTAATGAAGAAGATAAAAATTTCTGATATTGGGAAAAAGGAAGAATTAGAATTAGTTTGTGATAAATGTAAACATCCAATATCTATAAAACTTAGTAAAAGAAAAACATTTTATTGTGAAGGATGTGGAAAAGAATTTGGGTCAAAAGAAGAAGCCAAAAAACACGAAAAGACATGCAAAAAAGAACAACAAAAATTTCAAGTATTCTGCCCTTATTGTAATTCGGAAAGATCTATTATATTCAATCTTTCTGGCGAGACTGGAGAATTAACTTGTAGTAATTGTAACAAAAAATTTAAATTTGCTTTTGGGAAAGTTAAAAGTGCTACCGGTCTTACGGGATATGTAGCCAGACAAGGTTTTATAAGAATAATAATTAATAACAAAGAAGAAGAAATAAGCTGGTATTCTGATAGTGAAGTTAATTTGAAAAGTGGCGATTTGATATTAATAATATGGAAAAAAAGATTGTTGAACAAGAACAAACCCTATTGCATATCAAATTTTATGACTGGAATGAGGACTTTATTGTAAGATGAAATTTTATGATTGGTTTAAAGAGGGATCAGATAAGGAATTACAAGAAGCAGTAAATAATAATATGGATAAAGGATTGAATGAGAGGAAGTTAAAAATAATTCCTGCTTATGGAATTTATCTACAAAAGAAATTAAATGATAAAACAACAAATCTTGTCTTTGCGACGTGGGTTCTTGCATTAGCAACGTGGGCTTTAGCAATTGCAACCATAATTTTTGCTCTTATAAATTAAAAAGAAAACAATTTGAAGAATTTTAAGAGATGAAACTCAATTTAACTTTTGTTGGGATTATCGCGACTATCGGGACAGCGATCATGATAGCTCCATTCTCTTTCTTTATTACATTATTATTGCTCTTGGAAAGATTCTCTGTTTTAACTCTTCCTGATTTCCCTTATTCAAAAATAATAAAAGCTACTCTCTTAATTATTTTTGGGTTAAATTGGGGACACAATTATTTGAGAATGAAAAGATTGATATAAAGATAAACCTTAAAAAGAAGTGAATATTTATTAGAAGATGGCAAGAAGAATAAGTTTCTGGGCAAGAAAACCCGTAAAGAAAAAGGTTGATGTTTGTTTTAAGACTACTAGTGGTAAAAGAGTCTGCTTCAAGGCAACAAAAAAAGTTCCAAAGAGAGTAAGGGTTAGTTTTAGAGTAAGAAAATGACATTAAAATTGTATTTGGATTCTGGAATTTTAATTGCTTGTTATGCTAAAAAAGATATTGATCCTTTATATAAAAAAGACAGGCATATAGAGGTTATTAAAATATTAAAAGCAACAAAAGAAAGCAATCAAAAAATTAGATTATACATCTCAAATTGGGCTATTTTAGAAACAATAAGGGTTTTAGTAAAAGTAAAAAATTTTGATGAGTTAAAAGTAAACAACTGGATAAATGGGATAATATCAACACAATCTTTATTAAAAAATGAGCTCATTTTACTTAGATTTAGTAAAGATTACTACATAGATAATCTTTTTCAAGATATCAAAAAAGCACTACTTACATCTAAAGAAAAAGTTCATACTGGAGACATAATAAATGTAATTTGCATGAAGAAACATAAAATAAATAAAATATTAACTTTTAATGATAAAGACTATAGTGGTTTTTCTAATATATATCCTTACAATCCATTTAAAACAAGCATTAAAAAATCAAATTAAGTAAATTAAAAATCCAACTCCCTTCTCACCCCCAGTAACCTTTAAATCCTTCTTTAAATTTATAGACAAATGAAAGGGAAAAAGAATATTAATAAAAAAGTGATAGCATATTCAATCATAGCTATAATCTTTCTTGCATTGACTTTTCTTGTAGACTGGATATTTATAATTGGAGCTGTTGTTATGATGTGGCTTAATCAGAAAGAGTTGAGGAGAAAAAAAACCTAAACCCCCAACTTCTTAATCTTCATATTCTTATTTACTATTAACAACTCTCCTACCTAATCCTGCTGACTATAAACCTCAAACAAAAGGTTTATATACTAACTTATACCTAATAGTTATAAGTAAATAACTAAATAATATAGAAATGTCACAAACTGAAAAACAACTAAAACCAGCTCACTGGCCTACTTTGAATACAGTAATTATGGTAGAGAGAACTCTAAAAAATATGAATGAAAGTGTAATTTCTATAGCTGAACTTAAAAGAAGACTTCCAAGACAGGTAAACCATAATACCTTAATGTTAATTCTTGAATATTTAGAAAGAAGTAATAAAATTGCAGTAACACTAAAAGGAATAACCTGGCTGCAAAATATAAATTCTAATTTAAAAAAAGCGATTATTGAAGGCTTAGAAATATGAAAGAAGTTCGAGTAATTTTATCGCCAGAGGCAGAAGAAGTTTATAAGAATCTTAATCAAGAAGCCGAAAATTCAAAACAGGCAAGAATGATTTTGAAAGCAATAAATCAGAAAAAAGAATTAATAAAAGCAAATATTCATTATGGAGATCCAATTGCAAAAAATCTCATCCCAGAAGAGTATAAGCTGAAGTATGGGGCAACCAATTTGTTTAGAGTAGAGTTGCCTGCTTTTTGGAGAATGCTTTACACCCTAACGAATAATGAAGAGATCGAGATTATAGCATTTGTTCTTGGTATAATGGACCATCCAGATTATGACAAGAAATTTGGTTACAAAAAACAATAATTCTAATATAAAACCCACGGGCTCAGACTGCTGTCTTCGCCCTAAACCCCTAATTTCTTAATACTCATATTCTTATTTACTATTAACAGCTCGCTTAAATTAAATGGCTGCCATTCATCTTCTATTGGGTTCCTTGCCTCTAATTCTAGCTAGTAGAAAATAATCTCGGAATAGGAAGATGAAAGAGAAAAATAAAATTAATAAAAAAGTGATAGCATATTCAATCATAGCTATAATCTTTCTTATATTGACTTTTTTTGTAGATTGGCTGTTTATAATTGGAGCTGTTGTTATGATGTGGCTTAATCAAAAAGAGTTGAGGAGAAAAAATTAACTCTCACTCGCCCTCACTTCGGTTCGGGCTCGTTCTATAAAACCAAAAGATTTATATACTGTTATTTCTAAATTTATGTGTATAAAAATGGAAATAAAATGGACATAAATAAGGAAGATATAGTAAACATTAACAGAAGGCTGGGAGGGGATTTATCCAGGAATGGAAGCTTGGATTATGCTGTAGACAAAGCAAACCAGGAAAAAAGAAATCCTTACAGAAAAATTGCTTATCTAGTTAGAGCAATTATAGTAGACCATCCATTTACAGATGGAAATAAGAGGACTGCCTTAGAGATAGTAGTAAAGGAGTTTTATGGACACGGGATAGAATGCGATATTGAAAAGCTAACAAAAGTAATAACAAAAATAGCTAAAAACAATATTCATGAAATAATTAAAATTGAGAGGATGTTGAGAAAATGCTGCCAAAAAGAATAAAAGAACAGATAAAGAAAGGACAGGAAATATTAGAATATTTTGATGAATACAGAAAACTGCCTTTTCAGAGGAAAAGAATAGACATAACTTTATCAGTTGGAACTATAAATAAGCTGAAAAAATTAAGGGAGAAGACAGGGAAGCCCATTTCCCAGATTATTGAAGAGAAAGTTAGATAATTCTCACTCTACTCGTTGCTTCTGGGCTTGTTCTTTCTCCCACTCCAGTAATCTTTTATGATGTTCTCTTGGGGATTCCCAAACACGATTTTCAAAAACTCCCCAATATTTTTCTGCAAGAGCTCTTCCAAACCTCAAAGCCTCAATATAAGCAGACTGTGCTGCATTTGTTCTCGAACCCCTTATATCATAAAGATGAGGCCCATTACAAAACTCCGGTTCTCCTATATTCAGGAATTCTGAATATACAGGAAAATGTTGTCCTCTTCTTGCCCCCCTGACAAAAGTTCTAAAAAGAAATTGGTGTGTTCTGTCTTCTCTTGTTCCCCACACTCCATATTCTCCATCGCCAAGCACTAATGTTACTCTTTTAAACCAATTTTCAGGAGCAGGAATAAAATCTGGAATTAAGTCTCTGGTAGTTAATTCAAGTCTCCTTTCTACAGCTGAATAGCCGTCTTTTTCATTTCTAAGTCTTCTTACTGCCTCTTTTAAATCTTGAAAGGATACTCTTGGGTCTCTGATTCTAAATGGACCAAATGTTTCTTTTATATGAGACGGGTTTCCTAAATCAGACTCAATTATATCATTTTCAGGATTAACTGCCATATTTTTTTATTTACTTCTTGCTTTATATTTATTATTATAATAGAAAATATATGCTAATAAACTAACTCTCACTTTACATAACTCAAAATCTCCCTTACAACCTGTTCTGGAGTTTTATTATCAGTATTAATTATAATGCCATAATCAAAAGCTGAAACTAATCTAAAAACTTCTCCTGCTGCTTTTCCCCCATAAACTTTTTTTCTTTTACTATCTCTTTCTATGCATGTTTCTACAGGAGCTTTAAGATTAAATATATAATGCTTCATTGGAAGGTTTTTTTCAAGATGCTCAACCTGTTCTTTAAAATAAAAACATCCATCAAAAATAACTATTTTCCCCTTGCTTAAATCTTTTTTAACTTTAGGCAAGACTATTTCATTGGCTTTAACAAAATCTTCTGGGAGAAAATCATTATTTTCTTTATCTAATCCATTTTCTTCTAAAACCTTGTCAATTGAGATATATTCTGCATTTAATTTTTTAGCTAAAGCCCTGGCAATTGTAGTTTTTCCTATACCAAGAGGCCCTCTTATAACAATAAAATAGCTCATAATATCTAGTTGATAACTAACTTAAAAAACCTAACTAACTCCAAACTCCTTACTAACTTTATTGCAAAGAACTCAGATTTTCCCTAATTTTTTTAATAATCTTAATTCTAACTTCGCTTGAGAGTTTCCTGTCAGTTTTTCTTTCATAATAATGAGCAAATTCTTTATCTTCAAATATTTCCCCTCCAAATTCAACTTTATTTCTGTATCTGGGCCAAAGATGCCAGTGAACTTGCGGCTTAGGATTTTTATCTTTGTAAGCATTATTCATCAAACAACTCCAATTGAACATTGTTGCATTAAATGATTTCTTCAAAGCATTTTCTAATTTTTTTACTAGTTCCAAAAAATCAATAATCTCTTCTTTTTTCAAGTCTGCAAGATCTCCACATTCTCTTTTCAGAGAAATATAACACCTTCCAATATAATATTGATCTTCAGCTAGAATAACCTTCCAATATTTTGTCTCAAAAATCAGGTCTTCCATATTTAACCTAGCTGATTTAGATATAAAAACCTAACTAACTCTCACTCGCAAGATTTAAATTCTAATCTAAAGATGAAGATATATGGAAAGAAGCGTATTATTACAAATACTTGAAAAATTAAAGGACTTGGAATATTGTTTTTTTGCAGGAACCGCAGTTGCAGCATATTCTAATGGGAAAAGACAACCGGGAGATCTGGACATCCTAGTCCATGAGAAAGATATAGACAAATTTGCACAAAGAATGGGCTGTAAAGCAGAAAAAAGAATAATAAAAAAAGCCAACTTTATTATTGAAGATTATGGCTTTGAAACAATTTTTCTTGGGCAGCAAATAGAAGCTGTTAGTGGCTTTCCTAAAAGAAGAATGGAAACAATTAAAATGCAGAAAACTTTTAAAAATAAAGTTAAAATGACTTATTTGGGATGCGAGGTTTTTTTAACACCAATAGAAGAATTGCTGGCTCACAAAGCATTTCTGCATAGAGACAAGGATATTAATGATTTAATTTTACTTAAAGGAAATCCAATAAACTCTGATTTAGTAAAGGAATTTGCAGAGGATTGGGGCGATAAAGAAGGAATTTTATCAGTATTAAGAAAAATAGGCTATAATCTATAAGAAAAAGAATAAGCTCGTTCGCAAGATTTAAAAAGCTAAAGATTATAGCTAAAATGAGGTGATAATCCTCAGTGAATTCTGAGATAAGGAGTAAAGATGTTAGGTTATCAAACTTCAATGTTGGTAGAAGAAATAGGAAGAAAAGGCATACCTCTTAGTAAACAAGCCAGGCAAAAACTGATGGATAATTTGGCTGTTTTAGAGGTTCCTAAGTCATCAAGATTTTATGAAGAGCTGCCTCTTGATTCAAGATATCAAGCCACAATTGAAGAGTTAACAGACAGATATCATTATCTTTCTTTGAGAAGGGTTTTAAGAAATGCAAATGTAGAAATTCCTAAAGCTTCCTTACCAAAGGCAATTGCTAGAAAATTAAGAACTATTTTGGGTTTTTATTCTTCTACTGACTTTACAAGAAAGCTTAGGGAAAATAAAAGATTAGTTGAAGTAATATTAAGAAGTTCTGGAAAAGGCAATCCATTTTCATTATTAGGAAAATTAGAGAGTTTTGATATTAGTGGAGAAGCGCTTCTTGTTTCAACTAAACCTCTTTTAATTATCCCTGAAATCTCTGCAGAAGATCAAGGATATGTAAGGGATTGGGAAAATCAACATATTTCTTATGAAAGAGAAGGTGTTGTTTTAGGGTTAATTCCAAGAAAGATAAAAATATCTCACCCCAAATCTTAAAAAAGCCTGATTTTCCAATTCTAAAAAACTAAATAACTAAACTTCAAAACCAATCTTCTTCTCTTCAATTCTGCCATCAACTTCAATTTTCCTGAGAAGAATGCCTTTTCTTCTTGCTTTTAATCGCATTTCTTCTGGATTTTTCTCATCTTCTGGGATTACAATCTCTTCTATATTATATTCATGGCTAATCTTTATTCTCTTTCCATCAACATCCCAGCAAAAAGCCTCTTTTATTTTCTGCCACTTGTCAATTGAAGTTTCTAAAACGCAAAACTTATCATCTATTTTCTTTTCTTCTGATTTCCCAGGTTTAGGCAGCTTCTTTTTCATTTTCAAGCTGACTTCTCCCTCGCAATCTAACAGCATATAATATACTCTATCAGCAATTTCCTTAATCTTCTCCTTTTCTAAGCCTGAAACTTCATAAACATACAATCCTGATTTTTTCTTTTCATTTTCTAAGCCTAATGATTCCCTGCTTAAAATTAATCCTGAGAACTTAACATTAAATTCTGAAGCTAATAGAACAAAATCATTTGCATACTCATAACTTCCTGATAACTTTATCCTGCCAGTTTTCCATAAGCTTATTGCAGCTCTTCCCTTATAAATACCCTTTCCAAATCTTACAAACTGGTTATGAACTAAGCTATCAACCTTTCCTGTAAATATTTTCTTAATAAAGCACTCCATTTTTATAACCGAAGATTTTTTAAATCTCATTTAACTGCTTAAATCATGATAGACCAAAATACATTTAAAAAATTATCTATTATTGTTGTCCTAGCTATATTATTAGTTCTGTCTGTCCTTTTGATATGGCCTATTGCAACTGCTGTTATCACCGGCTTAATTTTATCATTTCTTTTCTATCCCCTCTACAAAAAAGTCCTCTTTTTAGTAAAAGAAAAAAATATCTCCTCTTTACTAATTGTTCTGCTTGTTGTAATAGTAATTTTGGTTCCTTTGTGGTTTTTATTTCCAATAATAATTAAACAAGCCTTTGATGCATATCTCTATATTCAAAAAATAGATGTTTCTGTTTTTATAAAAGCTATTTTCCCAACTCTTGCCTCAACAGAAATTTTTAAAAACCTAACCTCTTCTATCAATAGTTTTATTTCGGCTTTAATAGGAAATCTCCTTTCATCTACATCAGGCATACTATTAAATCTTCCAAACTTCCTGCTAAAACTAGCAATTGTGCTATTTGTATTTTTCTTCGGCATGAGAGATGCAGAATTATTGAAAAACTATGTTACAAGCTTGTCTCCTTTTTCAAAAGCAACACAAAACGAATTAGTTAAAAAATTTAAAGATATAACAAACTCTGTTATATTTGGGTATATTATTGTAGGGATAATACAGGGTGTACTTACAGGTATAGGGCTGCTTATTGTAGGTGTACCAAATTTCCTGATATTAACTGTAATTGCAATTTTGGCAGCAGTTATTCCTGTATTAGGAGCCTGGCTTGTATGGATTCCAGCTTCTGTATATCTGATAGCATCAGGAAAAGTAGCGCCAGGAATAATCCTGCTTTTATACGGGGCAATTGTTATCTCATGGATAGATAATATAATAAGGCCTTATATAGTATCAAGAAAAACAAAAATATCCTCTGCAATTGTATTTGTGGGAATGATAGGGGGCTTGATTGTTTTTGGAATCTTAGGCTTAGTAGTAGGCCCTTTAATTCTAGCCTATTTGCTTTTGCTTTTAGATGCATACAGGAAAAATAAAATTCCAGGTTTATTCTCCTGATATTTCTTACTAACATCAAACAACAAAATATAAAAATGCATTTCTTTTTAACAATAATAAGAAAAATACAGAAATCTGATGATTTCTGTCTCATCAGAAATTCAGAAGAATTTCTGAGTGCCATCAAAATCGTAAGATTTTAAGGTTCAAAACTCTGATGAGTTTTAAAAAGAGAAAATGAAACTTAAAATAAAATTTCTAAAGCTGAATGCAGGCAGGCCAGTAGCAATTCTCCATACAAAATTTGCAGAAAAAGCCTCTATTCATACAGATGAAAGAATTTCTATATCTCATAACAGCAAGAAAATCGTTGCAGTAGTTGATATAGCCTCAGGAATGCTGAAAGAAAATGAAATAGCAGTCTCAACAGAAATCTCCTCTTTAATGAAATTAAAAGAAAATGATGTTGTAGAGGTAGAATTAGCAACAAGACCAGAAAGCCTGGCTTTGATATCAAAAAAAATGGAGTGCAAAAGGCTAAACAAAAAAGAAATAGAAGAAATTATTCAGGATATAGTAAAGAATAAGCTTACAGAAGCAGAAATAGCCTACTTTGTTTCAGCTGTCTACAAATGCGGAATGTCTATTAAAGAAATAGTGGCGATGACAAGAGCAATGGTCTCATCAGGAAAAGATTTGGGCTTAAAAGGCAGAATTGCAGACAAACATTCAACAGGAGGAATTCCCGGAAGAACAACTCCTATCATAATTCCTATATGCTCTTCCCAAGGCTTAATTATGCCAAAAACATCCTCTAGAGCAATTACCTCACCTGCAGGAACAGCAGATGCCATGGAAGTTATATGCAAAGTAGATTTTAACCTCCAAGAGATAAAAAGAATAATAAAAAAGACAAATGCCTGTATTGTATGGGGCGGCTCTCTAAATTTAGCTCCTGCAGATGATAAAATAATCCAGGTAGAGAAAATCCTTAATCTAGACCCAGAAGCCCAGTTATTAGCAAGTATAATAGCAAAAAAACTTGCTGTTGATGCAAAAAATATTTTGATTGATGTCCCTTACGGAAAAGGAACAAAATTAACAGCAAAAGAAGCAAAAGACTTGGAAAGAAAATTCAAAATTCTTGCCAAATATTTCAAAGTAAAAATTGTCTGCTCTTTGAAAAGAACAGAAGAGCCACTAGGCAATGGAATTGGCCCTGCTCTTGAGATTGAAGATGCCATAAAAGTTTTGAAAAGGGAAAGTTCCTGTTATAAACTTGAAAAAAGATCCTTGGAATTGGCCGGAAAATTATTAGAGCTTACAGGAAAAGCAAAAAGAAATCATGGCTTTAAGCTAGCAAAAGAAATTCTAGACTCTGGAATAGCTTTCAGAAAGTTCAAGGAAATTGTCAAAGCACAAAAAGGAAACATTAACCATATCAAAAAAGCCAGATTAAAATACGATGTAAAAGCAGAAGGTAATGGAAGAATAAAAGAGATGAAAATAAAAGAAATTAATAATTTGGCGAGAATTCTCGGCTGCCCCCTAGACAAGTATTCAGGCATTTATCTTTACAAGCATCTCAACTCCCAGGTCAAGAAAGGAGAAAAAATTTTAACTTTATATTCTGATTCAGAAAAAGAATTAAAAGAGGGAATTAAATTTTACAACAAGAATAAGCCGATAAGATGGAAGAGAAATTAAAAAAAACTGATATATCAAAAAAAATAATAACCTTTTTATTAATAGTATTATCTATATTTATAATAGGAACAGCGGGTTTTAAGATAATGGGCTTTTCTTTAAAAGATTCTTTCATGAGGACATTAGAGTCCTTATCTTTCATGTTCCAGACAGACAGCGGAGCAGCAAAAGTGCTTGAGATACTTCTAGCCATCTTCGGCGTAATAACTCTCGGCTGGATATTGACAAATTTCCTTGAGATATTTGCATCAGGCGGTTTCACAGAATATTTAAAAACTTCACTGCTTTTATCTAATCTGAAAAAAATGAAAAATCACTATATTATAGCAGGAGGAGGAAGAGTAGGAGAAGAGATAGCTTTCAAACTGAGAAAAGATAAAAAGCAGTATATAATAATAGAAAAAGACAGCAATAAAGTTGACAAGCTGAAAAAGAAGGGTTTTAATGTTATTACAGGAGATGTTACAGATTCTGATTATTCAGATTTAATAGATGCAGGAATAAAAAATGCAAAAACAATTATCTCCACTCTTCCTGAAACAGAAAAAAATTTACTATTCACAATGTCTGCAAAAGAAATTAATCCTAAAATAGATGTTTTTGCAAGAGCTGACAATCCTGCATTTGTAAGTAAGTTAAAAAAAGCAGGGGCAAAAACAGTTGTCGTTCCAGAAATCGCTGCAGCCAAAGAGTTCCTTGAGGCTATTAAATAAACATATTAAGTTATAAAAATTAATGAAAAAATTTTAATTAAATTCTTTTTAAAGAACTGCCGAGGATAAAATTTAAATAGAGCGAAAGGTTTATAAACATATTAAGTTTTAATATTCATAACAAAAGATGGTGAACAAAAGAGGAGAGTTAATAGAAAAAGCAAAATTAATTCTATCAATTATATTTTTAATTTCTACTTTTGCTTTAATTGCTTATTTTGTTTTTGCTGCAATGGGTGCTCCTACTTTACAAAGCCCAGCTAGTGGCAGCAATAATTCAACTACAATGAATTTTTCTTGTAAAGCAAATATAGATGTTGCTGTTAATGCTACTATATTATATAATGCAAGCGGAGGAGCAGCAACAGCTGTGTTAAGAGTATTGACTAATGATACAGAATATTCAGGTGCCGACCAGGCTAATGTAACTGGACTAACAAACGCATCTCTTAATGTCACAAGTCTTGCTAATTCAAGACAATATAATATAACCTGTAAGATAACTAATCTATCATCAACAGGCAATACAACAGGTTCTATTTATTATGCTTCATCTGTCAATGTAACAATTGATAATACGCCCCCAGTTGTTGGAGCTTTTACTAATGTTGTCAGTGGAGGGAATTATTCGAACACTACACTAAAATTAGTAATAAATGTCTCTGTTATAGATGCAACCACAGAAATACAATATGTTTATATTAATGTATCAAATATGACCGGAAATGTAGGAAAGGAAATTAATGCCACACTTAATTTCAGCAGAGCTATTAATGCATCCTCTGCACAATACTTCAACTATACCCTTAATATAACTAGGATGGGAGAAGGAAGATATAATATAACTGCTCATGCAAATGATACATTAAATAATACAAACAATGCAGCAACAACAAGAATACAAATTACAGTAGATAATACACGTCCAAATGCCTCAGTTACTATTGCTTCCTTAAATAACTCAAACAAATCAGGAAACTTTAATATAAATGTTACTACAACAGATGCTTTCACAGGTGTAAGATATGTTAATTTTACAATTAAAAATGCTACAGGAGAGCAGCTATTGAATCTTACAGCAGCTTTACTCTCAGGAAATATATGGGGTGTTGATATAATTACCAATGCTTCATTTTTCACAGATGGAAATTATACTATTAATGCCTCTGTCTACGATTATGCAGGAAATGTAAATAGTTCAGCAGCAAACATTACTTTTATATTAGATAATACAATCCCAACAATTACTTTCACTTGCTCACCAGCCACTGTTTATACAGGCGCAACAGAAACCTGCACATGTACAGCTGCAGATGCTACATCAGCAATTGATAATTCAACTCTAACTTACACAGCCAGCCCTTCAACAGCTCAAACAGGAAGCTTTACTAAGACATGCACTGCTTATGATTATGCAGGAAACTTTGGTTCTGCATCTGCATCCTTTAATGTTATAAGTTCTGGCAGTGGGCCAGGAGGCTCCTCCTCCTCTACAACTCCAGTAGTTATAACAACAGTAGGCACTTTAACTAATGAACAACTTGCCTCAGGATACTCAAAAGATTTAAGCAAAGGACAACAAGTAGGCTTCAAAGTAAGCAATACAAATCATTATGCAGGGGTATTAGCAATAACAACCACAACAGCATTAATTAATGTTTCCTCAGCATCACAGCAGAAATCTCTTTCAGTAGGAGATGAATGGAAAGTAGAATTGACAGGAGATAATTTCAATGACTTATCAGTCAAGCTTAACAGCATAGCAAGCAGCAAAGCAAACTTAACAATCAAATCAATACATGAACTAATAACAACCACAACCACACCAGAAACTACACCATCAACAACAACACAGGTAGCAGAAGCAGTGAAATCAAACTTAACAACAATTATAATTATTGTAATAATTGTAGTAATAGTAGCAGTAGTTATATTTTTCTTATACAAGAGAAAAAAGTAAATTTATTTTATTTTCTTAACCTAGGAATACATTGTTAATTATAATAAGATATAACTTAAAATATTTTTTGCTAAAAATTATAAATGTCAACAACTAAGTAAACTTTATAAACTTCTTATTATTTAAATAATATGGAGATAAAAGATGGCAAGAGAAGTAAGAGATACAGATTATATTCAACAGCTTGTTAATTACCTAAAAAGGAATTTAGTTAAAGGCTATACAATGGAAGCTTTGAGATGGGCTTTAATTAATCAAGGGCATTCTAGGAATTCTGTGCAAAAAGCAATAGATACAGCAAACGAGCAGTTGGCATTGCAAGCTCCTAAATTAGTTGAAAAACCTGTAATAAAAGTAGAAGTTGAGCCTAAAATTGAGGCAAAAAAAGGTTTATGGAAAAAGATTAAGAGCTGGTTCTCTTAGTTAGATACAACTAATCCTGCTCTTTTAAGTAATTCTTTATTTAATTCAAGTCTGGCACCCAAACTTTTATCTCCAAGCCCTTCTCCTGTCTCATACTCATCAATTTTAACATACGGAACTTTTCCTTGTCTAAATCTGAAGCTATCAGCTAAACTTCCAATGCAACACATCTCTTCAATTAATCCTCTACAAGTTTGTCTTGGATTAAAAGATAATTCTAATACTCTATTATCCCCCTTTATAACAAAATAATGTCCTCGCATACAACTAAGATAAGTTAAAAAAGCATCTTCTCCGAATCTTCTTCTATGGCTTTTTACTAAATCCTTATAATCCAAGATGCCATTACTTAATCTTGCAACAGCCTCATAAATTATTAATCTGCTGCGAGCATCAACTCCTTCACCAATTTTTTTAAATTCATCTGCTGCAGATTGATGAAATATAAAATGCTGCCTTATATCCTGCTCTGCTCTTTCTATTCTTATTCTCATTGTCTCCATTGCTCCTTCTTTATCATCAAAAGTGTCATAAAACTGCCTTCTAAAAACAGCAGAATTTCTAGCAGCTTCATCTTCTGAATCTAAAACAACCGGGTCTACAGCAGATAGAGTAAGAGCCTGATTTAAAGATGCAAGTCTGAAAAAAAGTTCAAAATCAGCATCAGTTATTTTTGCCATGCTTTTTATTAGAAGTCGTATTTATAAATTTTACGCCGACGCCAGGAATCGAACCTGGATATCCTTGCGGAAACTGGTTATCTTGTTTTCAGCTCAAGACCAGCGGAGTACCATTGTCCCACGTCGGCTTAAGGTTTGCAATACATTTAGATTTTTAAACTTTAACTTTTCAAGAATTAGTTCTTACTAACAAAACTCTTCGGATGCCAAATAAAAAAATAAAATTACCCGAAGAGTGCACTTAAGCCTTCTGCAGCTTCTGAAGCTTTTTCTTCTTTCTTCTCTTCTTTAGCTTCTTCTTTCACTTCTCCTGCTGGAGCAGCTGCCATTAAGCTAGCAGATTCTAATTCCTTGTCTATATCTATTCCTTGCAATGAAGCAACTAAAACCTTAACTTTTGCCTCATCAGCTTGTTTTCCAGTTGCCTCTATAACTTTTCTCAAATTAGTTTCTGTAACTGCCTGTCCTGTCTTATGCAAGAGCAAAGCCCCATATACATACTCCATATTATTGTCCTCCTTGAATATTTTGTTGAATATTTTCCTGTTTTAATTCAGGTTTAATCAGCTTCTCTATTGTTTTTTCCTCTGCATTAGCTTTAGCTAACAGAAAGCCAATTGTATCTTTGCAAGCATAAGCTATTTTAACAGCAAATGCCAAAGTTTTTCCATAACTTCTTTTTAATTCTTCTATTAATTTTTCAGAGTCAATTTTAATATCTTCATATATCTTGTCTTCTTTTGCATCATAAGCTAATACAGGCTCTAAACCAACTGCTACAGGCCTCATATCTAATTTAGCCATTATACTTGCTTGTGCTTCAGAAACTTTCCCCCCTGCTTTTAATATAACCTTTTTCTCCCTAATATTTATTTTACCTTCTTCTATTGAAAATTTTAAGCCAACTGCCCCCAACTCAGAAATTATAGGTCCAGGAACTAATTCTGTTGGTCCCGGCTCTACAACAATATCCTCGTTAATAATCTGTCCTGCTTTTGCTCGAGCCATTGATTTGTTTTTGCTTAAAATAGCAGACAATTCAAAAGGGTCAAGCTTGGAAAAAATAAATGCCTGATCTTCTTTTAAATATTTTTTAAAATTTTTTATTGAACCTTTCTCTATTTTGTCTATTACCCTGTTCATTACGTTTTTCTTAGCAACTTTTATTACGGCGTTTTCTCTTAATTTTTTCTTTATCGCATGAAACTGGCTTGACCTTAGATTTTTTATAGAAACAATTACTATAGAATTGCTAGTCTTCATTAAATTGGCAAGCTCCTCTACAGTTTTTGTCTTCTTGTCAGAAATCTTTTTATCCTTGCCTTTTTCTTTAATTTCCATTTTAAATTCCTATTTTCTGGGGTTTTCCCATGCTTAATTTAATCATTACAGATTTTATGTTTTCTTTTTTCTTAGGCAAAACATTTAATATAGAATTATAAGCCAGCTCTATATTGTCTGCAATTTCCTCATCTTTCATATCTTCCTTGCCGATGCAAAATTTTAAGCTTGGCTCCTTGCTTTTAATCCTTACTATTTTTGAAAATTTTTCAATTACCCCTTTAATTTCTTGTTCTGTTTCATCTTTTACTATTCCTAACTGGGGAGAAGGCATCTTCCCCTGAGGTCCTAAAAACTTACCAAAAATTCCTGCTACTAATGGCATTAATGAAGCAGCAGAAATAAAAAAATCATATGCTTTTACAAGATTCTTTATTTTTTTCTTGTCTTTATAGCTGTCAAATTCCTGTTTTGTAATAGCATAAACAAGATCACTTTTCTTATTAAGAAAACCGGCTATTTTTACATCCTTGACTTTGTGAGGCAGTTGCAAAAATAAATTAACAGAATCTTTTTTAATATCAAAACTTCTTAAATTTATAATTAAGTCCAGGGATTGGTTGAAATTTCTTTTCTTTCCTTCTCTGAGTTTTTTAACTATCTCTATAATTTTTGCTTTTTCCATATTAAGTTGCCCCTACATAACGCGTCTGATGCCAGAATATAGCATTCGACGATGTAGTATGCAAAATCTTCAAATTTTCTTAGTTTATAAATTTAACTAAAACAAAAAACTTGAAAAAGTTTAAATACAAGTTAATTATCACTAAATTATCCGAAAAACAAAGTTTTTCGGCTCATTAAATTTAGAGAAATTTAAGATGTTGAAAAAAGAGTTAAGTATAAATTCAGAGATAAGCCCTCTTGGCATTTCGGTTAATGCAAAAAGTTCCTTGAATGAATTGAAAAAAAATTCTTTTCCGCTTGTATATGATAAAGCCTGGGATAATTTCCCATATAAAAAACAATTAATAAAAGAATTAATTCCCTTGCTTACTATTTCTCTACCTTTAACTGCAGACGCCAAAAAAATTAGTTATAATACAGGAAAGCCAGAATTTCTTGATGACTATAAGGACATTTTTCTAAAAAGCCTGCCAGGAGCAAATTTTGATTATAGATTAGATTTAAACAAGCTAATTGAAGATTTTAATAATATAGAATTTGCATTTTCCGAGGAAGCTGATGAGCCTAATCAAAAGGATTTTCAGACAGAAGAAAAAGCGATTATCCCTTTATCCTGCGGGAAAGACAGCTTACTAACCCTTGCAATGGCAAAAGAAATAGGTTTAGAGCCTCTGATAGTTTATGTAAATGATACTGTAGTGCCTCAGGAAAATGTCTACAAAGCTGAGATGGTGAAAAAAATTGCAGACGAGCTTAAATTAGACTCAAGCTTAATAACAAATGAAGTAGAGCAGCTAAATGATTTTGAATTTTGGAATAAACCAGAAACTTGTTTTTGTTATTCTCACATGTTAACAGGATTCTGTTTTATTTCTCTGCCTCTAGCTTACAATCATAAAGCCAAATATATCCTGTTAGGAAATCAGAAGGATATGGACTTTTCTTTTTTCCAGGATAATACTCATTATTTTCCCTCCTACGACCAATCAACTGAAAACGAAACAAAGCAGAACAAAATGATAAGCAAATTTACAGATAATAATGTAGCAGTTCACAGCTTAATAAAACCTTTGACAAATATTTCTATTGTCAAAATTCTTTTTGAGAGATTTCCAGAAATAGCTAAACACGAATTTTCCTGTGACTGTCTTACTCATTCCAATGAAGACAGATGGTGTTATTCATGCAACAAATGCGCAAGGCTTTCCTTATTAATGCTGGCAAATAAGATAGATCCTAAAGCAGCAGGATTTGAAAAAAACCTTCTTGTTAAGGGAAATGAAAAGCTATATTCCTTGTTCCAAGGAAAAGAAGTTGATATTTATGAGAAAAGCAAAGAAGCAAGAGATCAGCAGCTACTTGCCTTTTACATGGCTCATAAAAATGATGTGAAAGGCGGGCTAATAGAAGTTTTCAAAGAAAAATTTCTTGATGAAGCCAGGGAAAGAGAAGATGAATTATACAAGAAATTTTTCAAGATTTATCCTTCTGAACTGCCTCCTGGAATCAAGAATAAAGTAGAAAGTATCTATAAGGAGCAATTATCAGAATATATCTAACAGCATATAAAAACTTATAAACTTCAATTTCTCAAAATTAAAATGGAATTAGTAGCTTTATTGTCTTCTGGAAAAGGAACATGGGGGCAGGTTGCAGGCTTGGTAAATAGAGGAGAGTGGGATAATATCATTCTAATAGGAAGCGAGTTTGCAGAAAAATTCTCCTTGGATAAGAAGCATGATTTTATTAAAGTTGATACTAATAAAGGAATAGTTGAATTAAAACAGGAAATAGCTGAGAAATTACAAGGTAAAATTCAAGGAACAGAAGTTGCATTATCAATTGCTTCAGGAGAAGGAAGAGAGCATATGGCTTTGATTTCTGCTTTACTCTCATTGCCAGTGGGTGTAAGATTTACTGCACTGACTAAAGATGGGGTTGTTTATTTGTAAGGTTAAATTTAAATATAAAATAATTATCTTATAGTCATGGAAATTCACCATAAAATTGCTTTTTTGATTCTAAGTAAAGGAAAAATATTGATGACGAGAAAATATGATGAAGAGCAGTTTATAATTCCTGGCGGTAAGGTTCTTCCTGGAGAAACACACAGACAAACATTGGCAAGAGAGCTTAAGGAAGAATTAAATTTAGATTTAGTAGAAATTCGGTTTTGGGGCAGAAATTTCGCAGTTCACTTCAAGAATAAAGATAAACTTATTATCATGGACAGTTATTTAGTAGAAGTAAAAGGTGAGCCAAAAGCCTCATCAGAAATAAATGAGTTTTCTTGGCTCGACTCAAGTTATAAAAAGAAAGGATATAAAATCGCTTCGATAGATGAAGATTATATTTTTCCAGATCTAAAAAGATTTGGGCTTATTAATTAAAACTTTTTAAGGGCATTAATCCTTAGGACACGTAAGAGAAAGTTATATAATCTATTTTAATTCTGAATTCATATGGTAGAATTAAATGTAAGTGATGCTTTGAATCTTGCTGCAAAAAAACACCAGGAAGGCAAATTGCATGAAGCTGAAATTATTTACAGGAAGATTTTGGATGAGAATCCCAATAATCCTGATGCACTGCATTTATTAGGTTTAATTGCCCATCAAATTGGTAAATACGAAGAATCTGCAAAACTTATCAGCAAAGCCATTAAGTTAACCCCCAACAATGCTCTCTATTATGGCAATTTGGGAATGGTCTACGATGCATTAGGAAAAGAAGAAGAATCTGCAAAATGTTTTATAAAAGCATTAGAACGCGATAGCAAATATAATGGCGCACATCTCGCCCATTATAATTTAGGAATTTTTTTCAGAGATAAAGGACAAATCAAAGAGGCACTTGAACACTTTAACAAAGCTATAGAACTAGAAGGGAATTTTCCTGATGCTCATTGGAATCGAGGACTTATTCTGCTTCTTTTAGGAAATTTAAGAGAGGGGTGGAAAGATTATGAATACAGGTTTAAAAAGAAAAAACCCGCTGACTCGCGTGTTTTTAATAAGCCAAAATGGGACGGCTCTCAACTGGAAGGCAGGAAAATTTTGATTGTTTCAGAGCAAGGATTTGGGGATAATATTCAGTTTATACGATATATTCCGTTAATAAAAGAAAGAGGAGGATATGTTATTTTAGAATGCAAAAAAGAACTTAAGGAATTATTTAAAGATATTCCAGGAGTTGACAAATTTGTAGACAAAGAAAGTGATAGTGTTCCAAATATTGATTTTGATTACTATGCACACCTTATGAGTTTACCGATGATATTTGGTACAAATCTGGATAATATTCCTGATAAAATACCTTACTTAAAAGCAGATTCTGCGCTTGTTGAAAAATTAAAGGCAAAATTTGATACTAATAATTTTAAAATTGGAATAGTCTGGGTCGGTAATCCCAACCAGGAAAATAACAAGAATAGGTCAACTACCTTTGAAAAATTTAAGTGTTTAAAAGAACTCCCTGGAATTAAATTATATTCTTTACAAAAAGGAGCCAATCATCAGCTAAACGAGCCAGAAATTACTGATATGGCGGGATATATAAGTGACTTTGCAGAAACAGCTGCTGTAATTGAAAATCTTGATTTAATCATCACAGTAGACACTTCAGTAGCTCATCTAGCCGGGGCGATGGGCAAGCCAGTTTGGACATTATTGACATTTGCACCAGATTGGCGTTGGTTAATGAATAGAAAAGATTGCCCTTGGTATCCTGGCATGAGATTATTTAGGCAGAAAAAACCAGGAGATTGGGATTCTTTGTTTAATGAGGTAAAAAAAGAGCTTAGAAAACTATTTAGTACCTAAATTTAACAGGAGAGCATTAATTTTGGGTTTAGGAAATAGGGGGTATACTATTCAAATCTTATGTATCTTCATCTTCTTCTTATCTTTGCCCAACAATACAACTCTAGAAACTTCCTGTTCATCTAAAAATTTATACTCAGGCAAATAAACAAGTAATTTTTCTGCAAACTCCTTAATCTCTTCATGACTCGGCATCTTCTCATAACCTAATCTTTTTCTTGCAAATCCTACTGACATAAAACCTTTAACCTCAATAAAATCTGCCTGGTTTTTTTTAATTAATTTAGCATAATTCTCTTCTTCAATCATATTCAAATCCCTAACTAAAGTCAATCTTATCACTTTTCTCGTCGGTAATCTTGGAAATAAAGATACTGTTTTGTTAAATCTTTCCCAGGCATCTTTTAATTTGCTTTTATGCCATAAATTATACATTTTTTTGTTTGGTGTATTTAATGATAAATAGAGTTGAGTTGGAAGAGCTTTTTTCTTTTTCAACTCAAGCAATTTTTCAGGATATAATCCATTTGTAACTAAAAAAGTTGTCTTGCCCTGTTTTCTTAACTCAAGAATAAGCTCAGCCAATTTAGGATACAAGGTTGGCTCTCCTATTAATGATATTGCAAACTGACTAGGTTCCTGGGCTTCTTTCCATTTTCCAAGATTAGTTTTTTTACTTCCTTTAAATCCAGATAATAATTTTCTTTGAGCTTTTATACATTCTTCAATTATTTTTTCAGGTTCAATTATTTCTTTTGTTTTTCCATGTCTTAAATTTAATTCAATTGGACGCCAGCAATGCAAACAGGAATTAGGACAGGCAATAAAAGGACTCATTTGGCAGCATTCATGACTTTTAATCCCATAAAATCTCTCCTTATAACAGCAGCCTTCATCTCTCAGGCTTTTCTTAGTCCACCTGCATATCTGAACAGCAGAATTACCAAATACAGAATAATGCTGTTTCTCCAGAATTCTTTTTGAATTCTGGCAGTCATCAAAAATCTTTGATTTTTGAGATTTTAATGTCTTAATTGTTTTCTCGTCCATATTACTCTCTTAAAGGATGGTAGTGGACCTGCTGAGAATTGAACTCAGATCTCATCCTTGCGAAGGATGCATTCTGCCGTTGAACTACAAGCCCCAAAGAATAAGCAGTAATTAATAAATTTAAAGTTATCTAAAAGAAATTAATAAACCACAAGAAAGTTAAAAGTAGGAATAAGGCAATTAAAATATAAGTAGAGAATTTATATGCCTTTTTCGCAAATTTTTCTGATTTTGTTATCCATAGCATAGTCAGATAAAAAACCCTCCCCCCATCAAAAATGCCTAAAGGCATCATGTTTCCTAAAGCTACAGAAAAATTAATAAAAACAATCCACCAAATTAAGTTATATATAAACATAATTAAATCTCCGTCAACTTTAATTGTGTAATTTGTATTAGGATCTTTAAAAAATAATACGCTGTTTTTTATTTTACCCAATAGACTTGAACTTTCAGTCTTTATCGTAGTAATTCCTAAATAAGCCTGGCTTTGATTATCCGGCCTTGCTATTAATGCAAGATTATATTCTTTAATAGAACCATTAAGTAGGGTTTTTATTGTAATATTATCTCCGGGTTTTTTATCTAAAAGAGCTTTTTGCAAATCATTTCCTGTATTTATCTTCTCGCCATTAAATTCTATAATAACTCCTGCCAAACCCACCCTTAAAGCAGGCGTGTCTTCAAAAGCAATAATCTGTGTAGAATTACCAATGCTCACATTTTGTACGTAATAAGTTTGATTTTCACTGATAATTTTAGTCAAATTTAAACCGCTGTTATAATTTACCAATAAACTCTGATTTGTTATGTTTATATCGCTTGTATTAAGAGCTGCAAAAGTATATGTACTAAAAATAACCCCTGAAGGAGCAAACGTCAAAAGAAAGAAAAGCCACAAGATAATAAAAAATAAAATACCCAATAATAAATTTGAAAAACTTCCTGCTGCTAAGAAGCCGATTTGCTCCTTTATTTTCAATTTTTTTACTTTATCCTCATCCGGCTCAACAAACGCTCCTGTAAAAGGCCCTAAAAAAGCAAAACCAGTAGATTTAATTTTTATTCCTCTTGCCTTAGCAAATATACCATGAAAAAATTCATGAACTATCGCAGTTATCGCCAATACTATAATCCAGTATGTAAAATAAAAAGGAGGAAGATAGTCTGCATTAAAAATCTGGGGGAGGTAAGGAATTAACGGGGCAATAGGGGGGATTTTTATTGCCTGTATTAATCCAGGAACTTTAAGAAATAAATAAACTACCTGAATAAGCAGTATAGTAATTCCAATCATTAATAAATATCCCGAGAAAATAATTACATACTCAAAAGCATTAAGAAATCTTTTATATCTCCTGCTTATATAATCTATAACTTTTATTCCAAGCCTTGTCCTGTATAAAATAAGTATACCCTCTCTTTGTATTTTTTTTCTTCTTAAAACTAAGAAAATAATTAAAAAAATAGAGAAAGCTATAAGGAAAATTATGTCATAAAGTATAAAACTCATTTTTTCCTTATTGTTCGAAATGCCCTTCTCTTACATTTCCTGCATTTAACCTTTCCTTCAATAATCTTTCTTGGGTCCGCCCTTATTCTACTCCTACAATTTTTGCAAATAAAAATATTCTTAAATAATCTTGTCTGAGCTGTAGGTATTTTAGTTGCCATTTTTTATTTTATACTTTTCTTTTTACTATTCTCCTCCCGTCAATCTCCCAATATTCAACATTATCCCCTTCTTTTAACTCTCCCACTTCAGGATCAATTGCAACATCAAAAGTTTCAAAACTTTCCAAGTCCATTAAACTTGCTTTATTTTCCTGAATACTCAAAACCTGCCCTCTTAACTTATTGATTAAAGGAACCTCAAATCTTTCATGCCCAGGAACAACAATAACTCTTTTCTTGTCATCTAAAATGCCGATTGCATCCATTCTAACCTTGGCATGCCCATGCTTTCCTGTTTTGCTTATATCAACATTTCTAACTGTACACGGTTCTTTTTCTATTATTAGATTAGTGCCTACTTTTATTTCACTGGCATTAATTAACTTGCCCATCAATAAAACAAAAAAATTAAGTTTATAAACTTATTTCTTTCAAAAATTATTAAAGAATTCATTTTCCCGTCGAGAAAATATTTCTCTTTAAAAAAATGTTTGCCAAATTTATTTCAAATAAAAAAGAATATCAAAATAAAAAATTAATAGGAACAGCCCCCAAAAAGCTTTATAAAGCTCTCTTGGATTTTTATTTTATGGAAGGAAAATTAGAAAAAAACGATTTTATTGAATTAGAGTTTATCGGCAGAATAAAAGATACTAATGAAGTTTTTGATACAAACATAGAGGAGGAAGCCAAAAAACTAAATCTGGATTTTAAATCAAGGCCTTTAATTGTCTGCCTAGGGCAGAATATGACCCTGCCTGCAATAGATGATTTCTTAATTGGGAAACCAATTGGAGATTATAAATTAGAATTAAAAGCTGATAAGGCATTTGGATTAAGAAGAAGGGAATTGCTTAAAACAATGCCTGTTTCTGTATTCTCTAAGCAGAACATTAATCCTCAAGCAGGAATGGTTTTCTCCTTTGACAATATGCTCGGCAAGATAACAGCTGTTTCAGGAGGAAGAGTTATAGTTGATTTTAATAATCCTATGGCTGGAAAAGATGTTATTTACGAATTGAAAGTAAAAAGGAAAGTTGATGACGAGAAAGAGAAAGTTAAGGCATTAATGTTTGTCTTCTTCGGAAAAGAGCTTAAATATGAGATTAAAGAAAGAAAATTAATTATAGAAGCTGATAAAGGCATGGATAAATTCATCCTATTATTTTCAGGAAAATTCAAGGAAATTTTGAATTTGGATTTGGAAACCTCAGAATCGAAAGATTCTGAAGGTGCTCAGAAATTGAAAATTTCTGACATAAAAGAAAAAGAGGAAAAATCAGAAGAGAAAAAGGAAGAGAAAGTTGAGGAAAAGAGATAAGTGATATATATAAATTGATATATAAAAATTTATAAACTTCTAAAATATGCAGTTCTATGGCTGAACTATCTGCTATAAAAAGAGTTGAACCTGTTTACTCTGAAGAGATGAGAGAAGTTATTGATATAGACAGAGAATTAGAAGAATTATTAAAAAAACAAGCTGCGAAAGTAAAAGTATTTGGCGTAGGGGGAGCCGGAGGAAATACAATAAGCAGAATGAAAGAAATAGGAATTAAAGGGGCAGAAATGATTGCGGCAAATACAGACGCCCAAGATTTATTATACACAAATTCTGATTATAAAATTTTAATTGGAAGGGAATTGACACAAGGGTTAGGAGCAGGAAGCAATCCTAAAATCGGAGAAGAAGCTGCCCGGGAATCAGAGCACGAGATTAAGAAAAAATTATCGGGCTGCGATATGGTTTTTGTTACATGCGGTTTAGGAGGAGGGACAGGAACAGGAGCAGCGCCAGTAATAGCTGAAATAGCAAAAAAACAAGGAGCTTTAACAATAGGAGTTGTTACTCTGCCCTTTACAATAGAAGGCAAAAAAAGAATTGAAAACGCGAGCTATGGCTTGGAAAGAATGCAGGATGTTGTAGATACATTAATTGTAATCCCTAATGACAAGCTTTTAGAATTAGCTCCTGAATTGCCTTTACATACAGCATTTAAAGTTGCTGATGAAATATTAACAAATGCAGTAAAAGGAGTTACTGAATTAGTAACAAGAGCTGGATTAGTAAACCTGGATTTTGCAGATGTTAAAGCTATAATGTCAAATGGCGGAGTAAGTTTAATAGGAATGGGCGAATCTGATACTCAACAGAGAGCAATAGATGCAGTTGAAAAAGCATTAAATAATCCCTTACTAGATGTTGATGTTTCCAATGCAACAGGCGCATTAGTCAATATTATAGGCGGAAGTGATTTAAGTTTGGATGAGGCAAAAACAATTATAGAATTTATCGGCAAGAAGCTGGGAGAAGAGGCAAAATTAATATGGGGAGCTCAAATATCAGAAGATATGGATAAAGCTATAAGAGTATTATTAATAGTTACAGGAGTTAAAAGCCAGCAGATTCTGGGAAATGAAAAGCCAAAATCAGAACAAATTAGAGAAGATATGTCTGATGAGCTAGGCATAGAGTTTTATGAATAAATGCTTTCTAATACAACAATCTTTAAAAACTTCAATCTAAGATTTATTTAAAATGGCAATAGAAAGAAATTATTCTCGAGCAGAAGTTAATGAAATTGTAGAAGCTTCAAGATTGCAGGCAGAAGTAACAGAAACTCTTCTACAACATCCTGAGTCGTGTGATAATCCGGTTTTTTACGAAAGTATAGCGCGACTTAGGCAAGCTTGTGATAAATATCCAGAATTTCTTGGTTATCTAAAAATTCGTCTTGGAGCTGCAGGAACTCATCTCGATGAATTAATAGAAACAGAACAATGGAGAGAAGAAGCTACTATAGATTCAGGAGAAAAGCCAGAAGAACAGGGAGATGGAGAGGGAACAGGAGAGGAAGATATCCCATTTTAGTTAATTTTAAAAGTATTCTCGACTTATTTGACTTATGAAGAATAATAAAAAAGATTATAGTCATGTCTTCTGGGTTCATCTGCCTTTTGTTTTAATAGCTTACTTATCCCCGTTATTCTTCTCTTGGTATTATGTTTTAATTGGAGCAGTTGCTCTTCAGTTAATTCAATTCATTATGAAAGGATGCATTTTTACAATTATAGAGTTTGGCAAAGAAAATAATAAAATAACTTGCATTGGATACTATTTAGAGAAATGGAAAATTATAAAGAAAAATACGAGATTTACAAAAATATTTATAAGATATATTAGCAAGGTTATTGTTGTTTTAATAGCCATAATTATTCAGGTATTTTTACATTACAAGCCAATTCTTTTTTAACCCACAAATTTAAAAATCCCCAAAAACTATTTCTTTCATGGCAATAACAGAAAAAATAAAATCATTTTTAATGCAGTGTATAAGAGTATGGCATATTTTAAGAAAGCCGACTAACGAGGAATTCAAATCAATATCAAAAATAGCTGCATTAGGGGTCTTAGCTATAGGCGTAATTGGCTTTATAATATCTGTTGTCTTAACTATTTTCAAATAGAAAAATTTAAAAACCAGCAATTTTAACTATTATTAACTGCTTCTCAAAAAGTTGAGCTGTAGTTGGGCTTAAACTGACGAGAAAATAAAAAATGCCAATATATGTAATCAAAGTAACAACGAATAAGGAAGATAAAAGCCTGGAGATGATTCAGGATAAAGTTGAAAAGAAAAGTCTAGCTGTCTACTCATTAGCAAGGCCCCACGGTGTAAGAGGATATGTTTTTCTTGAAGCTCCTGAACGTGAAATAGCAGAAGAAGCTGCCTTTAATCTTCCATATGTAAAAGGAATTTTACCAAAAACAGTTTCTTACGAGGAGATTAAAAGCATGTTAGAGCCAAAAGTGGCTGAGATTAAAATTGAGAAAAATGATATTGTAGAAATTATAGCAGAACCTTTCAAAAAAGAAAAAGCGAAAGTTTTAAGAATAGACAAACAGAAAGGAGAAGCTGTAGTAACTTTACTAGGAGCTGCAATTCCTATTCCAGTAACAGTTAGATTAGATAATTTAAGAGTAATAAGAAGAGAGGAATTAGAAGAAAGCAAGGAAGCAGAGGAAGAAGAATGATAATTAAATTATTAGTCGATGGTGGAAGTATGAAGCCAGGGCCGGCAATAGCCCAGAAATTAGGCCCTTTAGGCATAAACATAGGAAAAGTAATCCAGGATGTAAATAATGCAACTTCCGAATTCCAAGGTTTAAAGGTTCCTGTTGAATTAGACGTAAATGCAAAAACAAAGAATTTCTCAGTTCATGTTTCTTCTCCGCCTGTAGCCGAGCTTATAAAGAAGGAATTAGGCATAGAAAAAGCATCAGGCGAACATAAAAAATTAAAAGCAGGAAATTTGGCAATAGAGCAGATTATAAAAATTGCAAAAATCAAAATAGGAAACATGCTCGCTAAAGATTTAAAATCAGCTGTAAAATCTGTTGTAGGAAGCTGCCAGAGCCTGGGTATTTTGATAGAAAATAAAGAAGCAAAAGAAATAGAAGGGGAAATTGTAGAAGGAAAATATAACCTTGCTATTGATGAAGAAAGAACAGAAGCAAGCAAAGAAAAATTAAACCTGCTTCAAGATTATTATAAACAATTAAGAACAAAACAAGAAGAAGTAATTAGAAAAGAAGAAGAAGCGAAAGCTGCAGAAGAAGCTGCAAAGGCTGCAGCACAGCCAGCAGCAGCTGCAACACCAGAAAAAACAGAGAAAGCAGAGGGAGAAAAGCCAGCAGAAGAGAAGAAAGAAGCTGCAAAACCTGCAAAGAAATAAACTTATAAACCCACAACGAATTTAAACTTTAGGAAAACAATTTACTTTTGCAAATTAAAACAAAAAATAGTTAAAAGCAAATTGTTTTGGGGTTGTGGGATAGTCTGGTAGCCTTTCGGTTTTGGGAACCGACGACCCCAGTTCAAATCTGGGCAACCCCATTCACAAATAAACTAATATTATAAAAATAAAAAATGGCATCAAGAATAGGATACGGAATAAAACTCAAAAAAAAAGCAAGAGTAGTAGAAGCAAAACAAAGGAAAAAACAGACTTGTCCTTTTTGCAGTAAAAAAGGGGTAAAGAGATTAGCAAAAGGATTATGGAATTGTAAGAGATGCGGCAAGAAATTTGCCTCCCATACATATTATTTAGAATAAATTTATATACAATAAAAACCAAACAAAAATAAAAATGGCAACATACAAATGCTTTAAATGCGGAAAACAGATTTCTAGCAAGGCTTTAGAAAAAAGATTTGCATGTCCAAACTGCAACAGTAAAATCTTTTATAAGCCGAGAGCAGCGCCAACAAAAGTGAAGGCCGAGTAAATCTCGGAATAAATGAAAAATATAATAATAATAAAGTAAAAATGAAAATTGACAAAGATTTACAGGAAAAACTACAAGAACTGAATTTAACTGAACAGCAGTTGCAAAATTTTTCTTTACAAAAACAAGCTTTTCAAATTGAACTTAATGAAACAGAATCTGCCTTAGAAGAAACTGAAAAATCTAAGGGAGATATCTATAAGATTACCGGACAGATAATGATTAAAGCAAATAAAGAAGATTTGACAAAGGAACTGCATGAAAAAAAAGAAATCCTGTCATTAAGGGTAAAATCTATAGAAAATCAGGAGAAAATTTTAATAGAAAAGATGGAAAAATCAAAAAAAGTATTAGAAGAGCGGTTTTCTGACAAGAAAAATAACTCTGTAAAGTAATAAAATTATAATAGAAATATTTATAAACATCAAGTTTCTTGGTTTTTTATGGCATTAGAAAAATTAAAAAAAGGTATCTCCAGTTTGTTAGGAAAATCAGAAGAACCAGATTATGTTGAAATTGATTTAGGCCAGGAAGTCAAAAAAAACAAAATTCTTATCAGGCCCTTTATTCTCAAAAAATTTGATGACGTTAATGAAATTTTGAATACATTAAGAGAGGGGTATTCTGTTGCAATAATAGACATAAAACCTTTAAAGCAGAAAGATATGATTGAACTTAAAAGGAGTATAGCAAAAATAAAGAAAACAGCAGAAGCTTTAGAAGGAGAGGTAGCAGGTTTCGGCGACTCAACAATAATAGTAACTCCTAACTTCGCAGAGATATTCAAGCCGAAAAGGCCAATAATCCCAGAAAAGAAAAATCCCGATTTTTACTAGTTCTTTAGATAAAAATAATTAATTTGCCAAATAGTTTTGTAGATTATTAATAAATTAAGAAAAGAATAATTAATAATAAAATCCTTTAACAAATAATATTATAAATGCTGCTTTCTATATGAGGAAATGAGAGTTTTGTTTATAGAAGCAAGAAAAAACTTCAAAGGAAAAATTGGAGAATCATTTAAAGAATTAGAAAGTTTACCGGGGGAAATTCATCTTCTTTATACGATACAATACAAAAAATTAGCAGGGAAAATAAAAAAATATCTCAAGAATAAGAAGCATAGGATTGTTGCTTTTCAGCAAGTTCTCGGCTGTTCGAAAATAAAACCAAAAGCCCCCATGTTGTTAATAGGTTCTGGGAAATTCCATGCCTTGCAAATAGCCCTGCAAACAAATAAAAAAATATTTATTTATAATAATGGCAGAATCGAGAATATTAAAGAAGAGGAAATAAAGGAGTATAAAAGTAAGGAAAAAGGCAAGCTGATTAAATTCCTCTCCTCAGATAAGATTGGCTTACTAGTATCATTAAAACCTGGGCAGAACAGGTTAAAAGAATACCTGCAAATAAAAAAGAAACTTGAAAAAAAATATCCTGGCAAAAAATTTTATATTTTCATTGCAAATGATATTAATATAAAGGATTTGGAAAATTTTCCGTGTTTTTTTATTAACCTGGCATGTCCTGGCATTAATTTAGATAGCAGCAATATAATAAATTACAAAGAGAATTCTACATAAGAAATTAAAAAAAAGATAAGAAATTAAAAAAAATAAAAACTTATCTTTTAGCAATTGCAAAAACAGATTTCAGAGCAACAACTATTGTTGCTGGCACGAATAAGATTACTAATGCCTGCAATACATTTCCAAGATAGCTCACTTCCATTAATGTTTGCCCTCCTAATGCACCTACTATTACTAAAGCTGTGCCTGCCAGCAAAAAATCTTTAGTCTCTGAACCCGCGATATTAAGTAAACCGACAATTATCCCTAAAACAACTAAGATTATTGCCCACGTCCCAGTCACCACATCCTGCCCAAGTAAACCAAGAATTAATGCTAAAATCACACCTATTAGAAAAGCCCATGCACCAATTAAATTTCCTTTAGCTTTTGGCATTCTTCAAATTACCTCCTTTTATCCTTGATAAAACCAATTTTCTTTTATAAACCTTCTTATTTTTCATCCTATCATATATTTTCTATTATAGAAATATTTATAAAGCATCGTAACTGCAAAATTATAACAAAATGGAAGGAAAAATTTTTACAGGAATTTTATTGTCAGTAATTTTAATCTCATTATCCTTATTTATAGTCGATGCTGCATTTACAGCTTCAATAGATCCTTCTACTCTTTCACAATCAGCTAACACAACAACATGGAAAGTTACAAATATCAATGAAACACTGCCATTTAATATATCAGTTAGTCCTTTTAATATAGCTGGAGAAGGAACTTATGTAGCTCGGTTTTCAGGAGGAGCAATTACTAATATAAATTCTTCTGTACCAAGAACTCTTGTTCTTACACCTTCAATTCCAATAGATTTTTCAAACTTTAAAATAGGAAAAACCTACCCAGGAACAATACATAATTCCTTAGATAATACCACTCTTTCAATAAATATAGTAAAATCTTATTGTGCTTCAGGAGAAGTAGGAAATAATCTTACTATTTCAGAAGTAGACATAGCAAATAACGGAGAAGGCGATGAAAACACATGGATGTCTTTGGATGAGATAGAATTGAAAATAACAGTAGATAATAATAATAATGCTGATGATAGTGAAAGAATAGATACAATTGTAAAAGTAGGTTTATATGCTACAAATGGACAGGAAAAACTTGGCTTGGATAAAATAAAATTCGGAAATATAAAAGGCGGAGATGACAAAACAATGACAGTTACTTTTGAAGTTCCTGCAGATTTGGGAATTGACGAATCTAATTATCAACTTCTTATTAAAGCTTATAGAAGCGGACATGAGGATGAAATATGCATAGTTTATCCTCAGTCTGTAGGCGTAGACAGAGAAGATAATGAAGACAGATATGTTATTCTTAGGAATATAACTCTCTCACCTTCACCTGTATCTTGCGGCGACAGTATAACATTAAATGCCAGAGCAGTCAATATAGGAACAGATGACCAAGATAAAGTCAAAGTATCTTTATTCAATAAAGAGTTAGGATTAAATTTATACCAGGTAATTAATAATTTAAATGAGGGAGAAGAGCAAGATGTTCAATTTGATTTTAGAATACCTCAAAATGTTTCAGCAAAAAGCTATAATCTTCAATTATCTAATAAGTATGATTATAATGGAGATTATTCATCTGACAGCGATAATGCATACGATCAAAGTTCAGAATCTTTTAACGTATTAGCTAATGTTGCCAACTGCCAAGCCTCACAAAGTGCCTCTATAACAGCATCTCTTCAGACGCCATCAGCAGATGTAAAAGCAGGCAATCAGATTATAATAAAAGCCACATTAAGAAATACAGGTGCATCTTCAACAACTTACACTCTTACTTTGCCAGGAAGCGAGGCTTTCAGCACAACTGCAAGCATTAATCCTCAAACAATAACCTTAACCTCAGGACAAAGCCAGGATATATTAATAACATTAAATCTTAACAGTGATGCTTCAGGCGACTACACATTTAACATTGTAGCTTCATCTGGAACAACTCCAATTACTGCACAGCCAGTTTCATTATCAGTAGCAGGGACAGGAGCATCAAACATAACAGGTTCTACAATATTAAACAGCGTAAAAGCCAACTGGTTCATCTGGGTAATTGTCTTGATTAACATAATCTTAATTGTAGCAATAATAATTGTAGCAGTAAAGGTTTCAAAAGCTTAAACTTTTCCCAATAATCTTACTTTCCTAATAATCTTCTAAAAAATCCTATAATTTTTCTCTCATATTTTACAATTAATAATCCTGTTGTAAATCCTATTAATGCACCTGCAACAACATCTGTTAAATAATGCATCCCTAAATACAGCCTGGAAAAAGCAACAACTACTGCAAATACAAGCCAAAACCATTTCAACCAAGGAATTTCCCTGATTATTACAGCTAAAACAGAAAATACAGCTGTAGCATGCCCAGAAGGAAAACTAAAGCTGCTGTCCAAAGATAAAGCAACATCCGGCCTATGCCTCATTATTATTAATTTCAGTAGCTGAGTTATAATTGCGCTTATTATAATACTTAACCATAAAAAAGCCAGTTTTTTTCCTTTTCTTGCCAGCAAGAAAATTATTGTTGTTAGAATAAATATTATCATCCCCTCTCCCATAAAACTAAAAATATTCATCAAACCATTAAAAAAATTGGTTCTGTTATTAGCAAGAAATACAGCAAGCTTACTATCATAGAAAATTCCTAGTACTAATAATACTAAGAGGATAGCATAAAACCATAATACCTTTTTTTTCATTTTAACAAATCCTCAGATTTTTAAAAGGCAAAAATATCAATTTTTTCATTTATAAAATTAGAAAAAGATATTTAAATATGTTATCTTTTATTAAAAGATGGTAAAAAAGAGGGTTGTTAAAAATGAGAGAGGGATTTATTTTTTGATTTTAAGGTATATAATCCTGCTTTTAGCAGCCTTAGGCAATCTTGCAATATTCTACTTTATTTTTACATCCCTAACAATTTACCCTGTTTTTTTCCTGCTTAAACTCTTTTATCATGCATCCTTACTAGCTAATACGATAATTTTAGCAGGCTTTTCAATTCAGCTTGTAGAAGCATGTATTGCAGGTTCAGCTTATTACCTACTTTTAATCTTAAATCTGACAACTCCTATGCCTTTTAAAAAAAGAATTATCTCAATTATTTTCTCATTTCTAGGCTTCTTAGTAATCAATATATTAAGAATATTCTTCTTTTCAATTTTTTTAACAAAATCTTTCTCTTTATTTAATCTTACACATCTTCTTTTCTGGTATTTTCTATCAGGAGTTATTGTCTTTTTAGTCTGGCTTGCTGTAATAAAAATTTTTAAAATAACTAATATTCCAGTATATTCTGATATTCTTTATCTTTTCAAATTTATAAAGCTAAGAAAGTAAACTAATTCCCAAACCTGCTAAAAGAAGAAGTATTCCTGCTATTAAAACCCCCAAAGCAATAGATAAAATGCTTTTTTTCCTGTCTAATCCAAGAAGCCAGGCAATTAAAACACCAGTCCATGCGCCAGTAGCAGGAAGAGGAATAGCAACAAAAATCGTTAATGCAAGGAAGCCGTAAGCCGAATAATTTTTTTCAAATTTATCAACTTTTTTTCTTATTCTTTTTAAATAAAAATTAAAAAACCTTTTATAAAGTCCTATTCTCAGAAATTCTTTATGCAGAAAATCCAAGAAAAAGAAGACAAAAAATATAATAAGGATATTTGCCAGGGTGCATATAAAAAAAGCAATAAACGGGTTTACTCCAGATAAAACAGCATAAATAATTCCCCCTCTTAATTCAGAAACAGGAAGAATAGAAAGCAGAACAGCCCACAATAATACAAGAAAGTTCATTTTATTAAAATTTTTGTTTGTTTAGTCTAAATTTTAATTTATGAAAATTGTTTACAATTTTCATTTTAATTCTATCCTTGTAACCCCGCTCCAAGCACCAATCATAAATCTTTCTGTAACATTCATAATCTCGCAGTTTGCTACCTCAAGAATATAGCAGTCATTTCCTACTTTCTTTATACTGCTTGCATTCCCATCAACAAAATGGACAACAGAATAATCATAAGCTGAGGCATCTTCACAGCTTACATAAGTCCTGTTCAAATCCTGGGCTTCATTTAAGTCAGTAGTAGCCCCAAAAGCAGATATGCCAAACCTGCCCAAAAATTGAGACAAAGTTGTTCCAGCCACTACCTTATCACTGCATTTAAGCTCATCAGAATTAACAGCTAATGCAACATTTTTCTTAAGCAAAATTCTCCCTTCTATTAGTATGCTCTCCAACTGCCTTGGGTCTGTCCTGAAATAAATATTCACATCATTTACAGCATTTCCAGTTAATTTGGATAGTGGAAAATTAGCCAAGTACAAGATAAGATCTCCCTGCTTTGTCTTCTGGAAATTTACTCCCCCATAGTTGAATTTTTTTAACTCTTGGGCGATAAAATAAAATGCTCCAATGGATAAAACCAAAATTATCATTAGCATGGCAATTAACTTAAGCTGATTTTCCTGCTTCTTTTTTATCTTCCTTCCCTCTATTTTCTTCCCAACTTTTTTTGCTGCCATTTTTAATTTATCCCAAGAATCTTAAAAATAAATTTATCACTTGCTTTTAAAACATCATCATTTCTTGCAAGAATATAACTACAATTTTCTTCCTGCTTTATTAATGTTTCGTTTGCATCTTTTATTAGTATAATATTGTCAGAGCAATTTTTAACAGGCAAATCCTCTGAACAATTACTCAGACATACATACTGCACTCTTTCAACAAAGTTTCCCAGATTTCTTGTTATCTCGCTAATTCCCATAGCATTACTACCAGAAGAAAAATACAACGGCTTATTTACATAAGAATTTATCTTGAGGAATATATATCCGCTTATATTCTCTGTTTCTTTTGGATTAAAAGAAAAAGAAAAATTATATCCTTGCAAGGCAGTATGCCAAAACCCATCATTTCCTTTTTCAAATATAAGCCCGTTGTAATTTATTGATTCTCCACTGTTTGTATTTGTCCTTTCATTGCTGAAAAAAGCATAACCCGCAGTACTTAAAACCATAATTCCAACTAATATGATTCCTATAATCAACCTGTTTCTTGCCTCCCTTTTTTCCTTTTCGCCTGCGGTCTCAAGTTTTTTCATGTTAAAATTCTCCTAATTTATAAGAAAAACACTATTTTTAAAACTTCAGAATTCCCTGAATTCTGATAGCTGTCAAAAATCTTAAGATTTTTGAAGTTTTAAAAATGTCAATTTTCCAAGCTTCTCGCTGTAAAATAAAAATAAAAAAGAAAAAAAATAAAAATAAAAATTATCTATTTAGGCTACTGTTGGTCCTACTATCTTTGTACCTACATCAGTAACAACACCTTCTTTCAGCTTCAATACAGCGTTCTTAGTATCTGCGGCTTCATAACCAGCAACTAAAACAGCTACCTTGCCTGTATTATATGGTGATGCGATAGATTGTATCAAATACTTTCCTGCATCTACGCTTGTCTTGGTTGTAAAGTCTGCTCCACATACTGGAGTATCACTGCCTAAGACTTTTGCAGCGACTGTATTGATACAGCTTCCACCAACAACAACTAAATTTTTGCTGCTGACAGATGCTACTTCTGTATCTTTAACAACTAAAATTGTTCCTCCGGCTCCTCCTGTTTGTCCTGGAGTTATAGATGCTGCATTTGCACCCATATAAATTTGTGCATATATCTGGTCATTAGGATAGCTTATTGTTGCAGTTTTATCTGAAGAGTCAGATGCGTCTATAGTTGCAATGGTTCCCCATAAATCTGCTCTCTGGGTCTTATCACTATCACTTGCCATTGTTGGAGCCCATGTGGTTGAAACATTTGTCCATGTATCTGAAACTGTATTGACTCCTAACTCATCACTAGACAAGCCTTTGCCTGTAAATCTGACAATCATAGCATTATATGCATTATTGTCATCTTTTTCTTCCATGATTGCAACTGTTGGCCTATCGATGTCAGAACCGCCCGATGGGTTTTGAAGTGAAACTCTTAAGGTGTCATTATTCAGGGCTGTAAAATTCAGCATAACATTTCCTATTGGAACTAATGTTGAATTTGTAACGCCTACACCTGTATAATTCAAATTTACTGTTCCTACAGTAATAGTTCCACCTGCACCTGTAGCAATATCTATGCTTGTATAACCATCTCCATCTGGAACCTTAAGCGATGTCAAGGCATTTACTGTACCAGTATTAGTATCGTTATACCATCCTGAGACATTGAAGCTTGTAGATTGTGTTAACATCACCAATGCTCCCTTGCTTGTTTGTATTGTAGGGAAAAGAATTGCTGCAGCGTTTCCTGAACTATCAGGGTAGTTTAATCTTACTACATACTCCTCAGTAGCATTACTTGAATCTCCCCAAAGAGTTACTCCATAAGATTTTCCACCTATTGAAATAGTTCCTACTCCATCACCGCTCCAGACTGTTTCAAGAACATCTCCGCTAAATACATCTGTAAACTTGGCATAGTCATTATTTGTTCCAGTTGTTGCATTTTTAACAGATGTTAATTTCAACAAATAACCTTCCTCTTCATTACCAACAATCACATACTCTTGATAGTGTATTGGCTGTCTTTCAAGGACAGTTATATTGTGGTAATCATCGTCAGCCATAAGCTTTGTTCCAATAGCAGTTGTATTCTTTGCAAACACCTGTGTCTTTGTAAGCCCTCTGTAATCTGTGAATGTTATCTGTTCTTTGTCAACACTGCTTGTAGTAAATGCTATACTTTCTCTCGCTGTTGAATTGTTGTCAGGTATGTTTAACCCGGCAAAATCAAGTTTGAAATTTCTAAATACAGGATCAACAAAAGAAGTTCCTTGTTTTATTGCATCATGGTCTGAATCAGCAGCACTTACATTTACTGCTATTTTTGTCATAGCAGTTGGTCCTCCTGTAAATTCGACATTTGTTCCGTCAATTGCAGTGTCTTCTTCACCCACAGCTACTGAGCTTCCATCAGTAAGTGTTATCTTATCTGAACCAGCAACTACGCTTGCAGTTAATTTAAGGTTGTTTTCATCTGCATTTATAACAGCTATTGTTATGCCGTTAATTTTCTTTGATGCAGCTTCACTTACTTCCCTGCTGTCACTAGTTCCGGCACTGTCTGTAACTTTTATTGTTGCAGAAGTATCTGATGCTGAAACTAATTCTACAGTGTATGTTTTTCCTTCAATTGTTACTTGCTGTGAAGGATTTGCATCACTGCTTAAATCAACTTTTTCAGCACTTTTCAACAAAACAAGGTTCGTTGAATCTGTTGCAGAACCAATAGTATACTTCTGTCCAAAAAGAGTTATTGTTTGTCCTTCTGAATCAGCATGTGTAAAATTAATTGCCTTGTTGAAAGTTATAACACTACTGTAAATAAAATTAGCTGCACTTGTAGTGGTTGCTAATGCAAAATTAGGGTCGTCAGAGCTTGTTGGTTGTTTAGCCCAAGTTATTTTTGGGTTAGAGCCAATATCTATTGTAAAAGTTGAAGTTGCATCAACATTTCCTGAGAATGAACCATCTGCAAGAACTGTTGGCAAATCCGACTTTGTTAATACTGTCTTGATACTGTTAAGAGTATCATTGATATACAACTTTGTTCCTCCACTGAACAATCCTGCAGCTTCTCCTGTAATAGCTGCTGAGGTTGTAGATGTAGTGCTTGTTACTAAGCCTTGCAAGGCTGTTTGCAATCCTACAGCTGCATCCCAGTCAACTGCTGCTCCTGTATGTGTCCCAGATGTTACAACAATTGCACCATCTGCAGTTCCTCCACTTACAAAAGGAGCAGGATAGTTAGCTGCTAAAGCAGTTCCTAAAGTACTTCCAATCATTACTGCGCTCGCTATCACTGATGCGATTTTTCTAAAGTTAAATTTCATTTTTGACCTCCTTTCAATCATTAAATATTTATCCTTACAAGACAGCTTGAATAGGGAAATTGCCCTCTTGTTAGGATAGTAATTACTGTCATCCCCATTTCAGAAACCTCAAAAATCAACTGATTTTTGGGCCCAGAAAATTTTTTAAATTTTCCAGGGTTACTGTCTAGCTAGCGCCTCTTTTAATAGGCGTAAAAGTACTACTCTTTAAGCCTTTAAAAAGCTTTCGCTCCTAAATTCAAAAAACTCGATGAGAATACATATTTCTTCAAGATTCCTTTATAAATCTTTCGTTGTTACCGACAGTAAAAACAAATCCAAGGCAGACAAATAGAAAGTTTTATAAATATATATGTTTTAATATAACCTATAAGAAATTTTAAACATATAAATACAAAGTATATTTTAATAATATATGTTTAATTAAAACCACTAAATAGAGAACAATATAGAAATGGCAAAAAAAAGGAAAACAAGGATAGTTAATTTGTATATAACACCCGGAGCTTTTGCTTCTATATTCAAAAGGTTAAAAGGAGATAGGAGCGGTTATGACTTTTCTGCATTAGCTGAACTGAGACTGTTATTAAGCAATGAGAAAGCAAAGATTTTAAACACAATCAAAGACAGCAAGCCCGGCTCTATCTATCAACTTGCAAAAATTCTCGGCAGAGATTTTAAGGCAGTCAGTCAGGATGTTAAATTACTGGAAAAATTTGGATTTATAGAGCTTAAAGAAGAAAAAAAAGGCAAAACAAGAAAACTTAAACCTTTATTGTCTATTGACAATTTGCAGATTAATATAGGTTTCAGTTAGCTGTTAATAGTAAAGCTTTATATCTATGTTTATATCTTCTCCAGGAGAGATAGGGACAGGAACTCTAGGTCCAAGTTTATTTGCAGTAAAATTCCCCCTGCTTAAATAAAGTATAGTCTCATTTTCCTTGTAAATTCTAAATTCATAAGCTTTATATTTTGCCTCTTCTCCTACCTGAAAGCTATTCTCAATTAATTGTAAGGAAGTTTCATTTAAAATTTTACAAGCCTCTTCTTCTGACAGGCATTTTTCATTATTATAACAAGCAACTATTAAATCTCTTAAATCATATACTTCTCCCTGCCCAGGCTGGCACGAACTTGTGAAAAGCAAGGAAGAATGCATGAAATTCTCCACATCCCTGCTCTCCTGTACTCCCGTATTCTTTCTTATGCTTATTGCCAAAAAGACTAGAACAATAACTGCAACTAATACAATTATAAGCACAAATCCAACCATCTCTTCCTGGCTCTTTTTTTCCCTTTTCATTTTACCTCGTAACCTATTATTATCTTTCCTAAATTGCATATTCTATTTGTATAATCATCAACTTTCTCGTATCTGCATAATGCTATGAAACTTCCAATTCCTGTCCCATTATACTCAAATTTCTCATTAGAATAAACATTATACACATTGCAATCAGGATAATTAGCTTTATCGCATATCTTATCTTTAGTTTCATTTCCTAATCTTCTTATATTTATATAAGCAACAGGCCAGAAATCCTTGTAAACCTGCTTATCAGCTAAAGCCATAATTTTATCAGTATCAATACAGTAACTTTCTCCAGCGCAATTAAATTCTGAAGAATCAGACAAAAACCCAGCAATCACAAAAGTCTTGTCTTCTTCCAATTGAGTAGCGGTTTTATGAAGATTTTTATACTGAAGAGCAAGCCAGAATAAAGCAACTAAAATAAAAAATAATATAACTGCCAGTAACATAAAAGACATCTGCTGTATCTTGAATTGCCCCCCTTTATTTATTTCTTTCATTTTAAATTTCTCTGAAATTTAATACTTCAAAATTCTTCTGAATTTTGACAGCTTCGAGAAATTTTATTTCTCGACAGTGCTCGGAATTTTTCAATTCCGACATGCTCAGGAATTTTATTCCTGACAAGCCAGAAAATTTTATTTTCTGGATTTTACCATAACTTGCATTCTGCATTTTCATTTTCTGTTTCAGCATCTAAAGCAGCAAGTTTAATTGAAGCCAAATCCAAGGAATTCTTATAATTTCTTGCTGCACTTGCAACCTCTAATAATCCTGTTTCAGGCAGACTTCCACATCTTCCAGTCAAGAAGCCTGACTCATCATTATACAATAAGGCTTCTTGTATTAATCTTGCCATTAATCTTTTTATATTGCATTCATATATCTCAGAAGAGGAAAAAATTGCAGCATAAAGCAAGCTTCTATCAACTTCTCCATTACCAAAACTATCATAATAAATCTTTTCATTATTCTTACTGACAAATCCAGAATCATAAATACTTTCACAATTATACCCTAAACAACTGCCTTCTACTTTAATCTCGCAATTTCCCTGCCCAAAACAAACTTTAATTTCCTTGCTGCAATTATCAAATTTAATATTCTGTATACTTGAAGGAATATCCTTTTTTACTTCCTCAGGAGCATTTACAAAGCAATAATTTTCAGTAGTAAGGAAAATGACTTCAGATACTTTCCACGGCATCATAAAAGGTTTAGAGAAAAAATAAACTGTTTTTCCCTGTTCGCTTGTATTAGAAAATATGTATTTGTTTGTTACTGGTATATCTGCTCCTTCTTTAGTCCATTTATTGCCAAAACCCTTTCTTGACAAGGAAAATCTCTGCGTTCCAAAACTTCCTGAATAAAAGCATTTGTTATAAATTATTGTGTCTTCTTTTAGTACTGCAACATTTCCCTTTCCAGACTCCAAACCAATCTGCATAGGCTCAAAAAGTATTGTAAGCTGTTTTGCTGTTGCTGCACTTATTTGAGATTCTCCTGTCCCTATTAGTTTAATTGCAAAATAAATTGCTAGGAATAATATAACAGCCCCTGCTAATAAAGCAAATAACCATGCAAAACTAAACTCAAAACCCTTTCTCCTCATTTTTATTATCAGTTATTGCTGCTCCCCTCACAATTAATACAAACTAAAGCATCATAAAAACTTTTTTCTATTTTCAAGCTGATTTTCCCCTTTATGTTACTAATGCAGTAAGGGTTATTACTTTTAGTAATCTCTGTTATGTTTAAGTGATTAAGATTAAATGTTGTGGGGCATTTTAATTGCAAAGGCCAATAAAACATATTTACTTTTACATAACCATATTTTTTAAAGCCAGTATAAACCTCTTCATTAGCCCCTTTACTCTCCTTACTTAAATCAATAAAACACAGCTTTATCCCTGAAGCCAAGCTTCCATTAAAAACATATGAACTCTCATCTGAACTATATGCCCTGTCAATTTCTCCTTGCAAATCATCTTTAAATGTGCCTACATCAGAGCATTTTTTAACATTAAGAAACAGGATTATAGCATAAATTGCAACAGCTAAAAAAGCAATAATTAAGATTATAGAAAAAATCATTCCGAAACTTATTTCCAATTGTGCTTTTTTTCCTCTTTTTTCCATAAATACTATTAGAATTTATTGTATTTAAAACTTATTAAAAAATCATGTACAATTATAATTAACTCTGCGGCTTAACTATAATAGAACAATCAGTAGGATTTGGCTGTCTTCCTCCAGAATCCTCACATTTGATATAATAATTTTTTGTAGTCCATTCCGAATAATGTTCTGTACTATTAACATAAGGCATGTTTGTTCCTTCTGCTATTGCAAAATTGCATTTCTTGTCATCACTATTGCTATAAGCACAATTGCTTTTCTCGTCTGTAATCACTTTTAATTTGTCCCCTTCTTTAAACACTCTTACAATAACAGGAGGATTGTTGTCAATTTCAACTTTAAAACTTGTATTTGTCCATGCAGAATTTCCTCCCAAATCAACACACTGGAAATAATATATATACTCTCCAGAACTCAAGTCTAGCCTTTGTTTATGCTTGTTGGTTCCTGTCTCAAACATCTGTATGTAATCTTTTTCCAAGCCAGTAGTTGAATAGGAGCACCAGGCATCTCCATAATTATTGCCATTTTCTGTTTCTAACTCTAAATATAAAGTTGCTAGGGTTCCTGCTCCTTTTACAGTTTCATTTGGCTTTACACTTCCCTGTTTTATATTTAAAAGCTGTGTTCCTTTTAATGTGAACTTGTAACTTTCAGTATTTGTATTCCTATCACTTGAATTTCCAAGCACAGGTTGGTCCCTGCATTTGAAATAGAAAATATTATCCTGCCTGTCTAATAATCCTGTTAATGTAGTAGTACATTTATACAACATCTGACTATTCATGTCATATACATGCTGTGAACAAGTCATTTGTGTTTCCATATTATCGTAACTCTGGTCAGTTTTGCTCCATTTACATTGTGCAGGCTCATTTACATATACTTCCAAGGCAGTAGAATTTAAGCCGTATTGGAAAGGCATGTTATTTGCAATTGATGTTCCTGTTATTACAGGAGCTGTTACATCAGGCCCTTTTTCTACACAGAAAGAAAATACAAACATATCATCATTAGTATTATTATTAGCATCCTTGCATCTTACATATAGATTATAAGTTCCATCTGCTTTTAATTCAGGAGCTTCTGCATTTATTGCATCAGGTCCTGGCAGGCTTAAAGTTTGTGTATGATTATATTTGTAAATATTGCTTCCACCAAAATAATAAGCCATATTATCATAACTACTTGTCCTGTTATAATCTATTTTACATTGTGCAGGTTCATTTACTAGGATTCCAAATGTTAAAGGAGTGAAAGCTTTTACACATCCATCACTAGATTTTGTATATTGAATTTTTACTCCCCTGTCTGGAGGCCTTATAGCAGTATTAGGATTATATTTATGGTCAGGAGTTAATACTTTATCATCTGTCTGTATAATAGGAGAATTAACATCTTTTGGATTTACCCATGCACATTTTTCTTCATTTGTTCCTACATTAAGTAGTTGACATGCTTGCCCTAAGCTTCTACATCTATATTCAGAACATGGATATAAATCATTGTTGCATTTCTCACAATTTGCTCCTCCTGTCGGGGCTTCCCATGGCTGACATTCAAATGTTACAAGTTTCTCTTTAGTTTCAGAATATGTCATGATAAATACTATTACTGCAACTGCTATTCCTACTCCAACAGGGCCTAATCCTAAAATTCCAGATGTTCCTCCAAATCCAAATCCTCCCGGAGCGAATAAACCCTGTCCAGCTTCTGGAATAAATCCATAAGCAATATGTCCTGCCATAACTCCTGCTGCAGCTCCAAGTGAGATAGCATTAGTTAATCCAGGAGATAATCCTAACAAACTTCCTATTAATTGACCAATCCCATAAGCAGCTAATGCCCAGATAGCTCCTTGTATTAATGCATCTCCAGCCAATCCTCCTACACTTCCCAAATTTCCTAAAGGCGTATTTATGCCACTACTTACAGTTGCTGATTCTGTTCCTCCTATTACTGCTGATGCGCCTCTTCCAATTTCAGCACCATTTTGTGTTAATACCATCTCTGTTCCCTCTTTTGTTACAAAAATACTGTTTCCAGGTGATGCCGGGTATAATGCTCCTTCTATTGGTTTTCCAGCAGCATCGACAAGTTGAACACCACCATCTGTAACCCATTTTCCAGCAGGAATTGCCTCTCCTACTTTGGCAATACCTCCTATTGCAGTTTTTGCTACTATTGGTGTTGTTCCTAGTCCCGCTCCTCCTGCCGCACCCCCTAATTGTTTTTGAGATATTATATTTCCATAGACATCTTTTTGATATAAAGTTTTTGTTGCCGCATCATAACCTAAAGAAGGGTCCCCATCCATACCCCAAACTATAGCCCCACTCACAATTTTAACTGAACTTAATCCCACTATAAATGAGAAAGCTACTATTGCCAATATAATATTAGTAATTTCCAATACTGCGACTTCTTTACATCTCTCTCTTTTTTCTTTTATCCTCATTTTGTTTCTTTTATTATTTTCTACTTAATTATCAACATCTGTAACCTTGATTATATTCTCATAAGGAATTTTAATGATTTGTCCATTAGTATATGGCCCAACACTCAGAATAGATAATCCATCATCACTGTATCTAACTATTTTTCCAAGTCTAACCCCGTGTTGTCCATTTATATTATATTCAACCATATCAAAACCTTTATCTTGGGAATCTGTATTTTGTGGAGCTTGAGGATTACTATCTACAATTATAGTAGTAGGATAAGCATCAGGATTCACCCGCCCCTTAACTCCCTGTACAACTGCAGTCTGAACTCCAGTTGCAGCCAAATTTCTCATAAAAACATTTCCCTGAGGAGTGCATCCTTGACTAACTAAACTTCCAAGCCCCAAACCAACTGCTGCTGTTCCTTCAATTATTTTCTGTCTTAAACTTACCATTTTGTTATTATTCTCCAGTTACATCTATTTATAAACTTTATCATTTAAATTATTCCTCCTGCACTTGCTGTCTCATTTTCAACCCCTACCCTTGTAACTTTATAGCCAGGTTTATTTCCTTTGCTTCCTAAATAATTAGTTTGAGCACCACAATCTCCCAAAGCCATGCACTTATTCAATTGCTCTTTTTCCCAGCTGCTAGTCATACACTCACAATTCTGTACACAATATTCATGCTGTCCTAATAAACATTTTACTGAAAATACAACTTGACATTGAACATTTGCAAGAGAGCATGTCGATTGGGCTGACTCATCCCAAAACTGCAATCCGGGAGTATGCAAAGGTATACAGGCTGTTTCTTTTGGCTTGCTTTCATTTGTTATTTCAGAGGTTATTGTTGTAATGTTTTCTTTCTTGCTAATCCATTTGCAATCTCTTTTATCTGTATTCTCGCAATCTTTCTTCTCTGTCTGGGATAAACAATCCTGCCATCTATTTACACGACAAGCTGCTTGCGAAAAACCATTAATATCATCTTGAATACACGTCTCCTGTCTGAAATCAGCACAAGGCTCAATTATCTCTTCACCATTCATGCATAAATGCCTGAAATATCTACTTCCAACAGAATCTGGAAACTTATCAGTTGAGCACCAGCTTTCACCATGTTTTTTTGCTCCGTCAGAAGTTGATTTACAATTTAAGTCAGCACAAATATTATTGCCATATGTCGGCTTGCTTGTCTTTGCTGTTTTATAACTCTCACAAATGCTTCCTGAAAAATAATCACAATTCCCACAACTTCCTGAATTTGTATTTGCTTTTCCTGAACCACAAGAACCTTGCTTGCTCACTATTTTTCCCCAGTAAGCTTTATCATTTATCTTGCCTGAATCATAAATATTCGCAATATTCCCACAAGAATCTTTGAAATAAACCTCATCCTTCCCTTCTACACAAATAGTTTCTTTTGTAGGCCCGCAGTTAGTTCCTAATTCTTCATTTGAGCATAAATAATCTTTATAAAAAGTTACATTTCCTGTTACTTGTCCTCCTGAAGTAGAATTTGTAGAATTTCCCGTTGTCATTCCTGACTTTATGCTGTTGCATTCCTGCCTTGATGTAAACTTGCATGTATTAATATAATCTAATCCATAAACACAAGCTCCCTGATCTGACAAGCTTGCTAAAGAAATGCAATTTAATTCATTTCCTATATTAATCCTGAAATCAGTCAATAAACCATAAAAAGCAGATAATTTTTTGCATCTTGTTAATGTTACATAAGCTGCTTGAGTTCCTATTACACAACAACCTAATTGACATTGAGGTATACTGCATTGCTTGTCATCAGCCCATGTTCCATTTGCCTGATTGCAGACTTTTCCAGGCGTATTCTCCATACATATTCCCTCAGAAGAATCATAACAGCATCCTAATTTACAATAGCTTGTTGCCTCACATGAAGTAGGAGTTGTTCTATAACTAGAATCACAATCTTCCAGAGGAGCATTCTGGCACCATGCCCCATAATCTGTTCTCTCACAGCAATATTTTATTCCTGATGTCTGGTTTTCAGCAGCTGAAGTTAAATTAATTGAATTAATGACAATTAAAAAAGCAAATAAGGAAACTATTAGTAAATAAATAAACCATTTATTTCTCAACTTTTCTTTTACTGTTTTTTCATTCCTTTCTTCTCTTTTACCAAACAAATTTTTTTCTCCCATTTTAAACAGCTACTGGCTTATATGTCTGCCCAAAACCATAACCAGCAGGCCATGATAAGCTTCTTGTTGCAAAAACAAATTTATCCTGAGTATTCCTGTTAGTTAAAATGTAAATTTTACTTCCATCTTCCTGCTTATATTTTTCAACTTTTATATTAGGATAATAAAGCATATAGCTTGTTATATCAGAATCTCCATAACGAGCCTCCCAATTTAATATACTTGTTGTAAGCATGATTAAATCATAAATTCTGCTTTTCTCTTCTACAACAAAACTTTTGTAACTTTCTCCTGTACTTCCCTTGCTTACATCTAACCCAGAAAATATAACTTTTACATTATTCTGCTCAATTGAAACAGAAATATCTTCTCCTCTTGAAGTTACAGAATAGCCTCTTGATTCCAAATCTTGTTTTAAATTATTAATGCATGTCTGGGCTGTTGGTTTTATACTGTCTAAGATTTCTCTTTCTACATGCTGTCTTAATAACGGCTGCTGATTTATGCAAGTCTGATAATATTGATTAGTATAGCACAAATATTCTATTTTATCTCCTTTATAAGAAATATAATTTACAGGACTAATACTTCCTCCTGTTTTACTTACTTCCTGTATTGCACTTTTTAAACTGCTGCCCACGCAGTCTTGAATTTGTATGCTTGGTTTAGAAGAAATAACAAGGTTTTTCAAAGGAGTTAAATAAAAAATTAAGGCAATTACAGCAACAATGACAATAGCAATAATAATCCATATTGTTACCTGCGAGCGTTTTGATTTGGCAATTTGTTTTTTATTAATCAACAAATCAAAACGCGAGTTTGCTCTTTTGCCTCTTTTATTATCCATTTTCCTCATTTTTTCAATGACAAACTTGTTTATAAATATTATGCAGTTTTGACTATAAAACAACTTCCTTTATTATCCCACAAATCTTTGCATTTAATATAATAAGTTTTTCCTTGCTCCCAACTTGCCTCATGTTCTCTCATTAATCCAGTCATTTTTGTAGCATTTTCCCATACAAAATTGCAATTTCCCCCATAAACACATTCTGCATCTTCATCTGTAATAATTTTTAAGTTACCAGAATTATAAATCCTAATTATTTTCGGAGCGCCCTTGTCTATCTTTAACTTAAATTTAGCATTTTCTTCAGCTATATTTCCTGCAACATCCTCGCATTTGATAGGAATATCATAACTGCCTTTATTTAGATTTAATTCCTGTGTATGTATATTAGACGAGGTTTCATAAAAATTAAGCCATGTCCCAAGCCAGTTCCATGAACAATCAGCTTTCCCATTTTCAGCTCCTCCCCCAGTCTGCACTTCCAGCAAAACAGAAAAAGGCTCAACCCCTCCTGTAATTGTTCCATTCGGCTCTATTCTATTAATTTTCAATTCTGTATTTGATTTCTTTAACTCATAAACATAACTTTCCTGATTAACATTTCTTCTGCTTTCATTTGCTCCTGTCAACCAGGGCTGATCCTTGCATCTAATATAAAATTTAGTTGAGTTTCCTGTCAAAGAGAATTTCTCAGAACATAAAAAAGTGAGGTCTGGTTCTGCATCTAAAATAGCAGTAGAACAGTTCATTGAGTTTTCCATTAAGTTATAAGATTTATCTTGCAAGGAATATTTACATTGTGCAGGCTCATTTATGTAAAAACCAGCTTCTATTTCAGTTGTGTTATAAGAAACATATTTATTATTTTCAGGAATAGTCCTTACTATTCTTGGTTCATTTTTATCTTCTCCTGCATCTACACATAAATTTATTTTCATCTCATCTTTATTTTCATTTCCATTTGCATCACTGCATCTAATATAAAGATCGTATTTGTTGCTTATGTTTATGCCAAGAGATTCATATACCTGTCCAGGGCTTATGAAAGAAATATTAGTTTTATGCTGTTTTAAATAATAATTATTATCAATCCAGCTCTCCATTTCATCAAAACTAGAAGTATGGTTCATATCTACCTTGCATTGAGCAGGCTCATCTGCTTTTATTCCTAAAGAATATTCTGTATAAGGTTTAATGCAACCATTTTGAGTTCCTTTTAGTTTATAGCAGCCTTCTTGCGAGGAACAAGTTTCTTTTTCATAACTTGCATCAACTAAAATTTCTCCCCAAGGAGAAATTTTAGGAGGAGTAGAATCATTTTTATTCAACCAAGTACAAGCTTCATATCCTGTACCTTCATTTAGCAAGGAACAAGCAGCTCCCAAACTTTTGCATCTATACTCTGAACAGATTTTAGTTTCATTTCCAGCATTATTGCAATAATCACAATTTTCACCTCCTTTCGGAGCCTGATAAGGCAGGCATGTATAATGATAATATGTTTTTTTAACTCCACAATCTTTTCCAATAATCCCAACAACATCCCCAATAATCTGAAGAACCTCAATAACAATCCAAGCCCCCCAAAAGATAGGCATCCACCAAGTAGCTTCTTGAAATGCATCCCCAAAATTAGCAAGCGATCCCAAACCAAAAGGGCCAGTCCACCCTCCTCCGCCACTTGTCGCTATCTTCCCCAAACCACCCAATCCAGTTCCATTACTAATATTTTTATAAACAATATCAACATTTTCCTTGGTTTTTTCTTTGACTAAATCTTTCAAAGAATCCAAGTAAGCCTGAGGCAGCAATTTTCCTGGCTTGGTTTTATTTGTCTTGCCAATTGTAGATT